>OIWT01000074.1_pt1 | contig 134413 bp, 120 predicted proteins | sample 1587701 | NCBI WGS metagenome assembly OIWT01 (sample SAMEA3888904, study PRJEB22519) | human gut metagenome | biome: human gut; feature: human-associated habitat; material: faeces | place: Denmark | collected 2009
AGAGAATAAACGGCAAGACATACACGTTTAATTCAAGCGGTGTTTGGATAGCATAACCGTATATAATTACCTTCAGCAAAATGAAATAATTATGAGGGTGGCAGTCTGAATGCTGCCACCCTCTTTTTAATTTAACGCTTTAAAAGTTTAAACTGTTGACTACAGCAGTATATTTTGTTAAAATAAACAAGTTATTTTATGATGACAAATTCGTTTAATCAGGAGAAAATGAAATGGAAAAAGAAAGAGAGCGACTCGGAAGTCGCTTAGGTTTTATTTTGCTTTCGGCAGGCTGCGCTATCGGTTGCGGTAATGTATGGAAATTCCCTTGGATGACGGGTCAGTACGGCGGAGGCGGCTTTGTACTTATTTATGTCCTTTGTCTTATACTTCTCGGCCTTCCCGTAATGACTATGGAGTTCGCTATGGGACGTGCATCTCAGGCAAGTCCGCTCAGGATGTACCAGAAGCTTGAGAAGCCGGGTCAGAAGTGGCACTTACACGGTTATCTGGCTTTCCTCGGAAACATCTTCCTTATGGCATTCTACACCGTTGTTACCGGATGGATGATGTACTACTTCGTAAAATTCCTCATCGGACAGAATGAGGGGCTCGGATTTGTAAACATGATTTCAAATCCGACAATAAACGTCGTTTATCTAGCTATTGCCGTAGTTCTCGGCTTCGGTATTCTTTGCTTTAATCTTCAGGGCGGTCTTGAGAGAGTTACAAAGTATATGATGATTATTCTTATGATTCTCATGATCGTGCTTGCAATTCACAGTTTTACACTTCCGGGTGCAAAGGAAGGACTTAAGTTCTATCTTGTACCGGAGTTTTCAAAGATAGACGGAAGCGTTATAGTCGGTGCCATGAATCAGGCATTCTTTACGCTTTCCGTAGGTATGGGATCAATGGCTATCTTCGGCTCATATATTGACAAGCACCGCTCACTTATGGGTGAGTCCGCAAACGTTATAGCTCTTGACACCTTTGTCGCTATAACCGCAGGTCTTATCATGTTCCCGGCATGCTTTACATACGGACTTGAGGTAACTGCAGGTCCCAGCCTTTTATTTGACACTATGGCAACCGTTTTCAACAATATGGCTGGCGGACGCTTCTGGGGAACTCTTTTCTTCCTCTTCATGGTATTTGCCGCATTCTCGACAGAACTTGCTGTATTTGAAAACATCCTTGCTTGTGTTCGTGAAGCAACAGGCTGGAGCAGGCCTAAAGGATCCCTTGTATGCGGAGTGGTTGTTTTCTGCCTTGCTCTCACGACCGCTCTCGGATACAGCACCTTCTCCGGATTCGTTCCGTTTGCCGAGGGTACTGCTTGGCTTGACTTCTGGGATTTCCTTGTTTCGACCAACATTCTTCCTATCGGTTCGTTTATCTTTACTATCTTCTGCTGCTATAAGTTCGGCTGGGGCTGGGATAACTTTGTCAAAGAGGCAAATGAGGGCGAAGGTCTCAAGGTTAAGGAATGGATGAAGCCCGTATTCAAGTATGTTGTTCCTGTAATCATACTTTTCATTTACATCTACGGTATGGTTAATTTCAACTGGAAATAAGCTTTGAAAAAACGCAATAAAATAGGATGAAATAGATTAAGTAAATTGTCGTAAAGTTTTTTCTTTGCGGCAATTTACTTTTTATAGAAAACTAACTATAATAGATTGACGAATCGAATATAATTAAGTGCCCGACAAAAGAATTAAATTAAGAGTCCGACAAAAAGCATTTAATTAAGAGTTCGGCAAAAAGCAGCAATGAATTATTAAACGAAGGACACGGTCGGGTATCAGTGATTTTCGGAGGTATGGATATGAAGGTATTACTTATAAACGGAAGTCCGCATGAAAAAGGATGTACATTTACCGCACTCAGCGAGGTCGAAAAAGCTCTTTCCGATGAGGGCATTGAGTCGGAACTTTTTTGGATAGGAAAGGAACCGATTGCAGGCTGTATGGCGTGCAGGGCTTGCACAAAGCTCGGTAAATGTGTTATAAATGACGGGGTCAACGAGCTTTCGGAAAGAATAGGGGAGTTTGACGGAGTTGTTATAGGCTCGCCGGTATATTACTCGAACGTTGCCGGAACTCTTCGTTGCTTCCTTGACAGGTTCTTTTACAGCGGAGCAGGAAAAAAGCTTGCGGGAAAGCCAGGTGCTGCGGTTGTTTCATGTCGCAGAGGCGGTGCAACGGCAACCTTTGATGAGATAAACAAGTATTTCACTATAAGCAATATGCCGGTGGTTTCATCAAACTACTGGAATCAGATACACGGCAACACCGCCGATGAGGCAAAGCAGGACCTTGAAGGGCTTCATACCATGAGGGTACTTGGTCATAACATGGCATGGCTTTTAAAGTGTATTGAAGCAGGTAAAGAAAAAGGAATTACATGGAAACTTTCAGAGCCTAAGGTTATGACGAACTTTATACGCTGAAGCAGTCAAGTACAAAAACGGGGAGTTAAAACAGGATGTCGCTTCAAATTAAAAAGGATAAAATAATTGATCACGGACTCGCATTTGTTATAATGGTGATATGGGGTTTAACCTTCTTTTTTATCAAGGAATTACAGGGTACGTTTTCCAGCCTTGAAATTCTGTTTTTGAGATATTGCGTTGCATACGCGGCTCTATGGCTTATGTGCCCGAAATGGGTGAAGTTCAATCTGAAGCAGGAGCTTTATTTCTTCGGAGCGGCTCTTTCGGGAGCGACGCTTTATCAATACCTTGAAAATGTTTCCGTAGAGTATACCAGTCCGGCGAGTGTCTCGTTTTTAACTGCTCTTGCCCCGCTTTTTACGGCACTTTTTGCATACTTTTTTCTCAAGGAAAAGGTTACATTGCAGACAGTTATCGGCATGCTTATTTCTATCGTCGGCGTCGGTCTTATATGCTTCGGAGATTCGAAGAAGATTGAAACCGGCCTTCTCGGCGACGTAATTATCATCTGTTCCATCTGGCTTTGGGCTGTGTATTCAATCATTGTAAAAAAGATTGCACAGTTTGGTTTGCCGGGGCTCGTGGTGACAAGAAGGATTTTCTTTTATTCATTGGCTGCGATGCTTGTGCCTGTTATTATCACAGGGAATATTCAAAGGTCGAATTTTACATTGCCGTCGGTGCTTTCACTTCTTTATCTCGGTGTTTTTGCTTCGGCGATATGCTTCTTCTCCTGGAATAGGTGCGTTGCAAGGCTCGGAACGGTGACAACCAGTAAATACCTTTTCATTATGCCGATTATAACCTTTGTCGCACAGGTGTTTTATAACAGCAATGTATTGAGTATAACTGCGGCTGTCGGTATGGTAATTGTTTTGATAGGACTGTTTTTGAGCGAAGCGAAGCTGCTTAAAAAAAAAAGATAAAAAAACAGAAAAAAATACTGTTGACTTTGATAAATCAATTTCATATAATAGTGGCAACACAAGTGAATAACAAATGCGTTGAAGGTATTACGCCTTTGCATGAACCTTTCAGAGAGTCGACGGTTGGTGTGAGTCGACAGGAAGTGCACTCGGCGGTCTCGTACCGGAGCAGGTTTCCCTAAAGGTCTTTCGGGCTGTATAAGGAATCCCGGCAAACACCGTTATCAGTTTAGAGTTTGTCAGAACTTGAAGAGTGGTCTTTTTCAGACAATTTTGGGTGGTACCGCGGTAAACATGTTTTATCGTCCCGGAAATACTTTATCAGTGTTTCCGGGATTTTTTATTTATCAGGAGGATTAGTTATTATGAGAAAAATCAATTTATCTGACATCACGATAAGAGAAAGTTCTCTTTCAAAGGATGTCACACTCAGCTTTAAAGAGAAAATTGAAATGGCAAAAATCATGGATAAGCTCAATTATTCCGTTATTGAGCTGCCGGAAATTACAGACCCTCAGACTGATTCTCTCCTTATCAAAACCATGGCAACAGGTATAAATGACAATAAGATTGCCTGTCCGGTGGGATACAGGGTTGAAGATGTTAAGACGGTGTGGAATTGTGTGAAAAATGCAAAAAGACCCGTACTTACGGTATCGGTTCCGGTGTCATCAGTTCAGATGGAGTATCTTTGCCATATGAAGCCGAAGGTTATCGCCGAGCTTATCCCGGCGCTTGTTTCCGAGTGCAAAAAATACTGTGATGAGGTCGAGTTTTCGGCAGGTGACTCTACTCGTGCGGAGAGCGAGTTCCTTGTATCGTGTATTGATTCCGCAATTACTGCAGGCGCTACAAAAATAACCCTTTGCGACACGGCGGGGACGATGATGCCTGATGAATTCGGAAATTTTGTAACGGAGATAAAGAAATCCGTTCCGGAACTTTCAAGGGTCACTCTTGCGGTTGAGGTAAAGAATGAAATTGATATGGCAACCGCATGCGTCTTTGCGGCGGTCGCTGCAGGTGCCGATGAGATAAAGACAACTATAAAGGGCTTCGGTTATCCTGAAATAGAGAATGTTGTCAGCGTTATTGAAAAGCGCGGAAATGATATGGGGGTAAACTCCACGATAAGGGCAACTGAACTCAGACGCGGCGTTTCACAGATGGTGTGGATAACAAGTTCAAAGAAGATGGGCGTAAATGAGGCAACAACTGTTGTTGCGAGTGATTCGCCTAACGTAGTTCTCACCGCTGACGACGACATAAACACCGTTGCAACCGCAGCCGAAGCAATAGGATATGACCTTTCGGCAGAGGACAAGAAGAACGTATACGACGCATTTTTACGAGTTGCAAGAAAAAAGGAAAAGGTCGGCAGGAGAGAGCTTGAGGCTATCATCGCAAGCTCCGCACTTTCGGTTCCCGCAACCTACAAGATTGAAAGTTACGTTATAAACAGCGGCAATGTAATCACCGCAACAGCAAACATTCTTCTTTCAAAAAACGGAGAAAAGCTTTCCGGTGTATGTGTCGGAGACGGCCCGATTGATGCGTCATTTTTGGCAATAGAGCAGATTCTCGGACATCACTATGAGCTTGACGACTTCCAGATTCAGGCTGTAACAGAGGGACGTGAGGCTATGGGCTCCGCACTTGTAAAGCTTCGTGCGGATAACGGAAAGCTTTATTCCGGAAACGGTATTTCCACAGATATCATAGGCGCGAGTATCCGTGCGTACGTCAGCGCAATCAACAAGATTGTCTACGAGGAGGCATAATGCTTTATGAATTTAAGTTTTTCGACAAGGTTCTGGTCCTCGGATTATTCCTTTGAAGAGTTTGTCCGAATGGCAAAGTCGCTGAAATTCGGAGCAGTTGAAATAAATAACATAGACTTCATAAAGATGTCACCGTCAAACGCAAAGAGATTCCTCTACAACAGCAGAGTGGAGATATCCTCTGTGAACAGCGGAATGAACATCCTGTCGGATTCGGCAGACGTCAATGTGCTTGTTTCAATCATAAAGCTTTCACATGACTACGGTATTCCGTATGTAAAGGTTTACGGTGAAAGTGATGATGACGGAGAAACCGCAGTCTTAAAGGCAAAGACCTTTCTTGAAAAGGTAATCCCGGTTGCAGAAGCAGAGAAGGTTACAATTCTCATAAGCACAAGGGACAACTTTGCAAACACAGAAACGCTTTCTGAGGTTCTTAAGTCCTTTGCCTGTGACAATATCGGCGCAGACTGGAATATGCACGATACATATTTTGTGGGCAAAGAGGACGCGGAAGCAACGATAACAAACCTCGGAGCATATGTAAAGCTTGTGCATATCGTCGACAGAAAAAAGGACGGAGAATATGCGCTTGTAGGCGAGGGTGAATTACCTGTAAATGAAATGATAAACGCACTTCGGTCGATAAATTATCCCGGATTTGTTACACTTACATGGAATCCGGATTTTCTTCCCGGAATTGATGACTTTGAGATAATTCTCACACATTACTCAAACTATATGAATTCACTCGGAAGTACGGAAAAGAATAAGAGTCATTATTACTATAACAAGACTCATACAGGAAAATTTCTCTGGAAAAAGGAGACTCTTATAGATAAGACCTTTCCGCAGGTTTTGGATGCCATGGTTGAGGAATTTCCCGATCAGCTTGCCTTTAAGTATACAACCCTTGATTATACGAGAACCTATTCACAGTTTCGTGATGATGTGGATACATTTGCGCGTGCTCTTCTCTCTCTCGGAGTGAAAAAGGGAACTCAGGTTGCCGTGTGGGCGACCAATGTACCGGAGTGGTATATCTCTTTCTGGGCCGCAACAAAAATAGGCGCTGTTCTTGTTACCGTAAACACGGCGTATAAGATACATGAGCTTGAATATCTTCTTAAGCAGTCGGATACACATACTCTGGTTATGATTGAGGGCTTCAAGGACTCCGACTATGCCGGAATCGTCAAGGAGCTCTGTCCCGAGCTTGAGACAACAAAGCCCGGAGAACCGCTTCATGCAAAACGTCTGCCTTTCCTCAGAAATGTCATCACCGTCGGCTTTAAGATGAAGGGCTGTCTTACCTTTGAAGAGGCAACCCTTCGTGCAAATATGGTACCGCTCGTGGAGGTGTACCGTATTGCGGCGACAGTTGACAGGAATGACGTTGTGAACATGCAGTATACCTCCGGTACAACAGGCTTCCCAAAGGGAGTTATGCTCACTCACTATAACATCGTAAACAACGGCAAATGTATCGGAGACCGTATGGACCTGTCAACAGCCGACAGAATGATGATTCAAGTGCCCATGTTCCATTGCTTCGGAATGGTGCTTGCAATGACCGCGACTATGACCCACGGCGGCACCGTTTATCCGCTTCCGTATTTCTCACCGAAGCCGGCGCTTGCCTGTATCAATCAGGAAAAAATCACTGCATTTCACGGTGTTCCCACCATGTTTATAGCTATGCTTCAGCACAGGGATTTTGCCAAAACGGATTTCTCATATATGCGCACCGGCATCATGGCGGGCAGCCCTTGCCCTATAGCGGTTATGAAGGACGTTGTAGAGAAGATGCACATGAGTGAAATAACCATTGTGTACGGTCAAACCGAAGCCTCACCGGGCTGCACCATGAGCTCCGCGGATGATTCAATAGAGGTCCGCGTCAGCACTGTCGGTCGCCCGCTTCCCGAGATAGAGTGTAAGATAATAAATCCCGAAACGGGAGAGGAATGTCCGGATGAGGTCACCGGCGAGTTCGTTGCGCGTGGCTATAACATAATGAAGGGCTACTATAAGATGCCAAGAGCCACGGCAAGCGCAATCGACGCTGACGGCTGGCTTCATACGGGCGACCTTGCGTGCCGCACGAAGGACGGCAATTACCGCATAACCGGTCGTCTTAAGGACATGATCATCCGCGGAGGAGAGAACATCTACCCAAAGGAGATAGAGGAGTTCATCTACACGCATGACAAGGTACAGGATGTACAGGTTATCGGTGTTCCGGATGAGGGACTCGGTGAGGAGATAATGGCTTGTATTATTCTAAAAAAAGGGGAGACGATGACCGAGGACGAGATGAAGAAATATGTCATGGATCACATGGCAAAGCATAAGGTTCCGAGGTATATCGAATTTGTGGACAGCTTCCCGATGAATGCCGCAGGAAAAATTCTCAAGTATAAGATGCGTGAGGATGCAATCAAAAAGTTTGGGCTTCAAAAAGCAGACGGTATAGTTACTGCTTAAAAAAATAGGAATTATTACAAAATTATTACGCCACAAGTATGCACATTGCATAAAAATGTGGCGTAAATTTTTACTAAATTATGAACAGGAATTGATAGAAAAATATCAAATGATGTTTTATAATATTTTAGATAGGAATTAAATTTGTACATTTTTACTTTTAGAGTTCATTATGGAGAGAGGTTTATTATGTATCTATCAAGACAGAAAAATGGGAACTTCAGATTGAAAGACAGATTCATTTCCATGCTTATTGTCTTTTCAATCATGCTTTCTACCATTGCTATTGCAGGGCCTTTTAACATTGCCTTTGCAACGAATGGCGGAGAGACTGAGGCGAGTGACAGCGGTGTTATCGGATTTGATGACGGTGACATCAACTATGACTCGAAGCTCAGGGACAACGGAGACGGTACTTATACTCTGTCTCTTGACGTTTGGTCGGACGTTGCGAAGTCTGACAAAAATACCAGGAGGGATATTTCCGAGAACGGCTTTTTCGTAGCTCAGTTCGACGGAAAGTACCTTGTCGAACTTTGGGGCGGAAGCGGTGCTTCAGGCCAAACTACAAAGTACAACAAGGGAGGTAAAGGCGGAGCCGGAGGTCATACATATGGAGTTATAGACCTCAAAAAGGGCGACATCCTTTGCTACAATCTCGGCGGTAAAGGTGACACGACTCTTGTAACCGATGCAGGCGGCGGAGCAAACGGCGGTGCCGCTCACGGTGAAAAGGGTAACTACAGAGTCGGCGGCGGTGGAGGATACTCCTCTGTTTACCTTTTCAAAAACGGTACTGAGGCTGACAACTTTATCAAGAACTACACAGACGGAAACGGAACACTTACCAGGAGAGTTATCTCCGAGAGTGACCGTCTTTCCAAGTATGTTATGATTGCAGCCGGTGGCGGTGGCGGCGGAGCCGGAGACGGCTTTATTCTCGGATACAAACCGAGCGGAACTGCTGACGGCGGTGCAGGCGGAAGTATCGGAAATGCTGTGACTTCTTTCAATGGAGGAAAGGTGTTTAACGGCGAAAACGGTAAGTCCAGCGGCAAGAAGCTTAAGTATATAGGCTACGGCGCTACAACCCAGCCGGGAGAAACCAACGGCACTTGGCTCGGTTGGTGGGACGGCGCCAATGCAAACAACTGGGAAGGCACTGTAAGCGGTGCTAAAGTCGGCGGCGGTACCGGTGGAGCAGGTAACTTCCGCGGCGGTGGCGGCGGCGCAGGCTTCTGCGGCGGCTCAGGCGGTATTATGGCTTCCGCTATGGTAGCCGGAAATATCGGCGGTGGCGGCGGCGGTTCGTCATACGTTTCGGATCTTTTTGACTATTCATCGGTTTCTGATGAAGTAAAGAACAAGGTTAACCCGAATGACGGTACAACCGGCAGCGGTAACGTTAACATTTCTTACCTTGGTAACAAGAATGATAACTTAAGCAACACCGAAACAGATTGGCTTAAGAATCTTGTTTTCACCGCAAACGCTTCAAAGTATTTTGACGTGACTGCGTCATCGGCAACGGCAAATGTCACTGTTGACGGAAGCAAAATCACTCTTAAGAATGCCAACCTCAACGAGGAAAACGGTAAATTCAATCTTACCGTCAAGTTTACTCCGAAGGCTGGCTTTAAGGGCGGTAATGACGTAAACCTCTTTGAAGATACCGCGAAAGAATTCACAATTTCAGATAATGCCGGAAAGACATCCTCAATAAATCTTTCCGATAAGGTTTCTTATGCCAATATACCTCTTAACGGCTTCGAGGCAAGCGGTAATGACGATATCGGCATCTCTGCGGGCGAATCGGTAGAAAGAAGTGCGCTTTTCAATGATTCATACGCAGACGCAAGAAATAATCCCGATTACACATATGATTTTATAAAGACTGTTTCTGAATACACGGTTAAGGAATTTGATACCGGTGTTGAAATTACTGACAGCAGTATTTCTCCGAGTGTATCTACGGCGTATATCGTAGGCTTTACGGTAACACCGAAGACAATCAACCCCTCAAAGGCTGTTGTCGGTGAAGTTGTAAAGACGACAGAATACACCGCAGGTGCCTTTATAGATGTATTTTCAGAGATGGTTATAAACGGTGTTACTTACAACGTTTATAAGAAGATAACCTTTGACAAGGGAACCGGAAAGTACACACTCTCCGTAACTCTTAAGTCAAGCGAAAGACCTAAGGACAAGGATATTCCCGATGGGCCTAAGGTCAATGATGCTGCTCTCAGTTTCACGCAGGATCTTCCGACCTCATTTACAAATCAAACCTTTACTTCAAATGATACATTTACTGCTCCGGTAAGCGGCTACTATATCATTCAGGCATGGGGCGGTAACGGCGGTAACGGCGGTTCGGTGGCGATTACACCAACAAAGGCGGAAAGAAAAGAGAAGCTATAGGAGGAATCGGCGAAACCGGTGGATACGTTTCAACTGTTGTTTATTTAAAGAAAAATGAAACATTAACACTTTAAAACGGAGCAAAGGGTCTTAATGGCGAAAGTTACGACATAGAACGTGAAGGTAACACGGAATACAACATAACATGTGACGGCGGAAAAGCCGGTATTCCGACAATCATAAAATTTAACAATAACATAATGGCTCAGGCTTCCGGTGGTGCCGGCGGCGGTGGTGGTGCATGCCATTACAAATTCAAGGCTGGCTTTAATGAAAATAAGGATGCTATTTTCAAACACGGAACTGCAGGAGTAAGCGTAACCGAGACAACAAACATTTTTAATGATATCGGCTCTTCTGCGGACGGCTCTAAAGGAACTGCCAGCAGCAGTGGAGTTACAGGAGGAATCGGCGGTCAGACTGCAGCAAAGAATTATATCAGTTCGGAATTGACAACCTCAACTTATCCGGTTGCTGTTCAGATAGTTTATGATTCTCTTTCGAGTTCTAATCCGAATTTCACCTCCGGTGCGGCAAAAATTACATTTGTTGATACACGTAAAACTGAAGCCGAAGTTAAGGATGACCTTACTAACAGGCTTTCGGGAATCATGCTTGATACCTATAGCTTTACGAAATATTTTAAAAATATTGTTGTAACAACACCGACTGCTGATGATTTTACAAATGCAATCGAGATAAACGGTCCCGTAGACAACGGTGACGGAACTGAGACAACGACTGCAAAGCTCGGCGGAGACGGAGTTACATGGACATTTACATTTGAGCCGAAAGACGGCTTCCTCGGCGGTAACTATGTTCCGGCACTTGAGTCCCTTACCTTAAAGCAGGGTGAGTCGGGCGCAATAACTGTTCCGGAAAACATAACCACCGACTTTGTAAATGTCGAAATTACCAATCCAATCACCGCGGCTGTGAACGAAGCAAATGTTAAGGACGGAAAATACCGTGTTAAATACGGTACAAATGTCTCCTTTGCAGATTTGTTCACCGTTACGGGCACATGGCCGACGGATGCAGACAATACAGCATTTGTAAACCAGATTGATGAAACCGATATCGACCGTACAAGCGGATTTAATGCGACGGAAACTAAGAAATTCACGTATACATACGGAATTTCTCCGACAAATGCAGCTTCAAAGGCAAAGGTGGCAGCTCTTCAGAAGGAGCAGTCACAGACTCTCACGGCATCTGTTGAGGTGTACAGTGATGTTGACGTAAGCGGTCTTAAGCATATGACTTATGACGGCCCGACAGAGGTTACATACGGAGATAAGCTCGTTGCGACGGTAAAGACAAATTCGGGTTATGAAGCTCCGACAACATTTACCGTAAAATCGGGAACGACAACTCTTACCGAGGGCAATGATTATACGTATGATAAGGCAACGGGAGAGCTTGTTGTAAATGCGGAGAGCATAAAGGGAACGGTTTACATCATCGCTGAGGCAGGCGTTAAGACCTATAAGATTCACTTTGAGGCAACAGATCAGCACGGACTTCCGATTGTAATTTCGGCTGACAAGGCAACTCAGTCTTTTGAAGCAGGTGCTCCGATTCCTGCGGGAGTTGAGCCGTTTGACGCATCAACAATGCCGGCAAAGACAGGCTACAAGTTCGTTTGGGACTGGAATACCGATGACGGTCAGCCTCTTAAGGAAATGACCGCAAATGATTACTATGTATACGGTTCTTACGAGCCGCTGTTCTACACGGTAAAAATAAACTATGTTGACACAAGTAATCGTCCTATCGCTTCTGCAACTCAATATGTAAATGAAAATGCATACTATACCTTAAAGGAAACAGTTGCTTCACCGGCTATCCCGGGCTACAAGCTCGTTGACCCGGCTCAGGCTTCGGTATCCTATGAGGTTAATGACGCAACGATAGGAACACACAACGAAAATGAAGTAATTCTCGAAATAAACGTTAAATATGCACTTACAGAGGACAATGTAACTGTACGTCATATTTACGAAAACACCGGTGAGGTATTTGCTGTTGAGTATGCGAAAGTAAACGTGGGCGACAGCTATACCGCAAAGGCAAGGACTGACGTTGTCGGATATACCGGAACCGATAAGACTATCACGGCAAGTGCAAACAAGGAAGAGAAAGTTGTTGACATTCTTTATACACCGGGAACTTACAAGATAGACTTTATTTCCGAAGGCAAAAAAATAGGCACTATCAATGCAACCTACAACGATGTATACCCGGATTTCCCCGAAATAGAGAATCCACAGTCTGAGGACAAGGTGTTTGCAGGCTGGTATACGGCTGAAATAGGCGGAGTGAAGATTGACGAAAATGATGTTTTCACCGGAACATCCGATACTACCTATTACGCACATTGGAATATCGCGCCGAAGTTTAACGTAACGGTCAATCCTTCTGACTGGACGAAAAACAGCGTTACCTTTGAATTTACCGGTACAAACGAAAAGTTTACCTATACTTCGGACAATGTAACCTACCAGTATTCAACTGACGGCGGAAATACATGGTTTAATGTACCCGGAACTGAATTCGGTAAGTTCACTGTTGATACCGAGGGTGAAACAGAGTACAAGTTCAAGGCAGTCGCTAAAAACCTTGATGAATTTGTAAATGAAGGCACATACACAGCCAGGGTTGATAAGAGCGCTCCAACTGCAAAAATGAAGCTTTCAGAGCCTGACACCCTGTGGTTTAAGATTACCGAAAAGATTGATGACCTCTTCGGTACACATTTTACCAAGGAAAAGGTTCAGATGGAGATTCTTGACGCAGAGGATACATTGAGTGGTCTTGCGGATGCTTCATCTGTTATGTACTTTGTTTCGGATACAGAGGTTTCCGCTTCGGATATCGCAAACGGAACGTATGCCTGGAAGGAGTACAAAGCACCGGTTGTTATCAATGCAACGGGTGACGACATAAACGAGGGCAAATACTTTGTCTATGCTAAAGTTACAGACAAGGTAGGCAATGTTCTTTATCTCGGAACTGACGGTCTTGTTGTGGATACAACGGCTCCGGCAGTAGGCGGTAAGAGCAGCTTTGACGGCGAAAAGTGGATAAATTCCGCAACAGCTGCTGATGCGGCTGTAATCAGCGGAGCGGCTACAGACAAGACGGAAAACGGCTCCGGTCTTAACTATCTTGAGTACAGTCTTGACGGAGGAAACACATGGAAGAGATATCCTGATTCCGGAAGTAGCGTAAAATACGAGCTTCCGTACTCGTTTACAAACGACCTCTTTGCAGAGGGTAAAGGACAGACCGTACAGCTTTGCGCATACGACCTTGTCGGCAATGCATCAACTGTTACAACGCTTATTGTAAACAAGGATACGGTTAAGCCTGCAATTACGGTTTCGGCACCTACAGGCGCAGACTCTTCATGGGTTACCGCAGAAAATCCCGAAATCACAGTAAGTGATGCTACATCAGGAGTTAAATCTGTACAGTATAAGGAAGCAAATGAAGCAACGTGGCATAGTGCAACGGTTGTTGACGCTGCGGCAGGAAAATATACTGCAGAAATAACTTCAAACGGCACATACACGTTCAAGGTAACTGACGTTGCCGGAAACGAGACAACAGAGGCGGTTACATATTCGTTTGTTGATTCGGTATCTCCGACATTTGACGTATCGGCAACATCTAAGTCAAAGGTTTATGATTTTGAAAATGCGCCATGGATAAATGATGATGTTACATTTATCATCAATCCGACGTCTGTTAATACCGGCATCGTAACCTACAAGTACAGAGAGGTTGGCAGTGCGGCTTACACAACTGTAACCGAAACAACTGACGGCAAACCGTCATTTAAGGTTGATAAGCAGGGCGAAAAGCTCGGATACGAGATAATTGCTGTCAGCGCTTCCGGAAAGGAAAGCACTTCGACAACGGTTAAGACAAGCATTGATAAGGTTGTGCCTACAGGCTCTGTTCAGCTGAATGACAGAACGGCAACAACAACGCTTGTTAAGATTGCCGACCCGCTTGACCTTTTCTTTAAGGATCCGGTTAAGGTACAGATGACTTATGCGGACGGCTTAAGCGGCGTTGCATCTGCTTCTTACTATTTGTCGCATTCGGCAATGACCGAGGAGCAGCTTCGTGCAATGACTGACGGCTGGACTACTTATTCGGCACTCTTCTCTGTTGAGGAAAATGACGATTATATCGTTTATGCAAGAATTATTGATAAGGCAGGAAACGTTGCATTCCTTTCATCCGACGGATTCATCTTTGACAAGGTAGCTCCGAAGATTGATATTGATCTTACTTCTGCAAAGGATAAGGTAAACGGCTGGAGTGTTGACGCAGAGATTGAATTCCCTGTTACAATTACGGATGATCAGTCGCCGAAGGGTATTTCAGGTGTAGACACAACGGCAGGAAAGATAACGTATGCCTATGATAATAACGCTCCCGAGGGCTACAAGGGAGTGGAAAAAACAGCAACGACCGTAACAGATCCGAGCGGAGCTGTTAAGTTTACAATTCCGAACGGGGATATCCCGGCAGGAAGATATACTATTACGGTTTCTGCATATGACAGAGCAGGTAACATAGCAACGGCAGACATTGAGATTATGCGTGCCGAAACAAGCCTTACCGTTGTCGCACAGCCGACAGATATCTCCGTTGAGTACGGTACTGCTTCCGCTAAATTCTCCGTGGATATCGCAACTGTTGCCGAGGGTCTTACCTACAAGTGGCAGTGCAAGCGACAGGGTGATACGGCTTGGACAGACGTAGGTGAAAATTCACCGCAGCTTGTTGTAAGCAATCCTACGGTTGTCGCTAATAACGGCGAAAAATACAGAGTTATTGTCACAAGCGGTGCCGAGATAAGCACAACGAGTGACGAGGTTACGCTCAGTGTTCAGAAGGCAAAGCTTACAGTTTCACCGAAATCACATGAGAAAAATTACGGTCAGGCTGACGCAGAGCTTGACTACACGGTAACAGGCTACAAGTTCGCTGACGCCGGAATGGTTACATTTGACGGCGGATTCGAAAGAGAGCCGGGCGAGGACGCAGGAACATATGTAATAAAGAACAAGGATTTAAGACTTGCAAATGATTCCGCGGCTGACAATGTAAACGGAAACTATTACATCGATATCCAGCCTGCAACCTCAAGCTATGTTATCAATCCTTATGATCCGGCAGATACAAATGCTTATCTTGACGGAACAATGGGTAATAACGGATGGTATACAAGTGAAGTAAAGATAAAGGCTCCTGACGGATTCCTTATCAGCCGTACAAATTCTGCCGATGATTCCGCTTGGTCGGAAGAACTTACGGTAGCGGAAGACGGTATTCACAACAATGTAAAATACTATCTTAGAAATAATGATCCGACAGATACTGAATTTTACAAGTCGATAACAGGGGAGAAGCTTGTATCATTTAAGATTGACAAGACTGCTCCGACAGTTACCGTAAAGTATGATGACGGAAACTTCTGGACAGATCTTCTTCACACAATTACATTCGGCCTCTTCTCAAAGGGACATGAGGTTGAAGTAACCGCGAATGACGCAATGAGCGGTGTTGCATCGGTTAAGTATTTCAAGATTGATTCTGAGGAAGCTCTCACGACTGCCGAAGCAGTCGAGTCCGCGGCAGCCGCAAACGGTGGCTGGTCAGATGTTAACAGCGGAAAAGTACCTGTAAATCCCGATGAAAAGACTGTTATATATGTTTGTGTAACAGATAACGCCGGAAATAAGGTATATGCATCCTCACAGGGCATGATTGCCGAGGATGACGCACCGGAGATTACATTTGCTGCAAAAGACGTCGCAGGTGACGGTGTAACGGCAACATACAAAACCGTCAAGTGTCTCACAAAGAACAATGACAGAATCCATGTAACCGTAAACGAAAAGGATACTGTTATTTCCGGTCTTGCATCTGTAACCTACAAGATAAACAACAAGACCGAAAAGGCTTATGACGGATTTAACGTCGGTGCTGCTTTGACAAAATTTGAGTTTGCGGCAACAGAGTTTGAACAGGGTGAAAACACTGTAACAGTAACAAGTGTCGACCGTTCTGGAAATTCCTCAACCGCAACCTACAAGTTCTGGGTAGATACCAAGCTTCCGACAGTTGAAATGACTGCGGATACCACCACCATTGAAACGGAAAAGACTATCGAGCTTACACCGGACTTCGGTGTAACGGGCGGTAAGGTTTATGTTTCAAAGGACGACGGTGCAACATGGACAGAGGTTACGAAGGACGCTGCCGGAAAGTATATCGTTACAGTAACTGATGCCGACCTCGGTACAGACGGCTCGGTGACATATACCGCAAAGGTTGTAAACGGCGCAGGTATTGAAAATATAAGCCCGGATACAATCACCTTTAAGGACGTTATCGACAACACCTCACCCGACCTTTCGGTAACAGGTGTTCCGACCGGTTGGACAAATGAAAATGTCACGGTTACGGTTGATAACAACAACCCGAATCTCGGAACAACCAGGTATTATTACACAACGGATGCGGATCCGTCAGACAAGACCAAGTGGGTGGAAATTGATCCTGCAACAGGCTTTATGGTGGATGCAGACACAAATACCGAGTATACAATTATCGCTGTTGCCGAAAACGGTCTTATGGATACGGAAAAGGTTGCCGTTAAGGTAGACAAGTCCGCGCCGACCGGTGAGGTATCGGTAGACACAAACATTTGGAAGGAATTCCTTTCAGATATCACATTCGGTATTTACAAGAACGACACCGTAACCGTTAAAATTACCAATGATTCCTCAATCTCAGGTAACAAGTCAGTGAAATACATCAAGACCTCTGACGTTATAACCGACAAAGCAGTTCTTGAAGCACGCACTGACTGGACTGATTACAACGGGCAGTTTACAATCCCGGCAGTCGACGCCGAAAAGTTTGTTATCTATGCACGTATAGAGGACAACGCAGGCAATGTAACCTACCTGTCATCAAACGGTCACGTATTTGATACGTCAAAACCGGATATCGCCGTTTCGAGCAATATCGACGGTGTTAACGATTCACCTTCATACGGAGATCGTATTGTTACCGTAAGTGACGCAAACCTTGATACGGTAACTGTAACGGACAAGAACGGAAATACGGTCGCAACGGTAACCTTCAACGCCGACGGAACAGCAGACGTTAATTATCCGGATCCGACAACTAAAGTTAAGGTGATTGAGCCGGTAACCGCTGACCCGAACGGAAAGGATATCGTTAAGATAGTTCTTCCGAACGATGACAACGAGTACACTGTATCCGCAACGGATAAGGCGGGCAACTCCACAGCCCCGGTAAAGGTTGTTGAGAAGTCAATTGATACATTCATCGACGAAATCGAAAGTGAGATTCCGAAGAATCCCGAAACGGGAAAACCGGATACATCGCTTGCTACAGATGAAAAACTCGGTGAGCTTATCGACAGGATAGATAAGCTTCTCGATAAGGAAACAACCGACGGAAATGAGCCGTCAAACCTTGATCCTGATGAGATTCAGAAGCTCAAGGACGAGAGAGATAAGCTCCTTGACCAGATTAAGGACAATGCGAAATCCGAGCTTGAAAAAGAAGCGGATAAGGCAAAGGACGAAATCAACAACAAGGGAAATCTCAGTGACGAGGAGAAAAAGACTCTCACAGACGAGATTGACAAGGCTCTTGATGACGCAAAGAAGGATATCGATAACTCGACGACCCATGATCAAATCAAGGATATCGTTGATAACACCAAGGATAAATTTGACGACACAAAGGACGACGCTACGGCTCGTGACTTTGTAAACAAGTATGCATCGGACAATGATGCCGATAATCCTTATAACAAGACCGATAGCAATCCCGTAACGAAAGACAACGCGGCTCAGATTATCGGAGGCTCCGATACCTACGACAATCATAAGGATTCCGTAAAGGATAAAATCAACGACCTTATAAATCAGGGCAAGACAGACGGTACAACATATCCTGATTATCCGTCAATGAAGCTCGACGCCGAAAAGGCTCTCAAGGATGCAAAGGATGCAGCGATAAAAGAGCTTGAAGAAGCTGCAAAGGCTGCAGAGGATGAAATCAAAGGTAAGGAAAACCTTAGCGATGACGAGAAAAAAGAGCTTGTTGACAAGGTTAAGGATGACCTTGATAAGGCGAAGGATGATATCAACAACGCTGGCTCGAATGAGGATATCAAGGACATAGTTGACAATACCAAGGATAAGTTCAACGACACAAAGGACGATGCAACGGCACGTGACTTTGTAAACAAGTATGCGTCGGACAATGATGCCGACAATCCTTATAACAAGACCGACAACAAGGTTGACAAAACCAATGCGGACAAGGTTATCAGCGGTGCCGATACTTATGACGGTCATACCGATTCCGTAAAGGATAAGATAAATGACCTTATAAACAAGGGCAAGACAGACGGCACAACATATCCTGATTATCCGTCAATGAAGCTTGATGCCGAAAAGGCTCTCAAGGATGCCAAGGACGCAGCAAAGGATGACCTTGACAAGGCGGCTGAGGATGCCAAGAAGGAGATTGACTCCAAGGACGACCTCACCGACAAGGAAAAGGAAGATCTCAAGAACGAGATTGACAAGGCTCTTGACGACGCGAAGAAGGATATCGACAACGCAACGACGGATGATCAAATTAAGGATATTGTCGATGAGACCATGAAGGACTTTGACTTAACCGTTGATAAGGCAGACGCTATTGAACAGATTGAGAAGAAGGAAAAGGAAACAGAGGCTGCAATAGATGCACTTCCGAATCTTTCCGACGAAGAAAAGAAGAATCTCAAGGATGAAGCAAGAGTTGAGGCTGACAGTGCGATTGCCGATGTTAACAAGGTTGACGGAACAGTGGTTGACGGTAAGACACCTGCCGAGCAGCTTGACAAGATTGTTGATGACGCAAAGAAGACACTTGATGACACAAAGGATGACGCTACAGCTCGTGACTTTGTAAACAAGTACGCATCGGACAATGATGCCGACAATCCTTATAACAAGACCGACAACAAGGTTGACAAGACCAATGCGGACAAGGTTATCAGCGGCTCGGATATCTATAACGGTCACACGGATTCTGTAAAGGATAAGATAAATGACCTTATAAATCAGGGTAAGACAGACGGCACAACATATCCTGACTATCCGTCAATGAAGGCAGACGCCGACAAGGCGCTTCAGGATGCCAAGGATGCTGCAAAGGATGAGCTTGACAAGGCGGCTGAGGATGCCAAGAAGGAGATTGACTCCAAGGAAAACCTTACAGATGAAGAAAAAGACAAGCTCAAGGATGAAATAGACAAAGAGCGTGACAAGGGTAAGGCGGATATCGACAACGCAGGATCGGACAAGGAAATCGACAAGGCGGTTGAAGATACAAAGAAGGAATTCGAGGATACAAAGGACGATGCAACGGCACGTGACTTTGTAAACAAATATGCATCGGATAACAATGCGAATGATCCTTATGATAAGGGTAACAATCCTATTAACGATGAAAATATTGACAAGATTCTTTCCGGCTCCGACACCTATGACAAGATGACCGATTCTGTTAAGGATAAGGTAAACGGCCTCATAGGCAATCAAAAGGCTGACGGCTCCGAAACATATGACTCTTATCCGGATATGAAGAAGGACGCAGAGAAAAAGGCTCAGGAGCTTGCGGATAAGTTTATAGAAGATTATCTTCTTCCGAATGGAAAGACCTATCCGGAAAACTCGAAGGATGTTTACGGAACGGCAACCAAGAACAACGCTGATCAGATTATTTCCGGTAAGGATGCATGGGATAAACTTCCGAAGGCTGCTCAGGATATCGTTAATTCGGCGATAGATGCAGTAAAGGGAACAGCCCATACCTATCCTGAACTTTTCAATGAAGCAAAATTCATTGTAGGCGACAAGGATGTAGAATTTGTCAACGTTGACAAGGATATTTCCATAAAGGCAAGCGGACTTGAAAAGCTCTTTGACAATCCGTCTGTTTACACAAATAAGGACAAAGAGACTGTTGCAAAGGGCGGTCATGTCAGAATTGAAAATATCGTTCAAAAGCAGATTAAGAGTCAGCTTTCAAGCTCCGAACAGAGCAGCTCTGATAAATTCCTTGTAAAATACGGCCTTAAGGCAGGTCTCTATCTTGAGATAACGCTCGTTAAGTACGTATATGAGTACAATGCCGAAACCGGTAAATATGTACTTGCTTACACGGAAAATATCACAGATACCGCTCCGGACAAGATTAAGTATGTACTTGATATTCCGCAGGAGCTTCTCGGTAAGGATGAATACTATGTAATTCGTATCCATAACGGTGTTGAGGAAATAATAGCCACAGCTCCGAAGGGAAGCACACAGATTACATTTGAGACAGATAAGTTCTCAACGTATATCCTTGCTTACAAGGAACCTGAGGAAAAGACAGCCAAGACTCTCGACGAAAATCGTTTCGGAAACATAGGTGCGGCATTCGCACTCACAGCGGTTATGTATGTTGCAACAAAGCGCAGAAGAAAAGATGATGAGTCGGAGATGTACTGATTACAGAATTCGTTAAAAGATTTATAAAATGAGATTCTGAAAAAGAGGGAACGTGCAGGGCTGCACGTTCCCTTAACTTTTTAATCATAATGCGCAAAAACGGAATGGATATATTGTCAAATATTCATAATAAAAATTATCACAGAATAAATTCAAAAAATTAAAAAAATGTATTGACAGAGTTTTTTATTAGTGCTAAAATCCTTTACAACAAAGGCGATGACGAAGACGGCGCAGGCTGAACTTTTCAGAGAACCGGTGGGTGGTGTGAACCGGCAAGTGACGACCTGATTGCTTATCACTTCAACAGCTGAAGATGCAAAAGGATTTCCGAGTAGTGTCTTACGTGAATGCTACGTCAGTGCAAAGGGGTTGTCAGACCTTTAAGTGGTGCGGAGGCAATAGCCAGAGCACAATTTGAGTGGTACCGCGGAAGTAAGTTTCGTCTCAAAGTTACTTGTTGACTTTGAGGCGTTTTTTATTTTATCTTGCTTTCGTCTCAAAGATTAAAAATCTTTTTACCGAGGGTGTGAATTTCAATGACACAGACCGATACCAGACAAGAAATCAAAGAGGTTGTTCAGCGTATACGCGAGATGCGTGATATCTGCGGTTTTTCGGCTTCCGACATGGCGGAAAAGACCGAGCTTTCCGTGGAAAAGTACGAGGAATACGAGAGCGGAACGGTTGACCTTCCTTTTACCTTTGTTCACAAATGCGCGCTTGCGTTCGGAATCGGCATTGCAGACCTGCTTGAGGGTCAGAGTGCCAGACTTTCAACGTACACCGTAACACGTCGTAACAGCGGACTTATAACGGCTAAAGAGGACGGAATAACCATTCAGAGTATGGCGCCTATGTTTAAGGATAAGCTCGGAGACCCGTATTTCTGCATCTATGATTATGACGAGTCTCTCCAGGATAAGCCGATGAAGCTTGTGGAGCATGCCGGACAGGAGTTTAACTTTGTAATAAAGGGCTCTCTTAAGGTGCAGGTGGGCGAGCATATCGAAACGCTCAATGCCGGAGATTCCATTTACTTTAAATCATCAATTCCTCACGGTGAGCTTGCCGTCGGCGGCGCTCCCTGTAAATTCCTTTCAATAGTTCTTAACAGCGATGCGACAGAGGAACAGTTCAAACAGCAGAGCATCACACGTGCAAAGCAGTCGGAAAAACTCATCATAGAGAAGTTTATAGAGACTGTTGAGGACGAAAAGGGCGCCCTTAAGGAAATCAAATTTACTGATGAAGACAAATTCAATTTTGCCTTTGATGTTGTTGATGAGATAGCTCGTGTACGTCCCGAAAAGGTTGCGATGATACACCTTGACAGAGATAAAAACGAAACAAGGTTTACCTTCCGTGACATAAAGCAGATGTCCTCACAGGCGGCGAATTATTTTACGAGCCTCGGCATAAAGAAGGGCGACAGAGTAATGCTTGTGCTTAAGCGCCGTTTTGAGTTCTGGATTGCAATTCTCGGACTTCACAAGATAGGCGCTATAGCAATTCCGGCAACACATCAGTTGAAGGTTCACGATTTTGAGTACAGATTCAATGCAGCGGGAGTTACCGCAATTGTATGCACATGCGATGACAACACTCCGTCATCGGTTGACGAGGCGGCAAAGAATTCGCCGACGCTTAAAACAAAGATAATTGTCGGAGATACACGCGAGGGCTGGCATAACTTTGACGATGAGTATAAATTGTTCAGCCGCAGATACCTTCGTACACCGGATTCTCCGCACGGAGATGATCCGATGATTATGTTCTTCACGAGCGGTACATCCGGTTATCCGAAGATGGCTCTTCATTCATGCAAGTATCCTCTCGGACATTTCCACACTGCAAAATACTGGCACTGTGTACGTAATAACGGTGTTCACCTCACTATCTCGGATACCGGCTGGGGCAAGGCTCTTTGGGGCAAGCTCTACGGTCAGTGGATGTATGAGGGTGCGGTATTCGTTTACGACTTTGACAGATTTGACGCGACGGATATTCTTCCGTTGTTTGCACAGTACAAGATAACGACGTTCTGTGCGCCTCCGACGATGTACCGGATGCTCATAAAAGAGGACCTCATGAAGTACGACCTGTCCTCTATAGAGCATGCAACGGTTGCGGGTGAGGCTCTTAACCCCGAGGTGTTCTATCAGTTTAAGCGTGCGACAGGTCTTGAGCTTATGGAGGGCTTCGGTCAGACAGAAACTACCCTTACCATCGCAAACCTTGTAGGTATGACTCCGAAGCCGGGCTCAATGGGCAAGCCTGTTCCTCTGTATGACGTTGTTCTCCTCAACAGTGAAGGCAAGGAGGTCGGCGTCGGTGAAAACGGAGAGATATGTATCCGTACCTCCGAAAAGGTTCCCTGTGGACTCTTCCTCGGCTATTACAAGGATGAGGAGAAAACCAGGGAGGCATGGCATGACGGTATTTACCATACGGGAGATATCGCATGGCGCGACGAGGACGGCTATTTCTGGTATGTCAGCCGCGTTGATGATGTTATCAAGTCCTCCGGTTACAGGATAGGACCCTTTGAGATAGAAAACGTTATCATGGAGCTTCCCTATGTTCTTGAGTGCGGCGTTTCCGCAGCTCCCGATGAGGTGCGCGGTCAGGTCGTAAAGGCTTCAATAGTGCTTGTTGACGGTACAGAGCCTACGGATGAGCTCAAGAAAGAGATACAGCAGTATGTAAAGCAAAAAACCGCTCCGTACAAGTATCCGCGTATTGTTGAATTCAGAAAAGAGCTTCCTAAAACAATCAGTGGAAAGATAATAAGAAAAGAGTTATAATTGTTATTCGGTTTACCGAAAAATAATTGATGAAAGAGAGGGGACGGCGATGAAAAGGGTTTCACTCTTTGTCGGACATTACGGCTCGGGCAAAACAAATGTTGCCATAAACTATGCGCTTATGCTTCGAAAACAGAATCTTCCGGTCGTCGTCGCCGACTTGGATATCGTAAATCCGTATTTCAGGACGAAGGACAGCCTGAGTGAACTGCGCAGCGCCGGAATTGATTTTATTTCATCCGAGTACGCAGGCTCAAATGTAGACTTTCCGGCGCTTCCCGGTGAGCTTTACTCGCTGGTTGACAATACGGAAAGATACGCAGTTCTCGACGTGGGCGGCGACGACCGCGGAGCACTCGCTCTCGGACGCTACAGGGACAAAATCGTTGAGGAAAACAACTATGACATGTTCGTTGTTATAAACCGATTCAGGCCGCTTACAAAGACTCCTGAGCTTCTTCTGGGTGTCATGAATGAAATTGAAACGGCATGCAACATGAAGTTCACCGCCATAATAAACAATTCAAACCTCGGTCCTATAACAACCGCTCAGGATGTTATAAGCGGCATAGAGTACACGGATGAGGTCAGAAAACTTACGGGTCTTCCTGTAGCGTACACGACAATGACGGACAACGTATACAGGGAATTACTTGCTATAGACAGCAAGTCACTCGACAGAGAGCGAGTGGGCGAGCTGTTTCCTATAAAACTACAGTCAAAAATTTTCGAGGAGGTTGAAGTTTAATGGCAAAGGTAACCTTTAAGACCGACATATGCAAGGGCTGCGGACTCTGCGTTGGTGCATGTCCGAAAAATATCATTGCCCTTGACGAAAGTAAACTGAATATTAAGGGACACCATCCCGCAACGTGCGTGGATATGGATGCATGCGTAGGCTGTGCATCTTGTGCAATCATGTGTCCTGACTGTGTTATTACTGTAGAGAGGTGAGATAATTGGCAGATAAAGTATTAATGAAAGGTAACGAAGCTATCGCCGAGGCTGCTATAAAAGCCGGCTGCAGACATTACTTCGGTTATCCTATAACTCCTCAGACAGAGGTTGCGGCATATATGTCAAAGCGTATGCCGAAGATTGGCGGTACATTCCTTCAGGCTGAGTCCGAGGTTGCCGCAATCAATATGGTTATCGGAGTTTCATCAACCGGCAAAAGGGTTATGACTTCTTCATCGTCACCGGGAGTATCACTTAAATCAGAGGGAATCTCTTATCTTGCCGGTTGCGACCTTCCCGCTCTCGTTGTAAACGTGCAGCGCGGCGGTCCGGGCCTCGGCGGTATTCAGCCGTCGCAGTCGGATTATTTTCAGGCCACAAAGGGCGGCAGTCACGGTGATTACCACAATATCGTCCTTGCGCCGGCTTCCGTTCAGGAGATGGCCTCTCTTACAATAAAGGGATTTGAGCTTGCAGATAAGTACAGAATGGTTTGTATGCTTCTTGCGGACGGTACAATGGGTCAGATGATGGAGCCTGTTGAGATTGACGATATCAAGCCGGAAACGGTTGAAAAGCCGTGGGCTCTTACAGGAACGGATATGAAGCGTAAGCCCAATATCGTAAATTCACTTTACTTAAAGCCCGATGAGCTTGAGGCAAAGAACTTTGAGCGTTTTGAAAAGTATAAGGTTGTCGAGGAAAACGAAGTGATGTACGAGTCATATCTTATGGATGACGCGGAGATTTGCATCGTTGCATTCGGAATTACATCGCGTGTTGCAAAAAACGCTATCAATGAGGCACGAGCAAAGGGAATAAAGGTAGGAATGATAAGACCTATAACACTTTGGCCGTTCCCGAAAAAGGCTCTTTACGAGGCTGCTGAAAGGTGTAAGGCATTTATCAGCGTCGAGATGAACATGGGACAGATGATCGGTGACGTTGAGCTTGCAATTCGCTGTAAGAGACCCGTATATCTTTGCAATAGAACAGGTGGAATGATTCCCACTCCGGAAGAGGTTCTTGCAAAGATAGAGGAAGCAGATAAAAACGGAGGTGTAAACTGATGGCAGTAGTATTTGAAAAACCTCACTCACTTACAGACGCAACCCTCCACTATTGCCCGGGCTGCACACACGGTATCATACACAGACTTGTTGCCGAGGTTATAGACGAGCTCGGTATCGAGGGAAAGACCATCGGTGTTGCATCCGTTGGATGCTCTGTAATGGCATATGATTATTTCAATGTTGACTTTGTTCAGGCGGCTCACGGACGTGCACCGGCGGTTGCAACGGGTGTAAAGCGCTCGGATCCGTCAAAAATAGTATTTACCTATCAGGGCGACGGTGACCTTGCCGCTATCGGTACTGCCGAAACGGTTCATAGTGCCGCACGCCGTGAAAACATAACAATCATCTTTGTAAACAATGCAATCTACGGTATGACAGGCGGTCAGATGGCTCCGACCACTCTTCCGGGTATGGTAACGCAGACATCTCCGTACGGACGTGATGTTGAACTTGTCGGTTATCCGGTAAAGGTGTGCGAGCTTCTCTCGGGAGTTGACGGAGCGGCATATCTTGAGCGTGTTGCGGTAAACAATGTAGCCAATGTACGCAGAGCAAAAGCCGCAATAAAGCATGCTTTTCAGAATCAGATAGAGGGTAAGGGCTTTTCACTTGTTGAGGTGGTATCCACTTGTCCTACAAACTGGGGTCTTACACCGCAGAAAGCTCTTGACTTTGTTGACTCTGACATGATTCCTTATTATCCTCTCGGAGTTTACAAGGACATATATGCGGAAAAGGAGGAAAAGTAACATGAGTACTCTGAATATTCTTTATGCCGGATTCGGCGGACAGGGAATTCTTTTTTCGGGAAAATACATCGCCTATAACGGCCTTATCGAGGGCAAGCATGTTTCATGGCTTCCTTCATACGGCCCGGAGATGCGCGGCGGTACAGCAAACTGCAGCGTTATTATCTCCGACACGGATGTCGGCTCGCCGATAGTTTCAAAACCGGATGTTCTTGTAGTAATGAACCTTCCGTCACTTGACAAATATGAGGATTCCGTTGTTCCCGGCGGAAAAATCTTTGTCGATTCAACACTTATCGAGCGCAAGGTAAAAAGAACAGACGTTGACGTTTATTACATACCTTCAACGGGTATCGCAAATGAGCATAAAATTCCGACTCTTGCGAACATGATTATCACCGGAAAGATGATAAAGGAAGTACCGGGACTCTCTCTTGACAATGCCGACAAGGTTCTTGCAAAGATAGTTTCGGCACGTCATCAGGATTTGCTTGAGGTAAACAAAAAAGCACTCAGAGCCGGATACGACTACGAATAATTTTAATAACCCGAAATTTTAGTTAAGGAGTGAAAGGCTATGGATATCAAAGTAACAAAAACAACAACTCCTAAGGAAAAACCAAAGGACGAAAATAAACTCGGCTTCGGACAGATTTTTACCGATCATATGTTTTTAATGGACTACGAAAACGGTAAGGGCTGGCATGATGCTCGCATAGTTCCTTTTGAGGACCTTAAATACAGTCCCGGATGTGCGGTTTTCCACTACGGCTGCGAAATTTTTGAAGGACTCAAGGCGTACAGAACAGCTGCGGGAAATGTACAGCTTTTCAGACCTATTGAAAACGTTCGAAGAATGAACAATTCTGCCGAAAGACTTTGTCTTCCTCAGATGAATGAAAATGATATGCTTGAGGCAATCGTAAAGTTCGTTGAGGTTGAAAAGGACTGGGTTCCGCATCTTGAGGGTACATCGCTCTATTTACGCCCGTTTATGCTCGGAATTGACGAGACTCTCGGTGTTCACACCATACAGAAGGCTCAGTTTATCATCATCGCATCTCCGTCCGGAAGCTATTATCCGGAGGGAATCAACCCCGTTAAGATAATGATCGAAACCGACGATGTACGTGCCGTACGCGGCGGTACGGGCTATGCAAAATGCGGCGGCAACTATGCTGCGTCCACACGTGCCGGACACAAGGCGGAGCTCCAGGGCTACTCTCAGGTTCTTTGGCTTGACGGAGTTGAGAGAAAGTATATCGAAGAAGTTGGCGCAATGAACGTAATGTTCAAGATTGACGGTACCGTTGTCACACCGAAGCTTCTCGGCTCGGTTCTTCCGGGTATAACCAGAAAATCATGTATTGAGCTTCTTCGGGATAAGGGTATCCCCGTTGAGGAACGCAAGATTTCAGCCGACGAACTCTTCGACGCTCTTCGTGCCGGAAAGCTTGAAGAAGCATGGGGTACAGGTACTGCTGCGGTTGTATCACCTATCGGAGAGCTTTCATACAGCGGTGAGAAATACACCATAAATAATTTTGAGATAGGACCTACGACACAGTGGCTTTATGATACTCTTACCGACCTTCAGTGGGGAAGGACAGAGGATAAAAAGGGCTGGATTGTAAAGGTCGACTGATGAAGGACTCCCACAGGGTCAGTACTTTATTTTGATAATACCGAATAAATATACAAAGAAACCGACGATTCGTTTTACATGAACCGTCGGTTTCTTTATGAAAAAGAGCAATGTAAAAATCCTGCTTACTTTTTTGTTAAAATCGCAGAAATGTTAAATTGCGTTATAAAAACGGGATTATGCATATTTATTTATGATATAATTATCTACGGGTGAAGAGGCTGTCAAACGGCTTCGGAGAGTAATTATTCATTATTTTAAGGAGTTGACCTAAGATGAAGCAAGAGTATCAACCGTTATTTACGCCGTGGAAAATAGGTAACTGCGAGATAAAAAATCGTATTGTTCTGGCTCCTATGGGCGGAACCTGTATATTCGGTTGGACAGAACCAAATCATTTTGACAAAGAAGCCGCAAAGCTTTTAAAGACAATTGCGGAGAACAACTGCGGTCTTGTTATTCCCGGTATTGCTCCGGTAAAGGATATCATGGGCGGCGCATGGCTTTATCAGCACAAGTGGAAGTTTAAACAGCTCAGGGAGTTTATGGACGAGGTACATAAGACCGGTGCGAAGCTCTTTATTCAGATGACTGCGGGCTTCGGACGTTCCATGGCGCTTTCGGCAATGATGACCATGCTCATAAACAACAAAGTTCTCGGAACTATTGCAAAGCCGATAATGAATCCCGAATACCTGACAACCGCTCCATCACCGCTTCCTAACCGTTGGGCAGATGACATCACTACGAAAGAGATGACGAAAAAGCAGATTGATGAGATCATTTACGCATTTGCCGAAACCGCTCGTCTTTGTAAGGAGGCAGGGGTTGACGGAATAGAGGTTCACGCCGTTCACGAGGGATATCTCCTGGACCAGTTCACGCTTAAGTACACAAACCACAGAACAGACGAATACGGCGGATCATTTGAAAACCGTTACCGTTTTCCTGTTGAAATAGTTAAGGCTATCAAATCATCCTGTGGTGAGGATTATCCTGTTTCACTGCGTTATTCCGTTCTTTCGAAAACAAAGGGCTTTCAGGAGGGTGCTGTTCCCGGTGAGGAATACATCGAGATAGGCCGCGACATGGAGGAATCCGAAAAAGCGGCAAAGTATCTTCAGGACGCAGGATATGACATGCTCAACTGCGACAACGGAACATATGATGCCTGGTACTGGGCACATCCGCCGCAGTATATGCCGTCAAACTGCAACCTTCCGGACGTTGCACACATAAAGAAATTTGTTGACATACCTGTCGTATGCGCCGGACGTATGGAACCCGATGTTGCCGCCAAAGCGATAGCCGAGGGCAAAATTGACGCAATGGCGGTCGGACGTCAGTTCCTGACAGACCCGACATGGGTTACAAAGCTCATAGAGGACAGGGAAGAAGAAATAATGCCGTGCATATGCTGCCATGCGGCGTGCTTTGATATGGCAAAGCACGGTAAGTCTGCCTGTGATCAGGACCTTGATGATTCCATGCATATGTGCCGCTGTGCGCTCAACCCTACGACTATGCAGTCGAATAAGTATAAAATTGTAAAGGCTCGCAGACCGAAAAAAGTTGCAATTATCGGGGGCGGCATAGGCGGAATGGAGGCTGCACGTGTCCTTAAGCTTCGCGGACATGAGCCTGTCATTTATGAAAAAGACGACAAGCTCGGCGGAATTTTCATCGCCGCAGCCGCACCGTCATTCAAGGAGCATGATAAACGCCTTATCGAGTGGTATAAGCTTCAGATGAAAAATCTCGGAATTGAAGTCCATCTCGATACGGAGGTTAAGGATATCAAAGCCCTTAAAGCGGATGAGGTTATCGTTGCAACCGGTTCAAAGGCGAAAACCATTCCGATTCCGGGACACGAAAAGGCAATGGATGCCTGCGACTACCTCCTTGAAAAAAAACCTGTCGGTGATAACGTTGTAATAATCGGCGGCGGTCTTACGGGCTGTGAGATTGCACTTGACCTTTACAACAAAGGAAAGAAGCCTGTTATAGTTGAGATGCAGGATGACCTTATGTCCGTAAAGAATCTTTGTCTTGCAAATTCAAGTTTCCTCCGTGACTTCTTCAAGGCAAATGATGTTCCGGTTTATCTTCGTACCGCTTCAAAGGAGATAGGTGACGGATATGTTCTTGTGGAGTCCGAAAACAAAAAACTTGAAAAGATACCCTGCGACAGTGTTATCATGTCGGTTGGCTATACACCGACACCTTTATTCCAAAAGAAGCACCATGTTCACGTAATCGGTGACGCAAAGAGTGTCGGAAATCTTCGCACCGTTATCTGGGGTGCATGGGATGTCGCAATGAAGCTTTGATTGTGAAATCATCGGTTTGATTGTTCATTTCGTTAAGGGTAAAAGTATTTCTGAAAACACAGAAGTAAAAGCATAAGTAATAAGTACTGGATATAACCTAAAAAGCATAACCCTCGGAAATTCCCGTCGGTTATGCTTTTGTTTTTACTTATTGTGTTTTATCACTGTATATGCGTCAGATAAACTGCCTATTAAGACCTTTTATACCGATTATTCGACCTTTCGTTCCAAAGGTATTGAAAGATATGACTTTGGGTGATAAATATTATTTGAAACAAGAAAAAAAGTGCAACTGATTATCAGTTGCACTTTTCTAAAGTAAGAGTTATAATCAGAGAGGAAAGATAATTAGTGAGTCAGAAAGAAAAATTGATAAAAAGGTTAAAATCACAACCAAAGGATTTTACTGTTGATGAACTTGAACAATTGCTAAAATATTTTGGATACAAGAAAAGTAATTCAGGCAAAACAAGTGGTTCAAGAATGAGATTCACTAAAGAAAATGGTAAAACCATTTTCTTACATAGACCACATCCGGGAAATATATTAAAGGCTTATGCAATTAAACAAGTAATAGAGATACTTGATAGAGAGGAGCAATTTTAAATGAACAACTGTATGGTTTACAAGGATTATGTCGGAAGTGTTGAGTTTTCGGAAGAAGACGAAGTGCTTTTTGGAAAAGTACAAGGAATTCGTTCATTATTATCTTATGAGGGAAAAGATGTAAAATCATTAATTGCTGACTTTCACAAATGTGTTGATGAATATCTTGAAATGTGTGAGGAGAAAAATATTTCTCCTGAGTTGTCTTATAAGGGCAGTTTTAATATACGTATTTCCCCGGATTTACACAGACGAATTGCATTGCTTGCACTTAACAATCGAATCAGTCTCAACAAAGCAATTGAAGAAGCAATTGCGGCGGCGGTAAAAGATATTGCATAAAATTTTATATAACCTTGCACTGTCAGTTGATGACAGTGCATTTTTTTGTGTGAAAATGTAATTCTTTTCAATACATTAAGACCTTTTATATCGATTATTCGACCTTTCGTTCCAAGAGTATTGAAAGATATGACTTTTGGTGATAAATATTATTTGGAAAGCTAACATTTGCAACTAAAATCAGTTGCAAATGTTGTTCGATTATTTTATAATGGAGAGGAAGAATAAATTGAGTAAAAAAGATAAACTTATTTTAAGAATCAAAGATAAACCAAAAGATTTTACTTTTGAAGAATTAGAAACGTTGCTGAATATTCTTGGATATACAAAAGAAAATAACGGTAAAACGAGTGGTTCAAGTGTTACTTTCAAATCTCTCGGCAGAAGATCAATTATGTTACATAAACCGCATCCAAGAAAAGAATTGCTTAGCTATCAGATAAAAGATATTGTTTTAATCTTAGAAGAGGAGGGACTCATATGAAAATTAATAACACCATGAAATACAAAGGATACATTGGCAGTGTTGAATTTTCCGAAGAAGATAAAATATTTTTTGGTAGAGTTCTCGGAATTCATACGTATGTGTCATATGATGGTAAGGATGTTGATACATTGATCAGCTCCTTTCATCAGATGGTAGATGATTATTTGTTGATGTGTAAAGAAAACAATATTGAACCTGAAATTGGGTATAAAGGTTCATTTAACATCAGAGTATCCCCGGAATTGCATGAAAAAATTGCAAGACTTGCTATTTCAAAAAATATTTCTCTCAACAAAGCAATTGAAGAAGCAATTGCGGAGGCGGTAAAAGATATTGCATAAAATTTTATATAACCTTGCACTGTCAGTTGATGACAGTGCATTTTTTTGTGTGAAAATGTAATTCTTTTCAATACATTAAGACCTTTTATACCGATTATTCGACCTTTCGTTCCAAGAGTATTGAAAGATATATTCATTTACTGTATTTCTAAATTTGTACTTGTAAAGTTAATTGACATACGTATTATCTATGCGTATAATATGGAGAGGATACTTTTGAATTCAAAAGAAATACTAAAGATGCTTCGAAATGACGGTTGGTATGTTGTTGATCAGGATGGTTCACATATCCAGTTAAAAAATATTGATAAAAAAGGCAAAGTGACTGTTCCTATGCATGCAAAGAGGGATATACCTAAAGGAACACTTAACAGTATACTGAAACAGGCCGGATTAAAGTAATCAGAATGGAGGAATTTGATATGTTGAATTTGACTTATCTTGCTGTTCTTGAGCCAACAAGCGACGGTGGATACGGTGTTTCATTTCCTGATTTACCGGGGTGCATAAGCTGCGGGGATGATCTTGAAGATGCCGGTAGAATGGGTGCAGAAGCCGCAAGCCTACATGTATACGGTCTAGAAAATGACGGAGAAGAAATTCCTACTCCGTCAAAAGATTTACCACCGGAGTATACAAAGGGAAATATAATTATGCCAATAACAATTCATCCTGATTTATATAGGATAAAGAGGGACAATGAACGTGAAAAAACTAATATTACATTGCCGGCATGGCTCAAACGGCTTGCAGAAAAAGAGCATATTAATTTTTCAAGGTTACTTGAATCTGTTTTAATTGATTATCTTCAAGTTCCGGATGAGATAAAAAATGTTACCAATTGAAGAAGCAATTGCGGAGGCGGTAAAAGATATTGCATAAAAAGAAGGTATTATTTCATATTTATTTGTCACTTTTTATAATTGACTTTGACAGTTTGTTTTGGCATAATGGTGGTGTCATTTGAAGTGATGACTTCTTTGTAACTGACGGATTAGTGGGGCACCACATGGGAGCAGGGAAGTGAACAAAGCGGGAATACCTGCTTTGATAGTGTCGACCGTCTGGGCAATCCTTTAGTTATAATACCGGAGGACTGCCCTTTTTTATTTTTAAATTTTTTCGGAGGCCGTCATGAAGAAGGTTGCTGTAATAATGGGAAGCGATTCGGATCTTCTCGTTGTTGAGAAATGTATAAATACACTTAAGGAATACGGAGTTCCGACAGAGGTACACGTGTATTCTGCTCACAGAACACCGGACAAGGTGCGCGAATTCTGCTCAAAAGCACGCGAAAATGACTTTGGGGTTATAATTGCAGCCGCAGGAAAAGCTGCACACCTTGCAGGAGCATGTGCCGCTCAGACGACACTTCCCATTATAGGAATACCTGTAAAGAGCTCTACACTTGACGGACTTGATGCATTGCTCTCCACGGTACAGATGCCAAGCGGGCTTCCCGTTGCAACTGTAGCTATAGACGGAGCACAAAATGCGGCTCTCCTTGCATTGCAGATACTCAGTGTTGAAGATAAAGGCCTTGCGGAAAAACTTAATAACGCAAGAAGTGCAGGTGCTGACAAGGTACTTGCGGCTGACAGGGAAATTGCAAGCAGATATTGAAACGTATCTGCTTGTTTTTTATTTTTATAGATTTATTGCATATTATTTCATTTGGAGGAAACATCACATGGAAAAACTCGAACAACTTTATGAAGGAAAAGCAAAGAAGGTATTTGCAACATCTGACCCGGAGCTTTGCATTGTATCTTATAAAGATGATGCGACGGCTTTCAACGGTCTTAAAAAGGGCACAATTGTCGGTAAGGGCGTTATAAACAACAAGATGTCAAATTTCCTTATGCAGATGCTTGAAAAAGAGGGTGTTCCCACTCACTTTGTTGAGCAGCTCTCCGACAGAGATACTGTTGTAAAAAAAGTTTCTATAGTTCCGCTTGAGGTAATAATAAGAAATATTTCCGCAGGCTCCTTCGCAAAGCATTACGGCGTTGAGGAAGGAATTGTATTTGATGAACCTACGATTGAATTTTCATATAAAAATGATGATCTCGGAGATCCTCTTTTGAACGCGTATCACGCAATTGCTCTTAAACTTGCTACAAGAGAGGAAATCGAGCAGATAAAGTCTATGGCTTTCAAGGTAAATGAGGTCCTTAAGGCATATATGCTGACACTCGGAGTACGTCTTGTTGACTTTAAGCTTGAATTCGGTAAAACATCGGACGGTAAAATTGTTCTTGCGGATGAAATCTCTCCCGACACATGCAGACTTTGGGACAAGGACACAAATGAAAAGCTTGACAAGGATCGTTTCCGCAGAGATATGGGCGGCGTAGAAGACGCATACAACGAAATGATGAAGAGACTCGGTATTTGAGTCGGAGGGAAAAATGGGAAATCTCAGAGAAGAATGCGGTGTGTTCGGTGTTTTTTCATCTGAAAAGTCAGATGTCACCAGTACATCCTATTACGGACTTTTTGCACTTCAGCACAGAGGGCAGGAGTCCTGCGGCATTGCAGTAAATGATGACGGTCTTATTTCCGTGTATAAGGATACCGGACTTGTGAACGATGTATTTACTCCGCAGATAATAAACAGCCTCGGAGAGGGAAATATCGCCGTAGGTCATGTAAGATACGGTACGACCGGAACAAGCGACAGAAGTAATGCACAGCCGATACTTATAAATCACATAAAAGGAAAGATGGCTCTTGCCCATAACGGCAATCTTGTAAATTCCGGGGAGCTTCGTAAGGAGCTTGAACTTGAGGGCTCTATTTTCCATACGACAAGTGATACGGAGGTTATATCTTACATCATCACGAAGGAGCGTCTTACGGCTCCTTCCATAGAAGAGGCTGTCAATCAGGCGGTTTACAGGCTTAAGGGCGCGTTTTCCCTTGTTATTATGTCTCCGTCAAAGCTTATTGCGGTACGTGACGAAAACGGATTTCGACCCCTTTGCTACGGTGTGACTGATGACGGAAGATACATCGTTGCGTCTGAAAGCTGTGCGCTTGACGCAGTAGGTGCAAAATTTGTCCGTGATGTAAAGCCCGGCGAAATAGTTGTGTTTGACAAAAACGGAGTACGCTCAATAGAGGACCACTGTGATAAAGCACCATGCTCGATGTGTGTGTTTGAGTACATTTATTTTGCAAGACCCGATTCGGTTATTGACGGCTGCAGCGTTCATTCTGCAAGACAGAGGGCAGGTGCATTCCTCGCACTTGAACATCCTGTTCAGGCAGATGTCGTTATAGGAGTTCCGGATTCGGGACTTGATGCGGCACTCGGTTATGCTAAGCAGTCCGGTATTCCGTATGAAATAGGCTTTATAAAGAACAAATATATCGGTCGAACCTTCATAGCTCCGGGACAAAAAAGCCGAGAAGACAAAGTTAAGATAAAGCTCAATCCCATTGCCGAGACGGTCAGAGGAAAAAGAGTTGTAATGATAGATGATTCCATAGTACGCGGTACTACAAGTGCAAGGATTGTAAAGCTTCTCCGTGATGCGGGCGCAAAGGAGATACATATGCGTGTTTCCGCTCCGCCGTTTTTGAATCCCTGCTACTACGGAACGGATATTGATTCGCGTGAAAATCTTATAGCATGTAAATATTCGATTGATGAAATTGCAAAAATAATCGGTGTTGATTCGCTCGGATACTTAAGCACTGAGAGCGTTAAGCAGATTGCAAAGGGTATTAACGGGTCGGGATACTGCACCGCATGCTTTGACGGAAAGTATCCGACTGATATTCCGACTGCACCGAAGAAAAACAGATTTGAAACAAAAATTTCCGAAAATAAGGAGTAAAAAATGGACAAGTCTTACTCAAAATCATATGCCGATGCCGGCGTTGACATAACGGCAGGCTACAAGGCAGTTGAACTGATGAAGGAGCATGTTGCAAGAACAATGACAAGCGGCGCCATGGGTGCGATAGGCGGCTTCGGCGGACTGTTTGAGCTTGACATGACCGGTATAACAAAGCCGGTTCTTGTCAGCGGCACGGACGGCGTCGGAACAAAGCTCAAGCTTGCGTTTCTCATGGATAAGCACGACACGGTGGGTATTGACTGTGTGGCGATGTGCGTGAACGACATAATATGCTGCGGCGCAAAGCCGTTACTTTTCCTTGATTATATCGCCTGCGGAAAAAATTTTCCCGAGCGAATCGCCGAAATTGTAAAGGGCGTTGCGGACGGCTGTGTACAGTCGGGAACTTCACTTGTCGGCGGAGAGACTGCCGAGATGCCCGGCTTTTATCCTGAGGACGAATATGACCTTGCGGGCTTTTCGGTAGGCATTGTTGATAAGGACAAAATTCTCGATAACACAAGAATGGAGGAGGGCGATGTAATTCTTGCCCTTCCGTCAAGCGGTGTTCATTCAAACGGATTTTCCCTTGTGAGAAAGGTTTTTGATATTGAAAACATATCGGAAGCCGAGCTCAGGGAACCGATTCCCGAGCTTTGCGGAAAATCAATCGGTGAGACACTGCTTACTCCTACAAAGATATATGTAAAGCCGGTGCTTGCACTGCTTGAAAAGGTTGATGTCAGAGCAGTGTCTCACATAACCGGCGGCGGCTTTTATGAAAACATTCCGCGCTCTGTTCCGAACGGAATGTGCGCGAAAATACGGAAGGACGACGTACGTGTCCTTCCCATCTTCGATCTTATAATGAAGCGTGGAAACATCTCGGCACACGACATGTATAACACATATAACATGGGTGTCGGAATGACTGTCGTGGTGTCGTCAGCCGCCGCAGACGAGGCTCTTAGGGTGCTTCACGAAAACGGTGAGCCCGAAGCATATGTACTGGGTGAAATCATTAAGGATGACGAAAACAAAATTATTCTTGAGTGATTTTCTTAGTATAAGCTTGTATTCTTTTATTCATGATTTAGTGGAGATGAACATATGAAAAAGGCAAATATCGCCGTGCTTGTTTCCGGCGGAGGAACAAACCTTCAGGCGCTTATAGATGCACAAAATGCCGGAAAAATTATTTCCGGGGAAATAAAGCTTGTTGTTTCCAACAAGGAAGGTGCATATGCCCTGACGCGAGCAAGTGATGCCGGAATTGACGGAGTGACAATTTTGAGAAGTAACTGCGGTTCAAAGGAAGCCTTCGAGTCGGCAATTCTTATGATGCTCAAGCAGTATGATATCGATGTTATAGTTCTGGCAGGCTTTCTTTCTGTACTTTCCGAAAGCTTTGTGAAGAATTATCCGAACAGAATAATAAACGTTCATCCCTCACTTATTCCGAGCTTCTGCGGTGACGGTTATTACGGCCTAAGGGTACATGAGGAAGCACTTAAGTACGGAGTGAAGGTCACGGGTGCAACGGTACACTTCGTAAATGAAGTCACTGACGGCGGAAGGATAATCCTCCAGAAAGCCGTTGATGTTCATGAGGATGATACACCGGAGAGTCTTCAAAAACGAGTTATGGAGGAGGCTGAATGGCAGCTTCTTCCCAAAGCAACCGAGTATGTCTGCAAAAGTATTATCGATTAAAACGAGGATAACATTGTATTTTTTAGCGCCTATTTTTTTCGACATCATTTTTATCAAGTGTGTTTTTCATAACCAAAACAAATATTTCTTATCTCTGAAAAAAATGCGTAAGCGTCACAAAAATACAGTGTTGTCCGAGTTTAAACCTTATTTAGTTTTACAGGAGTGATGACAGTGAATATTTATGAGACAAAGACGATGGGCTCGCGTATCCACGGAAATGAATATGTCGGACGCGGTATCGTTATCGGAAAAACCGAGGACGGAACAAGGGCTGCAATCGCATACTTTATCATGGGTAGAAGCGAAAACAGCCGTAACAGAATTTTCAGAGAAGAGGGCAAGGATGTAACGATTTACCCATTTGATGAAAGCAAGGTAGAGGATCCGAGCCTCATTATTTATTCACCGATAAAAGTTCTCGGAGACCGTACTATTGTTACAAACGGCGACCAGACACAGACGATATATGATTTTATACAGGAAAAAGAGTCAATGGGAAAAGGCTGCCGTGCTTTTGAAAACGCACTTGCAACACGTAAGTTTGAGCCTGATGCACCGAATCTTACTCCGAGAATTTCGGGTATTGTAACCTGTGATAACGGGGATTTTACATATAAACTCAGTATTCTCAAAAGCGGTGACGAGGTAGGAACGGTATGCAACAGGTATACCTTTGACTATGAGCCTTTACCGGGTCTCGGACATTTTATCCATACGTATGTGTGTGACGGAAATCCAATTCCGACATTTCAGGGTGAGCCCGAGCGTGTTTCTATCCCTGATGATATTGACGAGTTTTACGAGGACATCTGGAATAACCTGGATGCCGATAACAGAATCTCACTTTATGTAAGATATATCGACCTTAAGACCGGTGAAACAGAAAACCGTATGATAAACAAAAATAAGTGATTTTTGAGGAGGAGTAACAATGAAAGAGTTTGAACTTAAATACGGATGCAATCCTAATCAGAAACCCGCAAAAATATTTATGCATGACGAAAGCGAGCTCCCGATAGAAATACTTAACGGCAGACCCGGATTTATAAATTTTTTGGATGCGTTCAATTCATGGCAACTTGTAAAGGAGCTTAAAGAGGCTCTCGGACTTCCGGCAGTTACATCCTTCAAGCATGTAAGTCCCACCTCAGCAGCAGTCGGAATTCCTATGTCGGACAGACTCAAAAGAGCTTGCTTTGTGGATGACATAGAGGGACTTGACGAATCTCCGCTTGCCATTGCATACGCAAGGGCAAGGGGTACGGACCGCATGTGCTCATTCGGCGACTGGGTTGCGCTTTCCGACCCGTGTGACGTTATGACCGCGAAGCTTATAAAGAATGAAGTTTCAGACGGAATTATTGCTCCGGGATACGAGCCGGAAGCACTCGAAATACTGAAATCAAAGCGCGGCGGAAACTATAACATAGTTAAAATCGACCCGAATTTCGTGCCTGACCCTATTGAGCATAAGCAGGTTTACGGAATCACCTTTGAGCAGGGAAGAAACAACTTTAAAATAGACAGAGAGCTTCTTAAAAATATCGTTACCGAGAACAAGGAACTTCCTGAATCCGCAATACGTGACCTTATCATCTCACTTATTACTCTCAAGTATACGCAGTCAAACTCCGTGTGCTTTGCAACAGACGGTCAGGCAGTCGGAGTCGGTGCAGGACAGCAGTCACGTGTTCACTGTGTAAGGCTTGCGGGAAGCAAGGCGGATACATGGTTCCTTCGCCAAAGCGACAAGGTTTTAAACCTTCCGTTCAGAGAGGACATAGGACGTCCGACCAGAGACAATGTAATTGACGGATACATCAATCAGAACGAAGAAGATGTATGTGCTGACGGAAACTGGCAGAAGTACTTCAAGAGTCAGCCGTCACACTTTACAAAAGAGGAGCAGGAGGAATACCTTAAAACCATAGACGGTGTTTCACTTGGCTCTGATGCATTCTTCCCGTTCCCTGACAATATCGAGCGTGCATTTAAGAGCGGTGTTAAATATATCGCCGAGCCGGGCGGCTCAATCCGTGATGACATGGTTATTGAAACCTGCAACAAGTACGGAATGACAATGGCGTTCACCGGAATGAGACTTTTCCACCACTGATACTTTTTTCTTAAGATAAAAGGAGCTACATATGAAAATTTTAGTAGTAGGCGGCGGCGGCCGTGAGCACGCTATAATTTCAAAGATAAAGGAAAATCCCGATGTTTCCGAAATTTTCGCCATCCCGGGAAACGGAGGAATTTCACACGACGCGGAGTGCATTGATTCCGTTGATGTAAAGGATATAAAGGGAATTGCGGAATTTGCAAAGCAAAAAGAAATAGATTTTGCCGTTGTTGCCCCTGACGACCCTCTTGTGCTCGGCTGTGTTGACGCACTTGAAGCGGAAGGGATTCCCTGCTTCGGGCCGGACAAAAAGGCGGCAATTATTGAAGGCAGCAAGATTTTTTCAAAGAACCTTATGAAAAAATACGGTATACCGACAGCGGAATATGCCGTATTTGACAACGAAAATGATGCCGTAAAATATCTGGAAACAGCACCTGTCCCGACTGTGGTAAAGGCTGACGGCCTTGCCCTCGGAAAAGGCGTTATCATTGCCGAAACGCGCGAGCAGGCTATTGATGCCGTTCATTCAATGATGTCCGAAAAGGTGTTCGGTGAAAGCGGAACAAAGGTAGTTATAGAGGAATTCCTTGAAGGACCCGAGGTGTCGGTGCTCTCGTTTACCGACGGAAAAACGCTTGTTCCTATGGTATCAAGTCAGGACCACAAACGCGCTCTTGACGGTGACAAGGGGCTTAATACCGGCGGAATGGGAACCGTTGCGCCGAATCCTTACTATACCGAGGACATAGCAAGAGAGTGTATGGATAAGATATTTATTCCAACAATGAATGCGATGAACAATGAGGGACGTACCTTTAAGGGTTGTCTTTATTTCGGTCTCATGCTTACAAAGAACGGACCTAAGGTGATTGAGTACAATTGCCGCTTCGGAGATCCGGAAACACAGGTTGTACTGCCTCTTTTGAAAAGTGATCTTCTTGAGATTTTCATGGCTGTTCGCTATGAAAGACTTGAAAAATGCAAGGTTGAATTTTACGATAAATCCGCATGCTGTGTTGTTATGGCATCTGAGGGCTATCCGCAGAGCTATGAAAAGGGCTATGAGATTACCTTCGAAAACGGTCGTGAAAATATTTTTGTCGCAGGAGCGAAGCTTCGGGACGGAAAGCTTCTTACAAACGGCGGTCGGGTTCTCGGTGTTACGAGAACGGGTGATACGCTGAAGGAAGCTATTGACAATGCATATGAGGCTGTAAAAACAGTTAAGTTTGAAAATGCGTATTACAGAAAGGATATCGGTCAGCGTGCTTTGGCTGCCCTTGACTGATTTTCGTATTTAATCTGTGAGTTACGGCACTTATTTTTAACGTGCTTTTCCGGACGTTGATTATTCCGGATGATAAATCAGATAAATTTTTCTTTCAGGAGGAAAACCAGACATGGTTTACAGAATTTTCGTTGAAAAAAGAGAGGGACTTCAGAATGAGGCTTTGTCTCTTCTTTCCGACATAAATACATTGCTCGGTATAGAGTCTGTTAAAGCGGTTCGTGTTATAAACAGATATGATGTTGAGGGGATTGATAAGGCAACCTTTGATTATGCCTCGGGGACAGTTTTTTCCGAGCCGCAGCTTGACGTTATTTTTGATGAAATAAAGACATCGGATGATGACAGGGTCTTTGCCGTTGAGTATCTTCCCGGTCAGTTTGACCAGCGTGCCTCATCCGCAGCCGAGTGTATCCAGTTTATTTCAAAGGGAGAAAAGCCGGTCGTACGCAGTGCAAAGGTATACGTGCTGAGCGGAGCTATATCCGACACCGAACTTAACTCAATAGAAAAATATGTTGTCAATCCCGTTGAGGCGAGAATTGCGTCCATGGAGAAGCCGGATACTTTAGATATGCCGGTCAGTCTTCCGGAAACCGTTGAAACACTTGACGGATTTATTGATTACGGCAAGGATGAGCTTGCTGAGTTTGTTTCGGAAAAAGGTCTTGCAATGGACCTTGACGACATATCCTTCTGTCAGGAATACTTTAAGTCCGAAAAGAGAAATCCTACGATAACAGAGATACGTATGATAGACACATACTGGTCAGACCATTGTCGTCATACGACATTCCTTACGACCATTGACAGCGTGAGGTTTGACGATGATTTTATAAATGCCGCATATGAGCAGTATATCTCCGACCGTAAAAGGCTCGGTAAAACAAAGCCCGTGAACCTTATGGATATCGGTACACTCGCGGCAAAGGTTCTTAAGGCGGAGGGTAAGCTTGCAAAGCTTGACGAATCCGAAGAGATAAACGCGTGTACCGTAAAGATGAAAATAAATCATGACGGAAAGGATGAGGATTGGCTTCTTCTGTTTAAGAATGAGACGCATAATCATCCGACCGAAATTGAACCGTTCGGCGGTGCGGCAACATGTATCGGCGGTGCAATAAGAGATCCTCTTTCGGGACGTGCATACGTTTACGGTGCAATGCGTGTTACGGGTGCGGCTGATCCGACAAAGCCTTTTTCAGAGACAATGCAGGGTAAGCTTCCTCAGCGTAAGCTCGTTACAACCGCCGCAAACGGATATTCGTCATACGGCAACCAGATAGGTCTTGCAACGGGTATGGTTGATGAGCTTTATCACGACGGCTATGCGGCGAAGCGTATGGAGATTGGCGCGGTTGTTGCGGCAACTCCTGCCGCCAACGTAAGGCGTGAGGTGCCCGATCCGGGAGATATCGTTATACTCCTCGGCGGCAGGACGGGACGTGACGGCTGCGGCGGCGCAACAGGCTCCTCAAAGTCACACAATCTTTCATCACTTGACACCTGCGGTGCCGAGGTTCAAAAGGGAAATGCACCCGAGGAGCGTAAGCTCCAGCGACTTTTCAGAAACGCTGAGGCGTCACGTCTCATAAAGCGCTGCAACGACTTCGGCGCGGGTGGTGTTTCGGTTGCAATCGGAGAGCTTGCGGACGGACTTGACATATCTCTTGATGCCGTGCCGAAAAAATATGAGGGACTTGACGGTACCGAGCTTGCAATTTCGGAGTCACAGGAGCGTATGGCTGTCGTTGTAGAGCCGAAGGATGCGGAGAGATTCATAGAAATTGCAAATTCAGAAAATCTTGAAGCAACGGTGGTTGCGAAAGTAACGGAAGCACCGAGACTTAAAATGACGTGGAAGGGTCATGTGATTGTTGATATCTCACGTGATTTTCTTAATTCAAACGGTGCCGAAAAGCATATCGACATCCATACAGAAAAGCAGATGAAATTTGCAAAGAAAACCCCCGACAGCTTTTCTGACGGAATGAAAGAACTTGTCGGAGACCTCAATATTTGTTCAAGGCGTGGTCTTTCGGAGCGTTTTGACTCGACAATCGGTGCCGGAACCGTCCTTATGCCCTTTGGCGGAAGGTATCAGAAAACGCCGATTCAGGCAATGGTAAACAAGGTGTCCGTTGAAAACGGAGATACGGATACGGCGTCGTTTATGGCATACGGATACAATCCGTTCATAACGGAAAAAGACCAGTTTCACGGAGCATATCTTGCGGTTATTGAATCGGTTTCGAAGCTTATTGCAACAGGCGCAACCTTTGAGGATGTTTACCTTACGTTCCAGGAGTACTTTGAAAAGCCGGGCAAAGCACCCGAGCGTTGGGGCAAGCCCCTTGCGGCACTGCTCGGAGCATATAAGGCACAGCTTGACCTTGGGTGTGCCGCAATCGGCGGAAAAGATTCAATGTCCGGCTCGTTTGAAAAGCTTGATGTTCCGCCGACGCTCGTTTCATTTGCGGTAACAACCGATAAGATTGAGCAAACGGTATCAAACGAATTTAAAAACATCGAAGACAGGGTAATTCTTGTAAAGCCTCTTTATGATGAATACGGTGTCCCTTGTATCGAAAGCCTTAAAAAGGTATTCACATTTGTTTCAGGTCTTATCGGAGAGAAAAAGGCTATTTCAGTATACACACCTACGTACGGCGGTATTGCAGAGGCTGTGTATAAGATGTCTCTCGGAAACGGCTTCGGCTTTGACTTTGATGAAGGTGTTTCAAGAGAAGAGGCCTTCGGTTATAATTACGGCTCATTTGTCATAGAGATAAATGGTAAGTTGTCCGAGGAAGAGAAAAACAATATCTTTAATTCTTGCTCATATGACAGTATGATTGAGCTGTTATCTCTCGGAAAAATCACGGATAACGACTTCTTCTCTCTCGGTGATGAAAGGGTAAGCCTTTCGGCACTTTCCGAAAAGTATGAAAACAAACTCGAACAGGTATTTCCATGTAACATAACCTCTGAAAATACGGATATTCCCGTTTTCACCTATAAAGCAGAGAATGTGAAATCATGTAGTATAAAGGTTTCAAAGCCAAGAGTTCTCATACCGGTATTCCCCGGAACTAACTGTGAGTATGACACTGCAAAACGCTTTGAAAAGGCGGGAGCAGAGACGGAAGTGTTCGTCATCAACAATCTCTCAAAAGAAAATCTTTCCCGTTCAATCGAGGATTTTGCTAGGCGTGTGGATGACTCACAGATTCTGTTTTTACCGGGCGGATTTTCAGGAGGCGATGAGCCGGACGGCTCGGGCAAGTTTATCATCAGCTTTATGCGCAATCCCGAGATAAAGGCTGCCGTTACAAGGCTGCTTGACGAACGTGAAGGACTTATGGGCGGTATTTGTAACGGCTTCCAGGCTCTTATCAAGCTCGGCCTTTTGCCTTTCGGTAAAATAATTGACACCGATGAAAATTGCCCGACCCTCACGTACAACACTATTTCACGTCACCAGTCGAAGCTTGTCAGGACACGTCTCTGCTCTGACAACTCGCCGTGGCTTAAGTATGCGCGTGTCGGTGAAACATATACCGTGCCGATTTCGCACGGCGAGGGACGTCTTCTTGCGGACAAGGACTTACTTCTCTCTCTGTCAGAAAACGGACAGATACTTACGCAGTATGTGGATGAAAATGATATGCCTACATCTGATATTGCATATAACCCCAACAATTCAATTTTTGCGGTTGAGGGTCTCCTTTCTCCTGACGGACGAATATTCGGCAAAATGGGTCACTCAGAGCGAATAGGAGAGGGATTATACAAAAATGTCGCAGGTGAGTACGATATGAAGCTCTTTGAATCCGCTGTAGAGTATTTTAAATAAATACGTAAAGCAAAATAAAAGTTTTAAAAATTTGAAAAAGTTTGTAAAGCAGAATTAACTCTTTAAAGAGTTGAACAAATTTATAAAGCTGAATTAAAGTTTTAAGTATTCATTACAAAATAACTGCTGTCATTTAATAAGCTATGCCGCCCTATGACCGGACTCCGGTAAGGTGAGTTCTGATTACGGGCGGTATGCCGAAAGAATGACAGCATTTGTTTTATTTCTTACTTTAGCACTTTAAACCGTTGACAAACAAGCTTCGCTTGTGGTTTAATAATCTCATGTTTTTTGACTCGAGGTTAACAAAAGTTTTATCGAACAGGAGAAGGTAAAATGAAGAAAAGGTTATTTATTATCCTGAGCGATAGTATATTGCTCATTTTTTTAGGGCTTGTTTACGCGTGGAGCGTTTTTAAAAAGCCGCTTTCACTTGCATACGGCTGGAATGATTCACAGCTTACGTGGACGTTTACCATATGTATGTTTATGTTTTGTCTCGGCGGCTTTGGAGGGGCGCAGCTTTCAAAGCGATTCAGTCACAGGCTTATAACACAAATATGCGGAGGGTTTATAGGGCTTTCGTTTGTACTCATGGGCTTTATGACGAGTCTATGGCAGATTTATGTTCTCTACGGAGTGATAATAGGCTTTGCTGTCGGCATAGTTTATAACTGTGTTCTTTCAACCGGCAACAGATGGTTTCCCGATAAGGCCGGACTTATAGCAGGACTGCTCCTTATGTTTTTCGGGGCAGGAAGTCTTATTTTAAGTCCGTTTTCAAATCTTTTGCTTTCAAAGCTCGGCACTCGAATGGCTTTTGTTGTTATAGGCATTCTTTTTGCAGCTGTTCTTATACTCGGCGGATTAAATGTCAGAGTGCCGTCCGAGGATGAATCAAAGACTCTTCTCGGGGAGGTAAAAGCAAATACGAATAAAGCTGCCTTGTCATCTCGTGACTATGAGCCAAAGGAGATGATGAAAACAGCAAATTTCTGGATTTACTTTGTATGGTGTATTTTCGTTTCTGCGATCGGACTTGCTCTTCTCGGACAGATTGCGACGGTTTCCGCGTCTGTGGGTATGAAGGATACCGCATGTGCTCTTATGGTCAGTCTTTTTGCCGTTTTCAACGGTGTGGGAAGATTTTTCTTCGGCAGTTTTTATGATAAAAAAGGAAGGGGTCTTACAATGACCATCTTCGGAATACTATTTACACTCGGCGGTATTTTAATGATACTCGGAGTGAAGCTCGGCTCCGCACTTCCGATTGTTTTGTCACTCATACTTTTCGGAATAGCATACGGCGGCGTGACACCGACAAATGCAAACTTTGCCAGAAGCTTCTTCGGAAATAAAAATTATGCTACCAATTTCAGCCTTGTAAATTTCAACCTTCTTATTGCGGTTTTCCTCGGACAGTTTGTCGGCAGCACACTGTATGTGAGGTCGGGCGGATACCTGTATACGGCTATTGCCATAACTGTTATTGCGGTTTTATCGCTTATACTTCAATTTTTTATAAAGGACAACAAACAAAACATGGATGCGTAGGCGTCACAAGTACAATCAAAATCATTAAAAAAGCGTATACAGTTTTATCAACTGTAAACGCTTTTTGTGTTAAAAGATTATTTGCTTTCCTTTTCCTTGAGAAGTACAAATTTCTCCATCGGGAAAAGCACAAGCATCTGTATAAACCCTGATACGAGAACTGCAATTGTTCTGGCAAGGCTCTTTAAAACTCCAACGTCAAGGTTTGAGAGAACGCCGAAAAGGAAGCCTTGGAACCATGTTGAGAAAAGAATAAGTGCAACAAGAATTGCGACATATATGACAAAGCAGTAAGTCGGAGCGTCGGATTTAAAGGTTGTTTTCTTGTTTTGGATATATCCGTATACGTTTGCGAGGGCGTTTGAAAGAAAGAACGGAAGGACATATCCCCATGTAACTACTCCGCCGACAACGTATTTTGCATAGTCCGCAGCTCCGTTTTCGGTTGCGGTGTCAAAGATAGCATCCGGTACGAAAATTGTTTGAAGGAAGCCCGGAAGTGTGGAGGTTACATTGTCAAAAATAAGAGGAAGCAGGTTTGCGAGTATGATTTGAATGATTGAAACTCCCATGCTTACGACAAGAAATTTGACAATCTGCCACAGCGTTTTTATGCCGCCGCCCTTTGCTTCGGCTTTTGCGTCAAGCTTTGAAATAAAGTTTGTTTTTTCTTCTACCATAAATTTTCCTCCTTGTAAAATCGGTTTGAAGTATTGCTTAAATAAGCTTTTCGTTGTATTTTTTTACCGCTTTGTTGACTATTGCGGTATAAAGCAAGGAAATAAGGATAACTAAAGCGAGAATGGCAAGCAACCACCAGAATACGCCCATGAAGTACGGGGGATTTCCCGTAAAGCCGAAAAATCCGACAGGCGATGCATAATTAAGAAAGAAATACGGGTAGTTTTTGCCGCCGCCGAAGTTCCAGTTTAAGACGTATCCGACTCTGGAAAAGCCGAGATAATAAAGTGGCGGAATAACAGACCAGAGAATGTCTCTTTTTGAAAATGTATATGTTGTCGGTCTTGTAAAGGCAAGAAAATCAAATATGGAAAGAACCGGAACGACAACATGAAGGATGGTCTGAGACGGTGTAAGCATCATTTTTGCGCTGCCCGGATTTTCAGAGAGAAAAGCGGGGAGAAGCAGGAAACAGAAAATCATCCCGGCAAGAGTTACGGAAACCGTAAGAACGAGATGAAAGATTTCATCCGTGTGAGCAAGCTCATATCTTCCGGCTTTAAAGGCTTTTGTCTGTTTAATTGCAAGGATAAACGAGGATAAACCCATGAGAGCAACGCTCTGTGCCGTAAAGAATTTAAAGAAGATTTTACTTTCCGAAATAAATCCGCCGGCAGGCAACACGTATAGAAGAATTCCTGCTGTCGCAAATAAAAAAATCAAAAATTTAATAATTATTGAAAACAGACTTTTTTTTCTTCTGTCCACCGTAAATCAGTCCTTTTTTAAAAATACAACAAGATTTTATCATACTTTATCTGTCTGTACAACAATTTAAGTTGCAAGAATCTCCGTGAAGTGATAAAATTTTATTGTTTGAGCGCGTGCTTTTAAGCGCTACTATTTTTGTAAAGGTGACACAGGTTATGGATAGTTATGAAATTACCATTGAAGGCGTTACAAGACAGCTTCCGCTTTGTGAAGTAAACGAGCATCTTGACATCGCTGCGTTTGTTATTTTCGGAGATGTTGAAATGACAATCGCATGTGCCGAGGGAATTCTTAAAAAGGCTCCCGAGTTTGATTACGTTATTACCGCTGAAGCGAAGGGGATTCCTCTCGCTTATGAGGTGGCAAGACAGTCGGGTAAACCCTATTTTGTTGCAAGAAAGGGAACAAAGCTCTACATGAGAGAGTCATTCGGAGTAGATGTTACATCTATTACGACGGACCATGAACAGCATCTTTATCTTGACAAAAAAGAAGCGGATATGATGAAAGGAAAGAGAATTCTTATCGTCGACGACGTTATCTCAACAGGTGAGTCGCTCAAGGCCATTGAGTATCTCTGCGAAAAGGCAGGCGCAAAGGTAGTCGGTAAGTGTGCCGCACTTGCTGAGGGTGACGCAAAAGACCGTACCGACATCATTTATCTTGAGCCGCTTCCGCTGTTCTTTAAATAATAGGTTTTAACGCATAACAAAAGGTCGTAAAGGTTTTTTCCTTTACGACCTTTTTTAATGGTTTGCGGAATACTTATAAAAAGTTTTACGTTGTGTGTTTATTTTCGACTGCGGAGTCTGTTCTTTCGTTCTCCGCCGGCGCAGCTTCTTTGGGAGCCTCATCCTTTGACTTCTTTCCGAGGGGAAGCTTGATTTTTTTGTCATCGGGAATAAACAGAAGAATTATCACAAGCGCTGCCGAAATGACGGATATGATTGCGCCCTGCTTAAGACCTTTCGGTTGATAATCAAATATTATTTTATGTTCACCTGCGGTGAGCTTTATTCCGAAGAGGGCGTCACCGATTTGAATTACATCGTCATAGGTAAGAGCTTTTCCGTCAACCATGATTTCCCAGCTGTCATCAAAGTTCACCGAGGTATAAAGTATGCAGTCTTCGGCGGCGTCAACTGTTCCCTTAAATTTTGTATCCGAAAACTCCGTCATGCTTATGGAGCCGGATTTCATTATTTTGTAGGCTTCTTCAAATTTTTCTGTGTTGAGTCCGACAACAAATGCATCTACGTAGCCTGACGCTGTTTCTGCAACAGGTATGTCGATGAATATCGGCTTGTTTGCTTTACACTCTCCGATATCAAGGATGTATTCCTCGTCAACATCCTGATCAATCTGAAGATTTCCGTCAAGATCTCTTACCGTTATTGTGTCAACGTCATCGGATTTTACATATACATACACGTTTTGGTCTTTTTCAGGAGTAATTGTGAGTGTAAAGGAAGATGATTCGCCGACTGAGGTTTTTGAAAACATATAGTTACCCGTCATTATTTCGTCGTCCCCGAACTCATTGAGGTTTGAATAGTTTATCTCGGTCGGCACAAGAGTATCGAACACACCGGATACGCCCGTGGCTTTTTCAATGAAGTCCGCTTGAGTTTCAAACGGGTTATTAAATGAGGAATTCCAGTTTTCAATGTTGTTTGAAACACAGAAAGCAATAGGAAGCGAGTATTTATTCTCGTATGCCGTAAACTTTTTGTTTGAAGCTACCTGCGTGTATATCTTATCGTTAAGCTTTATCTTTTCGGAATTGTTTACAAGGTATTTTATACCGAACATTGCATTGTACACGGGTGTCTGAGGATTGTAGGTGTAACTGTTGATATAGTTTCCGAACATACCGAGATTGTACTGGAGGTTTGCGGTTTTCTCATATGCCATGGACGAAAACGCGGAAACACCGTTATAGCCGTACCAGCTCGGATCCATTCTTGTACGAAGGTCTGTAAGCTCCATACGGTAGAAATCGTTGCCCTCACGTTCGTCAAGCTTATTCTTTATCTTTCTGAAATCCGTATAGTCTGACGCGTAGTTTGTCTTGGGCTGGTCGATATCATAGTGATCTGTGTTTGCAATGGCAATTTCGGCAAACATACAGCAGAAAAGAAGGCACGCTACCGAGCTTGCAAGAAATTTTTTGTTGTTCAGAAGAGAGAGAACAATTGTATAAAGAACAGCAAAAACAAGGCTTACTATTATGGTGGCGGTGTTTACGTTCTTTGAACCCAGCTCTTCAAGTAAAACGATGAATACACAGGTTCCGAGGCCGATGTTAAGAAGATCCTTTCCCTTAAGCTCGCGTATCCTTATGAGTGCTTTAAAGGCAACGGTCAGAAGTACAAACGAGTACATAAATGAAAATCTGTAGGGAAGGTCATTCGGGAAGTGGAATCCGTGCCAGATATAGTTGAGTACATTTATGTCAAACGACAGGAAAAGAAAGACGAGAAGCAGTGCTCTTGAAATCTTTTCCTTTATGGGGATTGATTTTATATAAAGATAAAGTATTGCGAGCATGACTGTTGCAATTCCGCAATAGATGTTGGGAAGAACGTCCTCTCCGCTGCTCCTGATGGTGGGCTCGAGAGATGCCATATGATTTGCAAGAAAATCAAAGATGTTGAAGTATGTGGAGGCGTCTGACGGGAAGGTTCCCGAGGTTGCGGAGCAAGCCTTGAGTGCGTGGAGGGTCGGATAGAGGCATACGGCGGAAATACCTGCCGCAAGTATAGAGAAACAGATAAAGTTTCCGCCTGCTCTTATCAGACGTTTTTCAAAGCCGTATTTTCCGAAATAATACGTAAGGGCATAGAGTACGGCAAAGATACATGCCATAAAGCCCATATAATAAGAGGAAATAATAAGAAGTGCCAGAGTAATTACGTACAATTTAGGACTTTTGTCATTTATGATTCTCTCTATACCCAGAACAATGAGTGGAAGAAGAAGCATACCGTCAAGCCACATGATGTTCCAGTAGTATGCTATAAAATAACCCGAAAATGCATAAAGAAGACCGAAGCCGGCTGTTATGGGGTTGTGTTTTTTAAACTCGTCCGAGGCCTTAAGATAGTAGGTGAATGAAGCCGCAGACAATGCACACTTAAGCATAATTATAAGAGCGATTGCGTTTGTGATGTTGATGTGCTTAAAGAAAAGAACAAGAAGTGAAAGGGGACTTGAAAGATAGTTGAAAAAGTTTCCGAGGAAGCTTCCGCCGCCGCCCGACTGCCACGAATATAGGAGACTTCCGCCCGATACCAGTCTGTCACGGAACTCGGCAAAAAGAGGCCCGTACTGGTGATAGAGATCCATACGAAGAATGGTTATGTCTCCGAAGGGAGCCATATCATAGCAAAAGGCAATCAGTATCCAGATTGCAATTGCAGTGACAAAGGAGAGAAGAACGAACCTGTTCTTCTCATATTTTTTGTAAAAGCCGGTATTCTTGATTTTTGAAAAAGTCATATCTGTTTTCACCTTTACTAAGTCTTGTTGTTTTTTTCTTCAATAATTTTCAGCGTTTTTTTATTTTATATTCAGCTGGTTTTTAACTTTACTTTCAGTTATTTTTCGGTTTTATCTTCAGCTATTGTTCAGTTTTATCTTCAGCTATTGTTTTTAATTACAATTCCCGTTATTTTTTAGTTGTATTTTTTATAAATGCTCTTATTCTGCGTCAAATATCTACTACTAAACTTAACGCATAAAAGTATATCAAAATCAAACATACGTTTCAATCGCTCTTTAAAAATTTTAATCATATTTTCGGACAAGAATTCATAGTATTTACAAGTAAAGCGGGTGAGAGTGAATGAACACGGATCTTATCATACAGATTCTCGGAATAGGTCTTATTGCGGCAATTTCGGAGAGTCTTATCAAAGAAACGGGCAAGAATGAATACGGAACCGTCATAAGGCTTGTAGGCTTTGTTGTGAGTATTGCAATCCTTATTCCCGAAATTGCGGACTTATTTGAGCTTATAAGGAAATCCTTCGGAATATGAGTTTTGATTTTTGGATTGTTGCCGGACTTGTTGTTTTGGCTTTTACGGCAAAGGGAATTCTTGACGAGCTTCACAGCAATATCTCATTTGTGCCGATATTACTTTTATCCCTGTATATCATAAAAATATGCGTATCGGAGTTTTTGATTGTATTTAATTCTCTCTCCGGCTATGTATCCGACGATCTTTTGTCGGGTGGGCTGAATTATTTTCTCAAGGTATCCGGAATTTGTCTTGTTACACACCTGCTTTCCGAATATGCAATCTCCGAAAAAAATAAAATACTGTCGGCTGTGCTGTGTATCCTCGGTCGTCTTTGGATGCTTTCCTGCATATTGCCGCTGGTACTGGAAGTACTTGAAATGCTATGAATATGTATGAAAAATTGCTTGACGACATAACACTGCTCGGTGAAAAATCCGGCTTCGGTGAGGTTATAAAAAGAATAATCGAAGGTGAGATGCCGACCCTGAGGGATGTACTTGATTATCTTACGGGAAATCTTCTTACTGAGTTCTCGGGGTATTCCGATATGTTCGTGTCCGTTGTCGCAATTCTTCTTATTGCGGCATTTATAGGTGAAATAAGTGAAAAAATGCGCGGAGTATCCGAACTTGTCGCGTCGCTTCTTATGGCTTTGACAATACTTAAAAGCAACTTTTTCGCAGGGGATTACTGGATGTCGGGAAACGGCGATATATCAGTTTTCGTAAAAGCCTTTGTTCCTATTTTCGCTGCGGTATGCGTCCTGTCTGGAAATCTGACCTTGTCAACAGTGTACGGCGCGGCGGCTTTGCTTTGTATGGAAATCTTTTCTTTTATAAACAATGCGGTCCTTGTTCCTTGCATAAATATCGTTCTTTCATACGGAATCGTATCCGGAACTGCCGGCAGTGAGAAGTCGGGACGGCTTCTCACGGGTTTCAAAAAGCTGCTTATGTATGTTATGTCCGGCCTGGCGGCGCTCGTTCTCGGACTTATGTCCATGAACGGCTTTGCCGCGGGCGGTACCGATACCCTTATGTATAAGACCGGAAAGTTTCTTTCCGGGTCTGCCATACCGGGTATCGGCAGTACCGTAAGCAGCAGCTTTGAAACCGCCAAAGCTTGCTTTGACGCTGCCGGCAGTATCATCGGTGTTTCGGGAATGCTTGTCATTACGATGATTGCCGCGCCGTATATAATACGTGCCGTTGTTATTGTTTTCGCGATGTCGGTGCTCAGTATCCTTTCGGATATTCTGAATATGAAGAAAATAACCTTTTTATTTGAAAGCATAAAGACTGTATGTACCCTGATTATTTCGTCATATGCACTGGAACTTTTAGTGCTGGTTTCGGGAATTGCGCTTATGCTTGTTATCGGAGGATAAAATGTCGGGATTTTTTGAAACACTCTCTGTCACAATTCTCTTTATGTTTATAGTGAATATTCTCGGACAACTGTTTTCAGACTCAAGAGTATACGGGACTTATGTGACCGTCGTTTCGATAATAGTCATATACGTATTGCTCTGTCCGCTCGGCAGGCCGGGAGATATATATAACGATTCGGATATTTCCTTAGAAAATCCTTACTATGACGAGGGGGAAGAATATGAATTTGCAAGCAGCGTCTATGAAAATTTTGAACTCACTCAGGATGAATCTTATGACTGATACCGGAAGGAAGAAGCTTGCGATAGTGGCTATAGCGGCATTGGTTGCGGTTGTTTCGGTTTTCGGCAGGATTTCCTCCGCATCACACACACGGTATTCCGAAAAAAGAGAAGGGCTTGAAACAAAAACGGATACATCGTCCTACGAAGAGGCTTTGGAAAGACGGCTTGAAGAGATAATTTCCTCGGTTGACGGTGTCGGAAAATGCAAGGTGATGATAACTCTTGAAAATGATGACAGAAAAATTTTTGCAAAAGACTCATACACAGAGAAAAAAGAAAATAAATATGAATATGTAATAGTACGAAGCAGGGACGGCGGTGATGACGGACTTGTCGAAAACACGGTCATGCCGGAGATAAGGGGTGTTGCCGTGGTTTGTGACGGCGGAGACTCGGCTGTGGTGCGCACAGAGGTGATTTCGTTGGTTTCCTCGGTCTTTTCACTCAGTTCCGCAAGAATTTCAGTATCAAAAATGAAATAAGTGAGGTAAGGTTATGAGTATGATTATCAGAAAAAAACAGATTGTATCGGCGGTTGTTCTGGTTGCACTTTGCAGCGCAGTATTTATTAACTGGTATTATTCAAGGCCCGCGTCAAGCAGTGACACTTCAAATCTCGGTGAAGCCGCATATGTAAATGCAACCGCAAAGCCGACTTCATCTCCCTCCGAAAAGAATACCATGTCGGAGTATTTTGCAAACTGTGAGCTTCGCCGCAAAAACGCCCATGACAAGGCACTTGAAACAATAAAATCTGTTATTTCAAACAAAGATTCCTCCGAGGAGGCTGTTTCAAATGCAACAAAGGAGCTTAAAACTCTCTCCGAAACAATAAAGAAAGAAGCTGATCTTGAAAATATCCTCAAGGCAAAGATAGATTCGCAATGTATCGTAATACTTAACGACGGCAAAGCCGAGGTTATAGTCGAGAACAGCAAACTAAACGATGAAAATCTTCCCGTTATTAAAACCACGATACTTGAGCAGACAGACACGGCAGTTGAAAATATTTCCATCATAGGAGCAAAATAATTATTTTTATTTGTTGAGAAATGGATAAATATATGGTATCCTAATTGTATATTTATTCATGTGTATAAGGAGGAACTTTAAATTGTCTGAAATGAACAATTTTTCAAGTGAACTTGTCATTTCTGAGGAAGTTATTGCAACAATAGCTTGCAATGCTGCGAGAGATGTTGAGGGTGTTGAGGGACTCGGCGACAGACCTGCTGACGTTTACACCGCTTTTAAGATAAATACAAACAATTTAAGACACGTAAAAGTTACCATGTCCGACTATGACATAAAGCTTCATATCTACGTTTTGCTCAATAGTTCGGCACGTATCGGAGAGGTTGCCGAGAACATACAAAATTCCATTAAATCCGCAGTACAGAACATGACCGGAAGAGTTGTCACTAAGGTTGACGTGACGATTAACGGTATTTATTCTGATATTGGTGAGTACGCAGCTGCTCCCGTTGAACCTACAGAGTAACAAGCCGAAGTTGTTTTGGCTTTATCGACAAAACCCGCCCGCCTCGGCTGACCTTGTCGAGGTGGGACTTTTTCTTTTAACAGATTTTTATTCCGGAGGGTAAAATGAACAGAAGTAAAGAGAGAGAACAGGCATTTATGCTTGTTTTTGAGAAGAGCTTCAACCCGGAGCTCAGCGTTGAGGATATCTTCAGCATGGCAATTGAGTCGGATTTTATGAAGCCGTCGGATTTTGCGCAAAGACTTGCTCTTACGACAGTGGAAAACATCGACGAGATTGATAGTAAGATAAACGAGTATTCCTCTGGTTGGACAGTTGACCGCATAACGAAGGTATCGCTTTCAATTCTTCGTATTGCCGTTTGTGAGTTGCTTTATATGGACGACATACCCGTGGGCGTCTCCATAAACGAAGCTGTGGAGCTTGCAAAAACATATGCGGGAAAGGACGACAGCCAGTTTATAAACGGAGTTCTCGGAGCTGTTTCAAGAAATGAAAAATAAGACGAAGCTTTGGCTTGGAATTGACACAAGCAATTATACAACCTCGGTTGCGGTTTATGATTCCGAAAGCGGCAGAGTTCTGCAAAGGAAAAAGCTTCTTCCCGTAAAGCACGGTGAGAGAGGAATAAGGCAGAGTGACGCTGTTTTTCATCACACACAGCAGATACGCGAGGTCATGGAGCTTATAACAGAAGATTTATCCGAATTCGGAGTAAGTGACCTGAGAAGTATAAGCGCTGTTGCCGTTTCAATAAAGCCGTGTTATACGGAAACCTCGTATATGCCGTGCTTTACGGTCGGACATACCGTCGCAAGGACTCTTTCAACGGCACTGTCGGTACCTCTTTATGAATTTTCTCACCAGGAAGGGCATATTTCTGCCGCCGTATTTTCGGCCGGATGTGAAGACCTCTTCGGAAAGGACTTTCTTGCCTTTCATGTTTCGGGCGGAACTACGGAGATGCTTATGGTCTCTCCGAGTGACAGGTGCCCGGTAAGTGCAAGTGTAATAGGGGCGTCACGTGACCTTAAAGCCGGACAGGCTATTGACCGTATCGGAGTTTTACTGGGACTTGATTTTCCATGCGGGCCCGCGCTTGAAGAACTGGCTCTTAAAAGCAAGAGAGAGTTTGACTTGCAAATACCGAAGCTTGATTCTGCATTTGACTGCAGTCTTTCCGGAGTGGAAAACAAGTGCAAAAAAATGATTGAGGATGACGGATTACCGTGTGATACGGCTCTTTTTTGCATAAAGTATATCGAAAAGGCGATTCTCACTATGGCAAAGACCGGTATGGAAAGTTACCCGGAGCTGCCGATAGTCTTTTCCGGAGGCGTTATGTCAAATTCGATAATAAGAAATGACATAGAAGCGCAAAATCCGAATTGCTTCTTTGCGACTCCCGGGTTTTCATCCGACAATGCCGCAGGTCTTGCCATACTTGCGTCACTTATGCAATGAGTATTCAAAAGGGTAGATAAAGATGGAAAGTGTTTCACCGAAGGTTTATACTGTTTCGACACTTAACAACTACATAAAGGATATGATCGATTCCGACATAACGCTGCGTGAATTATTTATCGTCGGAGAGATTTCAAACTTTAAGGCGCACTCGAGCGGTCATATGTATATGACCCTTAAGGATGAAAAATCGGCGATAAAAGCCGTCATGTTCAAGGGTAACGCATCACGTCTTAAGTTTATGCCTGCCGACGGAATGAGCGTTATAGTATTCGGCAGTGTTTCCGTATTTCAGAGGGACGGACAGTATCAGCTTTATATACAGAATATGCAGCCGGACGGAATCGGCTCACTGACTCTTGCCTTTGAACAGCTTAAGGAAAAGCTCATGAAGGAAGGTCTGTTTGCGGCAGAGCATAAGAAAACGCTTCCGCGTTATCCTAAAACCGTGGGTGTTGTTACCTCCGATACGGCGGCCGCGTTTGAGGACATTAAAAATGTTCTGAAGCGCAGGTGGCCCATGGCGGATATACTTCTGTCGCCGACAAAGGTTCAGGGTGAAGCGGCTGTTCCCGAAATCATAAAAGCGATTACGTCACTTGACGAATCAGGCAGAGCAGATGTTATCATTCTTGCACGCGGCGGCGGCTCCATTGAAGACCTTTGGTGCTTCAATGATGAGCGTGTTGCGAGAACCATATACTCATGCAAGACTCCGCTCATCACGGGCGTCGGTCATGAGATTGATTATACTATTGCAGACTTTGTTGCGGATTATAGGGCTCCGACGCCCTCAGCCGCCGCAGAGGTAAGCGTACCGGACATAAGAACCGAGCTTTCCGACATCTCAAAGATGCGATTGCACATTCAGCGTACCGTGACAAATATGCTGAATTCTTACAAGGACAGTCTTGACTTTATAAGGTCAAAGAATGTGTTGAAAAGCCCGTTGGGTCTTATCGATGAAAGAAGACTTATTCTTGATGGGTATTCCGACAGGATGAGCTCATGCATGACCTCTGTGTTTACTGCACAGAAAAATCGTTTTGAACTTGAAATGAGACGTCTTGACGCTTTTTCACCGCTGAAGGTTCTGGGAAGAGGATATGCCATCGCGGAAAAAGACGGCAGAGTGATAAAGAGCATAAATGATGTTTCTCTTTCGGATGATATTTCACTTAAGGTCGCAGACGGAAAGATCAGCTGTAAAGTAATTGATAAGAAAAATGATAAGGAGTAGTTGATATATGTCGGAAAAAGAACTTACTTACGAAGAGGCAATGGTAAGACTTGAAAAAATCGTTGCGTCTCTCGAGGACGGCTCAAAAAATCTCGATGAATCGCTGAAGCTCTTTGAAGAGGGGACAAAGCTTGCGGCTTTTTGCAACACAAAGCTTACCGAGGCTGAGCAAAAAATAATAAAGCTCGCAGGTGCAAATATTGAAAAAGAATCAGAACAAGGGGAAAATTAAAATGCAGGAAAAAAGCGGCTTTCAACTTTCGGAGGAAGCAAAGAAGTACTTTAAGTCATATATAAATCTCATAAACGTTACTCTTGACGAGTATCTGCTTATAAAAAACACGGATTATCAGATTGTTGCCGACGCTATGGCTTACAGTGTTGAAAACGGAGGAAAGAGACTTCGGCCGATACTGACGCTTGAGTTTTGCAGGATGTGCGGAGGAAATATTTCCGACGCCATACCGTTTGCATGCGCTCTCGAAATGGTCCATACCTATTCTCTTATACATGATGACCTTCCTTGTATGGATGACGACGATTTTCGCAGGGGGAAGGAATCATGCCATAAAAAGTTCGGCGAAACCTTCGGTGTTCTCGCGGGAGACGCTCTTTTGACATATGCCTTTCAGATTGCCTCGGACGCATCTGTTTCTCCCGAGGTTGCCGTCAGGTGTATACGTTTTCTCTCAAATTATTCGGGTATTTACGGAATGGTCGGCGGACAGACAATGGATGTACAGAACGAAAACCGCTCAGACCTTACGATAAGAGATATCGAGGAAACTCACAAGCTCAAGACCGGCGCGCTTATACGCTGTGCATGTGAAATAGGCTGTGCATGTGCAAGAGCTACGAATATCCAGTTTGACGCTGCGAGAGCATATGCCGAAAACCTCGGACTTGCTTTCCAGATTGTAGATGATATACTCGACGTTACAGGCTCCCCTGAGCTTCTCGGAAAAGAAGTCGGACAGGATGCCGAAAACGGAAAAGTCACATATGTATCCCTGCTCGGCATTGACAAAGCAAAGGAGCTGTCCGCCGAATACACAAAAAAAGCTGTGGACGCACTCTCTGTTTTCGATAACAATCATAACCTTGTTGAATGGACAAAATACCTGCTCTACAGGGCGATGTAAAGCTTTTAATTTAATGGATTTCGCATAGAAAATTTACGAACTAAAATCATAACAAAAAACTATCAGTCAACAATAACAGGACGAAAAATATGGATATTAGATACTTAGATAAAATAACCGGTCCCGATGACATAAAGAGTCTCGGCGAGGATGAACTTTACAGCCTTGCTGACGAGATACGGAATGTTCTTATAAATACTGTTTCGGTTACAGGCGGACATCTCGCTTCAAACCTCGGAACGGTTGAACTCACAATAGCAATGCACCGTGTGTTTAACTCTCCTGAGGATCACTTCGTTTGGGATGTCGGGCACCAGGTTTATACTCACAAGCTCCTTACAGGACGTTATGATAAATTTGATACACTTCGTCAAAACGGCGGTCTTTCGGGCTTTCCGAACCCTGAAGAAAGTATACATGACGTTTTTGCGGCGGGCCACAGCGGAACCTCTGTTTCGGCTGCATACGGTCTGTCCGTGGCGGAAACAATCAACAATAAAAAATCATTTACGGTTGCTGTTATCGGTGACGGCTCCTTTACAGGCGGACTTGTGTATGAGGCGCTAAATAACGCCGGAGGAAAAGACACAAACCTTATTGTCATTCTGAATGATAACGAGATGTCTATCTCCCCGAATGTCGGTTCAATGGCGATGTATCTTGCCGCTGCAAGGACAAACCCTGTTTACTACCGCTTTAAAGAAGGCGTTTCCGATATTCTTGAAAGTATTCCTGACGGCGGAAAGATCTACAGATTTGTAAAACACACAAAAAAGGCCGCCAAAAATCTTCTTTATCAGAGTAATTTCTTTGAGGACCTTGGCTTTTCATATATGGGACCGATAGACGGACACAATATCAAGGCTCTTGAAAAAGCTCTTGAAAGTGCCAAGGAGTTTGACACTCCCGTTTTACTTCATGTCAGAACAATCAAAGGAAAAGGATATTCATTTGCGGAAAACAATCCGTCTGTGTTTCACGGTATCTCAAAATTTGACATTGACACGGGAGAGCCCCTGAAAAAATCCGGGGATAAAAATTATTCCGACACCTTCGGAGATATCCTTTGTTCTCTTGCGGAAAAGAACGGAAAGATATGCGCCATCACGGCGGCAATGGCTTTGGGAACCGGTCTTGAGGGATTTTCAAAAAAATTTCCGCAGAGATTTTTTGACGTTGGAATTGCGGAAGAGCATGCCGTGACATTTGCCGGCGGACTTGCCGCGGGAAGCATGATTCCGGTTTTTGCTGTTTATTCGACATTCCTTCAAAGATCATATGATGAAATCGTGCATGACGTTGCCATGCAGAATAAAAAAGTTATTCTTGCCGTTGACAGAGCAGGCTTTGTAGGCGAGGACGGAAGAAGTCATCAGGGACTTCTGGACGTTCCGTTTCTTAAGAGCATACCCGGTGCGGTTATCTACAGTCCTTCGTCATATGAAGAAATGAAAATCGATTTTGAACTTGCGGTGGACGGAGAGGATTCAATTGTTGCCGTGCGTTATCCGAGAGGATGCGAGGGCTATCTTCCCCCAAAGTATGAGGCAACGGACAAAACCTATTCCGTGTACGGCAAAAAGTCTTCAACTGTTGCAATAATTACATACGGAAGTCTTTTTTCTCAGTCTGCACTTGCTCTTAAAAAGCTTTCAGAGTACGACATTGACATCAAAATCATAAAGCTCAACAGGATATGGCCTATAGACAAAAAGGTTGTAAACGAGCTGAAAAAGGTTGATACGGCTATCTTCTTCGAAGAGGGAATGAAGTCGGGAGGAATAGGGGAATCATTCGCATCCCTTATTCTTGAAAGCGGATTAGAGCTTTCTTATTCTCATATTGCCGTTGAGAATACATTTGTCCACCATGCTCCGATACCGGTTCTTCTTTCCGAGTTCGGACTTTCCGCGGACAAGCAGGTTGAAGAAGTTCTGAGGAGAGTGTAAAAAAACGTGAGCGATAAAAAAAGACTCGACGTTGTTGTTTACGAAACCGGTCATACGGACAGCAGAGAAAAAGCACGAGCATTGATTATGTCAGGAAACGTATACGTAAACGGACAGAAAGAACTTAAAGCCGGTGCGCAGATAAAGCCTTCGGATTCCATTGAGGTTCGAGGCAGTAAGATGCCTTATGTCAGTCGCGGTGGCTACAAGCTTGAAAAAGCCATGAAGGTCTTTCCTCTTGAGCTTTCGGGGAAGATTTGTATGGATATCGGTGCGTCTACGGGCGGCTTCACAGATTGTATGCTTCAAAACGGCGCTGTAAAGGTCTATTCGATAGACGTCGGTTACGGACAGCTCGCATGGAAGCTTCGCTCGGATTCACGTGTTATAAACATGGAACGGACGAACTTCAGGAACGTTACCGAAAAGGAAATTCCGGATCCTATTGACTTTGCAAGCGTGGATGTTTCTTTTATTTCTCTTAAAATAATTCTTCCGGTCATGCGAGAAAGGCTTAAAACGGGCGGACAGGCAGTATGTCTTATCAAGCCGCAGTTTGAAGCAGGCCGTGAAAAGGTTGGGAAAAAGGGCGTTGTAAGAGAGCTTTCGACCCATGTGGAGGTACTTGAGACTATCACATCCTTTGCTCTTTCAAACGGCTTTTCATTGCTCGGTCTTGATTTTTCCCCTATAAAAGGTCCTGAGGGAAATATTGAATACCTTCTGTTTATCGAAAAATCCGAAGCTCCGTCGAACCTGCTTACGACTTCTCCGTCAGAGCTTGCTAAACAGTCACATGAGATACTTAATTCTTCAAACAAAGAGGAGAATAATCAATAATGAATATTGCATTGCTTCCGAACCTTACCCGTGAAAAGGCAAGGGATGTCACAGTCGAAATATGTTCATGGCTTAAAAAATACGGAGCCGATTACGCAACCATCAAGGAAAACACCGAGGCTTTTTCATCAATCGAAAATATGTCGTTTATGACATTTGACGAGCTTCTCAGATGGTGTCATGTTGTCATTTCGGTCGGCGGAGACGGCTCAACGCTCAGGGCGGCAAAGACTACCGTTGAGTATGATAAGCCGATTCTCTGTATAAATGCGGGACGGCTTGCATTTATGGCAGGTCTTGAGAGCGACGAGCTTGAGCTTCTTAAAAACCTTATTGACGGCAGCTACATCATAGACCTGCGTATGCTTCTTGACGTCAGCGTAAAACGCGACGGTAAAGAGATTTATTCGGCTCGTTGCATAAACGACGTTGTGCTGGCAAGAGGGGATACTCTGAAGATAACGGATCTATGTGTAAACTGTGACGGTAAGCTTATAAATACATACAGAGCTGACGGAATTATCGTTGCGACTCCCACGGGTTCATCCGCATATTCGCTTTCAGCCGGAGGCCCCGTTATAAACCCGAGTATAGAGGCTATCCTTGTTACGCCTATCTGTCCGCAGTCTCTTTTTGCGAGATCAATTGTATTCAGCGACAAGAACAGGATAGATGTTTATTGCAGTGAAAGCACTACAAATACGGACCTCTTTCTTTCCTGTGACGGAGAAGAATCAAAGAATGTTATCAAGGGGGACGTCATCTCCGTCAAAAAATCCGATAAATACGCAAAATTCATAAGAATTAAAAACGATGAATTTTTTGAAATACTAAACAATAAGCTTGCAGGAAATGAGGGAAAATGAGATGAACATACGAAAAAAAAGACAGCAGGAGATAGTTACACTTATCACTGATGAACCTATCTCAACCCAGGATGAGCTCATAAAGAAGCTTCGTGACAGGGGCTTTGATGTCACACAGGCAACCGTGTCGAGAGACATAAAGGATCTCAAGCTTATTAAAAAAATCGGAGATTCCGGTAAATCGGTGTATTCGGTAAACACCTCCGAGGAGGATAAGCTTACTGAAAAGTACAGAACTATTCTTTCCGGCGCGATTATTCAAGCCGATTTCGCGATGAATATGTGCGTTGTTAAAACCCATGTGGGAATGGCAAATGCCGCATGTGCGTCCATAGATGCGATGCATTGGGGAGGAACACTCGGAACACTTGCGGGAGATGACACAATTTTTGTTCTTTGCCGTTCCGAGCAGGACGCAAGGTCTTTTTGTGAAAAACTCAAGTCAATAATGGTTGAGTAAAAAGAAAATTTTTTGTCCGAAGAGGAGTTCTTATGTTAAGCAATCTGAAAATTGATAACATAGCTATAATTGAGAGCGCCGCTATCTGCTTTGAAAAGGGGCTGAATGTCCTAAGCGGTGAAACAGGTGCCGGTAAATCCATAATTATAGACGCACTTTCTGCCGTTCTCGGGGAGCGTACGTCCAAGGAACTCATACGCACCGGCTCTGACAAGGCAACGGTTGTTGCCGTCTTTGACGAAATTTCGGACGACGTTAAGAATACATTGTCGGACATGGATATTCCCTTTCCCGATGACGAAAGTCTTATCATTTCAAGAACAATAAATGCCGACGGAAGGAATATTTGCAAGGTCAATCAGACTCCTGTCACGGTTTCCATGCTTAAAGCCATAGGAAAGGACCTTATAAGTATTCACGGCCAGCATGACAGCCAAAATCTGCTCAATCCGGAGTATCACTATAAGTACCTTGATTCACTCGAAAAACTCGAGGGACTTTACAACGACTATTTAGAGAGGTATACCGAGTATTCCTCTCTTTACAGAAGATACAAAGCTCTCAGCAACAACGAAGATGAAAAGAACAGAAGAATTGAACTTCTCAAATACCAGATTGAAGAGATTTCGGCTGCCGATATTCGTGTCGGAGAGTATAATGAACTCTGTGAAAAGCGCAGCCTTTTCAGAAACTCCGAAAAGGTTATGAAGGGTCTTCAAAGCTCTCTTTCCGTAATGAATGATTCAGATGAGAACACAGGAGTTTTAAACCTCTTGTTTGAAACATGCAGAGAACTCGAGCGGTCGGCAAATTATTATGAGCCGTTAAGAGATATCCACACGTCATTGCTTGACCTTACTTACTCTCTTTCCGAAAAAAAGGACGAGATTGAAAAGGCTCTTTATGACTGTGAATTTAACCCTGCCGAGCTTTCACGTATTGAGGAACGCATAAGTCTTATCCACTCTCTTAAGGAAAAGTACGGAGAGGATGAGGAAGAGATACTGAAGTATCTCGAAAATGCCTCTTCGGAGCTCGAAGCGCTTACGAACATGGATCTTTCAAGAGAAGAACTCGAAAAAGAGCTTGAGATAAAGAAGGATAAGCTTCTTTTATCCGCGGATAAATTATCCGACGCAAGAAAGCATGCAGCCTCTGTTTTTGAAGTTCACGTAAAGCACGAGCTCTCATTTCTTGATATGCCGAATGTTGAAATAAAAACAAGCTTTACGCACTGTAAGCTCAATCCGACAGGCTCGGACGTTATTGAATTCCTTATTTCGCCGAACCCCGGAGAGGGCCTTAAGCCGCTTTCGAAAATTGCTTCGGGCGGTGAATTGTCGCGAATACTTCTTGCCATACAAAATGTACTTGCTGACGTAAAAAACAACGTCGCGACAATGATTTTTGATGAAATTGATACCGGGGTTTCGGGAAGCGCCGCCGAGAAAATTGCAATTTCCCTCTCAAGGGTTTCCGAAAAATATCAGGTTATCTGTATAACGCACAGCGCCCGTGTTGCGGCGTATGCGGATTGCCATTTTCTCATCAGCAAGGAAGTTCGCAACAATAAAACATATACAAACGTCACTCCGCTTGACAGCGCCGGGCGCATTCGGGAAATTGCCCGTATTATCGGTGGCGTGAACATAACCGAGCTTCAACTTGAGAGCGCAAAGGAAATGCTTGAAAATACCGGTAGAATGGTATAACATATTCCGTAATGCTTTGACAATAAATTTTAAAACCATATGGTAAACATATGATATACAAAAATATTCAAATGAAAGGAAAAGATCGATGACAATTTATGACGAACTTGTTGCACGTGGGCTTATAGCTCAGGTGACGGACGAAGAGGAGATAAAGGAGCTTATCAACAACGGTAAGGCCACCTTTTATATCGGCTTTGATCCGACAGCAGACAGTCTCCACGTAGGTCATTTCATGGCTCTTTGCCTTATGAAAAGACTTCAGATGGCAGGGAATAAGCCTGTTGTACTTATCGGAGGCGGAACAGGTTACGTTGGTGACCCGTCGGGAAGAACGGATATGCGTTCAATGATGACCCCTGAAATCATTCAGCACAACTGTGACTGCTTTAAGAAACAGATGGAGCGCTTTATTGAATTCGGACCCGACAAGGCAATTATGGTAAACAATGCAGACTGGCTTTTGAAGCTCAATTACATTGACCTTCTTCGTGATGTCGGTGCCTGCTTCTCGGTAAACAACATGCTGAGAGCGGAGTGCTACAAGCAGAGAATGGAGAAAGGTCTCTCATTCCTTGAGTTTAACTATATGATTATGCAGTCTTATGACTTCTATTATCTTTTCCAGAAGTACGGCTGCAATATGCAGTTCGGCGGAGACGATCAGTGGTCGAATATGCTCGGAGGTACTGAACTCATCCGCAGAAAACTCGGCAAAGACGCATATGCAATGACAATTACTCTCCTTATGAACTCTGAGGGTAAGAAGATGGGCAAGACGGCAAACGGCGCCGTATGGCTTGATCCGAACAAGACCTCTCCGTATGAGTTCTATCAGTATTGGAGAAATGTCGGGGACGATGACGTTCTTAAGTGTATCCGAATGCTTACCTTCCTGCCGGTTGAAGAAATCGACGAGATGGACAAATGGGAGGGCTCCGAGCTTAACAAGGCAAAGGAAATCCTTGCATATGAGCTTACAAAGCTTGTACACGGTGAGGAGGAAGCAGAAAAAGCACAGACTACCTCACGTGCTCTCTTCGGCGGAAACGGAGATCTTGACAATATGCCTGAGACAGTTCTCACAGCAGAAGATCTTACAGACGGAAAAATAGGACTTCTTACTCTTCTCGTTAAGACAGGTATCTGCGGCTCAAACGGTGACGCAAGACGTCTTGTACAGCAGGGCGGCGTATCTGTTGACGACGAAAAGGTGACAGATCCGAAAGTCTCTTACGATGAATCAGCTCTTAAAAACGGCATTGTTATCAAAAAGGGAAAAAAGGTATTCCACAGAGTTTCTATGTAAAGAAATAAGATTGCTGTTACTAAAAAAGATAACATTACTGTTATAATTAAAATCTATTTATCATTACCAAAACAACTCCTTTACTGATTCTTCGGTAGAGGAGTTGTTTTAATATTGTAATATAATAAAAATTTTCAAATTACCTGTTGACAAATGAAAAATAATTGATATAATAATGATAACAGTTATCATTATTGATAAGGAGATGAGAGAGGAATGCCGATAGCAAGAAACAGTAAACAGCGAAACGCCATTTATGCCGAGCTTATGGGTAGATATGATCATCCGACAGCTGAGGACCTTTACCGTGACTTAAAGCCCGAGTATCCCGCTCTCAGCCTTGCAACCGTTTACAGAAACTTAAAACAGCTCTGTGAGGACGGACAGATAATTTGTATCAAGGGGGATACATCGGACAGATTCGACGCAAACACTTCACAGCATTTTCACCTATCCTGTAAGGACTGCGGCGGTATGTTTGACCTGGACTTCCCAGAGATTCCCGAAATAACGGAAATCCCCAAAAAGCTTTATAACGGGAGAGTAGATACATACTCCCTTATTTATAAAGGCATATGTGAAAATTGTTTAAAAAAACAAAAAACATGATTTTATTATTGGAGGTTAATTATTATGAAAAAGTTTGTTTGTACAGTATGCGGATACATCTATGAAGGCGAAGCAGCACCGGCAGAGTGCCCGGTTTGCCACGCAAAGTCAGATGCTTTCAAGGAAGTAAAAGGAGAGCTTACACTTGCTGCTGAACATAAGTTCGGTATCTATGCCGAGACAGTAAAGAACAATCCTGACATATCTGAAGAGGATAAGAAGTACATCTTCGATCAGCTTATGGCAAATTTCAACGGTGAGTGCTCAGAGGTTGGTATGTACCTTTGCATGGCTCGTATCGCTCACAGAGAGGGTTATCCCGAAATCGGACTTTACTGGGAAAAGGCTGCTTATGAAGAAGCAGAGCATGCTGCAAAGTTTGCCGAACTCCTTGGTTCTGACCTTGAAGCAAACATGAAGGCTGACACAAAGTCAAACCTTGCATGGAGAGTTGACTGCGAATTCGGCGCAACACAGGGTAAGGTTGAGCTTGCAACAGTTGCTAAGAAAAACAACCTTGACGCAATCCATGACACAGTTCATGAGATGGCTCGTGACGAAGCAAGACACGGCAAGGCTCTCAAGGGTCTTCTTGAAAGATACTTTGGCTGATAAATAAACCATATTCAATTCCTCAACGATACACTTTAAAAGACAGAGTTTACATCTTGTAAGCTCTGTCTTTTTGTATCTTCGGTTTGGTGCTATGAATAAAAAATTTTGTTTATTGAATATCTTTTATGTATGAATACGAATAAATCGAGTATCCTGCGCAGTTTTTTCTTGAATTTACCTCTTTGATTTGTTTTTTTATAACATCTTTTCCGCCGTCAATGAATTCGGTTTTACCCTCGCCGGCATACGCGTCCTCTTTTCCGATCTTATAAGCCGGCAGACCGGGAATAAGCTTTACGGAGTCATTTTTTATAAGTGCCTCCCATGAATCAAGAGTCTTTGTAAACGGCATGCTTGAGTTTTTAAAGCCAAAATAAATCTGCGGAATTATCCAGTCACAGTAGCCCTTGTTTCCGCACCATGCATACACGTCCGCATAGTAGGAAATGTAGTCTTTTTTTATGTCGGCACCGGGGCTTACGGAAAAAATGAGATTTTCATCTTTTTCTTTTAAGGTGCGGTATATTTCCTTTATAAGGTTGTTTACATTGCTGCGCCGCCATGCGTCAGTCTCCAGTGTTCCGCCGTTTTTCTTGTACTCAATGTAACTGTCTTTGTCTGCATCTCCGATATCGGTCGGATAAAAATAGTCGTCGAGATGTATACCGTATACTTCATAGTTGTCGATTATTTCTCGGATACCGTTTATAATGAGCATTTGCACATTTGCTGAGGAGGGGTCATAGTAGATTCCGCTGTCGGTTTTCAGCATGCTTTCCGTCACTTTCTCGGTCTTGTCGTAGCTTACTCTGTAAGGATTTATCCACGCGTGTACGTGAATACCGTGTTTTTTTGCGTATTTACATATTATTTCAAGTGCGTCAAAGGGCATGTCTCCGCCGCAAAGGTACTTTGTCGGTTTGAAAAATTCCGACCTGTAAAAAGCATCGGAAAAGGCTCGCACTTGCACAAAAGCTACGTTGTATTTTTCCTCTTCAAGTGTACGAAATATCTTGGAAATTTTCTTCTCATACGCCTTTTTATCCGGATTATCGGTTGCAAGCTCCTTGTAAAAAATCCAAACCGCACGAACTTTTTCTTCACTGTCACTTTGAGTACCTTTTTGCGCTTTTTTCGGTATTTCATTATCTTTTCTTTCAGTGTCAACACCGTAAAGCTTCAAGAATGAAAGAAGGGAGAGTAGTAACAGAATTACAGCAATGAACAGCGATAAAAATTTATTCTTCATTTTTAAACTCCGTAAGAAATATATTAGTTGACATACAATATTTAAAAATATAAAATGTTTCTATAAATGTAATGCAATTGTTGTGTTTGAAGGAGATATTTGACATGAAACTTGCAGCTGATCATATCAAGAATTTTGGAGTGACGGAGAGTATCACCTGCCCTCAGTGCCAAAAAACCGTTTTTATGAATATCCTTAAGGCCTCCAGCGGAGTAGGGGCATTCGGTATTTCTCTTTATGATTATAATCACGACCTCTTTGTTATCTGTCCCGAGTGTATGGCGCTTTACAGTGTTGACCGCGAGATTGCAAAACGTGCTGGTAAAGAGAAATCAAACAATTATTCAATGATAAATGAGGGAAACATCACGTTTATCCGTACTCTCAAATAATATGGATAAGAGAACAGTGTTACTTTGCCTTGCAGTATATCTAACCGCCATATCTCTAGTGGCGGTTATTATTACAATATCTGATAAGTATAAGGCGAAGCACGACAAATGGCGTGTCCCGGAAGCAAGCCTTTTTCTGATTGCTTTTCTCGGAGGCGCACTTGCCGAATTTCTCACTATGAAGCTCGTTCATCATAAAACTCTTCATAAGAAATTTATGCTCGGACTTCCTATGATATGCCTTGTGCATATTGTTATGATTTATTTATTTTTATCGGTTGACTTATGATAACAAAGTGATAAAATTATTGTCGCTTTAAACCAAAACATTTTTAAAGAAGGTGGAGACAATGGTATTGGCAAAGGTACTTGCAATTGCCATTTTCGTGTGCATGTTCGCTCTTATCATTTCCGAAAAGATCGAGCGCCATTACGTCACTCTTGCAGCCGGAGCTCTCATGCTTATTCTGGTTCTCGGGATTTGTATGCACTCGCCCGAAGCAATTGTAAGGACACTTAATTATAAGAGTCTCGGAACCCTTGGGTTCTGGTACGGTAAAGGCGGCGAATCGACCGGTATAAACTGGTCAACCATCATCTTCATAGCGGGGATGACCGTTATGGTTGAGGGAATGGGTCATGCCGGATTTTTCAACTGGCTTTGTCTTAAGATTGCGAAGCTTGTACACTATAAAACTACTTCGCTTCTCATATGCTTTATGCTTATGTCCGGTGTGCTTTCTATGTTTATAGACAGTATTACTGTAATCATGTTCCTTGCAGCAGTATCCATCGAGCTTGCGAAAACTCTGAAGTTTGACCCGATTCCGCTTGTTTTGTCTGAAATTTTCTGTGCGAACCTCGGCGGCTCGGCGACGATGTGCGGAGATCCTCCAAACATAATTGTAGGTACCGCTCTCGGCTACACTTTCTTTGACTTTATTACAAATACCGGACTTATTGTTCTCATAAGCTTTGCTTTGATCATTCCTTATTTCTATTTTGTAATGAGAAAAGAGCTTAAGGAAAGCGAGATGAACAGACCGGCTGACATCGTTTATCCTAACCCTTCAGATGAGATAACAAATAAAAAAGGCTTTGCCGGCAGTGTTATTGTTTTTGCAATAACCGTAGTTCTTCTTGTTACACATGCGCAGACAGAGCTTTCCGTTGCGACAATCGGCGTCATTTCGGCTGCTCTTACATTGCTTTCCACCGTTATTGCATACGGCAAGAAATCCGTTATTGCGATAATTAAGAAAATCGACTATAAGACTCTGCTGTTTTTTGTTGGTCTTTTTGTTGTGGTTTCAGGTCTTGAGGAGACAGGAATACTGAGCGTTATTGCGGCGTTTATCGATAAGGTATCAGGCGGAAACATATTTGTTATGATTGCCATTGTGCTTTGGGTTTCTGCTGTTGCGTCCGCATTTATCGATAACATACCGTTTGCGGCTACGATGATTCCCGTTATTGAGTCAATGGCTCAGACTACCGGAGTTCCGCTGACAACACTTGCCTGGACACTTTCACTCGGAACGGATATCGGCGGCTCGGCTACACCTATAGGTGCTTCCGCAAACGTTGTCGGAACGAGCCTTTCCGCAAAAGCGGGACATCCGATTAATTGGAGCAAATATTGCAAATACAATGCGCCGGCGACTGTTATTACAATTGCCGTGTGTATGATTTGCCTTTACGTAAGATATACCTGATAAAAGGAGGTTGAAGAGTTATGGCTGATAATAAAGGTCAAATTATTATTACCATAGGACGTGAATACGGCAGTCTCGGACATCTGATTGCCGATAAAGCCGGAAAAAAGCTCGGTCTTCCCGTGCTTGACAAGGCTCTTCTTCACAAGATGGCTGAAAATCACGGATTTGATCCAAGGTTCATTAAGGATTACGACGAAAAGAAAAGAAATCCGTTTACCTCAAGAAGCATAAATGGTCACACCAACTCAATCGAGGACGTTCTTGCCGAGATGGTTTTTAAGTATGAAAGAGATCTTGCGGATACGGGAGAATCGTTTATCATCGTAGGACGCTGTGCTGAGGAGGTTCTCAAGGACCGTCCGGGACTTATCCGCGTTTTCATAACAGGTGACTACGACACAAAGCTTACTCACCTTGTAAAAGACAGAGGCTTCACCGAACGCGAAGCTGCTGACCTTATGAAGAAAATGGATAATAAAAGAAGGTCATATCACAATTATCACAGCTCAACCAAATGGGGAGAGGCGAGTGGTTATGACCTTGTTATCAATTCCTCGGAACTCGGTATTGACAATTCCGCAGAGCTCATTTGCAAGTATGTCGAGCTGTGGAAAAACAAGGATATTCTTGAAGAACGCGACTGATAAATGCTCCTCATTTTCGTGCTGAAATGAGGAGCTCCTTTTTATATTGACTTTTTATTATTTTTACTCTATATTTTTATTTGCAACTTTTTTTGAGAGGGAGTGCATACGTGGAAAATAACGTTATTATCGAACTAAAAGATATTTGCGTAAGCTTTGAAAATGAAACTATTCTCAAAGATTTAAACCTTTATATTCGCGACGGTGAATTTGTAACCCTGCTCGGACCGTCGGGCTGCGGTAAAACAACCACGCTCAGAATTGTTGCCGGATTCCTTGAACCTGATTCCGGAGAGGTTATTTTCGAAGGAAAGTGTATCAATGGTGTGCCGGCTCATGAGAGACAGGTTAACACCATTTTTCAGCGTTATGCATTATTCCCGCATCTTAACGTCTATGAAAATATCGCATTCGGACTCAGACTTCGCAAGATGTCGGAGCAGGAGATAAAAGAAAAGGTTGAAGAGATGCTCTCCCTTGTTGACCTGAAGGGTTTCGGCAGACGTTCCGTTGATTCTCTTTCGGGTGGTCAGCAGCAGCGTGTTGCCATAGCAAGGGCTCTTGCCGTAAATCCGCGCGTTCTTCTCCTTGACGAGCCTCTGGGTGCTCTTGACCTGAAGCTTCGTAAGGATATGCAGGTTGAACTTAAAAATATCCAGCAAAGACTCGGAATTACTTTCATATACGTAACACATGACCAGGAGGAAGCGCTCTCCATGTCGGATACCATTGTTGTAATGGATCATGGTGAGATTCAGCATATCGGTTCGCCGACAGACATATACAATGAGCCGAAAAATGCTTTCGTTGCCGACTTTATAGGTGAGTCGAACATACTTGACGGTGTTATGAAAAAGGACTTCAAGGTTGAATTTTCAGGTCATGTTTTTGACTGCGTTGACAAGGGCTTTAAAGAAGATGAAAACGTCGACGTTGTCGTAAGACCTGAGGACGTTGATGTGTGCTCTCCGGAGGACGGAATGATTTCGGGAACCGTCACATCGGTAACCTTCAAGGGCGTTCACTATGAAATAATCGTGGATATCGGCGGCTTTAAGTGGATGATTCAGTCAACCGACTATCAGGAAGAGGGAGATATCATAGGTCTCCTCATAAAGCCGGATGAGATACATATCATGAAGAAGTCAAAATATTCGGGACTTTACGGTGACTATTCAAGCTTCTCGGATGAGATGGATTATATCTCTGACGTAAATGAGGTTCTTGTTTCCGAGGAACCGGAAGAGGTTCAGGAGTAAAAGGGAGGGGAGACTGTGAAAAACAGGACATATAACGCTATTTCGGCGCCTTATGCACTTTGGTGTGCAATTTTCATTGTTGCTCCGCTCTTAATTGTTGCTTACTATGCACTTACGGATCGTTCCGGAAATTTTTCTTTTGAAAACATTTCCTCCCTTGCGATGTATACCGATACTATCGCAAGATCCGTCTATTTCGGAGTAATAGCGACAATCATTTGCCTCCTTGTCTCATATCCGCTTGCGTATATCATCTCAAGGACAAAGGCTTCTACACAAAAGATACTTATCATGCTCATCATGGTTCCCATGTGGATGAACTTTCTTCTCCGTACATATGCTATCATGGTTCTTTTTGAGGATACGGAAATTATAAACAACCTGCTTCACAGGATAGGTCTTCGTACCGTTCATATGATCAACACACCCGGCGCGGTTATTTTCGGTATGGTTTATAACTATCTGCCGTTTATGGTGTTGCCGCTTTATACCTCTATGACCAAGCTTGACTATAAGCTTGTAGAGGCGGCAAGAGACCTCGGAGCAAGCGGATTCCAGGCGCTTACAAAGGTTATTATTCCGCTTACTAAAGCCGGAATAGTTTCGGGTATTACCATGGTGTTTGTACCGTCCGTTTCCACCTTTTATATCTCACAAAAACTCGGCGGAGGAAAATATACTCTTATCGGAGATGTTATTGAGTTGCAGTTCCAGACTGCGTATAACTATAACCTTGGGGCAAGTATTTCTCTTCTCCTTATGGTTCTTATTCTCATCTGCCTTGCGGTCATGAATAAATTCGGAGATCCCGATGACGGAGGTGTTGTGGTATGAAGAAAAAAAACAGCTTTGCATCAAGATTTTATCTCGTTTTTATCTTTATTCTTCTCTATGCACCTATTGCCGTACTCATTTTTTACTCTTTTAACTCATCAAACAGTACCAGTGTTTTTGAGACGTTTTCTTTGCATTGGTATAAGGAGCTTTTCCGTGACGAAAAAACTATTGCGGCTCTTAAAAATACACTTGTTCTTGCCGTTCTTTCGTCAATTATCTCGACTGTTGTCGGAACTATCTCCGCAACAGGACTTTATTATTCAAAAACAAAGCCGTATAAGAAGCTCACTATGACGGCAACAAATATTCCCATGATGAATCCGGATATCGTTACCGGAATTTCAATGATGCTTCTTTTTGTATTCATAGGTACGATACTTAAGGTTTCCGGAGTGCTTGGCTTTACAACCATGCTTATTGCACATATTACATTTGAATTGCCTTATGTGATTTTAAATATTCTTCCGAGATTTCGTTCTATGGACAGGTATCTGACCGAGGCTGCCTGTGATCTCGGTTGTACGCCCGTTAAGGCGTTTTTTAAGGTTACATTGCCGTATCTTAAGTCTGAAATACTTGCAGCGTTTATCATGGCGTTTACGCTTTCTCTTGACGACTTTGTTATAAGTTATTTTGTAAGCGGTCCTGAATTCCAGACGCTTCCCATACGTATTTATTCTATGACGAAAAAACGTGTAACACCGGATATGTACGCGCTTTCTACAATTATATTTGTTGTGGTTTTTGTGCTTCTCATTCTTTTCAATTTTGCACAGGATGAGAATCGTCGCGAAGCGCGTCGCCTCCGCAAAGAGAAAAGGAGGTTGGAGTCGTGAAAAAAACAATGAAGATTATTTCCGTTGTTCTTTGTATGTCTTTTTTGTTCGCACTTTCTGTTCCTTTTGCTTTTGCGGCCGAGGATGAACCGCATTATTATCTAAAGGATTACAAGATAGACGAAAATTATTATAAGAACAATCCGTACAGGGGTACGACCTTAAACGTATATAACTGGGGGGAGTATATCTCCGACGGCTCCGAGGACTCTCTGGATGTCAATAAATACTTTGAAAAGCTTACCGGCATAAAGATAAATTATACTAATTTTGACAGCAATGAGGATATGTACGCAAAGCTTAAGAGCGGCGGAGCAAATTACGATGTAATAACACCTTCGGACTACATGATTGAGCGCCTTGCGGATGAGGGACTGCTCGAAAAGCTTAATATGGATAACATACCGAATTTTAAGTATATCTCGGATGAATACAAAGGTCTTTATTTCGATAAGAACGATGAATATTCGGTATGCTATAACGTAGGCTATGTTGCCCTTATCTACAATTCGAAGCTGGTGGACAAAAAGCCCGACAGCTGGGAGGCTCTCTGGGACGAAAAGTATGCGGGAAACATCCTCATGTTCAACAATCCTCGTGACGCCTTCGGAATTGCACAGCTTATTCTCGGTCAGGATCTAAACACAACCGACCCGAAGGATTGGGCTCTTGCATATGATAAATTGCTCTCGGAAAAGAACGTTGTTCGCTCGTATGTTATGGATGAGATATTCAATATCATGGAGAGCGGAGCCGCAGCATTGGCACCGTACTATGTCGGAGATTTCCTCACAATGAAGGACAACAATCCGGATCTTGAAATTGCGTATCCGAAGGAAGGCGCAAATATCTTTGTTGACTCCATGTGTATTCCAACGACATGCCAAAACAAGGGTGCAGCCGAGCTTTACATTAACTTCATGGAGGAACCTGAAATAGCACTTGCGAACGCTGAGTATATCTGTTACGGTACACCGAATAAAATCGTAAGGTATCTTGACGAGTACTCTTTAAGAGACAGCAGTGTTATTTATCCCGATGAAAGCATTACTGAAAACTATCAGTATTTCCACAATCTTGATTCCGAAACACAGACTCTTATGAGCAACTACTGGAGCGACCTAAAGGTTGACGGTACTTCAAATGTGTCGACTTACGTCGGACTTGCGTTATTTGCAGCACTCGGAATAGCCTATGCGGCGTTTGCTTTCGTAAGAAAAAAACGACGTGAAAAATACTATGATTAAGGTCACTTAAAATGCCTTTAAAATATTTGATTTTTTTAGCAAATATTTGTTGACACGGAGCAAAGCCTTTGTTATAATAGTCAACGTTGCGTGAGGGAAATATCCCACGCGTGGCATGCGAGAGTGGCGGAATCGGCAGACGCGCACGTTTGAGGGGCGTGTGGGGCGACTCGTACGGGTTCAAGTCCCGTCTCTCGCACCATGGTCCGGTTCGTGCGAACCGGACCTATTTTTTAAAAAGTAAATATCCGGGTGTGGCGAAGTTTGGTATCGCGCTTGAATGGGGTTCAAGAGGCCGCTGGTTCAAGTCCAGTCACTCGGACCAAAAAAGCATCTCACTTTATAGTGGGGTGCTTTTTCTTTCTCCAAGGACTTGAACCAGCCGCTGTTTCAAGGTACGCGTTCGCTTCGCTGCCGCCCAACCCTTTTGTCACTGCGTGACATTTCCCCTGGCAGGGGAATAACCAGTCACTCGGACCATGAGCACTTCTTTATGAGGTGCTCATTTTTTATACTCCAAGGACTTGAATCAGCCGCTGGTTCAAGGTACGCTTTAATAATTTTTATATTGACTTATATTTTTTATATGATAAAATTTTATTCGAATTAGTTAGCGTAGGCTAACTAATTTTAAAAACACAAGTTAGCAGAGGCTAACAAGAAATGGAGGAAAAAATTGAACATCAAAAAATCGGCAGTATTTGCTGCAATCATGACATTTTTATTTATCATAAGCCTTACAACAACGGTTTTTGCTGCTTCAGCTCCGACACAGAATGGGGTGTACGAAGTGAGTGTAAAAATGTATCACGCTCAGAAAGATAAAACTTCCATGGGTGACAAGTACCTTGTACATACTGCTTTGCTGACTGTAAAGGACGGCCAAAGCACACTTACAATTGCAACACCGGAATCCGTTTCAGACATGCAATTCTGGTATTATAAAAACGGCGGTGTTGAGGGTGAAACAGTTGAGGTAAGCCCAAAGAGCAATGTAAAAATCGCCGGTACAACATATCAACTTGCCTTTGAATTTCCTGTTGTAAACGGCAATGAGTATGTAGGTGTAAAATTTTCAGCTCCTGTAATGCCACTTTCTCCGTCAGCAAGAATTTTCATTGATTATTCAAGTGCAAAAAAAGTATCAGATATCGGCGGTACAACTACAACAAAGAACGATGCAATTGGAAGTTCATCCGCAACAAATGCAGTTGCTAAAAAGCCCGGAAGTGCAAATTCGACAAAGCAGGCTCAGGGAACCTATACCACAACGGGTGCTATTGTGACTACAACAACGCCTGAAACTACTACAGAGACAACTACCTCACAGAATGAAACGACCGGTGCCGAAAAAAGTGCAGTGGAAAATAAAAAAGAAAATATAACAGAAAAGACTCCGAAGGTAAATGCAAGCAGCACTAAAAAGAGAGGTAATAAGATTCTTCCGATTGTAATAGGTGTTATTGCGAGTGTTGCGGTTATTTGTGCAGTTACGGTAATTCTTTTGAAAAAGAAAGCGTCAAAGGACTAATAAAATGAAAGAGATTTTTAAAAAGTTCAGTGTTAAGGATTTTGTTTTCCTTGCAATTCTTTCGGCAGCTATGACGCTTTGCGGTGGAATAACAATGCCGCTCGTGATGCATACGACGCTTTTTGGCCTTAGAAATATGGCTGCTGCTCCGATCTACGCTCTTTTCGTTGCGATAGGTCTTATGAAAGTCCGCAAGCCCGGCGCTTTGACGATTATCGGATTTTTTTCCGGTGTACCGCTTGTGTTCTTTTCGCCTGTAATGTTTTTCAATAATTTTATTGCGGGTATAATTGCTGAACTCCTTATGCTGATTGTTTTCAGAGGTTATGAAAAAAGAAGCTCTGTATTTTTCACAGCAGGAATTTATATGCCGTTGTCCTTGCCGATTTCAGTTCTTTTCAGTATATGGCTGAATGGGCAGAGTTACACTCAACTAATTGCAAGACCTGTTGTTTCAATATTTACATCGCTCGGAACTATTATACTTGGCTTTGTCGGTGCTGCAATCGGCATGAAAATTTCTGATGAGCTTCAGAAAGCAGGAAAGTTAAAGCCATACGGAGAAAACAAAGATGCTTGATCTGTTCAGCGTAAAAAAACCGTTTTATCCGCTCGTAGCATTTTCATCATCTATAATAATTCTGGTTTTTGGAATGTTATTTTCGAAGAGTTTGTTCTCTTTTGCTTTTATTGCAGCATTGTTTTTGATTTATTCATGCTTCGGTTTATTCAAGGGTGCATGGAAGGTTACATTGTCAATGCTGGTCTTTGGCATTGTTATAGGCTTAATTGCTTTTCTTTCTAACAGGAATATCAATGCATTGTGGCAGACAATTTCCCGTTCACTTCTCCTTGGAATATGTACAATTCCCATGGTTACATTGCCACCGGCAAATTTGACGCGATGCATGAACGGTTTGAAATTTCCAAGAGCTGTGACACTCGGAATGCTTGTAACGCTACATTTTGTTCCGATACTTGCAACTGAAATAAAAAGAATATGGGAATCAATGAAAATTAGAGGAGCCAATGTAAACTGGTATAGACCGAGCTGCATTTACAGAGCATTCTTTATTCCGCTTGTAATGAGAATAATAGGTATCTCGGATACGCTTTCTCTATCTCTTGAAACGAGGGCTTTTACTCTTGATACTGCTCCGGCGACCATTTACGGAGAAGTAAAAATAACAGCACGTGACGTCATATTTTTATTCCTGACGGTTGCGTTGTGCGTAGTATTTGGGGTGATCGTATGGAAGCATTAAGACTTTGCAACATAACCTTTTCCTACGGAGAAAACGATAAAAAAATATTTGAAAATATGGATTTCACCTTAAATTACGGTGAATTTGTTTTGCTTTCCGGATTGTCGGGTGAGGGGAAGAGCACACTTCTCTCAATAATAAACGGAGTGATTCCTTTCATTGTGCCCGGTAAACTCAAGGGCAATGTATATTTTGATGATAATGATGTGACGAAACTCAATGTTTCCGAACGTGCCCCGAAAATCGGAACTGTCTTACAAAATGCGGACGAGCAGATAGTTTATGACATTGTACGTGATGAAATTGCGTTTGGTTGTGAAAATCTGAATATTCCGATAGGTGAAATTGATAAAAGAATCAGTGACACCACAGCAATGATGAAAATCAATCCGAACGACAGGACAAGAACCATGTCAGGCGGACAAAAACAACGTCTTATAACTGCATCAACACTAGCTATGAGACAAAAAATACTTGTTCTCGATGAACCTCTTGCAAATTTGGATGTTGAGGGTGCTCACGTTTTATTATCTGCACTTCGCAGACTTGCAGATAACGGATATGCAATTTTGCTTGTTGAACACAGACTGGATGTTGTAAAGCCGTACATTGACAAGTTCATGTGGATAGAAGATAAAACTGTCCGTTTCGATGAGTCTCCGGACGCTTTTATAAACTCTGAAAAAGTATTAAATTCCGGCTCAAGGAACAGTAAAAACGGCGAGCCTATTCTGGACTGTAATGATATTTCTGTAACTTTCGGTGATAAGAATATAATTGATGGATTAAATCTATCGGTTTTGAGGGGTGAAAAAATCGTTTTGCTCGGACATAACGGTTGCGGAAAGACAACTTTGCTACGCACCATTGCCGGACTGAATAAACTTTCAGGCGGAGAAATTTCTCAGAAAATCGTGCCTGACAAAGCTTACAAAAGACGAAGTTCCGGCTGGTTTAAAAAAGTTGGGCTTGTTTATCAAAATCCAACATATCAGCTCTTTATGCCCACGCTTCTTTCTGAGGTGGCTTTCAGAGCCTCATCGGAAGAAAAGGCACGAGAGCTGATAGACGCTTTTGGCTTGTCGGGTCTTGAAGACAGACACCCTCAGTCTCTTTCGGAAGGCCAAAAGCGGCGTGCCGGAATTGCGGCAATTTGTGCGGGCGAACCTGAATTGCTTTTACTTGATGAGCCCACAGTAGGACAGGATTTTGAAAATCTTAAACGGATAGTTGATGTTATTAACAAAATAAACTGTGAAAATCAGTGCACGGTTATCACAATCACACACGACAGGCGATGCATTGATGCGTTGTCAGACAGAATTCTGACAATGGAAAACGGAAAAAATGTTTAAAATAATTTTGAGGAAGTGTTTTGATGATTAAAACAAGGCTTATCGGACAAGTGCCGTCTTCAAAAAAATATATTGCACTCACGGTACTTGTACAGTGGATAAGGCTATGTGCAAACATTGTAATGATGTTTATTCTTGCGCATATTCTGGGGTTGATACTAAGCGGCACGAAGCTTACCGTATCACTTTTGGCTCCGTTTTTTGCCGGCATCTTATTTGTAATAATTGTGCGGTACATATGTGGGGTATGCGGTTCAAAAACATCTTTTCTTGCATCAGCGCAGGTAAAAAAAGTGCTCCGTGAAAAGATGTATAAAAAGCTTGTGGGCATGGGAGCCTCTTATCACGAAAAGGTTTCAACATCAGAAATATTGCAGGTCTTTGTTGAAGGTGTTGACCAGCTTGAACTCTACTTTGGAAAATATCTTCCGCAATTTTTTTATGCATTGCTTGCACCGTTGACCCTCTTTGCGGTTCTTTCCTTTGTCAGTCTTAAGGCGTCGGTAGTTTTGCTTATATGTGTTCCGCTTATACCGCTTTCCATAGTAGCTGTTCAGAAAATTGCCAAAAGACTACTCAGTAAATACTGGGGTGTATATGTAAACCTCGGAGATACTTTCCTTGAAAATATTCAGGGGCTTACTACGCTTAAGGTGTATGCTGCTGACGAGAGAAAGCATATTGAAATGAATAAAAAAGCAGAAGAGTTCAGACGTATCACCATGAAGGTTCTTACAATGCAACTTAACTCTGTAAGTGTTATGGATATTGTTGCATATGCCGGCAGTGCAGTAGGTGTTGTTATTGCGGTTTATCAGGTGAGAGCAGGTATAATAACTCTTCCCCAGGCATTCCTTATCATTATGCTTGCTGCCGACTTCTTTCTTCCGCTTCGTCTTCTCGGATCATTCTTCCATGTTGCGATGAACGGCATGGCTGCAAGCGATAAATTGTTTGCGCTTCTTGATATACCGGATACCGAGCACGGGAAAGATATTCCGTCAACATTTGAGACTGATATTGTTCTTCAGAATGTAAGTTTCTCTTATGACGGAACAAAGTCTGTTCTAAACGGAATAAACGCGACAATACCGAAAAACAATCTTATATCTGTTGTAGGAAAATCAGGATGCGGTAAAAGTACAATCGCATCTCTTATATCCGGTACAACCAAGGGATATACCGGAAGCATAAAAATCGACGGAAAAGAAATACGCGATATTGATGAATCTGTCCTTATGGACAATATAACAGCCGTAAATTTCAACAGCTATATATTCGCCGGAACAGTAAAGGAAAATCTTCTTATTGCCGCACCGGGAGCAAGTGACGAAGAACTCGTTGACGTACTTGCAAAAGTAAATCTCTGGGATTTTCTGAAGACTCAAAACGGACTCGATACCGTTTTATCAGTGCATGGAAGTAATTTTTCGGGCGGTCAACGCCAGCGTCTTGCAATTGCACGTGCACTGCTCCATGACACACCTGTATACATATTTGACGAGGTCACTTCCAATATTGATGTTGAGAGCGAAAACGATATCATGAAAATTGTTCATGATATGGCCAAAACAAAAACAGTGTTGCTCATTTCACACAGACTTGAAAATGTTGTTTCATCAGACAATATATTCCTTCTCAGCAATGCATCTGTAGCTGAATCAGATACACATGACGAACTTATGAAACTCGGCGGCGAGTATTACACAATGTTCAATAATCAGGCTGTTCTTGAAAAATATTCAAAGGAGGATGCCTAAGATATGAAAAGGGAACAAAGCGGACTTAAAATTATGAGCAGACTTATTGTTCTTGTAAAGCCGTTGGCAGGATATATGTGTCTTGCTGTTTTACTCGGCGTTCTCGGTTTTCTCTGCGCAATTCAGATTACTGTAACCGGTTTACTTGTATTGCTCACTGCTGCAGATTTAAGCGGTGGTATAGCTATAAAAACCGGATGTATATGTATAATTGTTTTTGCTGTTCTCAGAGGTTTTTTGCATTATGGTGAACAGGCATGTAACCATTTCATTGCATTTAAACTTCTTGCGCTTATACGCGACAAGGTATTTTTTGCACTCAGAAGACTTTCACCGGCAAAGCTTGAGGGTAAAGATAAAGGAAATCTTGTATTTGTCATTACCAGTGATATTGAGCTTTTGGAAGTATTTTATGCACATACGATTTCACCGATTTGCATTGCGGTGATTACATCCGTCATCATGCTTATATTTATCGGAAGGTACAGCCTGTGGCTTTCTTTGGTTGCATTTATTGCTTACGTAACAATAGGAGTAATAATACCGGTTATTTCATCGAAAGTTAATAAAGACATTGGTATGACTTACAGAGACGCGTCCGGATCTCTCTCGGGATATGTTCTTGACAGTATGAGAGGGCTCTTGGAAACAATCCGTTACAACAATGCGGATGAAAGACTCAAAAAGATGGACAAAAGAACAGACAGCCTTAATATTCTTCAGAGTAAACTGAAAAAAATTGAAGGACATACAGGTGCAATGACAGATATCTCAATCATCATTTTCTCAATTCTTATGCTCATTACCGGAATTATACTCTATCAAAGAGGCGTAATAGGCTTTGACGGAGTGATTGTTTCAACGGTTACTATGATGAGTTCGTTTGGACCGGTTGTTGCTCTTTCAGGACTTGCAGGAATTCTTACTCATACCTTTGCGGCAGGAGAGAGAGTTCTCGGAATTCTTGATGAATCTCCGGTTGTTGAGGAAAATACAGACGGCGAAGATGTTGCATTTTCCGGTATGAAAAATGAAAACGTTTGCTTCTCATACGACGAAGAAAAAATACTTGATCATTTCAACATGACAGTTGAGCCGGATAAAGTTATAAGTATCACAGGTCCAAGCGGTTCCGGAAAATCAACAGTTCTCAAGCTAATGATGAGATTCTGGGACGTTGATAACGGAAAAATAACTATGTCGGGAACAGACATAAGAAATATCAAAACAAAGTCTTTACGAAGCAACCAAAGTCTTGTAAGCCAGGAAACACAGCTTTTCAATGAAAGTATTGAAGCAAATATAAAGATTGCTGATTACAATGCTACACACGAACAGGTTGTTGAAGCAGCAAAAAAAGTGTCCATTCACGAGTTCATCATGACATTGCCAAAACAGTATGAGACAAATGTCGGCGAATTAGGAGATCTCCTTTCTGACGGAGAAAAACAGCGAATAGGTCTTGCGAGAGCTTTCCTCAGCGATGCACCGATGATTATGCTCGATGAACCGACAAGCAATCTTGACAGTCTGAATGAGGGTCATATACTCCAATCGATAAACGAATCAAAGAAAGAAAAGAGCATAGTACTTGTTTCACACAGAAAGTCAACGTCCAGAATTGCTGATAAAGCATACACGGTTTACAGAGGTAGATTGTCATGAACAACGGAGAAAAAAAGGACAGGATAACACGCGAAAAAGAAATGCTTCCCGAAATGGTTAAAATATATTGCCATGGCGTACATAAAACGAAAAAAGGAGAACTATGCCAGGAATGTACCGACCTTTGCAATTATGCGTTAAAGAGGCTTGATCATTGCAGATGGGGGAATGACAAAAATTTCTGTTCACAATGTCCGTGTCATTGTTATAAGCCGGATATGCGCGAAAAAATACGTGCAGTTATGCGCTATTCAGGACCGAAAATAATTCTTTATCATCCTCTTGTCGGTTCAATTCACTGTATTGAAACCGTAAAGGGGATAATCCGCGCAAAGAAAACAAAAAAAGCAAAATAATTAATCGTGTTACTTTTCTCAGACAAATGAAAAGCCCCCGGTTCTGCCGGAGGAAAAGAACGCTTTAGTAAAAAACATAACCACTAGTTTAGTAGTGGTTATGTTTTTTATACTCCAAGGACTTTAACCAGCCGCCGGTTCAAGGTACGCGTTAAAATATTTATTGACATTTTCTGCTGTAACATTTATAATCACAGTATCAGATGTAACAATATTTGTTACAGAAAAACAGGGAGGCGTTTTTACGAACAGTTCATTCAGTATTGCAGTTCACGCGTTAGTATGCTTAAGTCATATGAACGATGTTCTCAGCAGTGAAGAGCTCGCAAAAAATATCTGCACAAATCCCGTGCTTGTACGTAAGGTTATGTCTAAACTAAAAAAAGCGGGAATAGTAGATACAAAAGGAGGTAATTCCGGTGGATATATCTTAACAGCCGATGCTGAAAAGCTCACACTTGATGAAATTGCGGAGGCTCTTTCAACACAATTTGTTGTTTCACCGTGGCGAAGCGGAGATATGGACAGGGAGTGCCTTATTTCCTCCGGTATGGGTAAGGTTATGGAAGATCTTTTCAATAACCTTGATGAAGAATGCAGAAAGAAGCTACAGGGTATAACTGTAGCTGATATTGAAAAAAAACTATTCCTTAACGGAAAGGGGCGAAAGAAGGATGAAAAAACTTAAACTTAAAAGCTTTTATCTGTTTTTAGTTTCCTTTATGCTTGTTCTTTCAGGCTGTGGGATGAATACCGGTAAAAAGACAACCGAAAATTCCGTGGAGATGGAACAGATGGATTTTTCAAATGAAACGGAGCATGTCATTTATCTTGCCGGCGGCTGCTTTTGGGGCATTGAACACCTTTTTGCGTCAATTCCGGGTGTAATCGACGCAAAAAGCGGTTATGCAAACGGCACTTCAGGAAAGGATGCCGAATACAACACCGTTTGCGGGGGTAATACCGGCTTCCGTGAGACGGTAAGGGTTGAATATGACCCTGAAAAAGTCAGCCTTGACGCACTGCTTCTTGCTTATTTTTATGTTATAGACCCGACTGTTAAAAACAGACAGGGAAATGACAGAGGCACTCAGTATCAGACCGGTGTTTACTATACCAATGAAAAAGTAATGGAAACCGCAAAGCGTATCTGGGAGCTTGAAAAAAGCAGGCACAAGGAGTTCTTTGTTGAATTCGGTCCGCTTGTAAACTTTTATCCTGCAGAAGAGTATCATCAGAATTATCTTGAAAAAAATCCTAACGGATACTGTCATGTTCCCCGTGCCGAGATTGAATTGTTTTCAAAGCTTAAGATTGACCCGGGTGACTACAAAAAGCCTGCGTCGGAAGCTATTCGTGACAAGCTGACGGAGGAACAATACCGTATAACCCAAAAGAACGGTACCGAAAGAGCTTTTCAGAATGAATTTTGGGACAAGTTTGAAAAAGGTATCTATGTGGATATCGTTACGGGAGAGCCGCTCTTTTCTTCGACGGACAAGTTCGAAAGCAGCTGCGGTTGGCCGGCTTTTTCAAAGCCAATAGAAGAGCCTGCCGTTGTTGAAAAGCAGGACAACAGCTATGGGATGCACAGAACCGAGCTTCGCAGCCGTGCAGGTGACTCACATCTCGGACATGTTTTTGAAGGTGACAGAGAATCACCGAACGGAACACGTTACTGCATAAACAGCGCAGCACTTCGTTTTGTTCCGTATGAAAAAATGGAAGCGGAAGGTTATGGATACCTATTGTATCTTTTTGATAAATAAAAATTTCTAAGGAGGCAGCATATGAAGGTTACTTTAAATCCCGATGAGGAAATTGTAAAAACGATTAAAGAGGGTCTTGAGCACACGGGCGGATATTGTCCATGTCGCCGAGAGAGAACAGAAGAAAATAAATGTATATGTGAAGAATTTCGTAATCAGATAAAGGATCCTGAGTTTGAGGGCTTCTGTCACTGTATGCTTTATTACAAGTCAAAATAATAATCGAAAGGAATTAAGAAAAATGAGAGAAATAACTAAAGACACTTTTTATAATGAAATATTACCCTCAAAGGGCGTTACCGTAATTGATTTTTTTGCAACATGGTGCGGACCCTGTAAAATGCTTTCACCGATTTTGGGTGAGCTTGCCGACGAATACGAAAACAAAGTGAACTTTTGCAAGGTAAATGTCGATGAAGAGGGTGAGCTTGCTCAACAGTTTAAAATCATGAGTATTCCCACGCTTATTTTCTTAAAAGACGGAGAAATAAAGGAAACTCTTGTCGGCTATCACGACAAAAAAGAAATCGTGGATATATTGGACTCAATGAAATAAAGACTGTTTGTAAGATGGTGTTTTTTGTTGTTTTTACTTGAATGAAAAATAATAGCATGTTATAATTTTATTTGTCTGCGTAATAGACTATTTTTTAAGTGAGGGAAACAACAAATGCATTATGATGTTATAATTATCGGTGCCGGACCAGGTGGTATTTTTTCGGCTTTTGAGCTCATAAAAAAGAATCCGGAATTAAAGGTTGCCGTATTCGAATCAGGGCATGAACTTAGTAAAAGAAAATGTCCGATTGACGGAGAAAAGATTAAATCATGTGTCAGCTGTAAGACATGCTCTATCATGAGCGGTTTTGGCGGTGCAGGAGCTTTTTCCGACGGCAAGTACAATATCACAAACGACTTCGGCGGAACACTTTATAAGTATATCGGAAAAAAACAGGCGCTTGACCTAATGCGTTATGTTGATGAGATAAACGTTGAATACGGCGGTAAGGGTACAAAGCTTTATTCTACTGCGGGGACGACCTTCAAAAAGGTATGTATGCAGAACGACCTTCACCTTTTGGATGCCTCTGTAAGACATCTCGGAACGGACATAAATTATATCGTCCTTGAAAATCTTTACGGCTATCTGAAAGAAAAGGTTGATTTTTACTTTGACATTCTGGTAGAGGCCGTTTCGGTTACAGACTCCGGATACGGGATAAAAACTTCCGACAAATCCTTTACATGTAAGTATTGCATCATTTCTGTCGGAAGAAGCGGAAGCAAGTGGCTTGAAAAGATTTGCAGCGACCTTGATATCGACAGTGAATCAAACCGTGTAGACCTTGGTGTACGTGTTGAGCTTCCGGCGGAAATCTTTTCTCATATAACCGATGAACTTTATGAGAGCAAAATTGTCTATCGTACTCCGAAGTATGAGGACAAGGTACGCACATTCTGTATGAATCCGAAAGGCGCAGTCGTAACTGAAAATACCAACGGAATTATAACCGTTAACGGTCACAGTTACGAAGACCCTTCAAAGCAAACGCAAAACACCAACTTTGCGCTTCTTGTTTCAAAGCATTTTTCCGAGCCGTTCAAGGATTCAAACGGATACGGTGAGTCCATAGCCCGTCTTTCTAATATGCTGGGCGGCGGTGTTATCGTTCAGAGATTCGGAGACCTTATAAGAGGGCAGCGCTCAACAACACAAAGAATTGAGGAATCATTCGTTGTTCCTACGTTTAACGCGACTCCGGGTGACTTGAGCCTTGTTCTTCCGAAAAGAATTCTTGACGGAATAATAGAGATGATTTACGCACTTGACAAGGTTGCACCGGGAACCGCAAATGATGACACACTTCTCTACGGTGTTGAAGTAAAGTTCTATAACATGGAGGTTTGTGTAGACGAAAACCTGGAGACAAAGCACGACGGACTTTACGTTATTGGGGACGGAAGCGGAATAACTCATTCGCTTTCACATGCATCCGCAAGCGGTATATATGTAGCCAGAAAAATTGTTGAATAAATTTGGAGAGTTAAAAATTTTAAATGGGAGGGCTATAGATGATAAGGTATATCAGACATAATTTTGATAACACAGTAACCGACAGGGAAATCAGGCATAAAGAAATTGCTTACAGGGCAGCTTGTGAAGGTATTGTACTTCTTGAAAACAACGGAGCACTTCCTCTTAAATCACAAAAAGTCGCACTGTTCGGAATCGGTGCAAGCCAGACGATAAAAGGCGGCACCGGCTCCGGAGAGGTAAATGAGAGACACAGTGTAAGTATCTATGAGGGAATGAAAAATGCCGGTTTTACCGTTACCTCTGAAGCATGGATTGAAAGATATGACAAGCTCTATGAGGAAATAAAAAACGGTGGTTCCGATAAGTTTACTGATGCCTTAAAAAAAGGTAAGGTCGGAGATATCATGGCTCTCTTTATGGGTACGGCAGATTATCCGTATCTTGATGTTACAGATGAGGACATGAAGGCTGCACCTGCGGACACAGCATTTTTTGTAGTCAGCCGTCAGGCAGGTGAGGGTGCTGACAGAAGAATAGAAAAAGGTGAAAATGATCTTTCGCCTGAAGAGATATCAACTCTTCAGAGAATGATTAAGATCTATAAAAATGTTGTTCTTGTCATCAATATCGGCTCGAGCCTTGATATGTCTTTTCTTGATAAAACTCCCGGACTCGGCGCAGTTGTCTACTTCTGCCAGCAGGGAACGGAAGGCGGACATGCTTTTGCGGATATTGTTTCCGGAAAGGTTAATCCATCGGGTAAACTTACGGACACATGGGCAAAAAAGTATTCGGACATTCCGTTTTCAGACGAATATTCTTATCTGAACGGAAACCTCAAAAATGAATACTATAAAGAGGGGCTTCTTGTCGGTTATCGTTACTTTGATTCCTACAAAATAGAGCCTCAGTATCCGTTTGGATACGGACTTTCATATACAACCTTTGCTATTAAAACAACAGATGTTACTCTTGACAAGACAGTTGTAAGTGTCTGTGTAGACGTTACCAATACGGGCTCTGTTTCGGGTAAGGAGGTTGTTCAGGTTTACCTTTCTGCTCCGAACGGCGTCCTTAAAAAAGAGTATAAATCACTTGTTGCATTTAAAAAGACCGGAGTGATTGAACCCGGAAATAGTGAGCATCTCATTCTTACATTTGACCTCTATGATTGCGCAAGCTATCAGGAATTCGGTGCGAGAAATATTTTGGATTCGGGAGATTACATCATAAAGGTCGGAAATTCATCTGCAAATACGGTTAACACTGCAGTTCTCACACTTGATAGATTGGTTGTTACCGAGCAGCTTAAAAATATCTGTTCGGTCATTCATGATTTTACCGAAATGGATTTACCGGAGCGGCCGTATGAAGACCTTTCACAGGTTCCGCATATTTCAGTGAATCCGGATGATTTTGAAACTATAATTCACGATTACAGTGCACCGAAGCCGTATCATGACCCGGAAGTAGACGCTGTTATGGACAAGCTTTCCTTTGCGGACAAGACAGTTATTTGTATCGGCGCCGGTATGATGAACGGCAACCGCGTTATAAAAATTGAAGGCGCGGTCGGGCATTCAACCTCAAAGATGATGAAAAAAGCCGGACTTCCGTCTGTTGAATTTGCAGACGGCCCTGCCGGAATTCGTCTAACAAGATTTTCAGGCGTTTATCCAAACGGCAAGGTAAAAATGCTTGAGGGCTTTATGGCCGGAATAAATTATTTACCGAAAACGATTAAGAAGTTTATATTTGCAGATCCGAATAAGTCAAGAGTTGCCTATCAGTATACAACGGCATTTCCTGTTGAGGTTGCACAGGCTCAGACATGGAACACAGAGCTTCTACATGAGATAGGTGTTGCGGTTTCAAATGAAATGGTTGAATTCGGAATAACATACTGGCTTGCTCCCGCACTTAACATACACAGAAATCCTCTTTGCGGGCGTAACTTTGAATATTATTCCGAAGACCCGTTCCTTACCGGTAAATGCGCGGCGGCAATTATCTCCGGTGTTCAGACCATTCCGGGCAACTATGTTGCGGCTAAACATTACTGCTGTAACAACCAGGAGGATTCCAGAAACTTTGTATCTTCAAATCTCACCGAGCGTACATTGCGTGAAATCTACCTTAAAGGCTTCGGAATTGCGGTAAAGGAAGCAAAGTGTTCCGGTATAATGACAAGCTACAATAAAGTCAACGGCGTTAACCCACCGAACTCATACGACCTTTGTACGACGGTGCTTCGTAACGAGTGGGGCTTTGACGGTGTTGTAATGACTGACTGGTTCGGCAGTGTAATTTCAGGAAGTCCGATTCTTTCTATGAAGGCAGGAAATGATATTGCCATGCCGGGACTTCCCACACAGGCACTTCAGATTCTTATAGGGACTAAACTTTCTTTTGTTCATGAAATTGATGTTGACAGATGCTGCAGAAATATCGTACGGCAAATTCTGCACAGTAATGCCGTAGCTCAGATAAAAGAAGGAAAGTTCACAAAAAAATAAAACTCAAAAAGAAAAGGTGTTATTCATGTCTTCTAAGGCAAAAAAGATTTTAAAGATTGTTTTGATTATTTTACTTGTATTGGTTCTCATAGTAGGCGGCTATTTTGCCTACGTTATGATTGCTTATCACAGAATTGAGGATAAGCAGGTGCTTGAGGTAAACGATACAATAGGTAATACCGCTCAGGCAGACGAGGAATACAAGGTTATTTCATACAATATCGGCTTTGCTGCATACACTCCTGATTTCGGATTCTTTATGGACGGCGGAAAAGAAAGTCGTGCAAACTCCGAAGAGTCTGTGAAGAATGTTATAAGCGGAATCGGTGATTTTCTCAAGAAGGAGGACGCTGATTTTCTCTTTGTTGAAGAAGTAGATAAGGATGCAACCCGCAGTTATCACTATGACGAAGAGTCTGCGCTTAGAAAAACGTTGACGGGTTATGACTCTGTATTTACGGTAAACTACGACAGTCCGTATCTCTTTTATCCTGTTACAAAGCCACACGGAAAATCCTATGCCGGCATGATGACTCTTTCAAAGTATAATATTCAAAGCAGTATGAGACGCAGCCTTCCCATAGAGGGCGGATTCAGAAAGCTTGTTGACCTAGACCGTTGCTATACCGTATCACGTGTACCCGTAAGCAACAGCAAAGACCTCGTTCTTTATACGCTTCATCTCTCTGCATATACCTCTGACGGAACTATTGCCACTGAACAGCTTCAAATGCTGATAAAGGATATGCAGGCTGAGTACAAAAAGGGAAATTATTGTATCGCCGGCGGTGACTTCAATAAGGACCTTCTCGGTGATTCAAGTAAAATCTTCGGAAAAGACGGCTCGGAATACACATGGGCTCAGCCGATAGATGAAAAGCTCTTCAAGGGCACAAATCTTCAGATTGTTGCTCCGCTTGATGCCGACAATCCCGTTCCGTCCTGCAGAAATGCTGACGGCCCTTATAACGACAAGCAGTTTGTTCTTACGGTTGACGGCTTTATTGTTTCGGACAATGTAACGGTTACCGGAAGCAATGTATATGATCTCGGTTTCAAATATTCGGATCACAACCCGGTGTATATGACATTTAAACTCAATAAATAAAACATATGCTTTGGTTTGCCGGACGGTTTTATATGAGCCCTCCGGCATTCAATTTGTGTTTTTGAATTTCTTTGCAAAAAAACTGAAAATAAGGTTTGAAACGCGGCACTATGTATGTTATAATTTGTGAGTTGCTTACAAATGAAAAGCAAATAAGTTAATATGCGGACGTGGCGGAATTGGCAGTTTACTGCCGAACGCTGCCTGTGGCAGATGAAGTGAAGGCTGTAAAGGCGCAGCGGTCAAAATTTTCAAGCGTGTAGCTTAAGAAAATTTTGGGAACCGCAAGAGTCACGCGGTGCGCGTCTGCTAAAAAAATAAAAGTTAATATGCGGACGTGGCGGAATTGGCAGACGCGCAGGATTCAGGTTCCTGTGGTAGCAATACTGTGTGGGTTCAAGTCCCATCGTCCGCACCAAACACCGAAGAATTACTCTTCGGTGTTTTTTATGATGGGAGAGTAACCCACACTGTGTGGGTTCAAGGTACGCGTTCTCTTCGCTACCGCCCAACCCTTTTGTCACTGCGTGACATTTCCCCTGATAGGGGAATAACCCATCGTCCGCACCAAACAGTATAAATCCGAACTCTAAACCAATCGGTGAAATGTTCGGATTTGTCTTTTTTATATAGTATCAGAACATTGCTTAAAAACGCAAAAATTAAATTAGGAAGTTACTTATTATAAAAACAGAACTTAAAAACATCAGCGCTAATTGCAAAATTCATTATGATTGTTATATCAAAAAATGTCCAGATAATACAAACTTCAAAGAGTTGTTCTAAATCGTACAATATCATACAGTAGATTCACAAACAATAAATCTTGTGTTATTATATAAAAAACATTATGTTTATGTGCTTTTTATGGCTGAAATAGAAGACCGTTATTATTCCATGCCTGAGTTTATGAAATATTTCAGAATCAGCATAGACACAGCGTTGCGTTGGATTTTCACAAAAGAGATGCCAGCGCATAAAGTCGGGAAGAAGTGGAAGTTCAATGTTTTCGAAATTGACAAATGGATAAATAGCGGCAATATGGAAGAATAAGAGGATTGTTTTATGGGAGTAGTTCAAAAAATAATTGTCAATCATAAAGAAAAAGTAAAAGCCCGTAATGATATGTGCGACAATCTAATTATGCAGATCGATACAGCTCTACAAGAAATAACTATATTATTTTCGGATTTGCAGTCTTTTATCGAACCAAGCAAAGAATTAGAATGGCATAATCGCAATAATTTTCTAATGAAAAATGTTGCTTTAACTAATATTCAAAAAATTAAAAAGGCAGATCACTATAAAAAACTATTGGAGAAACAAGCAGAACTATATCGTAGCGCGAACACTCTTAAACAACAAATTAGCATTCATAACGATAGGGTTGCCGATGCTAAAATTCAAAATGCGTATACTTTGATTGGTAATGTTGAAGGCCGGAGATTAGATAGACAACAAATGACTTGTATTGTCAAGGACGTTCATAACCATCTTGTAATTGCTGGTGCAGGAACAGGTAAAACAACTACAGTAGTTGGTAAAATTAAATTCCTATTAAAATCGGGAAAATACAAACCAGAAGATATTTTGGTATTGTCATTTACCAATGCATCAGCAAGAGAGATGAGCCAACGGATTAGCCAAGAAACTGGCTGTAACATAGATGCATCTACTTTTCATAAACTTGGGTTGAATATTATTACTAAGGTAAATGGTATCGTCCCTAAAATAACACAATTAAATCTACGCAAGTTTGTTAAAGAACAGTTGTTGCTGAATATGCAATTAGATGCATATTTAAATCTATTGAGTTCGTATTTATTGTATAATCGTGTTGTTTCTAAATCCGAGTTTGAGTTCAAAACGCAAGCAGAATACGAAGAATATTTGCGATTGAATCCGCCAACAACAATAAGCAATGAAACCGTAAAAAGTTATGGCGAAATGGATGTAGCAAACTTTTTAACACAAAACGGAATACAATATATCTACGAACATACTTATAAAGTCGATACACGCACAAGCGAATATGGACAATATAATCCGGACTTTTATTTACCTGAATACGATATTTATATTGAATATTTTGGTATAAATAAGAACGGCGAAGTCCCTTCCTATTTTAAAGGTGCTAATGGAATGACAGCTACTCAAACATATCAAGCATCTATGAAATGGAAACGAGAAACCCATAGTGCTAATAACACTATTTTAATTGAGTGTTATGCTTATGAAAAATTCGATGGTGTTTTACTTGATAATTTAAAGGAAAAACTTGTCGCAAAAGGTGTAAAACTAACTCCAAAAACCACAAAAGAGTTATGGGAACAAGTATCGGCTGACGGTGATTCTATTCTCGATGGTGTTATAGAGTTGTTTGAAACCGTTATCAATCTTATAAAAAGCAATGGATACACTATCGCTACTATGCGGCAATTAAATATTGGGAATAGCAATGTTCAAGATAATAATATTGTTCTGTCACTTCTTGAGCCTATATTTAATGCATATTGTGATTATTTGAGTGAACATAAAGAAATTGACTTTAATGATATGATCAATATAGCAACACAGTATGTGGAGCAAAGAAAATATATCAGTCCTTACAAATATGTTATTGTTGATGAGTATCAAGATATTTCCAAAGCTCGTTTCTCGTTGCTAAACAGCATGAGAAAATCCAAAGATTATGATCTGTTTTGTGTGGGCGATGATTGGCAAAGTATTTATCGTTTTGCAGGTAGTGACATCGGATATATTTTGAACTTTGAGCAATATTGGGGTTCTACTGAAATCAGTAAAATAGAAACCACTTATCGTTTTACTCAAAAACTCATAGAAATTAGTGGCAATTTCATAATGCAAAATCCCGTACAAATCAAAAAATCTATAAAAGGAAAAAATGACACCGTTGGGTTTGCTTTAGGTGAAATCAGCGGATACACTGATAAATTCTCTATTAAGTTTATGGCTAAAAAACTTGAAGATTTGCCGAAAGATAGTAGTGTGTTCTTCATCGGAAGATACTCGTTTGATGCAAAATTGTTGAGTGATAGCGGATTATTTGAATGTCAGTACAACAATGTTAGTGGATTTGTGGAAGTAAAATATTGCAAGCGAATCGATTTAAAAATGAGTTTTATAACTGCACACAAATCAAAGGGATTACAGGCAGATTATATCTTCATTATTAATAATAAAAAATCAAGAATGGGTTTCCCAAGCAAAATACAAGATGCTGCAATACTAAACTTATTACTCGATAATTGCGATCAATATCCATATGCAGAGGAACGCCGTCTTTTCTATGTTGCATTGACTAGAGCGAAGAAAAAAGCATTTATTGTTACTGTTAATAACCAAGAATCTGAATTTGCTATGGAACTCAAAGAACGCTACGCTGACGAACTTAAACGAGAACAATGGGAATGTCCGTTATGTGGCGGAAAATTATTGAAAAAATCGGGACCTTATGGGGAGTTTTTTGGATGTTCAAATTATAAAACAACAGGATGCAAATATAAAAGAAGGATTAATTAAAATAATCAGTCCAAAAAAAAATAATTTTACGGATATCGTCTTAGTAAGTACTGACTTTTCTCTGCAATTCACTTGTTAGAGTTTTCTGCTCCTAATGCCTCGAGAAAAAAATATGTTAACGTCAAGCTGTGCTTGTGTTATACTTTCGCGTATGCAAGGCAATTTTCGAGAAGATTACATTCAAATTATAGAAACCTATATCAACAAACTCACCGCACCAAAAGTCGGAGAAGCACTTCTCCGACTTTTGTTATGGGACAAAAACACCATATTTAGTTAATGTGTAAAAAATAACAACAAAATCTTCGGTCTGTTATGCAGTTTTGACGAAAATGAAAAATGTCGAAATTTATGCTTGCATATATTCATTCATACATGTTAATATGTAAAACAAGAAAAACAGGGCAGGAGGATGCGCACTATGGGAATACGTAGTCATTACATGGCGGATTCCTTGGGTAAGTGTTTTCTCATTCCTGATTTTAAAATTTCAAATGGTTTTACCGACAGCTTTTCTATTTGAGAAGTTGTCTTTTTTTTGCCCTGCAAAAAGTAAACCATACAAAGGAGAATGAAAAATGTCAGAAAACAAAGGTATTTATGACGCAAGAGAGCTCGGCATACCTAAAATGTTGATTTTGGGTCTCCAGCACATGTTTGCGATGTTCGGAGCTACGGTGCTTGTACCGCTTCTTACCGGACTTGATGTTGCAACAACCCTTCTTTGTGCCGGACTCGGTACACTTTTATTCCACCTTATCACTAAGCTTAAGGTGCCTGCATTCCTCGGCTCATCATTCGCATTCCTCGGCGGATATGCGGCTGTAACAGGTCTTGCGGGTAAACCGGGCTATGAAGACATGACAACCGCTCAGCTTCTTCCGTATGCTTGTCTCGGTGTGGCATGTGCAGGTCTTGTTTACTTCATTCTCGCAGCATTTATTAAGGCAGTCGGCGTAAACAAGGTTATGAAATACTTTCCGCCGGTTGTTACCGGACCTATCATCATCTGTATCGGTCTCGGACTTGCAGGCTCAGCAATAAACAACTGCCAGGCAAACTGGCCGATAGCACTTGTTGCACTCGGTCTTGTAATCGTATTTAACATCTGGGGTAAGGGCATGGCAAAGATAATTCCCATCCTTATCGGCGTTCTCGGTTCCGTTGCAATTGCCGCAGTCGTAGCCGTAGCCTTCGGAAAGCCTGTTGAGGTTGACGGTAACATGTTTATCGCATTCAACGGAAATCCGACCATGCAGCTTTTCAGCGTTGCAGCTCTTGAAAACCTTAAGACAGCAGCGTGGATCGGTCTCCCGATTCATAAGTCAGCAACAATTCTTGCAATTGACTGGGCAAAATCCTCACTTATCATAAGCTCAATAATAGCAATAGTACCGATAGCACTTGCAACAATGATGGAGCATATAGGAGATATCTCGGCAATCTCAGCTACAACAGGAAAGAACTACATAAAGGATCCCGGACTTCACAGAACACTTGTAGGCGACGGTCTTGCAACAGCACTTGCTTCGCTTGTAGGCGGCCCTGCAAATACAACCTACGGTGAAAACACAGGCGTACTTGTTCTTTCAAAGGTTTACGATCCGAGAGTAATAAGAATTGCCGCAGGCTTTGCAGCAGTACTCTCATTCTGCCCGAAGTTCGCAGCATTCATTGAACTCATACCGACAGCGGTTATCGGCGGTATCTCATTCGTTCTCTACGGTATGATTTCTGCTGCAGGTGTAAGAAACATTGTAGATACACACGTTGACTTTGCAAATAACAGAAACCTTATCATTGCTGCCGTAATCCTTGTAACAGGCCTCGGTCTTACAGGCGGAGCAACCTTTACAATCGGCGGTGTTACAATCACTCTTACAGCTCTTGCGGTTGCGTCTCTTGCCGGTATAATTCTCAATGCAATCCTTCCGGGTAAGGACTATGACTTTGAAGAGGAAAAGCCGGAGGATACCGGAGCTTCTCTTTCTTCATCGGTAAATGCAAAGCATGCCGAAAAGTCAAAGAAGGCAATTGAAAAAGAAGAGGCAAAAGAAGAGAAGAAGTCAAAAGAGAATAAAAAAGCTAAAGAAACTAAAAAAGCTAAGGAAACAAAGAAAGCCGAAGAAACAAAAGAAGCTGAAGAAAAGAAGGAAGCTGAAGAAGAAAGCATTCCTGCGGAAGGCTGATTCATTAGAGCGTCTCATTTCTGAGGCGCTCTTTTTAAAGTAGAAATATGTATAAGCTATCTGACAAGGACAACACTTTTTAAGCTTTCATTTGAGGTTTGATTATGAATTGTGAGTATACAAAAATACCGGGACTGTGCGACGTACATGTTCATTTTCGTGAGCCGGGCTTTTCTTACAAAGAAACGATAAAGAGCGGAACACTTGCGGCTGCACACGGTGGCTACACAACCGTCTGTACAATGCCTAACTTAAATCCCGTACCCGATTCACCGCAGCATCTTAAGGCACAAACTGATATCATTGAAAAGAAGGCAGTCATTGAAACCGTACCGTATGGGGCAATCACTCTGGGTCAGATGGGTGAGGAACTCAGTGACATGAGAGAAATTGCCGATAGTATCGTAGCTTTTTCCGACGATGGACGAGGCGTTCAGGATGACGGACTGATGAGGGAAGCCATGACTCTCGCCGGGTCTTTGGATAAAATGATTGTTGCACATTGTGAAGTGAACGACCTTCTGAACGGAGGATATATTCACGACGGAAGATACGCAAGAGAGCATGGGCATAACGGAATCTGTTCCGAAAGTGAATGGCGTCAGATTGAACGGGATATCAGGCTTTCCGCAGAAACCGGCTGTGCGTATCATGTCTGCCATATCTCATGTAAAGAGAGTGTGGAGATAATCAGAGAGGCGAAAAAAAGCGGAATAGATGTCTCCTGTGAAACTGCGCCTCACTATCTCTTACTTTCGGACAACGATCTCAGAGAAGATGGCCGTTTTAAAATGAATCCGCCGCTTCGCTCACCGGAGGACAAAAAGGCGCTTATTGACGGGTTATGCGACGGAACGATAGATATGATTGCAACAGACCATGCGCCGCATTCCGACAAAGAAAAATCCAAGGGACTTAAGGACAGCTTATTTGGAATAACGGGGCTTGAGATTGCTTTCCCGTTACTTTACACCGGACTTGTTAAAACCGGAATTATTCCCTTTGACAAGCTTGTAGAGCTTATGTCAACGGCTCCGAGAAAACGGTTTAAATTGCCCGTTCGAGAAAACGATTACTCACTTTGGAATTTGGAAAAAGAATTTACCGTAACCCCGGACGTGTTTCTCTCAAAGGGACACGCAACTCCTTTTGAAGATGTTACCCTTTATGGAGTGTGCGAAGAGACATATTATAACGGTAAATGTGTATACAAGCGCAAAAGACATTCTTTTAAGGAGAACCAATGAAGAAAGATATATACATAATAAACTCAAATAAGAGGCTCACAGACGACGTCTACGAGATGGTGCTCTGCGGAGACATCTCGCAAATCACTTGTCCGGGGCAGTTTATAAATATCAGGATTGACGGACATTATTTAAGACGACCCATATCCGTGTGCGATGTATCCCGTGACAAAAGCAATGTAAAAATCATATACAAGGTTGTCGGTAAGGGCACGGAAAAAATGTCCTTTATGAACCCGGGAGAGTCCTTAGATATACTCACGGGACTCGGAAACGGATATGACATCTCAAAGGCAGGGGAAATGCCTTTGCTTATCGGCGGCGGAGTGGGTGTTCCGCCTCTTTATATGCTTTGCAGAGAACTGGTTGAGTCCGGAAAAGCCGTAGATGTAATTCTGGGTTTTAATAAAAAGAATGAAATTTTCTACGAAGATGAATTCAAAAAGCTTTGCGGAGAGGAGCACGTGCATATTTCAACGGTTGACGGCTCGTACGGCACAAAGGGCTTTGTAACAGACGTGATGAATCATATTGACTACTCATACTTTTACACCTGCGGACCGGAGGCTATGCTGAAGGCGGTTTACAGTGCTTCAAAAACCTCCGGACAATTCAGCTTTGAAGAGAGAATGGGCTGTGGCTTCGGAGCATGTATGGGCTGCTCGTGTAAAACCGTTACTGGAAATAAGAGAATCTGCAAAGAGGGTCCGGTTCTCATGAAGGAGGAAATCATATGGGAGAAATAAGCACTGTTGTCGACCTTTGCGGTACAAAACTTGCAAATCCCGTTATTCCTGCTTCCGGAACCTTCGGATACGGATACGAATTTGCGGAGCTTTATGACATAGATATGCTCGGTACATTTTCTTTTAAGGGTACCACAAAGGACGCTCGGTTCGGAAATCCGACACCGAGAATTGCCGAATGCAGCGCCGGCATGATAAATGCCGTAGGCTTGCAGAATCCGGGCGTCGAGGCTGTTATAAATGAAGAACTGCCAAAGCTTGAAAGGTGTTTTCACAAACCGGTAATGGCAAATGTGAGCGGCTTTTCGATTGATGAATACACCTACGTTTGTGAAAAGCTCGACGCCTGTCCGCAGGTAGGATTCATTGAGGTAAATATCAGCTGTCCGAACGTTCATGGCGGCGGCATGGCATTCGGCACGAACGCGTCTGCGGCAGAGGAAGTTACAAGAGCAGTCAAATCCGTAACAACGAAACCGATTATAATCAAGCTTTCGCCAAACGTCACCGACATAACCGAAATTGCAAAAGCCTGCGAAAGCGGCGGCGCAGACGCGGTAAGTCTTATAAATACATTGCTCGGCATGAGGATAGACCTTAAAACAAAGAAGCCTGTTTTAAAAAATATTAAGGGCGGATTTTCGGGAAGTGCGGTCTTCCCGATAGCGCTTCGCATGGTGTATGATGTATATGAAGTTGTTTCCATACCCATCATCGGAATAGGCGGCGTTTCATCCGCAGAGGATGTTATTGAAATGATGCTTGCAGGTGCAGCTGCCGTACAGGTCGGAGCTATGAATCTTGTAAATCCCTTTATATGCAAGGAGATAATTGAAGAGTTACCGACGGTGATGAAAAAGTACGGCATAAATAATCTTAACGAAATAACGGGAGGAGCACATTGATGGGCAAGGATGTAATAGTTGCATGTGACTTTTCTTCAAAAGAAGAAACAATAAAGTTTTTAAGTATGTTTGAGAACGAAGATAGAAAACCCTTTGTAAAGATAGGAATGGAGCTTTTCTACTCAGAAGGACCGGATATCGTACGTGAAATAAAAAGCAGAGGACATAAGATATTTTTAGACCTTAAGCTTCATGACATACCGAATACCGTTGAAAAATCCATGAGGGCTCTATCGGGGCTGGATGTGGATATGACAAACCTTCACGTTGCGGGAACAAAAAACATGATGACTGCGGCACTTAAAGGCCTTACAAGAGCAGACGGGACAAGGCCGCTCCTTATAGCGGTCACGATGCTTACCTCGACCGACCAGGAGTCAATGGAGAGGGATATACTCATTGATAAGCCGATAGATGAGGTTGTTATGCAATATGCATTGAACGCAAAGGAATGCGGGCTTGACGGCGTGGTATGTTCTCCCCACGAATCAAAAAAGGTACACGGTGCATGCGGAGAAAAATTCCTTACCGTAACGCCCGGGGTACGCTTTGTCGACGGAGATATCGGTGACCAAAAGCGTGTTATGACTCCGAAAAAAGCAAAAGAAGCAGGCTCGGACTTTATTGTTGTCGGAAGACCGATAACACAGGCTGCCGACCCCGTTGCCGCGTACAAAAGATGTGTTAAAGAATTTGTTGATTAAAAAAGGAGTAAAAAATGAGTAATAACATACCTACAAATGAACTTATAGCAAAGGATTTGCTTTCAATAAAAGCTGTTTTCTTAAACCTTCAGGAGCCGTTTATCTGGGCATCCGGAATAAAAAGCCCCGTTTATTGTGATAACAGACTTACACTCACCGCGCCGAGTGTAAGAAACGATGTTGAGAATTCAATTGCTGAGGTAATAAGGGAAAAATACCCGGAAGCAGATGTTCTTATGGGAACTTCAACAGCGGGTATTGCCCACGCTGCAATAGTAGGACATATCCTCGGACTTCCGATGGGCTATGTTCGCGGAGGAAATAAAGACCACGGTCGCAAAAATCAGATTGAGGGTAAGCTTGAAAAGGGACAGAAAGTTGTCGTAATAGAGGATCTTATTTCAACCGGCGGAAGCGTCATAGAGGTTGTAAACGTACTCAGAGATGCCGGAACTGAGGTTCTCGGTGTTGTTTCAATCTTCACTTACGGTATGAAAAAGGGTCTTGAACGCCTGAAAGAAGCCGACATCCAAAACACATCGCTTACTGACTTTGATACCGTTGCAAGAGTTGCTGCCGAAGAGGGGTATATCGGTAAAGAGGACATAAGCAGGCTTATCTCTTTCCGTGACAATCCGAGTGATGAGTCGTGGATTCCCGCAAAATAATTATATGTAAATAAGGAGGAGGGGCTTTAAATGAAGGACCTTATTGACATATGCAATTTATCTGAGGCTGAAATTGATGACCTTATTGAAAAAGCCGAGGATATCATTGCAAATCCCGAAAAATATTCTGAAAAATGTAAAAACAAGAAAATTGCAACCTTATTTTATGAGCCGTCCACAAGAACTCGCTTAAGCTTTGAGTCCGCAATGCTTGAACTAGGAGGCTCTGTGATAGGTTTTTCATCTGCTACTGACAGTTCTGTATCAAAAGGCGAAAGTGTTGCGGATACGGCGAGAACAGTTGAGTGCTTTGCCGACATAATTGCTATGAGGCATCCGAAAGAGGGTGCACCCTTCGTTGCTGCAAAGGCTGTGAATATTCCCGTAATAAACGCAGGCGACGGAGGCCACAATCATCCGACACAGACACTCACGGATATTCTCACGATAAAAAGAGAAAAAGGACACCTTGACAACCTTGTTATCGGCTGCTGCGGTGACCTGAAATTCGGAAGGACGGTACATTCTCTTATTGCCGCCATGTCGCGTTATAAAAATGTGGAGTTCGTTCTCATCTCACCCGAGGAGCTTAAAATCCCCGAAAACGTCAGAACGGAAATCCTTGAAAAAAACGAAATAAAATATACCGAGGTTACGGAGCTTGAAAAAGTAATACCTTCGCTTGATGTACTTTACATGACAAGAGTTCAAAGAGAGCGCTTTTTCAACGAGGCCGACTATGTTCGCCTCAAGGATACATATATCTTAACCGAAGACAAGCTTAAAAACGCAAAGGATGATCTCTCTATTCTTCATCCCTTGCCGAGAGTAAATGAGATTTCGACAGAGATTGACTCTGATCCGAGAGCATGTTATTTCAGACAGGTAAGAAACGGAAAATTTATACGTATGGCACTGATTCTTAAACTTCTGGGGGTGGATTGATTGATTCTTGGCAGTATTGTTGACGGTATCGTCATTGACCATATTCCCGCCGAGCACGGCATGGATATCTATAAGCATCTTAAGCTTGATGAGCTTGACTGCGAGGTTGCCTTTATAAAAAATGCGTCAAGCAAGAAGTACGGAAAAAAAGATATTCTTAAAATAAATGAAATCATAAGTCTGAACTACGATATGCTGGGTTTTATCGATCCGCGTATAACGGTAAACATAATCAGAAACGGGGAGAGGGTTGAAAAAATCCACCCCAGTCTTCCGGAAAAGCTTACGGAAGTGATAAGGTGTAAAAATCCGAGATGTATCACATCTGTCGAGCAGGAGCTGCCGCACGTGTTTAAGCTTACGGACCCCGACACTAAAACATACAGATGCATCTACTGTGAGACAAAAGCTGAAAAGTGAATAAATAAAATGTTTTAATCATAATCAGACAAATGAAAAACAGAAAAAAGCAGTGCCGGTTTTCCGACACTGCTCGTTTTTACTTTACAAAGACTTATGCTTTCTTGTACTCGTCGTAATCTCTGTAGATATCCTCAGTATGAACGTAGTCCTCGTTCTTGCCGTGGTCAGCATACCAAACCTGTGCAAAGAATGGGTTAACCTTAGCAATAGCGTCATAGTTCCAAGGCATAGGATCGCACTCAGGACACCAGTGACCGCCCTTAAGAACTGTGTTTACAGACATGTCAAACTCATGACCGAATGCACACTTCCAGTGTGAAGGAGCATATACGTCTGCAGGCTTCTTAGTATCGCAGTACTCACCGCCACGGAACTCAGCAGCTGCCTGAAGATCTTTAGCTGTAAGCTCTTCAAGAGACTTGCTCTCATCATAACCGTGGTCAAGCTTATACTTATCAGCCTCAGCAATGTCGTTTGACGGAGGAGTAAGATCCCAGTCATCCCAGTTGTCTGAAAGCTTCTTCCAGTGCTCCATGCCGAAGGACTCGGTGTCGCCCCAGAAAGCAACCATACGATCTGTGTCGTTGTTTGCAATCCATGTTCTTGTTCCGAATCTCTTGTCCTTAGCGATAGAGCCGAGAGCTTCACGAGTGATTTGTGAGATACCCGGAACCTTTGTAACAACTGAAAGCTGATAGAACCAGGGCACCTTCTTAGCCATCTGCTTGAAGTATTCATCTACAGGGATGTTCTGACGGAAGTGAAGATAATCATCAAGAACGTCAGAGTCAGCATACCACTGACCGTGGAAGTTTCTGTCGATGAACCAGTTCGGCTTGAATACACGCTTTGATGCGTCGTGACCCATGCCGATAGCATAGAGGAGTTTATCCTCAAAATCATAAAGAGAAATTCTGTAGCTCGGACCTGAACCGATGTTGTAGAATCTTCTGTAGAAGTCATCAGGAATGTCGTCGTTGCAAAGGTGCTCCATAAGGATAGCAGAATCGTCAACTGTAGCCCACTCGAGAACGTCGTTCATCGGAACGTGGAACATGATAGGATCCATGTTCTTGAGAATCTCAGGGTAAAGGATACCTGACTGACGCATTGAAACCCACTTCTTAAGACCTGACTCAGCGAATACGCGCTCAGCCTTGATCTTTGAAAGAGCATAGTGGTCATAGATAGAAATCTTGAGAGGGTCACCTGTACGTCCCCAATGGATGCCTACCGGGCGGTTACCTGTCTCGGCAACAGTACCGATATAGCAAGCTGTAATCTCATCAGGATTCGGCTGAGCCTTGATAGCCTTGATGATATTTTCAGCTGCGAGAACGTTTGTCTTAAGTGTCTTCTTAGGATAGTAGTCAGCTGCAGGAGATACAAGACCGCCGATATGAAGAACATAATCAGCGCCTGTTACGCAGTCAAGAATGCTATCATAGTCGTTGAAGTCGCCCCAAACGATACGTACTCTCGGATCTCCGAGATAAGGAGCGAACAAATCTCTGTTCTTCTTGGAATCACGAAGAAGAACAACGATGTCGAGGTCAGGGCGGTTTTCATGAATCTGCTTGAAAGTTGCCCATCCCATTGTACCGGATGCACCGGTAATAAATGCAGTTTTGTTTGCCATTGGTCTTTCCTCCAAATAATTTTTTCAGCCTAGATAGTTTACCATTTTTACTTATAAGTTGCAAGAAAAAATGAACAAAAACTAGACATATTTTTTATACTTCAGTTTACAATTCTGCCTAAATGGTAAAATCTTCAACTGTGTAGTCCTTGCCGAATTTCGGATTTTTGCTTTTTTTCGCAGGTATTAGGAGAAGGAGTGCCAGGAATACCAGATCTGCAGATACCACAATTGCAAGATAATTGTAGGGATTTGCAGAAGCATACTGTAAAACCTTTCCCACATACGGTATTTTGAAAACAACTTTTCCTATGAACTGTTTTTCGGTCACGTTATACGAACCGGTTTTATCTTTTATGGTTGCCTCGGATTTTCCACCTGCAACGTTGAGAGCTGTAATTTTTCCTACCGAGCGTCCGTCCTTTGTTGTAAGAACAAGGCTGTCAAGGGGAATACCGTCAAAGCCCTGATACTTTACGAGAACAACGCTGTCACGGTCAACCTGTGGACTCATGGCGCCGTTTCTGACGCCGGCAAACCTGTACCCCGCAATAGAGTAATCCTGGTAGGTTGTTGAGAAGAGATATGTAACTCCGCTTATGAGAGAAATAATAAGTGAAATAATAAAGAAGAACCAAAGGAGAGTTCTTATGAAAATTCTGAAGCCCGAGCTCTTTGCCTCAACCTTATGGTTTTTGGCGGTGTCAGGATCAAACTCAACAACTTCCTCCGGTGCATATGCCACACCGTCAGGAGCTTCCGACGGCTCGGAATCCTCAAGAACAAAGGTATCCTCTGTTTCAATAACGGGAACAGGAGGGAACGGTACTTCTCCAGCACTTTGTTTGAGATCGGCGAGTTCAGCGTTAAGAGACTCTATTTTTTGTTCAAGTTCTCTTATCATTACCAATGAGTCCTCATTTGATTTGATTTTCTTTGCAAATGAAACACAATCACGATAAAGCTTAGCATTCCTTGTCCTGAGTTTTTCGTTTTCTTCCTTTAATGCCTCAAGCTCATCAAGCTTTTCAAGCTCGTTTGCATCAATCTTTATTTCATCCATTTATGAAACCTCCGACAAAATTCTACAAAAACAATTTTATCTTGTATATGATAAAAAGGCAATAGAAATAAATTAAATATCTCACATATTTTTGTTTATTTTTATTGAAAAAATAATACAAAAATAGTATTATAAAATTTAATTTGGCGGACAGGAGGATAATGTGAAGAATACATCGCTTACAGCTCTCGGCGGCATAGTCACCGCACTGTCCATATTGTTTATGTTTCTCTCGGCACTTCTTCCCTTTATGACGTATGTAGTACCTGCTTTTGCGGGACTTCTGCTTATAGTAACGGTGAGAGAGGTCGACTTAAAATGGTCAGTCTACATATACATCGCCGTGTCCGTGCTTTCGCTGCTTGTTATTGCGGACAAGGAATCAGCGGTCATGTATACGTTTTTCTTCGGCTATTACCCGATCCTTTTTAAGGTTCTCAATGACAAAGTAAAAAACACAATCCTTAAGACTGTCTTAAAGTTTGTGGTTTTTAATATTTCCGTAGTTCTCGGATACCTGTTTATAGTATTTGTTTTTGCCATACCCATCGATGAGATGGAGGAATTCGGGAAGTATACCAACCTTGTTTTACTTGCACTCGGAAACCTGACATTCGTTTTCTATGATATACTCATAAAAAATCTGTCGGTTATTTATGACAGGGTGTGGAGAAAACAGGTAAATAAGATATTTAAGTTTTAGGAGGCAGCTTTCATTATGTACACAAGTTTATCCGATTTTTTCAAAGATATCAAAGACAGCGGTGTCGACTGGCTCAAGTCACAATTAAAGATGTCGGCAATAACCTTTGTTCTTCTTATTGTCGGTCTTTTCGTTATAGACCAGAAGATTGTTCCCATAGCATGGGCGGCTCTTATCCCGTTTATTGCCCTTGCAATAACAATTGTTGACTTTATTCCGACCATAGGAATAAGCACGTGTATGCTTCCGTGGGCTGTTATAGACGCGCTCTTTGTAAAGCCTGACGGGTCAAAAGCCGGACTTGCCATCTTTATTCTATACGTAATCATCATGCTCATAAAGCAGATACTCGAGCCCTTTGTAAGAGGAAAGTCACTCGGAATCAGTCCTATCGAGGAAGTTGTTTCTGCTGTTGCCGGATACTTTGTTTTCAGTCTCTTCGGAATAAGCGCCGTAGGCTTCGTTGCCGGACCTCTTCTGTATATAATCACAAAGAAGGTTTATACGAAGTTTAATCCTGACGGTTTTTTCTCGATGTATCACGAGCCGTCATACCTGAAGCGTGATAAAAACAACGATGACGGAGAGGTTATTGACATCTCCGATGACGTAGTTGATGTTGACGACGTAAAAGACGTTGATGAAAAGGACAGCCACAATTCATAATTCAGTAAAAATAAAAAGACACTGAGTCAGAAGGAAATGAAATGAGTACAACTTTGCTTTCTAAAATCGAACAGAAGTATCCGAAGCTTTCAAAAAGTCATAAAAAAATCGCGGAGTTTATCCTTAATGATTATCAGAAGGCAGCGTTTTACACTGCCGCGAAGCTCGGAGAGGTCACGGATATCAGTGAATCGACCGTTGTAAGGTTTGCAACCTTTATGGGGTTTGACGGCTATCCCGAATTTCAGGAAGCGCTTCGGGAAAACATAAAAGGAAAACTGACCACACTTCAGAGAATGGAGATTTCCAGTCTTAAGATGGTCAATGAGGACGTTCTTACAAAGGTTTTAAATGATGACCGCTCAGCCATAAAAGAAACCCTTTCAATGGTTTCACGGGATATGTTCTACTCTGCCGCTGACGCTGTCAACAAGGCCGAAAAGATATATATCCTCGGTGTGAGAAGCAGCGCACCTCTTGCGAATTTTATGTATTTCTATTTCAAAATGGTTTATGACAATGTAGTTCTCATAGACGCAGCTGCGGCAAGTGAGATTTTCGAAGATATCTTTAAAATTTCGGACAAGGACGTGTGCATCGCCATAAGCTTTCCGCGCTATTCACGTCAGGTTGTAAACACCCTGAAATACGTTAAGGAAAAAGGAGCAGAGATAATAGCCGTTACCGACAGCGAATCTTCTCCGATAGCTCCGTTTTCAAAGTATCTGCTGACGGCAAAAAGCTCAATGAATTCCTTTACGGACTCGCTTGTTGCTCCGCTCAGTCTTATAAACGCTCTGGTTGTTGCCTCTTCTCTCGAAAAGAGGGAGGAGACGCTCGGCACATTTACAGAGCTTGAAAATGTCTGGAAAAAATACGGTGTGTACGAGGATGACGGAGAGTATATAAATGAGTAAGGTTGTTGTAATCGGCGGCGGCCCGGCAGGAGTACTTTGCGCGTGTACCGCGGCAGCAAACGGGAACTCCGTAACTCTGATAGAACGCAACCTGAAAATCGGCAGAAAGCTTATGATAACAGGCAAAGGCCGTTGCAACGTAACAAATTTCTGCACTGACCCAAAAGAGGTTATCGATCAGGTTCCCGTAAACGGAAGCTTTCTTTACAGTGCTCTATCCTCATTCATGACATATGACACCATAGAACTATTTGAATCCCTCGGTGTTCCGCTTAAGGTTGAACGCGGGAACAGAGTTTTTCCCGAGTCCGATAAGTCCTCTTCGATAGTTGACGCGCTTGCGAAGTACTTAAAGCAGTGCGGAGTAAATCAGATACACGGCAGAGTTTCAGGTCTTATTTTTGACTCTGACGGTGAGAAAAAGACCGTAAAGGGCGTTCAACTTGAAAACGGTGAAAGTATTTTCTGTGATAAGGTAGTTATTGCGACAGGCGGACTTTCCTACAAGGCAACAGGCTCAGACGGAGACGGCTACAGGCTTGCGGAAAGCGCCGGACATGAGATTATTGACCCGGTGCCGTCCCTTGTACCTATTGAATCGGATGATGACTTCTGCAAAAGGCTTCAGGGGCTTTCACTTAAAAACATCTCTATACGTATCGTTGACAATAAAAGCGGTAAAGCGGTCTATAAAGACTTTGGTGAGATGCTTTTTACACATTTCGGTGTTTCCGGTCCCGTTATTCTCAGCGCGAGCTCACACATAAGAAACATTCGTGAAAACCAGTATACATTGTTTATAGACTTAAAGCCCGCACTTTCCGAGGAACAGCTTGATTTCAGGATTCGCAGGGATTTTGATGAACAGCTTAACAAGGATTTCGGCAATTCACTCGGAGGCCTGCTGCCCTCAAAGATAATACCGGTAGTTGTTGAGAAAACGCAGATACCCTCAGATAAAAAGGTAAATCAGTTGACAAAGCAGGAGAGACACGCACTTGTGTATACTTTAAAAAACTTTACTGTTTCTCTTTCGGCTTTTCGCCCGATAAATGAGGCAATAATCACCTCAGGTGGCGTATGTGTTAAGGAAATCAATCCAAAGACCATGGAATCAAAGCTTACGAAAAATCTTTTTTTTGCCGGTGAGGTCATAGATGTCGACGCTTATACCGGCGGATTCAATATACAAATTGCATTTTCAACAGGCCATCTGGCCGGTGAAAGTGTATAGGAGGAAAAATATGTTTAACATTGCAATTGACGGACCCGGGGGAGCAGGAAAAAGCTCCGTATCCCGTGCTGTTTCAAAGGAACTCGGATTCATTTACGTGGATACGGGCGCTCTTTACAGAGCAGTCGGTCTCTATGCGCTCAGAAATAGCGTAGACACAAAAAACGAAACTGCCGTAGGCGAATACCTTCCGAAGATAAAGGTTGAGCTTGTATTTGAAAACGGGGAGCAAAAGGTTCTTTTAAACGGTGAGGACGTATCGGTAGATATCCGTCTTCCCGAGGCATCAATGGCTGCATCGGACGTTTCAAAAATTCCGTCTGTAAGAAAGTTCCTTTTTGATTTACAGAGGGGGATTGCCGCTGAAAACAATTGCCTTATGGACGGAAGAGATATCGGAACCGTCGTTCTTCCGAAGGCAGATCTTAAGATATTTTTGACTGCTTCTCCGGAAGCACGGGCAAGAAGGAGATACGACGAGCTTGTCGCAAAGGGCTCGGAGGTTTCGTTTGAGGAGATATTAAAGGATCTTAACGCACGTGATTATCAGGACTCTCACAGAGAGATTGCACCCTTAAAGCCTGCGGAGGACTCTGTTATTCTTGACACTACCGACCTTACTTTTGAAGAGGTTAAAAATAAAATAATCGAACTTACAAGGGAGAGACAAAACCATGGGAAAACAAATTATCACAAACAAGGATAAATTGCACTTTTACAGTGAGAAAGAGTATAAGTTCAATTTTGACAAACCGCTTCGCGAGAAGCCTATTACCTATAAGATTCTTTATCCTATAGCAAAACTTCTCATACAACACATAAAATTCAGAGACGTTGAGTTTTACGGAACCGAAAACATTCCCGAAAAGGGAGGCTTCATTCTTGCATCCAACCATGTTTCGGGATTTGACCCTATAACACTTACCTACTGTATGCACGGCAAAAGAACCATGTTCTTTATGGCAAAAGAGGAATTCTTCCATACGTTTTACACTAAATTTCCGCTTCTTCTTCTCGGAGGCTTCCCCGTAAAGAGAGGTACATCTGACAGGAATTCGCTCAATTTCGCCATCAGAGTTTTAAAGGAAGGCTTTGGACTTATGATTTTCCCGCAGGGAACGAGAGATAAAGAGCACGGAAGGCCGGAGCCGGAGTCGGCAAAAGCCGGTATCGCACTTATCGCAAGAGAAGCGAAGTCAGATGTTTTACCCGTAAGTATTCACCGTGAGTCAAGCAACAGCGTAAAACGTGCGAAGCTCATAATAAGATTCGGTGAAGTGATTCCATTTGAGGAGCTCGGGTTTACCGAGGGTGAAACAAAATCAAGAGAACTGAGAACAGCTACAAAGCTTATCATGGAAAGAATCGGAGAGTTATGGGACAAAGACCGGATATAATTCTAGCAAAAAGCGCCGGCTTTTGCTTTGGTGTTGACAGAGCCGTAAAGACCGTCTTTAAATCGGTCGACGAGAGCAAATCAAGGGTTTATACACTCGGAGAAATCATTCATAACAACACCATAAATAATAAGCTTAAAGAAAAGGGCGTTATAATCGAGAACGATTACAAAAAGATACCTAAAAACGCTGACGTTGTTATACGGGCTCACGGTGTACCTGAAAAGGTATACACCTATTTTGAGGAAAACGGTATATCATTCATAGACGCCACCTGCCCGTTTGTAGCAAAGATTCATAAGATTGTATCTGAAATCCCGGCGGAAAATTCGGTTATTCTTATAGCCGGAAATCCCGATCATCCCGAGGTAATCGGGATAAAAGGATTCTGTAATGCACCAGTGTTTGTCTTTGACAGCTGTTCCGCTCTGGAGGACATATTGGCAAATAATACAGAAGTTTTCCTCAATTCGCAGATGTTTATGGTAAGTCAGACAACCTTCTCCCTTTCGGAGTGGGAAAAGTGCGTAAAAAAAGTAAATTTCTTGTGTACAAAGCCGACGATTTTTGATACAATATGTAAAGCCACTGAGGAAAGACAGCGTGAAGCGGAGGAGCTTTCAAAAAAATGCGACCGCATGGTCGTTATCGGCTCGAGACACTCGTCAAATACCGTGAAGCTTTTTAACCTTTGCGAAAAGAACTGCAAAACTTGTCTTATTGAAACAGCCAAAGAGCTTGACATGAGTTTTTTTGACGGCGCTGAAAAAATCGGTGTTACTGCGGGGGCGTCTACGCCATCCGTTATAATAAAGGAGGTACTTGAGGCTATGTCCGAAGTAAAAAACACTATTGTAAATGATGCAGATGATTTTGATTTTGCAACCGCACTTGAGGAATCACTCACTCAAATGTCTACAGATCAGAAGGTGAAGGGTGTTGTTGTTGGCATAACACCTACCGAGATCCAGGTTGATATAGGAAGGAAGCAGACCGGGTATATTACATATGCTGAGTACAGCTATGACCCTAACGTAAATCCGGCAGAAGATTGCAAAATCGGTGATGAAATCAATGTTGTAATCATGAAAACAAATGATGCCGAAGGTACTATCATGCTTTCAAAGAAGCGTTTTGACAGTGCAAACGCCTGGGATGAGCTTGAAGCTTGTGTTGAGAGCGGTGAATTTGTAGAAGGAACAGTAACAGATATCATCAAGGGCGGACTTATTGCAACTACAGCAAAGGGTATCCGCGTATTTATTCCGGGATCACTCAGCGGGGTAAGCAAGAGCGAATCAATGGATTCTCTTCTTAAGACAAAGGTTACCTTCAAGGTTATCGAGGTAAACAAGCAGCGTCGCCGTGCCGTTGGCTCTATCAAGGCTGTTATCGGCAGCGCACGTAAGGAAGCACAGGAAAAGTTCTGGGCAAATGCCGAGGTAGGACAGGTTTACACAGGCGTTGTTAAGTCACTCACCAACTACGGTGCGTTTGTAGATATCGGCGGAGTTGACGGAATGATCCACATCAGCGAGCTTTCATGGAAGCGTATCAAGCATCCGTCAGAGGTTCTCAATGTCGGTGATACCGTTGAAGTATTCATCAAGGCTCTTGAGGATAACAAGATTTCTCTCGGCTACAAAAAAGAAGAGGACAACCCGTGGGTTATTCTTAAAAATACATATTCCGAGGGCGACATCATCGACGCAAAGATTGTCGGCATGACAACATTCGGTGCGTTCGCAAACGTTATAGACGGTATTGACGGTCTTATCCATATTTCTCAGATTGCAAACAGACATATTGAGAAGCCGCAGGACGTTCTTAAGATAGGCGATGAGGTTAAGGTTAAGATAACCGAGATTGACTATGACAAAAAGCGCGTAAGCCTTTCAATCCGTGCTCTTCTTCCTATAGAAGACGAGTCTGCCGGGGAAGTAGCTGAGGAAACTACAGTTGAAGCTCCGTCAGAAGCTGAGGTTGTACCGGCTGAGGAAACTCCTGTTGAAGTTGAAGCAGCACCTGCCAAAGAAGCTGTAGAGGAAGTTCCGGCTGAGACTGAGACTCCTGCTGAAGAAGCTCCCACAGAGGAATAATCGGTTTATTTGTTTTAAAAGCGGTAATTGTTTTACGACAGTTACCGCTTACTTTTATAAAAAGAGGAAATTTCATGCTATCACTTGATTATTCAGGCGCGGAAAACTTGTGGTCACATCTGAAAAGTACAGAAAAGCCTATTGTTATGTACGGAACAGGTGACGGAGCCGATAAGATTCTTCATGTTTTTTCAAAACACGGTATCACCGTTGACGAAATCTTCGTTTCCGATGAGTTCTACAGAGGAAAAGAATTTCACGGCTACAAAACGTGCAGGTATTCCGACGTATCAGAAAAATATTCCGATTTTATAATTATCCTTGCTTTTGCTGTTTTCAGGGATGATTTATTATCTTACGTAAAGGAACTCATGAAAAAACATGAGGTTCTTGCCCCATATGTTCCGGTGTTCGGGGATATTTATTTTACAGATGAATTCCTGAGTGAAAATGAAAATCTTATAAGAGAGGCATATAACTGCCTTGAGGACGATACCTCACGCAAGACATTTAATAACATACTAAAGTATAGAATCTCCGGAAATCCGCACTATCTTTTTGACTGTGAAACAAGACGTGATGTTGTATTCAAAGAGATAATCAGGCTTGATAAAAACGAGGCTTACGCGGACCTCGGAGCATACAGGGGAGACACCATAGAAGAGTTTTTATCCATGACCGAAGGTGTGTTCGACAGTATAGTTGCGTTTGAGCCGGATTCAAAGAACTATAAAAAATGTCTTGAATACGTATGCGGTCTTTCGGAAGAAACACAGAAGAAAATCAGAATTTTAAATATGGCTTCATGGAACAAAAAAGATACTCTTGTCTTTGACGGAGAGGGAGGAAGGAACTCAACACTTGTTCCTCAAAAGGATAAGAAGATGTCTCCTGTCGCGGTATCCGACCTTGATTCAATACTTAAAGGCGACAGGTGTACATATGTGAAGATGGACGTTGAGGGCGCCGAAACCGAAACTCTTGAGGGGATGAAGGAAACTATCAGGCTTTACAAACCGAAGCTTACAGTCTCCGCGTATCACAAAACACCGGATATAATTACTCTTCCGCTCAAGATAAAGGAGCTTTCAGCGGACTACAGAATTTTTCTTCGGCATCACACCTACATACCCGACTGGGAGACAAATTATTATTGCATTTAATCCCGGAAAAAGTTATATGTCAGTTTCGTTTTTCTGAAACTGACATATTTTTTATACCTGTTCTGCTAAACTTATTTCATCATACAGTATCGGCGGTGATTTAAATAAAACAGACCGTATACGTAGATATTCTCGTTTTTATGAATACTATAATAAATATCTACATTTTAATCATCACCGGCCTTATAAGTCACAGCAGAATAGTAAGACAGAGAATAATTTCGGGAGGACTTGCGGGCGGTCTCCTTGCATGCACGGTGCTTTTGCCGCATATGAATATTTTTTTGTCACTCCTTCTTAAGCTTTTCGGATGCTCACTCTTAGTATTTATTTCATTTGAATACACCGGAATAAACAAGTTTATCCGAAGATACATAGCTTTTATTTTTGTAAACTGTATATTTGCCGGAGCGGTATTATTTTTCGGCTTTGTTTTTGATACACCGCTCATTTATTTTAACAATGCAAATTTTTACTTTGACATAAGCGCTCCGTACCTGATAGCCGTTTCCTCACTTACATATTTACTGCTGAAAATCACACTTAAAAGGACGGGAAATACAACTGATGAGAAGCATCTTTTTGAACTTAAAATAATAAAGGATGATATATCCGTGGTATGCAACGCTCTCTCTGACACTGGAAGCTCGGTTAAAGATGTCTTTTCGGATATGCCGGTTGTCATTGTTGAAGCCGGTGTTGTAAGGAAGCTTCTTTGTTCCGAGCTGATGACCTTTCTTACAAATGATTATTTCACGGATATCACGCCGGAAAACAAATCAGAGATAAGACTTATACCCTATAAAGCAGTATCCGGAGGGGGATATCTCAAGGCGTTCCGCTGTGATGCTCTGAGGATATATGACAACGACAATTCGTGTTTTGAAGTAAAAAAAGGTTACATCGCCGTGTATAACGGAAAGCTTTCAAACGGCGAGTACAGTGCAATTATAAACCCGGAAATCTTTGAAATAGCAAGAGAGGTCGCATAAAAATGACAGTTAAAAATCAAGAAATAAAAACAATGATAAAAAGTTTTAAAAGGCAAATAGTTCTTTTACTATACGGAAAAGGTATATATTATATCAACGGCTCGGACAATTTACCTCCGCCGCTTTCTGCAGAGCTTGAAGAGGAATATGCAAGGCTTACGTTCAGCGGAGACAAAAAGGCCAGAGAACTCCTTGTTACTCATAATCTCAGGCTTGTGGTTTATATCGCAAAAAAATTTGAGAGTACGGGAATAAATATCGAGGACCTTATCTCAATAGGAAGTATAGGACTTATAAAGGCGGTAAATACATTTAATCCGGATAAAAACATAAAGCTTGCCACGTATGCGTCAAGATGCATCGAAAATGAGATTCTCATGTATCTTCGTAAAACAAACAATCAAAAGCTTGAGGTATCCATTGACGAGCCGCTGAACGTCGATTTTGACGGAAACGAGCTACTGCTATCTGATATACTCGGAAGCGATGCAAACCTCGTTAATTCGGAGATTGAGAGTGATGACGAGAAGTTTATACTAAATAAAATCGTCGCTTCACTTTCTCCGCGTGAGAGAAAAATCACGGCACTCAGATACGGGCTTTTCGGTGAGGAAGAGCATACGCAAAAGGAGGTTGCGGATATTCTGGGAATCTCACAGAGCTACATATCACGTCTTGAAAAAAGAATTATTGAAAATATAAGAAATAAAATTGAAAAAATATGATGAAATGGAATAAGTAATATGCTACAATGAATTGACACAAGCACATAAGGAGTGACAGCTATAAACAGTCATGAACGTGTGCTGGTGGCTATAGCATTGATTTTATTTGCAGGGGTTATATTTTACAATTTTCTTACTTTATCGCACGTAGGGGAGAGCGGCGGTGAGGTTGCTTCGTCGTATGAGGATGCAACCGAAAAAAAGGAACTCGGTACAACCGTTGAAAAAACGACAACAGTCACCGAAGGAACGGTTATGGAAAGCAGTGAAAATACCCGGATGATGAACATCAATACCGCATCAATCAATGAATTGACAACCCTTCCGGGTATCGGGGAGGTAAAAGCTCGGGCAATTGTTGACTATCGGGAAAATCACGGTCCCTTCAAGTCGGTTGAAGAGCTTATGATGGTTTCCGGAATAGGTGAAAAGACTTACGAAAAATTGAGAGAAAAAATTTGTGTTTAGGAGCGTTTTCTTTGGTATTCTCAAGCCTTAGTTTCATATATATCTTTCTGCCGGTTTGTATATTGTTATATTTTTTAGCGGCAAAGAGCATTCGACAAAAGAACGTCGTTTTGCTCATGATGTCGCTTATTTTTTATGCCTGGGGTGAGCCGAAATGGATCGTCCTTATGGTTATAAGCACCGCCGTCGAATATGTCGGAGCAAGGCTTATCGATAAGTATCGCACGAAAAAGCCTGCACTTGCAAAAACAGCTCTTGCCGTTTCCGTTACGGTTGCCTTAAGTTTTCTTTTTATCTTTAAATACTATGATTTTTTCGCTTCAAATTTCAACCATATAACAGGCGCGGGACTGCATAAACTGGGACTTACTCTCCCGATAGGTATTTCGTTTTATACGTTTCAGACTGTTACATATATCGTTGACGTATACAGGGAGAAAGTACCTGTACAAAAAAGCTTTGCGGACCTTCTCCTGTATGTTTCTATGTTCCCGCAGCTTATTGCCGGACCTATTGTAAAGTATGTGGATATCGAAGCCCAACTGCGTGAAAGAACCTTTGACGCAGCAAAGGCTGGAAGCGGTATCTTCAGATTTTTAACTGGACTTTTCAAAAAAGCAGTTATTGCAAATATCGCCGGAGAGCTTGCGACTAAGTTCCTTGACGGAAACCTGTCCACGGTATCTGTTTTAGGCGCATGGATAGGCATTTTTTCATACGCGCTCCAGATATACTTTGACTTCTCGGCGTATTCGGATATGGCTATAGGCCTCGGCAAGATGTTCGGCTTTGACTATATGGAGAACTTCAACTATCCGTACATCGCCGATTCCGTAAATGACTTCTGGAAGAGATGGCATATCTCTCTTACGACGTTCTTCCGTGAGTACCTCTATATTCCGCTGGGCGGAAACAGAAAGCATCAGGTACTGAATCTCCTTATTGTATGGGCGTTCACGGGTCTTTGGCACGGTGCTTCGTGGAACTTTATCCTTTGGGGTCTTTATTACTACGTTCTCATAGTTCTTGAAAAGCTCTTCTTAGGAAATCTTCTTGAGAAAATCCCGAAGGTGTTTTCTCACATATATACATTGTTTGTTGTATTGATAGGGTGGGTATTCTTCTATTTTGACGACCTGTCAAAGCTCAGGACTTTCTTCAAGGTTATGTTCGGCGCAAACGGAAATCTTCTTTCCTCACCGGCGGATCTCACCATACTCAAAAACCACATTCTTTTCTTTATTTTTGCAATCATCGCTTGTATGCCTGTTGCAAGGCTCATAAAGGAAAAAATTGAAAAGTTCGCAAATAAGAACTTTATGACTTCGCTTATAAATGATTACTCGGTCGTTATCGCCTCGGTATGCCTTCTTATTCTTGATACCGCTGCCGTAGTCGGCTCGACGTACAATCCGTTCCTATACTTCAGATTTTAGAAAGGAGGAAGCTTTATGAATATCATAAAAAACAAAGTAAACGGAATACTCCTGTTTGTTGTCTTTACGGTCTTTATAACATCCTTTCTCCTTGTAAGTATTTTTGACACGGATAAAACGGTTTCCGAAAAAGAGAACAGAACTCTCGCAGCGTTTCCGAAGTTTACCTTTTCGGCTCTTTTTTCGGGAGAGTTCATCCCTGAGTTTGAGGAGCATTATTCTGATACCTTCCCGATGAGAGACAGATTTTTGTCCCTTAACGAAAAAATAAATAAGGTAGCTAAACAGTTTACCACAAATAAAGATTCAGACGTTGTTATTATTGACGGCGGGGACGCCGCAAAAGATTTTAACGGTGAGTCCATACATGACAAGGAGAGTACATCTTGAATTACGTGATACTTGACCTTGAATGGAACACTGCATACAGCAAATCCGAGGGACAATTCATAAATGAGATAATCGAATTCGGTGCTGTAAAGCTGAATGAAAAGCTTAAAGTAATTGATGAATTTTCAAGTTTTGTCAGACCGCAGATTGAAAAAAAGCTCCGTTCAAGGGTAAAAACACTTACAAATATTTCAAACCATGATGTTGAAAACGCCGAAACCTTTGACGTTGTCTGCGAGAAATTTACAAAATGGACGGGAGATCCCGAGGACGTAGTAGTTATGTCGTGGGGAGAGATGGATATCCGTGCTCTTATCAGTAACTGCAAATATTTCTTTGACAACAGCGTTATTCCGTTTGTGAGTAAATACATCGACCTGCAGGCATATTTTATGCAGATGAAGGGACTTCCAAAGGGAAATCAAATAGGACTTTCAAACGCAGCGGCAATGATAGAGGTAAATCCGGATGACTTTGTTCACCACAGAGCGCTCAATGACAGTGAACTGTCCGCAGAATGCTTTAAAGCGGTGTTTGATGAACCGACTCTCAAAAAAAATATTGTCGTTTGTGACTCTGACTTTTACAAACGTATCCTCTTTAAGCCGTATTTCGTTACCGACATAAACGACAAGCTTGTTGACAAAACACAGTTTTGCTGCAAATGTCTTGAGTGCGGGGAGCAGGCAAATCAGATAAAGGACTGGTCAAGCAGAAACAACAGTTTTTCTGCTCTTTATTATTGTAAATCCTGTAAGATAAAGTACCGTGTAAGTGTACAATTTCGAAAAACATATTCACAGTTAAATACAAAAAAATCGGTGATTGTCATAGAATCATCCGGAAGTGATAAGTGAACGTCAAGGTCTGACGTTCACTTTTTTTCGGGGTTACTTTACGTTAACAAGCATAAAACAGTGTGATTTCTTTGCGAATGACTCTGTCGTTTTGTTTTAAGATTTATAATATATACAAAAAAATATTTATTTATCGAATACTTATGTTATAATTGCACTTGTATATAGACTAATATTTTATCGAATACTTTGAGGTATTTTAGTTATGGGAAAACAGATTTTATTTGACGATAACGCAAAGGACAGGCTTCTTTCCGGTATGAATAAGGCGGCGGATGCCATTACCTGTACTTATGGACCTAAGGGAAGAAACACCGCATTTACTCAGCAGTATGATGTTCCGCTCGTAACAAATGACGGTTACACTATAGCAAACCAAATTACATTGTCCGACACTTTTGAAAACATGGGCGCACAGATACTTATTGAAGCGGCAAAAAAATCAAACGAGCTTTCAGGTGACGGAACAACGGCTTCAATTGTTATAGCAAAAGAGATAATCAATGAAGCATATAAAAATATCGCCGCAGGAGCAAATCCCGTGTTTTTAAAAAAAGGAATGGAAAAGGCGGCTTTTGTTGTAAAAGAAAAGCTTTACGGCTCTGCTGTGAAGGATATCGATAATGACATCATTAATTCCGTTGCAACTGTTTCGGGAGGAAATGACCCGGAGATAGGTAAAATAATCTCAGATATTTTTAAAGAACTCGGCTCAGACTGCGTTGTCACCGTCGAAGATACGCAAATGGCTGAAACATCGTATAATATTTCCCACGGCTGCCGCATTGAAAGCGGTTATCTTTCAAGATATTTTCTGACAGATGATAAAAAAAATATCGGTGAGTATAAGGCACCGTATATCTTTGTCGTAAATGATGAAATTAAAGAGATAAAACAGGTATACAAGCTCCTTGAGGATACTGTAAAGCATGACGCTTCTCTTATAATCATAGCAAAATCCGTTGAGGGAGAAGCACTCTCCGCAATAGCAAAAAACGCCGAAAAGGGGATTGTAAAGGTTGCCGCAATAAAGGCTCCCGGATACGGAGATACAAGAGACAGAAATCTTCAATGTATTGCAGCTATCACCGGTGCGACGCTTGTTGACCCCGCACTTGACATGAGACCCGAAAACTGTGATTTGTCCTGCTGCGGTAAAGCCGGAAAAGTTATTGTTGAAAAAGAAACAACAACCATCGAAAAACCGGCATCTCCGGAAAACGAAACGGTTAAAACACTTAAAAGACAAATTGAAAAAAAACTTGAAACCGAAATACATGAATACGAGTATGAAAAGCTTTCCGCATCACTCGGTATACTTAACTGCGCCATGGCTGTAATTTCGGTCGGAGGGATATCGGAGCTTGAGATGTTTGAGCGCAAGTACAGGATAGAGGACGCCCTGAATGCCGCAAAACACGCTGCAAAGAGCGGTGTACTTCCGGGAGGAGGAAAGGCACTTCTTTGCTGTATACCGGAGGTTAAAGAGCTTGCCGACATCCTTTCAGGAGACGAGAGAACAGGAGCCTTGGTTATACTTAACTCTCTCAGTGCTCCAATTAAAAAGATTGCCGAAAACTGCGGTGACTCGGGAGCGGTTATTATAAATACTATTCTTGAAAAAGACAAATTTGAATTCGGATATGACGCAGGCAGTGAAACCTTCGGTGACCTTTTCAAACTTAAGGTGCTTGATCCCGTGGATGTTGTCTTTAATTCCTTTTCTACGGCTGCAAGTATAGCCAGAACTTATATAACAACAGGAGCGGCAATTTCAGAAAAGAAAAAAGGAGAGTAATCTCTGATGAAAATGAACTTTATTGAGGAAATAATTGAAAAAGGAAAAAGTAAGCAGATTATTTCCGCCGTAAAAGAAGAACTCGAAAACGGCACGGATCCTGTTTCACTTATAAACCTCATGACAGAAGCAATGAAGACTGTCGGTTACAATTTTCAAAAAGGAAGCATACAAATTTCCGATATGTTTTCTTCTGCCCAAACCATGAAAAAAGGCATAAAATTTGTCACGCAGTTTATTCCCGGTAAAAGCGGAGAGTATATCGGCACAGCCGTTGTGGGAATGGCAAAGGGAGACCTTCACGACATCGGTAAAGGACTCGTTGTCACAATGCTTGAGAGCGTAGGAATAAAGGTTATCGACCTCGGTATAGATGTATCGCCGGATATGTTTGCGGACGCTGTCAGAAATAACCCGGATGTAAAAATCCTTGCCGTTTCATCCTCCATGGAGTCATCTGTCACGGAGATAAAAAATACCGTTGATTACCTAAAAAAAGAAAAACTCCGCGACAGAGTAAAAATCATTGTCGGCGGAGCTGCGGTAAACCTTGAAACAGTCGAGCTTACGGGCGCAGATGCATACGGCGCAACCGCAACACTCACTGCTGTTCTTGCAAAGGATTATTTATTGAATTGATAATTTTTAAAATCAGTTTTCTTCTTCCGCAGGATTTCGGTTCGACTTTTCAAAGCCAAAGCCCATCCGCTCAAGTATCCAGAAGGATAGAACCAGATAAATATGCATCTCACGGTCGTTAAAATCAATTTCGCATATCTCCTGAATCCTGTCAATTCTTCTTATCAGCGTTGTTCTGTGTATAAACATCTCGTCTGCGGTATGAGTTGAATTACAGTTGTTTGAAAGATAACACCTGAGTGTTGCGAGAAAGTCGGTACCGTTTTTCCTGTCATAATCAATGAGCTTTCTAACGCCCGAGAAAATTAGCTGATCGTAGCTGAACTCACCGACAATTCTATCGTACATATAATCAAGCGCATAATCGGTAAATTTAAAATACCAGTTATTCGGACTGCACTTTTGTCCTATCTTCAGAGCCGTTTCAGCCTGAAGAAGATAAGAGGGCAGTTTTTTCAGGTCTCTGAATTCATCCGAAACGCCCGCTTTACACACAAAGTCACGAACAATATAAGCAAGTACATGGAAGAACTTTCTCTCGTCCTTTGAATTGTTTTTTATTGAGTGGTTAAACACCCATATTATTTCCTCGTCATGGATGATTGCACATGAGTTAGACCATGTTTCTTCAAGCTTGCCGCAGATATACTCGGTTATTTCGTCCCAGTTTGCATTTTTGAAGAAGCTGAACTTTACAACGGTATATCTGTCTGTTTCGCTCCATCCGTAATTTTGCAGAATAAGTCCGGAATCGGTTGTGTCGATACCGTGCGGATCAAGCAGCATGCTTTTAATAAGAGAATGAAGCTTGTCTGTCGTACTTTTTATAAGCGGGTCCTCAGTATAACGCAGATAAATCTGCTTAAGATATGCGAAATAAACTCTGAGAAGCTGTAAAAGACCCTCGTCGGGTTCATCATTGTATCTCTTTAAGGGGACCATGACTCTGGCGATATATCTTACATCACTGAAAATATTCAAGCATAAAAATTCCTGCCCAAAGCCGTCACAATACACGTATGTGTCAACATTCTTTGAGGTGGAATGGTATTCCTGGTCCGCGATAAGCTCGTTTGCATAATCAACCGAAAGTGAATGAGCAAAATTTGATTTATAAAGGGCATTGTCAGCCTTTTCGTTTATCTCGTCATTCTTTAAAAAATCATAATTCTTCTTTGAGGAAAGAGAGAGGAATGAAAGATTCCTTGTGAGAATGAATATCGGTTCTCTTATAACCTTTTCGGCAAGCGCACCGAACTCATCAAGCGGAAATCTCAGCGTAATACCATCTTTTAGCTGACAGTCCCAATCCTGAAGCCTGTTAATTGCATCCGAAACAATCTCAAAAAGCTCTATCTCGTCTTTTATTCCGTCAAAGATTGCATAGTCGCAGTTTCTCGGAAGAAAGTCAAAGTCAGCAGCATCCGAATTTATAAAGATAAATGATACCGGTTTCTTACTGACAACCGGTTTATTTATTTTTTTGCAGTCGACAAGATATACGTTGCCCAGCTCTGTTTTACCGCTGAAAACACGTATTTTTTTAATCTGCAACTTATCGGACGGTGCTTTTTTCGTTATCATCCTATAGTCCTTGGCAAGCTGATAAAACAAAATTGATGAAGTAATAACCATAAATATTTCCTTACCTTAAAAATCAAGCTGAGAAATGAATTTTGACTGGAACTGCGGATGAGTAGCAAGCTCGATAAACTCGGTTCTTCTTGAAACCTCTTCGGATTTTTTCCATTTTTCATCAGAAAGGAGACAAACGGTTGCACCTCGTCCGGCAGCATTTCCTACAGGCTTTATCTTTGAAAGGAGAGTGGGAGGAAGCATTTTTATTCCGCACATGCTCTCGGGCTTCATATAATTACCGAATGCACCTGCTATAAGGACGGATTGAATATCCTCATAGGTGAGCGATAATGCTTCGGTCATTATCTCGATGCCGGCAGCAATTGCGCCCTTTGCAAGCTGGACCTCACGAACGTCCTTTTGAGTTACGTATACCTCGGGCGCAATTACGAAGACGTTTATCCCGTCAACGGTTTGAAGTCTGTCATAAAGAGGCCCGTCTTCGGGGTATCTGCGGTTAAACCTTCCGCTCGGTAGAATGATACCCTCACTAAGCATAAGCGTTATAATATCAATTAATCCGGAGCCGCAGATACCCGCTGCCGGCAAACTTTCAATAGTTGAATACTTTAATTCGTTTTTCTCCATCCACACATGATCTATCGCTCCCGGAGCGCCACGCATACCTTTTTCAATCTTTGCGCCTTCAAAAGCGGGACCCGATGCCGTCGAGCAGGCAACCCATCTTTCCTTTGTTCCGAGAACCATTTCCCCGTTTGTACCTATGTCAAGAAGAAGGGTTGGCTTTTCCGAGTTATAAAACTCTGTCGCAACAATTGCACTTACGGTATCGGCTCCGATAAATCCGGCAATAACCGGAAGAAGAAGAAACTTTGCATTTTTATTTGCATTTTTTAGATAATCCGAAGCGGCGAGTACCATCTGACTGTTCTCTGAGGGAGTATATGGAACGTTAACAAGTGACAGGGGATTTATTCCGGCAAAGATATGGTGCATACAGGTATTTCCCACAACCGAAACAACATAAACCTCCTCGGGTCTTTTTTTATTCTTTTTAAGAATTTTCTCAGCAAGCTCATCAACCTGCTCGTTCACACATTTCTTTATTTCGGAAACTCCGTGTTCCATGGCATAGAGACATCTTGAAACAACGTCTCCGCCGTACCTTACCTGTCTGTTAAGATCCCCGGCGGAATCTATTTGTTTTCCGGTTTTAAGGTCTGTGAGGTAACAGGCGATGGTGGTTGTACCCACATCATATGAAAGGCCGAGAGGGTGAACGTCCTCTTTTAAAACGTCCAGAAGAATATTTTCAAAGAACACTCCGTAAACCTCAAAAATATCCTCCGCAAAAATTTCCGACATACTGGTGAGAACGGAAACGGAATTAAAGGTTATACCGTCAAGTGAGAACTGCTCGTAGCATGCGGCTCTGAATCTTTCAAAGTCGGATCTTACATCTCCGACCTTTGCCTCTGGGACAGAGAGCTTCAACACGCGTATTCCCGGTTTAAAATCCGTAACAACTATCTCGGAATCAATAAGTATATTTTCTTTTTCCGTATCCTTTTCTTTTTTAAGGGTAACGGTCATATCCCTGTCAACCCTGGTTGTACAGGCTTTGAGCGAGACGGTTTTGTTGTCGTCATAGGTTACATCCACCATACATTTCCCGCAGGTTCCGTTGCCGCCGCACGGGTATTCAAAGCCCAGCTCCAGCATCCTTTCGGCATCCATAATTGTTGCGTTTTCAGGAACACTTACAGAGAGGTTGTCAGGCATAAAAGTTACGGTATAATTCATTAAAAAAACGTCCTTTCGAAGAAAAGAAGTATGCACAAAAAAATAATAATATACACTGATTTTAGCATATCAAACGCATAAAATCCACTATTTATAAGGATTATTCAACTTGCTACACATTGTAGCATACACTTTTTCATTTTGCTATACTTTGAACGTATTTTTTTAAGATGAAATATGTTTTAATTAAATTACCGCAGGGGAAGATGTGTCTTTATCTTCCTCAAAAAAAACACAAAAAAAGTTTCAGGAGGATTTTTAAATGAGCGACATGACTAAACTCAAGGAAGCTATGGGCGACCTTGACGAAGACGTTGTAGTTGAAATCATTGATCAGGTACTCGCCGACGGCGGAGCAGATGCTCAGGCTGCCGTAGATGCCTGTTCAGAAGGAATGAACATTGTCGGTGACAGATTCGGTGCAGGCGAGTACTTCGTATCAGACCTTATCTATGCCGGCGAAATTATGACAGATGCTGTACAGAAGCTTTCTCCGGTACTTGCAGGCGACGAAAACACTGGAAAGTCCGAGAAGATTCTTCTTGCAACGGTAAAGGATGACCTTCACGACATCGGAAAGAACATCGTTAAAGCATTCTTTGAAGCAGCAGGCTTTGAAGTTGTTGACCTCGGAATAGATGTTCCTCCTGAGAAAATCGTAAACACGGCTAAGGAGCAGGGCATAAAGATCATTGCGCTTACGGGCGTTCTTACCCTCGCTCTTGATTCCATGAAGGCAACCGTTGACGCTTTCATAGCTGCAGGCATGAGAGATGACGTTAAAATTCTTATCGGCGGTAACCCTGTTTCTGCCGAGGCTTGCGAAAGCATGAAGGCTGACGCCTGGGCTCATTCACCGGCTGATTCTGTAAACATCTGCAGGAATTGGGCAGGTATGTAATAATGATTGTTATTGGTGAAAAAATTAACGGCGCTATTCCGAAAACCGGTGAAGCTATTGCAAACCGTGACGCGGAGTATATCAAAAAACTGGTTATGGACCAGGAGGCGGCAGGTGCAGATTATCTTGACGTATGTGCCGCTACGGATCCCGAGCTTGAGTATGACGCTCTTTGCTGGCTCATCGACACAGTTCAGGAGGTAAACACAAAGCCTATCTGTATTGACTCCCCGGACCCGAACATGCTTGTAAAGGTATTTCCAAAGATCAATAAACCGGGTCTTATAAACTCTATTTCCCTTGAGGGAAACAAGTGTGAAATACTTTTGCCGCTTCTTCGCGACAATCCGGAGTGGGGCGTAATAGCTCTCTGCTCATCGGATGACGGTGTTTCATACACGACCGAGTCAAAGGTAGATCTTGCATGCAAGCTTATCGAAAAAGCAGGAGAGTACGGAGTTACTCCCGACAGGATGCATATCGACCTTCTTGTCTTTGCGGTGTCCGCGGTTGCGGATTCATGTCAGACCTTCTGTGAGGCATGCAGAATTGTCAAGGAGAAGTATCCTACGGTAAACATCACCGAGGCTCTCTCAAACATTTCTTACGGCCTTCCTGTAAGAAAGTCTCTCAACATGGCTTTCCTTACTCTCTCCATGAATGCAGGACTTGATTCACTTATCGGTGACCCGCTTAACAGGGACGTAAAGGCATGCATGCTTGCAACGGACGTTCTTCTTCAGAAGGACAGACATTGTCGTAAGTACTCGACAGCTTTCCGTAAGGGAGAGATAGGGCCTGTAAAAGCATAAGAAAGCAGCGGCTTTCAAGTATTACATTTTTGTTAATTTGTTATGCCTGCTCTTGACTAAAACAGGGCAGGCGTGCAAAAATAATTTCGGAATTATTGAATTCACACTATATTTATTCAGAGTAGGATTTTACGCGTTAAGTACCGTTGAAATGGGAAGTTGTTCTTCGGGCGAAGTGATTTATCACTGCGGTGTAAGGTCCGCATCCACTGCAATAAGATGAACATAAAACTTCTTCTTGTGTGTGTGATACTTTGAAGGAGGTTTTATGTCATGAAAAAATTTTTAAAAGAACAGTTCAAAATCAACACGGTTCAGGTCGTAACCATGGGTCTCCTTATTGCGATTGAGATTGTCCTCAACAGGTTTGCATCGTTCAATGTATGGAACCTAAAGATAGGACTTGCTTTCGTTCCCGTAATGCTTGCGGGAATGCTCATGGGACCTGTAAAAGCGGGTATAGTCGGAGCTGTAGCGGATTTTCTCGGGGCAATTATCTTTCCTATCGGAGCATATTTCCCGGGATTCACATTCGGCGCTTTCTTAAAGGGTGTCCTTTACGGTGCATTGCTTTACAAGAAGCAGTCCATTCTTAACCTTACGCTCACGGCTGTTATCGACCAGCTTGTTTTAAGTTTGTTTGTTACCTCCATTTGGATATCGATTCTTTTCGGTTCTCCTTATTGGGGTGTTGTATACTCAAGACTTGTTCAGGTACTGCCTTTAACTCCGATAGAGCTCGTTATAGGAATTGTTTTAGCAAAATCGCTTATTAAACCGCTTAAGCCTTATATGGATTATTCGGTTAAAAAGAAAAAACAAAAAGCAAATATTTAAAAAAATGTTGGTTTCGTTCGCCAAAAAAAGAAAACCAACTCCAAAAACCGCAAAGGACCGCGCCTTTAACGACGTGGTCCTTTGCTTCTTTATTTCTGAGTTTATAAATATATAAAATTGAAAATAAAATCAGCCGATCATTTCCTTCATCGAGTACATGCCGGGCTCCCTGTTCTTAATAAAGGCAGCGGCATTGAGCGCACCCGTGGCAAAAATTTCTTTCGACATAGCAGTATGTGAAATCTTTAAAATTTCATCTTTTCCGCCGAAGATGACCTCGTGTTCACCGACAATCGTACCCGCGCGAACGCTGTGGATACCTATCTCGTTTTGAGGCCTTTTTTCACGTTTTAAGTGTCTGTCGTACTCATAGTCAACGTTTTCGTCCAGCACCGATGAAATCTCATTTGCAATCATAAGAGCCGTTCCGCTGGGCGCGTCAAGCTTCTGATTATGGTGCTGTTCGATTATTTCAATATTGAAGTCGGGATAGAGGAGAGTCGCTGCTTTCTTTGCAAGCTCACAGAGAAGATTTACTCCGATTGACATATTGGCCGTATAGAAAACAGGTATAACCTCAGACGCCGCATGGATATCATCTGCCTGTATTTCGGTAAGGCCCGTGGTAGCAATGACAACGGGAAGCTTCCTTGAAACAGCATATCTTAAAACTCCGTCAAGAGCAGAGGGATGGGAAAAGTCGATAATAACGTCCGCCTTCACGTTAACGTCTTCAATTTTTGAAAACACGGGAAAGCTCGTAGGAAAGTCGTTGCTGTCACGGAAGGCGTCAACGCCGGCAACGATTTTGCAGTCGTCCCTTTGTGCTACGGAGTTCATGATGACTCTGCCCATTTTTCCGAGATATCCGTTTAAAATAATTTCCGTCATTTTAACTCAAACCTTTTTAACAAAATTCGCCCTGCTTATCAGATAAGCTTGTAAGCCTTAAGCGTTTCAACCATTTTTTCATGGTCGGCAGGAGAAAGAGGAGCAAGAGGCATTCTGCACTCACCGCACTCAAAGCCCATTATATTCATTGCCTCTTTTACAGGTATCGGGTTAACGTCCATAAAGAGCTTATTTATAAGGTCAAGATATTTCATCTGAAGCTCTGCAGAGCCCTTGAAATCGCCCCTAAGTGCTCTTGCGGCAATTTCATGAGCCTCATTCGGACAGATGTTGGAAAGCACCGAAATAACGCCCTTTGCGCCGAGAGACATAAATGCGGTTATCTGATCGTCGTTTCCGCTGTAGATGTCGAGCTTATCTCCGCAAAGTCTTATGGTTTTAGCAAGAGCGGCGATATTTCCGTTTGCCTCTTTTGTTGCGACGATACGCTCATGCTGGCAAAGCTCGGCATAGGTTTCAGGCTTTATATCAACGCCTGTTCTGCTCGGTACATTGTAAAGGATAATAGGAGTTGAAACTCTGTCGGCGATGTATTTGTAGTGTCTTATAAGGCCTGCCTGTGAGGTTTTATTGTAGTAGGGCGTAACCATGAGGAGTGCGTCTGCACCGACCTTTTCGGCCTCGTTGGATATCCTTACACCGAAAGCCGTGTCATTACTTCCGGTACCTGCGATAACAGGCACTCTCTTGTTAACATGCTCAACACAGAATTTAACGGCCTGAATATGCTCAACGATATCCAAAGCAGCACTTTCTCCGGTCGTACCGCAGATAACAATTGCGTCCGTGTTGTTTTCAAGCTGTCTGTCAATAAGCTCACCGAGCTTGTCATAGTTGATGTTTCCGTACTCATCCATAGGAGTAACAATAGCAACGGCTGCACCGGTAAATATAGGCTTGTTAGACATAATAAAATCTCCTTTACAAAATTTTTAGTTAAGCTCAGTCCATGTACCCCTCAGCGCAAAGCAATTCGGCGAGTAAAACCGCACCGCCTGCGGCACCTCTTAAGGTGTTGTGTGAAAGGCATACAAACTTGTAATCATACTGTGTATCCGGACGAAGTCTGCCACAGGAAATAGCCATTCCGCCTTCAAGATTTCGCTGAAGCTTCGTCTGTGGAAGATTGTCTTCGGTAAAGTAGTTAAGGAACTGCTTCGGAGCTGAGGGAAGCTCGAGTTCCTGCGGACGTCCCTTAAAGTTTTTCCATATTTCAAGAATTTCATCTTCGGTCGGTTTGTTTTTGAAGCGTATAAACACGGCTGCCATATGACCGTCGGTTACCGAAACACGAAGGCACTGTGCGGTAAAGTTAGGCTTTGCTGCCGGAACAATCTCGTCACCCTGTACCTTACCCCAGATCTTGAGAGGCTCTTTTTCGGACTTTTCTTCCTCGCCGCCTATGAAAGGAATTACATTGTCAATCATTTCAGGCCATGTTTCAAAAGTCTTTCCCGCACCGGAGATAGCCTGATATGTGCAGACAAGCACGTCCTCAACGCCGAATTTTTCATCGAGAGGGAAAAGTGCCGGAACATAACTCTGTAAAGAGCAGTTTGACTTCACGGCGATAAATCCGCGCTTTGTTCCGAGGCGTTTTTTCTGTGAAGCAATAACCTTTATGTGCTCCGGGTTAATCTCGGGTATAACCATAGGAACGTCCGGTGTATGTCTGTGTGCGCTGTTGTTTGAAACTACGGGAATTTCTGCTTTTGCATATTTTTCTTCAAGAAGCCTGGTCTCGTCCTTTGAAAGGTTTACGGCACAGAACACAAAGTCAACAAGTCCGCCGATTTTTTCGATATCCTTCTCCGCATCCATGACAATCATGTCTTTCATTTCTTCGGGCATCGGAACGGTCATAGCCCATTTATCGCCGACGGCATCCTCATACGTTTTTCCGGCCGAGCGTGAGCTTGCTGCAAGGACGGTAACGTTAAACCAGGGATGAGAGGAGAGGATAGTTGCGAAGCGCTGTCCCACCATACCCGTTGCGCCGATAATTCCTACGTTAAAGTTTTTCATGAAAAAAGACCTCCAAAAAGAATATATGCAATTACTTCAAATGCAATGATACGAAAAAAACGGTTGTAAACCGACCGGCATTGCAATATAATATGACAGGTAATTATTACACAAAAAAGTGTATATTCATTTGTATATAATTACATACATAAATGTTTTAAATACTATACAGCAAATCACAAGGTTATGTCAACATCAAAGTAGACATAAAACACCTTAAAATAAAGGAAAATATGACGTTATGAAAACTTCTGATTTTTACTATGAACTGCCTGAGGAGCTGATTGCTCAGCACCCGCTTTCTGTACGCGATTCCTCAAGACTTCTTCATGTTGATAAGGAAACCGGAGAACTTACACACAGACACTTTACGGATATTTTGGATTATCTAAATCCCGGAGACCTTCTCATTATGAATAACACCCGCGTTCTCCCGTGCAGAATCTATGGCGTAAAAGAGGGGACGGGAGCAGTCGTTGAGTTTCTTCTCCTCACTCAAAAGGAGCTCGGCACATGGGAGTGCCTTGCAGGACCGGGAAAGAAAGCCCGTGAGGGCAGCACCTTTTCCTTCGGTGACGGTAAAATGACCGGAACCGTAAAAAAAGTAAAGGAAGACGGAAACAGAGTTGTCGAATTCACTTATGACGGTAACTTTTTTTCCATACTTGATGAGATAGGTCAAATGCCTCTGCCTCCGTATATCAAAGAAAAGCTTGAGGACAAGGAACGCTATCAGACCGTTTATTCAAAAGAGCTCGGTTCTGCCGCAGCACCGACCGCCGGACTTCATTTCACACCCGAGCTTATCAATCGTATCAAAGAAAAGGGCGTAAAAATAGGATATGTTACCCTTCATGTGGGACTCGGAACCTTCCGCCCGGTGAAGGTTGACGACGTTACAAAGCATAAGATGCACTCCGAGCACTATGAGCTTCCATCAGCCACGGCAGACCTCATAAACGAGACAAAGAAAAACGGAGGACGGGTTATTTGTGTCGGAACTACGTCGTGTAGAACAGTCGAAGCCGTTGCAACGAAAAACGGAAGGATCTGTGCCGACGACGACTGGACGGATATATTCATTTATCCCGGCTATGAGTTTAAATGCATGGATGCTCTCATTACTAATTTTCATCTTCCCGAAAGCACACTTATCATGCTTGTTTCGGCGTTTCTCGGATTTGATAAAACAATGAATGCGTATAATACCGCTGTAAGGGAAAAATACAGATTTTTCTCCTTTGGAGACTCCATGATGATCTCTTAAGATGTTTATAAAATTATTAAGAATAAGCAGGTAATTATATGTACAGACTTTTAAAACAAGAGGGCAATGCACGCCGCGCGGAATTTGAGACGATCCACGGAACCTTTCAAACACCGGCATTTCAAAATGTTGCTACCTGCGGCGCGATAAAGGGCGGACTTTCCGCCTATGACCTCAAGGAATTAAAATGCCAGGTTATGCTTTCAAACACATATCATCTTCACGTAAGACCCGGTGATGAGCTTATACATGACCTCGGCGGACTGCATAAATTTACAGGCTGGGACGGACCCATACTTACCGATTCCGGCGGATTTCAGGTGTTTTCGCTTGCAAAGCTGCGCAGAATAACCGAAGAGGGCGTAAGCTTTAACTGTCATCTCGACGGACACAGTATCTTTATGGGACCGGAGGAAAGCATGCGTATTCAGTCAAACCTCGGCTCAACTATCGCAATGGCATTTGACGAGTGCGTCGAAAATCCCGCACAGTACGCCTATGCAAAGCAAAGCTGTGAAAGAACAACGAGATGGCTTATACGCTGTAAAGAGGAAATGGAGCGTCTCAATGCAAAATCTGACACCATAAACAAGCATCAGTTGCTTTTCGGAATAAACCAGGGCTGTACCTTTGATGATCTTCGCGTAAAGCACATGGAGGAAATCGCAAAGCTCGATCTTGACGGATACGCAATAGGCGGACTTGCCGTGGGAGAGCCGAAGGAGGATATGTACAGAATCATTTCCGCCGTAAACGAGGTCGCACCGAAGGATAAAATAAGATACCTTATGGGCGTCGGTACTCCCGGCAATATACTCGAGGGTGTATACAGGGGCGTAGACCTGTTTGACTGTGTTATGCCAAGCAGAAACGCACGCCATGGCCATCTTTTTACATGGGACGGAATTATCAACATAAACAACGCAAAATACGAGCGTGACGAGGCTCCGATAGATGCAAGGTGCAGCTGTCCGACGTGTCAGAGACATTCACGCGCATACATACGTCATCTCTTAAAATCAAAGGAAATGCTCGGAATGAGACTCTGCGTTATCCATAACCTTTATTTTTACAATAACCTTATGGAAGAGATAAGAAATGCTCTTGACGAAGGCAGATTTAAAGAATTCCACGACAAATACACGGACTTGCTTGACACACGAATTTAATACGTGTAGAATAATCAGGAAATTTTCTTTAAGGAATAATATTTCTTTTAATTAAACGGAGGTTTAAGGTAATGAATTTTACTACTTTACTTAACATGACAAGCCAGTCGGCAGCCGGTGCAAACGGCGGAAGCGGAAGCATGACAGTTATGATGGTTGTTATCACTGTTTTCCTCGTAGGCTATATGTTCCTTCTTACACGTAAGGACAAGAAGCAGCAGCAGAGTGAGCAGGAGATGCGTGAAAACCTCAAGGTTGGAGACGAAATTATAACTATCGGCGGAATCATGGGAAGAGTTGTAACTGTAAAAGATGACTCTGTAGTTATCGAATCCGGCGCAGACAGAAACAAAATACGTTTTACAAAGCTTGCTATTGCAAAGAACGTTACAGCCGAAAAGAAGGCTGAAGAGCTTAAGGCTGCAAAGGTTGAAGCTGCAAAGAAGGCTGCTGCGGAAAAAAAGAATAAGAAGAAATAATTTTATTCTTCCGACCAAACATAAGACATAAAAAAATCAGTCACCTCATAAACTTGAAATAAGTTTGTGAGGTGAATTTTTATGTCTCAGGTCAAAAGTACGGCATATGCATTTTTGCTTGGAACGGTTGTATTTATTATACTTTTAACCGTCGCAGCAGCCACATATATGAAATATGACTATTCTGAGTCGTACCTGTCGCTCATCATGCAGTTTATATACATGTTCAGCAGCTTCATTTCCGGCTTTGCAGCGGCAAGGCTTGTCGGAAAGAACGGAATTGTTTCCGGAATACTTCCCGCAGCTTTTATCTCGGCGCTGTGCCTTGCGCTGACATTTCTTTTCGGCGGCTTAAAGGTATCTAAAATGCTTATTGTAACAATCGTTCTCATTCTCGGATTCGGAAGCTTCGGAGGAGTGATTTCATTAAATGTCGGAAAAAATAAAGGTGTCTAAAATCGCGCAGCTGCGCTACAGGTCATTGGATCTAAAAACAATAATGATAGAGAAATGGGAGGTTGTACTTCTCATTTGTCTTTTTTGGGCGGGAATGCTCATTGGATGTATCTTTATCAACGGAGATAAAAGTGTACTTCTTTCTAAAATTGAAAGGATAATAGAAAGCGGATATGCCGCCCGTACCGAATACACAAGCTTTCAGTTTTTTAAAAATTCATTGTTAACGCACGGATTTTTTCTTGTTCTTTCGTATTTCTTCGGTATGTCGGCAATAGGATATCCTTTTATATGCCTGATACCGCTTCTATGCGGTATTTCCAACGGAATGGTAACGGGATTCATCTACTCAAGCTTCGGAATTAAAGGCTTTTTATATTGTCTGACAACCGTTTATCCGGGCCTTGTCATCGCTCTTGTCGCGCTTATAATAGGATCCTGTGAAGCCCTGCATATGTCCGTGGATATTTTCAGGATTTTATCAGACAAAAACCGTATTTCCACTGAAAATTCAGCAAGAAAATACGGTTATCAATTTTGTATATTGTCCGGAATAATTATACTCTCAGCCGTCGCGGATACTGTTCTTTGCAATTTTTTCCTGGAACGATTCAATCTTTTTTAGCTTTTTCCATGTTGTTAAGAGGGTTTGAATCGGTAGCCTTCTTGAGCTGCTCATTTACGACGTGTGTATAAATCTGCGTAGTTCCTACATTTTCATGTCCTAGTATTTCCTTTAAAACAAGTACATCGACACCGCCGTATTGGTACATGAGAGTCGCGGCCGTATGTCTTAACTTGTGTACGGAATATCCCGAAAGTCCTGCCTTTTCCAATGCGGTATAAACGATATGCTGAACGGTTTTCGGACTTATACGCTGTTTTCTGCTGCTCAAAAACAATGCATTTTTATTCTTTGCCGGAACCCCGTCCACAGGTCGTACACGCATATAGTTGTTTATGGCGCTTATACACGTTTCATTCAGGTAAATCGTTCTTTCCTTGTTTCCTTTTCCGGTTATCTTTACGGTGTTGTCGTCACGGATATCCGTATAATTAAGGCTGACAAGCTCTGAAAGACGCATACCGCAGTTTAGGAACAATGTAACGATTGCCAGATCACGCTCTGCATTCGGACCCTCGGCAGCGTTTTTAAGAAGCTTTACGCTTTCATCAAGAGTGAGATACTTCGGAAGCGTCTGTTTAAGCTTCGGCGTGTCGAGATCCTGCATAGGATTTTCTTTTATTATATGCTTCTGAGTTGTACAGAATTTAAAAAAAGCACGTATTGTCGAGACCTTACGGGCCCTTGTCCTTGCGGAATTGTTCATCACATCCTTACAAAACGAGAGAAACGCATATGCATCCGTAAGGGTTATTGATTTTATAAAAGCCTCGTCGATATCCTTTATTTTTATCTTTTTAAATTCTTTAGGATCAGGGGAGGCAAGGCCTCTGTTTACCTTCATAAATCTGAAAAAAGTACGTAAATCCATTGCATACTCGGATATAGTATTTTTTGATTTATTTTTTATAGCGTCAATATAATTAAGAAATTCAACCATAAGAGGCGGGAAATCCGCATAATCGGCACGAGTAATCATTTTAAACCTCCTCAAATTATTTTTCACCATTCTGTGAAACAGTTTCACGGGAATTAAGATTTTTAATAAATGCTCAAGATAATTAAAGATAAGATAATCAGTTTCTTTATAACTTTTAAAGAAAACAAGAATACTTTTTAAGGTTTGTTTTTATTTTATAAAAAGCCCTGG
>OIWT01000076.1_pt1 | contig 132350 bp, 147 predicted proteins | sample 1587701 | NCBI WGS metagenome assembly OIWT01 (sample SAMEA3888904, study PRJEB22519) | human gut metagenome | biome: human gut; feature: human-associated habitat; material: faeces | place: Denmark | collected 2009
CGGTTTCTTTTCTACTTTACTACTTTAATGCTTTACTACAATAAAGTGCCGGCACCGCCAGCGATTTGCACAAAAAGTTAATAGTATGTTTGTGCAATTTACCAGTAGACAATTCCTTTTATATATGGTATTATATAGATGTTCCAAGAGGGAACACACCACGGACGGCAAAAAGAAACTCTCGAAATTTCAAAAGAAATTTCAAAAAAGGGGTTGACAAATCGAACCGACTGTGGTATAATAAAGATGTTCCAAAGGGAACGAAAAAAATCTTAAAGAGCCGACTGCGTTAGTGTCGGAGAAAGAGGTTTACTATGGCTAACATGACTGCTGCTCAGAAGAACACCGCTATCAAGGAAAACGCTGTTGCTATGACCGTTCTGCCCGAGGGCACTATTCAGGTGGGTGACTACGCCTACGCCATCCCCACCGAAGTGGACGGCGAACTGCGGTACGCTGTCGTGACCTACACGGCGAAGAACAACAAGGCGACCAAGACCGCCGACGCTTTCGACCCCGAACAGGCTCGCGCTGACTGGCTTGCTGAAAAGGAACTGAAAGCGCAGGTTGCGGCGGAGAAAGCCGCCGAGAAAGAACGCAAAGCCGCGACTCGCGCGGCGAAGAAGTCCAAGACTGCCGAGGAATAATCGGCGGGCGGGAGAAATCCCGCCCCTTTTCTTTTGCTTTCTCACTTTATCACTTTAAAGCGTTAAAGTGCCGGCACACGATTGTTAAAAAATTAACAAAGAAAATTTTTAAAAAAGGGTTGACAATCAATAGTAAATATGGTATTATATATATGTCGCAAGGGAAGAGGTTCCCGCGAACACAAAGAAAGAGGTATCATTATGAAAGAAGTTCTCAGCCGTTGCGGATTTAAGTGTTTCGCGGAGCGCGAGTTGCCCGAAAAGTCTACCAGAGGTGAATATAACTATCTTCTGGTGATTCACTACAAGAACGGCAAGAAAACAATCAAAATTGGAACCACAAACAATATGGCCCGTCGTATGTATGAACATCTGGGCGCATATAGGGCGAATATTACCGTCTGCTGGATTTCTCCCTACTTCTCAAAATATACTACTTTGAGAGTTGAGGATAATTTCAAAGATAAGATGATAAATGAGGGCTATCATTGGATTATGAATGATAGATTTGAAGTTCCGCCTACTATGAAGAAAGTGACGGTTAAAGTCAGAAAAGAATATACTATCAATATTGACTATTGACAAAAGGCGGAAAGTATGGTATAATTATAATAGAAAAGGAAAAGGAGTTGATTTTAATGGAAAGAAAAATCCAGAACAAAGAGGAATTTCTCGCCGCTATCAAGAGAGAGAAAGAACGCCGCAAGAAAGTAGCCGAAGAGCAAGAAAAGAAACTTGCGGAGATTGAAAAGAAAAAGAAACTCCAAACACTGATTCAGAAAGGACGATAAAAGGAAGGGGAGAGCAATGCTCTCCCCTTAATGTAAAGTTATGCCGCCCTATATAATATTACAGTATGCAAATACCGCATAAAGAATATTATTGTTCGGCTTTTTCTATAATTATCTTGCCGCCGGCACAGATAATTTTTAACGAAGTATCTTCGTCGATATCTAAATTACGACGAATAGCAATAGGCAAAGTAACACGCCCAAGATTATCGCATTTTCTTAGTGCGCCTTTCTCATTAGTAATAAAATTCTGATTGTCGAGCTTTTCTTCAATCCGGCGCAAAATCTTTAAAATTTCTTCATCCATTCTTTACCACTTCCTTTTATATTTTAATTATAAATTAAAATTGGGAAAAAGTCAAGAATTTGTCGAATTAAATTATGCCGGCAAATTGTTTAAAATTTAACAAAGAAAAAATTTAAAATAGGGGTTGACAAACAGGAATAAAAATAGTATAATAGAATCAAAGATAAGAAAAGGAATTGATAATATGAAATGTAAAGATTGCTTTTATTGGTGGCAAGATGAGGATGATGATTTTCCACAGTGCCATTGCCCAGAGGATATTCCAGTTGCACCATGCGAATATAATGACATAACAGAAGAGGGCGGCTAAACCGCCCTTTCTTTTATTTTGCTTTGTTAAAAATTTCACATTCATTTATGCCGGCACTTTAGCACATTAAAGCGTTAAAGTCAATACTTTTATCTTCTGCTTTGCCGGCACCCGACTATGTCCACTTTGTCAATAGGGCCGCCTTTTGTCAATAGGAGCTGTGAGCTGTGAGCTGCGACTATATGAGCTGCATCTGTGAGCTGGGTAAGCCCGCTCGTGAGCTGCAAAAGCACTTTCTCTAGTTAAAGTCAAGTAAGTGAGCTGCAAAATTATTCCGAAGATAAATTTTTATATTACGAATTAGTTTATTTTCTTTTTAAATTCAATTAGAAATATCTTCTAGAGAAGAACTCTTCCAGAGAACTATTCTTGTAGAAAAATCGTTGCAAATTTCGCTGCGGCCGCAGTCAATAGTATTGACAAAAGTCAAATAGTATGCTATAATATAATTAGAAAGAAAAGGAGGATAGATAATGGAGAAAGAGTATATTGATAACTCTATTGCAGAATCTATAAGAAATATTATTGAGCTGTGTTTCTCTCATACTGAGTGCGGCGGTTGCCCGCTCTATAATTCAGAGAGAAAAGTATGTCAGCTTCAATCAGTTCCTTCTGGCTGGAATAAGCCAGAAAGAGAAGGAGACCATTACGTTTTTAAGTAAGGGGTAAGAATAATGAAGGAATTCAATATTCTTATTGAAGAGTTGGATAGAATTAGTGATAAATGGCGGCAACGCCTCCAGCATCAAAGTGAGAAAGGTAAAGATATCCACGATAGCTTCCTCTGTTCAACTGTTATGTATGAGATTGAGCGGGCGAAGCAAGCTGCAAATAGACGAATTGCAGAAGAGAGACAAAAAGAGTTTGAAGAGAAAAGAAAAAAAGATTAACACTATTAAAGAGTAAAAGGAGTAATGTGTATGGCATCTATTACAGCGCAGAGAGCGGCTTTGACCGCAGAGAAAGTAAAGTGGATTGAGGAGATTTTCAATAGTGCTGGAGTTGAGTTCTTCCGCACTGGTAGCAATCTGGCTACTCTTACCTTTGATTGCGGCGAAATCGAAGGAAAGCCTATCTATGGTTCAATTAAGTTTACTCTCCATAAGGCAGACTATAATCTCGATGATGAGATTGAAGAGTTTGAAATGCTGTTGGAGGAAAAGGAAAAGAAAGCTGAGGAAAAACGGCGCCGGGACGCAAAAGCGTTGAAGGATAAGGCCGCAAAAGAGGCTAAGGCCGCAGAAAAGAAAGCTATTGAGGAAAGAGAAAAAGAAAAGCGTAGGGAATATCTTGCTTCTTTAGGAGAGAAAAACGAGAGCGGGCAGTAAGCCCGCTCTTTCTTTTTTCCCGAAACTAAACTTGATTTTCTAAAAACTAAAAATAAAAATAGGGAGTAGGCAAATTAAACCTACCCCCTATTATTCTCTATATACCCCTCACTCTTCTCGCGTCTACCCCTATCCCCGAATAGTCAAAAATAAGGGGAACCCTATTACTTCTCTTATACCCATAGTTGCTCCCGTGCACGTCATTGATATACTCTTCTGAACAGAACTCAAGGAACTCTTCCACTTCCTCACTAGAGTATGCACGCAGAAGCTCGTCTATTACTCTCTCGCAGATATTAAGAGTTTCTGCGTTCTCAACAGACTCATCGCTTAAGTCGCTCCAGTCTTCCTCTGCCTCATACCAATCATCATCATTCTCACTATCGTTACGAGCTATAACTCTCTCTTGGAGATAAGCTTTACATCTATCTCCTTCGTAGAAAGGGAAAGTTTCTGCGAAGAACCTCTCTACTCCATACTCTACGGCCCTCTGATAGGCAATAACTTCCGCTTCGCACCAATCACAGTCAGCTTCTCTTATCAGAGGTATCTTTATTACGTATCTTGCCCCTTTATTCTTAGGAACAAGCACTAATTTAGTTACTCCATGATAAATTCGGAAGTTTTCGTTAGAATAGTCGTGAAAATTAAAGTTTCCTATCAATATTGCTTTATTTTTATTTATTTTAGAGAGAAAATTCTCTAAAATAGCCGTATAAAACTGTTTTTCTTTCTCTTTTATCTCCATAATAGTAAGTTTTTACCTACTTTCTCTTAAATTTCGTCGTAAAAATCACTCGAAATAAAGGTGTTGCGGAGCTTCTGCTCGCGCTCAAGCTCGTCGCAGTAGTCCTCAAAACCCTCTCCGTAGAAATTCTCGAACGCCTCATAGGCATCATAGCCAGAGATTTCCTCCACACTAATTCCCATATCAAAGTCATCAAACATTATATTATCCTCCTTCGATTAAGTTTAGTAATTTTTATCTCCTTTTCTTACCTTCTATAATAATTATACCACACTATGGGAGAAAAGTCAATAGTTACGGCGGGCGAAGCAGAGTTAAAAATAAAAATTAACAATTTAAAAGTATTGACTTAGACGAGATAGAGTGCGCAGTCACCAATTTCCAAACCCTATACTTCAGGGGCAAACCCAACAGCAAAATTTTCTGGTGGTTGTCCGTTTTCTACGACCGAGTACTAGTTAAGCTTCGCTTAACTAGTACTCTATCTAAAGGTATTATTAAGAAAATAGTAGTAGAAATACTACTACTACTACTACTATTACTATTTTTACTATTCTTCTTATTATTCCTACTACTACTCTTAGTAATATTCCTTATACTACTCCTTATACTATTTCTTAGTATTATCCTTATACTATTCCTACTATTACTCTTTATTATATTATTAGTATTCCTTATACTATTTCCTTATACTACTCTTAATATTTTAAGTAATATCTTCTTATTATTTTCCTTATACTATTTTCTTATTATTTATTATACTATATACTATTATAAAAAAATACTAACTATACTATTTAATTAGTATAATTAGTATTTTAAGTAATATTTAAGTAGTATTTCTCTCTCAAATACGATTAGAAGTGATGAGCCTAACTAACTCGTAAAAAATTTTGGTGCGCCCAGGCCATAAAGTTTAATCTTTGCTATTTGAGCTAACTTTTGAACCAACAAAAAGAATATGACAAAGAATTGATAAGCCCCAGAACTGCCAATAGGAAAGTGCAGGTAAAGAGAAAATAGCCACGGCAATAGCGCCCCAAAGCAACCAACCAATCCAGTTCACAAAGAATAAAAGTCCAATAGCGATAAGAACAAGCGCAACAACAGCACCGCAACCATAGTCATTATTTTTATAAGGGATTTTCATAATTAATTTTCCTCCGTCCAATAAAGTTTAATCAGTAAGTTATAAAGCTCCTCGGAGTTAGTAATAGGAAACTCAACTCCGTCAATAGTAACATCTCCCTTTTTATATCCTCTACCAAAATCCTTTTCCCAGCAGAAGTACATAATCCAAGGAACATCATCAATAGGAGCATTTTCAACCAATTCGTCTTTCATAACAAGAGAAAGGGTATTAGTATAGCTATCCATAATATCCATTAGAACACCCTCAGAGAATACTACGCCAATAGCATCCTCAACCTTTCTCATATTATTCCAGTAATCTTCAATAGTGTCGATTGCAGTACAGAACTCTTCTTTTGTTAGTGGACAATTCATAATCTTTCTCCTTTACAATTTAATTATCATCGGCTTGCTGCGGCCGAACCAACTTTTTATTTTAAAGATAATTCTAAATATCTTCTTCACTATCGTCACCCTCATTAAAATAAGCTTCTATGTTTTTATAATTTCTACTTACTTTTCCTGCACATTCATCACAATAAGGAGAAATCCAACCAAGAGAAATCTTCGTTGCGGGCGCACCACAATTTATACAAATCCGTTCACTAAGCTTCTCATACTTACGAACTATCTTATCAATAGCTTCAGTAGAATAATTAGTATACCAACGAAGAGAGCCATATTTCTCTTTTATCTGAAGAATACAATAATTAAATTCACCATGCTCAAGTTTTATTTTCTCAAGCTCATATTGAATTTCCTCGCACATTTTTTCTCCAAACGCTTTTCTCCATCCATCTGGCATAGCATCAAGCTCAGTATAGGAGTAATCATAATCTTCTACTACTTCTCCAGAAAATCTATTTCTCGGAATCAAAAACGGATATTTCTTACATAAGTCCTGATTCTTCTCTATCTCACTCATTGAGCTACCTCCTATCCCACAAAACCATTAAAGAAATCTTGAGGATTAACCTGCGGCGGAAGCTCGGTATCCTCTATATCTTTCCACTCGTATTCAAGTGGTGGCGGGCTGACCGAAGAAACCAATTCATCAAAAGTTTCTTCCTCATTTATTTTATCATTTAAAGGAACTACAAATAGTTGAAGTTCCTTTCTCCTCTGCGCGCAGAAGCAAATAGCATACTTATCTTTTCTTATATAAACTCCGCAATCTTCAATTATAATAGTATGATTGTCAGCGAATTGAAGAATTTTCTGAATACTTGCGTCAAGAAAGGATTGTATATCTGTTATATTGAGTCCCGGTGCAATCCATAATCTCAAACAATCACCCCAAAAGTAAAACTTTCATATAGTTAAGTAAAGCAATAACAAGAGAAAATACACCAAAGATAATAGATAGATTAGAATGGTAAAAACCTTTTCTATCAAATCTATTCTGAGCCGCTTGCTTCATTTCCTCTTGTCTATATTGCTCAAGGCCATAAGCAATATATAAGACACCAATTATAGCTAATAGTATAGAGATAATAAAATTAAAAATCATTATTCTCTCTCCTTAAAATTACCACATTTCTTCATACTTATTTCTACTCATGCTCAAACGAATTCTCTCACAGGTTTTTTCACTAACTTCTTCATCCGACTCTTCATATTCTGCTTTCGGCTGGCTATCTCGATAATCTCCATATCCAAACTCCTTAGCACTCAACTGCCCATCAGCAATTAAATCTTTATAAGTTTGACGAAGCATATACTTTACGGTGCGGCCACGCACAGTTCCTTTAACGACCATTCCATTATTAATTAGCTTCTTTAACTCAGCCGCCATTTTCTGAGTTGTCACTCCATTGAGAGCCAAAGAATAGGGAGGAGTTTCTTTAATAGTATTGATGTCTACCCCATTAAAAGTAGCCAACTCTTGTAAAGCTGCAAGAATATTATAGCGAATCTCACTCTCTTTTTGTTTTGAATACTTGCCAGCAGTATATCTTGCTCCCATTTTTAGTTTCCCCTTTCTCACTTTCTATAATAATTATACCATACTTTTCGATTTTTGTCAATAAAGAAAAGAGAGGCCGTAGCCTCTCTTTATACATAATTAACTGCCGATTACTTCTGCTTTTGACATAACATAACAGCTTTGAGAATTTGCATTAAAAGCATTTACTTTATCTATATTTGCGATTGATATTCCTCCGGTATTATATACTGCAACTACCCAAGGATTATCTGGGAACATAATTACATCTCCGTCTTGAAGAGTATAATCTCCAAAATTAAAGTTACCAGGCATAACTGTTGAAATTGAGTCTGGGTTAATAGAAAAAGCAACTGAATCTGGTTTCACTTGTCCTGGATGAACAGCATTAACAGTAGGCTCAGGACAAGTATGAGTTCCAGTAATTTTAACTCCATTAACATAAGCAGTCTTTCCAGTAGTAATATCACCTGCTGCGGCCGTGGCGTCAGAAGTATCAATTCCTTCTTCAACAGTCCCTACTACTCCTAAAATAGTTTCTCCCTCTTTTATCTTATCTGCCGTTAAGCCCACTGTTGTGGCTAATTCATAATCTGAAATCGTTACAAATAGATTTTGATTCTTTCCAACAAATACGCCAGTATCTTGAGCTTGAAGAGTAATTTTAACTTGGCTTAAACTATGTTGAAGCAAATTAAAATACACTTCTTGTCCACTAATATTGACGATAGTACCAGTTAATTTTCCATCTTTGCCATATGCAGTTTTACCAGCAACAATGTCATCAGCAGTTGCGGTTGCATCGCTAGTATCCGCACCGTCATCCTTTGCCGCAATAGAAACGGCAACATTGGGGTTGATAGTAGGAATATTTTTGAGATATTTATATAAATCGTTCATTTCTAAACCTCCTTTATTTATTGGTCTAAAGATATGTAAATTTTTTACTATGTTTCTCTAATAAAAGGAAAGTCAAGAGAAATTGGAGAATTTCTCTTGACTGATGAATAGGGAAAGGAAAGAAACAAATCTCCACTCTGCGTTTATAGAGGCTTGTGACTCTCGCCTTACGGCGGCCGCATTAGAAACAGAGTAGACCTACCGCTGGCCATCTCGCTCCTCTCGGAGCTGACGAGGACTCGACCCTCTACTCTATCTTTACTAGACTAAAGTGCATCCATCTAGCAGCTTCTCCGAGACTTTCGGCCACGGAAGCCGGAACACTTTTCGTATGTTCAATATACGGGAAGTTTAAACGGCCCCTTCCAAGTAAATAATATTGAGAAGTAAGTTTCCGAGGCTTACTTCGTTACGCCGCTGGCACGGCGCCACCAGTAGTGCCAGCTACTGGAATTTTATGGCCCTGCCGTTATCTCCCTACCACCCTCCAGCCGTTTAAGATGTCGGCTTACATCAATTTACGATACTTTCTATCCCGCCTCTATGGGCGGTTTGCTGGACGAGATTCTTTCACTCTCGTACATAGAGTTGTGGGTTGCGAAAATCTAGACTTATTTTCGACTTATATTCCCCTTACCTCTCGCTATTGTCTTACTGCCTTTTGTTTGGCTACCAGCATAGGTTTTCTTTCCAACCTTGACCAAGTTCACCGCCACTTGGAGGAGGGTCTAACGATGACTCACCCTCTAACTAGCACCGGTCTGGGAATTTACCTATTCAGGAGGGTTTTACCAGACTTTACTTACCCAAAACGCTACGCATACCATTTTTCATTGGAGAGAAAGATTTTTACACCTTCCTCATATCCAAGAGAGGAAAGAACCTCTATCATCAATTCATCTGCGTCAATATGAGGTAGCTCGCCGCCTCCATCCTTGAAGATTTCTTTCATCTTTTCAGCAAATTCTTTTGATGTCATTATGTCTCCCTCACTTTCTATATTTATTATACCATACTAAGAGTAAAAAGTCAAGATTTTTAACTTGTTAATTCTTCAAGAGAAAGGAAACTATTGTACAGCATATAAACATTATCAGTTATTTTTCTATCGTCGTGATAATGTCCAAAGAGCCAATAGTTGTAATTGAAAGTATCTTCAATCTTATTGAGCCATCTTTCCATAGATTTGTCTACCAAAGATTGGTTAATAGTAGGGAGGAATTTATCATATGGCTCATACTTTAGAGGACAAGTATGAGAAAGAATAATATCCAAAGGCTCTTTGCTGTTGTGTAATTTATTCCAAATCTCTTCTCTTTCCTCTTCACTTAGCTGTTCATCAATAAACCAATTCCATCCATTTTCAAGACGAAACCATTTATCGACACTATACGCACCGCCTAGAATCAAGAACTTGCGGCCGCCCAGCTCATATTGGAATCCATCTTTTAAGAAGTACAAATTAGAAAATTGCTCTTCCCAATATGCAATACCATTAAAAGCCTCTACTTCTTTATAAGTAGAAATATGAGAAGGTCTCTTCTCGTGATTACCTCGAACACAAAGAATCGTGATTGGCAGGTCTTTGACTTTCTGCTTTACCTTTTCATCCTTTTTAAATCCCCACTTATGATTATGATAGTAATTAAATCCAGCATCGCCAAGAATAATTACAATATCATTATCCACTATCTTACCACTCTCATAGGCATTGATAATGCGAGAGGGGTCTCCATGTATGTCACCAGTAAAATATATCATCTAATCATCCCCACAATACTCGTCGCAATCAAAGCACCAGCCCTCAGATTCTTTCTCACAAAGAGGAGCGCCGCAAGCAGGACAACGAGGAGTATCCTCAGTTATTTCAACCGTATAATAGCCTACCCAATCATTGATTGATTCTTCATAAGCCTCTTCCGCGGCTGTCCTATCATTTTCATATTCTTCCAAAAAGTCATCAAGGTCATATATGCCGTTAGTTCCTTCATAGGAAGAATATAGTTCATTGGCTAATTCCCAAGCTAAATTATCAGCTTCTTCTTCAGTTGCATTCTCAAGGATTTCTTTTCTTATATCAAATTGCTCTCCCATATCAGCAATAACAATAAAATCAGCCATATCAATTCCCCTTTCCTAACTCTCTATAAATATTATATCACACTTTATGAACTTTGTCAATAAAGTTAGTAAAGAACTTTCTTAAAGAGAGATAAAGTTTAATTATCTTAATAGCTTTTAATTCAGCTAAACTTTCTTTAAGAATTTTATTCTGCATTTCTAATTTAGAAATGTAGTTTCGTTGATTAGAAATTTTCTTTTTCAAATCAACGACGCACTTAGACACCTCGTTGTCTTGAGAAATATTACCCTTTAATCTATTGCATATTTCGCAACAGGTCTGATAATTATTTAACTTGTTGCGGCCGCCCTTAGATTTAGGCTTCTTATGGTCTTTCGTAAAAAGTATAAGTTCTCCATTCTTTTCTGTGAAGAATTTAATCCCAATATTATTTTCTTGCTGTTTAACGACAAATGCTTTTGTTGCTTCTACTCCACAAAAACAACATTTAGGGTCTTTTGCAACAGTCTTTGCCGTATCAGATATAGAAATTTCATACATTACCCCATTATGGAGGTAAGAGAATTTTCTTGATTGTGAGAGATTTATTCTTTCTCTCGCAACTGATACTGGAATTTCAAAAAGAAGTTTGTCCAAAATTTTTACTCCTTTCTTATCTTTCTATAAATATTATACCACACTATTCCAAAATTGTCAATAAGGAAAAAGGAGTAACATAATTAAATGTTACTCCCTTCCCTTAATATATATTAAACAGATTCTTAATCGCCTGCATAGCAGGAAGAATCTGATTTAAACAATGGTGCTGGCTCTTGGCGTCCCTCACCAGTCGAACCCATTGGGGTCGGTACCAACCCTAGACAAATCCACTTCGTAGTTGTCATAACTCCTTACGCCGGTTTCGCTACTTGATAGGTGTGCACCGGAAATCACCCGCGTCACCGTTACATTGCCTTTCGTGGGTATACAGACTTGTGCACAGTCAAGTATACGCCTACTTAGCATAGTAATCGTTTCTTCGCTATGGTAGGAGCTAGGAGAGTCGAACTCCTATCTGCGCCTTGAGAGGGCACTATCACTAGCCATTTAGACGAAGCTCCCATAAGTGTTCCGCCATTTAAGGTCTAACGGGCTGACTGTTAGGAAAGAATTTAATGGTGGTCACCCCAACCGGATTTGAACCGATGTTCCGAGGATGAAAACCTCGTGTCCTAAGACCAGACTAGACGATGGGGCGATAAGGAGAGGCCGGATTACGGCTCCGGACAGCCGTGTCGAAAAACTTTTTAACCACGGAGTGTGGTATGGCTGGCTAGGTCCGGCTCGAACGGACGACCTTTGGTTTAACAGACCAACGCATACTACCAACTGAGCTACTAGCCAATATATAAATGAGATTAAATTAAATCCCATTCATTATCTGAAATTGTTTTTATTAAAGATACCTTATCTGGTAAATTATAGCTCCTGCACCATTTTCTAATTGCATTATCAGAAACCTCAAACATATTTCCAATATGTGTAAATGGAGTTGTTCTAATTAAAGATTTTAAAGTATCTCTATCGGGTTTTCTCAAATGAGCTTGTTGTTTTTCTTCATAAGAAGAATTTTTCTTTTGTTTATTTGCTAATTCTTCAAGAGTTGCATAATAAATACTCTCATCAAAATTGCAATTTAAAACAGAACCATCAAATTCACCGTTTTCTACCAGTCGATGACAGTTAGCGCACAACATACAACATTTTTTAGCTTCTTGAGCATAAGCAGTTTTTGCTCTTGTTGTTGAACAATTACTTAGGCCAAAACTTTTTTCTTCAGGATTTAGGTGATGGAAATCAAATACAACTGCTGGAAATTCTTTTTCACAATGCTGACATCTTCCACCAAATGCTTTCACTAAAGCAATCTTAATTCTTTTTCTAAAATTTATAACATCAATCGGTTTACTCATATTTATCACTCTCCTTACAATTATAAGTGAAAATCGAACCAATCGGTTATAAATTTTTGAAACCAAATTCTACACTACTGGAATTGAACCAGTATTAAAAGTCTTACCATTAAACGAAGTGTAGATGTATGCGGGAGAATCGCTAGCTAGACGACCATTATTTTCGCACCCGCATTGCGTCTTCTAACCCTCAGAATGGGCTTACTATTCGACCTAGTAAGTAGCCAGATATTTTCTTTATACGACTTAATATTTTTTATTAACTTTAATTTCTATATCTAATATATTAGTAATATTAAGTCGCGGCCAGCAAAGAAATATCCGAAGAACTGACACTTTATTTACTTCTAACTCTTAGAGGTTAATGGACTCGAACCATTGTTTACTGCTTTATAAAGGCAGCCGTCCTTACCCTTTAGACGAAACCCCTTATGGTACAAGATGTTGGACTCGAACCACTCCCCGACATCCCAAATGTCGGATGCTACCATTACACCACATCCTGTATAAGAGACCCCTTTCTTCCACCGGAGCGGAGTCAAACTCTCTGACCTTATTGTAGTTTTATGTCAACACTAAATAAGCGTGGGCGAATCTTTCTTGACAGTTCTAGTTAGGTGGATTATCCTCCGAACCATTGGAATACGATTTACAAAACATTTGAAATCTCCTCCATTAACTAGATTTTATAGCAAGCCATCCTACAAGGAGGCAACGCCAACTTAGGAAAAGAGATACTCAGAGTAACTTACACTATCCGAATCAAGAAGTCGAACAAAACCACACTCTTCTTTCTTAGTATACTCTGCGCCATCTTCGTTGAAGCCATTAGTCTCAACCATATTATTGCAGGTCAAGACATTCGTTCCAGCATGGCGAGTCATTTGACTGCCGCATTTCGGACATTTGAGGAACTTTTCCTGTCGAGGAGCAGCCCATTCTTTCTGAGGAGTACGCTTACGAATTTTAAGGGCGGCGCCGAGAGCCTCAAAAGAATTTACGATAGTCATAGTTAGTACCTCTTTCTTTCTTTATTATAAGATAGCTTTAAGGTCAGCTAACCGCACATCTAAGTTATAGAGTTCATTTGCTTTCCTCTTGGTTGCGGTTATAGTTACTGCCACTATTGTTTTCCTCTTAATGAGAGAGGCGAGACACTTTTTCTCCATGACCGCAATATAAAGGAGTTATTCAAACTCCCAAAGAAACTTATATGCTGTTTTTCTTTTTCCATTACATACATCTAGAATGTGACTTCTTACTCCACCTGTATAATTTTTCGCGTATCCATTAGAAACCAACCATTTGCCTGCCTCCGCAGCAGAATTAAAACTTCTTAAATAATTACGACTTAAATCAAACTGTTTAATTTTTTTTGAACTATTCTTCATTTCTATCTGTAGCTTAGTTTCTGGAACGAATACTTCTAAGTCCAATTTCTTGGCTATGTCGCGAATTAAATCTCTACAACAGCCAATTTTTTCCATAATTTCTTTAGCCGATTGCTTCTCTTTAATCATATCGGCTATTAAATCATAGTCATAAAGAACTTTTCCATCTCCACCTAAAGTGGCATTATACCCATCTCCATAAGAGTGATAATATCCTATCCAGTAACACTCTTTTTCAGATAAAAAATCTAATGGGACAATCTCAATCATTTCGATAGAAAAATTTTCTTTTCCATACTTCTGAATTGCTCGATAAAGTGGCCTATCTTTTGCCCTTTCCAAAGAACTTTCTTTCAGATGTTCTTTAAATCTTTCTTCTATCGTTTTTGTCGTTTTGCCTATATAACACTTTCCATTGATGTTATTTGTAATCTTGTAAATAAATCCATTCATTCTACTCACCTCTAATTATAAGTAGAATTTTGGTTGCGAGAATACAAAATTTTGGGTGCGAATTTGTCAAAAGTCCAGAACTCGCCAACGTGGAGGCTTCGCACTTGAGTTCCTTGCGGGTGGTGGATTCGAACCACCGCGTTTCTTATGTGGGAGATAATGACTCTCCTGACCTCGACCTCTAGTCCAACCCGCGATATAGAAGTGAGTACAAAGCCCTCACTTACGGCTTGCAGTAGTTTCAAATAAACGAAAGCAGACAATTTTACTCTGTTTTAGTAGCCTTAGCAGCCTTAGCCGCTTCACGCTCGGCGGCCTTGCGTTCCTTTTCGGCCGCGGCGTCAGCACGTTTCCTGGCCAACTCTGCCTGCTTAGCCAGCTTCTCCATGTAATCAGCGCGAGTAGCATCGAGGTCGAACTTGGTTGCATCGCATACAGAAATCTTCAGCTTCGCAAACTGACCATCACCAAGATGAATCAGAGCGCCATCAGCGATAACCTCAGTCTCCTTACCATCCTGAACAATCGCGTTCAGAGCAACCTCGTACAAATGGGAACGAACGATAGCCTGGTCCTTAACACTCATTTTCTCAGCCATAATTAACACCTAATCCTTTCACTCATAAAATTTATTTTTTATTTTGAAAGAGGATTTTCCTCTCTTTCACTATATTTATTATACCATACTTTTCGCAGAAAGTCAAGATTAACGACTTTTGAATTTTCCGAAGAAATTTTCTTCCTTTCTTAACTTTCTATAATAATTATATCACACTATTTTAAGAAAGTCAATACTTACAACTCGCCGGAATATGCTTTACTGCAACGATAATCTGCATAGTCAATACGAGAGCCAATTTCATCGAGAATATTCTGAAGAACAGTCTCTGCTTTCATCAAAGCAATCGCGCGACTCCGATAATAATTCTCAAGCATACGATTACGAGCCAAAGTCATACCGTACTCTTCGTCCCATTCATCTTCAGGGGAGCACTTCGCTTTACCACGATAAGTGGGATTCATCATAAACTTATTCATATTGTACCCGTCATAAGAGATATTGCGGATGCCCATTTTCTGCAAAACATCAATGGCATCATACTCGCAATCATCCATGACAGCTACAACAGTCTGCTTCTCTTCATCAATGTAGTATCGAATCTTGCTCTTTGGCTGAGAATCTTCCTCGAAGCAAGCAAACTCCTTGTCAATAAGCCGCAGAGAATATTCACTAGGGTTAAATTTCTTTGACATAACAATCTCCTTTATTTCTTTTCTATATTTATTATATCATATTAGAGAAGAAAAGTCAATATTTATGACTTTTAATTCTCTTTCTTGCAGTTACAGTCGCAGGTTTCTTTCTTATGGAAGAAATTTCCTCCATTGGTAAACATCATCAGAGGAAGAATGTCCCCCATATCTCCCTTATTATCAAGCAACATCATCATAAGGTAAGGATTACTATTGAAATCCATCGCGCCGCCACCAAACATATTCATCAGCATAAAAGTTTTGGCGTCGAAGCCATCAGTGTTCTTATCTCCCATCATCAGGAAGAAAGGTAGCATATTTCCAAAAGGATTGCTCTCGTCGATTGTCCCGAAAGCCCCTTCTCCCATCAGAGATACAACCTTAGTATAGAAATCAAAACCGAAAATATTGCGAAGAGGCATAATGGTCTTAACTTCATTAGTGCAAGGCTCAATAACCTCAAGGAAGTTACCTCCTGCAATATCCTTTACAATGACATACGCACCGCCGTGCTTGATAATATCACCGACTTGGATATCCTTGATTGCAACAGGAAGCAGATACAGTAAGCCCTCCATATCAAAAACAAAATCGGTAACATCGGTAAGAGTCAGCTTACTCTTATCATAAGCGACATACTTGCCATCTCCCGCAAGGTAAGCAAGACCACCTACAGACATCTTAATATCACGGCCAGTATATTTACCGAACTCAACATTACCAAAAATCTTATTCATAGTCTTTTTCTCCTTTTTATCTTCTTTAATTCCAAAGAATTCTTTTCCAAAATCAGTTATTTCAGAGTTACTTATTGTAAAAGTCACTTCATTGGGGTTAATCGTTAGCGTATTAAGATTAGTGAAATTATCAATGTTAATATCACCGATAGAAGAATAGCAACTCCTATTAAACATAATAGGATTCTCAATACTACGGCTACTGTTTGGCCCAATTCTTGGTTCAAGAATATCAGCCTTTTTATTTTTCCCGACATGATACAACTTTACTATCTTTTTGATAGCGATATAGTTGAAAGAAAAAACATCTTCATCAACTAATCTTGCGCCATTTACCATTTGTTTCTTATCTGTTGAATATTTACCTGTTATTTCTACATTAGAATTACGGTAATTGTATCCATCAGAATTCATTATCTTATACCAATAGCCAATTTTTGCTTTATCATAATCTTCTTTGATTACAGAATAAACATATGGCTTTGGACTAAGATTTTCTTCTCGCAAAAACCTGCATACTAAATAGTAATACATAAATACTCCTTTCTCTCTTTCTTTAATTATATTATACCATACTAAGAGAGAAAAGTCAAGTTATTTAAAACCTGACTTTATTTCTCACATCCATTGTTTCTTCTTTTTTGTACAGTCTTTCCAAGATTTAGAATAATCTCTCCAAATATCGTCATAAAGATTAGGAAGATTATTGCTACGGCGGCGAGGCCGAATATACTCATAAACCTCTGGGTCACTATTTGCTCTTCGCTCTTGGGTGGTTCTCATATGCCGCAAACAGCAATAGCGATGATGACAATGACCAGTTCCTGGAACAGGGCCGCCTCTAAATTCGGGAAGAGGAGTTTTTTGATGTCTCCAAAGATAAAAATTTTTAAACTCTCTTTTAGGATAAGTAAAACGAGAAATTTCTTCTTCAAATTGACGAATATCAATTACTCGATTTAACCCATCAAAGAATAAATATCTACGAGTAAAATATTCTATATTGCGTATTTTTTCATCTGAATCATACGCAAAAATTGCATATTTGTCTTTGCCATTCATACTAATTTGATAGAATTTATTGTTGATATTGCGAAAACAATACTCAATCAATTTCGCTTTATCTCCAATTTTCCAATATTTATTAGTATAAATATCAAGACAAAAATATTCGGTTGACTTATCAAAAGTTTTGTACATTATTAAATACCTCCTTTAAAAGTATTTAATAATCAGTCCACTTCCTCATTAGCTTCACCGCCTTATTCTTAATGGACCGGCATAACGGACTCAAACCGTCACCAAATGCTTGGAGGGCACTTATGCTATCATTACACCAATGCCGGATTTATATGAAGTAGGTATTGCTCTATAGCCAATTATACGCTAGTAACCTCGGACTTATCTGGGGTTTGCCTTGTTAGCAAGGGATAAAAAGACTATACACAGGATAAATGTTTACCACTATTTCAAAAAATAGTAACTTTATGTTTATGCAATACCTACTCATTCTTCAATTTTCTGCAAGAATTCCGTTTCTTCGCCTTATCATTGCATTTAAAAGATTAGTATGCTTTAACTCTTCAGCAATAATTTCTCTAAAATCATCAATTTCTCTATCTGATAATAGATAATCATACTTAGAAAGAAGCCTGTAATAGCCCTCTCTAGCTTCAGATTCATCAGCAATATTCTTTTCTAATTCAACGAAAAGGCAAAATTCATCAGGATTATTTCTCATTATCTCACCCTAAATAAAGTGAGAATTGGGAAAAATTTATCTATCTTTTCCAGATTTCAAGGAGTTTTCATACAATTCAAAGTTATGGATTGCTTCTTCAATAGTATCTCCTGCGGGAATTGTTGTACTTGGTATACCACCTAAACAACTATCGCACCAAATCCCAATTTTCCCACTTTCAAGAGTATGAACGATAATATTAGATTCTCCGCATTTCGGACAAATAGTAGGTTGAGGTTCAAAAGAAAACTTATTCATAGTAAACTCCTTTCAAAATTACAGAAAGTTGGCGACTCCGGCGGGATTTGAACCCGCGGTCTTTGCCGTGACAGGGCAACGCATTAGGCCGTCTATGCTACGGAGCCATATAAAGGGCGGTTATCATTGTATTTTTAATTCGGCGTCCGCCAACCCGAATGAAGGTTGAGTTATTGTCATTATACCTACAATATGACTGGTGCGCCGTCTTGGAGTCGAACCAAGTGAGCCGTGAGGCAGGTGATTTACAGTCACCGCCGCTTCCACATACGGTATATCGACGCGTATTACTCGATAACTTCCCATTCAATATCATTAACAATATTCCTGTCAAGAGAAAGTTCAGCCATATCGTTATCGACAGCTTTTTCAATTTCTTCTATGGTAGAATTGTCAGAAACATAAATGGTTCTCAGAATTGTAAGACTGATTCCTATTTCCTTCATAGAAATTCTCCTCTCTTAACTTTCCATAAATATTATATCATACTTTCCATAGAAAGTCAAGATATTCAATGACTAATATTTTCCATTTTCTTCAAAGAGCATTCTCGACATCTCCATTGAGGCTCAGCATCACTTCTGTCGTATTTACCCCATTCGACAATTCGATAAACCAAATCTTCTTTACCGCAATCTATACAAGTTCCTTGCTGAATTTCCCATTTAGGAAGTTTAGCTTTCTTTCTAAAAATAAGTTTGTCAATCCAAAAAAAGATTAGTCCACCTATTAAATTAGCAATAACAGTAGCCCAAAATTCTCCAAGGGAAGATAAATATATCAGAGCTATCGCCAAAATGGGCGTTGATAGTTGCCATCTTATTAAATAAAGCCCATACCTTTTAAAGAAATTCTTCTTCATTTGCTCACCTTTAGATAAATCAAATAGCTTGCCATTGTTCTTCTGTATACTTTTTAATATCAGAAGATTTAGAAGGAAGATTCATTGATTTACACCATTTCCTTATTGCATTATCTGAAACTCCGTACTTTTTACCAATAAATGTAAAAGTTGACTCTCTAATCATTTTTTTTAATTCATTTCTTTCTGGTCTTTCTACCTTTTGTTGAGATAATCTAGCACATTCTTCACAACAATATTTTCTTTTACCAGTAAAATTTTTACCGCAATTAGGACAAATATTTTCAGTTACTTTCTCTCTAATTGGATAAGCTAAATTAGGTAATCTACGAGATTTTCCAACATTGATATTTTGAATTGTATTTTCATGAACATTAAATACTTTTGCTATTTCTTTTTGAGAAAGAGAAGTGTTTTTTAAAAGAGAGTAAATCCGATTTATGTCTTCATCAGAAAGCTTCACAGGAAATGGAATACCTTTTACTCCACCTGGGATAGTGTTATATCCCTCTTCTATGGAGTTATAGAATCTAATCCAATAAGATTCTCTTTCATCTAATTCATTAACAGGTACTTCCTCAACAATTTCAAAGAAAAAATTTTCTAGCCCATACTTTCTAATTGCTCTATAAAACTTATTATCAATATTTTCAAAATCTTTCTTATGACTTCTCCATCTTCTTTTAATATCAATAGATTGGCCAATATATACTTTTCCATTTATATTATTAGTGATTTTGTAAATTCCACACATTATCTCACCTCTAACTATAAGTGAAAAAGAATATTAAAGGGTTCAAAATTTTGAACCCTTTAGTTTAAATAGGATTCACCGTGTGCGCCTAGGTCGCTTCAGTTCTTATTGCGCAAATAAGAACTAAGGGGCACGGCTACTTTACTCCCTATTTTACTAATTGTAATTACTCTTGGACAATTAACAAACCGCACTAGGTCGAGGTTAAGGACACACCTAGAAATCCTTTCTCTATTTTAAAGAGAAGCTATCTCTTTCAGCATAGATACTGGGAAGTTTTGCGTAAGCTAGGAGCCAGAATATCTCTGGTTAGTATTTGCTAAATACCATCTTTACTTCCAAACCTGCTTGGCGGAGATATTCAGATTTGAACTGAAACGCCGCATTACTACGACTACTGGCGGTTTAGCAAACCGCTGCCTTACCAATTAGGCTTATATCTCCGTATTATTCCCAACCACCATAATCAATCCAAGTTATTCCATTTTTATCTGCAAACTCTATTGCTTCATCCTCATTATTGAAAGTAAATGCGCCAAATAAAGTAAAAACTATACTCATAAAATACCTTCTTAAAAAGAAATGAATGAGTATTGCGAATGTGCCCTCACTCACGGCGCCCCTCGATTTTGTATTTTGATATGCACCCAACGGCGGCCACCCGGTGCAGAGGCTAGTTTAGGGTTAAAGTCGCGGATAACTAGCAAATTCGACTTTGGCAGGCAGCTCTTATATCGCGCGACGAATCGCTTCGCCTATTTTCTCTTGCTTGTTTTCCAAAAGAAAATATACCCAGGCGCTATCAGAGTTTCACTGAATTTCATTTCTTGTTTGCAACCAATACTTTGAAATCTAATTAACAAGTACCCTGCTAAGGGGTTGGTAAAATAATTTATATAAATTTAATTATTTCCAAATAAAACCACAACAAGTTTTTCTTTCTCCTTTTTGAACTCTCCCTATATTAGTTCCTAAAGAAGAAGGCTTACTTTTTGAATACCCATTTTCTACGAGCCAACGTCCAGCTTCTATTTGAGAAGAAAATTCTTTGAGAACTTCTCCTGTGTTTTTATCACACATAAAAGTATCTTCTCCCAATCTTTCTGCGATATTTTGATAAGCATCTATGTTGCTATTTTTTAAACATTTCGTAACTACTTTCTTATCACATTCAAAATATTCTGCAATTTCTTTAACTAGCATACCGTCTTGAAATTTTTCAAGTATCTTTTCATAATCGTATAGAACTTTTCCATCTCCGCCCAAAGTAGCATTATATCCATTATGATAAGAATTATAATATTCTATCCAAAAAATTTCTCGTTCAGATAGAATCTTATAATCGCATTCTTCTATTTCTTCTACAAAGAAATTCTCTTCTCCATATTTTTTAATAGCATCATACAAAGGACGCTTTGAAGACCTTTCTTTCTGACTTTCTTTAAGATGCTCTTTCCATCTGTCTTCTATTGTCGAAAGTGTTTTCCCAATATAAATTTTCCCATTAAGTTTATTAGTTATCTTATAAATAAAACCAGTCATTATTCTCACCTCTAATTATAAGTGAGAATTTTGGCGGAAGATTATAAAAAATTCCGCCAAAATTTATGGCGGGAGATGTCAGACTCGAACTGACACACCAGTTGCCCGATTACTCCGAGTTTTCAAGACTCGTCCCTTACCAGTTAGGGTTAATCTCCCACATATAAACTGGGCCGTCATACCCAGTATATGCCTTATGACTTCTCTACCTGATGACGCAGGTGCATAAGTACCTCGGTTTTTCAAGGCCAAGGGTTGGTACCAGTAGATAGAATCGGACTATCTTGTAATCGCTTATGAAGCGACACCGCATACCAATGCTTACTGGTATATAGTAGAAGTAAGCCCACCCACTCTTGCTTCTATAGAGAGACTCATTCCGGAAACTTCTCTCTTCCTCAAAATTGGTAGGGCATCACGGAGACGAGCCGTGGTCGCCGGTTTATAAGACCGGTGCACTAACCGTTGTGCTAATGCCCAGTATCTACTACCAACCAAGAGAAGATACCCATTGCTCAAGACGAATATCGTTGCTCGACAATGTCCACACCTTCAGTCCACACCTTTCTTCTCCTGACGGTAGTATCTACCAAATAGTCCAGCCAATACAGATTTCTCTGCCGCCATAGGCTCCGTCTCCTCAGTAAGAAGGATTATCAACCAAACTATCGTATCTATAATTTGCCTATGTCTACATAATAATATCCGCTTACTCGGATGGAGCACGATACTAGATTTGAACTAGTGAATAGACGGGTTGCGGCCGCCCGCGTTGGGCCTCTTCGCCAATCGTGCATAGTGGTGAGCGTGGAGAGGCTCGAACTCTCGACCACTTGATTACTTTACCACATCGTTTTCACATTGTGGTCTGGACTTTCTCTTAGCCATATCAAATATTTGACTTAGGCTCACCGTGTAAAGTCTCTACACATAGAGTTTTATCAAATGAATATTCTTCAATTAGATTAACATTAGAAGCATTGTTTAGAGGTTTTGTCTTTCTGAAATTTATAACTTTTTTATTTCCAATCACAGAAATTGGAACTAATAATGAACAATCCCATTCTGCTAAATAAAAAGCTATATAATCAACATCGTTTTCATAAGTAGATAATCCTTTGTTAGTTGTATGATTTTTACTGCTGGCACACGGGCAAGGAATAGATTCATTTTCTGTAATTTTTTGATTACAATATTTTACTTGAATCTTATTTAATCTTCCGTTAAATTCTGCAATTAAATCATATCTAGCATTATCTCCAAATGGAATTGATACCTGAATATTTCTTTTGACAAACTCACTTAAAACGATGGCTTCTCCAATATTTCCCTTATCTTTACTATTCATTAAACTCCTTGCTCGGGATTAGCATATCAAAGACTTAGCTTTCCCCGAATTAGCGGTGTTTTCACTTATAGATTTCTCTATAAGGCTTCTAATTTTAAAAGTCAAGTGCTCTACCAACTGAGCTACACGCTCATATAGAAAACTATTTAGAATAGTTTTCTCTTTCATACTGCTCATTCATAAGAATTCTATACTTTGTTTCTGAAAGTCGCTTCTTTCTTCGTCCACATTTAGGACAATAGATATAATATTCGCTCCGTCCTCCTATGTCATGGACTAATTCATCAAAAGAAGGATATAGCTTTTTCTCCAATGTTAGAACCCAATGATGATTACACTTCTTAAATAACAAACTCATCACCATTCCATTGCTGACTGAACAAGAAACCGCTCAAGAACATTTCATAAGCGATTTTCCTTTCTTTTGGAGTAAAAAGACGACGATTTCTTTGCTCAATTTGAGCAATTTTATCATCAATTTTAGCGTTCAAATCTACAGATTCATTGATTTGATACATCTTTTATCATCCTTTCTGTCTGTTCATCAGCTTTCTTACTGGATGTTAGTAACGCAAGAACAAAAGTTAATACTGGGGCGCCTATTAAAATTCCTACTAAAAATCCAAGCCAAAACATTCTCCTTTCCTCCTTAACTTTCTATATTTATTATAGCACACTAAAGGAGAAAAGTCAAGATAAATAAATGGTGGGCAAGAGGGCGCTCGAATCCCTATCTGCGGATTTTCAGTCCGCCACTCTACCATTTAAGTTACCTGCCCATATAAATATGCCATATGAAACTCCTACCACTGACATGAGGCCCATATTCATTTATATACCGCACCTCGTCGTTTCTATCAGAGATAGACGGAACCGTCGTTCTGGGAGTATGGCCATCCGTGCGGTTACTGGCACGCCAGACAGGACTCGAACCTGCAAACCTACTGCTTAGAAGGCAGTTGCTCTCTCCTATTGAGCTACTGGCGTATATAATAAAAGACAGACCTATTTGCCTGCCCTTTTCTTAGCTTTTCTCGCTTCCTCAAGTGCAATGGCTTGAGCCTGTTTCGGAGGATAACCTGCCGCAATAAGCTCTTTAATATTTTCTTCGATTGTTTTTGGACTATATCCTTTCTTTAACGGCATTTTCTCAACTCCATAATTTATTAAACTGTGCTCGGTGCAAGGCTTTCCACCCTGCTTGCTGGTTTGGTAGCGGTACTTCACACTCACGAGAAATTTTACAGGCATCCATCAAGTAAGCTCAAATCTCTTACTCCGTGCCTAACCTTACGGAATTTGTTTCCACAGACGATAGAATATATGTCTTAACCATATAGGGATTCGGGCATATATTCCCTTTTCCGAGCTAATGGTTGGGATAAACAGAATCGAACTGTTGACGCCGGCGTTATCAGCACCGTGCTCTACCTACTGAGCTATATCCCAATATCTACGAGGGTGGTCAATCCTCGAAAATACCCGCATCGACCTCTCGATAGTTTTTTCTCATGCGGAACTATCATAGCCTTTACCACAATTCTCTCGAAAGGCAAGAGCCTGGCTGGGATGGCTGGACTCGAACCAACTCTGCATGAGTCAAAGTCATGTGTCCTACCGATTAGACGACATCCCAATATCTAAGCAGGTTTTAACCGTGGCTCAAAGAGTCGAACTTCTCGCCGCCAGAGTCGAACTGGGCTTACCTGCGGGATAACCGTTATCCTCTAATGGAGCACTCGACAGAAGTTGAATCTGCAACCTACGCATTACTAGTGCGTTGCTCTGCCTGTTGAGCTACGAGTGCAAATGGAGGTCAAGGTGAGACTCCAACTCACGGTCTATCGCTTACAAGGCGATTGCTTTAAGCAACTAAGCTACTTGACCATTTAGATATAGATAAGTATAAATAATACTTATCTCTCTAAAAATTTGGCACCCCGACTTCGACTTTCACGAAGAACTCACGGTTTTGGAGACCGGTATTTTAATATTAAACTATCGGGATTGGTACGGGTGACAGGAGTTGAACCTGCAAAACCTTGAGCCTAAATCAAGTGCCTATGCCAATTCGGCTACACCCGCATATTAAAGAGGATTATTGAACCTATTAGGGAACAAGCTAGAAATAATCATGTCTGCATAAATATTTGCACAAACTTCTCTTGAGAATTCATCTGGATTTCCAACTTCAAGCAATTTAGTATTCTCCTTTATTGCTTGAGTTAAGGCGGCGAGAGCAGATAATGTCTTTTCGCCAAATTCAATAGTATGTTTTATTTCATTATCCAATTCTCTCCCTCCATAGTAGTGATGGCATCCCCTAGAAGACTTGAACTCCTATCTCAGCATCCGTAGTGCTATGTTCTTTCCATTAAACTAAGGGGATAAATAATGGTGGAGCTTATGAGAATCGAACTCATCTGATTTTCTCCTTGCAAAAGAGATGACCACCCATGCAGTCCCAAGCCCCAGATATCTCCAACTAGGCAGTAGTTGGCACTGGCGTAACATACTCCACGTAACGTATACGCTATAAGTCTCACGGAACTCATCCCTCGCCTTGTCGTCGGCTAATCTTAAAACCCTCCGTGAAGGGGACTGGTAGGGCGCGTGGGATTCGAACCCACACCTGTCAGAATTTTAAGTTCTGTTTCTCTGCCGTTGGAATACCGCCCCATAGAGAGTGGTTAAAAGATTTATCTCTTAACCACTATAAATATTATACCATACTAAGCCATAAAAGTCAATATTTTATTTGAAGTAAATAATCGATACTTCTCCAGTTTTCTTATCTCTCAGCATAATGCGATAAGTGCAATACTCCCTATTTGTAGGAAGAGAAATCTTTATTTCATGGTTAATTGCTCTTGCTGCACTTGAAAAGATTCCAGTATCTTCCATTTCCTCAAACATACTACGATAGATAACACAGTAAGCCATAAACTGGTCTTTTACACTAAGCTCTTCAAGAGAATTTCCCTTAGATAAAAACAGATTAAGGACTTTCTCCTTATCATAAGTGTCGTAATCTACAAAGTCAGCAAAAACATGGACTTTCTGATGATTCTTTTTAGACTCAACTACCCAAGGATGGTCATCAATTTCTTTAGTGTCTTCTGTAAAGAAAGCCTCTTCGCCGCTAACATACGCAGGAGGGAAAAGAGATTCAATATCGTGAAGAGAGTTCTTTACCGCAGGAATATCGTTGTTGAGAATCTTCTCCAAAAGTCCCAAAACTTCCTGGATGTCTTCTTTTCCAACCTCGCCTTTATCGAACTTTTCTTCAAGAGTTTGCATACTATATGCTTCATCAAGCATTTGGTAGGCTTGGCTGCCAGGATTAGCTTTACCACAAAGCTTAAACTCTCCTGTCTCTCTGTTAAACTCAATTCTGTCACTCTCAGGACTTATGCCAAAACTAGCAAGAAAATTTTCGTTCATAAAATATCTCCTTTTCTCATTTTCTATAATTATTATATCATACAATTATAAAAAAGTCAATCATTTTTATCTCTGGTTAAATAACCAAAATAAGTACCATCTAATGAAGTGTAACCCACATAACCACTCCAATTAAAATGATAATCGGCTCTAAAAAACCGAACATATGGCGGCAAAACGCTTCCGTTTTTCACCACATAATCCACCGCTTCGTAGTTTTGTTCTGTCGGTGTTGTTCTATACAAAAGAGATGCAGGGGTAAATTGTCCTTTTGCATAAACAATATCTGATAAGGAAGTTCCTTCTCCTACGGCATCATACCTATTAAATATAACAGATACTACCATTTTCTGACACTCTAAACTCGCCGCTCCGGCTTCTCGGTATAATAGTCGTGCTATCATTTCTCTCTCAACGCTTGTGATATTGTAGTGGTTTTTTGGCTCCACTTCAATATAGACTTCTGATACGACTTCTTTCTCAACTTCTACTATAACTTCTTTTTCCGTAGTAATTTCCTTTATCTGCGGATATCGCTCTAATCTATCTACATAAATAAGAGCAATTAGGGTAATTCCAATACAAAGAAATGCAATTATTTTTTTTAACTTCTTAACTTTCATTAACTTCCATTAGAGAAGTTTTGAGAAAGTTAAGAGTAAAAATTTGTGGTTCGTCCATCATAAAAATACCTCCATTTTTCGCACGAGTTATCAGACCCTTTTCTTTCGCATCCGTAAAAATAAGAATTTTTATTTGTGCATTTTTGAGTCTTAACATTGAAATACTTACAGTATGTGCAATTTGTGGATTGCTGCGGCGACCGAGAGGTTCCAAAAAATAGTAGTGCTGCTATACAAATAAGAAGAATTGCTGCAATTATTTGTATTAGCATTACTAAAACCTCCAAAATAACAAAAGGGATAATAATATCCCTTTTAAAAAAATTATATCAAAATTTTCAAGAAAAGTCAAGATTTTAATTATTCGTCTTTTACCCACTTTCTAATAGAGGTATAAATATCGCTATTTGAAATACAGTAAAGATTATCCCATTCTGTCGCAGCCAGAGTGCCAATAAAGCTCTTTGCACTTACCCTATATCCACGACCATCTTCGAGAATAACATCTCCGCTAATTTTCGAGACAGCTTCAACGAAATTAGTACAATCACTCATAGTTACAAGTTCAATTTTATATCTTCCCATTATTCTTCCTCCATAACTAAACTAAAAATATTATCAACAGGGCCATGAACATGAAAGAATTCCGTGTGATTTCCTACATCAATTTTCATAACTCCAGGAGCGGACTTCCACATACGAGAGTAATAAGACTTATAGTTATGTTTATCAAGAAAATACTTTATAACTTCATTTACAGTATGGAAATCCGTGCAATTAGCCAAAAATTCATCTTCACCATTTGAACGACGAAAATATACATCAAACATACAAATTCTCCTTTCACTTTATAATACTATTATATCACACTAATTAAATTTTGTAAAGAACTACATCATTGTCTTTAAAGATATTACAAATCATTGGATAAACAACTTTATCCCAGTCGCCGCCACCGCGCCCGCATCCTATTTTATAGGGCATTGCAATAGGCATACGACTCTTTCTTGCTAGTCCCATAAAACACATTTCAAGAGCATCATAGTCTGTATATTGTTTATCTCTACCATATCCATCTTGAGCAAACATATTCACGATAATTTTCTTATCTTTCGGAACTGTAACATATTGATTACAACCAAGTAATTCAGAAGTGTTTTCTTTTACAGTATCACAAATTTTTCTATATTCTTCATAAACAATAGGAAATTTATTCCGAATTGCTCTTGCGGCGCCCGAACCCATAACCCCTTTGCAATTCACTTGATGCGCAATTATCTGTTCTTTTGCAGAAACAATATTGCCATTAACAATTTTAATCATTATTCTCACTCCCATTTATTTTATTATATCACACTATAAAATAAAAGTCAATAAAAAGAAGCGCCATTTCTGGCGCTTAATTTTTATAAATTTATCTTTAATATATTCCCAAAATTTCCTTTACTTTCTCGTTGCATAGACGATTCAATTCCTTGAAATTGATAGTTGGATTCTTAAAAGCCTTTACGAAATGATAAGACTCTTCTGTAATTAAAGTATGCCAAACAGTAGACAGAAGTCTCCCGATATGTTTAGACTCCCATACTCCAACTTCATTTTCAATTTTTGCCTTCTCTTTTTGTACGACAGCCTCAGTAATATACTTTTTAATAATTGCCTGCTCTACCTCATTCAGACCGACTATCTTCGGTTTTGAGGTGCCTTTCTGTTTATGAAATTCACTTCTAACAATTTTTGCCCAGGTCTGGCGGCCATAGCGATTACGGTATCCGTAATTTTTAATTACAATACCTTCCCCAATTTCGTCTCCCTGCATGAGATAATGATTGCTTTCAAGTAGCTTCATCAACTGCTCAGTAGTTGGATTTTCAATCTTATCAAGAGGGTCAATTACAGTAATACCATAGCTCTTGAGAAGAGGAGCAAAAGTTTCATAGGGAAGATAGACAAATCCTTCTCCATTTTCTACTGCGACATCGAAGACATACGGCTTTCTCCATGCGTCAACTTCATAATTCTTGATAGTATGAGGTACAAGCCACTCAAAGAAAATATGGTGTTCCACATGGTCAGCGAGATAGCCGCAAATATTCTCATTTTCAAGAATAGCTTTCGCACATCCAGCGTTGTCATCTTCTGGAGTAATAAACCTCTTGCGGCTACCTACAAAGATAGTATTCCCATCTGACCATGCTTGACCGTTGGTTCCATCCAACTTAGGGTAGACATAAACTTCTCCATTCAAAATACCTTCAACCTCAGGAGTGCCAAGTCTTTCGATATGCTGATATCCTTTATACTCCACTTTATTTTCTCCTTTCAAACAAAATAAGAACAGTTGTTAGAGAACGAGAAACCGCCTGTCCGATAGAACAGGTAGACATTTGAACATCAATAAGATTTATTCCGCCCTGTTTAAGAAAATCATTCATTTCTGTCTGAACCATTTTTGGGTCGCCATGAAAAATCTTCGTCTCCATACTCATTCTCCTTTCCGAACTCTATAATAATTATATCACTATATTTGAAAAAAGTCAATAAAAAAAGAGCTGGTTAAACCAGCTCTTCTTTATTAGCATCTTTCTTTTCAATCTTATGAATTACGTCATAGATATAACCTGCTCCACCGCTTACCAAGATACCATTAACAATATGATTTACTGCTGTTGGAACTTCATATCCAAGGGCGCCAAATAGAGAAATTGGCTGCGCAATAGCAAACATAAGACCGATGCCACAAGCGAGGGAAATAAATTGCATTGGTGAAATATCAAATTTTACACCTTTTACTGAGAAAGAATATGTACCACCAAGAACAGGAATAATAGTCTTTACTCTTTCAAGAACTACTTGAAGAAGGAAAGCTAATCCAGCCAACACCATAAGTACGCTAATAACTTCTGTCATTCAAAAACCTCCTTTAATCACTAATTTTTCCATGATGAATTATAATAGCTTCATTAACTTTATTGACTAATCTTTGTTGAGATTCGTCAATTTTTTCTAGCTTATCTTCTGCTCTTAAAACAGAATCATTTAAAGTTTCTAATGCTTGATTTGTTAATTGCGCGTGAGTATTTTGATTTTTTATTACTTCGGTATTATTTTCTATTGCTCTTGTACTATTCTCTAATGCTTTATCATATAAAGATGACACTCTTTCATTCTGTGCCCGATAGTCATCCATAATTTTAAAGAAGCTCTCCTTCTCAGCAGCACTATCTTTTTTAGCTTGACGACTTTCCTCTAGGATAGTGTTAATTAAATTATTCTGACTTTGCACTGACTTAGGTCTTTCTTTAATAAACCAGTACAAAAACACTCCAAAGAATAATAAAATTATAACAAGCTGTAATGGTGCCCCAAGGAAGGTTTCTATAAATTTTGGTATCTCGGTCATTTATATCCCCTCCATCAATTCAAAGTGGAAAATTGTATCTAAAAATACAAAAAAATAAGAGGGATACTCCCTCTTATTTACTGTTCTTTATAAGATAAGAAAGTCTTTCGTCAAGAACTTTAGCTAATTTTTCCGCTTCTGCTCTACTGTTAAAGTAAGCAGTTGGATATTTATGTCCTTTTCCTCTAAGTCCTGCGCCATAAACATCTCTTGCCATACGAAGATAAGAAGCATAAGTTAGCCCCATAATTCTTGCATGGTAAACATTATAAGAGCCATCTGTCCACTTAAAATAATTATAATAAGAGTCAGTTCCAGAAATAATATAATGTCCATTATCATAAGGAGCATCAATGACCTTAAAATATTTCATTGTCATATTAAAGCTCCTTCCATAATTCTTTTATTTCCTCTAATTCTTCTTCTGTTAATTTTGCCATATTACTAATTTCTTCCTCTGATGGCCATGCTAATTCTTCTATTGGAGGAAGAGTTCCACTAAAAGAAACTCTTACTGTTGGATCAGGAGTATATTCCTCTTGAGTATACTTCTTAACACTAGCAGGGGAGCATCCGACGGCCTTGGCAGTAGCAGAATAGGTTCCAAGTTCATTATATACTCGTCTAATTTCTGCAATTTTTTCTTCGCTTAATTTTGCCATTTCTTTCCCTCACTTTCTATAATAATTATATCATAGAATAGTAGTTTTGTCAATATAACGAAAGGAGGACTTCCGAAGAAGCCCTCCCCTATAGGAATGGTATCCAGTCAGCCTTGAGGACAACCTATCGGCCACTAATTCAATCCGAGAAACCTTTAATCAAGGATTTTATCTTGTTTAATCTTTGGGCACCCCAATATTTTACAAGTATATACAAATGTATCTGTTAAATATTGTGCCCTTCTCTTTCCATCTTTACGCTTTATACACTTTAATAAACTTTAAAGTTTAACCTTTGAACTTTAACCTTTAATCTTTAAGAACATTTGTAATACTTATCTATTATAAGTAATCGGGAGACAATCCCAATCTTCTTTTAACCAGATTAACGGTCTGGAGCCTCAAAGGTGAGGCGTAAATTCATTATTATCGTATAATGAGAACGGAACTAGGTTCTAGGTTTTCGACTGAATACCATTGTGGTTAAGTTAATTACCCTTCGAGGTCAACCTCGATAAAGGTATTAGAGTTAGACTCAGATAGAACATAGTCTACCTCTGTATTGAACTGGTCATTCTCTTTGGTCATTTCCTCAATGACCGCGCGCAGATTGCTGGGGTCAAGCAAAACAACCTCATTGAGGTTCTTATAAGACTCTGTTAAAGAGTCAATAAGGTCTTTGTTGTTAAGCTCTTTTGTGGTGTTCTTAATGTAGTTTTCGAGGTTGGTCTGAAGATTATCCTCGTACATACGAACCTCACGGTCAGCACGATTGAACTGCGCTTTCAGCGTATTCACAACAGACATACGCATATTCATAAAGTTTTTACGCTCAATAGCATCAAGAACAGTCATCTCAACGCCACCGATAGTCACAAAAGTTTCCTCATTAGACTTGGCGATAGCAGACTTCAACACCTGACGATTGCGCATAAGTGCGCGAAGAGACTGGAGATTAGACTTCATCTCTTCTTTATATTTCTCAATGTCGATACCGTGAACTTTTGCGATTCTCTTTTTAGAGGCAAGAACAAAATCCTTGTCCAGCAGGTCAACAATTTTCTTATCATACAGCTTAATCTCTCCGAGTGCGCGATGAATAGACATTTTAGTGTTCATTTCACATTTCTCCTTTAATCGTTTTTCTTTAACATATTTATTATACCATTTTATTCAGCTTTTGTCAAAAATTTAAAAATTCTCTTATTCAATTCTGTCAAATGTATGTCTAATTGCTTTGAGTTTTCAAAATAATAAGTTATATAGATATTTGCTACAATATATAACTTAGCACCTTTTTCATCTCGTAAATATCTAAGATACTGCGCCGGAGTCATTTCCATTAAGCGACTTTCAAATATTATCTGTTCTTGGTGATTAAGATTAAGATATTTCCGATAGTCAATAGAAATACCACTTAATCGGTATTTATGAGAAAGTATTGATTCACGGTTTATAAAAAATTTTATCATAGAAACTCCTTTGGTACTCGTTGACAGACTTGAACTGCCGACCTATCGGATGTAAGCCGATTGCTCTACCAACTGAGCTAAACGAGCATTTATCGTATAAATCTATTATACTACGCACAAGCAGGAAAGTCAAATTTTTCACGATGCTTCTGCTTGCGCGTATAGGAACCTTTACCTTTTTTAATTTTACTAACTCCATGCCTTTTCTTGAAGTGCATATACATCTGCAATTCTTCAGGAGTTTTCTTAAACATTCTTTTGTCCATTTCTATCACCCTTTCTTATTATATTATATCATTATTTTTGAAAAAAGTCAAGGGAGCTAAAAGCTCCCTATCCTTTACTTGCCGCCTTTACCCTTCTTTTTCTTTGGAGTGCTGCCGGATTTACTTCCGCCGCCTCCGCCTCCGCATTTGGCCATTATTATCACCTCTTTAGACTTCTACTTTAATGTATAGTCCGCAATGGCACTCTCCAAGTTCTTGGCTATTTAAAAATTCTTTACAAGGACACTTTGTATCTTCATTTTTAAAAAGAGAACAGGGACAATAACCATCATTCTCTTTTACTTTTTCTCGTATCTCTTTTGCTTTCTGAGTATCTGGATTAACTTTTATTTGCATTTTCATCGAAGAACCTCCCGTAGTAACAAGCATATTGATTATCACTAGCAAGATGAATTCCCAATACTTCATCATATCTACCAGGATTATTACATTTATACCTGCCGTATTTTACAATTATATTCCCATAAGGAATAAGACTTTCTACTTGCTCGCAAATTTCATTACTATCATAGCCAGTATAAATTACGAAGGGGTCTTTAGTATATATTCTAAACTCTTTTATTAAATTTGTCAATTCTTCAAATTGAGAGAAAGGTTCCATACCGCCAACTACAATCGCTTTTGAAATCGGATTATTTATATATTTATCAATTAAAGTTTTTATTTCCGTTTCAATAATCGGCGCGCGAGCCAAAGAGGAATTTTGACAGAAAGTAGCTCCTGTCAAATCCTCTTTCTCGCATTTAAAATCGCAAAAGCAAGTAGCTAAAAACATTGAAGGGAGGCGGTAATTGAGAAAATCCTCTTCAATCAATCCTTTCAGTCTAATTTTACTCATTGACTTTCTCCCATTCTCTTAATTTATACTCTGCTTTTCTATTTTTAGACCAGGTTTTAATTGGAGTATAAAAACCTACAATTCTTGTGTACTCTGTTTCAACGGGTCCACCACACTCTGGACAAACACTTCCGAAGAAAGCGTGATTATGTTTGCAGGCTTGAATTTTTACATTGAAAGCAAAATAAGTAAGACCTTGGTCTGCAATCCATTCTGTGAGCTGCCATGCTTTTTCAAAAGTATCAAATGGAGATTCAATATTGATATGAGCGATTGAACCACCGTTGCAATAAGAATCAAAAGTAGATGCAATTCTTACTCTCTCTTGAATAGAAGTTTTAATGCCGAGAGGAATAAACTGATTACCGTAAAGTGGTAAATCATCTACAACTGTTTCTGGATAAAGAAGAGTGTCTGCTTGCTGCATTTTGTTTGCCGCGGTTTCGCCAGGTACTTGTTCAAGGTTAATTTTATAATCCTTATCAAGAGCAAATTGGTCTTTGGTTTGATGAATAACTTTGAAAATTCTTTCCCCAAAACTCATAGCTTCATCTGTATAATAAGTATTACCAAACTCATCTTGTTTTGTATATCCAAAGGTTTTCATTGTTTCATAAACACCAATTACTCCAACAGTAGAATAAAGATGTTCAAAATCAATCAAGCCTTTTGAGAAATTAGGTAGTAATCCTTTCTCTACATTTCTTTCAATAATATGACGGACAACATCAAGAACTTTACAATCAAGTTCAACAAGCTCTTTTAAAGCAATTAAGTAATCTTGTTCTGTATTGTTTTCAAGAGCCAATCTTGCAAGATTAACAGTAGAAACTTTTACTGAACCTACTTTAAGAGCTGTTCCACCGATACTATTAAAGTATCCTAAATCATCAATATTTGATTTAAGGCGACAACAGTTAGAAAGAGAAGTAACACTCTTATCAATAAATAGATTTGAATCTGCCCATTTCATATTATGTTTAATTCCCCATTGAGCGAACTCTTCATCTGCAAATTTACCATTCTCTCTCAAAAGAGAAATAGTTAAAACTGGGAAAGTCATCATATTATGAGAACGAATTTCTGATGTTTCCTCCATAAAAAGTTTTTGAAACTCTTTAATTTCATCAAGCTCGTCAATCATATAGCTTCCGTCTGGGAACTTCGCGCCACCAAAAAGAGCTTCAAGGTAAGGGCCATCAAAGACAGAAACATTAGTGAAAGCACTTTGCATACCATCTCTTACATAGGGCTGGTTAATAGCATAAACAAAACGCTGAATCTGCTGTCGGGCATAGTAATCAGGGCTTTTTGTAGCATATCCCTCTTCACAATCTTTCTTCCAAAAATAATAGATATAAGGAATAAGATTAGGTAATCCGCAGGCACCAGAAGTTCTATTAGAGTTAAAACTAATAAACTCTTTAACAAAATCAATAAAAGTAGATAAGTGTTTCGGCGGCTCCGCATTAAAATTATTAAGGAAGAAAAGTCCTTTTTCTGCTAAATCTTTTAAATCATATGCAAAGCAATAAGGGATAAAAGTAGAAGTGTCTGCGTCGTGCATATATAATGCCTTTGTCCATTCTTTTTCGAGCCACTCATTTGCTGTCTTAAAACCATATTTTTTATTTAATTCATAATATATTTTATTATACGCGAGGAGTTTTCTATGTGGTTTCGGCATTTCATTCATAAGAGTTCTCATGTCTTTATTGCCAACATTAGCATTTCCATCTACACTTGCGTCAGCAACAGTTTCAGAGTCAATAAAATTATCAATAAAATCAGTATAACTTAATTGCTCATCTGCAAAACCATTTAATTTAGAAAACTCTTCTCCATATTTCTCCTGCATCCGATTAAAGGCGGTCGTAAAATTTTTATTCAATCTGATATTTACTTGCATTAAATCGCTCCTATTATTGTTGGTTAATATAAGTATTTGCGGCTTTAAAATCAAGGTATTCATCATTAACCTTTAAAACAGGAACTACTGTCATACCTAATTCTTTCATAATCTCAGTGTCATTACATTCAGTAAACTCTATATGTTTTGCGTATAGTTTCTCTTTTAAAACCATACACTTTGGACAGTTTGTGCTATACAAAGTAATCATGTCGCGGCCTCCTACTAGATATTGTATTTTCTTTTGAAATTCTATACTAATTATACAATAGTTCTGGGAAAAAGTCAAGTTTCTCCAGTTTGATATTTGACTTTTTCCAAAAATTACGATATAATATTAGAGTAAAGTTATGGACGCCCGTAGGAGAGGTAACAATGGCTATGGTTAAAGTTTGTATCGACTACGAGTTCGGCATTGATTTGGACACTAATTCTCCAGAAGAGTTTGATGAAGAATTTAATAAACTTCGTGTAATTATTAAGGAAGATACTGAGTAATTTGTTCTTTCTAATATTGATAATGCAACTATGAAGAAAAGAATTCTATTTGAGCTAGAAGAATAAGTGTCGAAGAGGAAGAAAGTTTGACTTTCTTCCTCTTTTATTATATAATAATATTATAAATATGAAAAGGAGAATTATTATGGGATTTTTTGATGGGCCTTTTGAAGAAAGTCAATTTCCTGTTCAAGTATGGACAGACGGCGCGTGTAGCGGAAATCCAGGCAAAGGTGGTGCGGCCGCAGTAATTCGATATTCAGATAATACGATAAGAGAAATCACCTTTCATGAAGAGAAAAGTACAAATCAGAGAATGGAAATTAAAGCAGTAATTATTGCTATTTCAGAAATTCTTGAAACTCCTCATAGTGAAAAGAATGTTGAAATATATAGTGATTCCGCTTATGTATGCAACTGTATAAATCAACAGTGGTATAAAAAATGGTTTGAAAATGGATGGGTAAATTCTAAGAAAGAACCTGTCGCCAATAAAGATTTATGGGAAAGTTTATTTGATAAACTCAATACGCTTGAGAAAAATCACCAAGTTACTTTTGTTAAAGTAAAAGGACATAGTGGTGAAAATGTTTGGAATGAAAGAGCAGACCGTCTTGCTGTAAAAGCATCAAAAGAATAAAGTAAAGGGCCACAAATATTACTTATAATTAGAGGTGATAATGGTGGCCTTTATTTATAAAGTTACAAATTTAAAAAATAATAAAATCTATATTGGAAAAACAAATTACTCAATTCAACATCGTTGGCAACAGCACATATATTCTTCTTATAATAACAAAGATAGTAAAGAGTATAATTTTTTACTTCATAAAGCTATCCGAAAGTACGGAGAAGAAAATTTTTTAGTAGAAAAAATAGAAGAAATTTCAGATAACGATTCCTTTGAACGAGAAAAATATTGGATAAATTTTTATAAAAGTTGTATTTTATTCCCTGATGGATTTGGATATAATATGACCTTTGGAGGAGAAGGTTCTGCAAAAATAAATTATTCAGAAGTTTTTTCGATGTGGAAGTCTGGATTTGGAAGTGTAGAAATATCCGAAATACTAAAATGTAATAAAAAAACAATAAAAGAAATTTTAGAAAACAATAGCAACTATACAAGAGAAGAAGATAGAATTAGAAATATTGGAAAAAAAGTTTATCAATATGATTCTAATGGTATTCTTTTAAAAGAATACCCTTCTGTGACCGCAGCGGCAAAAGAGTTTAAAGTAAATCCAAGTACAATAAATAAATGTTGTAATAAAGTTAAACAAAGTTGTAGAGGATACTTTTGGAGCTTTTCTTCAACTGATACTTTTAAAAAATCAGTTTTATCAACTTGGCAAAAATATATGATTGTTCAAAAAGATAAGGATGGAAAAATTATTAAAATATTTCCATCTTTAGCCGCCGCAGGAAGGGCGATAAACAAAAAGCAAACAAAATATATAAAAGAATGTTGTGATGGTATTCGCAAAGAAATGTATGGATATATTTGGGAATATTATAAAGGAGAGGTTTAATGATAAATGTTATAATACCATGTTATAACTCAACAGAAACTTTACCTAAAACTCTCGATTCTTTGGTGGCACAAACGCAATCAAGATTTCTGGTAACGGTAGTAGATGATTGTTCAGAAGAAAATATGTTGAAAATAGTTAATGATTACGAGGATAGATTGAATATTTCTTATTTAAGATTAACAGAAAATGGCGGTCCTGGTGTAGCAAGACAAGCGGGAATAGATAATAATTCTATGTGCGAATATTTAATGTTTCTTGATGCTGATGATATGCTTATGCCGCAAGCCATAGAAGTATTAAATAGAGAAGTCAATAGAAATAAACCAGATATTCTTATTAGTGCTTTTATTCAACAAAATAAGTATGGGATTGATAGGATAGTTCATTCTACTGAAACAGCTACTTGGGTACATGGAAAAGTTTATAATTGTTCTTTTTTAAGAGAGAATAATATTCGTTTTCCAGAGGGATTAAGAATTAACGAAGATGGAGCTTTTAATACAATGGCTCTTAATATGACAGAAAATATTTACAGAACATCAGTAATTACTACTTTATGGGTAGATAATAAAAGTTCTTTAACAAGAAAAGATAAAAACTTTGCAGTAAATTGTATTCCAAGCTATGTTGAGGGACAAGTATACGCATTTAATTTCTTACTTGAGAATAAAGGAATAGTTAAAAATCTTCCACTTGGACTAGTTTATATTTACAACTATTGTCAAGTAATAGATTATAATAAATTTCCTTTATCCGATAAAATAGAAAAAGAATTAAAAGATTTTCTTTTAAAGATAAAAGAACTAGGATGTTTTCAAAATCAAGATTTTATAAGAAGTATAATTGAAACTCTTTGTGATAAAAAAAATACTTTTAATTATAAATATTTTGAAAAAGTTACTTTTGAGCAATGGCTTAAAAAATATGGAGTTGACCTTAATGAAGATAATTCTGATTAACGGCGCGGGCGGAGTAGGTAAAGATACTTTTGTTCAAATTTGTCAAAGAGAACATCTAAAAGGACATATTTGGAATATCTCTACTGTCGATTTAATAAAAGAAGCTGCACAAATTATGGGGTGGAATGGAGAGAAAGATGAAAGAGCAAGAAAGTTTCTTTCTGATTTAAAAGATTTAGCCACTCAATATTCTGATTTGTCCGCCAATTATATTAGACAAAAGAAATCAGAGGCTGAACAGGAAGGCAATGTAGATGCTATCTTCGTTCATTGTAGAGAACCAGAAGAGCTAGGAAGATTAGCAGAGGAGTTTAATGCAGTTACTTTACTAATCAAAAATAATAGAGTAAAACCAATCGAATCTAATCATGCAGATAGATGTGTTGAGTCATACTTCTATGATTTTACTATTGAAAATAATGGTGGCATTTTAGAGCTTACAAGAAAAGCAGTCGATTTCTTAAAAGACGCGGGAGTTTTGTAATTGACAAAACTCCCTTTTTGTGGTATAATTATTATAGAAATGAAAGGAGAATAATTATGGAAGTTATTATAAATGGATATGATTTTTGGAATATGCCTAGCGAGAAATATTGGGCGCCTACTAAAAATACCAATTTAAAAGAATTGGTAAATAACGCTATCTTTTCTGGTGAATATGTGGGTTCTCGTAAGGTAGATGGTCAGTGGGCGATGATGATTAAAGATGAAGAGGGAAATCTTTATATTCGTCCAAGAAGCGAATCTGTCAACGGCGGCTATCCCAATAAAATTGATTGGGTTCCTCATTTAAAAGAGCAGTTTAATAGACTGCCTAAAGGAACTGTTTTGCTTGGAGAAATTTACTTTGATGGTAATGAGGGTTCAAGGAAAGTAACTACCATTATGGGATGTTTAAAAGAAAAAGCTATTCAAAGACAAGAGAAAGGAGATAAACTTTCTTTTTATATTTTTGACATATTGGCTTATAATAAAAATCTTGTAGGATTTTGGACTCTTGAAAGCAGAATTATTGAACTTAAAGCTCTTTCTGAATGGTTTAAAAATCCTTATATCAAATATGCGACTTATTATGATGGAGAGGATTTGTTAGATTATATTGCTTACTGCCGCGAGCAAGGATGGGAAGGTGTAGTTCTACAAAGGAAAGATGGAAACTATGAACCTGGAAAGCGTCCTGCTCGTAAATCTATTAAAGTTAAGAAAGAACTTGATAGAGAGGTTGATTGTTTCTTAACCGGAAACTATAAAGAGGCAACTTGGGAATATAAAGGCGTTGACGTTGAAAATTGGAAGTTCTGGTTTGACTTGAAGAATAATCAGAAAAAAGAAGGTCTTTTCTATGAAGATTTTCAAAGTGGCGCGCCCATCGAACCTATCTCGAAGGGGGCTTTCTTTGGCTGGGCTGGTTCTGTTGAAATCGGAGTAGTCAAGGGAGAAGAGGTTATTCCGATTGGCTGGATTTCTAATGTTACTGAAGAAGTAAAAAGAGGAATTGTTGAAGATAATTCTAGCTGGGCGCGCAGAGTAGTAACTATTTCAGCGATGAGTCTTGAACCTGATACTAAAGCATTTAGGCACGCAAGAATTATTAATTGGAGAGATGAAACTGATAAGTCTTGGAAAGACTGTACTTATGACCAAATATGCTAAAATTATGGAGTCCTTCTAAAAGAAAATCACTTATATTTGGAGGGATTAAAATGATAAGTACAGATTTAAGTGGACAGCGTTTTGGAAAATTAATCGTATTAGAAAGAGACTATGAAACTCAAAGAGTAAAAAAGAGCAAAGATTCAATATGGAAATGTCAATGCGATTGCGGAAACATAATATCAGTGAGAAGACCAAATTTAATACAAGGGGCAACAAAAAGTTGTGGGTGTCTTTATTCTAAAATCGCGAAAGAAAAACAAGACAATGCTTTTTTATTAGAAATTGGAAAGACTTATAATGATTTAACTATTTTAAAAGATACTGGAAAAAGAAATGATAGCAGGCAGAGAATTGTTGAATGTAAGTGTTCTTGCGGGCGCAAGGTAGAATATGATTTGCCTCACATCAAAAATGGGCATTATAAATCTTGTGGGCATCATAAACAAATTAAAGACATTATTGGTCTAAAATTTGATAAATTAACTGTTATTAAAATATTACATGAACAAATTCCGAGTGACCCAACATACGAATGTATTTGTGATTGTGGGAAAATATGCAATAGAAGATATTCTTATTTAACATCTAATAAAATAAAGTCTTGTGGAGGATGTGTAAAAAGAGAAAGTCTTATTGGAGAAAAATTCGGATTATTAACAATAATACAGGAAGCAGAAAATAATAAAGTTCTTTGTAAATGTGATTGTGGAAATGAAATTGTCGTTAATAAAAGTAATTTAAAAAATAATCATACAAAATCTTGTGGTTGTATTAAATCTTTTGGAGAATATCAAATTGAAAAATTTTTAAGAAATAATAAAATTAAATATGAGAAAGAATATACTTTTAAAGATTTAAAAGACAATGATTTTCTAAGATTTGATTTTGCTATTTTTAATGAAAATAACAATTTAATAAAATTAATAGAGTGTAATGGAGAACAGCATTATGATAAAAATAATTTGCTTTATAATGAAAAATTGGCTTTACACGATAAAATGAAAATTGAATATTGTTATAAAAATAATATAAAATTAATAATTATTGATTATGTTAATAAACAAGAATTTTCAGAAAAATTCTTATATGAAAAAATATTTGGAGAGGAGAAGTAATAATGGAAGGTAAAGTAAGAATTAAACTTAAAGTAGAAGATTTAGATTACGGTACTTCAACAAAAATTGATAAAGTAATTCAACTTTATCCAGATTTGGGCTGGGAGTGCGAGTTTATTGGTGAATTTTCTTCTGTTTTAAATAAATTTATGTCTTTGCTTGGTTATTGTTATGATAAAGATAGAATTTTCCTCAAGAGTATTACCGATGATGAGTATGATTATCTTCTCGGAAAACTAGATGAATATAGAGAAAAGGAGAATAAGAATGAGTAAAGGAGAAGAGAAAATCTCTTCTCTTTTAAAATCTGCTCATATCCCTTATGAGAAAGAGTATACTTTTCCGGATTTAACTTTTAAAAAATCTCTTTTACGCTTTGATTTTGCAATACTATCCTGCGGCCGCCCTATCAAGCTAATTGAATTTGACGGAGAACAGCATTTCAAACATATAGCAAAATTTGGCACTTATTCAGATTTTAAGCATATGCAAGAGAATGATAGAAGAAAAAATTCTTATTGTATAAGAAACAATATTCCTTTAATAAGGGTTCCATATTGGGATTTAAACAAGCTAACTTATGAATCTTTATTTAACACAAAATCATATTATGTTACTTCTAAATTTCATAATGACCTATTGCGGCCACCTACCTAAAATTTTATATATTTAGCTATTGAAATACACATATCTTTTGAAGATATGTGTATTTTTTAATTAGGAGGGGAGATAATGTTAGATGTAAGAGGAAATAAAGACCTCTGGATAACTAGGGGAGACGACGCATATCTTGATTTAGAATTAAGACAACAGACTTTCCCTTATGATATATATGAATTTGAAGACGCAGATTCTGCTGTTTTGTCAGTTAGGAAATCAAGAGATGAAGATGTCGATAATGATAACCCAATTCTTCTCCAAATTCCTCTTGAAAACGGAAGATTTCATATCTGTTCAGAAGATACTAAAGATATGGATTTTGGAAATTACAGCTATGATGTGCAAGTAACATTCTCTGATGGTAGAATAAATACGGTAATAGGCCCAAATATATTTAGAATTTTGCCGGAGGTGACTTATTGATGGCAAACTGTCCGGGAATTTTAAATAGAGAACCTCGATTAGTAGGTATATTGAATAATAGTATAATCAATAAAGGTGGAGGAGAAGCTACTTCCTTTATTGTTGAAGATATTCTTCAAAAACAAAAATGGATAAAAGTTACTGAAGAAGATAAATTTGTTTATCAATACTCAAATGAGAAGCTAAACAGTAATTACTTTATTCAAGTAACTCCAGATGTATCAGACCAAGAAAGCGTTGAAATAGCTAAAGCAGGTATTATGCAGAATATTTATATGGATTCTGATGTATCAAAAACAGTTTATAATATTTATTGCAAGGAAAGACCTTCAGTAGATATTAAAATATCTATATTAGCAACTAAAATAGGAGAGGAGTGATTAAATGGCAACAAAAGTACTCGGTACATTTAGTCTTCCTGGCGGATTAAGTTCTACTCAATTAGCCACTATTATTGACTCAATCGCTAAAACTGGCGTCTATGATGAAGCCACAAAATCAATTATCTTTAAAAACGATAAGAGTGATGAGTTATTTAGTGTAGACCTTTCCGCCGCAGGGAAAGAATATACTGGTGGAACCACTAATACTGGTACTGTTAGTATTGACCCCGATACTGATGTTATTACTATTACTGTTAATTCAGCTAATGTAATTGCGACAGAGAAAGGCAAAGCTAGCGGTATTGCTTCCCTAGACGCAAATAGTCTAGTTGAGCAAACAGCAAAGAAAGCTCAAGATTATGATACTACTGGTACTATTAAAAGTAAATTTGATAGTATTGATGGAAGTATCGGAAATATCCAAAATAAATTAGATGGACTTACTGGTGCAACTATTTATTTAGGAAAAATTGATGAAGTAAATCCTTCGCAAGAACAATTAACTACAAAAGCTCAAGAACTACTTGGAGAAGAAAAAACTTTAATTGCTGGCCATACGATTATTGATGGAGACGGCAATGAATGGAATTATAACGGAACTCAATGGGTTGACTTAGGGACAAGCTATATTGGAACAGCAACTAATACTGAATTTGGTATTGTAAAAGGCGGAGAAGATGTTTCTATTTCCGGCGGCGAAATGACTGTTCTCCACGCTACTGATGCAGATACTTTAGGTGGAACCGCAGCCAGTGAGTTCGCAAAGAAAAGTGAAATTGCAGGAGCAAATACAGTATGGGAAGTTGAGGTTACTGGTGATGCAACTGATTCTTCTAAACTTATTACCTTAACAACTGCCAAGAAAGGAGATATTGCAGTTCTTGTTAGAACAGATATTGGAAATCCTGTTATTTCTTATATCTTAAAAGAAGAACCTGCTACTACCGCAGCAAACTGGGTAGCTCTTTGTGGTAGAGTTACTGCTGAAAATGTTGTTCTTGGTTATGAGCTAAAGACAATGGGAAATGGAGCTATTGGAGGTATTCCTGAGAATACAACTTTTACTCCTGAAACCACTATGAAGCAAATTCTTAATAAAATGTTTGTTAAGATTATTCAACCAACTGTTACTCAACCGAGTATTTCAATTTCCGCTTCTGGAACAAAAAGCGTTGAAGTTGGTACTAAAATATCTACTACTGTAACAGCTACTTTTAATAAAGGTAAATATTCTTATGGTCCAGCGGATACTGGAGTAGCTCTTCAAACTTATACCCTAGTCCAAAATTTGAAAGGAACTAAAACTACTGTTGTTGATGCAGTAACTTCATTAACTCCATATACCGCAAGCGAAATTACAGTAGAAGACGGAACTACTTTACAATTTGACGCTACTGTTACTTATGGAGCTGGTGTTACTCCTTTAGACAATAGTGGTTCTCCTGCTACTGTTGCCGGAATTGCGGCTGGAAGCAAAAGTGTTTCTAATCAGCAGGCTTTTAGTGGATTTAGAAAATATTTCTATGGCGCTAAAACAACTATTGCAGATACAGTAGATAGCGCATATATTAGAGGATTAACTAATAGCACAGGTGCTTATAATAATAACACTTGGAGTATCAATGTTCCAGAAGGAGCAAAAGAAGTTACTATTGCTCTTCCTCAAGGAAAAACTCTAAGAAATATTCTCTATGTCGAAGGTATGAATACTGATGTTCTTTCTACTTTCACAATGACTACTGTCCCTGTTGAGGGAGCAAATAGTTTTACAGCTCAAAATTATAATGTATATAGAGTAGAAGTACCTGGTGGTATGACTGCTAGAACCTATAAGGTAAACGGTTAAGGAGGGAAGAATAATGGCAAATTATACTGATTCTAATTTTAATTTCTTAGGCTTCCCTATGGGATTCCAGAGAGACCTTGGATTCGCACTTGACCGTTCAGAAGTTTTTGATAGCTATGAAGATGCTGTTAAGTACGCTACTGGAACTCTTGTGGATGCCGAGAAAGATAAAAGAAAACTCGCGCCTACTTCATATGTAGGTCAAAAGATTTCTGTTGTTACGACTGATTCTGTTGCAGTATATGTTATTGATACTGATAGAACTCTGAGAAGATTAGATGTTCAAGCAGTTGAAGTTGACGGCGCAGTTATTGTAACAAATCAGGAGGGTAAATTAACTCTTAATGGCGCCGAAGGTGCTTTAACAAAACAAGTCTTTGGTAAACTAGATAACGGGACTTTCGGATTTATGGACATGACCGGCGGTGGCGGCGGTAGCGGAGATAGCTCAATTATTTCTGTTGGCGTTGGCTCTGGTCAATGGGAAGGAGACACTCCTCCCTATACATTTACAATTCCTTATTCTGAACATATGATTGATAGAGATAATCTCTTAATCAATATCTATCAACAAGACGGAAATGTTACTAAACCAGCTGAGGGAGTTACCTATGCTATCAATGAGAATGGAGATATTATTCTTTCTTCTCAAACAAAGCAGAACTTAGTAGTAAAAATTGCTGGTGGTGTTGCTGAGTCTAATGACCCTGAAGCAAGACAACAGTTAATTACTGCTGTTACTTTAGAAGGAAATATTCTTACTTTAAAGAAAGCAAATAATGAAACACTTACTTGCGATTTGAGTTCCTTAACTCCAAATATTACTTCTACTGGTAATACTCTTACTATTACAAAAGCAAGTGGTTCAATCAATATTGAACTTGCAAATGCAGACCAATATTTAAAGAAAACTGATATTGGTTCCACCGCAGGAAAAGTAGTTGCTCTTGGTGATGATGCAAAAATTCCTTCTGAGTATATTGGGGACTTATTTATTACTGATGTATTTACTGTTGTAAATAAATCTGATTTAATTACTCTATCAAATGCAAAGAAGGGAGATTTCGCTCTCGTTCAAGCTACAAGCAGTGAAACTACTGATATTTATGTTCTTAAAGATGAACCATATAGCACTATTGATAACTGGGTGAGAATGGTAATTCCTTGCGATGTTCTTTCTGTTAATGGAAAGACAGGAGTTGTCGTTATTGGGATTGACGATATCGCAGGATTAAGGACAGAATTAAATAAGATTGGTGCAACACTTACTGCTGACAAAATTGTAATTACTGATGCAGATGGGAAGTTAGTATCTTCTACTGTGGCCGCGAGTGAGCTTACTAAACTTGCGAAAATTCCAGTTGATTTTAATGTTGCTAATTATGAAGTTATCTCAAATAGAACAGATACTATTGAAGATAATACTACTGGAACTAAATATGCAAGCGTAGCAGCAATTAAAGCTTATGTGACTAGTAGAATTCAAGGACATACTCATAATGGTACTGATTCTCCTAAAATTGCTTTTGGTAATCTAACTGGCACAGAAAATATTGCTACTAAAACAGAGATAAGTGATGCAATTACCGCTCATAATAATGACCCAGCGGCTCACGCAACTTTATTTGGAGCAAAACAAAATAAAGTTATTCTTCTCCAAGCTCAAACTCTCGCCTCTGTAAGCTGGGGAGAAGATAAAGGAACTTCTGGTTATTATGAGTATACTTTTGGTAATGCGGCTATAAAGACAAACACTAAAGTTGATATTGTCCCTGCTACTTCATCTATCGAGACTATTCTAGCTGCTGGTATTCTTCCCACAGTTCAGTCTGATGTTGGTACTGTAACAATATACGCCCAATCAATCCCAACTGATGATATTATGGTTGATATGTATTTAACTGAAATAAATGAATAATGGGGGGGGGGTTAAATGGCTTTAGGCTCATTCGACTTACCCACTGGTGCGGTTATTATTCGTAAAAGTAGTTATCTTGAGTTCCCAACTATTGGGAACTCAAGTAACCTATATATTGACACTACTAACCAAGTAATTTACCGCTGGGATAGTACTGATTTGAAATATTACAAAGATAGTCAAGACTATAATGATATTAGTCTTATAAATGGAGGGAACGCAAATGGCTGAAATTACACTTAATACAAGATTAGTATTAAGAAATGACACTTCTGCCAACTGGGGAACTAATGGTACTAAAGTTCTTTTAAAAGGCGAACCAATTATTGTTTGGGATGGGACTACTCCTAAAATAAAAATTGGTGACGGCACTCAAACAGTTGCAGATTTACCTTGGGCATTTATCAATAGTTCTGATGCGCAAAGTTTAATTACAACAGAAATTGGGAAGCTTGGTTGGGTTAAAAATGTTACTATCACTGGTGATGGTAATGGATTAGCAACTGCAACTTACTCTGGTGGAATATTAACTATAACTAAAGGGAATTTCTTAACTGCTCACCAAGATATTAGTGGTAAAGTTGATAAAATTAACACAACTGCTAAAGGAAGCGGCTTTTATAAATTTGCTTATAATGCTCAAGGGCAAGTTACTTCTAGTACACCTGTAACAAAATCAGATATTACTAGCTTAGGAATTCCCGCACAGGATACTAACACTACCTATATTTTCTCTGGAGCGTCTGTTTCTGGTGGAGCAAATCTTACTTTAACTCCAAGCACTGGTGATGCTAATAATATTGGTATCCTTGGTTCTGAAGCAACAACAGTATCTTTTGCAGAAGGAAAAATAACAATTTCTTCAACTGATACTAATACAACTTATACCTTTGGAGAAGGAAGCACTAATGGAGCTTTTACTGTAACTCCATCAGGCAGTTCATCTCAATCAGTAAAAATTCATGGCTTAAAATCTGCTGCCTATACGGAATCATCGGCTTATGCTACGGCGGCTCAAGGTACTCTTGCTACTAACGCAATGCCAAAAGCAGGCGGCACTTTCACCGGCGCGCCAATTTGGGCAACAGCTCCTACTGCTGATGGCCATTTAGCTAATAAGAAATATGTTGATGATATTATTGCTTCAAAAGTAGCCAGTGTCTTCAAATTTAAAGGAACTAAACCCACTTTTGAAGACTTACCTAAAACCGGAAATGTTGAAGGAGATGTATGGCATGTTGAAGTAGACCATACCGAATATGTATGGGCAACTGTTGACGGAGCTTTAAATCCTTCTTGGGAAGCTCTAGGCGGAACCATTGATTTAACTGGTTATGCTTTAAAAACTGATTTAAAATCACTTACTTTTAAATCAGGAGATGCTACTGCTGTTTATAGTCCTTTGACTGAGAAAGAGTTTACTTTTACTGCTGGCAATAATATTACTCTTGCTCTTGCTTCTACTGGATTAACTATTTCAGCAACAGATACTAAATTAACAAATGTTGCCAATAGTACCGGTAAAGTATTTACTGGAGTATCCAATGGAACTACTATTACTACTACTAATGTAGGTGCTTTAGTATTAACTGGATTTGCTGCTTCAACTGCTGATACCGGCGCTCTAGCCGCAACAGATACTATTACTAAAGCGTTAAATAAACTTTATAACTTAGCTAATAGTAAGACTTCCAATACTGGTACTGTTACTTCTGTTAGTGCTGGTGGAGGATTAACTGGCGGCCCAATTACTACTTCTGGTACAATTAGCCACGCAACTAAACCTTCTAGTGGTACGGCTCTTGAGGCTGGCACAGGTTCTGGATTAACTTTCTTAACAGAAATTGCTCTTGATGCTTATGGTCACGTAGCTACTGCTAAAAAAGCGACAGTAACTCTGCCAACTGCTGCTTCTCTCGGAGCATTAACTAGTATTACTGCTGGTGCTGGTATTACTGTAAGTGCAAAGTCTGGCACCACACAAACAGTTTCGATAAGCACTACTGACACATTTATTCTCGACGGCGGCACCGCTGCTTAATTGAAAATAACAAGAAGTAAGGCTTACCTTAATAGGTAAGTCTTATTTACTAAAAAAATAAAGAATAATCTCTCTAATATCACTTATTTTATAGAGTAATAGCGTAAAAGGAGGTTAGTTAATGGCAGAGATTTCTCTCAACACGACTATTCTTCTCCGCCGAGATAGCGCGGCTGATTGGAGTACCCATAATCCCGTGCTCAAGGATGGAGAAATTGTATACGATTCAACTAATAAAAGAGTTAAGATAGGGGATGGAACAAATGCTTGGAGTAATTTAGGCTATGCTTTCCCTAATATAGATTTATATAAAGACAGCGGAATAGAAGGAACATCTAATTTTTATATTAAAAGTGATTCTTCTAAAGTGTATTTTAATGGTTCTTATTTATATCCAGATAAAAATACCTATCATTTGGGTTCACCTGATTATAAATGGGGTAAAGTTTATTCAGAAGAAGTCAATACTGGAAATATTCAGACAACTGGGAAACTTTTTACTAACGAATCTTCTTTTTCTATTGAAGTAAGCAGCAGTGGTGCTGGTTTAACTATTGATAATGATAATATATTGCCTAATAGAAATGGAACTAGTTCTATACAAGGTATCTCTCTTGGCTCATTGGATAAGAGATTTAATACAGGATATTTTAATGAACTCAATTTAAAAGCAGTATCAGAAAACTATTATGTTACTATTTCTCAAATGTACAATAGTCCTTCTGACCACGGATTACAAGTTAAAGGAAGTTATAGTTCTTCTAATGCTTTGCAAATTTGCCCTGATTCTGGTTGGATTGGTAAAAACTATGGTTCTTCTGGTTCTATTTATTTTAAAACCACTGGTATTGGCTTAGGTTCTAATTATTCAGGTTGTCAAATAGAGCTTAAATTAGATACTTCTGCTAAAGGAGAAATGTTCCCAAAAGCTAATGGTGGTTATCCAAATCAATTTGCTATTGGAAAAAGAGAGTATCCATTTTCTTCAGGCCATATTAGTAATCTTATATTAAATCCAAATGGAATAAGCGAAGAATCTGAAATTTCTTATAATGTTTCTAATATAATAAATGTAGATTCTCTTATTTATTTAAAAAGGTTAAAATCCTTTAAAATTACCGGAATAGATACTACTAATAAAACTTTCACTTTAGATAGCGTAACAGGCTTAGAAGTTGGTGATGTATATTCTACTGCAGATACAGGAACTTTATATAATAATTATGGGACAATAACAGCAATAAATGGGAATGTTGTCACTGTAAGCGCAATTCCATCCATATCTTATTATGCAGCAGAGCCTGCTATAGATCATATGAGCTTTAGAATTAGGTCAAAACCAGATGTTGGAAGTAAATATTTAACCGGATTTACTGAAGTTGCAAATAATAACTTGCTCATGATAGAAGATGTTAAATTATCTAATTTTAATTCTTCAGAAGGTCAAAATATTCTTAACAGAAATAACGCTTTTGCTTTTGGAAAAGGTTTAACTATTCCTGTTACTTATTCAAGTACCTCTAGCCCCTTCTTTAAAATAGGGAAATATGATAATGATAACTATGGAAGCTATCCTTTTTTAATAGGATGGGGCACTAGCGATACAGATAGAAAAAATATATTTTATATAACTTCTTCTGGTGGTGTTTATGCAGGAAGTATATATCCAAATAGCTCAGCAAGCTCTATAAATAATCTTGGTACAAGTGGAAGTCAATGGGATAATGGATATATCAATACCGTTTATCTAAACAACAGTTGGGCAACTTTACCAACTTCAACAGACCAGCACGCTCTAGGATATAAAAATTATGGAACTACTTCTGTTGGTGATATTGATGCTATTACTACGCCTGGTCTATACACTTTAAGGACAGGAATAACAGGCGGCCCTTATTGTAGTAATACTGGTTCCGGCGGTTCTGTCGCATCTAGTTTTTTTACCGTCCTTTGTATGGCTACAGATAATGGTTCTGGTTTTAGGCCAATGATTGGAATAAAAGAAAGCGACAATAATCTTTATGTAAAAGGTTCTACGGCTGGTTCTTGGAAGCGTATTGGTTGGGGTTATGGCACATCCGCACCATCTGGAACCGCAAATACTGGAGATATCTATATCCAGTATGAAGCCTAAGGTGGTGATAAGTAATGGCTAATGTTAATTTAACATTAGGAGGCTCTGGTACTTATACAATAAGCGGTAATAGCGTCCAAGCTGGTAGTGCTCAGAAAATAGATTTTGTTTGTTCTTATTCTACTTCTGGTGTTTTAACTATAAAAATGCAAATTAGACCAGGAAGTTATAACTTTTCTACCAGTGATGCTGTCGCGGCAGTAAACTATGGCGGTAGTAAAACTTATTTTAAAAACCATGCGTCCTTCTCTGCTGGTAAAAATGTAACTGCTGTTGTTGGAAGTACAACTAGAACAATGACTTCTGCTGGTACTTATACTGTCTATTACGATTTAGATATGTATTCTGGTGGTTGGGGACCTACTCCTAATGGTGGTTGGTATAATAAAAGTTTTACTGTTTATATTCCTGGTTCTTATACTGTTCCCGGAGCTGGGACTACTAGTTGTAGTATGAGTAGCGGTACTTTTACAATTACTTGGTCAGGATTTACTAATGGTACTAATAATGCTATTACTACTTATGAACTTTGGTATCAAGAAAGTACAAATAATTCAACCTGGAGTGATAGGGTAAGAGTACCTGGATATACAAATAGATTAAGCCCAAGGTCTTTTACTACAACTTTTGGAACGGTTGGTCGATATTACCGATTTTGCGCTGTTGCTTTAGGCACAGTAAGTGGAACTTATTCTAGCACTAGTGCTTGGGGAAATAGTGTTCAGAAAACCGCAGGAAAGTTAGCAACACCAACTTGGAAAGCAGGTATGGATGGAAGTGTGGTATTTGGAAGATATTCTGGTTCAGATAATTGGAGCCATACTTTAAGTTGGAATTCAGTTTCCAGTGCAACAAGTAATACTTTATCATCATATAACGTACAAGCAAAATATCCAGATGGAACTTGGTATGATAAGTATAACGGAGAAGCTACTTCTGCTACCTTTGCTTGGGATGGATATGCTGACGAATTATGCCCAGTAAAACTAAGAATACAAGCGAGAGGAAGTGCGGGGAGTTCTTATTATTCTAATTACAGTTCAGAAATAACTGTTTATGTTATGAATAGAGATGTTAGTATTTTTACTGGTTCAAAATGGAGGACTGGAAAAATATGGATATATACTTCTTCTGGATGGAAATTATCTAAAACAACTTATTTATATAATGGAAGTGTCTGGAAGAAAGGCAAAGCTTTAACTTATAACACTTAAACTACTTTATTCTAAAACTTAGATAGTAAACACTTAAAAAACACTTATTCATTAGGATAGGTGTTTTTATTTTAGAGAAAAAGGAGGTCGATAGGATGGCTGACGTGAATCTGTCTGTTGGCAGTAGTAATGTTGATAAAAGTTATAGTGGAGTTCATACAAATCAAGTTATTCACTTTTATTGTTCATATAATTCCTCTGGTACTGTTACTATTAGATGTAATGTTTCTGTAACAGGTTACGACTTTAGTACTAGTCAAGGAGCAGGATATATAACAATAGATGGTAGTACAACTACCAGAAGTTCTAGTGCTTACAATGTTAATAAAAATAGTAATAAAGATTTTCTTACTGCTACAAAATCAATAACAACAGCTAAAACATTTACAGTAACAGCAAAAGTAGATGCTTACGCTGGAGGCTTTGGGCCTGTTCCATCTGGAGGTAGAACTTTCTCCTTTACTGTCTCTGTTCCTGGTGTAACTTATGCTTGTAAAGCACCAACCGACTTATGGGTTAGTTCCTATTATGTCAATCCAGGAGGGAATGTTACTGTATCTTGGAGTGGCGCGAGTGGGGGACAGAATAATGCAATCTCAAGATATTGGCTAGAATGGGGTTACAGCGATGGAGGATGGGATTACGGAACTAACTCTTATACAAGTTCTGGCTCAAGTAGCGTATCTATAACCGTACCATCTGGAGAAGGTAAATACCTAGATTTCCAAGTTAGAACAGAAGGTGCTGCTGGGTCTAACTATTATTCTGGATATTATAGAGAAGATGATTTAGTTAGAATTAGGTCAAGACCAACTATGAGTGCCTGTTCAGCATCTCAAAGTTTGGGAACATATACAATAACATGGTCTGCTGCTACTGATGGTGTAGATAATGCTGTTAGTAAATATGAAATTTGGTATTCATATAAAACTAGCAGTTCTGGTTCTTGGAGTGGTCGTACTCGTATCGCTAATGTTAGTTCTTCTACTAGAAGCTATACTTGGTCTGGCGGCACAGTAGGATATTATTATAGATTTTCAGTTGTTGCTCTTGGAACTAATTATATGTACTCTGCAACTACTGATACTTGGAGTGCAGGCTATAAAAAAGATTATTCTTATACTGCTTGCGGCGCACCGAGTAACTTAAAATCAAATAATACAAATCCAACTATTGGACAAACTATTACTTTGACCTGGACAGCCGGTACTGCCGGAACTAACAACTCAGTAACTGGATATGAGCTTTATTATTCTACAAATCAAGGCTCTACTTATAATTTAATAAATTCATCAATAACAGGAACTTCTTATAGTTATACAGTACCTAGAACACCAGGAGATATTAGATTTAGAATAAGAACCAAAGGTTTCGCGGGAACAAGTTATTATTCTTCATATAACTATTCTTCTAGTTATCAAACTATTACTATTAAGCAAGCTAATCCTCCAACTGCTGGAACAGTAACAGCAACACTAATAGATTCTGGAAATAGTGGTGGTAAAGCATTTAGTATTAGTTGGGCTGGATTTGCTGAAAATACTTATAATCCAATTAGTGGATATGCTTTATATTATAAATCGTCAAAAACTATTGATGATAGCGATTTCAGTTCTAGTATGACTGCTATAAGTTCTAATTTAAGTTCTTCCACTACTAGTTATACTTGGTCTGGTGGTAACTGGAATTATTACTATAAATTCTATGTAAAAGCTAAAGGGCAGTATTATGGTGAATCTCCATATGCTGAAAGCACCGCAATTTTAAAAGAAACTGATGAATCTACTCCTCCAACTGATATACTCTATAAAGGTAGTGGATATATTGAATATAGAGGAGAAAATTATGCAATACCAGGATTAAGAATTGAAGCTATGCCTATTGGTGCTTCTAATGCAAACTATTACACTGTTGAATATAGAGAAGTAAAAGAAAATGGCACAGCAACAAGTTGGAAAGTAATAGCAAATGACTTATCTTTAAATAAATATACTTATCCTGTTACAGTTTCAAAGAGTTTGGTAAATGGAGATTATGTTGAATTTAGAGCCAAATCAAAAAATATAGCCGGAGAATATAGTGAATACTTCCCTTCTGATGATAAGCTTTATGATTATAGAATACCAATTAAAAGATTCAAAAGAGAAAATGAACTTCATCCCAGAGTTCAAATAAAAAGAGCGCATACGGATGTTTGGACAAGAGAAAGCACTGACTCAGAGGGTATTAGAATTTTTGATGGCGAGCTTGCTTATGATACGGAAAAAAGAGTTTTGAAGATAGGAAATTATACAGATAATACTCCTAGAAAGTTTACCGAACTTTCTAATATGTTTGGATTATTAGAAGTTGGAACAGATAACCGAGTAACAGCAATGAATTCTGCCGCAGTTGGTATTGGTAATATTTGTGAGGAAAGAAAAGGTTACGCTATTCTTGGAGTAACTAATGGTACAACAGTTACTTTATCAACTGTTGAAGGATTAAGTGTTGGTATGGCACTTAAATATTCTTATACGAATTCTACTTATAATGTCACAATAACAGGAATAAATAGTACCAATTCAACAATAACAACAAACGCGAGTGTAAGTTATTACGATTATGGAATTCACAATTCTTCTCATGGTGCGATGTGGGTAGAATCTGACCCATCAAGAGGAGATACGATTATTGATACTTTTTCTGGATTATTAGTTGGTTCAAATAACTCTAATATGGGAATGAGAAATTTTATATCAGGTAATTCAAATAGTATTGCAAAACCTTATTCTAGTCAATCGTATGACAACATTATTGTTGGTGGAAATAATACAGTAAGTAATTATATGTATGGTAGCGCGGTTTTTGGATATAATAACAAGATAACTTATTGTTCTTATTCTTTAATTAGCGGTTCTAATAATACTATTACTAGCGGGTCTTATAATTTAATATCTGGTTCTAATAATACTAGCGGTGGTAGTTATAATTTAATTGGATACTATCTAACTGGCGGCGGCGCTGGCCACGGTTTAACTATTGGTAAATATAATACCACTGTATCTGATTCCTTATTCGTAGTTGGAAACGGAACTAGTACATCTGCAAAAAAGAATGCTTTTTATATTACTACTTCTACTTTAGAATCAAATGTAACTTCTAATTTTAGAACTACGACTAATTTCTATTCAACTGTTTATCATAGAGAAGGTAATTATACTTATTATTATAATTCTAGTAATAGTAGTTGTGGAAGCATTTCTGGAAGGACAGTTGATTCTAAGTCAACAATGTATTTTAGTAGCACTAATTTTTATTTTGATGATGATACTAGAATTGCAAATTCTTTAATGGTATCTTCTTCATCTCAAGAAAACACCATTGGAACAAATACTTGTTTCATCTCAGGATTTAACAATACTATGTCAGGAGATTGTCAAACGAATGCAATTATAGGAAGAGATAATACGACTAACAATCACTGGCAATGGATTTTTGGATATAATAATAATGCAAAAGCACAACTTCAAAATTTAATAGGAACAGATTTAACTGGACATAGTACTTTTCAAAGACAAGTTGTAGTGGGTCAAAGCAACAGAGCTGCTGAAGGTTACTTTGTTGTTGGTGGCGGTTCTACTAGAAATGCGTTTAGAGTTCAAGGTACAACTTGCTATTCTTATTCTGGAGTTAATTCTTCTGGAGCAGACTACGCAGAATATTTTGAATGGGAAGATGGAAATCCAAATAATGAAGATAGAGTCGGTTATTTTGTTACTCATGTTGGTGAGAAAATAGCAATAGCTAATGAAAATGACTTTATTATTGGAGTAGTTTCAGCTACACCAGCGGTTATAGGTAATAACCCAGAAGAATGGAATAATAGATTTTTAAAAGATATTTATGGAAGAATTAAATATGAGAAAAAATTAATTCCTGCTAAATATGTTGACAATTTAGAAAAAACAGATAAAGTAGACGAAAATGGAAAATCTATAATGGAAAATAAAATGATTTTACTAGAAGAAGAACATTATGAGGATGTTCCAGTATTAAATCCAGATTTCGATGAAGAACAAAACTATATTGAACGAGATAAAAGAAAAGAATGGGAATGTGTAGGACTTATGGGTAAACTAATAGTAAACGATGATGGAACTTGTATCCCTAGTGGTTTCTGTAAATGCAATAATGAAGGAAAGGCGACTTCTTCTTTAAATCCTACTAGATATAGAGTATTAAAAAGATTAGACGAATCTCATATTAAAATTCTTATTCTTTAATTCTTATTTTATTATATCATAACTTTAAAAAATTCACAAGTAATTGGAGAATAAAATCCAATTACTTGTGATTAAAGGAGGAAATATTATGTGCGAAGAAATTGACATCATCAATAGTGAAGATGGTTTCATTGACGAGCCAGACCAAATGGGTGAATTAAGCGAAGAAGATAAGGAGGAATAATTATGGCAAATGGTTCATTAAGAATTTGTTTAGACCCAGGCCATTCTATTAACTATAATCGAGGAATAATACCTGGTTATTTTGAAAGTAATATGAACTGGAATCTTGCAAATTATTTAAAAGAAGAATTATTAAAATATAAAAATACAGAAGTATTTATCACTAAGAGTAGACTTGATAGTAATCCCGACCTAGAAAGTAGAGGTCGTTATGCTATCCAAAATAATTGTGAAGTATTTTATTCTATTCATAGTAATGCCGCTTCTGCCGCAGCCTGCGGAGTAAGTGTATTCCGCTCAGTAAAAAGACCAGATAGTGTAAAATTAGGCCAACTACTTGGTCAAAAAGATGTAGATATTATGAAGAAAGATACTGGAATTACTTATCTAAGACAAAATGGTAATAGCACTCGTCTTTATCCTAATACTACAAATACTGATTACTATGGAGTTATTCGTGCTTCAGTAAGAAGCGATGTTGTTAAATATAGCTATATCATTGAACACGGTTTTCATACTAATCCTACTGAATGTACTTGGCTAATGGATGATAGTCATATTAGAGAATTAGCTAAAGGAGAAGCAGATGTCTTAGCTAGTTATTTTGGGTTACAATTAAAAGACGGCTCAATCCCTACTCCAGAACCAACTCCTTCTGGAGAAATTAAAGTTGGAGATATTATTGATTTCGCTGGTGGCGGAGTTTATAGTAGTGCTAATGCAAGCACTCCAGCATATAATATTGATGCCGGAAAATATCTTGTAACTCAAATATATCAGCTTGGCAAATCAAAACATCCATATTCTTTAAATTCTGCCGATGGAAAAAGAGTCTATGGTTGGGTTGATGCTGATAAAGTAAGCAAAGAGGGTGCTCCAGCTCCAAACCCTGATACTCCTATTGAAATTGGAGATATTGTTCAATTTGCGGGCGGACCACACTATTCAAATGCAAATGCTAGTGAGGCCGCAGGAACTCCGAAAGCTGGTCCTGCAAAAGTAAGTGCAAAAAGTGAAGGTGCAAAACATCCTTACCACATTATTCATACTGACTCTCAATCTAGCGTATATGGCTGGGTAGACAGCAATAAAATTAGTAAAAATGGCTCTAGTCCTACTCCTGGGCCTGCTCCTGTTGGATGTCCATATCCTGAGCCAACTCGTCAACTCCACAAAGGCGATAGTGGAGAAGATGTTAAATGGGTACAATGGTATCTCTGTGAAGATGGTTATAATGTAGCCATTGACGGAAAATTTGGTTCAGATAGTGATAAAAAAGTACGTCAGTTCCAAGGCGACCAAGGCATCAAAGTAGACGGTTGGGTAGGAAATGACACTAAAGCAAGACTTAAAAATCCTCAAGCTAAGAAAACTAATCCTTATAAAGAACCAACTTCCGATATTCGCAAAGGCGGAAAGGGAGAAGGAGTAAAATGGATTCAATGGGAATTGGTTGAAGCTGGATATAATATTGCAGTTGACGGAAGTTTCGGGCCTGCTACTGATAATGCAGTAAGAGATTTCCAAAAGAAAAGTGGTTTAAAAGTTGATGGTTGGGTAGGTAAAGATACTAGAGCGAAATTAAAGGCTAATTAGTGAAGAAATTTATTCCTATTTTAATTAGTATTTTAATTTTATTAAGCGGATGCGGCCAGAGAAATAATTTAGTCGAATCCTCTGACTCAGCTAGCTCTTCTAGTTCAGAAACCACATCAACCACGGTAGAATCAACTACTTCCACCGAAAGTCAACAAACCACTTCAACAAGCATAATATCAATAGAAACAAAACCCCAAAAAGAAGTTGGAATAAAATGGAAAGTTCCACTAGTTATGCAAAATCCAGAATTACCTACTGGATGTGAAATAACAAGCGTAGCAATGGTTGTTAATTTCTATGGATATGATTATGATAAAATTACTATGACTGACAAATATTTAGATAAGTCTAATAATTTTTATCATAAAGATGGCCAATTATTTGGCCCTAATCCACAAAAGTTTTTCTTAGGAAATCCTAGAAGCACTAGTGGATATGGATTACAATGTTTCTCAGGGACTTGGCTAAATACATTAAATAAAATCTTTGAGGAAAATAAAAGTGAGCATTATGCGGAAGATATAAGCGGCAGAAGTTTAAAAGATTTGGAGGGTGAACTTCAATCCGCGCCGATTCTAATTAGTGCTTCAATAGACATGAATCCAGCATCACCAAGAGTTCTCTTCAAAGATTCAGAAACAAAAGAAGACGTAACAACTTACAGGAACTTCCATTGTGTTGTACTTGTTGGTTATGATGAAGATTACTATTATGTGAATGACCCCCTCGGAACTTTCTCGAAACTTGAGAAGGCACGACTTGAAAGAGCGTACACTTCGACGGGACGACAGGCAGTAATTGTTCGATAATTTGGCGTGAAAAGAGAGTATAGTCCTTCGGACTATACTCTCTTTTACTATTTAAAACTTGACTTAATAAGAAAATAATACTATAATATTTATAGAGAGAGAATAAGAAATATTAAGAAAGGAGAATTATAAATGGTATATCAAATAAAAAAAGAATGCGATAGAATTAAAAGAATATATAAATATAATTTACCAGAAACAGGTGGAGTTTTAACTCTAAATATTCCTCCTATTTATCAAATTTTAAAAGTTGATTTACAAAATAATAATCCTGTGTTTTGGGCAATAATATATCCAGAAGAAGAAAATAAAAAGTATCAAATTACTGGGCTATGGACTGGAATGGAATATGAAGAAAAAGATGGAACTTATATAGGAACTTTAACGATAGATGAACTTGTTTATCATTATTTTATAAGGGAGATATACGATGGAACTAGATAAAGAACAAAAATTAGCAGTAGAAACTAAAAAAAGAAATGTTCTTGTCGCTGCGGCCGCAGGCTCAGGAAAAACTAGAGTCATAACTGAGAGATTAAAATTCCTTCTTGATAATGGAGCTGACCCTTCTAAAGTCTTTGCTATTACTTATACCAATGCTGCTGCACAAGAAATGAGAGAAAGAATAGGTAATTCGGAAGTATTCATTGGAACTATTCATAGTTTAGCAAATCGTATTCTTCTTCTTAATGGAATAGACACAACTCCTTATCTTAACGAAGATGAGTTTGATAAGCTTTTTGAGGTAATAAAAGATAGCAATATCGAGCTTCCAGAAGTAGACCATTTGCTTATAGATGAATTTCAGGATATTTGTGAGAACGAATATGAGTTTACTATGGAGACTCTTAAACCGAGGAATTTCTTTGTAGTGGGAGATAGCCGTCAAGCAATTTATTCTTTTAAAGGAGCAAATTATAAATATTTTATGGATTTAATTAACAATCCTTTTGTTCAAGTATATGAGCTTAATAATAATTATCGTTGCGGAGAGGAGATAATTGATTTTGCTGATGTATTTCTGGACAATATGTATGATATTTATGATACTTCTGTTTACTGTAAAAGTGGAATAGTTGGTGAAGTAGAGAGGTCTCCTTTTAGTGTGAATGCTATTTTAGAATATTTAAAAGAAGGAGAGTATAAAGATTGGTTTATCCTTTGTCGTAAAAATTCTGAAATAGAAGAAATTGGATATTTTTTAGATAAGAACAAAATTCCTTATACCAGCTTTAAAAAATCAGAAATGTCTCTTGAAGAATTAAATGAGAAAGTTAATGCTAATATGGTTAAACTTCTTACTGTCCATAGCGCGAAAGGATTGGAAAGTAAGAATGTTATCGTTATAGGAGCAAAAACTTATAAGCAAGAAGAAAAACGTATCTGTTATGTTGCTGCGACAAGAGCAAAAGAAAGACTAGTATGGATGACTGAAATGCCAAAGAAAAAGCCAAACTATAAAATGACGAATTGGGGTTAAAAATGAATAAATTTTATATGGTAGAACCAATAAGAGAGAATGTTACAAAAAAAGAGTTTGATGACTTCATTAAAAAATATCCTAGAAAATTAAATTATAATTATTGTGATATTTCAATTCCTCCATCAATATCTTATAACGATTTTGAATTAGCAAATCGTTGGCCATATAGTGTAATAGCAAATACTTTTGCTTATTCTGATGATATGGAAGATTATTATTATACTCCAGAAGAAAAAAGAATTTATTCAATTATGAAAAATTATGAGCAAGTTTTTAAAAGTAAAACGGGGTACAAGGAGATGGACTAAATGAATATTATGGAGTATGATACGGAAAGTTTAGATTATACAGAAGTAGAAAAATTATTCTCTATTTTTAAAGAAGCAAGTGGAAAAGAGGGGCATACTGCTATCGCCATGCCAAAAGATATTATTATTCTTCAAGATGTAGATGAAAAGACTCTTTATAAAGTAAAAGAAATGATTGATGAAGAATTAAAGAGAAAAGTAAAAGAATCTGAAGAAGAATATAGAAAATCAAAAACAGTATATCTATTTAAATGCTATGAAACAGATGGTCAACTTATTAAAATAATTGATTTTGACTTCTCAAATATATATTCTATGGTATGTATTTGTCTTGATTGGACTGAAGGAGATAGGCATTTCGCCCTTACTTTTGATAGTATTGGATTATTTTGTAACGATTTTAATAATCCAGGCCATAAAATTATTGAACGATATAAAGAAATATCAGAAGAAGAATTTAGAGCAAAATTTAACACAAGAATTGATGAAATTTGTTTTGGAGAATTTAAGTGTCAAGGATAACTTGACACTTTTCCTTTTTTATGATATAATATAAATATAAAATACCGGACTAAAATATTAAAGTCATTTAGTCCATTACTCACTTATAATCAGAGGTGAAATAAATGGCTAAATTGATAAATGAGACTGGAAACACTTATGGGTATTTAACAGTAATTAAAAGAGCCGATAATGATTCTAGCGGAAGAGCTAGATGGTTATGTCGATGTAAATGCGGAAATGAAGTAATTGTATTGGGGAAGCATCTTAGAAGTGGAAATACAAAATCTTGTGGGTGTTATCAAAAAGAACAAGCTATTAAATCTAATATGAATAGAGCAAACAATTTAGTTGGACAAAAATTTGGAAAATTGCTTGTGCTTTCTGAATGTGGATTTATAGAACATTCTTCTGGTAAAAGAAGTCGTATTTATAATTGCTTATGCGATTGTGGAAATTATTGCCAAATACAACATCAATATTTAGAATATGGAGATACAACTTCTTGCGGATGTATCCGTTCAAAAGGAGAATTTCAAATAGAGCAAATCTTGAAAGAAAAAAATATTGAATATAAGAGAGAGTTTCATTTTGAAGACTTAAAAGATAAAGACTATCTTCGTTTCGATTTTGCAATATTTGAAAACGATAAATTAAAATGTTTAATTGAATATCAAGGAGAACAACATTATAATAAAAATAATGGATACTATAATGAAGATATTATTAGACATGATAAGCAAAAATATGAGTACTGTATATCTAAGAAAATTCCTTTAATAATAATTCAGTACAAAAGAAATTATAATTTAAAGTATGAAGATTTGCAACTGGAGGAGTATATTGATGAATTATGGAGCTAATGATATTGTTTCTTTATCCGCTGGGCGCGCGTTTAGAGAAAAAATAGGTATGTATCTCTCTGCTGACAGACAAGAAGCAATAAATCTTGGGCTTAGAGAATTGATTGTAAATGTTCAAGACGAATATGAAGTTTTTAAACCGAAAAATCCATTGCTAAAAATTGTTTTAGACTCAAATAAAAGAGAAATAGAAGTATGTGATAATATGAGAGGAATTCCTGTTGGTAAGAGAGATGATGGAATCAACTCTCTTACTGCCGCATTTTTAATTCCTCATTCCGGAGGCAAGCATACTGAAGGAGCATATTCAAGCGCCGTAGGTATCAATGGAGAAGGAAATAAAGTTGTTTGTCATACTGCGAAGTGGCTTGAAGTTACTGTTAGGAGAGATGGACATATTTGGTTTCAAAGATTTGAATCAACTGACGAAGGTGCTGCGCCAGTAACAGAAGTAAAAGATATGGGCGAGATTCCTAAAAATTGGGAGACTGGCACTATTATAAAATACTCTCCTGACGAAAAAGTTTATGGAAAAATATTTATTGATATTCTAAAGTTAAAGAAGATGCTTACTGAATTATCCTATTTCACAAAAGGACTGAAAATTCAACTTATCATAGACGGGAAAGAAGAAACTTTTTACTCTGAAAATGGGCTAATAGATGGGCTAAAGAATGAGAAAGCATTGAGCGAACCTTTTTCTTACTTTTATGAGACAGAAGATTGTAAAGTAGAACTTGCTCTACAATGGGTTTCTTCTAATGGAAATATAAAAGGATATGCCAATGGTCTTTATATGCCTGATGGTGGCGCTTTTATAACTGGTTTTAAATCTTCTTTAACCAGAACTTTTAATAACTTAGCAAATAAGAACTTTTCTGGAGAACAAATTAGAGGAGTCCTTGACGGATTTGTTTCTGTAAAAGTAAAAATGGGACAATTTTCCAATCAAGCAAAAACCGCTTTAGCAAATCCAGAAGCGAGAACAGCAACTTCAACAGCAATTAGCATCGCTCTTAAAGAATTTTTTCAAAGAAATAACCAAAGTTTTAATAAAGTTATTGAGCTTTTGACTAAAGTTGAGAAAGCCGAAGCTGCCGCGGCCAGAGCAAGAACTGCTGTCATGGATGCTCAGAAAACAGTAGAAAAAGAATTGAAAAAGAAATCCGTTCTTGCTGGCAAACTCGTTGATTGCGAAAAGCATAATGAAGAATCTCAGCTTTTAATTGTGGAGGGTAAATCTGCATTAGGTTCTATCGTCAATGCAAGAGACGGTGTTACTACTGCTTGTTTCCCATTGAGAGGTAAAATTATCAATGTCTTGAAAAATAATGAAGAAGATATTTTTAACAACCAAGAAGTAAAAGAACTTCAAATTGCTCTTGGCTGTGGTATTGGCGATAAATTTAATATGAAGAAACTTCGTTATGGTAGAGTCTGTATCGCCGCAGATATGGATATGGATGGATATTCTATTGTTTGTCTTGTCCTTACTTTCTTCTATAAATATTATCCAGAGCTAATTAGACAAGGAAAAATTTATTGGGCAAGAACTCCATTATTTTCTGTTACTTCTGGCGGGAAGACTTTCTATGCTTATTCAGAAGAAGAACTAGCAAAACTTCCAAAAGGAAAAGTCAGTAGAAATAAAGGTCTTGGTGAATTATCTGCTATTGAAATGAAAGCAACTTTATTTAGTTGTGAAGATAGTTATGTACAATTTACTATGGAAGATGCTGCGGCTGCGGCGTACTATTTTAATCTTCTTTTAGGTGAGAATGTTAAAGGAAGAAGAGAATATATTTTTGAAAATATTGATTTTGAGGCAGTTGAAGAATAACTGCCTTGACTTTTTCTGAATATTATAGTATAATATTAGTATAAAATGAAAAGGAGAGTTTGAATGGAATTAAAGCTTGATGTATCGGAAGCTCTTCCTAACTTTTACCTCCCATATGCAGGTTATGTACTTCAAACTCGTGCAATACCAGATTCAAGGGATGGTTTAAAGCAGGGTGCAAGATTTATTATTTTTGCACAAATGAAGCATAAATTAGTTTATAACAAAGATAGGAGAAAAGCTGTTGCTACTGTAAACGCAGGAATGGAGTTTAGTCCTCACGGTGATTCTAGTGTTTATGGTACTGCGGTTCGTTTATCACAACCTTTTTCACTTCGTTATCCTATTATTGAAGTAAAAGGTAATAATGGCTCTCTATTTGCAGGAGATGACTTCTCTGCGGCTCGTTATATTGAAATGAGAAGTAATAAAATTGCAGATGAAATGACTAATCTTCTTGCGAAAGAAACTATTGATAAGTGGCGGCTGAACTATACTCAAGAACAAGAATATCCAACGGTATTACCAACAAGATTTCCTTTTAGCCTTGTTAATGGTAATACTGGTATTGGTGTTGGATGTTCAAGTTCTATTCCTCAATTTAATCTATGTGAAGTATCAGATGCTTTAATAAAACTTCTTTATAATCCTAGTATTAGTTTTGAAGAAATCTATTGTCCTATTGATTTCGCAACAGGTGGCATTATTATCAATGAAGAAGAAGTAAAAGAAAGCCTTAAAATCGGCAACGGTAAAGCTGCTTGTATAAGAGCAAAAATTGAATATGATTCTGATAAAAATGAACTTTCAGTGAGAGAACTTCCTTATCAGGTATTTACTTCTACTGTATCAAAACAGATTCAAGCAGCTATTGATGAAAACAAATTATATGGAGTAGAAAGTTTCTTCGACGGGACTGGTTTTGAAGGTATCAATATTCGTATTAAATTGACTAAAGGAGCTAATCCAGAAAAGGTATGTAAACTTCTTTATAAAGAAACTTCTCTTCAACATCACTATTCTGTTAATATGATGATGCTTGAGAATGGAACTACTCCTCGTTTATTTAATTGGAAAGAAATGATGGAGAGTTACCTTTCTCATTTAGAAGATGTTATTAGAAAAGCCTATCTATTTGATTTGCGGAAGATTCAAGATAGAATTCATATTCTTGAAGGATATTTAAAAGCACTTGCTAATATTGAAGAAGTAATCCAAGTTATTAAAACTGCCGCGGATATCGAAAATGCAAAAAGGGGACTTCAACAGAAGTTTGGCTTTTCGGCGGCTCAAGCAAAAGCAATTCTCGATTTAAAACTTCAAAGATTAGCAAATATGGAGAAAATTAAAATCGAGAATGAGCTTGCAGATATTAGTAAAAAGGCAGAAGAGATTAAAAATATTCTTAGTAGCGAAGAGCTTTTCAAAAAAGAGATTGAAAAGGAAATTCTTAGAATAAAAAAAGAATATGGGGACGACCGCCGCACAGTAAATATGAATTTGAAGTTTGACGGTGATGATGAAGAGCCGGTAGAGAAGAAAACTCTTATTGTTCATCTTACCAATTTTGGTAATCTTTATACTTTTGAATCGACAACGCTTATGACTCAAAAGCGTGGCGGCAAGGGCACTAAAGTTAAAATGGATACTAATGAGTATATTATTGATACTATTAGTGATTCAAATGCAAGTAATTGTCTTATCTTCTCAAACAAAGGAAAAGTATATACTATCAATTTGAATGATTTACCTATCAATCAAAAAGTAAATGTTAATACTATTTTTGAATTTGAGACTGGAGAACAAATAACAAATATTATTCCTTTTAGTAAAATAAATAATCGTAACTATATGATTTTTGTAACTAAGAATGGAATGGTTAAAAAAAGCTCCTTAGAGGAATATCGAATTAAGAAGTCTAAAGGAGTTATTGCTGTTAAGATAAAAGATGGTGATTGCCTAAAAAGAGTTATGCTGGTAGATTCCGCTCCTGTTGGAATTTTGACAAAAGCCGGAAATTATCTTATAATAGATACAGAAACAATAAATCCGACCGGACGAGCTACATCAGGGGTTATAGGAATTAAGTTGTCTAAAGATGATGAGGTAGTCGATGCAAAAATTATTCCACCAAATACAAAAGAAATAATTTCAATTTCTTCAAGTGGAATGATTAAGAGAACTGATTATGAGAGTTTTTCAATCGGCAATAGAGCTACAAAAGGTTCTGCTATTCAAAAACTTAAAGACAACGACACTATGATTAGCTTTAATGTTATTGACGAGAAAGACGACGAAATCGCCGTTGTGTCTAATAAAGCTATAATTAAGATACCTCTTAAAGAAACTCAACTTTCAAGTAAAGGCGCTCAAGGAACCCAAGCAAAAAAACTTGAAGCGGGAGAAAGGATTACCGAAGTTTTGAAAATAAAGGAGAGGTAGAATGGAGAATGAGTTTGCTTTAGAAATAAAAAGACAAAAAGTTTTAACAGAATATAAAAGTGCTTTGATTTCTGCTATTAACCTTATACTAGATAATATTAAAAGTCAAAAGGATTTGGCCGAAGCTATTATAGAAAACGGTAGCACAAAAATGACTTCTGAAAAAGTAAAAGGATTTGAGAAATCTATTGACCGCTATTCAGCCTTAAAAAATAAAATTGAAAATGATTTAAAGCTATCAAAAGCTGACTATTCATTACTTGCAGTTGCTTGTACTGGTGCAAGCAATAGTGTTGCTTCAAATGCTCATAAACTTTTAGACTCAGCTAAACAACTGCAAAACTTAGCAAAAGCATTTATGGCGTAATTGGGAATTTAATCCCAAAAACAATAAAATTTGACTTTACTTAAATTTTATTGTATAATAAATATATAAGGTTGGGAAGCAAACCACCTTGTAATAAAATAATTTTATAAAAGAGTAAACGGAGGAAAATCTAATGACTGAAGGTTCACGCAAAGTATTTAATTTTTTGAAGGAAAACTATGGTGAGAAGCTGACTAACGCTGATATCGCTACTTCTCTTGGCCTAACTGGTCCTACTGTTGTAGGTTCTGTTAATGGTCTTGTAAAGAAAGGCTATGCCGTCCGTGAGGAAGTTACTATTCCCGCAACAGAAGAAGGCGGTAAGGATGTTAAAGTTAAGTATATTTCTCTTACCGACGCTGGCATGAGTTTTGACCCTGATGCCGAAGCAAAGAAAGACTAATAGATAATCTTCTTTAATATAAGAGGAGAGATTTTTAAACAGAGAATCTCTCCTCTTAAAAATTTAAGATTATTTAGAAGAAACCAGTATATTTTATAAAAATTGTGAGGTATTTTAAATGTTGAGACAAGCAGATAATAAAGTGCGTATTGAGGGTATTCTTAGTGAAGTTGATATTAAGACTGGTGAATCTAAGAAAGACGGCAAGCCTTATGTAATGGGCGAAATCAAGGTTAAAGTAACTCAGGATATTAACGGAAAAACCGAGCATATGGAAATTCCTGTTAATATGTTTGCTACTAAAGAAACCAAGAAAGGCGGTCTTAATCCCGCTTATGAGAATATTATGAAAATCAAGGAAGAGTATACAAGTATTGCTTCCTGCGGTAACGAAGATGATGCTAGTAGAATTCGTATCGACCGCGCCGAGATTGGAGAGAATGCGTTTTGGGGTAATAATGGGGTTCTTGTTTCCAGACCTCGTATTCGCGCTTCGTTCTCTACTAGAATCAAGAAAGATGAATGTCAAGAGGCTGCTAATTTCGAGGCAGTAATTGTCATTGGTAATATTAAAGAAGAAGTCAGAAATGATGAGCCAACTGGCCGTCTTATCGTAAAAGGTATTCTTGTTCAGTATGGCGAGAGAGCTGATGTTGTTGACTTTATCGTAGCTTCTACTGACGCTATCAATCATATTCAGACTTACTGGAATGAGGGAGATACAGTTCGTGTTGCTGGTAAAGTGAATTTCTCTTCTCGTGTTATTCACGAGGAAAAAGAGGTTGGATTCGGTGACCCGATTATCGAAGACCGTACTATTTCAGTAAAAGAACTTATTATTACTTCTGGTTCTCAAAGTGCTCTTGACGGAGATTTGGCTTATGAAGCTGATGAAATTAGAGAAGCTCTGAAGAGACGCCAAGCTACTCTTGATGAGCAGAAAGATAATGCTTCTAAGAAAGAGGCTGCGCCCGCGGAGAAGAAAAGTACTGATTTTGGATTTTAAGGAGGTAATCAATAATGATTAACATCCTTGAATTACAGCCAACAAAAATCAGTAGAAACCTTAAAGGTAAGTTTATGTTAATTTATGGAGAGCCGAAAACTGGTAAAACGACTCTCCTTAGTAAACTTCCTAAATCACTCATTTTAGCCTTTGAACCTGGTACCAACGCATTAAATAATATTATGGTTGCTCCTATCACAAAATGGTCAGATTTTAAGGGAATTTTAAAGCAATTAAAAGCTCCCGCCGCACAAGAAAAGTATGACTTTATTGGAATTGACACCGCCGATATTGCGTATGAGATGTGTGAGAAATATATCTGTATCCAAGCAGGAGTAGACAATATTGGAGATATTCCTTACGGAAAAGGATATGCTCTTTGTAAAAAGGAATTCTCTGATTCTTTTAGAGAAATGGCCCAGCTCGGCTATGGTATCTGTTTTGTTTCTCACAGCGCAGAAAAGCAATTTAAGAATGAGAAAGGCGAAGATTATACTCGAATTGTTCCAGCCCTACCTACCCGTCCATATGATACCATAAATAAAATGGTAGACATCATAGGATATATTCGCAATATTAAAAATTACGAAACTGGTGAATCTAAAACTTTTCTATTCTTCCGTGGAGACGATAGATTTTTAGCAGGTTCCAGATTTAAATATATTGAACCTAGAGTAGAGTTCAGTTATGAAAATCTTGCTAATGCTATTTATGATGCGATTGATAAACAGGCAAGTGCAGATGGTACAACAAGCACAGATGAATATAACTCTTTCTATAAGCCTGAAGAGGAAGGTCGTTCATTTGAAGAAGTTATGAATGAAGCTAAAGAACTTTGGGTAAAATTAACTGACGGAAATGAGGGTAATGCTATTAAAATCTTAGATGTAGTAGAGAGAACTTTTGGTAAGAGAATGAAATTATCAGAAGCAACCGCACCTCAGAAAGATTTACTTGAACTCGTCGTTAATGAAATGAGAGATATGTAATTTTGAGGAAGGGCTTTATAAGTTAAAGCCCTTCTTCTTTTATTGAAGGAGCGTATAAATGAAAGTAATAGACACAAATATTCTACTTCATAATCCCAATATCTTAGAAGAAATAGAAGATGCTGTTATTACTATTAGGGTAATTGAAGAAATTGACGGCTTAAAGAAAAACATAAATCCAGAAGTTGCATATCAAGCGCGGCGGGCCAGCTACGCGATTCTTTCTAATGACAGTAAAATAACTTATTGCGAAGAAAGGAATGATAAACTTAGCGTTGATGATGAGCTTGTTTGGCTTTGTAAAAAGCATAAATGGGAATTGATTAGTAATGACCTTAATCTTCAAATCAAATGTAGATTTAAAAAAGTAAAATGCTCTGGATATTCTAAGGTTAAAAATAATTATACTGGTGTTATTTATTTAGCTTTAGATTTTGATGAAGCTGGTTATAATGAAGACTTAGAAAAGTTACTAAATACAAAAACTCCGCCAGAACCTATGGCGGAAAATCAATTTCTTATTGTTCAAGACAAAAATAAAGAAGTTACTGATTCATATGGCCAAAAACATAAGCAAACAATAATGTCTTTTATCTGTAAAAATGGAAAGTTAGAAATAGTAGATAATCAGTTTATTAAAAATAAGTTTGTTAATACTATAAAGCCAAGAAATGCAGAACAAGAATGTTTAATTAGACTGCTAAAAGATAAAGATATTAGTATTGTTTTGGCCGCAGGAACTTTTGGAGTTGGTAAAAGTTATCTTCTTATAAATTACGCTCTTCAAGAATTGGAAAAGGGTAATATAAATAAGATTATCTATGTGCCCAACAATTCATTTAATGAAAACACAAGAGAGATTGGCGCCCTCCCTGGAGATTTATTTGAAAAAGAAGCTATCCATATGGGAACTCTTATGGATATTGTTGGTCCAATAATTGTTGAAGAAATGGTAAAAGAAGAAAAAATAGAAGTTGCCCCAGTATCAACTATGAGAGGAAGAAACTTTACAAATAGTATTATTATTGTAAATGAGGCACAAAACTTAACAGAAGACCATGTTAAATTACTAATTGCTCGTTGCGGCGATGGTACAAGGATATTCTTTGATGGGGATATTAAACAAGCTGATAGTCATGTTTTTAGAAATAAGAATGGATTAAAACTATTACAAAAATTAAAAGATAGTCCAATCTTCTGTAAAATTTTTGGAACAGTAAAATTAGTTACTATTGAAAGAAGTTTAACTGCACAAGCATCTGCGTACTTAGATGATTCAATTTGACAATAATTAGAAATTATGATATAATTAAAGAAAGGGGTGAGAAAATGGGTAGATTGGTTAAATGCCAGTATTGTCAGCAAATGGTTGATAAAGACATAGCAGTAAGATTTGATGAAAAGAACTTCCATGAAAAGTGCTGTCAAGAATATCAAGACAGAAAGCAAATCTTTAAATATGTCGCTCATTTATTCGGGTTTAAAAGCGAAAATAAACCCGGCCCCGTCATAATTTCTCAACTAAAAAACTTTAGAGAAAAATATCCTTACTATACTTATAAGGGAATTTTAAATGCTCTCACCTATTTCTATGATGTAAAGAAAGGTTCTAAAAAGAAAGCAAATGAGGGTATAGGAATTGTTCCTTTTGTATATGATGAAGCACAGGACTATTATCAAAAATTAAGTTATAAACAAGAAAAAGTGGCGGAGACAGTTATTAAACAGCTAGAAAAAGAGCCAGTGGTTATAAAGGTGAAAAAGCAAATGGAGAAAAAGGAGAAACCACTTTATAATTTAGAAGAATTATAGGTATTGGAGGTCGCATGAGTGAATTTAGATAAGAATACGATTCTTCAAATATTTGGCTCTCTTATGAAAAATCCTATGCTTTTAGCAGAGGTAGATAAGTATTCATTAACTCCACAAGATTTCTCCACTAACTTTGAAAAATATATTTTTGCCGCAATAAATAATTTATATCAGAATGGTGCAGAAAGAATCAGCGTAGTTGATATTGATAATTATTTAGTTGGTCATGAAACTGTATATGGAGTATTTACAGAAAATAATGGTATTGAATACTTAAATGACGCAGAAGATTTAGCAACTCTTGAGAATTTTAACTACTACTATAATAAGTTAAAAAAGCATAATGCTATCAGGGATTTAAAACTTATGGGTTTTAATACTAATAAGATTTATCCAGAAAATATGCTTGATGAAGATAGAGAAAGTAAACTAAATGAGTTCGAGAAAATGTCTGTTCAAGATATTTTTAGTAGCGTTAAAGCAGATGTTGCAAAAACAGAGTCAAAATACGCAAAGAAATCAAATACACAAACTTTAAAAGCAAATGATGGAGTTCGAGACTTAATTAAGAAACTCAAGACAACTCCTGAAATTGGAGTAAATTGCCAAGGGGAAATATTTAATACTGTCGTTAGAGGAGCAAGACGAGGAAAATTTTATATTCGCTCCGGCGGCACTGGTACTGGTAAGACAAGAAGTATGGTAGGAGATGCTTGTTATATAGCTTATCCTATTAGGTACAATTCAAGAACAGAACTTTGGGAGAATACTGGAAGTTGTGAGAAAATTCTTTACATTGGAACAGAGCAGAAGCCAGATGAAATTCAAACTATGATTTTAGCCTATCTTACTGGAATAAATGAAGAGAAAATTCTTTATGGTAATTTTAATGAAAAAGAAGAAGAACTTTTAGAAAAAGCAATGAAGTTAATGGATATTTATGAAGACAATTTTATTATTTCTCAAATTCCAGACCCAAGTATAAATGAGGTAAAAACACATATTAGAAAATTCTGTTTAATTGAAGGAATTGAAAATGTTTTTTATGATTATATTTTCTCTAGTCCAGGACTTCTAAGTGAATTTAGAGATTTAAAAATACGCGAGGATAGACAAACGTTATGTCCTCTTATATAGCTTTTCCGCCTTATCAGCGGGGTTACGGCGCCCGCGCCGTAGCTAACGGGGAAGCCTAAGTCGAAAGATATGGTAATCCCGTGGGAATCAAAATATTGAAGTAATTCATCACAAAAACTACATATATATGTAAGGATGGTGATGATAAATGAAATTTAATTATTATCAAATAATTAACATTAAAAATGATAAAAAGTATATTGGAATAACAGAAAAAGAAGCCAATATTCGATTCAAAGAACATAAAAATTTATTAAATAAAAATAAACATCCTAATTATAATCTTCAAAAAGATTGGAATTTATTTGGAGAAGAAAATTTTGTTTTTAGTTTGATAGAATCTTGTGATTATAATTCTTTAGAAGAAGGATACGAAAGAGAGCATTATTTAATTTCAAATAGTGAAAATTTATATAATATTGCTCCAGGTGGTCGAATAAATCCTATGTATTCTAAAGAAATAAAAGAAAAAATGATAAAAACAAAACAAGATTCAGTTCCTAATATTTATCAATTAGAAGAAATTGAGGAGAATGTTTTTAAAGTAATAAATAAATTTAATTCACAAAAAGAAGCTCAAAAATTAACTGGATTATCTCAAGCCAATATATCTAGAAGCATAAAAGAAAAAGTTAAAGGTTCTGGATATTATTGGATAGAAGAGAATCAGTTACTCAATTTTGAGAAAGAATGGAAGCCAAAAAGAACAAAATTTAAACCAACAGCCCAGCTGAATGAAAAAGAAGAAATAATAAAAGTTCATCACAATCAATCTTCTTTTGATAAAGAATACGGATGGGGTTCTGGATGCGTTAGACAAGCTGTTGCTAAAAACTGGAAGGCACACGGAATTAAATTTATTTCAATAGATGAATCAGAATATTACAAAATAAAACCAATTACTTTAATATTTTGAAGCCTGTATCGACTATTCCTTTTCAAAGGGAAGTACAATCTCTATTGATACGAGATTGGAAAGAGCTATAGTCACATAGTGATTAAAAGATAGTCAGTACCAATAGAAATATTGGATAATACGGTAGTTTTGATGATGCTATCAACCACACTCAAAGACCTTGCGGCCGAACTAGATGTATTTATTATGTCAGCTACTCAGGTCAATGGAGAATTGGATGATAAAAAGGGAATAAAAAATCAGACTTGTTTGCGCGGAGCAAAAAGCATAGCAGATAAAGTTGATGTCGGATGTATTACAATGAAAGTAACACAGGACGAACTTACAACTTTAGATATTCTTATTAAAAAAAGAGGTATTAAACCTAATCAAGTAACTGATATTTATAAAGTAAGAAGAGGACGATATAACGATGTCCGTATTTGGAGTTATATGGATTTAGGAACTTGTAGAAAACAAGACTTATTCATAACAGACGCAAACTTTAAAGAAATAGATGGATTTCAAACAATCAGAATTTTATTTGATGAAGATAGAATTGGTGAATATGACTCTATTATACAACTTCTTAATACTGGCGAAGTCACAGAAACATTAGAAGAAGTTTTAGAGGAAAAAGAATTAAATGTTGAGGAATTAGGAAATTCTGACCTTAAAGATATTATTTCAGAAAGGCCAGTATTTGCAGGTTTATTATTTTAAGAAAGGAGAGATAAGATTTGGAAAAGTTAGACTTATATGAGCTACAAAAAAGTTTAACTACTGAAAATATTATCACTCTTGTTACTAGTCTCGGAGCAGATAGATACGATGATAAGGAAAATTATATTATTTTTCCTACTATTTGTCATAATGAAAATTCAGAAGATGCTAGTATGAAATTATATTATTATAAGAATACTGGGTTATTTACTTGCTATACGGATTGCGGAGAATCTTTTAATATTTATACTCTTATTGAAAAAGTTTATGCTCTTCAAAATAGAGAAATCAGATTTTCCGAAATAGTAAATCTTGTTCTTGAAAAAACCGGTATTGATTCTTCTTTATATCAATTTGGGGAAAAGAGATATAAAAGTACATCTGATAAATATAAAAAGAAAAATAGACAAAGAGAATTAGAAATATTTGATGATAAGGTATTAGGAGTTTTTGATAAACATTATCCGGTAGAATGGATAGCAGAAGGCATATCAAGAGAAAGTATGGATAAATATAATATTTTATATTCAATATCCAGAAATAAAATTATTATTCCTCATTATAATATTAGTGGACAGTTAATTGGAATAAGAGGAAGAAGTCTTAATAAAAGAGAGATAGAAGAATTTGGTAAATATATGCCTGTTGAGGTAGAAGGAAAATGGTATTCTTTTCCTTTATCACAAAATCTTTATGGGCTTAATGTTAGTAAAGAGGGAATAAAAAAGAAGAAAAAGATAATTCTTTTTGAGGGCGAAAAATCTTGTTTAAAGTATGATAGAATGTTTGAAGATAATATTAGCTGTGCTGTTTGTGGAAGTGCCTTTAATAAAAATCAATTAAATATTCTTCTAAAAAATTTTGAATTAGATGAGATTATAATAGCCTTTGATAAAGAATTTGAAAGATATAATGATGAAAAGGGAAGAGAATATTTTAATAAATTAGAAAGTATTTGTAGAAAGTATCAAAATTATTGCAATTTTTCATTTTTGTTTGATAAAGAAAATTTATTAAAATTAAAAGATTCTCCAATAGATAGAGGAAAAAATATCTTTCTTCAATTATATGACCAAAGAATTCATTTTAGGAGTATGTTGAACTAATGAAATATAATTGTAACCACATAATAAAAGAGAATTTCTTAGAATCTCTTTTGAGATTAAGAGGAATAGATAATTATTTAGAATATCTAAATCCAAAGCCAGAAGATTTATGCAATCCATATGATTTAGATAATATCTCCGAAGCGGCTGACCTACTACTAGAAAAACTAGAAGATAAAACTAGCGAAATTCATTTTATTGTAGACTGTGACCAAGATGGATATACTTCATCTGCAATGCTTTGGAATTACATTAAAGAACAGTATCCAGAAGCAAAACTTTCTTATCATATTCATTCAGGAAAACAGCATGGGCTTGAAGATATGATTGATGGTATTGAAAATTCAGGAGCAAAAATAGACCTTATGATTGTCCCAGATGCTGGTAGTAATGATTATGAATATCATAAAAGATTAGCGAATATGGGAATTCCGACTATCGTTCTTGACCACCATGAGGTAGATAAATATAGCGAAGATGCTATTGTAGTAAATAATCAATTATCAGAAAAATATCCAAACAAAGGATTATCTGGCGCTGGAATAGTATACAAATTTCTCGAAGTTCTTGATGATAAATTAGGTATTCAAAAAGCAGATAATTATATGGATTTGGCCGCCGTAGGTATAGTTGGTGACATGATGACTATGACTACGATTGAAAATAGATATATTGTATCAAAGGGATTAAGCAATATTAAGAACAACTGTATTGAAGAAATCATAAATAAGCAATCTTTTTCAATTAAAGATAAAAATCATATTACTCCAATCACAGTCTCTTTTTATATTGCCCCTTTGATTAACGCAGTTATTCGAGTGGGAAGAGAATCTGAAAAAGAAACTTTATTTCTTTCTCTCATCGACGGAAAAAGAATGGTTCCAAAAATTAGCAGAAATAAAGTAGTTGAAGGTCAATTTGAGTCGCTAGGAGAACAAAATGCTCGTAACTGTGTAAATGCAAGAGGACGGCAGAATAGAGCCAAAGATAAAGCTATTGAGCAATTAGAAATGAAAATTATCAAAAATGGTCTTGATGAAAATAAGATTATTTTTGTTGAAGTAGATAACGAAGATATTGATTCTACTCTTACTGGTCTTGTTGCAATGCAACTAATGGCTAAATATAAAAAACCAGTTATTGTTGCGAGAGAAAATGATGAAGGATTTTTAAGAGGTAGTGCTCGTGGAGATACAAAAAGTGCCTTAAAGGATTTAAGACAATTTTTTATTGATAGCGGATACTTTGAATATGCAGAAGGACACGCTGCGGCGCACGGTATTTCTATCGAAAGAAAAAAACTAGAACCTTTTATCAATTATGCTAACAAAGAATTAGCTGATGTTAATTTTAATGAAGGTGTTTATGAAGCTGATTTTATCTTTAAAGCAGACCAAGGAGACGAGATATCAGAAGCTATTTTAGATTTAACTCAATTTCCTGATATTTGGGGAAAAGACAATGAAGAGCCTCTAATAGTTGTTGAAAATATACGACTAAAAAGAAGCGATATTATTGTTTATGATACTAAATCACCTGCAACAGTGAAATTCACATATGCTGGAATTGATTATCTAAAGTTTTCTGCGGACTCTTTTAAAGAAGAATTAGACGATATGAAAGAAATTGAACTCACTATTATTGGGAGAGCAAACCTTAATGAATGGCAAGGAACTACTAAACCACAAATTTTTATAGAAGATTATAATTTAAGAAATCCTGTCTTTGACTTTTAGGAGAATAAAATGATTGTGCAAAAGGTATATTGCGATTATTGTGGTAAAGAAAAATCGGATATAAGAAGAATTTATATTTTAAAGGGAAGAAAATGCGATGCTGCTGGTGATATGGAAGATGATGATTATTATAAAGATTTGTGTCCAAACTGTATGGCAAAAATCTTAAATTCTATAGGCAGAGGAGCTAATATAAAGAAAATTCTCCCTGAATAAAATTTGATTTTTCTGCAAAAGTATGATATAATATATGTATAAGGAAAATAAAGGAGATGGGTTAGTGATAGATATTAAGATGTGCAGGAGATTTGAGACTCACTCACACTCTCATTATAGCAATATCCGCCTATTGGACTCAATAAATAGACCAAAAGATATGATATTGACCGCATATAAGTTAGGATTAAGTGGAATTTGTTTAACTGACCACGAAGCTTTGTGCGGTCATGTTAAATTTTTGCAGTTAGAAAAGTCTTTAAAAGAAAAAGGAAAAATTCCTGAGGACTTTAAAATTGGACTTGGTAACGAGATTTATCTTACTGATGATAGAAGAAAATCTCAAAAATATTTTCACTTTATCTTAATTGCAAAAGATACTGAGGGTCATAGACAATTAAGAGAGTTGTCTTCTAAAGCATGGTATAATTCTTATTATGATAGAGGTATGGAGAGAGTTCCAACTCTTAAATCTGAATTGAAAGAGATTATAGAAAAAAATAAAGGTCATATAGTAGCAACTACTGCTTGTCTCGGCGGCGAGCTACCTAATTTAGTTTTAGCTTTAACAAAAGCTGAAAGTGCAAGAAATAAAGACAAAAATGAAATTAACTCTATTAAGGGAGAAATTGTTAATTTCTTGAAGTATTGTACTGACCTTTTTGAAAAAGATTTTTATATTGAAATTGCTCCAAATGCAGATTCAAAAGAACAAATTGTTTTTAATAATAGAGTTAAAGATATTGCAAAAGCTCTTGGAATTAAAATGATTTTTGCAACTGACGCGCACTATTTAACAGCGAAAGATAGACCAATGCATAAGGCTTATCTTAATTCTAAGGATGGAGAAAGAGAAGTTGATGGCTTCTATGGAGCCGCACACTTAATGGATAATCAAGAAGCTTTTGATAATCTTTATCCGTATTATAATGAGGAAGAATTTGAAGAACTTTGCGGCCATACTATGGAGATATTTGATAAAGTAGAAAAATATGATATTTTTCATAATCCTATTATTCCTATGGTAGAGGTAAAAGATTATCCGAAAACTCTTTCTTATTTTGGGGCTAATAATAGTTATAAAGATGAACTCGATTCAAATTGGAAAACAATCAGGTATTTATTACTATCTGATAATATTCAAGAGAGATATTGGATAAATCAATGTCTTGAGGGGTTAATAAATAAAGGTCTTTTTAATAAAGATGAATATATTAGTCGTATAGAGATAGAAGCAGATATTATTAAAACGATTAGTGAAAAATTAGGAAACTGTTTATTTGCTTATTTCAATACTTTTCAACATTACATTGATTTGTTTTGGGAGTGCGGTAGTCTTAGCGGTCCCGGTCGAGGTTCATCAGTATGTTTTCTATCTAACTATCTTTTAGGTATCACTCAGTTAGACCCAATTAAGTGGGAACTTATGGAATGGCGTTTCTTAAATAAAGAGCGTGTTGAGCTTCCTGATATTGATACTGACTTAAGTCCAAGTAAAAGAAAGTTAATCTTTAAAAGAATTAGAGAAGAAAGAGGCGAACTCAATCTTGTTCAAGTCTGTACTTTTGGGACAGAAGGAACTAGAAGTGCCATTCTTACTTCTTGTCGCGGGTATAGAGGAAAGACTCTTGAAAATGGAGAATTTGAATATCCGAATGGAATTGATGTTGATATAGCTCAGTATATGACTGGACTTATTCCTCAAGAAAGAGGATTCTTATGGCCTCTTGAGGATGTTATTAACGGGAATGAAGAAAAAGAAAGGAAACCAATTAGGGCTTTCTTAGAAGAAGTTAATAAATATGACGGTCTTTTAGATATTATGCTTTCTATTGAAGGACTTGTCAATAAAAGAAGCCAACATGCCAGCGGTGTTATTCTTTATAATAATTCTCCTTTTGATACCAATGCTTTAATGAGAAGTCCAAATGGAGATTTAACAACTCAATTTGCATTGCATGAAAGTGAAGCATTAGGAGACACTAAATTCGACTTCTTAGTAACTGAAATTTGTGATAAAATTACAAATGCTTTAAATCTTCTAAAACAGGATGGTTATTTTAAAGAATGTAATTCTTTAAGAGAGATTTATGAGAAGTATCTCCATCCTGAAGTTATCAATCTTGGAGATAAAAGAATTTGGGAAGCTCTCGCGGCGGGAACAGTTCTTGATGTATTCCAGTTTAATAGTGATGTTGGACTCCAGGCGGCAAAACTTATTAAAGCAGAGAATCCTATTGAAATGACTATGGCAAATGCTCTTATGAGACTTATGGGAGAGAAAGATAAAGAAAGGCCTCTTGACCGATATGTTCGTTTGAAAAATAATATAAATGAATGGTATAGCGAAGTTAAAAATAGAGGATTATCCGAGAATGAAATTAAAGTTCTTGAAAGATATTATCTTCCTCGTAAGGGAGTCCCTGCGCTTCAAGAGGATTTGATGCTTGTATGTATGGATAAAGATATTGCTCATTTTACTTTGAAAGAAGCTAATAATGCAAGAAAAGTTGTTGCAAAAAAGAAGATGGACCAAATTCCTGAACTTAAAGAACAATTCTTAAATAATTGTCCAAATCATAATTTTGGGGAATATGTTTGGGAAACTACAATGGGGCCGCAGATGGGATATTCATTCGCATTACCTCATTCATTAGCTTATAGCTTTGTTGGTATTCAAACTCTTATTCTTGCGACAGAATACCCAAGTATCTATTGGAATTGTGCTTGTTTAATTACAAATAGTGGTGGTAATGAAGATGCAGAAGATGACGAGGATGGAGAAGAAAGCGAACGAGTATCTAAGAATTGTCTTTCCGAACTCTCTACAATATCAGAGAATGATATTAGTGAAGACGATGACGAAGAAGATGAAGAAGAGGGCGAAGATACTCCTGAGAAAGATAAAAAGAAAAAGAAGCAAAGAAATACTAACTATGGAAAAATCTCAACAGCAATAGGAACAATGCAACACGCTGGTATTTCAGTTTCGCCGCCAGATATAAACAAATCATCATTTACTTTTATTCCAGATGTTGATACTGATACAATTATTTATGGAATAAAAGGAATTAACAGAATAGGAAATGAGCTGGTTAATGAGATAATTAGTAAAAGACCTTATAGCTCAATTAGTGATTTTTTATCAAAAGTAAAGGTAAATAAACCTCAAATGGTTAGTTTGATTAAGTCTGGAGCTTTTGATAAGTTTGGCAATTCAAGAGAAGAAGTTATGAATCAGTATATTGATTCTATTACTGAAAAGAAGCAAAGATTAACACTTCAAAATATGAAAATGTTGATTGAGCATAAGTTAATTCCAGAAGAACTTAGTTTTGAAGTTAAAGTATTCAACTTTAATAAATATCTTAAAAAATGTAAAACAGGAGATAATTATTATCTTGATGAAATTGCATATAGGTTCTATGAAGATAATTATGATTTAGATTTACTATGGTATGAGGAAGACACTTGTTTAATATCTCAAAAAGACTGGGATAAAATTTATAAAAAGCAAATGGACCCAGTTAGAGATTATATTAAGGCAAATGTAAATGAGCTATTAAATAAATTAAATTCAGAACTTTTTGACGAGAATTGGACTAAATATTGTAGCGGTAGTATTAGTAAATGGGAAATGGATAGTATTAGTTTCTATTACCATGAGCATGAATTAGCTGATATTGACGAAAGTGCATATAATATTTGCGATTTTACAGAGCTATCGGAAGAACCTGATGTTGATAGAGTTATAGTAATGAATGGCAGAGATGTTCCTTTATTTAAACTTCATAGAATAGCAGGAACTGTTCTTGATAAGAATAAGACAAAAAATTCTATTACTCTTTTAACAAATTATGGAGTCGTTAATGTTAAAATTTATCAAGCTCAATTTGCGAAGTACGATAAACAAATAAGCCAAAAACTTGCAGACGGCCGCAAGAAGATTATTGAAAGGTCATGGTTCTCAAGAGGTAATAAGCTTATGATTACTGGAATAAGAAGAGGAGATAACTTTATTCCAAAAATTTATAAAAACAGTATCTACAAAGAACCAATAGACTTAATAAAAGAGGTAGATGGAAGTGACTTGATATTAGTCACTCATAGAGCGGAGGAAGAATAATGGACATAGGATTATTAGACCAAGATGCTCTTTCTTCTCCGAGTACCTTTCTTCCGAATTTAGAGATAATGAAACTTTCGACTTATTATAAAAAAAATAAGAATTATGTTTCTTTTATCCTAGACCCTAATAAGATAGAAAGATATAATAAAGTTGTTCTTAGAAAAGATATAAATGATGGAGAATATCTTTCAGAGCTGTTTTTGGAAGACAAATGCGAATACGGCGGCCTGGCCTTTACCAACGGTATATATGTTCCTTTAGAAGAAGAAATTGAGAATTCTATTCCAGACATTTCTATTTATAGTTCTTACTTTAAAAGAATACTTATAGGAAAGAAAAAATATGAAGATTTACAAAGAAAATTATTAAAAAGCTCTTTTATTCGATTATCTTCTAATGGAAAGACTTGCAATTTAGATTCTTCAAAAGGATTTATAGGAGAAGGAGCAAGAATTGAAAATACTATATATATCTATGATATTGGTATATTTAATATTGAAAATGCAAATGAAGCTATAAGTGATATTGTTTTGGGGAAAAAGCAAAAGGCAAAGATAGTTCATCCTCAGTATTGTAATAATTTTTCTGAAATTGAAAAATGGTGTAGAGAAAAATGGAGTCATACTGAAAATCGTTTTATTTATAACAAGATAATTTTAAATAAAGAATTAAAAGAAATTTGTGATAAATCTCCAGAATTTACTTGTAAACCAGTTATTTTAATGTGTAATGACAAAAGTGGAACTTATACAGATAATTTCCTAAAAACTGATTTTAGAAATTCTTTAAATAGAATAATTTATGTGATGACAGAAAAAGCTAAAGTTAAATTTGAATGTAAGCAAGAGCCAAAAGATAAGAACTTTAAAATGCTATACCGAAACTTAATATTATGGAGTAATGGCGGATTTGGAAAATTTACTTTTAGAGAATATCTTTTTGGAAAAGGACAAAAAAAGACGACTATCTTTTTAGATAGTCTTGCTGAAAATGACGCTGCTTTGAGAGAGCTAATTAGTATTGCTCCTCAAAAAATTTATAGCAAAGGAGGAAAATGGTTATTATGACTGATATTGAAAGAAAAGATAGGATTGACTTTCTTAATAAGCAAATAGAGGAAATTCTATCTCCAAGTAAATTTACTCTTAATAATGTGGTTTTAGAACTACAAAGAGAAATTGGAAAACTACAAGATGAATGTAATCATAAATATCATGAAGGGTTTTGCGAGTATTGCTATAAATCCGAGGAGTAATAAATGAAAAAAAAAGCGACTGTAATTAAAGCTAGTGAAATTAACAATTTTAAAGTCCAAAGCATCAATATACCTGAAGTAGAGAATATTCCAGATATGCCTCCAGTAAAGAAACCTTGCGGCCCGATTAAGAAAGCAGTAAGAGATTTCCTTGATACAAAAGATGTAAAAGATTTTAATAAAATCTTAGAAATTGCTGATACCTTAAATCGAACAATTATTATTGAAGAAATTGATGAAGAATCAGGGGTTGTCGCAGAAAGTTTAATTCGTTTCTGGAATAGATATGATGAAGAGAATGAAATTCCTATTGAAGAAAGAAAACCAATTAAAATATATATTGATTCTCCTGGTGGATATTTAACCTCTACTTTTACTATTATGGATTCAATTAAGTTATCAAAGACTCCTGTTTGGACTATCAATATAGGCTGCGCTTATAGTGGAGGATTCTTTATCTTTATCTGCGGACACAAAAGAATTGCTTATCCAACATCATCTTTCCTTTATCATGAAGGAAATGGCAGCGTTAGCGGTGATGCAAATAAATTCCAAAATCAAGCAGATTTCTACAAGAAGCAAAGACAAAGATTGAAAGAGTTTACTTTAAAATATACAAAGATAACCGAAGAACAATATAATGAGCATATAAAAGATGATTGGTGGCTATTTGCTGATGAAGCTATTGAGCTTGGAATTGCGGATGAAATAGCAACTGAATTTATCTAAGGAGCGAGTAATGGAGTGGATTATTCTAGCTTGTGCTCTGGGATTATTAACCGGAGTTATTATAGGATATTTTATAAAAAGAAAAATAAATCGAAAGATTAACAATAAAATATTTGAAGAAGAATCTATTATTCTAAATGACTATTATGAAAAGATAAATAATGCAAGAAAAGAATATGAGAAACTTCAAATAGAGACAGAAAAAGCGACTGATAGTTTTAATAAATTTACGGTTGCCATGAAAGAAGCACAAGAAAGAGAATTAAAAATTTGCTACGAAAATGGACTAGAGGAAATCAAACGGAAGCTTCTCAAGGCAGACTCTGAATTAAACGCAAATTATCAAGAAAATAGATTAAAATATAGTAAAGAAATTAACGAAATTAAATCTGAATTAGACCTTTTCAAAGCTGCCCGCCGAGCGATAATTGATGACCAAAAGCGGCAAGAAGAAATGGAAACAAATAGAAATTTCTATATGCTTCAAATAGGACAATATGATAAGATGGATATTGAACAATTAAGACTAATTGAGCCTAAACTTCATAATAAAGAAGTATTAAATAAGCTAATATGGTCAACCTATTACCAAGTTCCTTATAAAGATTTAATAGGAAGAATATTTGGAACTAAGAAAGTTTCTGGAATATATAAAATAACTTGTGTAGAGAACAATAAAACTTATATTGGAAAATCTGTTGACGTTGCTAATAGATGGTCTGAGCATATTAAGAGTTCTCTTGAAATAGGAACAATAGCTAAAAATCAACTTTATACTTTAATGAAAGAGAAAGGAGCAGAAAATTTTACTTTTGAGTTGCTTGAAGAGGTAAATAAAGATAAGCTCCTTGAACGAGAATCGTATTGGATAAAGTTTTATGAAACTGATTCTTACGGATTGAATATGAAGGGGTAAGTCTAAATTTGACTTATCCCTATTTTTGTGGTATAATATAAGTATAAAAAAGGAGAATAAAATGATAAAAATTGAAAATATTGAAGTATTTGGTTGGGAAGCGGCGATTCGTGGCATGAGAAATCCTATGAATAGTTGGGATAAGAGTGATAGTTTTGAATTTCCTCCTGATGAAGATGGAATTCTTTGGATTGGCTCAAACGACCTAAAACTTATGCAATCTCTTATTCGCGCTGGAACTGACCACTCTAAATTTATGAGAATGATTGACGTTACTATGGATATTACAGCTCCTCTTTATTGGTGGAAAGAATTTGATACTTATAAAGTTGGAACGGTAGCTAATAGTTGCAGTACCATGCACAAAATTCATAGTAAAGAATTTACTTTAGAAGATTTTAGTCATGAACATTTATTTACTGATGATGAATCTCTTCCTTTTTTAAATCATCTAATTTCTGGATTGAATTTTTATCGTAATAAGTATATTGAAACAAAAGATAAAAAATACTGGTGGAAAATAATTCAACTACTTCCTTCTTCTTATAACCAAAAAAGAACAATTCAATTAAACTACCAAGTTCTTCGTAATATTTACTTTTCGCGCCGTAATCATAAACTTGACGAATGGCATGATTTTTGTAGTATTATTGAAGAACTACCGTATGGTAAAGAGTTAATTTGTTTGGAGGATAAATGATGAAATATAAGATTTTTAGTCTTGATGAAAATGGAAGAATTTCTTTCACGAAAGAAGAATTAGAAAAACTTTTAGACGAAGTATATACTGATGGTTATGAGCAAGGTTCAAAGAAATATGTTTATTGTTATCCTACAACTCATACAGAACCTTATAATCCTCTTACACAACCATATCTTACTTACAGTACTCAATGTGTAGATTCTAATACTATAACAACAAACTCATCTGAGTACGCGACACCAACAATAAATATTAAAGGAGAGTAAAATGAGACTTTTAAAGAAAACTGAAGAAATCGAGTAGATGATAAGAATGGGCTGTATTTATAAAATTACTAACCTATTAAATAATAAAAGCTATATTGGAAAAACCTCTTTCTCTTTAGACGTAAGATGGAATAAACATCTTCAAAGTTATAATAATAGCAATAGCCATTGTTATAACTACTATTTATATCGAGCAATGAGAAAACATGGAATAAGTAATTTTAATATAGAATTATTAGAAGAAATTAGCAACGATTCTCTTTTAAATGAAAGAGAACAATATTGGATAAAATTTTATGATACTTTTCAGAATGGATATAATATGACTTTAGGTGGAGAAGGTCAACAACTATATGATAAAGAAAAAATTATTTCTTTGTGGGAAGATGGAAAATCAATTAAAGAAATTAAGGAAATAATAGATTGTAGTTCTGATACTATATACTTAACTATAAAAGATTTAGATAGTTATTCTCCTAAAGAAAGTCAAATACGTTCAGCAAAAAGTAAAGAGGTCAGTCAATATGATTTAAATGGAAACTATATAAAAACTTATCATTCTATAAAAGAAGCTTGTGAGAAAAATAATATTTCTATTGATATTTTAAGCACTTGCTTAAACAAAAACAGAATTTTCTGTCATGATTATTTATGGTCTTTTGAAAAGAAAAATAAAATAACTCCTACTAGAAAGTGGAAAGCTATTCCAATTAAATGTATTGACAAAGATACAAAAGAAACTATTTGTAAGTTTTCAAGTATTATGAGCGCAGAAAGATGGCTAAACAAGAAAGGAGCTAATTCCAATATAAAAAAATGTTTGATTGGTAAATACAAAACTGCTTACGGATATATCTGGGAGGAAGATAATGAAGAAACTTAAGGAAACTCTTGAAATTCGAGTTAATAGCGAAATCGAAGCAAAAGAAGCTATGGAGAAATTTCGTAGTGAAGCCGCAGAAAAAGGATATAGTGTAGGTTCTTGTGGATATACCTATAAAGAAAAGAAAGCAAAAGGCGAAGTTATTGATGAAGCCTGGATTGTTAAAGTTGTAAAAATTTATGGAACCGTTTGGGATAATATTTAATAGAGAGGTAAAGAGAATGGCTGATATTTTTGACATGAGAGGAAATAAACTAACAGAAAAAGAAGTTGAGCAAGCCGCGGCAGGTCTATCTTATATTTTCGAGATGCCTGATGAAATGTTTAAAATGGTTTATCCTCAAATGAAAGAGGAGTTTATTAAAAGCGTTAAGAGTGGAGAATTTGAAAAAGACGCTTTCCAACAAGGAGCTTCAAAAGCCGAAAAAGAGGAAGCTCTTAATAGCTTTAAGGAGCTATACGATGAATTTAAAGAAGAGGGAGTTTGCGAAGAAAAACTTGATTTCTTAATGACTATCACTGAAGCTATTGAAAATATTATCAACTCTATTGGATATAGAGATTCAGTAGCTGTTGCTATTGAGTTCTGTCATGAGAATGCCAAAGAGCCAACTTATGCGAATCCAGATGATGCTGGCTGTGATGTTTATGCCGTAGAAGATACTGTTATCGCCGCCGGAGAAACAAAAATTATTCCCACTGGTTTAAAAGTTGCTATTCCAGCAGGCTGGATGATTAGCGTTCGTCCTAGAAGTGGTATGAGTGCTAAAACCGGTATCAGAATAGCAAATGCACCAGGGACTATTGATACTGGATATCGTAATGAAGTGGGTATCATTCTTCATAATACTTCTAATGCCTCATATGAAATTCATATTGGAGATAGAATCGCTCAGTTTGTCATCGAGCCAGCTCCCATGATTCACTTTAAACAGGTTGATTCTGTCGCCGGAATTGGAGAGAATAGAGGTGGAGGATTTGGCCATACCGGGAATTGACATTCATTCCAATCCTTTATTTGACGCTAATGCTTATTTAGATGAAGATGGTGATTTAAGATTAGTATTAACTTTTCTGACAAATGAAAAAGAAGAAATAACTATTAAAACTGGAAAAATAAAAATAGAAGATATTTCTTATGAATTTGGTTTTGAGAATCTAATGGAAGCAAATATCATTATTCGTCCAGATAAATTAAATAATTTATTTACTATGGAGACTTATGAATGAAATTCAAGATAGAAGATATTAGAAAGGAGTTGGAGGATAGAGGCTGGAAGTTATTATCAGAACAATATCACAATTTGGATACTGAATTAGAAATGATTTGTCCAGAAAATCATAAGGTATACTTAACATATCGAAAATGGAGAGTTTACCATGAGTGTCCAGTTTGTAGTAAAAATCCTCTAAAATCTTCTGAAATGAAAGTTGTTCCTAGAAAATCTGGAGCAACAAGAATATTAGCCCTTGACCAAGCCACTAATGTTAGTGGATGGGCTGTTTTTGATGATAAAGAATTAGTTCAATGCGGAACTTTTCAATCAAATCAAGCTACTTTAATAGAAAAGATAGAAACTGTCCGGCAGTGGGTAGCTAGTATGGTCGATATGTGGCAACCAGATAGAGTAGTTATTGAAGATATACAACTTCAACAATTTGGAGCGAAAGATGGAAATAATGTTGAAGGAGTAACTACTTATAAAGCTCTTGCTCATCTTCAAGGAGTTCTTTTAAATTTCTTTTATATTAACAATATAAAAAATGATATTGTCCACGCAGCAACTTGGAGAGCCTATTGTGGAGTAAAAGGAAGAACAAGAACAGATAAAAAAAGAAGTGCTCAACTTCTTATAAAAGAATGGTATGATGCTAGCGTTAGTCAAGATGAAGCTGACGCAATTTGCATTGGAAAATATGAAGCTGAACAAAATTTTCATAATAATACTATGATAGAATGGTAAAAGAAAAAGAGAGTCTTTTGACTCTCTTTCCCTTTATATTACGCGGTAGGCACCCCAAACTAATCTATCTTTCGGATTAAAAGTATCGTATATTATTCCGTCAATACTACAAGTTATGTGTCCATTCATGGTGATTAAATAAACTCCTCTTGGGTGCGACCGCACGAATTCACCAACAGAAACTTTTAGCTTATCTTTACATCCGCATATTTTTTCAAAATTTCTTTCTAAATATTCATCAATATATATAACGTCGTCGGGCATTATCGCTTGTGCTTGAGCAAATTTACTCAATTCTTCAAAAGTTTCGTCCCAGGAACGCCCTGTTGCGAGAGAAATTGCTCTCACAGTGCAATCATTAACTCTTCGACCTCTCGGATTGGCGTTATAATATTTAAACATTATACTTAAATATTTTTAAGTTTCTGGATGTGTTTTCTGATAATCTCTTTTTCTTCTGGAGATTCTGCGAAATCCATAGTGGATTCGATGAACATACAGATAGCATACATCAATTTTTCAAGTCCATCATACATTCTTTCGCTGTCCCCGCCGTCACGATAACGACTTCTACCATACTGGTACATATCTGCACCATCCATGATACGGTCTAGGTGTTCGTTCCATCTGTCGTCTCCACGATATCTTCCACCGCGGCCACGTCCCGAACCAGGCACTCCTCTTCTGCCATAACTATCATCATCATAGTTACCATAGCCACCATCACGATAACCGCCATCTCGGTACCCACCTCTTCCGTCACGATAGTCGTCCATATATCCGCCTCTCATTTTACCTTCACCTTCCTCCATCATTTGTAGTTTGCTGATATTTTTTGCAATATCAACTAATTTATAGGCATTGTCTAAATTTCCAGCATTTAAACCTGTTTCTTCAATCTGTTTTAATTCTTTCTTTGCATTTTCTAACAGTTTGTGCATTATTTATCAGCTCCTTTCTGTATAGAATTGTTTGCTGGCATTTCTACCATAGCTACTGCGGGAGTTGGAGCAGCCGCCGGAGCTGGAAGAGAAGCTAAATAATTTGAGCATTGAGAACAAGGAATTCTTCCTATTAGCTTAAACACCCCGCTGGCAATATCGGTATGAACACAAACAGAATATCTAGTTCTTCTGTTTATTGCACAAGCTGTAACATTAGTGCAATCAGAATTCATTAGAGGATAAGTTGTAGCGGTGTCTGTTCCAATAGTAATGGCCACTGGAGCAGTTATTGTAGTAGTTTCAGGAAGATTTTGGGCTACTACAATACAATATTTTTCTTTGTTAGCATAATTGCCTTGTGGAATATTGATAATTAAAGTATTATCAGTAAAAGTCACTCCACTAGAAATAATAAGTCTATCACATAGTCTTTTATAATTTGGGCAACTCAATATAATCACTCCTTAAAGAAGAGGAGAGTATATGCCTATACTCTCCTCCAAAATCACGCATTAGCGGAGAATCTGTTTAGTTAATTAGCAGCATCCGCAACTAGACTGACAACCGCAACCAGTTGGCATACCAAAAGCTGCCGCATAAGGGCTGCAAGTAATATATGCAGGTTTGGCAACAGGCATTAACTGATTTACAATATTGCTAGTTTGAGAAAGCTGTGATAACTGGAACTGAGCAGATTGCAGTTCAGTACGCAGGCTCTGTAACTCACTCTGAGTTAAATAGTTGATGATTCTATCAGTGTTCTTATCGGCAGCTACCATAATGTCGTTGGTTGACTGAGCAAGAGCATATTTAATATTCTCTTGACCACGACCTAATTCGCAGCAGCAAGAAGCTAACTGATTAGTCAGGCTATTAAAGCCAGCTTGGTTGTGGAAATCACTCTGCATAATAGTTTTATCTACTCCGCAGAATCCTTGTCCTACCTGATAACCTAAGTTTGCGATTGACTGATTAACTCCATTGAATCCTTGGCACATACCAAGTTGAGTCTGGCAGCAGCAATTCTGAATAGCAGAAAGTACGCCATTGATAGCATTATTAGTTGAATAGAAACCATCACACATACCTCTTTCTAATCCACGAATTCCATTGTCTAACTGATTGAAATTGAAAGCATCAGTCATACCTTGGTGAGTAGCTGGAGTGCAACAAGCATTATAACCATCTGCACCATTCGCGCCATTATTACCAAATCCTCTACCCCATCCTCCTACTGCGAAGAAGAGAATAAGTATAATGACCCACCATGCACCATTTCCTCCGAAAGCACTATCACCATCATTGTAGCCTGTGTTGTTGCGGCCTAAGGCAATAGCGTCGGCAACAGAAATTCCATCTGAACCCATCATTTATAGACCTCCTATAATAAAAATAATTTTATAATCAACATTTTACTCATAGTCCTTTAATCATATTCATAAGATTCCCCATTTCACTATTAAAATCTTTCCCTTGTTGACCTAAGAACTGTTGAGCAAATTGTTGTAAACCTTGAGTGTCTCCCTTTTGGCCCATTTGAAGTAAATTCTGCATCATTGGGTCATTAGGAAAATTTTGTTGAATAATTTGTTCTGCTACTGCTTGAGGATTTCCTCCTTTAAGCATACCTAATAATTGCATTGGATTTAAAGCTGCCATTCTGATTTACCTCCTATTCTATCCTTCATTTTAGCTAACTGATTTTCTATCATTTGAATTTTTTCGTCGTGACCTTTTAATACTTCCACGAGACGCTTATTCTCTTTAATAAGTTCTTCTGTGTCTTCTGTTGGAGCAGAACTAGGAGTGGCACCAGAATTTGCACTTCCCTCTATCGGGCTTAATCTATATCCTAATAACATAGGACTACCATTTTGTAAAGCTTTAATATACATAACATTTTCCTGCAAACATAATCCAACAGATATTCCAACTCCAGCAGGAACATTACCGATATCAGAAGCGGTATTAAGACTATAAACACTTCCTGTTGGTTGTGGGAAGAGCGTCTGGCTCATCTGATTTCCCTGAAATTGCTGGTTATTCATTAAAAACTGTGGATTCTGTTGCGGCGTGACCTGCTGGACATTTGTTGGCTGATTTGAGGGAGGAACGGAAGTTGCACCCTGTCCAGTCTGTCCAAAATACGGATAGTTCATTTAATCACCTCAATTTTATTTTTCCTTCCAGATATTAGTGGAAAACTGGGAGAAATTTTACAAAAAATTGGGTATCACTATAAAAAAATTTCCAATTTTCAACTTTATATAAAAAAATACCCTAACCATTAGGTTAGGGTACTTATTTTTCTAGAGCTTATTCGATTACAGGGTCTAGTGCATAAATATCACGAGGCGATAGTTCTAAAACTTCGAGTTCTTCAAGAGTAAATTTAGTATCTGGAATATCTACTTCAATATCTTCCAATTCTTTTACTCTTTCATTACACTCAACTTCTTTGCCCTCAATAATCTCAACATTTCCATTCTCTAAGAAGATTGGTTGGCCATTCTCGTCTTTCTTTCCAAATTCAAAAATAATATCTCTCATTTTCTCATTGAAGAAAGTCTCTTCTGTTTCAATGGCTTTAAGCAGTTTCATAAATTTGTAAGCTGTTTTAGTGGGCATTTTAGCATCCACAACGGTAGCACCGATTCCTTTAATCTGTAATGCAGTATTCATATTAACTTTCATTAGATAGTCAACGCTCCTTTTAATCTTTTCTGTAATTATATTATACCAGACTTTTATAATAAAGTCAAGTTTTAAAGTATTCTTCCACAGTCTATAATACCAAGAACCATATGTCCTGTTAGCAAGTCAAAACGGATAACTTGGTCTCCTTCAATTCCAGAGTCAAATTGAACATAGTTATCTGTATTTTGGTCTTCGGTATTAGAAGAACCACTTCCTGCTGATACATGAAGAGTATATTCAGGCTCTTTTGTATTTATCCCAATTTTCTTATCTCTAATCGCTAAAGTAGCTCTTAAACTTCTTAAAAATGTGACTGGAGTTTCTGCATATAAATAACTGTTTTCTAAATCTAAAGTCGAATTGATATTATGTCCAACTTTTAATACAAGTTTAGCATAATAAGATTTCTTTGTTTCAACTAGTTGAGATGAAGAAGTTTCTACTTCATAATTAGACCAAGGATATGCAAAATTCTTTTCCTCATTAGACTTTTGTCCCGGTTCTGGAGGATATGCAGAACTATTTTCACTTTGAACATCTAATATATAGGAAGTTGGACTGGTAAAATCTTCTGTCTCAGATAGTAATAAAGAAAGTTCAAAGAATTTTCCAGTAGAAAATCTTTCAAAATTTCGATAAGTCCAATAAGAGCTAATGTCTTCTCCATTGCCGTTTGGACTTTTACTTCCTCCTATATCCGAAATGGTGAAATTAACTTTAACTCTTGCATTTTCTTCTGTTGCCGCAGTATCAAAATCCAGTGAATTTAAAGAAATACTAGGATTAGTAGCTCTACAAATCATCATTGTATATGGAAAAGGAACTTGTTCGCTTTCTAGAGCCGTTTCTCTTTCTTCGGTTTCTGTTTTACCATATCCACTATCTTTTGCTGAAACTGCAAATTTTACAAAATTATTGACAGAATAATTGCTAACTCTATGATTATATATATAATAATTTCCGTCAGGAGTAAGACTTGATTTTGGAATTTCTTTTAATAATCTAAAGTTTTCATTAGTAACTGTACTAGTTGATGTTGCGTAGTATATTAAATAAGAATAAATTCCATCCTCTCCAGAGCTTGGAGCATTTGGACTTGTTGCTTTAGGAAATCTAAACTGAAGCTGCTCTCCAGAATTTATCATATAAAATCCATCAGAAGTATAAGCTGGCTGAGAGCCAGATGGAACAGTTTCTCCTAACTTAATAATTGTTTGATTATTTGTATAATCCTTTATAGTATATAAAGTAGAATCAGTATCAAAAACAGGTTTTTGTCTAAAATCTAAAACAATAGGAGTAGATAGTTTATTCGTACTTTTTTTACCAAAAGTATCCTCAGCTTCTACTTGAATAGTTACTTTTGAATATTGTTGTCTTTTACTAATATTGCTAAAATTGCTAAATAAATCTGGTGAAAAATATAAAGTCTGTCTATTATAAGTTGAATCATCTTCAGTTGCTTTTGTCGCAGCAATAAGAACAATTTCTTTAATATCATTACCAGAAGTGTCTTTAGGGAAACCGCCTTCAAGGGAAAGAAAAGGGTCTTCCTCAAAAACTAAACTAATTTTGAATTTATTTGGAGTGCTCATGTAACTAGGTGCAGTTTCTCCTATTGGAGTTAATAAAATTTCATCATCATCACTATCTCCATCAGTTTTAATCCAAGAAATATCAATAGATTCATTATTGTATATTTTTATAGTCGGCGCGCCAGTAGAGGAAGTTCTCAGCGTTTTTAGTGAATTGCCACCAGCAAAAACAGGGTTATTGTTTTTGAATAATGTTAAAATTTTAGCATTTGAATCTTCTTGCTTCCAGCCATATTCATCTTCAAAAATTAGTTTATAATTTGCTCTTGTTCCAGACAATGATTTGAAACCTGTATCTATATGAGTAGAAGTTGCTACAATAGTAGTAGTAATATTACCACTAATAGTAGTGCCGATAGTGATATTACTAGGAATACCAGTAGTAATATCAGTTGTCACCACTGTATCAATAATATCACCATTTAAATCTTTTGTAATTTTAGTGGTGGTAATAATAAATTCAATAGAGGATATAGATTCCTCCAATATTTTTGTCCAACTACCTATAGTAGAATCATTACTCATATTCCTATATAGAATAACTTTTGCTAAAGCAGAACGTCCACTAGTATCTGGCATTGTCCAACTTAATACAGCTTCGTCATCAATAATGTTGCCTTTTCTTAACCGACCATCTGATAGTTTCCAATACACATTATCCAACTTTGTAATACCTGAATCTCTATAAGTATTTGTTAATTGAGAGTTATAATTTGGGGCTGAATTTTTTTGTCTTGACGCACTATAAGCATAACCGCTATAATCATATCCGTCATATGCTCTAACTCTAATTCTGTAGTACTCGTTTTCTTTAATATATTTGCTTGGTCCAGAATTGTCTTGTAAATCTAAATAGACGGAACCGGAATACATTCCCATATAATAACGAGATGTTACGCTTGTCATTGATGAATTGCTTCCAATTTCTAAATAAACTTCAAAACTTAAACTTCCAGAATAAGACACTGTTGAAGATAAAGCATAATATATTGTTGCTGGCTTTGCATTTGGGGTTATAGTTGTTCCAGAAGAGTTGGTAAAACGAATGGTTGGCGTTGTTGGAATTGTATTAACTCGAACATTTGAAGAAGTTTGAGAACCAGAGTCTACCTTATAATCATTCGCTATTACAGAAAGACTAACTAAAGCTCCTTGTGAACCTTTTACTGTAATATTCTTGCTTGTTTCGGTTGTATAAGAACTCCAAGAAGAAGAATTAGAAAGTTTATATTTATATCTTAAACTATCACCATCAACATCAGAAGCTGACCAAGAGAAAGATGCGCTACCTCCATTCCCACTATTATAAGCAACTAAACTAGTGTTTCTAGAAACACTTCCCATAACTGGAGCTGAGTTTGATATTGTTAAGGTTCCGCTATAAGCCCAATCTGAATAATATTGAGAACCAGCAGTACCTTTTGTTCTTACTCTATATTGTCCAGTTTGTCCAACAGGCTGTGACCAAGAATCTGTTGTTGAAGAATAAGTATTTCCTGTTGATATTGATTTCCAGCTATTCCATCCACCAGAGCCTATTTTATATTCAATATCATATCCATTGATAGAGTTTTCTGTTCCTCCTTTAGCGCCGCTCCAAGAAACTGTAATCTGTTGACCCTTTTTTGGACTAGTATTACTAATTGAAATAGAATCAGGAGGAGAACATTTAGTCCATGCAGTTTCAAGTTGCGCCGTTCCGGAAGCAGAGCAACTTTTTAAAGTAACTCCAGAATAGTTCATACTTCTCATATAAGTAATACTCAAACTAATATTAGTTGTAGATATATTAGCACTAAAAGGAATATAAAAAGTTTGAGTATCTATCCAGCGCCCCTCGTGCATTTTACCATTGCTATCACTGATGCCTTTGGTGGCGGGGTTTTTAGACCCGCCACTACCAACGGAAATAGTAACATATTGTGATTCTATTACTCCTAAGTAAGCATCATAAGATTTATAATTAACATATACATTAACTACCCATCTACTATTAGAAAAATCTCTATCTGTTGACCAGTAAACAACTGGCAAAAATTTAGATTGAGATGGGGAAGTTGAACCTATAAAACTGCCACTTTTTGCCATTTATTTCATCTCCTTATACCACAAAAATATCTAGTCCTTTATCGACTATTGTCCCGTCTGCCTTTGTCTCCTTTGCTCTCCGAAGAATTGCCTTACCCATAACAATTTCATCAAAATAAACAGTTTCAGATACTTCAAGATTTTTTACACTAACAACTTCTTTATAAACCTTTAAAGGATTACTGCCATCAACTTCTACATTAAAATGATTACCAGAAGCCTTATTGGTAGTTGATTCTTCTTCCTTATATGAGAGTTTTAAGTTTGAAGCTCCTATATTATCAAGATTTAATACTCTTCTCTTCTTGTCTATTCCTATCTCTGTATTCTGAGTTTTCTTAAATACGATTTCGTTTTGAGTAAATACAATTCCTCTATCCGTTGTCGGTTCATTATCATTTATTTCTGGTATATCACTAACTACTAATTTATGAAGAACTAGTCCTTCTAAATCATCATCAGAGTAAATATATGGGTTAAATTGATTTGGAGGAAGCTTAGTATTATCTTTATCAAAGTATATTTTATCTTTATAGATTTCTAAGTCTCCACCAGAATAAATTTGGACACCAGATTCATTTATTGCAGCGTGAATCTTTTCAATAAGAACGATTTGTCCATCTTCACCCTCTGTTTCTTCATTGGAGGAAACAAATATACCAGTATTTTTATTGTTTATTCTTAATCCTTGCGTGCCTATTGTACCAGAAATTTCAGCATCTGTACTTCTAATAGTTCCAGAGAAATAGCCAGCTTTTGCAAATAAAAATCCATTTTCTTTAATATAAAAATTAGGAGGGTTATATTGACCACTTTCGAGACCTTGTATTTCTAACTTAATTCTTTCTTCTTCTGATAAAATAATTTCCTCTCCACTAGGGGTCAAGGTCGTTTTTGGTATCACCGGCCCATGAGAAGGGCCTACTCCGCCAGCCCATAGTAAGACTTCGTTACTCATAACTGTAGTTAAACCTGCTTTTCCAGTGGATATAGTTCCTTTAATAAAAGCATTTTCAGTATATAAGCCAAAACCTTTTAATAAAGGAGTGCCAAAAGTGTCTGAAAAAGACTCATCAGAAATATTATTTAAATCTCCTAAAACAACTTTATCTTTTTTAATTATCTCTGAATTTTTATCTTCAGGATTTTTTCTTTCATATTGATAAATATTTATTGTCAACGCATTTCCAAAACCATCATTGCTTTTAGTTGCATTTAAAGCAATACCGCCATCATTCTTAGATGGGTCATCATCATTTACTCCTCCAAGATTTATTAAAATTAAATCTGAATAATTTTGTTTATATTTCAGATAAATTTGGTCAAAAGTTGTTTCTGCGATAGTTCCAGAAGAATCTGCAAAATAAGTATATTTATTTTCTTCAATATTAGAACTTACTAAATAATATCCAACAAATTCTCCATTTTCTCCATTCTTTAGGAAAATTCTTCTACCTGCAACTAATTCGCCAGAAGATTTTACTAATTCAAAAGAACCTCTATTATCTATTAAATCAAGTGTTTCAGCGAATTTTTCTCTTAAAGATTCATCAATATCGCTTTTATAAATTCTTACTAATGTTTTTGTGGCAATATCAGTAAATTCTTTCGTTTCTTCTTCGGCTATTGTTTGAGGAGTATCTGCATTTTGAGAAGAAACATCTGGATAATCTGTGCTAATCCAATAAGCGGTTCCAATAATAGAATAAGACTCTCTAGAATTAGAGCGACTCACCTGAATCATAACCCTGTCTCCATCTTTTAATTCTATTGCATTTTCAACAGTTACAAAATTATACGTTTCTTGTTGGCCATGTACAATATCTATTCCTTCAAATATTCTAGCTATCTTTGAAGCAGGTCTAATAAGTAAATTACCACTAGAAACTTGAATTTCCTTATACTTCATAACTGAAGAGCTTATTGTTCCTCTAACATTAACATTCTGGAATTCAGCAGAGCCATCTTTATCAATTCTCCATCCTGATGTTACTTGTCCATCCTTTGAAGAAGTAAATATTCCTTTTTCAGAAGAAATAGTTATAGCAGAAGAACTATCCTCAGAATATATTTTTAAATCTCCACTTATACGACTTTCTTTTCCTCGGATATCTAAGCTAGAAGCAGATAATTGACCTTTAGAAGTGATTATTAACTTTGCTTTATTCATAGCGTCAGGGAAGAGAGTTCCATCCTCTGTTACTACTTGGAAATATATTTGATTAAAATCAATCTTAGTATTTACGCCATCTTTATCATAATAATAAGTTTTTTGGTCGCCATTTGAATCAATTTTGCTAATTATTTTTCTTTTCCAAACTTCTACATTATCTTCATTAACTTCTTTTATCCAAATAACAGTACCAACAGAAATATTATCTTCAGGAGTTACCAGTCTATAGCTATATACTAAACTATTTAATGCTTCTTTTAATTCTTTAGTCTCATATTCTCCAGCCATAATAACAACATCTTTACGATAATCGTTACTATTTGGATTACTTAATACAAAATTATCTCCAAGAAGAATATAATCTTTGACAAATGCATCTCTACCTATTTTAATAGAATCAGCTTCAACTTCTGCTTCTGCGTTTACTGAAAATCTTCTTTCTTCTCCTGTCTCTTTATCTGTATAAAAAACTGAGATGGAAGAATTTGCTCCATTTATCTGAATATTATCTCCAACTTCTAATAATCCAGTAACTTTACCAGAAGAAACATTTATTTGACCGGTGATAATTGCATTAGAAGCATATAACTGTCCATTATGAGTTACATAGAAATTTGGGCTTGTTCTCTCTGAAATTGCAGTTCCATTCTCGTCAAAGTTTAATCTACGAACCCAAATTGCATAGTTTTTATCTCTATCTATTTCATTATTATCAATAGGGAAATCTTTGAAATTTTCAACAATTTTAAACATTTCATTACGGGAAACTTCTTTATTTTCTCCTTCTTCTCGATAGTAATACTTAACTTCAGGAGTGCCATCTTGCTCAATCATTGAAATTGTGTATTTACTATAATAATCTTTATCTGCTTCCTTTAAATAAAATTCATATCCAATAAAGATTTTATCAGCATCCTCTAAAGGACTATAAGTAAAGTAAGAATAATAAGTAGAAGCAGAAAAACCAGAATCAAAAATTTTATTTACAGATGTTGAACCTAACCCCATCTGATTTTCAAAATGACCTGAAGTTGCAGCAATTTGTCCGTGAAATTGACTATCTCCAATTATTGTAATTGCATTAGCAGTAACTGCACCAACATCATCAATAGTAAAAGTATCAAACCAGTCTGTTTTTCCTTGAGAGGCAAAGTCGCCAATAGATTTACTCCATAGAATAAATTTATTTTCTCCCTCAAAAGGAGTTCCGTCTGCATTAGTGTTTCTACCACTAGCTTGAATACCGATTTTAGAGTCAATTTCTGTCGCCGCGGCCCCACCAATAAATAAGTTTTCTTTTAGCCATAGACTACCGTCTTTAGATGTTCTTAAAACTGTTTGTCCAGTTGAATTTCTAATAACAAGACCATAAAGAGTTTCATTACCTTGCTTTAATTCAACATCCCAGTCTCCTCTTTGAGTAATACCGCCATTACCATCATCTTGGAAACCAAGTTCTACCCTACATATATTATAATCAATAGGGTCAATAGGAGGTTTAAAATCTTCTTTCCCCGGAATTTTGGTATTTCTCTTGTCAAAAATTCTAATAGCTGGTAAATCAGTACCAATTTCAACTGAGCCAGTAGAACTTTTAATATTTAGACCTCTCCAAGTTAAGCTGACAGATGTATTTTTTTGGATATAATTTAATCTATCAAACCAAGTAACATATCCATTCTCCCAAAAACCCCCATCTTTCTTGTTCCCCATAATTTCTTCGCTAGCAAACCAAGGAATACCATCGCTATCATAACCAAATTTTTCAGCATCACTACCATCTGGAACAATATACATACCATGTTGGTCAAATCGTACAAAACCACCAGTTCCTATTGGATGATTTTCTGAATTGATTCTTTCTTCTTTTTTTGAATCTAAGTAAATTTGATATGCAGTAAGACCTAATTTATCCCATACAAATGAGGGAAAAGCTCCATTCATAATACGAAGTCTATTAGTATCTAACTGTCCAGTAGTAATAAAATTAGCGTTCATTCCACTTGCGGTTAAACCAGAAGTCCAGTTTAATCCACCATCACTACTAATATATATGCCGTCAGCTACTACTCTCAATTTTTTATTTGGATTGAATATGTCGGTAACTTCAATTCCTCTATCATTAACAATAACACTTTGGTCTACTGCCTGAGCGAGAGTAATAGAGTTATTGATAAGAGTATTTTGAAGAATAGGAACCAAAATTTCTCCATTAGCAGTAAAGTTTTCTGCACGAGAGTAGATTTGGTCTTTCATCTGCAAAGTCTGAACACTTGCGGAAATTCTTGAGAATAAATCTTCAAATTGAGTTCTAAAGTTCTGAACAGTAATTGTACTTGAGTTTTGACTATCAATTACATCAGTAACTTCTGAAATAACTACTTCTTGCTTATACGGAGAACCATTCTTGTCAAAACCGAAAAAGTCAATATCAGTGACAAAAGTTTTATCTCCAATATCAAAAGTATAATTCTCCCAACCTTCTAAGGCTTGAAGTGCGAGAACATCAATAGTATAAGAAGCTGTTGGCATTGCTGAAGTAGCTAATACTCTTTCTGCGTCAAAATAGTATTTATCAGCATCAGTATAGTTATCATCTTGCCAAGTTCCTTCGGTTATATATCTCATATATTTCTCTTCAAATTCAGTTACCAATGCTTTTTTAGCATCGGTTATATCCTGGACTCCTTTAAGAGCTTCTTTCATTTGAGCGATATAACCAGTTTCAAGTTCATATTTTTCTGCTTCTGAGCCATTCTCAAAAATAATATCGTTTATATCTGTTTCAGAACTATCTTTATAACCTAATTGAGCATTAAGAGTTTTTAAATAAGCATAAAGTTCGTTTATGGAAGTACCCCATCTAATAATAGAGTTTTTAGCATCTTTTTGCTGGTCAGCAGACCCAATAAGGTCTCCCTCTGGGACGCTAACTTTAAAATAAGTTCCATTATAAATATTATTAGTAGCATGAAGTCCTCTTGCGAGAGTAGTAATATTTTCTTTTGCAGATTGAATCCTTAAGATTGTTCCATCTCTTTCATCTTTTAACCTTCTAACAGTATTACTTAATCCAGTATATTTGGTATTAGCATCTTTGTATTTCTTATTCTCAGCTTGCATCTTAGTGATAAAGCCGAGATTATTATTGCTAGTTCCATACATATCATTTAGAAGTTGCTGCTGGGAGATTTCTCCAATTTTAACATAGTAGTCAAAGTTATATAAGAATAACTCTCCAAGTTTATTATATTCAGAATCCTGAATACTGATAATACCAGATTCAGAGTTTTTTGAGTCAGTGGTTTCTACCCAAATTTTACTAACAACTTGTTCACTATTTATCGTTCTTGAAATAGAAGTTAAATTAGTTCCATAATGGAATCCATTCCAGTTATCTTTTCCAACTATTTCAACGAATTGAATTTTCTTAATTTGCTTACCACTAGAGTCTCTTTTTATTTTACCATTTTCAAGATATTCTACTTCAAAGCGAATCCAGCCCTCGAAAAGTTCTGCTAATGTTTGAAGAATATTATATCTATTTGATTTCTCCTCTTTTAAAGTTCTAACTTTTTTAGCCTTATCATACATGACTTTTTCAAGAGTTGCTCCTTCTGGTAAAGTAACATATTCAACCGTTTTATCATCTAAATTATAGAAAAGTTGAACGGTTACTTCTGAATAAGCATCAATAGTAGAATCAGGCATAATAATATTGTTTGAAAGAGAAGAAGTTTGTGAATCTGTTAATTCACCATTTAATCCTTGAATAAAACTCTTCTCAGAGCTACTTCCAGTTTTAGGTTTTACTTGGAATAATTCAACATTAGTGATTTCAGTAGATTGATTTGCTGTGGCTAAATTAAAAGCAAGATAAGGGGTTGAAGTAGTTTTATTCGGAGTAAGTGCAAAATACTTATTGTTTTTAGCTGTGTATTTATCAGTTATAAAAGAGGCATCATAGGTAAAATTCGTACTGTTTGTTAAGGCTACTACGGGCGCAGTACCAGAAAAGGTAATTTTAAGAAGGTATTTTTCTCCTTCTTCGATTTCTGTTCTTGCACTCTTCATAGTATCATTATACGCCCATGCGTTTGCTTGAACCGCAGCAAGTTTTAAAGTATATTTAGCAGAAGTAATAGCTCCAGTATCATCTTTTTCCCAAGTAGCAACCGGTCTAACTGACATAGTATCAATTTTAGAATCACCAGTTCCAGTAGTTCCAGATTTCCAACCAGTGCTATCTGTATATTCTTTACTATTATAAATTAAGTTTCTAGCAATATCGCTAGTTACTGTTTTGTTAGTATTATATCCCCAAATCTTTTCAGATGTGCCAGGCCATGTTTCATGAGTAACTCCATCTTTAATATACTTATATTGATAGACAGCTCTACCTACTACTTCGTTATATTCTGATTTTTGAGTAAATATAGTCTCTTCTTTTTCAATAGGAAAACCCTCATTATCGAATATAATATTGCCATCTTCATCTTCTTCATATGTTTTTCTTTTTTCTATAAAATCATTTTCACTTGTAGGAATATACTGCCAGTCAGTTCCAGCTAATACTTTCGGCGCAAGTTCGTCAAGAGTACCAATACCGCCATGTTCTTCGTCAAAAGTAAGACTATATCCCGTTCTACTTAATTCGTTAATAAGCATATCTTCGCAAGTAAAATCGTAGATAATTTTCTTATCTTCTCTTCTCTCTACTCTGTCATTAACGATAAAAGTAAACCATTTATCTTTATATTTTAATTTAATTTTATTTTTGTTCCAAATCATATCGGGAAGATGGTTTTTAACCATCTTTCCCTCTTTTCTGTCAAAATACTTTTTAGGAATTGAAAAGGTAAGAGTATTCATTCCATTTATATTTTGAGTTAAGTTAATATTATATGCCCTTCCCTCAAAAGTCGATTTATCAGAAGCTAATTCTTCGACTTCCATCTCTTCAAATACTTGTTTACCAACTCTAATTTTATCAATAGTAGTTTCTCCATTAACGACCTGAGAACCTCTTTTATATTGATATAAATAAGTCTGAGGACTGGTTCCCGCACCGAGTCCTTTATAAACAGTTGTATAAGGGATACCAGATGGGTAAACATCTGTTATAACATAGATGATTTGGTTTATTTTAAGTTTAGAAGGGTCTGGAACTTCGGTATTATATACCGCAGTAATATCCTTCCATAGACTTAACTTATAAGGAATAACTCTAGCCATTTCATCAACTCCTTAATAGTATAAATAATCATAACTAATTTTTATACTATCTGTTTCTATGTTGCTCGTAGTTCCTATTACCAAATTATATCCCCCTGTTGAGGTTCTATTCTTTGGAATTTTAAAGAACTGTCCTTTCTTCAAAGCGAAATAAATTGATTCTTCTGTTACATTCTCGCCTGTTCCATATTTATACATAATACGATTTTTCTTAGTATCTATTGTAATAACGCCACCAGTCATAGCAGCAATTCTTTTTTCAGCATCACTAACTGCGCCGTAATCTTCTACATCAGTATCGCTAGAGCGAAGATTTAGCATAAACTGTTCTCCATTCGACAAGGTAAATAAAATATCATTCATTGGAGTTGGTTTATTAAAACTAAGAATAAAATCAGTATCTTTATCGCCAGGATTATATAACTGAATACCTTTAGTATTATCTGGTAAAGTTATATAGTGGTCATAGCCTTTATTAACACCAGAAGTATCTAAATTCTCAATCATTCCAGTGCTAGCAGCCCATTCGTCTTTATTTCCAAAATTATTATAGTATTTAAGCTCTTTCTTTTCTCCGCTAACTACCCCTAAAGGATAGTAGCAAACGAAGTTAATAGAACCTTCTCCTTTATAAACTCTTTCCTTTTTACCAGTACTACTATTATACTTATCAAAGCAAATAAAAGATAAACTAGGAGAAGTACTAATTTTAGCTGTATAAGTTTTATAAGGTCTTTCGTCAAAAATTAACTCTCCAACTGTATCTGGAGCAAGCCAATTTCTAAGTTCTCTAACTTGAAGTTCACTCAAATTATCATATGCAATACTTAAAGGGAACTCCTTTATATCCATATCACTACCAAAGTAATATTGTCCTACTCCTCCAGGCACTTGCTCTGTATAGTCGATAGGGTTAGGTACCAAGTTATCTTGGTACCTAGACCCATCACTTACAGAATAAATGTTAAATTCAGAGGAGTGGCACCCATTAAAAGTAAATCCGATAAAATCCGTATTTCGTGCCATCTCCATTCCTCCTTACCTTCTCTTTCCAATATTTATGACGTTACGATAATTTGACTTTTGGATAATATATTTCTCCATATCAGCCATCATATCTTTAGCAGAATAATCTTCGCTTAATTCATCTACATTTATGTGGAATTCGTAGTAAGTATCTCCAGTATTTTGATTTTGTTCAGGAGTATTAGAAGAAGAACTATTGGAATCGAATACTTTTGATAGGATATCGCGGAGTTTTGCAATATTGGCTGTATCTGCGGCTGAAAGGAAAGCCTCTGGGCGAGTTTTTGTTCCATCAACCCAAGCGGGACCAGTATAGTCTACCATACCACCGGTTGCATATGAATTATAATGCCATCCAGTATCCCAAGGATATTTATTCATAAATTTAATGGGAACGTATACTATTTTATTATTTTCATCTTTTGCTTTCTGAGTTCTAACTCCATTTACCATACGAATAGTTTTTTCTGTCGTTTTAATACCCCAATCATTTTTCTCTCCTACTATCTTTTGTTTATTTTCATTAAAATAATAAGCAGTTTCTCCATCTCTGTTTTTTAATTCAAATTGAGTTCCAGAAGCAATAGGAGTAATTGCAGTATCTATATCCTTATCATCAGAAGCCCCTTTGGTTGTTTCTCCCGCTCTCATTGCATAATAATCAGCAATATTATATCCATAAGCAGAACCAGTTATACTACTAGATATGCCAGCAGTATTAGCGCTTTTTACATTTCCACCTTTACTTTCAAACAATCCTAATCTTCTTTTATATTTTCCTCTCAATTCTTCTACTAATTCATCATTCCCGATTGCTGCGGCATCTTCAATTTGAATTAACAAATTATCTAAGTCTGCTTGAGCTTGCTTCTTTGCAAAATTGTCATAGGTAGTTTCAAGAACTTCTATCTCTTTTATTGCTGCTTTTATGGCAGAAGTATCTGTTTTTACTACTAAAGGAGTATTACTGGCCTTATTTATAGCTGCAATATATTGATTTATTCCACCAGTTTCAATTTCTTTAAACTTTTCAATAATAGCTTTCTTTTGGACTTCTACATCTTCAGTTAATGCAGCCTGAGCAGATTTCCCTTCGTTAATTTGTTTTGTCCAAGTTACAATAAAATTTTCCTGCTCTGTTGTTGTCGCTCTTCTAAAATCTTCACTATGCTGAGTCATCCAAGCCAATATTTCAGAATCTTTCATTTCTAATAATTCTGCAACTTTTTGATTACTAATAGCATAAGTTTCTAATTCATAATCAAGTTGTGATTGTAAATATTCACTTCTTAAAGTTAATTCATCTGAAACTTTTTGAGTTTTTGCTTCTTCTTCCTCATATAACCTATCAAGAGCGGTGTTTGATTTTTCCTGTAATAATTGGTCAAGCTCAGCTTGCAAATCTTCTAATTCTTTAGTATAAATCCCAGAAGTGTCTCTACTTAATAATCCTATTCTATTCTGTAAAGTTTCAATTTGCTTATCTTGGTCTTGGTCTGATTGAAGCTGTTTTCTCTTATTGATATTCTTTTGAAGAGAAGACAAATATTTTTGGTCTTCTTGTTTAATTTTATTATATTTATCCTGAGTAGCTTTTACTTCTGCTTGCATCTCTTTTATTATCATATCTCTTAAAGTTTTCTCTAAGTTTATTTGATACTGTCTTAATTGAGATTCTAATTTTTGTTGTTCAATTAAATTTTGTTTATATTCATTAGAACTTGAGATAGCAGAATCATATAAATCTTCATACGCTCCTCTTACTTCTTCAATCTCATCCCATAGTTTCTGTAACTGTTCTGCTTCTCCCTCTGAAGCACCCTCCATAGATTTAGCAAGATTAACAAGAGCATCAGTATTTTGAAAAATATTTCCAGATGCGTCTACCGTTAAATATTTTCCATATTTATCATTAACAAAATCCCCTAATTCTTTCAAATCTCTATCGTAGATTTGTTTTGCTTGCTCCAGTGCAGCCTGCTGCTCCGCAAGGTTGAAAATTTGATTTTTTGCAATTTGTCCCGCTTCTCCACTATTTGAAGCTAATTGGAAATCTAAATCCAAACTCTTTTGAGTATTTTGAAGTTGTAAAATAGTTCTTTGAAGATTATAATATCTATTCATTTCAGCAATCATATCTTTATATTTTTGTATTAAATCATAAAGACGTTGCTTTTCTTTATCCGCAGCTTCAGCAGATGCTTTCATTTGTTTAGCTCTAATATCTGCCTCTGCGTACAAATAATAATTAGATGTTTTTTCTAATTCAATAGCTTCCTGTTCTAGTTGATTCTTCTCTTCTTGAGTCTGAGCTATGTCCATTAGTTCTCTTTTATACATTGCTGCTTGTTTTGATTCTTCTGCCATCTGAATAAAGTAGTCTTGAGTCCCCTGTAAACCAGAACCAATAATGCCTCCAGCATCTCCTGTAAACTTAAAACCATCACCAGTAGCAACAATTTGAGAATTTTTTATTAGTTCTTGTCCCATATCTTGAAGTAAACTATTCATTTTTTCTATCTGAGCTAAAGACAAGGAACCTTCAAGATTTGCTCCAAGAATATCAATTAAACTATTAACAGATTCAAGTTGAGCTTCTATATCACTAAGAGCATCTGTTGCCGTTAAACCAGTTCTATTAAAAATAGAACCCATACTATTAGTTAAATTAGACACATCTTTTTCATCCATGCCTATTTTAATCAAAGCAGTTGACAGTTTTGCCATAGAATTTGCACTAGAAATATTAGTTTTTCCTATCTCATTTACAACAGCTCTAATTTGTTCCTGGGATAAATTAGATGAATTTATCAATTTCTCATATTCTTCTTGGAAAGCTTGAATATATGCAGGAGATTCTTCTCCTATTTGCATGGCTATATTGGCAAATTGATATGCTTCTAATTCTTTTCCACTTTCTGCTAATTTATTTATAAAATCTTGATTTTTAGTAATTAAAGTATCATATTTTTTTGATAGCTCTTGAATATAAGCATCAGGAATAGAGTCAATAAGTTCCCAAACTTCTGAATATGAATCTCCTAAAGTAGACATTAAATAATCTTTTATTTCATTTTTGTCTACCTGTCCATCCTTTCTAAATGCCCCTATCATATTAAAGGAAGTAATATAGGCTTCTTGCTCTTTTTTAGATAATTTATTAAGAGTTGTAATCATTTCAGAAGAAACTTCTGCTCTTCTTTCTTCAATGATTTTTGCGCTTTGCTTAATTTCTTCCTCTGTTTTAGCCATGATTTCTCCGGTAGCTCCGTTTATATTCACAGCTAAGGCTTGTATTTCTTCAGGAGAGAACAAATATTCTAATTGTTTTCCAATTAAATTTCTGTTTTGAGAAGCAAAAGAAGAGCTATCTATTCCGGTGAAAGCTGCATCTAGTGAATCTCCCACTGATTGAGCTATCTTATCAAATTCTGCTTTTATTTGTGCTTCTTGTTCATCAAAACCTGCTGTCCAGTCATTCAAAGGAACTTGAAGTTGCTCTCCGATATTTGTTTGAAATTGATTATCTAATTCTTGTGTAAATTCTAAAATAGCATCTTTATAATTATCAAAATTTTGTTCAGTGATTTTTGATAAATCTAAAGTAATTCTTTTAGAGTCAAACCCCTCTCCACTTCCAGTGTAATCTACATACGAAATATCTTTAAGCTTATTTTGAAGCTCATTGAATCTTTCATCACTAGGCCCAGCAGAAATAGTAGCATTTTCTCTATTATACCTTCCTGTTGTTTTGTCATATTCAAAATCTTTCTGTTGATAAACACCATAAGCCTGATAAGCATAGAGAGTATCCATAATTTCATCATAATCTTTCTGCCGCTTATCAGTTTGCTTTTTAACTATATCTCCAATATTAGCGTTAGAAGTTGCTATCTGACTTTCTGTTCCAGCAAGAGCAGACTCTTGTTTTTTCAATTTTATTTTCTCTTGTAATTGAGAAATTATAATTTTATTTGTGCCAATTTCTTCGTCATATACTCCAGCTAACTCTGGATAATTTTGAACTAATTGATTATTTATTTCAATTAGCCTTTCTTTTTCTTCGTTAGTTAATGCGACTTTTTCAGATAAAGAAATATATTCTTCTCCTAATTCTGTCATGCTAGTATTTTCAGAAATTACTTGACTAGCTTCAGTGCCAATAGATTCAGCTATTTCCTTCATTTTTTTAATGCTTTCTTCTGAACCTATTCCATATTTTTGATTGTCTAAGCTAACTCCGATTCCTTCTCCCAAGAATGCGCCAAGAGTTCCTCCTAACGCTTGGAAAATTGGCCCTAAAATCATACCAGCACCAGGAATTAAATATCCTAAAGAACCAACAAGACTACCAACCATATTGCCGGCAGTTGCTCCGCCTAAAGCCGCAGTTCCTTTTGTCGCCGCATTGCCCATAATTGCCATAGTTCCAATATTAGCAAAGCTAGCTATTGTTTGTCCAATCAAAGGATTAAGATTTCCTATTTTTTTGGTAAAAGTAGCTAATGCTCCATTTGCTTTTTGATAGGCTTTTGCACTTTCTGCAATATCTCCTGGTTTTGCAAATAGTTGTTGCTGAGGATTTAAAACTCCTGCTTGATTTAATTTAATTCTACTATCTTGAGATATTTTACTAGTTTTTTCATATTCGGCTATAATACTTTTTATTTCTTTTTTATTTAAATTTCCCCAATTCATAGAATTTGAAGACTGTTGATTAGTTGTATTGGCTGTATTACCATTTAATGGAGTATTATTTACTCCAGCATTTACTCCATTTTTAATTTTATCTGCAAGAATTTTATCCATAATACTATTTCTAATTCTATTTTCTAAATCTACAACCGCTTGTTGATTTGCATCTTTCATCTTTGTAGAGTAGTTTCCACTGACAGTTGTCCAAGCTGCGGTAAAAGCAGTTGAAGCAACTTTAGCAGTATTTATAAAATTAGAAATGATTTTCTTTATTGTCATAATAAAGAAAGTTCCAAATACCGCGATTGCCGCAGGTCCAGCTTCTGCGATATTATTTATCATTTGCAAAATAGTATTAACACCATCTAAGATATCTTTAACTAATTCACTACCAACAACAGTCCCAATAAACTCTTCAAAACTAGATTTAATATTATTCATCTTAGCTTCTAAGCTATCAAGAGTCTTGGCAAATTGTGCTGCTGATGCTCCATTGCTATTTTGAGCAATATCAACTAATTCAAGAGTTCTCTCATAATTATCCATCATAGCGATAAAACGAGATTGCTGTCTTGAACCAGCTGCAATAGTAGCAACATAACGCTGAGTATTTCTATCAAGAGTATCCCATTTAGAGGCTAACTCTAAGAATACATCATCCAAATCTCTAAATTGCCCAGTTAAACTATCTCTTAGCTGTACCCCAACAGATTTCAAAGCAGTATCAACTTTGTTGACATCTACTAACTCACCATCAATTTCGACACTATCTCCAACAGCACTTTTCAATTCTTGGAATCTTGCAATGATAGTTTTCATAGCAGTACCAATATTTTCAGGAGCTTCACGAGTAGTTTCAATCATCTGTGATAAGAAAGCAGAAGTAGTTTCAAGTTCCATACCAGCAGATTGGGCGATTGAAGCAGTTTTTGTTAAAGCATAAGAAAGCTCATCAGTATCAACAGCAGATTCGGCGGCTAGAGCAGAGAAAACATCATTAACTCTACTTGCTTCGCTCATTTCAAGTTTAAATCCACGAAGTGCCGCAGTCATACGGTCAGTCGCTTCTGCGTAATCCATTCCTGCGATACGAGCCATCTTCATAGTTTCTTCTGTTAATTGTAGAACTTCAACAGTATCAAGACCCTGTTGATAGTAAAGAGCAGAAGTTTGAATAGCGTCAACAGTAGTAGTTCCTAACTTTTGGGCCATTTCGTTATAGATATCAAATGATTCCCATAATTGTGTAGTTGTCATATCAGTAACAACAGCAATTTCAGTAAAAGCGGCATCAAGCTCTTTGATAGCATTAACAGATTCTCTAATAAATCTATTCATATAAATAAAAGCATTAGTTAATCCAAAAACTGCCGTAGCTCTGTTTTTTAAGTTATCAAAGAACTGGTCTTGCTTACTTAAATTTACTAAATTTTCGCCCATTGTTCCGGTTTCTTCGGAAGCTTTTTCTAAACTTAAACCAAGATTATCTATATCTTTTTTACTTTTCCCTAAATCAACATTGGCAGCTTCACTTTGCAAATCTTTAAATTTTTGTAATTCGGCATTAGCCGCTTCCAATTGTTTCTCTAATTGAGCAACTTTACCACTTAAATCAGCAAATTCTTTAGCTGCGGCCGCGGCATCGTCATCTAGTCCAGAGCTATCTCCTTTTAAACCATTAAAAAACTTAGTAATATTAGAAAGAGAAGATTCAATTTTAGTTAATTCAGCTTGTTCTGATTTTAAATTTTTAACTATTTCTTCTTGAGCTTTTTCTTTTTTCAAAACAGCTTCTCTAGCTTCATTATTTTTTGCAGTTAAATCTTTTTGAATATCAATTTGTTTTTGTAAAGAAGCAGTATCGGCTCCCTCTCCACGCATTGAGGTTATTTTTTCTTTTTGAGCAACAAGCTGTGCAGCAATCATTTCTTGATTTTGTCTGGCTAAAATTACCTCTTGTTCTGCTTGTTTAAGAGACTCTTCTCTAGCACTAATAGTAGCTTGAATATCAGCTCTCTCTTGCTGTAAACTAGCTTGTTTTTCTTCTTGTAATTTTGCTAGTTTTTCAGAAGAAGAAATAGCTTCTGCCAATCCTGAAATTTCTGTTTGGTCAAAAGAAACTCCTGTTTTATTAGCAAAAGAAGAAATTTTATTTTCAATACTAGAAATTTGATTTTCATAAGCATCAAACATGGTATTAGCAGAATTCTTCAAATTCTCAAATTGTTTTTGAAGATTTGGACTTAATTGAAGATTACTGAAACTAGTATCAATTCTACCAATTTCTCCTTTCAGAATCTCCATCTGTTGTCCAAGTTTCTGCAAATGGTTATTAAAATTGTTAATTTGAGAAGTATTGGTAAATCCTTGTTTTATTTCTGCATCTATTTCTTGTGCTCTTTTTTTCAAATCTGCGAAAGTTCTCTCAAATCTTCGAGCACTTGAATCATCTAATTGTATTCTATTTAGTCTATTTTGAAGGGCATCTACTGCACTAAGAATTTCTTGAATATTAAATGTTCCTTGAAATTCAACTTTTCTTTGTGTCGCCATTCATTTCCCTCCTTACCATAACTTTAAGTTATTTTCTATTTTATTTAAGTTTTCAGTAATAAACTTATACTTTATCCTAATATTCATGCCACTGGCTAAATCGTTACCAAGGCTAGCACCATAATCTAATAAATCTCCGCTATAATCAAGAGCATCTGGATTTAACTCTCCTGCGGCTGCCATGCCAGCCAATATTTCCGATTTCTTTTCGTGAATTGCTACTGCATTTCCAATATTAGTAGCGGCATTTAATTTAACAGAGTCTCCTGTTTTATTGGTTAATCCTAAATCGTTACGATAGAAATATCCTGCTCCAGTACTATCTCTTTGATTTTCTAATCTCATAGCCTGAATTACTCCATCTACCATAACGGAAATAGGAATGAGATATTCTCCTTTTAATAAAAAGAAAGTATTTCCATAGTTACTTCCATAACTTCTTCCTTTTTTACTAACAACTTTATTTACTTCTGTATGGAGTAATTGCTCAGAATAGGAAGCTAAGATATTATTTATATATTCAAGTATTTGTGGAATTTCATCAAATTTTAATGGGTCACTCCTTTGATGACCGTCTAAACCATTGTTTCTTAACCAAGCTACATTGGTAATAAGATACTTAAATTCTTCTGCGTCTGACCCTTTAAGTCTTGATATAAAATTATTCAAAACCATATCTCTTTGGAGAGTAACATCATAAAATGGTTTTACCGTCGAATTTTCAATAGCTTCAGTGGTATTTTTTACCTGAATACCATATTTACCAATAAGAAAATCAACAGGAGATTGTTTTTTTGTTTCTGAATCATACAAATCTCCAACATAAAAAGACTTAGGAGCATCATCTGCCATAGTATCTAAAAGTATATCTATAAAAATTTGGGCTTGTATTTCTCCAATTATACCAACTCTATTATTTTTTTCTATAACCTTAAAATTCATTCTATCTTTTACTCTATTAAAACTTTTCTTTATTAAAGCCGCAAATTCTTCATCTGGCCTTAAATATAATAACATATTATTTAAGAATTTCTTTGAAGATTGCTCGGAAATTTTATCAACTTCACCTGGGAATTCTTTTTTAAAAATCTCTCCAAAACGGACTTCTATTTCAGGATTTAATTTTCCGTCAGACCTAAATGCTACTCTTAAAGATTTTTTACCAGTCTTTTTTCCCATCGACAAAGGATAAATAACATTTAAAGCTTTTAGAGCTTCGTTCATTGCTTTTTCATAGTCTTTCTGATTTAAAATTCTGCTAATATCTATATTTCTATCTTTACAGATTCCCTCAAACTTAGCAACAACTTTCTCAATAGTATCAGTTAAATTGCTATCTGTCATTTTCAAGAAACCCTCTGTATTCATTTTCTGCAAAACCTTATATCGACGAAGACTTTTCTGAAAAAGTTTATTAAATTGATAAGCATTTTTTACACTATCTCCAGTATTGATTCCAAAAATAGAATAAAAATCATCTTCTTTTGCTCTTAATTTGTTTCTAATATCAATAAATCTTCTTTCTGTTTTTTCATAATATTCTTCGCCCATATAAAATCTTGAACCTACCGTCGCAAGAGAAACGGCATTTCTAAAGTTAAAAGATGAGCTATGAAGATATCCTCTTGATACGACATTTTCTCTTCCCGTATCACTAATTTCCATCATGAAAGCCATTGTATCCTCCAATAAAATAGTCAGCATAAGCAATCGCCTATGCTGACTTAATCATAAATCACTATCTATCTCATTATCTAACATGATAATCTTACAGACATATTGATTTCCTCTATCTCCAACTGGTAGCCCAACAATTTGAAACCTATAAACATAGGGGGATGCCTCGCTACCCAGTCTCATTGATAAGTCAGACATAAGTTTTATTCTTGGAATTTCAATAATTCCAGTTTTAATCAGTCCGTCAGAATCATCCTTTAATCTCATTTTGCCATCTAATTTTAAATATCCATCAACTAATCGTTTACCAACTGTCAAGACTTCCGCTTTTTCTTCATAAGCAAAAGTATAGTCAATGAAAAAAGTTTTATATGGCATCTCTAAATCAATAATATTATTTTCTATTTTATAAGATGATATTCTTTGTCCAGTTTCCGCGTCGTAAACAAAAATTGTATCATCTTGATATGGAGTATATTTTAATTCCGCTTTCCCTAAATCATCAGTCTCGAGTTCTTCTGTAAAAGGTATTGCGATAATTTCTCCAACTTTTTTTTCTGCTAGTTGAGAATTTGATAATATCGCTAAACCAATTTTAGAAATTACTCCCTCACTAAGAACAAAATTAACTTCATTCGTTTTTTCCCAGTTAATAAGCTGAGCATTCCCATATCCTCCAGAAGCATAAGTTCTAGTCTTATATTCTGCTAGAGGAGCTAATTGAATTTTATTAAATTTAATAATAGACTCATTAGCGTCATATTGCCGTCCATTTATCACCATTGGAAAAGTACATTTTAAAGAGACATCGTACAATTCCTTTATTCCAAAATAATCATCCATCATATCCCTCCTTTCTTTCCTATTTTTAAGTGAGAATGATTAGAGAAAAGTTTATTTTTTAGAGTATAAAAGGGCTAAGATTTCTCTTAGCCCTTTTCATTCAATTAAGAAAGCCCACTTTCGTTCACTTTATACTGAATTAACTCCATCATTGCTCCAGATTCAGGACGAAGAACTCTCATAGTCATGTTGAATACAGAGGGGTCTCCTTCAGCCTCAAGAGTAATTGTATTTTCAGAACTCATTTTTGCTTGAGGGATAATGAACTGGAAGTATTCATCTTTACCAGTTTTCTTATTTCTTGCGAAAGTTTCTCCAACAAGTTTATAAGTTCCAGGGAAGTTTTCAGCAGTAATTTCAATTTTAGTACCGGTTACTCCAGTGCTAATAGTTTGTTCTTCATAAACAATGGCTCCAGCAGTTAAATCAGCAGTAGTAGCAGTAATCATGCCTACACCGCTCGCGGCACCTTTATAATATTTTTTGCCACTAGGAATAGAAGTAATAGCAGCAGTTAAAGCTACTTTCTTCATTCTAGTTACAGAAGAAACAGCTCCAGCACCATCTTTATCACCAAACATAATAGCCATTGAAGCAGGTGAGAAAAGAGCATCTTCTAGGGTAACAGTAATTTCTTTACCATAGTCCCAAATGATTAAAGGTGGGTTACCTTTACCACCACGAGCTTCTGTCTGCTCAGCAGTCTGTTCAATAGTAGAAACTTTTAAAGTATCTAAGAACAGGACAGGGGCGCCAGTTTCAAGGTCGTAGATAGTAACATCAGCAACTTCTTTAATACCATATTGTTCTAGTAAGTTTGCCATTTATAATGACCTCCTATTATTCTCTTAAATTTCTTATCCAATTTTTTGGTTTTACCTTTTTTGCATCCGCACCAGCTAAAATGGCGCGCATATCAAAATCGTATTTTTCTTTTTCCTGAATTCTATCAAGAAGTTCATGGAAAGCATAAATTGACAAATCTCCAACATTTTGCAAGTTGATTCCGATGTTATAGACACAAAGTGAAGAAATTAAATCATGGAAAGAAACTGCCTTATCAGATTCTTTTTCAGCTTGCCGCTTTTTAGCTTGTTTAACTTGCTCTCGCCGCAATCTAAATTTTCTTTGCATTGGACTTTCATCTTCTGGAATTTCCTCTGCAATAGGAATTCTGTTTTGAATCCTTAGAATATTCTGAAATTCAAAAAATTTCTTTTTATCCATAATTCTTTTTTCTATCCCATTTCCAATAACTATTATTCTAAGGTCGGATAAAATCTGCACTTGCTCTCGAATAAAAGTGTTAAATGCTTCTTGCATATCTAATAAAAAGTAGTCATCATTTTCACAGCTATCCATTAGATTATCGAAGACATCAATATCTTCGGAAACTTTTATGCCTTTCTTCTTATAATGCTCATATAGGTCATAAGAAGTAAGAGTTAAGAGATTTAATTGTTGTCTGTATTTTTCTTCTCCCATTCCAATGATTTGCTTTATAGTTAAGGGATAAACTAAGCATATATCATCTATTGGAACCGCCGCACCGAAAAGAGCCTTTAAATATAAATCAGTCGAAAGCATCTATTCTAAATAACATCTGATGGAGAGAAAGAGCATCTGTATAAACTACTCCTTCCCAACCAAGATATTTTAATTTGCCAAGACCTTCTATACTTTTACCCTTTAAACTCTTCTCGATTTCAGAAATTATCAAAAACGGTCTTAAATTAACATCATTTAATTGCCATTCTCTCAAAGGAGTATAAACCATAACATTTAAATCCACTTCATCAAATTCTGAGTTGGCTTGATTCACAGGAGCCTTTTTATACATGACAACTACAGTGCTTTTTGTTGTATTTTTATCTATATTAACCAAAGGAACAATCTTAATATTCTTATGGAGAACTTCTTTTATGGGGTCTTTAAAATCTGGATTATCAAGAGGGTTATCATTTGTATAAACAAGATATTTACACAATTTCTGATTTTTTACTAGCCTTAAAGCTACTTTTGATAAGTTTACTCCAAGCTCTTCTGAGTTTCTAATTCCCATTTTATCCCTCCATCCAGATACTCTCTACATTTACTTTCTTTTCAAAAAGTATTTGAGAATCTTTTTCTGCAATAATTTTATCTTTCCCTATATTATTGCCTCTTATAGTTAAAATATTTTCTTCTATTGATTCAATAATAAAATTATCAGATTCGGATTTGAAGGCAACTCCCTCAATATCTCCAACAATAGTAAATTCAAAGAGACCCTCAACTTTTACTCTTTCTGGTCCAATAATAACAAAGCTTTCTTCTTTTATCTTAGATACCTTTATATTAAAGGTTTTCTTTATTTCTGGAGAATTGATTAAAGAAACTTCACAAGTAGTTTCTCCATTTTCAATCCCAGTAAACTCCCCTTTTGAATAAGTGGCAATATTTTTATTTTTTATAGTGACTTTATAAGGTTCTTCTCTTATAATATCATTATAATAAAGAATAAAATTGATATTAGAACTATCTCCTAAAGTTAAAGATATGCTATCACCAACACTAGATTGAATATTCCAATCAGCAAGTTTATTGCTATTTGCAATATCAATATCATCTTGCTCGTCGATATAATCTTCTTCTAATGTAATATAAGAAACTCCAGGAACACTAATCTTATCAATACCACTAACTTTCCAAACTTCATCTCCAATCAAAATTCTAATTCCTTTTTTCATTTTAGAATTAGTTTTCATTATAAGATTAAGAATCTTATTTGGAAGATAAGTAACTGAAATATTGTCTTGAATAGAAAATTTACTAGTTATAGATTTATCTCTTAAATTTGCGCCTGAACCAGTGAAATGCACATATTCAGAATAAACAATTCCATCATCAATCCATTGGATATCTCTATCCAATTCAACTAACTGATAACGGTTATATCCTATTGAAACGAATTCGTCAAGATGGAAAATAAGCCATTTCTTTCTTTTTAAATCTACAACTTCTTCTGTTGTTAAAATAGTACCATCAGACCAATGAAGATTTTTATAAGTAAGAAGATAATCAACAACTTCTTTTTCACTATTAGTTTTATTTTGCAAAACTCCTTCATATGTTTCTGCGTCTTTAAAAACAGTAACCTTATTAGGAGATTTATTTAAAACAACTCGAAAATCGTGAATCTTTTTATTTTGTATTCTTTCTTGAATGTTGGTTCCGTACTTATTGACTCTTTTCAAGTAGACCTTATCAAAATAAGCCATTAAGCATCACCTGGCCCGTCCAAAGAATCAACAAGATTCATACACTCAAAAATTGTGCGTCTAAAATAAACATAGTCAAGATATTTTAAACTAGAAATTTTATAGAATAATGTATAATAGTTAATTCCTTTTGAACTGTCTGGAAAACCGAGTAATTCAATAAGAATAGTATCTAAAAACTTTTCCCATTCGCCCTTTTTCTCTCTTTCACAGAGTAGCCCAAAAAGCCTATTCTTCATTTTATTCAAATAGCCAGAATAAACTTCTTTTTTTACTAGGTGGTCATTATAATCAGACGATTTCATTTGCTCTATCATTTTAATCACCACCGCCTGCGAATTTTGTATAATCATATGGTTTTCTCAGTCCGTCTTCTCTATCAAGAATAGAACGAGAATACATCTTTTGAAGTTTTCTATTTTTCGATTGAACATTCTCTTGAAGTTTTATAAATTTATCAAGCAAGTTTGCTTGAGAGAAATCTCTCTCATCATACATTACCTTTACATTTTCCCAAGAGTTAATTGTTCTTGATAGCCATTCTTCTTTCATTAAATTTGCGAGAATCTGAATCTCATCATCTCCCAAATCCTCAATAAATCCCATATCGTCTCTCATAAGAGAAACTCTAGGGAATTTAAAGAAAGGAATAGCACTTTCCAAAATTGCCCGCCAATCGCATAATATCATTTCAATGTCAGTTTCGCAGCACCAATCATCTTCTTTAATTTTTGCAAGGAAAGCGTCATATACAACCTGATACGGTGTCATTATATCGCCTCCTTATTCTTCATTCATATTTTGAACGCTCGAAATTACATCAATTCCGCAAAACTTTTTAATTACATTGCATTTTTCAAAGTCAGTAAACTTTTCTTCAATAGCAACTTCAGCAATACGGTTAATTTGCTCTCTTGGAAGAGTCTCAAGAGTTTCTTGAAGTTTAGAAACAGGGTCAACTTTTAAGAGTTTAAGAATTTGACCTCTATTTAAAATTCTAAATCTTTCTGGCTGTCCTTCTTCTTCTAAACCAAGGTCAATTCTATCTTGTTTATTTTCAATATAAAGGATACCTTCGTCAAAAAGAGTCCTTACGCCTAAAGAAGTTACTCCTTCAAATAGAGTATCAAAATCAATCGTTTTTGTCTCTCCCTCTTTAGTAAAATCTCTTTTGAATCTCAAATCAGGGATATTTAATCCTACTGAATAGTTTACCATGCTCTTAACTGTAACTTTTCTTCCATCTGTGTTCATTATTATCTTCTCCTTTTATCTCAAAAATTTAAGGGGTGGGTGAATAATCTACCCACCCCTTTTTATTATTTATTGGGTTTATATTAGTCTAACGAAGGACCTTCGTAAGTCTGAGTAATAGCAGTATTACGATAAATACCCCAGTTATGATAACTCATGATAGCTACACCATATTTCTTATAGGCTTGGATTTCCATAGAGTTGTCTCTATTTTCCCAATCCTTAACAATGGTATCGCCCTCGAAAGCAATCTTAACGATTTTCTCTCCGCCAGTTGGGAATACATAGGCGATTTGAGGGTCAATAACAGTATTGGTATTGCTCTCGTCAGTGAAGGACTGAGGAAGCTGTACGATTGGGCAACCACGGAAAATTCCGATATAGCCTTTAGTTCTAATATCTTCAATATCGTTTACAGAAACATTAGGAGTGATATTAGAATTTACGGCAAGAGGCCCCATCTCGGCAACAAACTCAGGAGGAGCAAAGATTACGGCGCCATTGCCATAAGCTTTAACAGTTGCACAAAGTTTTGCAAATTTATCAGCATCAAAAGAGCTGTCAGTGATTTTGTTAGCGGCAGGACGGCTTACTTCATTGATAGTAGCACGAAGGGCTTTCTGAATATCCTCATAGATATAATCCTGGATGCTTTCGGTGATGATAGAGGCCATTTCGCCCATATCTTCGTCGCCGCTTAGGAATCTTTCAAAGTCGATATAAGCAGCAGTACCGATTGCATAGGTGTTAACATCTACAACATCAGTGTCTAGTCTAAATGCACGATATACACCAGACTGTGCAGCACGAGTAACAAATCTCTTTGCACGAGCACGACCTTTCTTTACTTTGAACTGAGGTTTTACATTGTTAGGGAATTGACGAACCTCAGCAAACTGTCCCATAGTTGCAAGAACAGCATTAGGAACAATGTCGTCAGCAGCTTCTTGGATAATCTCGAAAATGTCGTATTTATTGCGTCTATAAGTGTTATAGTCTTTAGCAAGGGCTGATAGCTCTTCTCTTAAAGTTTCATTAACTTCCTCTTTGCTAGCTGTAAAATCAGCAGGCACAGTGCCTCTAACAGCGTGGCGAGCTAAATCCTTGATTTCTTCAATATTTCTAGCCATTTTAATTTACCTCCTTATTAGAATTACTGTACTTGGAATTCTACAGCAAACTGGCCATCAGGCATAGTGGTGGCTTTTGCTACTTTTAGAACAGGGCCGACAGTAGGTTTGGTTTTACCAATCTTGATTGCACCAGTAGTAGAAATTCCGCCATAAAGAGCAGTAGTTTTTACTGCGGCAAGAGCTTCTTTCAGTTTGCTATCATCAGTGAAATCAGTGGTGTCGTAGCAGATGCAGTTAGTAGTAAATACATCACCAATAGTCAGATAACCCATTCTAGGATAGTAACCATCTTTCTGAGTTAATTTGAAATTCTTTAAACCAGGGGTAAACTGATTATAAATCTTTTCAGTTGAGTAGTGTACTGCGATAGGAAGTGTCTCAGAAGCAGTGGGTGCTTTAACAACCATATTAGCTACGTCAACAGCTAAAAGCATACCATTCTCTGCGACAAAATCTGCGTCGGCAAGAGCGCATTGAGCTTCAATTCTACCATCGCGGGTAAAAGTTACATTATTAGGTTCGATTTGGCCGTAGCCGTCGATAGTAAGTCTTTGTAGAGCCATTATTCTTCTCCTCCATTTTTGTTTCTATTTTTATGTTTCTTTAGAAGTCTTGCAGCAGGACTTAATGCGGCATCTTCTTTTTCTCCATAGTTTTGAGGGATTAAAGGAGTGCCACTTTTTGAGAAAAGGCTTGGATTTGATTCAACAAGTTTTAGAGCTAATTCTTTGCTTAAATCTTCAACAGTATAATCTGCAATCTTAGCAGAGAATTCAGCAATAACTGCTTCATCTAATCTCTCAGAGTATTGACTAATTACAGCCTCTTTTTCAGCTTTTTCTACATTTGCTTTATAAGTCTCTAATTCACCTTTTGCAGCTTCAAGTTCTGATTTCTCAGTTTCTAAAGTAGCTTTTTCAGTACTTAGAGTTCCTATTTTGGTATTTAATTCACCAACAGTAGTTTCAAACTCCCCAATTTTATCGTTGAGTTCCTCAATAGTAGCATCTTTAGCTGCGATAGTAGTGGTTAAGGTTTCTACCTCTCCAACTTTACTACTAAAGGTTTCGTCAATTTTTTCATAGGTGTCGCCATTAAGAGCTTTAATAGCCTTTAGGGAATTTAATTCAGATTCGCTTACATCCATAACAAAAGTTTTCTCTCTTTCGCCTAATGTGACTTCGTTCTTTTCGTTATCTTTTGAGTATTTAACTCTGTAATAACTACGAGAATCGTAATCATAGACTAAAGCGTAATCATCATAAATATCTAAAATGTCATACTGGATTTCATAATTTCCTTCTTCGGTGAAATTGGTATTCAGTAAAGACCAAATAGCCATATGTTTTTCACTATCAGAAAGTTTGAAATTGATAGTCATTTTTCCCTGTCCTCCTTCTAGTTTATTTTCAAGTGTTTTAGTATAATTTTTCAATTCTTCCACCATTTCAGTTAATGAAGTGGCTAACGTGTAGAAAGCGGAACCTTCAAAACACGGTTCAACTCCATCTCCTAGAGGAGTCAGTCCGATAAAACATCCATCGGTAAACTCAAAATATCTTCTACCATTAGAATATTTCCAAGTACCTGCGATGGACTTGTCATATAATTCCATTGAGTGTGCTTTGCCTGGTATTTCAGATGCTTCTTTATAGCGTGCAGTCCATAAAAGAACATCCGCACAGGCATATTCTCTTTCTACGCCATCTTTATCCATGTGTTTTTCCCAAGTAATATTAGGATTCTCAGGTACAACTCCGTATGCCTTTCCTATACTACGATTTTCGCCGTGGTCAGTAAAGTCATCATCGTCGTAAATTCCACATATCGGAGAATAGCTGATTGTTGAGAGTAATTTTTCTGCAAATTCATCCGATATATAAGTGTTATTTCGGTTAAGACCTTTATAAAAAATTCGTACCCTTGCTTTAGAAATTACATCGTTATACGGAGTTAGCTTTCCGAAAACAGTAACAGGGATAGAAAGGTTAATATCTTTAATATCTTCTATTGCCATTAGTTGCCACCTCCGTCTTTAGATTGTTCATTTTCAAGTGTCCTATCACTTTTTTTATCTTGGTCTTTTTCATTATTTGGCTTTTCGCCAGTTGCAGATTCTTCATCTTTATTGGTCTGGCCGCCGTCACTTTGAGTATGAGAAGATTGGAGAGGAATTAACTCTACATCAAGTTTTAGAAGTTCAATTTCTAGTCTCTTAATATCAGTAATTTCTGATTGATTTAATCCTAGAGCAACAGAAGGGACTAAGAAACTATATCCATACTGCGCCATGTCCAGAGTTTTACTAATATACTCGTCATTATTATAGTAACTAACGGGAAGAATTTTTGCGGTAAAGTTAATTTTATTATCTCCGAAGTGTTGATTTAGAATATAGGATAGCCAGATACTATAAGAGCCAGCTAAATACATCATCAACGCCATATCATTTTGAATAGATTTTTCGAGAGATAAATTTCCGTCTGCTGAGAAAACTTGCTTACTAACTCCAGCTTCACTATAAATAGTCTTTTCTATTTTTTCAAGATTATTTGTAATAACGCTACGGGCATCTTGCATATCTTCAAGAGAAACATCCCCAAAACTAGTAAGGACATCAATATCCTTATTTTTCTTTAACATTCCTACTACGCCACGGTGCATTTCTTGAACTTCTTCGGGGTCGAAAACTAATTCTCCATCAGAAGTAATTGGCATCTCTTGAACAAGAATTTTCTTTAATTCTTGTTTGTCTTTATCTTTCTCTAATTCCCGATATTCGTCGAAATCAATTATTGCTGGAATTACATTCAACATAAATGGTCTTTCTTCATAAAGGCAAAAATGGATTCCGACGCCTGGTTCCAACATATACCATTTACTTTCATTTCTATTTTTATAAGCGTTATATGCCTTTTTTACATCAGGAGGAAAAGTCGCTAGACATTGGTCTCTTTGCGTTTTATCTCTAATATTATCAAAATATTGAAGATTTAATTCGACTATATCAATGCCATCAGGAGTTTTAAATCTTGTTCTACAATAGTCAAAAGGTAAATCTTGAATTCCTACTCCATCGGCGCCATAATCTCTAAGGATACCATAATAGGCCCCCTCAACCATTACTTTTAAAGTAAAGTTCTGGCAAAGTTTTTCAAAATTTAATTTATTAAAGAACTCTAAACTTTCATAATAACGCTTACTATATTTGGTATCAGTAATTGATTTTTGATTCCCACTCATATGAGGAATAATTACAGGAGTGTATTTAAGAAAAGTAGCATAATATAGAATAAAGCGTCTATAAAAACCGCTAGAATAAAAGAAAGAAACTGATAAATCTTTTAATTCCTCTGGTTGTCCATTCGCAATAATTTGCTCTGCTTCTTCTTTAGAATAAGTAAGCAAATCAGATACTCTTTTAAAAGAAGTATCTCCAGAATAAGAGCTATCAGAAGTAGCTATCATTTTATCAACACTTTTCTTAAAGTCTTCTAAAGTAAAGTTATTTTTATCCTTCATCTATTCACCCCCTTGAGTATAAAATACGAGTTTCCTATTTCTTCCTCCCTTACGGCGTCTCTTTTTGAAATACTCGTCTTCAATCTCTTTAATTCTCCATAATCCATATTCAAAGGAGCTAAATTTATCGCTTAAAGTTCGAGCATTTATTTTTTCTAACTTAATATCTGTACCATTGCCAGTAGGTTTTAATTTAAAGTTAGCCATTTCCTCAAAAAGTCGTGTCGTTAATTCGTGGGGAAGAATTCTTGCTACTCTTTGTTCAATTTTCATCTTTTGTCCTTTTTTAGTTTCTAATAATCTATTCTTAATTTCTTGCTCGCGAGCAAGAAAGGAAACTTTTCCGCTATAAACTTTAGAATAACAATTTCCGTGGATTTTGCTATCTAAAGTTGAATTAGCTTTAATAACGTAAATCTTTGGAATAGCTTTAGGATAAAGAGATTGACGATAATCGTCATTATTATTAGAACAGTAGGCTGGATAGTATTGATTGCTACTAGAATCATAAGATTCTTGAACCATATAATCCATAAGACCAACGCCAAGTCCATTACCGTCAATAACAATTTCAAGAGGGTCAAATTTCTCAATTATCTTCTTTAAATCAAGAGCTTGAATTGAAAAGTGTTTTGACTGCTCCGTCTTTCCTAAAATATAAATATTGACTAAACTTATATCAAAATCATTTTCATGACGGAACACCTTAAAAACTGTTACGACAGTCTGACAAGTAATTCTGCCTACGTCTACTGATAATAAGTAGAAAATATTGTTAGCACCTTTAAGTTTTTGAGAATTTTCTGGATTTATAATCCTACGATATTTTTGAAGTCTATCATAATCGAACCAACTATCGCTTCCACCGCCAGTCCACTTGCCTAAATATTCACGAGCGAAAGATTCATCTTTATAAGTTGCACTCATTTTAATTTCATTAAGGTAAGTCTTATCTAATAGACCATGCATCATTGGAACCCTATAATCACATCCCCAGACAAAAGAACTTTTAGGATTTATAATTTCATTTTCAAAACACTCAATCAATTTTTGATAAGCAAAAGAATTTCGCTGCCCCGCAGATGTCATATAAAACTGAGCTTGGTGGGGCTCATTCTGGTTTACTAATCTTGCTTTTGTTCTTCTATTAACATTCATCAAAGGAATAACTACTTCGTTTAACAAATCAGCATCATGGTCACGAACCTCGTCTACTAAACCCATTTGTATTAACGTAAAGTTTTTTATCTTTACCTCTTATAATTTCTTATAAGTTTAGCATATCTTTTCAGCTTTACTGTCGCGGCCTCGTGGAGAGATTATATCTTTTCACTCTCTATGCGTTGCCCCTGACTATATTTAATATAGCCTTCGGTTCGGGTTGTCATGCGATAGTAGGAATATCGTTTAGAGTTCCCGCTTCATTCCGCGATTTTAGCACTTCCAGTTGTTCTGTAGACAAAGATAAGTATTCTTTTTTTTCTTTTTTCCTTGAACGTCCATTAAACCAATCTTTAACTGTAGCTGGTTTTATTCCTAAAATATTTGCAACTTCTGTATAAGTTTTTCCCTGTTCCTGTAGATAAAAAGCATAATAATAATCCTCTTTAGATAGCAAATAGGCTTTTGAACATCCGCCTTGTTTTAACTGTCTTTTTAAAAAAATTTCTTCAAGATTCCATTCCTTATATTTATCTTCAGCAATTTTAATTTTCTCTTCTTCAGTTAATTTCTCATATAATTCCCAAGCTTGTTTATATCTTGTTTTTCTTAATAAAGCGCTCATTGTCCCCCTTGAGTAACCCAAATGCTCTTCTAATGTTTTTCCTATGTTCTTATATTTATTCATAATACATAAAGAATCTCTTAAAATTTCATAATCTACTTTTTGTTTGTTGAGTATTTTAGGAGGATTATTTATATCTATATCAAAAATTCTTATAAAAGTTTCTTTAAATTGCTGAATTTCTTGTTCAGATAAATTATTATATTGTTCTAAATAATCCAAATATGTTTTATTATTCACAATATCAGTAACAACAGTCGCATCTACATCAAAATATTTTGAAGTTTTATTACACATTCCTTCAAAAGTTGAATTTCCTGTTTTTATCAAACAATAATCATCAAAAGAAAAGTTCTTTCTAACTGAACCTTCTCCACCTATTGTCATATTATAACCATTAAAATAACTATCATATTTTTTTATTTCTTCTATTTCTAAAAAATATAAATCTTCTATTTTTTCTATCTCTATTTCTTTAACATAAAATTCAAAATTATTTTCTCCATACTTATTCCAAGCTCTTTGGAGTTTAGAGCTGTGGTGTTTATTAGTTCTTAAATTTCTTAAATGAGTAATTTTTCTATTTTGAAAATTGATTGTTTGCCCAATATATCTTTTATTGTTGACTTTATTTATAATGTGGTAAATATATCCTTTCACTAATATCACCTCTCCGATGTCCTACATATAAGTGAAAATATATTACTTCTCCTCTAAAATTTTGAGGAGGAGGAAGACAAAATTAAATATTTAAAAGTGCCGTCTTCCACCACGAGTTGAGTCTAGGGCCGCAACAACATCAAATATTGAGCCATTTCTAAAAGTCATTTTCAGATAATCACTACCTGAAATATAATCGTCTTTAATTAGCTCTTTCCTTAATAGAGGGAATAAGTCTAAAATTTCTTCTACTTTTTCTTTCGCAATTTTCGCACCCTGTTCTTTCTTCGGCGCGCAAATAAAGCATTTACTACCTGGTTGGAAGATACATTTTAATATCATAGCCAAAATAGAAATAAATGTTTTAGAGAACGCACGAGGAGCTACACAATAGTGATAACGGTATCTTAGGCAGGCGCGCAAGAAAATTCTTTGGTAGAAAAACAGTTCAAAATTAGAATCAATAGGAGTTATTAGGTCGATAAATAAATCAGGATATGCAGTAAAGAATTGACAATATTTCTGATAAAGCTCTTCATGCTCAATAATTCTTTCTTCACTAAGCATAACCCCTTTATCTAACTCAATACCATCTCTATAAAACTTTTGTACAGCATTACTTTCATTTATTTTATTAACATCAATCATTCAATTTCCTCCTCGAACTGCTCTTCTAAGTCGTAACCCGCAGCTTCAAACTTATCCAAATCATCTTGAGGAGTATTATACTCGTCTTCGAGTTCTTGGGCTATCTTTAATCCTTCTATTCTTCTTTCTATTTCTTCGCTGATACCAGTTTCATTAACATAAAGATTTCTAACATATAGTTGAATATTCTTCATAGTATTATCAATAATATCTTTCTCAGCGCCATCATAGAATTTATTTATCCAACCTCTCTTTTCGAGGAAGGCAAATACTTCTCCGACAGAGTTAAAATCATTTGCATTTTTAACATTCTTAGGAGTAAAATCAGCAACCTTAACTAATTTCTCATAGGAGGCAAGTTCGTCTTTAAATTCTTCTTGTGCCCTAATCTTGTTATCAATTAAGAGCGAAATTTTACATAATTTTTTCGCATTATCAACTTGAATCTCTCCAACAACATTCTGAGTATTCAAAATCCCTTGGAAGAGATTTTCTAAATAAACAAGTTCATCAGTATCATACTGTGGCCCCCATTTATCTCGAAGTTGCTGGAATTTTTCATCTTGGAGTGCAGGAATAGCATTATCTAGTTTTCCGTCAGCGACTAGTTGCCTATATTTTCTAGTAGTATCGCTCCAATCAACATTCCCATACTTCCCGGCGCAGTACATTTTAGCATAAACGCTAAATGTCTTTTCTTTATTAAACTCATATAACTTTGTCCACTCTTCCGCAAGAAAAGGAATATCCGCCCATTGGCAAAGCTTATCGTAAAAATCAAAATTGTTCTCGTTAATTAAAAGAAAATTCTCTATACACTTATTGCAAATTGGCAAAGTACCATCTGAAAAGAACGGACTTTTAACTTTTATATAAGAATCAGGAGGACAAGAGTTATGACATTTTGTACACTCTTTTAGTAAAGCCATATTATCACCACCTTATTTATAGGTAAAACGAAAAGAGGAAAACTCAAGAATTTTCCTCTTCATTAAATTCTTCTAACTTATGGATTCTATTATATTTAACTATTTGACGAACTCTTCTTAAAAATTTATTGCGTTCGGTTTTGCTGAGGCCGCAGTAAAAGGCAATAATTTCTTTCTCAATAGTTGGGAAGTCAGTTCTTAATTTATTATCTTCTGTAAAAATATTTACTTCTGCTATTTGAGCAAGTCCGATAAAATCATCTAAAGCTAACTCCATCATAGCTAATTCTAATTCGTTAGCTTGACTTCCACTCTTTAATAAACTCCTCATCCCACAGTTCCTCCATTATTTCGCATCCATAGTCTCTCACTAACATATTTATCCATCGACATTCTTTATTCTTCCTCCATTTTCCAGAAAAGAAGACAATATCACTTTCTGCTATAAGTCTAATAGACTCTCCTATTAAGTCAAGTGCATTATTAAATTTATAACAAGAAGTGTCTAAAACTAAAATTTCACAATTTAAGAGTTCTTTTAATTTATTTTCAGCTCTAGACTTCTCAGAAGAAATCTTTTCACTACTTTCTCCTATTATTGGCTGACAAATAAAAATTTTTTTCATTATTACTATCTCCTTTGGTGCGCCCGCACCATAATTTCCTTGAATCCTATTTATTTTTCTGTCGGTTCTTCTTATCGCACTCTTTGCACCGACTTGCAAGTCCATCGGAGCTTCTGCTCTTTCTCATAAATTCTCTTGTATCCTTCAACTTAATTTTCCCGCATTGGTTGCATTTTTTCCACTTAAAGGGTTTTTCTCTATTTAAATAATAATCATAATGAAGTTGCGCTGCGTCCGCAATTTCTTTACAAATTTTCTGTTTCCATATGGTTGAAATATAATTGGCAGAGTGTGTAAGACCGAAATCTTTTTCTAGCTTTTTTCTAATAACTTCATTCTGAATACGACTTCTTTTATAATTAAGAATAACCTTCTTAGCGTCACTTAAATTTGCTTTTTCTATATAAAAATCAAGAGTATCTAAAAGAAAACTAATAGTCGAATCTGGTTTATTTACTACGCTTATCTTCAAATCCTCATAATTCTCTAATAAATAGTAAATATGTTCATAATTTCTAAAATCAATAGTATATTTAGCTTCCTCGTTAAAAGTATACTCTGGCCCTCTATATTCTCTAGGATTAAAAAATTTCTCGTCACTTCCAATAAGGACTCCTAAAGGCGCAATAGCAAAATCAGAATTTTCTAAATCCCAGGGGATACCTTCGTTTTCTGGTTGATGGACTTTTCTTGCGCTAGTTCCAAACATACAAATAGTTGGCTTGACCATATCCCTAAGATAAAACTGCTGGCGTCTTAAATCAATAACCATATGCTTAAACTTATATAATTCTACCGAAGTTAGCTTTGGTGCGTTGGGGTCATCAACTTTCCCCGTATTCGCATCAATAATATGTTGATATCTATCAATAGATTTCCATAGCTCTTGAATTCCTGGAACATCGGCGTCTTTCTCTCTATCTATTTTCGGTTTAATACTCTTATACCTATTCTTATCCGTATTAAAAATACGCTCGTCGAAAGTAGGACTCTCGATAAGTTCGTCTAATGATTCTGGTTCCTTTTTAGAATAGGAATTATACTTAGTCTTTATTTGGACTTCTTTACGGTCAACAATCGACTCTCCAGTATTTTCGTCTTTACCGTAAAGAATATAGTTCGCAATGGTTTCTAAATCGGAAGCAGAGAATTTTTTATCACTATTATCTGCCATATACTTCTCAACATAGTCACGACGGCCAGTCGAGGTAGGTATACTAAAATCGAGATTTACCATTTATTCACTCTACTCCTGTTTCAAATTTTCTATCTTTATTATAGTCGAAAAATTGGAAAAAGTCAAATTCTAAAATTTTAATACCGCAATTTTCTATTTTATAATTTTCGATTTTCACGAGATTTGAAATTTCAATTTTTACGAGATTGTTTGGAGGGGTGCCGGCATTTCAGGACATTTTGCACAAAATTTCACAACCTATACCCCCTCTTTTGTGCAATATAACAGCGAACATTCGTTCCCTCCCTTTTCGTCATATTACACATAAAAAGAAAAATATTTTATATAATATTATGCTTTTGTTTCTCTTGTCATATTGCACAAAAATATAGTAAAAATAACGCTTTTGTTTTACATTTAATTTTCAAAAACTTTTGAAAAAAGGGTTGACATTCCCTTGCGTATATGGTATTCTATATACAGATGATAAAGCAAACAACCGATAGAAAGGGGTTTTCAATATGAAAAAAAGTGTTGTTTCTCTGAACGGTTACGAAATTGTCAAAGGGCAAAAATCCGGCAGTTTTTTGGTCAATGGTCGTGCGGTCAATCGTGGCGAGTTTGTCGAAATGGTATTGACAGAAAAAATGTTCGGGCAAGTTTGGCATAAAGACCATATAGCCTACAATGAGGGCAGCGACATTGACGCCGACGGTATCGGTTATAGCGTAAAGAGCGCAAAAGCCAGCTTGACGGAAAAAATCCTGCGTGACGATATGAGCGAAAACAGCAAACAGTCAATCATTGCGGAATATCTGGAAAAGGTTGCAAGTCAAAAATTCCTGTATGGTATCGAAATCAGCGGCGAAATGGTAGTTTACGAAATGGACAAAAAAGAGTTTGCGGAGTTCTTAAAAGAGATGTGGACAATGGATAAGCAGAGCGGGAAAAATCAGTACAAGTTAAGAATACGCAGAGCAGACACAAAGGTTATTCAGTATTTTGAAAACTTGCTTGAGAGGTAAACTCTCAAGCAAGCTACAAAAAGAAACAAGATAAAAAGGAGCGATAAAAATGACAAGAACAGAGATTGAAAAGAGAATTGAACAGCTTGGAAACTGGGAGTTTATGTTGCAGATGAAAGACAGATGGACAACAGACGACTATGAGCAGAGCCGGAAATGGAACGCCGAGATTATCCGCTTGAAAAAAGAATTGGAGGGCTTAAAATGAAAAAGATTTATACAGAAAAAGGACTTGATGAGTTAATCAGAATTTATGGTTTTGAGCATAAAAAAGTTATTAAGTACGCAAAAGGACTTGACAAACAAGAAAAGGTATGATATAATTAGTATAGTGAAAGGGGAAATTTGAGCTATGAAAAAGATTTACTTTGATATGGACGGAACAGTTTATGACTTGTACGGAATGGATAATTGGCTTGAGATGTTGAGAAATGAGGAAAAAGGCGCTTTCCTTTATGGTGATACTTTGGTAAATATGAGCGAGTTAGAAGATGTTTGCTTACGACTTATTAAAAAAGGTTATCAAATTGGAATTATCACTTGGTTGCCTATGGGCGCAAGCCTTGAATATTGCGAAGTTTGCACAGAAGAAAAAAGAAAATGGGCAGAAAAGAATATGCCGTATATTTCCGAATTTTACGCTCTTGAATATGGAACACCTAAACAATACGCGCCCGCTCGCAGAGCCGCCGAAATGTGGCTTGTTGATGATAGCAAAGAGGTTCGGGAAATGTGGGTAACAGAAAAACAAAGAAAAGCAATTGACGCAAACGAAAATATTATTGAAGCTCTGGAAAGGATTTTGAGAAATGAAAAAGAGAATTGAGAAAATCGCCGTTGTTATTATGTCCGCTGTTTTGCTTTGGATTTTTGCAAGTTTTGTCGAAGTAAATTGCAAAAATCTGGAAGAAAATCCCACTTATTGCCCCGCTAACTTTTTCGTCATAATGACTAAAATTTCCGGTTAATTTTTTCAACCGGATTTTTCTTTATATTCGCTTGTTAAAAATTTAACAAATGCCGGCACTTTAACGAGTTAAAGTGCTAAATTATGCCGGCACCGCTTTAGCGTAGTAAAGCATTAAAGCAAAAATTTTTTTTTATTTTTTTTGAAAAAAGGGGTTGACAATCTCTCTGTTATATGGTAATATATAAGTGTTCCAAGAGGGAACGGTTCTAAAAGGTTCAGCCTTAAAGCCTTATTCCAGGGCGGGACGGACTCCGCAGACGGACGCAAAGCGTACAACCGTTCTAAAGCAAGTCTTTACTTTGGTATCAAAGAGCCAGCGAGATGCAAAAGGAAATTTCAAAAAAAATGAAAAAACCACTTGACAAATCGCCCGCTCTATGATATAATAAAGATGTTCCCGAAAGGGAGCCAAAAAAAACTTTGCGCCTACTGCATAGTGTAGGAGAAAGAGGTTTACTATGGCTACCGAAAAGAAAATGACCGCTGCTGAAATCAAGGCTACCGCAAAGATGAATATGCTGTCCGAGCTGTCTGCCAAGCTGGAGGAGCTGGGCGCCGAAATGGTGGGGAATGTTGCCTACATTCCGCAGACTATCGGTGAACAGGAAGTCTGGGTCGAGGTCAAGCTGACTACCAAGCAGTACACCGACACCAAGGTGTCCAAGGCGTTTGACCCGTTCGTTGCTCGCGAGGAATACGAAGCCGAGCAGGAAATCAAGAGGGCAGAAGCCGAAGCCAAGGCGAAAGCCAAGGCGGACAAGGCGAAGTCCAAAAAGTCCCGCTCCCGCAAGTCTGCGGACGAAAGCGAGGGCTAAACCGAAAGGGCGGAGAAATCCGCCCTTTTTCTTTATTTTAACGCTTTAACGCTTTAGCAGACTAAAGTGCCGGCACTTTCGTCATTATAACTATATTTCGCCCGCTCTTTTCGTCGTTTTGACTATTGCTTTTCCTTTTATAATATGGTAGAATATAGACACAGAGAAAGAGAGGTAATAAAAATGAAAATCTTCTTTATTGGAAAATATCCAAACGCAATTTTAACTTATAAAGTATTGAAATGGTTGACGAAATCTTTTACAAAAACAGAATTTCAATACTATGTTGATGAAGTTTTTAGAGAAAAGAGGTACTAAAATGAAAGAATTTTTCACTAATCCCGCAGTTTGGTCTATCGTTTTGTTTTTCGTTCTCAATCTAATCAATGTTATTTTGGGAACAATGCGGTCGATTTTGACCGTAAAATCAACGCCTTTCGTGTCTATGGTTATCAATACCGTTTCATATACTTTTTATAGTGGTATTGTTAAATTAGTATCGGGGCAAGATATGGCGGTCGTACTTATTACCACTGCACTAACAAATATTATCGGCGTTTATATCGCGCAGTTTATTCTTAATAAAACAAAAAAGGATAGACTTTGGAGAATTACCGCGACCGTTAAATATAACAAAAGCAAAGACATTGCCAACGCATTAGAGCAATACAATATTTCTTATAATGAACAGGCAACAGACGGAAATAAAACCACTATTTTTGATATTTTCAGTAAAACACAAGGCGAAAGCGCACTAATAAAAGAATTGCTTGTGAAAAATAGTGCAAAATATCACGTTATCGAAATCGAAAAAACTTTGTAAAATATTTGTAAAGAGATATGGACAAATCCATATCTCTTTATCACTTTACTGCGCGAAAGTGCCGGCACGTCCGGCGATTTGCACAAAATTCGCCCGCTCGATTTGTGCAATATTACATATTGCTTTTTCTATTAGTGTGTGATATACTTATATTGTCGGTAAGGGAAGAGGTTCTCGCCGATAGAAAGGATTTGATAATATGGAACAGTTGAACCGCCGTAAGAAAATGTTGGTCTTGGACATTGAAACTCTGAACAGTACGGATGATGCTTTGTCGTATGACGTGGGTTTTGCAGTTACCGACAAGAAAGGTCACATTTACGAAGAACATTCATTTATTATTTATGATATGTTTTTCGGAGAAAAAGAACTCATGCAATCCGCCTACTACGCAAACAAAATCCCGCAGTATCTCGACGGTATCAAGAACGGCGCGCACAAGGTTGTTACTTTTATGACAGCATGGCGCATTGTTCGGCAGGTCATGGAGAAATACAATATAAAAGAAGTTTATGCGTACAATGCCGCTTTTGATTACGGCGGATTAAATCGCACTTTGCGGTATATCACAAAATCAAAATATCGTTGGTTTTTTCCATATGGCACAAAAATCTTTTGTATTTGGCACATGGCTTGTCAAGTGCTTTTCACGCAAAAAACTTTTTGGAAAGTCGCACTTGCTAATGGTTGGGTTACAAAGTCGGGAAATTTCCAAACTTCCGCAGAAATCGCTTATCGCTATATGACAGGCAATAAAGATTTTGACGAAGAACACAAAGGACTTGACGATGTGCGAATAGAAGTACAAATTCTTTTGAAGTGTATCCGACAGCACAAAAAAATGAACCCATGGATAAATCGCAGTTGTTGGAGAATACCCACGCAGGAATATAAAAAATTCCAGCAGACAGAACTTTATGAAGAACTTTTCGGAAATACGGTTGACAGTACCGATGTTATATGATATAGTATAAATGATGAAAGAAAGGGGTGAATTTATGAAACAGTTTTTCCGCCGTTTGAAAATGGTAAAGCTTTTCGGTTGGCATGGAGCATTTGACAAAAATTTTTTGAAAATGGAGTATCCCATAGAACTTTAACCGCCGAAAGGCGGTTTCTTTTCTACTTTACTACTTTAATGCTTTACTACAATAAAGTGCCGGCAC
>OIWT01000077.1_pt1 | contig 131190 bp, 120 predicted proteins | sample 1587701 | NCBI WGS metagenome assembly OIWT01 (sample SAMEA3888904, study PRJEB22519) | human gut metagenome | biome: human gut; feature: human-associated habitat; material: faeces | place: Denmark | collected 2009
TATATCTTGACCTTATTTTTTACCGAAAATGGGTCACATCTATTTACAACGCAGAGAGAAAAATGCTTAAAATCCGTCGACTGCCTTGACCTTACGGCGCCGAAGTGCTAAACTATATCAATCACTTTATATTAATATAGGGAAGCGATCGAATGGAACGGACGCTCAGCCGTGAAGCGGTTTTGCGGCGGGACAAAAGGATAATTTTTATCTGCTGGCTGGCGTACGCCATGGCCTATGTCGGCAGGCTGAATTTCAGCGCCTCGATAGTTGCGATAATCTCGGATCTCGGGGTCACGAAGGCTCAGGCGGGGCTTGTCAGCTCCTGCTTCTTCTTCGCCTACGCCGCGGGTCAGCTCGTCAACGGCGTGCTCTCAAAGCATTATAACTCAAAGCTGATGATAGCGCTCTCGCTCGGCATATCGTCGATGCTCAACCTGGCGATGGTGTTCTGCTCCGACATTGCGATAATGAAATATATCTGGCTTGCGAACGGCATGGTGCAGTCCGTGCTGTGGAGCACGCTCATCAAGACCATATCCGAACTTGTCTCGGAGGAAATGATGCCGAGGGCTATCCTCGTTATGAGCACCACGAGCGTTGCGGGCACGTTCTTTGCCTACGGCTTCTCGGCGCTGTTTGTGAAACTCGGCAATTGGCGCGGGATGTTTGCGTTCGCAACCGTTGTATTGCTCGTCACTGCGGGGATTTGGCTTGCGCTCTTCGGCCCGTCGCATAAGCCGACGCAGGTCGAGACTGCCGAGAGCGGTCGCCGTGGCAAGCTCGGCGCCGTGATGGCGATGACGATAGCGATAACCTGCCTTTGCGGCATAGTCAACGGCTTCGTCAAGGACGGTGTGAACACTTGGGTCACCTCCGTGCTGTATGAGGAATTCGGCGTTTCGCAGTCCTTCTCGATAATGCTCACCTTGCTGCTGCCGCTTGTTGCGACCTTCGGCGCGATGCTCGTTAAGAAGATACACTCCGTCATCATCTCGCATTCGATGATGAATATGCTGTTTTTCATTGCATCCGCACTGCTCTGCGGCGGTATTTTGCTCTCGCTGAAGCTGCACAGCATCGTGATGATAATGGTCTGCTTCATCGGCGTTTCCTGCACTATGGCGATGATCAACAACGTCATCACCAGCGTATTCCCGCTCGATATCCGCCGACTGATGAACGCGGGCTTTGCGGCGGGGCTGCTGAATACATTCTGCTATGTCGGCAGCACGACCGCCTCATACTCGCTCGGCGCGCTGTCGCAATCTCGCGGCTGGAGCCCGGTATTCCTGCTCATGCTCGGCGTTTGCGCCGTTGCCGCGGTCATTTGCGCCGTCAGCCTTGCGGTGAATAAAAAGCACGGGTAAACTGAATATAATATAACGAAACAGGCTCGGCAGTTAAATCTGCCAAGCCTACTTTCTTTTTTGCTGTTATTTTGCTTTTCTGAGCTTCTTTTGCTGCTGTCTCTGCTCTCTGTCGAGGGCACGGGCAGCCATGGTCGCTTCTTTTTCTTTTCTTTCTCTTTCGTGGCGGGCGTTGCGCTCGTTGACGACATCGTCATAGTGGCTGATTATCTCGTCAAGGTCGTTGTAGCCCTCATAAAGCTCGACGGTACGCACGGCGGAGAGATAAGGCGCGGCGACGTTGCCGTAGATATTGCGCTGCTTGCTCGCCTCTTTCATTGCCTTGCGGCGCAGCTTCGCCTGCTCCCTTGTGTCGTCGGGCTCTGCGACCGAGAGCTTGCCGTCGAATGCGGTCACATCCTCTTCGAGCTTTGCAAGTGAATCTGCTGTGGCGAATGCACTGATGCACTGGACGGAGACCAGCATCATGCACAGCGCCATGAAAATGCTCAACGATTTTTTGAAGTTTTTAATTTTCGTTCTCCTTAGTTTAATGTTTTATATTGATTAAAGGGTGCCGAGCTAACGTGGCTCGCCTCCTCTCTCCGAATTTCTAAAGATAAATTAATAATCATTCGTTATTAATTCCCTTTTATAAAAACGACCGCTTTGCAGGGGTCGTTTTTAATGCGGTTGGTTGCTGTGTCTATAGCCGCCGATATAATTCGTAAAGAGCAATTAATAATGAACCGTTAATGATCGCCCTTGTAAAAACGGCCTTTTATTCAAAGGTCGTTTTCAGCTCGTCGTTAAAGAGCCACAGCAGCCCGTTAAGGCAGTCCGTATAAAGGTCGCAGTTCCTCACAAACCTGCTGCGTATCTCCTCGCCGAAGCACTCGGCGGCTTTATCGACCAGCATATCAAAGGTACAGCCGTCATCGGTGGGGTAGAGAACGATGCGGTCGGGGTCGAGCACGGATATTATCGCCCGAAGCTGATATGAGTAAAACTCAAGATTTTGACGGTCGGCCATAGGGGTGAATATTTTGCCGATATCGCCCGCCTTGCCCCTTGCGCCCCTGAGAATATCGCCGTTGACCGATACGCCGAGCCCGTATTTCTTGGTGCCGTATGTATATGCGGCGACTGTCTCGCAGTCAAAATCGGGCAAATACATCTTTGCGCCCGTGACGGCGGCACGCATATTGTTTTCAATTAAAACCGGCTTACCCGTCATCTCGGCGAAGCGCTCCTTAAGATCAATGCCCTCAAGGCTCGGGAAGCGCCATGAGCGGACTATCATATTATCAAGCACATGACCCGGCACTCCGAAAGCATAAAAGCCGATGAGCGGGTCGGCGGTCAAGGATTTTTTGACCGCAAAATCGAGAGTTTCGAGAGCGTTATCGTCATTTATCTCGCATTTGTATTCAAACAAGCGCTTGAAACAAAAATCAAACACATCAAAATGAAGCGTGTCCGAGAAAAAATAGATGATGGCGCAATGCATAAAGTCGGGATTGATGGCATAGGAGACCGCCTTGCGCCCGCGGTCGGAGTCGCAAATGCCGCATGAAGTAAATATCCTCAGGGTGATGCCGCTGTTTATCGCACGGGTGACGGTGGGCAGACTTAAGCCTGTTTCTTCGGCGAGCTGCGGTATGGTGGCAGACTCGCGGCGGCGCAAATACCCGCTGACCGCGAGGAAATTTGAACGGCGTACCGAGGAAATATCCGATTTCTCCTGCATTAAGCTGTCAGCCCCTCTCACATTTAATAACACTTCGTTACTAATTATACGCATTATCGTACGGCTTGTCAATAGCTAAGAGTTATTTGTTTCGACGGTTTTTGCGGAATATTCGCAGAGTTTATCTTTCACCGCCCTTCGGCGTATTGAAATCCTGCGGGGCAGGGTGTATAATATAACACATAGTCGAATTCAGGAGGAAAAGTGAATGGATAACTGCATACTGACGAATATGTGTATGATCTGCGACGGGGACTATGTGATAGTCCAGCGCAGGAACGCCCCGGGCTGGCCCGGCATCTGCTTCCCCGGAGGCCATGTGGAGCCTTGCGAGAGCTTCGTTGACTCTGTCGTGCGCGAGGTCAAGGAGGAGACGGGGCTTGATATAGCCGACGTGCGCCTTTGCGGAGTTTGCCACTGGGTGCCGCCCGATAACGACCACCGCTACATAATTTTTCTCTATAAAACAAACACCTTCTCGGGCGAGCTGCGCTCCTCCGACGAGGGCGAAATATTCAGAGTCAAGCTCAGCGAGCTTGACCCCGCCGAATTCAGCGACGGCTTCGCCGAGATGCTCGAGGTATTCACCGACGAGCACCTGAGCGAGGTTTATCACTGGCTCGACGGCGAGGAATGGAGAACTCAAAACAAATGAAATGGTTCAATCTCTACGGCCTGATCTTTATCATCGTCATCATGGTGCCGAATATCATTTTCGCCGCCAAATGCAAGGACGGCTTTGAAAACAAATACCAAAACAAGCTCGTCGAAACGCTTGAGCAAATAGGGCGCTTCACCTGCTTCGGCACGATGATAATCAACATTCCGCACACGATATTCGGCAGCGGAGGAATAAGAAGAATTAACGAGCAAAAATTCAGCGGCAAGGGCGGCGTAGACGCCAAAGCCCGCCGGGACTATCTCGGCAGGGTGTGAAAATTCATAAAAAGAGGTCTTATTTATGTGGCTTACAGCGGCTGTGTTCTCGGCGGTCTTTGCCGCTCTGACGGCTATCCTCGCTAAGTGCGGCATCCGCAAGACGGATTCCGACGTGGCGACGGCCATCCGCACGGCGGTCGTGCTCGTATTCTCATGGATAATGGTGTTCATCTCCGGCTCGGCAGGCTCGATATCGCAGATCAGCGCAAAATCGCTGATATTCCTGACCCTCTCGGGCATTGCGACGGGCGCGTCATGGATATGCTATTTCAAGGCGCTTTCGCTCGGCGACGTCAACAAGGTCGTGCCGATAGATAAGTCGAGCACCGTGCTCACCGTGCTGCTCGCGATAATCTGCTTCGGCGAAACGGAGCACCTTGCGGTGAAGCTCATCGGCACGGCTCTGCTCGGGGTCGGCACGCTGCTCATGGTGGAGAAAAAACAGACCGAGAATTCCGCAAGCGGTAAGGGCTGCCTGCTCTATGCCGTCGGCTCGGCGGTATTCGCCGCCGCGACCTCTATCCTCGCCAAGGTCGGCATCTCGGGCGTTGAGTCAAACCTTGCGACCGCTATCCGCACAGCGGTGGTGCTGGTCATGGCGTGGCTGATAGTCATCATCAAGGGCAAGCTCCCGCAGCTCAAAACGCTTGATAAAAAAGAGCTGGGCTTCATCGCCCTCTCGGGCCTTGCGACGGGCGGCTCGTGGCTCTGCTACTACTACGCTATTCAGAACGGCGTCGTGAGCGTTGTGGTGCCGATAGATAAAATGAGCCTGCTGCCCACGGTCATATTCTCCTACTTCGTCTTTAAGGAGAAGCTGAGCAAAAAGGCCGCCCTCGGCCTCACCCTCATGCTCGCCGGTACCGTCGTCATGGCGATATTTGCATAAAAATTCAGACTTTCGATCACTGCAATACGGCTCGGCGGTCATTCGGACCGTCGGCCGTATTTTTTATAAAGGAAGCGGTCGAAAATTCTTGACAAAAGAATTAGCGCGTGCTAACATATTATCGAAATTAGTCTGTACTAACATTTTTATCGGAGGATATATGACGCTTGACAAATTAAAAATCGGCCAATCTGCGGTAATTACGGCTGTCGGCGGTGAGGGCGCTCTGCGCTGTCGCCTGCTTGACATGGGGCTTATCCCGAGGACAAGGGTCACGCTGCAAAAGGCGGCGCCCATGGGCGACCCTATCGAGATACGCATAAGGGGCTACGAGCTGACATTGCGCCTTGAGGACGCAAAAAATATAACTGTCGGCGAGCCCGAAAGCGAGAGGGGGGCGGAGGCATGATATTCGCTCTTGCGGGCAATCAAAACTGCGGCAAAACCACTCTTTTCAACGCCCTGACCGGCTCGAATCAGCATGTGGGCAACTTCCCCGGCGTGACGGTGGATCAGCGCTTCGGCGACGTGAGAGGGCAGAAGAACTGCAAGGTGGTCGACCTGCCTGGCATCTACTCCCTGCGCCCCTACACGCAGGAGGAGATAGTCACCCGCGACTTTATTATCAATCAGAAGCCCGACGGCATAATCAACATAGTTGACGCAACGAACATAGAGCGCAACCTCTATCTCACCTTGCAGCTGCTCGAGCTGCGGGTGCCCATGGTGCTGGCGCTCAACATGATGGATGAGGTGCGAGCCAACGGCGGCACCGTCGATATTGCCAAGATGAGCGAGCTGCTCGGCATCCCCGTGGTGCCGATAAGCGCCTCAAAGGGCGAGGGCGTGTCGGAGCTGATAGATCAGGCCGTTGCCGTCGCAAAGAATAAACAACTGCCGAGAGTGTGGGACTTCTGCACCTCGGAATCCGCAGTGCACCGCTGCATCCACGCAGTTGTGCACCTGATAGACGACCACGCCAAGCGCGCGGGTCTGCCGTCCCGCTTCTGCGCGACGAAGCTAATCGAGGGCGACCCCGGCATGGCGGACGAGCTGGAGCTTGTCGAGAACGAGCGCGAGCTGCTCGAGCACTGCATAGTCGAGATGGAGACCGAATGCGGGCTTGACCGCAACGCCGCCCTCGCCAATATGCGCTATGACTTCATCGAGGGGGTCGTCGCCGCCTCGGTGGTAAAGGCTCACGAGAGCAAGGAGCACAAGCGCAGCATGGCAATAGACAAGATATTGACTGGCAAATACACGGCGTTCCCCGTGTTTTTCGGCGTGATGTTCCTTGTATTTTGGCTCACCTTCGGAGTAATCGGCTCGACTCTCTCCGACCTGCTGGCAAGCGGCATTGACGCATTCACAAATCTCGCCGACCGTGCGCTGACCGCCTACGGCATCAACCCGGTCGTTCACAGCCTGCTGATAGACGGCGTTTTTGCGGGCGTCGGCAGCGTGCTGACCTTCCTGCCGCTCATCGTGGTGCTCTTCTTCTTCCTCTCGATACTTGAGGATACCGGCTACATGGCGAGAGTCGCTTTCGTCATGGACAGGGTATTGCGTAAGATCGGTCTCTCGGGGCGTTCGTTCGTGCCGATGCTGATAGGCTTCGGCTGCTCGGTGCCCGCCATAATGGCGACGCGTACCGTCTCCTCCGACCGCGACCGTAAAATGACGATACTCCTGACGCCCTACATGAGCTGCTCGGCAAAGATACCCATCTACGCCGTGTTTGCGGCGGCCTTCTTCCCGAAGCACAAGGCGCTCGTGATGATCGCCCTGTATGTATTCGGCATCCTGCTCTCGATAATCATGGCGCTGATACTCAAGAACACCGCCTTCAAGGGCAACCCCGTGCCGTTTGTCATGGAGCTGCCGAACTACCGCCTCCCCTCGCCGAAGAGCGTGGCTCTGCTGCTCTGGGATAAGGCGAAGGACTTCCTGCAGCGTGCATTCGGCATAATCTTTGTCGCAACGATAGTTATTTGGTTCCTTCAGAATTTCGACACCCGCCTGAATGTGGTCGAGAACAGCGCGGACAGCCTGCTCGCCATGATAGGCAGGGTCGTTGCCCCGATATTTGAGCCTCTTGGATTCGGCGACTGGAGAGCGGCTACCTCGCTCATCTCCGGCTTCACGGCGAAGGAGGCTGTTATCTCCACCATGGCGGTGCTGCTTGAAACAAATCTTGCAAATCTCGGCGGCACACTCTCGGCGATGTTCACCCCGCTCTCGGCGGTCAGCTTCCTTGTATTCACCCTGCTCTATACCCCGTGCGTTGCGGCGATCGCTTCTATCCGCCGTGAGCTCGGCTCAAAGATACAGACCGCCGGCGTTGTGATACTCCAGTGCGGCGTGGCGTGGATATGCGCCTTCTTGGTGTTCAGGATAGGGAGCATGATAATATGACCGTCGGCGATTATATAATTCTTGCCGTTATCGCCGCCGCCGTTTTCTTTGCGGTGCGTTCGCTCGTGCGCCAAAGGAAAAGGGGCGGGTGCGGGTGCGGCTGCTCCGGATGCAGCGGCTGCCCGATGAACGGTAACTGCTCAAAAGACGATTGCAAAAGGAAATAAAGACAGCAAAAAGCTCCGTCAATGACGGAGCTTTAACTTTAGCTTATTTTCTGTTTCTGAGCCGCTTATCGCTCTTAACTGCGAGGCGGGTGCCGACGCTCTGGAACACCTGAACGAGGATGATCAGGAAGATGACGGCGAAGATCATTATCAGATATTTATATCTGTAGTAGCCGTAGTTGATGGCTATCTTGCCGAGTCCGCCGCCACCGATTATACCGCTCATTGCGGAGTAACCGAGCACGGTGGTTATCGCTATCGTCGCATTCGAGATGAGCGAGGGGACGCTCTCGGGTATCATGACCTTGACGATTATCTGGAACGGCGAAGCGCCCATGCTCTGCGCCGCCTCGATTATGTTGGGGTTGATCTCTCTGAGGCTGCCCTCAACGAGCCTTGCGATGAACGGGAACGCCGCAATGACGAGCGGCACCACCGACGCGGGAGTGCCGACGACCGTGCCGACTATCAGCCTTGTGAGCGGGAACACCATTATCATCAATATGAGGAACGGCACCGAGCGCAGCAGGTTGATTATCACATTCAGCGCATGGAGCAGGCCCTTGGGGACTCTGATTATCTTGTTGTTTTCGCCTGCGACAAGCAGCACCCCGAGGGGCAGACCGATGATGGTCGCAAAGAAGGTCGAAAGCACGGTGACATAGACGGTCTCCCATATTGCGAGCGGGAACTGCTCACGCAAGACTTTGAGCGCCTCCTGCACCGGCTCCGAAGCCAAATACTCACTTATCATCGCTTGTCACCTCCTCAACATAGATATCGGGAATTCTGGTAAGGTAAGCGATCGCCCTCTCAAGCTCCGCTCTGCCGCCGGGGATGCCGAGCAGCATATTGCCGTAGGCTTTTTCACCTATCGAGCGGGTGGACGCCGAGAGGATGCTTGCCGCTATGTTTTCGTCGATAGCCATCTGAGCTATCAGCGGGGTCTTGGTGGCGTTTGAGCCGTTGAATACTATACGCACGACGGTCTCGTTGTCGGCGACTACGGCGTCCTGGTCATAGCCGTCGGGGTAGACAAGAGCCTTTGCTGCCTTGGATTTCGGGGCGGAGAACACATCGCTGACCGCTCCCTCCTCGGCGACTGTGCCGTTATCGAGGATAGCGACTTTGGTGCATATCTGCTCAACGACGCTCATCTGGTGAGTGATGACTATCACGGTGATGCCGAGCCTGTCGTGGATATCGCGGATAAGTGAGAGAATGGACTGCGTTGTCTGCGGGTCAAGCGCGCTCGTTGCCTCGTCGCAGAGCAATATCTTCGGGTGGGTCGCCAGCGCGCGGGCAATAGCCACTCGCTGCTGCTGGCCGCCCGAGAGCTGCGCCGGGTAGCTCTTGAGCTTGTCGCCGAGACCGACGATCTCGAGCAGCTCGGTCGCTCTCTTGACCGCCTCGGACTTTTTGACCCCCGCAAGCTCCAGCGGGAAGCAGACGTTTCTGAGACAGTTCCTCTGCATGAGCAGGTTGAAGCCCTGGAATATCATCGTGATATTCCTGCGCTGCTCCCTGAGCTGATACTCGGTGAGCGTGCTCATGTCGCGCCCGTCGATTATGACCTTGCCCTCGGTCGGGCGCTCGAGCATATTGATGCAGCGCACAAGAGTGCTCTTGCCTGCGCCGCTCATGCCGATGATGCCGTATATCTCGCCGTCCTCTATCTTGAGCGAGACATCGTGCAGGGCGTCGAAATTGCCATCGGCGGTGGGGAACGTCTTAGTTAAGTGCTGAATTTCAATCATTATCCATAACTCCCGCAAGGGAATAACGCCGCCCGATAACAGCCGGCATTATTCCCGTAGATTTTATAAGGTATCTTATTTGTTAAGAGCGTCAAGTGTGGTCTGCTTGCCGCCGTAGAGACCCATCGGCTCAACGTGAACGGTCAGCACGGAGACGATGTGAGTGCCGTTCTGAGCATTGAAGTCGTCAAGGTACGGAATGTGCTGGAAGTAGTTAGCGTCGACCTCGCCGCTGTCAACCACGTTGTTGGGCTGGACATAGTCGGTGAATTCGAGGATCTTAAGAGTGATGCCTTTTTCGGCAAGGATCTCCTTGGCAACTGCAAGGATCTCAGCGTGCGGTGTGGGGGAAGCGGCAACGCTTATCTCCTGACCCTTGAGTGCGTCGTAGTCAACGGTGGCGTCGAAGCCGTCGCCGGGATTCTCAACCACGCTGATGACTGCGCCTTCATACTTGCTGTTGATAAAGTCGGCAACCTTCTTGCTCTCGAGAGCGGCCTTGAGCGCCTTTATCTTGGGTGTATTCTCGTTGCCTTCCTTAACAGCAAGGATGTTGCCGTAGGAGGAAGCGGAGTCTTCGATAAGGAGAGAATCCTTAACGGGGTTGAGGTTTGCAGGTATAGCATAGTTTGAATTGATGACTGCGTAGTCAACATCCTTCAGGACGTTGGGGAGCTGAGCTGCCTCGACCTCGTTGAACTTAATGTTCTTGGGGTTCTCGGCGATATCGTTGACGGTGGCGGTAATGCCTGCGCCGTCCTTGAGCTTGATGTAGCCCTTTGTCTGGAGCAGGAGCAGCGCTCTGGCTTCGTTGGTGGCGTCATTGGGGACTGCGATGGTGAGCGATTCGCTCTGCTTATTTGAGCAGCCTGCGAATATTGCAAGTGCGAGGACAGCGACGAGTAATACGGAAACTATCTTTTTCATTTTAATTCGACCTTTCAAAATTAATATTTATTCAGTTTAACGATCATACCACAAGACAGCGGCACATTCGCCCGAATCTGAAATTAGCCCTTACAAGCTCTTCAAGGCAGCTTATCATGGTGAAAACCTCCGCAAGAATAAAAAATAACCGGGAGCCTCCGACGAAGTTCCCGGTTAAAAGCAAATTAATTGGCGCTCGAGCTTATCGAGCTGCTTTTAATGAAGAACGTGCCGGATTTTTGGCAATAGTCATCATGCACATGCGAAACTCGCCGCACATGCCCATAATGCACATAGTCGCAATTGCCTTTCTCACGGTGACATTCTCCTTTCATGCGAAATACCTACCAAATAGGTTGGCGTTATAGTAGCACACGCGCTCGCATTTGTCAACCCGTTTTATGTATTTTCATACATTTATGCAATAAATCGGCCTGTCGCCACCGCAAATAAGGGCAATTCCACTAAAACGCCATATACATTATATATAGAACGGCGAAGAGGTTTTACTACACGAAAGTATACCACACCCCGCCCCGATAGTCAATGCCCCGCAGCAGTAGGTTGATATTTAGACAGAATAAATAACTTTGAAAGCCGCATTGAGCAAAAAACGGGGCTGTCGGATAGGTGACAGCCCCGTGGGTAATTGCCAAATGGGATTATTTATTGGGATTGAACCAATGGTGGAAGTGCTTATGGAGCCAGGGGAAGAGGATGTTGGTGCCGATATTGCCGAAGATGATGAATCCGAACACCATTATATTTGATTTCAGATGAAAAAGCAAGGTGAAAAACGACTTTCACACAAAAATGATGTGCCCCCTGTCAAGTAGACAGTGAAAAAACAAAAACATTTTATCAGGAATTCCATCGGCGTCATACATTTGAGTCTCTGCTGGTAACGCTTGTTGTTGTAAAAATAGAGATAACGCTCGATTGCCGAAATCAGATCGTCACGCGAAGTAAACTTTCTGAGATAGTACATTTCGGATTTGAGAATTGTTGCAGTATTGTGCGCTCTAAGCGGGCGAACAAAGTTCGCCCCTACCGTGATAAATCCGCATTTGCAATTGGTTTGCGTGACGTCGAGGATGCCGTCCACTACGATATGCGCCGAAAAATTACACTTGCTCTTGCCATCCTTTACACAAGGGAGCCTTTAAAATGCGAGATTTCGGCGTTTGAGGGGGCGAAACTGCGCCGACAATTGAAAAAAAACAATCCCCGTTTGTTATTGACTTTACAGCGGGTTTTAGGTATAGTTTAGATATAATAATTTGAGGATGACCCGATGAAAAATATTTATCCGTCTTACTATAAAAAATTCCGCTGCGTTGCGGACAAATGTCCCGACACCTGCTGCGCCGGGTGGGAGGTGGTCGTCGACCCGCTGAGCGAGCGCCGCTACCGTGCGGAGAGCGCGTCGATAGGCGATAAGCTCAGAGATGTGCTGACCGTCGATGAGGACGGCGACACTGTCTTTCGCTCCGAGGGCGGCAGATGCCCGTTCCTGCTCGGCAGCGGGCTTTGCGAGCTGTATTGCGAGCTGGGCGAGCGGGCGCTATGCCGCACCTGCGAGCGTTTCCCGAGGTTTGAATGCGTTCTCGGTTCAAGGCGTGAGGCGGGGCTTTCGCTCTCGTGCCCAGAGGCGGCGAGACTCATATTCGAGACGGAGGAGCCGACCGAATTCGTGACCGAGGAGACAGACGAGCCCGCCGAGCCGAATTCGATAGACCCGACGGTATATTTTATCCTCTCAAAAGCGCAAAAAACGGCGATAGATATCCTCTCGGACAGGAAAATTTCCGTAGCTCAAAGGGTGAAAAATTTCCTGCTGCTGTGCGCCGACACGCAGGCCGAGATAAGCGGCGGCAGCCCCGAACGGGCGGAGGAGCCGAAGAATAAAACGCGCTCCGCAAGGGAGAGCGCCTTGAAATATTTCGCCGATCTGCGTTCGCTCGAACGCCTTGACCCCGAGTGGGAGCGCTCGCTCTCGGCAGGCAAAGCGGGTACATTCAAAATCGCGCCCGAGGCGGAATGCGAATACGAAAAACTGTTGATATATCTCGTTTTTCGCTACTTTATGACTGCGGCGTTCGACGGTAAAATTCTGATAAAAGCCAAGCTCTTTGCCGCCGAATTTATAGCCGCCGTCCGCATACAGACAGGGCTTGACTGTGCGGCCAAAAGCGAGCGCACCGCCGTGCTGCAAAAATTCTCAAAGGAAGTTGAGCATTCGGAAATAAACCTTGACAGGCTCTGCGCCCTTGCCTCACGCAGCAGGCGCTACAGCCTGACCAATCTGATAAATATTCTTGAATTACAGGAGAAAGCAAAATGAAATACTGCGATCTTGTCAACACCAAGCAGGGCAGCGCCTCGGTCAACAGATTCTCAAACGGCAATTCGCTGCCGCTCGTGCAGCTCCCGTTCGGAATGACTGCGTTCGCGCCGCAGACGAACCCCGACAAGCGGTGGTATTATCACCCCGCGAGCCGCAGCCTTGAGGGGGTGCGGCTGACCCATCAGCCCTCGCCGTGGATAGCGGATTACGGCGCGTTTGTGTTCATGCCGCAGCGCAGCCCGATAGGCGCGGCCTCGGGCGACCGCTGGACGGGCTACAGACCCGAGGAGGCCGTGCTCACCCCGTATTCGATGAAGCTGCGTTTCCTGCGCTCGGAGTGCGACTTTGAGCTTGCGCCGACCGAGCGAGGGGCGGTAATTCGGCTGAATTACGGCGAATCGGACAGCAATTATTTCTCCGTCCTGCCCGTCGAGGGCTGCTGCGAATACCGCTATGACGAGGCGAGCAGCACTCTCTTTGCGACCACCGATATGCACATGAGCGGCGAAGCGGTCAACTTCAAAAACTACCTTGTCATCCGCTTCCCCGAGGAAGTTGTGGACGGCGCGCTTGTCAGCGACGGCCCGGATGAAGAGGATTTCACGCCCGGGTTTGAGATATCCGGCGATTACACCGCCATCCACCTGCATCTCGCCAAAAACAGCTTTGAAATTAAGCTGGCGGCTTCATACATAGGCTTTGAGCAGGCGCAGCTCAATCTTGAGCGTGAGATAGCGGATAAGGATTTTGAAGCCGTCAGAGCCGAGGCGGAGGCTGTCTGGGAGAGCTATCTTTCGCGCCTTACGATCGAAGCGGAGGACGAAAAACAGCTCCGCACTTTCACGTCGTGCCTCTACAGGGCATTCCTCTACCCGCACAAGTGCCACGAATACGCCGCCGACGGCAGAGCGATCCACTATTGCCCGCATGACGGCGAGATTCACGACGGTGTGCGCTACACCGATAACGGTTTTTGGGATACCTACAGGACGGTCTACCCGTTCTTCTCTCTTGCTGCTAAGGATGAGCTGAAGGAGATGCTGACCGCCTTTATAAATGAATACACCGAGAGCGGCTGGCTGCCTCGCTGGCTTTCGATAGGCGAATGCGGCTGTATGCCGAGCACCCTTGTGGACGCGGTCATCTGCGACGCCGCCGTCAAGGGCTTCATTGACAGACCCACACTTGAGATTGCGTTTGAGGGCATGATAAAGCACTCAGTTACCGACGCACCGAATCGCAATTTCGGCAGGACGGGCGCGGGCGACTATTGCAAGCTCGGCTGGGTACCCTATGATAAATACGGCGAGAGCGTGAATCTCACCCAGGACGCCGCCTACGGCGATTGGTGCATCGCAAGGGTCGCCGAAATTCTCGGCAAGGGCGATATCGCCGCCGAATACGACAGGCGGGCAAAGAATTACAGGAATATTTTCGACCCCGAAACCGGCTTCATGCGCGCAAAGGACAGCAAGGGCGAATTCAGGCCCGATTTCTCGCCCGTGAGCTGGGGCAGGGACTACACCGAGGGCAGCGCATGGCAGAATTCCTTTGCAGTGCCGCATGACATCGAGGGTCTCGCCGAGCTTTACGGCGGCAGAGAACAGCTTATGAGGAAGATAGACGAGCTTTTTGCCGAGAAGCCCCATTACGAGGTGGGCGGCTACGGCAGAGAGATACATGAGATGACCGAGATGGCGGCGGCAGACTTCGGTCAGTGCGCGATTTCAAATCAGCCGAGCTTCCATATTCCTTATATTTATTCCGCTCTCGGCGAGGTCGACAGGACGGCCTATTGGGTCGAGAAGCTCTGCAAGGAGGCATTCTCCTATGCCGACGACGGCTTCCCCGGCGACGAGGACAACGGCACCATGGCGCTTTGGTATGTTTTCGGCGTGCTGGGCTTTTATCCTTTCTGCCCCGGCAAGCCCGAATTCGTCAAGGGCAGGAAGCAGGTGAAGCGAGCCTTCCTCTGCGGCAGGGAGATAGACGCCGACAGCTTTGACGGCAATATAATTCCCTACTCCGCCCTTGTTTGACAACGGCGGCATAAGATGGTAGAATAAAGAAAACAAAATTTTTGGAAAGGAAAATGAAATGGATAGATATCTTATAATCAACGCCGACGATTTCGGTATGTGCCGCGGCGCAAACCTTGCCGTCATGGAGCTGCTCAAGAATGACAAGAGCGCCCTGACCTCATCGACGATAATGGCTCCCTGCGCTTGGGCACCCGAGGCGTGCAGATTCGCCGCCGAGAATCCCGAGCTTGCGATAGGCGTTCACCTGACCCTCACGAGCGAGTGGTCAAAGTACCGCTGGGCGCCCGTCAATGCGGAGCATACCGCCTCGCTGCGCGACGAGGAGGGCTATATGTGGCACGAGAGCGATCAGGTCGAGGAGCACGTTGACCTTGACGAGGTCGAGGGCGAGATCAGGGCTCAGATCGAGCGCTGCAAGAGGCTCGGCCTCACCAATCCCTCTCACCTTGACAATCACATGGGCTCGCTCTACGGCATCGAGACCGGCAGATTCGAGCTGCTTGAGCTGACTCTCAGCCTTGCGGGCGAATACGGCCTGCCGTTCCGCTTCCCCGGCTCCTTCACCGAGGCGCAGTTCAACAACACCATGCTCGACATCAACATCGACAAGAGCATGATAGAGATGGTGTTCGGCAAGGTGGTGGCCTTTGCAAAGCAGCAGGGCGTCGCCATCCCCGATTACCTCATGCCCAATGAGTGGAACGAGCCGCAGACTCAGAGCTACGAGCAGTTCAGAGAGTATCTCTATGACCTGTATGCGAGCATCCCCGAGGGCGTTACCGAGACCTATCTGCACCCCGCCAAGGAGAGCGACGACCTCAAGGGCACGAGCAGCGTATGGGAGCGCAGAGTGTGGGAATACAGGGTCATGAGCGACCCCGCCACCAAGCAGCATATCGAGGCTCACGGCATCAAGCTCATCAATTACCGTGACCTTGCGGCGATGAGAAAAGCATGATCAAAAATTATATCTGGGATTTTGACGGGATGCTGTTTGACAGCTACCCGCATATCACCTCGGCGTTCCTCAAGGCCCTTGCCGACTTCGGCATAGAGGCGGATTACGACGAGGCAAAGGCGCAGCTCGAGATATCCTATGCCACAGCCTACGCATATTACGGGGCGGGCGAGGAGATAAGGGAGCGCCACAGGCAGTATGAGCACGATTACGGTCTCAGACCCATAGCCGTCCCGTTTGAGCACACAGCCTCGACCTTGGCGGCGATAGTCGCCTCGGGCGGCAGGAATTACCTCTATACCCACCGCGGGCATGAGAGCACATATCATTATCTTAATGAATATGATATAGAGCGGTATTTCTCGGGCGGGGTGGATTCCTCAATGAATTTCCCCTCGAAGCCCGCACCCGACGCGGTGGAGTGGATATGCGGAGCCTACGGGCTTGACAAGGGCGAGACGATGATGATAGGCGACCGTGAGATAGACGTGCTCTCCGGCAAGAACGCCGGTGTATACGGCTGCCTTTTCACAAGGAAAGAAAACGTCGCAACGGCGGCGGATTTCATAATCGGCGATATCGCCGAGGTCACGGAGGTTAAACCATGAGAGCAGTTATAACGGTAATAGGCAAGGATATGGTCGGCATCCTCGCAAAGGTTTCCGGCGAATGCGCCGAGCACGGCATAAACGTGCTCGAGGTCACGCAGTCGATACTTCAGGATATGTTTGCGATGATAATGATGGTCGATATCTCAAAGTCGGATATCGACTTCACCGAATTTTCCGACAAGCTCGGCAAGATGGGCAGCGACATGGGGCTGTCCATTCACGCCATGCATGAGGATATATTCAACGCAATGCACACTATCTGAGCGGGGTGAATTCTATGCTTAATGCAAGAGATATTCTTGAGACGATCACAATGATACAGGATGAGCATCTTGATGTGCGTACCATTACTATGGGCATATCACTGCTCGACTGCTGCCACAGCGATATCGACACGATGTGCGGCAGAGTTTATGACAAGATAACCCGCAAGGCAAAGGATCTCGTCAAGACGGGCGAGCAGATTGAGAAGGAGCTGGGCATCCCGATAATCAATAAGCGCATCTCCGTCACCCCGGCGGCTATGATACTTGCCGCCTGCGACGACAGGGACGCCGTCAAGCTCGCAAAGACTCTGGAGAGAGCCGCCCGCGAATGCGGCGTCAACTTTCTCGGCGGCTTCTCGGCGTTGGTGCAAAAGGGCTTTGCCCCCGGCGACAGGGAGCTTATCGAGGCTATCCCCGAGGCGCTGAGCGTGACGGAGCATATCTGCTCCTCGGTCAACATCGGCTCGACCAAGGCGGGCATCAATATGGACGCCGTCGCAATGATGGGCGAAGTGGTGCGCCGCAGCGCGGAGCTGACCGCCGACAGGGACTGCATCGGCCCCGCAAAGCTGGTGGTGTTTTGCAACGCCCCGGAGGATAACCCGTTTATGGCGGGTGCATTCCACGGCGCGGGCGAGCCGGACTGCGTTATAAACGTCGGCGTATCTGGCCCCGGAGTTGTCAGAGCGGCTCTCGCCAAGGCGGGCGACTGCGATCTGACCGCCGTTGCCGACCTGATAAAGAGGACTGCTTTCAAGATCACCCGCATGGGTCAGCTCGTTGCGAGCGAGGCTTCGCGCAGGCTCGGCGTGCCGTTCGGCATAGTCGACCTCTCGCTTGCCCCAACCCCGGCGATAGGAGATTCTGTCGCTCATATACTTGAGGAAATGGGGCTTGAATGCTGCGGCTGCCACGGCACCACCGCCGCTCTCGCCCTGCTCAATGACGCCGTCAAGAAGGGCGGCGTGATGGCCTCCTCCCACGTCGGCGGGCTTTCGGGCGCATTCATCCCCGTCACCGAGGACGCGGGCATGATAGACGCCGCCCGATGCGGCGCTCTGAGCGTCACGAAGCTCGAGGCTATGACGGCGGTTTGCTCCGTCGGCCTCGACATGATAAATATTCCCGGAGACACCCCCGCCGAGGTCATCTCCGCCATAATTGCGGATGAAGCCGCCATAGGCATGGTCAATTCAAAGACCACGGCGGTCAGAGTTATCCCCGCGATAGGCAAAAAAGTCGGCGAGGAGCTGAGCTTCGGCGGCCTGCTCGGCAGCGGCCCCGTGATGCCTCTCTCGACCTATTCGCCCGCCAAGTTTATCGCAAGGGGCGGCAGGATACCCGCGCCCATGCAGAGCCTGAAGAATTGACAGGAGAAAGGAACCCCATGAATATTCTTGAATATCCGAGGTTTATCAGACCGCTTATTTCGGTATTTCTTTGCATAGCGTCAATTTTTCTTTCGCTGGCGGGGAGGCCCACTATCCCTCACGGCAGGGAGCTTGACATGAGCAAATTCGAGCTTACATGGTCGGATGAATTCGACGGCGACAAGCTCGACCTCACGAAGTGGAACGGTCACTATTATTCCGACGGTGATACTATCATAAGGCGCGGCAGCTATTGGAATAATTCCCTCGCTACCGTCAGCGACGGCAGCCTGCATATAGCGACAAAATATTACCCCGACGGGCTGAACGGCAACGGCAAGCCCGGCTGGTACACGAGCGGGATCGACACGAGCCGCAGCTATGAGCAGCAGTACGGCTACTTTGAGTGCCGCTGCATCCTGCCCAAGGGTACGGGCCTGTGGTCGGCGTTTTGGATGTTCTGCAGCGGCGTTGGCAAGCTCGACCATGACGGCGAGCTGGGTGCAGAGATAGACATCTATGAATCCCCGTACTATCACCTTGAAGGCGTTGACGGGAACTCGGTCGCCTCGAATATCCACATCAACGGCTACGGCGAGGAGCACAGGACAAAGAGCGTCTGCCACTCACGAGTCACCGCCAACAATCCTTATGAGGAATTCAACACCTACGGCCTTGAGTGGAACGAAAAGGGGTACATATTCTATATCAACGGCGTTGAGGCGGGCAGGACGAGGTTCGGCGTGTCCGAGGTGCCCGAGTGGATGATCCTTTCGGTTGAGGTGGACGGCGCGAACGGCGAGCCTGCCGACGGATGGTCGGGTGCGGCGGTCGACGCGGAGAATCCCCCGACAGATTTCGTCGTCGACTACGTCAGAGCATATCAGTATAAATAAAAATTACGGAGGAGAGCTGCGGTTCTCCTCCGATTTTTCGGTTTTGCGAAATTTTTTGCAAGTTAGCATTGACTAACGGCACTTTAGTGTGATAAAATACCTAAGCTGCTTTCAGCGGCGTCCTCATGAGGGAGTAGTTTGCGCCATGCGCGGCAAGTCAACATACTGATGCACTGCATCTGGCTTGCCTAAACCGATGTTTCGGATGATAACGAGACTCATGATACGGTTCCATTGCCGTATCTGCGTCTTTTTTTGCGGGTACGGATAGTATCCGTTTTTTTGTTATATAATTGAAACATGAAAGGATTTTTCAAATGAGTATTTCAGAGCTGCTTTTGATTGCGGTCGGCCTCTCCATGGACGCTTTCGCCGTCTCTATCTGCAAGGGTCTTGCCACCAAAAAGGTAGGCGTCAAGCATATGCTCATCGTCGGCCTCTGGTTCGGCGGATTTCAGGCGCTCATGCCGCTTATCGGTTATTTCCTCGGCTCGACCTTTGAGGAATACATAACCCGCTTCGACCACTGGGTCGCCTTCGTGCTGCTCGCCCTTATAGGCGGCAACATGATAAGGGAGGCACTCTCCGGGGAGGAGGAGAAGGCGAACGACTTGCTCGGGGTGCGTGAAATGCTCACCCTCGCCGTTGCGACGAGCATCGACGCCCTCGCCGTGGGCGTTACATTTGCGCTGCTCCCGGGCGTGAATATCGCCGCCGCCGTGTCATTTATCGGTGTGATCACCTTCGTCATCTCCGCCGCCGGCATCAAGGTCGGCAATGCTTTCGGCACAAAATGCAAGTCAAAGGCGGAGCTTGCGGGCGGTGTGATACTCATCCTCATCGGTCTCAAGATACTTCTCGAGCACCTCAGCGTTATAAACTTCTGACAAGAGCTTTTTTGGTCGCACGCTTCGGCGTGCGGCTTTTTTATGCCTGGTTTTTGTTAAATTTTTTAAAATCGCTTTACAAATTGCGCCTTTTGTTAGATAATATAAATATATATAATTATTTTAAAACAGAGAGGAACTGCCATGAGACCGCAGCCGCCCGCGCCACCCGAAGAGAAACGGCACAAAAATTCGCTCAAAGAGAATATCGAGCTTATCAAAGGCTTTTTTCCGTATCTCAAGGAGCATATCCCCACTCTCACGATGGTGCTGCTGTGCACAGCGTTCTCTGCGGCGTGCGAGATAGTCCTGCCGCTCATAGTGCGTGAGATAACAAACACCGCCACGAGTAGCCTTGCGGCACTGACGCTGCAAAAGATAGTCAAGGTCTGCCTTTTCTACATAGTCTTGCGGGGAATAGGCTGCTTGACGGAGTATGTCAAATCCTATCACGGCCATGTGATGGGCGTTAAGATCGAGAATAAGATGCGGGCGGATATGTTTGACCACCTGCAAACGCTCTCGTTCAATTTCTTTGACAACACCAAGGTCGGCCAGCTTATGAGCCGCATGACCTCCGACCTGTTTGACGTTGCGGAGTGGGCGCATCATTTCCCGGAGATGATATTCACCACCGTTGTCAAATTCTTTGCGAGCTTCTATATTTTCACCACGATGGATTACCGCCTTGCCCTTTGCGTATTCATCCTCATGCCGTTCATGGTGATACTCACCAAGAAGTCGAGGGGCAGGATGCGCGACGCCTTCCGCCGCAGCCGCCACCAGGTCGGCGAGATAAACGCAAGGCTGGAGGACAGCCTGCTCGGCGTGCGGGTAGTGCGTTCCTTTACCAATGAGGAGACCGAGCGTGAGAAATTCCTCGAGGGCTGCGCCGAGTATGTATCGGTCAAGAATACGGCGCATAAGTATATGTCGTCCTTCCACTCGATGGTCACGCTCATCGACGGCATCATGTATATCGTCGTGGTCGGCGTCGGCGCATACTTCATGCATCTCGGCGAGATAACTCCCGGCGACTTCGCCGCAAGCCTGCTGCTCGTCTCGACCCTGCTCGGCTCGATAAGGACGATCGTTGATTTCAGCGAGCAGTTCAGCCGAGGCATTACGGGCATCGAGCGCTTCCGTGAGATAATGGATGTGCAGCCCGACATCACCGACAGCGAGAACGCGGTCGAGATAGGCAAAGCGAAGGGCGATATCGAGTTCAGAGACGTCACCTTCAGCTATGTCAAGGGCGAGAAAAAGATACTCAGCGGGCTTGACCTGCATCTGAAGGCGGGCGAGAATCTGGCGCTTGTCGGCCCCTCCGGCGGCGGCAAGACCACGCTTTGCAACCTCATACCGAGATTTTATGAGCCGGACAGCGGCGAGATACTGCTTGACGGCATGAATATCAAGGATATCACTCTCCATTCGCTGCGGAAGAATATCGGCGTTGTGGCGCAGGATGTCTACCTCTTCTCGGGCACGATAAGGGATAACCTCATCTACGGCAAGCCCGACGCTACCGAGGACGAAATGATAACCGCTTGCAGGCAGGCGGGGGCGCACGACTTCATCAGCGCACTGCCGAACGGCTACGATACATATATCGGCGAGCGCGGCCTGAAGCTCTCCGGCGGTCAGAAGCAGAGGATATCAATAGCAAGGGTGTTTCTCAAGAATCCGCCCGTGCTGCTGCTTGACGAAGCGACCTCGGCGCTCGATAATGAGAGCGAGAGGCTCGTGCAGCAGTCGCTCGAGCGCCTTGCCGAGGGCAGGACTACCCTCACCATCGCCCACAGGCTCACTACGGTGCGCAACGCCGACGAGATAGTCGTGCTCACCGAGGACGGCGTGGCCGAGAAGGGCACGCACGACGAGCTGATGAAAAAAGGCGGAGTTTACAGCAAAATGTACGGTATGTACTCAACTATATAATCTCAGAAAGGAAAATAAAATATGCTTAAAAACATTTCACCTATCATTTCCCCCGAGTTGCTCAAGATCCTTATGGAGATGGGTCACGGCGACGAGATAGTTATCGGCGACGGCAATTTCCCCGCCGCTTCGATAGCTCAGCGCCTTGTGCGCCTTGACGGCCACGGCGTTGACGAGATCCTCGACGCTATCCTCAAGCTCATGCCGCTCGATACCTATGTTGAGGCCCCAGTTGCCCTGATGGATAACGGCGACCCCGACAACTGCCCGCCGATATGGTCGGCATACAAAGCCACCGTCACCGCCAACGAGGGCGACAAGGAGTTTGAGCTGGTCGAGAGATTCGCTTTTTATGAGCGCGCAAAGAAGGCATATGCCGTCGTCGCCACGGGCGAAACCGCGATATATGCCAACATTATTCTTAAAAAGGGCGTTGTTATTCAATGAGTGAAAAGAGAGTTCTTGCGATAGATTTCGGCGCTTCGAGCGGCCGAGCCATAGTCGGCTCGTTTGACGGCGAAAAGATAACGCTGAATGAAGTCCACCGCTTCTCCAACGACCCTGTCAGGGTCGGCGGCACGGTCTATTGGGATGTGCTGCGCCTCTTCCACGAGATAAAGCAGGGCATCGTCAAGGCGAAGCAGCTCGGCTCCTTCGACAGCATAGGGATCGACACATGGGGCGTTGATTTCGGCCTCATCGACGAATTCGGCTGCCTGCTCGAGAACCCCGTGCATTACCGCGACGAGCGCACCAAGGGGCTTATCGAGGAATGCGCCGCGATCGTGCCGAATGATGAATTCTACCGCACCACGGGCATTCAGTTCATGGAGCTTAACACCGTTTATCAGCTCTATGCGCTCAAAAAATACCGCCCGCATATCCTTGAAAGGGCGGATAGGCTGCTCTTTATGCCCGACCTTTTCGGCTATATGCTCACGGGCAATATGACCACCGAATATTCGATAGCCACGACCTCGCAGATGGTGGATATCGCCACCAAGACGTGGGCGACGGGTCTGCTCGACAGGCTCGGGATCCCGTCACGCCTGCTGTGTGACATCAAGCCCTCCGGCTCGGTGCTCGGCACGCTGCGCGAGGATATCTGCGACGAGTGCGGAGTGCCCGCCGCCAAGGTTATCAGCGTCTGCGGCCACGATACTCAGAGCGCGATAACCGCTGTCCCTTGCGAGAGCGGCGATTTCGCCTTCCTCTCGAGCGGCACATGGTCGCTCTTCGGCACGGAGCTTGAGGCCCCGATAGTCAACGAGAAGTCGCTCGCCATGAACGTCACCAACGAGGGCGGCTACGGCGGCAGCGTCGGCTTCCTCAAGAATATAATCGGGCTGTGGCTCATTCAGGAGAGCCGCCGCCATTGGAACAGAAACGGCAGCGATTATTCCTACGCCGACCTTGAGAAGCTCGCCCTCGCCGCGGAGCCTTTCAAGTGCTTCATCGACCCCGACGCCCCCGAATTCGTCCCGCACGGCGATATCCCGGGCAGGGTAAGGGAATTCTGCCGCAGGACAGGCCAGCCCGTCCCCGAGAGCGTGGGCGAGATAATGCGTTGCATCTATGAGAGCCTTGCAATGAAGTATCGCCTGACCCTTGAGAAGCTCGAGGACTGCACGGGCAAGACCTACCCCGCCATACATGTTATCGGCGGCGGCGTCAAGGATACGCTGCTCTGCTCGATGACCGCCTCCTCCTGTGACCGCAAGGTCGTCGCAGGCCCCATCGAGGCGACCGTGCTCGGCAATATCGCCGTGCAGCTCATCGCCGGCGGCGCGATCGACAGCATCGCCGAGGCAAGGCGCATAGTCCGCAACAGCGAAAACACCGCCGAATATCTCCCACATGACCCCGCCTCATGGTCGACCGCCTATGAGAGATTCTTAAAGGTTGTGAAGTGAGAAAAAGCCGAAAAGAGAATGGTTTGCCGAGGAGTGTGCAGATATGAAACCGTACAGCAAATCAAATATTCCTTTGGCAAAAACACTTCGCAAAAGCGGGACTTGTTATTGAACTTGGCGGTTCGCAGCACTATAATAGAAACGAAGCAATTAATGACAGGATTCGCACGGAGCGGCTTGAAAACTTGAACCTGATTGTTTTGCGTATTCCCAATAATGAAATAGACGATAATTTTGCGGAAATATGCGATCACATCGACAGCGTTGTAAATCAGATCATTGCCGAATAGTTTCTCGGATCCCTCTGACGAGGGAGCTGCCCGAAGGGTTGAGGGAGAGACCGCTTTGCGGCTTTCGGCAAAGATTTGGTTGTTTATCTTTTCTCTTCCTCCGTCTTTGCTTACGCAAAGCCACCTCCCTCGTCAGAGGGAGGCGTGAGGAACGCTATTAAGTAAAAAAATAAACTAACCCTACAATACACAGAAAGGAAGAAAAAATCATGGCAAAAAGCAGACTTATCGGCGATTACCCTGTGATAGGCATTCGCCCCATCATTGATGCGAGGAGAGGTCCTCTGGGTGTTCGTCAGTCGCTCGAGGAGCAGACCATGGGCATGGCTCTTGCGGCCAAGAAGCTCTTTGAGGAGAATATCAGATACTCAAACGGCGAGCCAGTCAAGGTCGTTATCTCCGACACCACCATCGGCAGAGTTGCCGAGGCAGCCGCCTGCGCCGCTCAGTTCAAAAAAGAGGGCGTGGATATCACTCTTTCCGTCACTCCCTGCTGGTGCTACGGCTCCGAGACGATGGATATGGATAAGAACACCATCAAGGGCGTTTGGGGCTTCAACGCCACCGAGAGACCCGGCGCCGTTTATCTTGCAAGCGTGCTCGCAGCCCACGCTCAGAAGGGTCTGCCCGCATTCGGCATCTACGGCAAGGACGTGCTTGACGCCGACGACATGAATATGCCCGCCGACGTTAAGGAGAAGCTGCTCCGCTTCGCCAGAGCCGCTGTCGCCGCCGCCACGATGAGAGGCAAATCCTATCTCCAGATAGGCTCCATCTGTATGGGCATCGCAGGCTCCACCATCAACCCTGAGTTCATCGAGGAATACCTCGGCATGAGAGTTGAGTCCGTCGACGAGGTCGAGATCATCCGCAGGATGACCGAGGGCATTTATGACGAGGAGGAATTCCAAAAGGCGCTCAAGTGGACTAAGGAGAAGTGCAAAGAGGGCTTCGACAAGAACCCCGAATTCGTCAGAAAGAGCGACGAGCAGAAGGAAAAGGATTGGGAATTCACCGTCAAGATGATGTGCATCATCAAGGATCTCATGAACGGCAACAGCAAGCTGCCCGAGGGTCGTGAGGAGGAGATGGTCGGCCACAACGCCATCGTCGCGGGCTTCCAGGGTCAGCGTCAGTGGACGGATTTCTATCCCAACGCCGACTTTGCCGAGGCTATGCTCAACACTTCGTTTGACTGGAACGGCGCAAGAGAGCCTTATGTCCTCGCCACCGAGAACGATACCCTCAACGGCATCGGTATGCTCTTTATGAAGCTGCTCACCAACAGGCCTCAGATGTTCGCCGACGTGCGCACCTATTGGAGCGCGGACTCCGTCAAGAGAGTCACCGGCTATGATATCGAGGGCGTTGCAAAGGATGCGGGCGGATTTATCCACCTGATCAATTCCGGCGCTTGCTGCCTCGACGCTTGCGGCGAGGTCAAGGACGCAGACGGCAACGGCGTTATCAAGCCCTGGTATGACGTGACCGACGGCGACATCGAGAAGATGCTTGCCGCCACCACCTGGAACGCAGCGGATAACGGCTACTTCAGAGGCGGCGGGTTCTCCTCCCGCTTCCTGACCAGAGCTCAGATGCCCGCTACGATGATCCGTCTCAATATCGTCAAGGGCCTCGGCCCCGTTCTTCAGATAGCAGAGGGCTGGACTGTCAACCTGCCCGACGAGGTCTCCGACATTCTCTGGAAGAGAACCGACTACACCTGGCCCTGCACCTGGTTCGCTCCCAGATGCGACGGCAGCTCCCTTGCATTCAAGTCGGCATACGACATGATGAATAACTGGGGCGCAAACCACGGCGCTATCTCCTACGGCCACATCGGCGCGGATATCATCACCATGGCTTCCATGCTGAGAATACCCGTCGCAATGCACAACGTGCCCGAGGAGAAGATATTCCGTCCCGCTTGCTGGGGCGCATTCGGCACCAAGGATCTCGAGGGCGCTGATTTCAGAGCCTGCGAGAACTATGGCCCGCTTTACAAATAATCAATAAACAACAAAACGGAGCTATGGCGAAAGTCATAGCTCCGTATTTTTATCGGTTGTTTATCAGATGAAGAAGATGAACGCAAGCATTGCAAACATGCCGAACATCACCATGATGAGCAGGAAGAAGGAGAGGATGCTGACCGCTATCATTGCGCCCGCGGTTATCTTGATGGGCATGGTGTTCTCGGCGTCGGAGATATTCTGCCAGCAAAGGCGGATATCAGTGCCGTCCACGTGAAACTGGTCAAGACCTATCTTTTCGGCATTTTCGGTCTGCTTAAAGCCGCATTTCTTGAGACCCTCGATGAAGAGATCGGTCATTTCCTGATTCTTGAGAGTCAGGCGGCCGGTCATTCTAAGCTCCTTGGCGGGCTCTTCACGGCGCAGGTGGCCGGGCTTGAAGCCGGTGCACCACCAATAGTCGCCGTAGTCTCTTGTGAGCTGGCGCACATAGTTGCCGTTGCCCGTTTCGTCGTGATAGAGGGTCATCTCCATCTTTATCCATTCGTCCTCATTCGGGCAGCCGTAGAAGGTGAAGAGGCCGGGTGCCTTGTCGGAGGAATCCTTGCGATATATGCCCATTTCACTGCCGAAGAAGAGCAGACCGTACTGACCCTTCCACATCTGGATCATCCAGTCCTTGTTGTTGTAAGTGAAGTAAACCCGCACATAGTCGTATTCGAGCAGCACATATGGGGCGACGATGTCATAGAACTTGGCGAAGCCGAAGTTATGCTGCCAGCAGTTCTTATCGTTGGTGTAGTAGTAGTCGTCGGTGTAGCTGTATTTATAGCTGAGCACCTGCTTCTTTTCAAGCAGATTCTTGACGGGATTGCTGCGGGTGACGACGTTCACGATGAAGCCGTCGCTCAGCTCCTTGCCGTTGACGGTGGTCTTAGCGACTATCTCAACTCTGCCGGTCTTTTTTGTGGAGACAAGGCCGTTTTGGTCGACTGAGGCGATGTTGCCGTCCATGGTGTACCACTCGATCTTAGGCTGCGCGTCAACGCCGGTGACGGTCGCGGTGAGCTGGAGCTTCTTGCCGACAAATACCGAGAGGCTCTCAGAGGTGACCTCGAGCTTCGGCTCGGCGGCGGGGGGCTTAGGCTGATCGGGGGTTTCCGGGTTCTCGGGGTCGACAGATTCGCCGTCGCCGCTCTCGGCAAGCAGAGCAATATCATCATCAATAAAAGCGGCGGTGCAGGGGAGAATGCAGGAGAAAGCTAAAATTGCCGCAAAAAGCAGGGCAAGCGCCCTTGAAAGGGGTTTCTTCATTTGTTATCCTCCTCAAGAATTTTTTACCATTTTAACAGATATCGGCAGAAAAATCAAGATGCAAAAAGGACGGTATGCCAAAAGGCGCACCGTCCTTTATAGTATTGACCAAAATTTACTATTTACCCACGCAGAAGCGGGAGAAGACTTCGTCGACCACGGCGTCGGTGGCTTTTTCGCCCGTCAGCTCCAGCAGCGAGCCGACGGCGCACTCTGCGCAGACATTCACGGCGTCGAGGGTCACGCCGCTCTCAAGGGCGGCGACGGCCTGGCTCAAGTCGTCAATAGCTCTCACGCAGCAGCTTCGCTGCCTTTCGCTCGTCAGGCAGGCGGCGTTCGGGTCAAAGGCGTCGGTCGAGAGCACCCGCGCGACCGCCTTTTCAAGCTCCTCCGCTCCGCTGCCCTGAGAGGCGCTGAGCACCACCGTCTCGGGGAATTCACTGCGAATGAGGTCGATATCCGCCTGCGGGGGTAGGTCGGCTTTGTTGAGCACCGCCACCCTGCGCTTGTCACGGCAGCAGGCGATTATCTCGGCGTCCTCCTCGGTAAGGGGGGAGCTGCCGTCGAATACGGCGAGCACCAGCTCCGCCCGCTCAAGGCGGCGCTTGGCGAGGTCAACACCGATATTCTCGATTTTATTCTCAGTGTCGTGTATTCCCGCGGTGTCGGCGACCCTGAGCAGGATGTCGCCGAGGACTATCCGCTCCTCGACCACGTCGCGGGTAGTGCCCGCAACGTCGGTTACTATCGAGCGCTCGAAGCCGGAGAGCATATTCATCAGTGTTGATTTGCCGACGTTCGGCTTGCCGACGATAACGGCGTCAACTCCGTCCGTTACCGCCCTGCCGCAGTCGTAGCGGCGCACTATCGCTTCAAGAGCGGCCTTGACATCCTTAAAAACGGGGAGCATTTCTCCGCCGCCTATCTCCTCGATATCGTCGTCGGGGTAATCGACCCATGCGGCGAGTGAGGCGCAAACGGCGGTGAGCTTGTCGGCGCAGGAGCGTATCTCGCCGCTCAGCCTGCCCTCAAGGGTGTTCAGAGCGGCGCTCGCCGCCTGCTTGCCCGAGGCGCTGATGAGCGCCATGACGCTCTCACTGCCCGCAAGGTCTATTTTGCCGTTAAGAAAAGCTCTTTTTGTGAATTCGCCCGCCTCGGCGGGAACTGCGCCTGCGTTCAGCACGGCGCGCAGCACTCGTTTCGTGATATAAATGCCGCCGTGGCACGAAATTTCGACCACATCCTCGCCCGTGTAGCTTTTCGGCGCTCTGAAAACGAGGCATACGGCCTCGTCGAGCCGCTCTTCGCCGTCGTGGACCGTGCCGAATCGGGCGTGATAGCCCTTGCATTCGGTCAGCGGCGAGCCGCCGATGGGCGTAAAAACAGCGGCAGCCGTCTCAATGGCTCGGCTGCCCGATATTCTGACTATTCCTATGCCGCCGGGCGCATTCGGAGTCGCAACGGCGGCGATGGTTGAATTCTCCATGGTTTTAACCTTTCATTCGCAGATGAGCGGGGCTTTTTGCCCGCAAAGGCGCTTCGCAATGCGCTGAAATGCGAGCGTCGAGGGCGAAAATTCGCCGGGGGCGTCGCCCGTAACGGAGCAGAAGCCGAGGCTTATATCCCTCGGGACTATGCCGAGGAGCTGAACTCCCGTCTCGTCGATGCATTGGTCTATGTTAAGCAGCCTGCGCTTGCAGACGGGCTTGACCTCAAACATATTTATGATAAGGCGCACGTCGGCTATGCCGAGCCTGTCCAGCTCGCAGAAGGCGCGGTTGCAGCTCCTGACGCAGACACTGTCGGGCGTTGTGACCACCACGGCGCGCCTTGCGCCGCTTGCGGCGAGGGTGAAGCCCCTGTCGATGCCCGCGGGGGAGTCGAGGAAGATGAAATCGTAGTTATTATCAAAGCCCGCGACCATTTGACGAAAGCCCTCGTCGGTGAAGCCGTCGCCGTAGGCGCGGGGAGCGGCGAGCAGGTCAACGCTGCCCTTGATGAGCGCCTGCTCGGCGGAGCACCTGCCCTCGAGCAGATCGCCCCAGTCAAACACCACGCTCTCGGAGACGCCGAGCAGCAGGTCGAGCGAGCGCAGGCCGATATCGCAGTCTATCGCAAGCACTCTTTTGCCGCAGGAGGCGAGAGCCTTTGAAACGCCGACGGTGAAGGTCGATTTGCCCGAGCCGCCTTTGCCGGAGGCAACGATGATGATTTCAGCCACAGTGAGCGCTCCTTTCAAATAAAATCAGGGGAGAAGTGAGTTTTCGGGCTGAGCCGCTTCTGTTGAGCCGCTCTGGCCGAAATAATAATCGACTACCGCAGCGACGACGGGGGCGACGAATACGCCCGAGGTCATGCCCTCGCCGACCACCGCGACCGCTATCTCGGGGTTCTCATACGGGGCAAAGGCGATGAGGAAGCCGTTGTTTATCTTGACGGAGTCGCCGCCTATCTGACGGTATTCCTGAGAAGTACCCGTCTTTGCAGCGACCTTTACGGGGAGATTTTTGAAGTATTCCTTACAGTAGCCGACCGTGCCGACCTTGAGCATACCGCTCTTTACAATATCAAGAGTTTTCTGAGAAATACCCGTCTCGCAGACTACCTCAGGCTCGGTCTCGAGCACGGTCTGCGAATAATCGTGGCTCTTGATGCTCTTAACGAAGTGAGTTTTGTATCTCGTGCCGCCGTTCGCTATCGTGGCGCAGTAATTCGCAAGCTGGATGGGGGAGAAAAGGTTGCCCGCCTGGCCTATTGCGGACTGGACGGTGTAGCCGGGCAGCCACTTTTGATTGAGCGATGCCCTGTATTCGGGGCTGTCGAGCACTCCCGTCGCTTCGCCCAGCTCGCAGCCGGTCTTTGAGCCGAGGCCGAACAGAGTCCTGTATTCGTTCATCTTCTCAATGCCGAGCATCCTGCCGACCTCATAAAAGAAGGTGTTGCAGGATTCGTTGATTGCGTTGACGACGTTGACAAAGCGGGTTATATGATGCTGCTCGCACTTGAAGTGCTGGCCGAGGTATTCATATGAGCCGGAGCAGTAGACGGTGGTCGTTTCGTCGATTATACCCTCCTCGAGGGCGGCGACTGCGACCGAGGGCTTCATCGTGGAGCCTGTGGCGTAGGTCGAGAGCAGCGCTCTGTTCCAAAGCGGGGCGCCGGAGGCCTTGTTGAGAGCCTCCGCGTTATCGGCGTAGGTCGAGATATCGTAGGTCGGGTAAGTGGCCGAGGCGAGGATAGAGGAATCCTTGCAGCTGAGCACTACAACTGCGCCCGCGTCGGGCACGACATTGCCCTTTTTGCCCGAATAATCCTGCAAAGCCTTTTGCAGCGCATCCTGAGCGACCTTTTGAAGCCCCGAGTTAATGGTGAGCACCACGGTGTTGCCGTGCTGCGGCTCGATGGTCACCTCGGTGTGCTTATTGCCGTCGTTGTCGGTGTAGACGGTCTTTTCGCCGTCAGTACCCTTGAGATATTCCTCCAGGGCGGCCTCGATGCCGCTCTTGCCTATCATATCGGTCATTTTATAGCCGTCGGCCTTTTTCTCCCGGTATTCCTCGGCATCGATAGCGCCGACCCTGCCGAGGATATGCGGGGCTATAGTGCCGTCGGTATACTGCCGCACGGGGATGACCTCAACGTCAACGCCCTTATAGAAGCCGCTGTTTTCCTTGATAAGTGACACCACGTCGTCGGGCACGTCCGCGGCGAAGGTGTAAGGCGTGCTGATGCTGAAATATATGCGCTTCATCTCGTAGCAGACGGAGGCTATCTTGCGGGCATCCTGCTCGGAGTAAGCCAAGAGCTTGTACCTGCTGACAAGGGCGTCAAAGCAGTTTTGTGCCGAGGCGTATTCGTTGAGGTTCAGCATATCGGCGCTCTTCATCTCCTTGATGAGGGCGTCGCTGTCCTCCTTAAAAGCGATATTGCCGTCCGCGTCAAAAACGAGCGGCAGGTTATCTATCCATTCAAGCCCCTTGCTCTCAAAGAGCTTGATGAGGCTGAGGATTATCTCGTTGCGAGCCTCCTGCTCGGAGGCGGGAGGGAAATATGCGTAGTCAAAGACTATAGAATAGCCCTGACTGTTGTAGACGAGGGGCTTGCCGTCGCAGTCGACTATCTCGCCCCTTGCGGCGGAGATGGGAGCCGTCTTGGCGGAGACTGCGGAGCTGGCGGCGTCGTATTCGTCACCCTTGACGATCTGAAGATTGATAAGGTCAACGGCAAACACCATAAAGAAAAAAAGGATAACGCAGACAGCCGCTATCTGCCTGCCGCGAGTCATTTTTGCGTGCATATCTGCACCTCCTTTGATTATTGCTCAATTGAGTATTTTTTCTCCACGGCTCGCACGATGATAAAGATTATCGGCACTAATATCGCCGTGTAGAGGATGCCGGGGAGATAGTAGCGCACGAGCACGTGAGCCGCCCCGTCGATCGAAGCGAATACATAGTGAAACAGCCAATAGCCGAGGCTGTAGATGATGATGAATCCCACCGAGAGGAGGGACGCCGTGACCACGTTGTTACGCATCACGGTGTTGATGAGCGTGCCGCAGATAAAGCCGACCGCCAGCAGGTAGAGGGCGTTGAAATTGTTGCCGGAGGCCGTGATATCCCACAGCATACCCGCAAAAAGCCCGAAAAGCATCCCGACTATGTCGCGCTCAAACATTGCCGTACAAACAACGGCGGGTATCAGCAGCAGCGCGCGCACGCCGAATATCTGCGGAAAAAAGCCGTCGGTATTTTGCATAACTGACAGCGTTAATATTATCAGGGCGAGTATAACCCTGCGGATTATCAACTTTTTGCGTTGAGCTTCAATAGTCATATAAAAAAGCGGGGACGGCGGCGCATCACTGCGCCTGACCGTCAAATGAAGTGATGATAAAGACGTCGGTGAGCTTTGAGATATCAATGCCCGGCTCGATAACGGCGCTGGCGGAGATATCCACCGTGCCGTCCACGACGTCAACTATAGTGCCGATTATAAGATCCCTCGGGAAAATGCCGCCAACGCCCGAGGTGCAGACGATGCCGCCCGCCGTGACGGAGGTGGAGGCGGGGAGACCCGGCATATGGCAGCGCCCCTGCTCGGCAAGCTCGACGGTCGAGGTCACGAAGCCGAGATCCCTCGTCCTGACCTCATAGGCGCTGACATTGACATTCGGATTCAGAATGGTATTAACGGTGCACTGCGTGGGGGTGACCGAGGCGACCACGCCGACAAGGTATTCGCCGTAGATAACAGGGTCGTTGACCCTGATATCGTTTATCGAGCCTTTGTTGAGGGTCACCGTGCCGAATCTGCCTGCAGCGTCCCTGCCGATAACGGCTGCCTCGGCGAACACATAGTCGCTGTGCTCCTCTTTAAGCCCGAGGAATTCCTGATAGAATTCATTCTTATACTTTGCCTGCTCGTAGTCGACGAGCTGCTCTCTGAGCGAATCCACCTGCTCCTCAAGGTCGGTTATCTCCTTGGAGAGGGTGGAGCTTGAGCGGAACGATATCGGCAGCTTCGACACCTCGGACGCCACATAGGACGCAAGGCGTGAAACGGGTCCGAATACTACGCTCGTAACGCTCGTGAGCGGTGATGAGCCGCTTCTTGAGGCGACGGCAAATATCGACCCCACAAGCAATGCGGCGACGACACCTGCGAATATTTTAAATGCCGTGCTCTTCAAAAAGCGAATCATCAATATAGCTCCTTAATCCGATTAGATACTTAGATGTACTTCTTATTGCTGATCACGTTGAGGTTGTCGTTATCAAGGCAGATGCCCGTGCCGTCAACAACGCAATCGAGGGGATTCTCCGCCACGAGGACGGGGATCTTGGTCTCCGCGGAGATGAGCCTGTCGAGGCCTCTGAGCAGAGCTCCGCCGCCCGTGAGCATGATGCCGTGGTCGATGATATCGGCGGCAAGCTCGGGGGGAGTCTTTTCAAGCGTGGACTTAACGGCGTCAACTATCTGGGATACGGGGTCGGCCATTGCCTCCCTTATCTCCTCGGAGGTGACATCAACATTCTTCGGCAGGCCGTCCATGAGGTTTCTGCCCTTGATATTCATCGTGCCCTCGCCGTCATAAGGGAAGGCGGAGCCGATCTTTATCTTGATATCCTCAGCGGTTCTCTCACCGATAAGGAGGTTATATTTCTTCTTGATGTAGGAGATGATGGACTCATCAAAATTGTCGCCCGCAACACGGCAGGAATTCGCCGTGACAACGCCGCCAAGCGATATAACAGCCACCTCGGAGGTGCCGCCGCCGATATCGACGACCATGCTGCCGGTCGCTTCGCTGACGGGGAGACCCGCGCCGATAGCCGCCGCCATGGGCTCCTCGATAAGGCTGATGTAGTTGGCGCCTGCGCTCTTTGCGGCGTCGTGGACAGCCTTGCGCTCAACCTCGGTGACGCCCGAGGGGATGCAGATGAGCACTCTGATCCTTGAGAAGGGTCTGCGCTTGGTGGTGCGCTTGATGAAGGATTCTATCATCTCTGCGGTTATTTCGAAATCCGCTATAACGCCGTCCTTGAGGGGGCGCACCGCGATGATCGAGCCGGGAGTTCTGCCTATCATTTCCTTTGCCTCGGTGCCGACGGCGACCACTCTGGGCGGGTTGCTCTTCTGATCGACCGCAACGACCGACGGCTCTCTGATGACGATGCCCTTGCCTCTTGCGAATACGAGGGTGTTCGCCGTGCCTAAATCTATGCCGATATCCTGTGTAAATAACATATCTTTTCTCCTCCGGAATAATTATCTGTATTCGATAGTGTCAAGTATGGCGATCACATCGTCGAGGCGTGCGCCCATGTCGCTGTCTGAGGTTATCATGCAGGTGTAGACCGTGCCGCCATGCTCATAGAAGATATAGCCGATGTAAGTGGCGGTGCCTGAGCTGTTGTTAGGTACATATACCGAGATAAGCGTGGCCTCGCCGCCGTTGACGGTGACCTGCTTATTGGTGTATACGCAGTCGCTGAACTTTGACTTGACAGCGTCGATGAGCTTTGAGGTATCCTGCATTACCGCGGAGAGCTTCTTGCCGCTTGAGCTCATGAGCTTTATCTGATCCTCGGAGTTATCCTTCTTGAGGATGAGGTCGCTGTAGCTCATGCTGTCGCTCCAGCCGCTCGGGATAGCTATCGAGTAGTTGGGGCATTCAATGCGGTTGCCGATGACGACCGCATGGTCGAGCGCGATGGCGTCGGTCTGGTATTCGCCGTTATCGCCCTTGACGTTTTTGCCGTTTTTGTCGGTGACGAGCACCACGAGGTTGCCCGCGTCGTCACGGGCAGCTCCGCCGCCCTCCTGAGTGACTGCGGCGTAGCCCTTGCCGGCCGCGTCGGTGACGAGCACACCGTCCTTGAGCTTGGGCTTGCAGGCGGTGAAGCAGGTGAGGATCACGATAACGCTGATGATGAGAGCAAAATACTTTTTCATTTCTCCGATCCTTTCTTTGAGCCGTCTCAGCCGTTCAGGGCTTTGAAAGCGTTTTTGTTATTATTGTAAAGCATCTTATAGACTGCATAGTTGCGGTCGTAGATGTCTTTATTTGCAGTGTTGGGGGTGAAGGTCTTTTTGGCGGGGATAAGCCTCTTCGCCTCGGAAACGTCGCCTATAACGCCGAGGCCGACCGCCATTATGACCGCCGCGCCGACTGCGCCGACATTCTGCGGGCTGTCGACCGTCTCAACAGTCCTGCCCGTGATATCGGCAAGGATCTGGCAGGTGACGTCCGAGAGGGCGCCGCCGCCGACGAAGCGAACGGTCTGAGAGGTCTTTATCTTCTTATCCTGTGTTTCGAGGAACCAGCGAAGATGCATACAAACGCCCTCGATAACGGAGCGGATGAGCTCGGTTTTTCCTGTTTCGAGGCTGACGTTGAAGAACATTCCTCTGGCGTTCGGATCCTCAAACGGGCAGCGATTGCCGTGAAGCCACGGGGTGAAGATAACTCCGCCGCTGCCTGCCGGGGTCTCGTCGATTATCTTTGAGAGATAATCGTAAAGGCTGGTGTAGACCGACTCTTTGGATTCCGCGACGTGAGTCTTTTGCAGGAAGATGCCGATCTCGTCGAGGGCAAGGTGATCCTTGACCCATTCGAGGCATTTGCCCGCCGTTTCCAGCTCGGCAAAATAATTGAATTTATCCTTTTGAGCGCCGGTGATGGCGGCTATCATTGCGGAAGCATCAACGACGCTCTTGTCAACGACGGTCGAGACCCAGCCTGAGGTGCCGGAGTAGATGTGAGTTTCGCCGAGGCCTACGCTGCCTGCGCCCACGCCTATGAGCGAGGCGTCGCCGCCGCCGCCGAATACGGGGGTGCCTTCTTTAAGACCCAGCTCCTTAGCCGCCTTTGCGGTCAGACCGCCGACGTTCGCCGTGCAGTCCACTATCTCGGCAAGGTGAGCGGGGTCAACGTCGAGCAGCTTGCAGATCTTCGGGCTCCAGCATTCGTGACCCTTGCGGATATCATAGAGCAGGGTGCCGAATGCGGAATCCCTCGTCATGACGAATTTGCCCGTCATGCGGCTGATTATGTATTCCTTGACATCGAGCCATTTATAGACTCTCTTGAAATTCTCGGGTTCATTGTCCCTGAGCCAGCGATATTTCCAGACGGGGTCCTTGACGCTGGCGGAGACTGCGCCGGTGATTATGAGCGAGGGGATGAGCTTTGTAATGTTGGCGCCGGCTATCTGGATCCCGTTCGCCATGCCCTCCTTGAGCTGCTTCCTCGCCCTCTGATCCATGTAGCTGAACGCTCTGTGGACGGGCTTGCCCTCTTTATCGACAAGCACGAGCCCCTGCATCTGTGAGCAGAACGAAATGCCGTCGACCATGTCGGGGGTTATGTCCTTGCAGTTCTCAAATACGGTCGCGGTCGTGGAACAAATGGCGCTCCACCATTCGTCGGGATCCTGCTCTGCGCCGCCGTCGGGCAGAATATAGAGATTGTAGCCCTCCATTGCCGCACTTTTGAGGGTTATCGTATCGTCGATCTCAAAAAGACAGGTTTTGACTCCGGTAGTGCCGATATCGTAAGATATAACGTGTTTTGCGCTCATATAATCCTCCTTGAACCACCATTGAATATTATATAATATAATACGCCGGGTTGCATTAATAAAATATGACCGAAAAGTTACGAATTTGGTTTATGCTTCGGGCAATTTGCATACATCGACCCATTTCTCCGCCCCGGAGCATTCAAAAAGCTCGTCGCAGCTCAGCTCGACCGCACTGCTCGAGCTTCCCGCTGCGGGGAAAACGGTATCAAACCGCTGAAGCGAGACATCGAGATAGACCTTAACGCCGCTCTTGAGCGCAAAGGGGCAAACACCGCCGACGGGGTGCCCGACAAGCTCCAGCTCGTCGCCCGCGGAGAGCATTTTTGCCTTGAAGCCGAAGGTATCCTTGAATTTGCGGTTATCCACCTTGGCGTCGCCTGCGGCGACCACGAGCATTGCGCCGTCATCGTCCTTAAACGAGAGGGTTTTGGCTATCCTCGCGGGGATAACGCCGACCACCGCCGCCGCCAGCTCGACCGTAGCGGAGGACTCGGTGAACTCCTGAATTCTGCCGTCAACGCCGAAGCGGGCGAGGTATTCTCTGACTGCCTGAATGGACATTTTATCATTCCTTTCCATATCGGGTATCGCCTCGGAAAGGTCATAATACCCCACTATCCTATTATGAAAACATTATAGATAATTTTGAACGGAAATACAAGAGTTTGAGAAAATTTTCTTTGCCGTATTCGGCGCATGGACGCAAAAAATGCCGCATCCCTTTCGGAATGCGGCATAAAAAGCATATTTTACTGTGCGTAGCCCGCGACGGTCATCATGTAAGTACCGATCTGCGCGCCGAATTCGGGTGCGCCGTCCATGATGAGCTTGCTGTCCTTGGTGTAGTCAAGCATATCCGCGGTGCCCATGAGGATGCCGAGAGCACTGTCGAGCGAGTCGAATCTCATGGTGAAGAAGGGAAGAGCGCGCTTATAAACGCCTCTGCCTGCCTTTGACTTGCCCGCCTTGATACGGATATAAGCCGAGATCTCGGGGTAGCCGTCAACTGCCCATGCATAGACTCTGTCGGGGCTCTTGAGCGCCCAATTGTGGATATCCTCGTGACCCTGCTTGTTGAGCGTGCTTATGCCGCTCGAGAGCAGATAGAAGTAGCACTTAACGAGCAGCTTCTTGGTCTCCTCATCCTGCGGCGGCTCCTTGGCGGTGAGAAGCGAGGACATCTTGAGCAGCGTCATCATGAATGCTGCAAAGACGGCGGGCTTCTTTGCCACGCCCTTCATTGAGGGCAGGGTAGCGGGGCCGATATTTCCTTTGAAGAATGCGTTCATAGCCTCTACGCTCTTGAAGCAAAGCTCTATATGAGCATTGTCGGCGACCTTGTCGGTGTGGCAGAGCCACTCGCCGCTGTTGACGACGAAATGGGTCGCGTACTTGCCTGCGGGAGCGTCGGGATCCTTGGCGCTGACCTGGATGACGGCGTGAGCGTGCTCAAACTTCTTAGCAAGCTTGGGGTCATCCATAGCGATGGTCTTGATGAGGGGCAGAACCGCACAAAGGAAAACTTTATTAGTTAATATATCTTCTCTTGAAGCCATATATATCAATCCTTTCTGCAATTTGTCGAAAGGCGCATCACGCCTCGTCGTCCCAGTCGTCGTCAAGCTCGAAGTCCTTGCCCATGACTTCACGGACGGACTCGACTATGCCGTTCTGGTCAATGCCGAGCATGGACATGATATCCTCGTGCAGACCGATGGGGGCGAACTTGTCGGGGATGCCGAGCTGCTTGAAGGCGCAGCCCTTGCCGGCCTCAACGATGACCTCGGCGACTGCGCTGCCGAGACCGCCGATGACGTTGTGATCCTCAACGGTGATTATGCGGCGGGTATCCATGACCGCCTTGATGATGGCTTCCTTGTCGATGGGCTTGATGGTGTGCATGTTGAGCACTCTGATCTTCAGGCCGTCCGCGCTCTCAAGGAACTTGGCAGCCTGGACAGCCTGGAACACGCAGGAGCCGCAAGCGATGATGGTAAGGTCGGAGCCCTCATGAACGGTGACTGCCTTGCCGACCTCGAAGCCGTAATCGGAATCCTCATAGAGAACTCTGTCGAAGCCTCTGTTTATACGGATGTAGTAGGGGCCGAAATTATCATATGCAGCATGGACTGCGTTGTAGGTCTCGATGCCGTCTGCGGGGCAGATAACGGTGAGGTTCGGGATCGAGCGGCAAACTGCGAGGTCGCAGATAGCGTGGTGGGTCGAGCCCGCCTGGCCGAACGAAGTGCCCGCATGGGTAGCGATTATCTTAGCGTTGACATTCTGATAGCAGATGTCGGTGTGGAGCTGGTCGGCGCTTCTGAGAGAAGCGAATACCGAGAAGGTGGAAAGGAAGGGCACAAGGCCTGCCTTTGCCATGCCGGCTGCCATGCCGAACATATTCTGCTCAGCGATGCCGACGTTGAAGAATCTGTCGGGGAATTTCTCGCCGAACAGACCGATCTTGGTTGATTTGCCGAGGTCGGCGGTAAGAGCGACTACCTCGGGATGCTTTTCGCCAAGCTCACAAAGAGCCTTGCCGTAAATTTCAGCGGTCGCAAACTGAGTGGACTCAGCGGCGGTATAGGTCATTCCTCCTGCCATGATCAGACGCCCTCCTTTTCTGCACGAGCTACACGCTTAGCGTAATGTTTGTCAAGGCTTTCCTTAGCCTTTGCATATTTTTCATCATCAATAGCACCGTAATGCCAGAGATAGTTATCCTCCATGAAGTCAATGCCTTCGCCCTTGATGGTGTTGGCGATGATCATGACGGGGGCGCCCTTATTCTCAAGAGCGAAGTCGATAGCTTCGGAGAGCTCGTTGAAGTTGTGGCCGTCCACTTCCTTAACGATGAAGCCGAATGCGCGCCATTTGTCGGCGAAGGGCTCGAGGGACATAACGTCCTCGGTCCTGCCGTCGATCATGCACTTGTTGCGGTCGACAAAGGAGATGACATTATCTACCTTGAAGTGAGCTGCGGACATGGCTGCCTCCCAGTTGGAGCCTTCGTCGCACTCGCCGTCGCCGAGGATGCAGTAGGTCTTATAGTCCTTGCCGAGCACTCTTGCCGCAAGGCCGGTGCCGACTGCGATGGGCAGGCCGTGGCCGAGTGAGCCGGTGGAGGCGTCAACGCCGATGACCTTGTTGGAGTCAAGATGGATACCCATCTTGGAGTTGGTCAGGTTGAAGGTCTTGAGCTGCTCTTTGTCATTGAAGCCGAGCTCGCAGAGAACGCTTGCGTAAGCAACGCCCGCGTGACCCTTACTGAGGATAAGACGGTCTCTGTCCTCCCAGTTGGGGTTTGCAACGTCGATCTTCATGTACTTGTAGTAAAGAATGGTGAGCATATCCATAACGCTCATGCCGCCGCCGATGTGGGCGCTTCCTGCCCAGAAGGTGGTGTCGAGGCAGAGGTTACGAAGCTCATAGGCCTTTTTTTCAAGAGCCAGCCATTCCTGCTTTGATAATGCCATATGATGTTCCTCCTTGCTTATATTTCATTAAGCGGTCGAGCCGCCGTATTCCGTGGTTGATTAACCGAGCTCGGGGTGATTTTTGCGAAGAACGTGGAAGGCTTCCTCCGCAACGTCTATGGTCTGCTTGATATCCTCGTCGGTGAGGGATGCGTTCATGAAGTGGTTGTGATGGTTGGTCATGAATACGCCTCTCTTGACTATCTCGGCTATCCACTCCTGATGGAGCATGAGGGAGTCGTCGTCCTTGAGCATGAGGTAGAAAAGGGCGGGCTCGCCGGATACGGAGAGATGGAAACCGTTATTCTCGGCGGCAGCCTTGAGGCCGTTAGTCAGCTTGAGGCCGTTCTCACGGAACATCTTGGGAGTGTCGAGCTTCTTCATTTTCTCGATACAGGCGAGACCTGCCGCAAAGGGGATCGCGCTCATCCAATAGCTGCCGGTGTAGGAAAGGCCGCTGATAGCGCTCTTGAGCCACTCTTTACCGCAGAGTGCGGAGACGTTCCAGCCGTTTGCAAGAGCCTTGCAGAAGCAGATAAGGTCGGCCTCGAAGCCGTAGAAGTGGTCGGAGCCTGCGATATCAAGACGGAAGCCCGCTCTGACGTCGTCGATGATAAGGACGATGCCCTTCTCGGTGCAGAGCTTGCGAACCTTCTGCCAATAGCCCTCTGCGGGGAGGACGTTGTCTATGAAATTGCCGTGAAGGTAGGGAGTGGAGATGAACGCTGCGATCTCGCCCTCGTTCTCCTCAACTACTCTCTTGAGGCCTTCAAAATCGTTCCAGTCAACATAGAGGTTGTTGGCGACATCCTCGGGAAGAACGCCGGGGTAGTCGACCTTCTGGCACCAGGGAGCGACGCCGTGATAGAAGCCGTTGACGAAGATTATCTTCTTCCTGTGGGTGGCTGCTCTGGCGGTCATGATAGCTGCGGTGGTGGTGTCGCCGCCGTTCTTTGCGAAGAAAGCCCAGTCAGCCGAAGCGACGGTGTCGACAAGGCACTCCGCGAACTCGATTATCTTGGTCGAGGGTGCGGTGACGCAGTTCTCTATCTTAGCCTGTGCAAGAGCTGCGGCGTCAACATCGGGGTCATTGTAGCCGAGCACGTTGGGGCCGTAAGCGCACATATAGTCGATGAATTTGTTGCCGTCGACATCCCAGAAGTAGGAGCCCTTAGCCTTCTGGCTGAAGAGGGGATATGCCGATACGGGGATGCAGCAGCCCTCAGCGGGGCCCTGATGGCCGTAAAGACCGGAGGGGATTACCTTAGCGGCTCTCTGAAAGAGCTCGGTGCTTTTATCATATTTATTTATTTTGAAACTCATTTCGCAAACCTCCTTATGCTAAATAGACAGCTACTCTGTCAAGGATCCTGTTAAGGTTGTCGAGCATTGAGATCATGCCCTTCATGACGATATCGCCGGTGCCGATGCAGGCGACCGCATTGACTTTGCCGTCAAAGAGGTCTCTCGCAAGCTCGATGGACTCAAACTCCATGATGGCTCTGGGATTCTCGCAGCGTTTTTTGATGCCGAGAAGTCTGTGGTTCTTGACTCTGATGGTGGTTGCGGGGCCGTCCTTGATGGAGAAAGAGATCTCGCCGTCGACCATGTGATCTGCGGAGAACTTGCCTATCTCGTCGTTGTTGCCTATCTGAGCGATGGCGACGGTTATGGTGTCGAGCATAAGAGTAGTGCTGATCCTGAAGAAATCGGGATCCTCAAGATCCGCCGGCTCGGGTCTCATGTACTTATTGAGCAGGTCGGTAAGGGCGGTGAAATCCTTGAGCAGGAAGCCTATGTGAAGGAAGCCCTTTGAGGGGATGGGGGTAACGGTGCCGTCGATGAGGCCGTTGAATTTTTCGCAGGAAGCGAACGGGAGCTTAACGTCGCACTTGGTGCAGCCCTGCTCCATTCTGCATCTGCCGTTTGCGAAGGTGATGGTCGCGCTCGGGCCGCCCTTGACCTCGAAGCCTATCGAAATGGGCTTTTTGTTGGTCAGCAGGCTGCTCGCTTCGGGAGCAAGCTCGCAAAGATTCTCGAGGGTGCCGAGAACGGCGTAAAGATTGATGTACGCCAGGGTTTTCTGATCAATCATTTTGATTTCCTCCTTGTAGTTATGCGAAAGTGTACTCCCGCATTATATATTCACTTCATTTTAACAGAAACATCTGTCAATGTCAACAAATAATCGTGCCCGAATCCAAAAAAATACAGTAAAAAGGCTGAGCGTTCGGTTTTAATAAAATCAATATATCCTTACGAAGCCCTCTATCAGGCGGGCGGCGGTCGCGGCGGCGTTCGGCAGGAATTCCTCATAAGCCATGTGCGAGCTGCCGTCGGCGCAGTCGGAGACGGCGCGAACTATCGCAAACGGCACGGAATTGATATAGCAGACCTGCGCTATCGCGGCGCCCTCCATTTCGCACACCTTTGCGCCGAAGCGGTCGACTATGCGTTTCTTTGCCTCGGCCGAGGCGATGAACTGGTCGCCCGAGGCGATAACTCCCGCGGCGGTGCGAACTCCGTCAAGAGCCTCCGCGGCCTTGAGCAGAGCCGCCGTTACCCTGCCGTCGCAGGGCATGTTTACAATATTGATGCCCGATATCAGACCCACGGGGTCGCCGAGGGGCGAGGTATCCATATCGTGCTGCACAAGGCTCTCGGCAATGACCACGTCGCAGATATGCAGCTCGGGGTCAAGGCTGCCGCCGACGCCTGTGTTTATGATACATTCGGGCGAATATTTGAGTATCATCGTCTGGGCGCACATTGCAGCGGCGACCTTGCCTATGCCGCATACGGCGACGACAATTTTTCTGCCGAACAGAGTGCCGCTGACGAATTCCATGCCGCTGACGGTCTCGGAGACCTTATTCTCCATAAGCGATTTGACCGTCTCGACCTCAATGTGCATTGCGCCGATAATTCCTATCATAATAAAAAACCTCCGTGTGAATTCTCGGAACATTCTAACATAAATATCCGAAAATATCAACACGGAGGGGGAAGGATCATTTCACTACCACATAGTAATCGGGCAGCTCATAGTTAATATAGCGAACAAGCACTATGACAGGCGAAGCGACGGTGAGACCGACGCCTGCGGCAAAAGCTCCGACCGTAATGGGGATCACGCCGGCATTGAAAATAATCACCAAAAAAGGTCCTACAATAGGAAAGGCAAGGAATAATGGAGTCGACACAAAAATCCCGAGAATACCTTCAAGAGCTATCGAAAACTCCTCGACACCGTACATGAAGCCTATCATGGCGTCATCAATGCGCATCCGCTCGTATTCCGCTCGCGTGATATATTTTATTCTCGGCTCGGGGTTCTCGGTCATGTCCTCTATTTCATCCTCGTCAAGCCCCGCTTCTCTGAGAGCGGATTTTACCTCGTCCGACGCAAGGAAATTTTTGATTTCCTCGGAGCTTATCTCGGGGGCTTCGGGCTGCTCGTCGGGGATTGCTTCTTCCTGCTCGGCAGGCTCGGCGGGCTGCTCAACCGGCGCTTCCTCGACAGGCAAGGTTTCCTCCGCTTTTTCCTCTGCGGGGGCGGGCGTTTCGACCTGTGCTTTCTCCTCTTTTTCTTCGACAGGCTCGAGCTGTTGAACGGCGTTTTGCTCTGCGGGCGAGACCTCCTCATTCTCCGCAAAGGCGGGTATGCTTGTTGCCGCAAGGGTTGCCGCAGCGAGCAGAATTGCGATAAATTTCTTCATTATAAAGTCTCCTTTGCCTTATTTCTCAAGCTCATACGGCGGCTCGAGCTTAAAGCTGTTGTAAAGCACAAGTGCGACGACGGGCGACGCGATGAGGGCGCCGAGACCGCCGATCAGTGCGATGGGCGACGCCAGGATAACGCCGCACATGAGCGGGCCGGCGAACGGAATGAAGAATATTATCGGCGTTGCGGGGATCAGCAGGATATATTTTGCGCCGGTAAGGAAAACGTCGGCCGCGCCGGAGAAAGCGGTTTTGGCGTAGTCGCGGCGCATCTGCTCATATTCCTCCTGCGAAATATAGATTATTCCGGATTCGGGATTCTCGGTCATGTCCTCGATCTCGTCCTCGTCAAGCCCCGCTTCCCTTAGAGCGGATTTTACCTCGTCCGACGCAAGGAAATTTTTGATCTCCTCGGAGTTTATCTCAGGCGTTTCGGGCTGCTCGTTGGGGATTGCTTCTTCCTGCTCGGCGGGCTGTTCAACGGGCGCTTCCTCGACAGGCAAGGTTTCCTCCGCTTTTTCCTCTGCGGGGGCGGGCGTTTCGACCTCTGTTTTCTCCTCTTTTTCTTCGACAGGCTCGACCTGTTGAGCGACGATTTGCTCTGCGGGCGTGACTTCCTCATTCTCCGCAAAGGCGGGTATGCTTGTTGCCGTAAGGGTGGCTGTCGCAAGCAGGATCGCGATAAGTTTTTTCATGGTGAATTCCTCTTTTCTTCTTTTTGTTTTTGCTTACAAACTCCTCAAAAAATCGGTTGCCGTTGTCTTCCTTTTCCCTCCGTTTCGTGCCGTTATCGGCTTCGTTGCCCCGATTATAGCCCGCCCGCCGCCTCGGGTCAAGGGGTTTAATCACTTCTTAATCGACCTTTCGCAAGTCTTAGGTTTGTCTTAGGTTTTTCTTAATCATTTCATAACTTCGTAAATATTTCGGTCAAATTCGCTGAAAAAGCTGTTGCTAATTTCATCAGTATGTGGTATTATGAATAAGTCTATATAAACAAAGTAACAGAGGTATGATATGGAGTATATTATTGCAGCCATGCTCGCCGTGGCTATCGTGCTGCTGATAGTGTTGCTTATAAAGCAGGGCAAGGCGGGCAGCGGCAAGGCTGAGGAAAAGATAGATAACCTTGCCTCGACTCTCGGTGCGGAGTTCGAGCGCAGCAGGCGCGAGAGCAGCGAAGCTCAGCGCGATATGCGTGCCGAGACGGCGAAATCGCTCGGCGAGATGAGCGAGAAGCTCGAAAAGCTGAGGCTTGAGAATACGGGCTGGCAGGGCAGGATAGAGAAGTCGCTTGCCGAGTCGCTCAGCGCAATGCAGCTCAACAATATCGAGCAGAATGAGAAGCAGAGCAGGGCGCTGACCGAGGCGGTCGACAAGATGCGCGAGAGCAATGAGAAAAAGCTCGAGCAGATGCGCGTCACCGTCGACGAGAAGCTGACCTCGACCCTTTCGCAGAGGCTCGACAGCTCGTTCAAGACCGTGTCCGACAGGCTTGAGAGCGTCTATAAATCGCTCGGCGAGATGAAGGAGCTCTCAAACGGCGTGACTGCGAACGTCACGACCCTCAACCGAGTGCTCACCAACGTCAAGGCGAGGGGCACTTGGGCGGAGATACAGCTCGGCTCGATCCTCGACCAGACCATACCGGGTATGTATGAGACGAATTTCACCTGTGTGCCGAATTCAAAAGAGAAGGTCGAATTCGCCGTGAGGATACCCTCGGGCGACGGCGAGCAGACGACCTATCTGCCGATAGATTCAAAATTTCCGATGGAGGATTATGTGCGCCTTTGCACCGCCGCCGATTCCGCGGACGCCGAGGCTCTCGCGGCCGCAAGGAAGGCTCTTGAGAGCAGGGTAGTCAACGAAGCGCGCACGATATCCAAATACATAAACGTCCCGCTGACCACACCGTTCGCGATAATGTATCTCGCCACCGAGGGGCTTTACGCCGAGATAGCGTCGTCCCGCTCGGGTGTGCCGGAGAAGCTGCGCAGCGAGTTCAATGTGATGATAGCGGGCCCGTCCACGATAACGGCGCTGCTCAATTCGCTCTCGCTCGGCTTCAGAGCCGTTGCGATAAACGAGAAGGCAAACGAAGTCCGCCTGCTGCTCGCCGCCGCCAGAGTGCAGTATGACAAATTCGGTGTGGTGCTGCGTAAGGCAAGGCAAAAGATAGATGAGGCGGGCAAGTCGCTCGACGAGGCGGATAAGCGCAACGAGATAATCCGCAAGAAGCTCGGCAAGGCCGGGGAATTGGACGGCTCAAGCGCGGCGGATATATTAGGCTTGGAAGAAGATAATTCAGATACATGAAGGAGGAACTTCAATGAAAAACCCAAAGGAAATTCTCGCTCAAATGACTCTTGAGGATAAGGCAGCTCTCTGCGACGGAGCGGATTTCTGGCATCTCAAGGGAATGGAAAAGTATGGCATTCCGTCAATAATGGTTTGCGACGGCCCTCACGGACTGCGTAAAAAGGACTACAACAAGACCGGCTCGAGCCTCTCATGCAGCGTGCCGTCGATATGCTTCCCCACCGCAGTCACCACCGCCTGCTCATGGGACCCCGACCTGCTTCACGAGATGGGCGTTGCTCTGGGCAAAAAGTGCCTTAAAGAGGAGGTCGGCGTGCTCCTCGGCCCCGGCGTCAACATGAAGAGATCTCCGCTCTGCGGCAGGAACTTCGAGTATTTCTCAGAGGATCCCGTCCTCGCGGGCGAGCTTGCCGCGGGCTTTATCGAGGGCGTGCAGTCAATGGGCGTGGGCACCTCCATCAAGCATTTCTGCGCCAACAGCCAGGAGACCCGCAGGATGACCTGCGACTCCGTGGTGGATGAGAGAGCGCTCAGGGAGATATACCTCACCGCGTTTGAGATAGCTATCAAGAAGGCTAAGCCCTGGACGGTAATGAATTCATACAACAAGATAAACGGCGCTCACGGCTCCGAGAATAAGCACACTCAGATAGAGATCCTCCGTGACGAGTGGGGCTTCGACGGCGTGGTGGTCAGCGACTGGGGCGCGGTCAACAACAGAGTGCTCGGCCTCAAGAACGGCAACGATCTCGAGATGCCCTCCTCCGCAGGCTCGGGCGCAAAGAAGATAGTCGAGGCCGTCAAGAGCGGCGAGCTTGATGAAGCCGTGGTCAACGAGAGAGCGCTCAACGTGCTGAATCTTATAAAGAAAGCTGCCGACGGCGCAAAGCCCGGCTACGAATACAACGACGCCGACGATCAGCCTCTTGCGAGGAAGATCGCGGGTCAGTCCATGGTGCTGCTCAAGAACGACGGCATCCTGCCGCTCAAGAAAGAGGGCAAGATTGCGGTCATCGGCGACTTCGCGAAGTTCCCGAGGCATCAGGGCGCAGGTTCCTCCCAGATAAACCCCACCAAGATGGATAACGCTTATGACGAGCTGAAAGAGCTCGGCTATGACGTTGAGTTTGTTCAGGGCTACGAGCGTTCGGCAAAGAAAGCCGCAAAGAACGCCGCCCATATCGACGCTGCCGCCGCCCTCGCCGCTAAATGCGACGCCGCGATAGTTTTTGTCGGCCTTACCGACGATTACGAATCCGAGGGCTTCGACAGAACTCATATGACCCTTCCCGAGGCTCACAACAAGCTCGTTGAGGAGATAGTCAGAGTCAACAAGAACGTCATCGTCGTGCTTGCGGGCGGCTCGCCCGTTGAGCTGCCGTGGAACGACAGCGTGAGAGCCGTTCTAAACTCCTATCTCGGCGGTCAGGCGGGCGCAGGCGCGGTCGCCGACATAATCTCCGGCAAGGTCAACCCCAGCGGCAAGCTGGCGGAGACTTACCCCGTCTATTACAGCGACACTCCCGCTGTCAACAACTTCCCCGGCAACCCCGCTACGGTCGAGTACAGAGAGAGCGTCTACATAGGCTACAGATATTACGAAAAGGCAAATAAGGCGGTCCGTTACCCGTTTGGCTTCGGTCTCTCCTACACCACCTTTGAGTATTCCGACATAAAGCTCGACAAATCCGAGATGGCCGATACCGACACTCTCAAGGTCTCGTTCAAGGTCAAGAATACCGGCAGCGTTGCCGGTGCGGAGATCGCTCAGGTCTATGTTTCGGATAAGGTCAGCACCATCTACAGACCTGTCAAGGAGCTTAAAGGCTTCAAGAAGGTCTGGCTCGAGCCGGGTGAGGAGAAGGAAGTCACCGTCGAGCTTTGCAGGCGTGCGTTTGCATTCTATAATGTTAAAATAAATGACTGGTGTGTTGAGAGCGGCGAATTCGATATCCTCGTCGGCTCATCGAGCGCCGATATCAGGCTCAGCGCCTGCGTCAAGGTCAACGCCCCCGAGGTCGAGATGCCCGATTATTCAAAGACCGCTCCCGACTACTACACCGGCGACGTGCAGAATGTGCCCGCGGCGCAGTTTGAAGCCGTGCTCGGCAGGCCTCTGCCCCCGACCGTCAAGAGGAAGGATATCCCCATTGACGTGACCGACAACTTCGAGAATGCCGCCCACACCAAGAACGGCGCAAAGCTCTATAAGACCCTCAAGAAGCTCGTCCCCGAGGGATTTGCTCAGGCGATTGCGCTCCAGACCCCGTTCCGCGACTTCATCAGCATGAGCGGCGGCGTATTCAGCGAGGATATGGCGGCGGGTCTGCTTAAGATCCTCAACGACGAGAAGGGCGGCGTGAGAGCCATCCTCAAGTGCGTTCCCAAGGCGATAAAGGGAATAGGTCCCCTTTTGAAAAATATTTAAAAACGGAGGAAAGAAAGGAAAATGAATTTCAAGAAGTTTTCTCTCAAGGCGATAAGCGTTATATTGGCGCTTGCCATGCTTGTTGCCTGCGTCCCGATGCTCGCCAGTGCAGACGAAGCGTCCATCCGCCTCGGAGTATTCTCCGACGTCCACTACTACGCCGATTCGCTCAAGGGCGACAGAGGCGAGGCATGGCAGCAGTTCCTTTTTGAGAGACAGAAGGAATATGACGTCAACAATTCGCTGCTCGACAACGCTCTTGACGGCGTGCTCCACAATGCGGTCAAGAACGGGCAGGATTACCTGCTTATCCCCGGCGACCTGACCAAGGACGGCGAGCTTGAGGCGCACAAGGCGCTTGCCGCAAGGCTCGAGAGGTTCCAGGCGGAGACGGGCATACCCGTGTTCGTCACCAACGGCAATCACGATGTCAACAACTCCAACGCCTGCACCTTTGAGAACGGTGTTAAGGAGCCTGCCGACAAGACCTCGCCCGAGCAGTTCAGAGAGATCTATAAGAATCTCGGCTTTGACAAGGCGGACAGCTTCTTCACCCCGAAGCCCGGCAACAAGGGCGGCATGCTCTCCTACGCCGCAAATCTCGGCGACGCCTACAGGCTCATAGTCGTTGACAGCTGTATCTACAGCAAGGACAACGGCTCGAGCGGCGACGAGCACCTGACCGACGGCAGAATAGGCGATGACCTGCTTGCATGGATAGTCGATGAGGCTGCCAAGGCCAAGGCGGACGGCAGAGAGATAATCGCCATGCAGCACCATAACCTCATTCCTCACATGGACATAGAGGACGCCACCTTCTTTGCTTTTGTCGTTGACGACTGGCAGAGAATAGCCGACACCTACGCCGACGCAGGCATTCATCATGTGTTTACCGGTCATCTCCACTCCACCGACGTGGTTGACCACATCTCCGACAACGGGGAGGTCGTTTACGATATCCTCACTCCGACGCTCACCGGCTACCCCAATACCTACAGGATTGTCGATTTCTCCACCGACGGCAGAAACACCACCGTCGAAATGGCGACCCACGACATCGACGAATATCAGCCCGTCATCTCCGACTACGGCGAGGTGTATGAGAAGCCCTTCAAGTTCACCTATTCGTTCGAGAGAACCTTCGGCGAGGGCGGCGTTGAGGGCCTCATAATGAATATGATAGGCCCGATGATAAAGAATCTCTTTGCCGATATACAGGCCGAGGGCGGACTTATCAAGTATCTTGCATCCAAGAATATCGACATTGAGAAGATAATCGTTGACGCTCTGGGCACCAACGGTCTTGCGATAGGCAAGGCGGATATCCTCACCGTCAGCGGCAACGTGATGTCGTTCATCAACGATCTCGGCGCTCAGGTCGACGAGGTCTATATCAACCAGCCCGACCTTACCCTTAAGAAGGCTCAGGCTCTTATCGAGCAGCTGCTTAACTTCGAGGTCAGCAAATACCCCAACACCTACAACGCCCAGCTCCTCGGCGACAATTACAAATACGAGGGCGGCTGCACTCTCGGTCAGTTTGCGACCACCGTGCTGCTCACCTATTATGCGGGCGACGAGGATATCAGCGGGCTGCCCTTCGTCAAGGATACCCTTGAGGGCTTTGACAGCGGCGTTACCGCAGAGAAATTCTTTAACCTGCTCCGCAAAGTCGTTGTGAACGATCTTGTCGAGGATGAGCTGCTTGCAAACCTCGACTTTAACCCCGGCGCACTTTTCCCGAAGAACACCCTCTTCTATGTATTCGGCAGGCTGCTTCAGAGCATCACCGAGACTCTGCTCGGCGGCGACAACAGCTTTGCAAACCTTATCGACAGCATTCTCTCCCTCCCCGTCGTTCCCGACGGCTACGGCTCGATAGACGAGATAATTGACACCCTTGTGGTCGACGAATATCTGACCTTCAGCCAGTTTGAGTCATGGGGCGGCACCATCGCATGGATGGTCGGCTCGCTTGTCCTCGACAACAAGCCCGAAGAGAAGAGCGACAACGACGTAGTGTTCACCTACACCGGCCCCGTCAAGGTCGAGGCCACCAAGGAGGACTTCAGGCTGCCCTCAAATGTCGTGATGAATCTCGGCGAGGACTCCGCAACCGAGGTCACCGTGACATGGCTCACCAAATACAGCCTCACCGACTCCGATATCGAGCTGCTGCCCTACAGCAGTTCGCCCAGATTCACGGGCAGACCCACAACCGACAGCCGAGTGAACGCTTCAAGTGAGGCGGTTACCAGAAGCTACCCCGGCGCAGACCTCGGCATCTTCGGTCTGCTTCCGTATGAGACCGATTACGTCCTGCACACCGTCAAACTCAGCGGCCTTGAGCCGGGCACGAAGTACAGCTACCGTGTCGGCGACGCCGAAAAGGGCTGGTGGAGCGAAGCGGGTGTTATCGAGACCGCAAGCGGCGGCAACGATCCCTTTACCTTCTTCTACCTGAGCGATCCTCAGGCTCAGAGGGCAAGCCACTACGAGACCTATAACGAGGTCGTAAAGGCTGCAAGGGATATGTATCCCGACGGTAAATTTGTGGTCTCCGCCGGCGATCAGGTCGATCTCGGCACCAACTCCAAGCATTGGAATTATTTCTTCAATTCGACGGATGAATTCATGAATATGCCGTTCATGCCCACCACGGGCAACCATGAGAAGAGCGGCTCCGTCCTCAAGAGCAACTTCACCCTGCCCAACGTGCCCGAGCAGGATGAGGACAGCGGCACCTATTATTCATATGATTATAACGGCGTTCACTTCACCGTGCTCAACACAAACGATATCGTTGACAACAAGCTCAGCGACGCTCAGCTGGCATGGCTCACCTCCGATATCAAGAGCAGCGACGCAAAGTGGAAGATCGTCGTCCTTCACAAGGCTCTTTACTCCAACGGCTCTCACTATGACGATAAGGAAGTCGTCGGCATGAGAAGCCAGCTCAGCGCTCTGCTGCCGTACCTCGGCGTTGACCTTGTGCTTCAGGGCCACGACCATGTTTATCTGAGAACAGACGCAATGAAGGCGAATGCGGTGGTTCCCGTCAAGAGCAGCACAGTTGACTACAACGGCTTTATTTACAGGATGAAGCACGACCCCTGCGGCACTATCTACTCGATCTGCGGCACCTCGGGCGTCAAGGTCTACGCCACAAAGGATGTCGAGGCTACCGACAAGCTCTTCCCGAGAGCGGAGGCGATAGTCAACAGCAGCCATCCGATGTTCTCCTCGATAACCGTCGACGGCGACAGGCTCTATTACAATGCCTACAAGGTGGTCGACGGCAAAGCGGTGAGGGCAGACTACTTCGCCATAGAGAAGCTCGACGATAAGGCGCCGTCCGACTCCGTCTCCGACAAGTCGAACGCTATCGACAACTTCATCACCTCTATCCTCTCGAAGCTGAACGTCAAGGTGACGTGGAGGTTCACCAACGTGTTCTTCGGCGTTATCAATAAGGTAATGCAGCTTGTCTGGAGCGTAGTAAGATAACCCGATAAAGCATATCTCCGTGCCGTCCGGAAGGGCGGCACGGTTTTTATACAAATACGCTGTTTTGTATATTGTATATAATTTCATAATATGATAAAATTACCCTTGCTGTGCATAATAATATTAATCAACAAGCAGGAGGGTAAATATGAAATTCAGGAACAGGATAGCGGCGCTTTTCATGGCGCTTGTGCTCTGCTTCGGGGCGGTCACTCCCGCATTCGCGGCAAATGAGAGATGCGTTGAGGTTCAGAGCATCAGCGACTACAGAGATTCTCTGATAGAGAACGGCTACCCCGCAATGTCCACCGAGCAGTTCATGAAGATAATCAACGCCTTCAACTTCGTGACAAGGCTGCTCACCGGTCAGATACTCATCCCGCAGAAGAATTTCCAGTTCACGCTTGACGAGATGTTCGCCGGCAGCGTTGATTATGTCTTTGAGGAGACGGGCTTCGACCTTGACCTCATTCTCAGCTCGCTGCCCGAGACAAATCAGTATTCACAGCTTATAGTCAAGGCGTTTGACATCGACACCGAGGAGATGCGTAAGCAGTCCGTTGAGCGCAGCGCCGAGCTTGCGAACGAGGGCAAAAAGGCGCAGTCCTATATTGTCAGGTGGTTCGGCGTTTGGCTGAGCGTCATTGACAAGTGCCAGGTGCAGGGCATACCTGTAGAGGGCGAGGATAACCTCTATGAGGTCGTCGTCAAGGTCACTTATAAGGACGGCGGCTCCGACACGCTCTATTCGGCGATATTCTTTAACCCCGAGACAGGCGCGGTCTACGGCAGATACGGCACGGGAATGCTCGGCCTCGGCTATGACTTCTCCGTCAAGGAGCTTGTCGCGTATTCACCCGTCAATATCTGGATGCGTAACTTCGGCTTCTGCCTGTTCTATGATATTTTCAGCTATTCCACCCCGTTCTTCAACTATCACACCCGCCGCTATAAGTTCGATTATGACGGCCTTGAGTGGATGATACAGATCTGGAAGGGCAATTATCTCATCTCCAACGGCGGAGAGGTCGGCTTGTATAACCGCAAGCCCGGCAGCATCGGCAGCTATTATAACTGCGCCAATGACGAGCAGATGATGGAGATGACGATGGATATCTATCACGGCGACGAGCTGCTGCTTCACAGAGGCCCGCAGGTTCACTGGTGGCTCAACGGCTTCAAGATGAGCGATACCATTTATATCCCCGCAAGCCTCAGAATGGAATTCTCCATAGTTATGAAGGATGAGGCGATGGTCAGGGCGTTCTGCAACGCAATAAAGAATCATTACCGCCGTGATGCAACCTACACCGTCGACGGTCTGACCGTCAGCGTTGTCTGGTAACAAAAGGATAAAAATCAAGCCGAACCGTGAGAACGGTTCGGCTTTTTGCTTATCCAGTTATCTTTCGAGGCTGAGAATTCCGCTGTAATCCGACGACTTCATCTCGCATACATAATAGCCGCTTTCGTTTTGGGCTATCGTCGCACGGTCAAAGAAGTAGCTGAATACTCCGTCCTTATACCAGAAATTGCTCTCGTCAAAGGTGTCGGCTATGAGCTGCAGCTGCTCCTCGGTGAGCGTATTGCCCGCATAGAATCCGGTCGCTGATTTCTTTTGCACTATCTCAATTAGCTGCTGCCTTGCGGCGTCCTTTTCGTCGCCCGCAAAGGAGAGCAGGTTCAGTATCTCGCCCGTTTTCATGTCGACGCAGACTCCGACGGCGGTGTGAGACGGGACGAGAGTGTCCGGACCGAAATATGAGAAATAAATGTTGCACAGGAAGCTCACGATGCTTTCGTCCATGTATTTCAGCTCGTATGTCAGCTTGGTCGACCACGGCTGCTCGGAGCTTTGGGAGTCCATAAATTCCGCGGCATTTTTGATGTTGTTTTTCGCTTCGTCCGATTTATGGACAAACATCAGCTTGAGCGCCGAATTTATCTTATCGGTCGGGTAGCCTGCGCCGCCGCTGAGCTGGGGTATCTCGCCTGTCACGAGGCAGACAGTCCTGCCGCTTTCATCCTTGAATTCACGCTTATCCTGTGTTGTTTCAACGCTCGGCAGCCCGGGTATCGCCTCGGTCGTCTGGGTGATATCGTCGCCGAATTTTATTGATTTGCCCGAGCAGGAGCAGAGCGAGAGCAGAGCCGCCGCGGCGAGCAAAACAGAAATTAACTTTTTCATCACATCATCTCCGTGCTTATTGTATCAGTTAACGGCTCAATGTTCAATAGAATAAATATTAATTTTTTAATACCGTTGCTTTTTTTCGCGGAATCAGTTATCATTACAATATAAATGAAACAAAGGAGCGGCGGCATGAAGCATATAAAAGAAGCGTCATGGATCAGATCTCCGAGGAATTTCCTCGGCAGCGTTACCACTTTCTCAAGAGAAATTTCGTTTGATAAAGATATCAAAAAGGCTTATCTCGAGGCTTCGGCGCTCGGAGTTTATGCGGCGTATATCAACGGCAAAAAGGTCGGCGACGCATACCTTGCACCGGGCTGGACGGAGTACGCCGAGAGGATACAGGTCGAGACCTGCGACGTGACGGCGATGCTCACGGGGAGAGACACGGTCGAGATCGAGCTTGCCCCCGGCTGGAAATGCGGGATGTCGCCCGCTTGGGCGGGCAATATCAAGGCGAAGCCCGTTTCGCCCTCACTGGGTGCCTGCGAGGCGGCGGCGATATTTGCTTTGACTGTAGAATTTACCGACGGCAGCGAGCAGGTATTCACGAGCGGCAGCTCATGGCTCGCCGAGAGAAGCAAATATCTCGAATCGGGCATCTATGACGGCTATGTCTACGACGCGAATTTCACCGACCCCGAGCCGCTCCCGGCTCAGGAGATATTTCACACCAAGGATACTCTTGTCGACCGCATCGGCGAGAGGATAACGGCGCACGAGCGCCTGCCCGTCAAGGAGATCATCATCACCCCCAAGGGTGAGACCGTGCTTGACTTCGGTCAGAATATGACAGGCTTTATCGAATTCAGGATAAAGGGCAAACAGGGCGAGAGAGCCCTGATAGAGCACGGCGAGGTGCTCGATAAGGACGGCAATTTTTACCGCGACAACCTGCGCTCCGCCAAGGCGAGGGCGGAATTTGTCTGCGACGGTGAGGAGCGCCTTATGACCCCCGAGCACACCTTCTTCGGCTTCCGCTATGCGAGGCTCACGGGCTGGAGCGACGAGATAAAGCCCGAGAATTTCACCGCCGTGGTCGTTCACTCCGAGCTTAGGCGCACGGGATATTTTGAGTGCTCCGACGAGCGGGTAAACAAGCTCTTCGGCAATATTATCTGGGGTCAGAAGGGCAATTTCCTCGATGTGCCGACCGACTGTCCGCAGCGTGACGAGCGTCTCGGCTGGACGGGCGACGCTCAGGTATTTGTTAAGACGGCTTCATACAATTTTGATGTTGAGCGCTTTTTTGAGAAGTGGCTCGCGGATCTCCGCACGGCGCAGAGGCCCTGGGGAGGCGTGCCTCATGTAATACCCGACGTGTTTGACCCCGATATGTTCAGCTCAGCGGCGTGGGCGGACGCCGTCACCGTTTGCCCGTGGCAGATGCACCTGACCTACGGTGGCAGTGAGATAATAGAGAAATCTCTCGACTCCATGAAGCGCTGGATCGGCTATATTGATATGTTTATCCGTGACGGCATCTGGAGAGGCGGCAGGCATTTCGGCGACTGGCTCAACCTTGAGCATGACAGCAACGGACCCTGTGATGTCGGCGTTGACAAGGATCTTATCGCCACGGCATTTTATATCTATTCAAGTGAATTACTTATCAAATCCATCGAGCTTTGCGGCGGAGACGCCGAGGAATACAAGGCAAACAGGCAGCGCTCGATTGAGGCGTTCCGCAGGGAATATATGGTCGGCGGCAAAATCCGCCCAGAGTATGAGACTCAGACCGCCTGCGTGCTGGCGGCGCACTTCGGCATCAGCCCCGACGTTGCCGAGACGGCAGCGCAGCTCAACGACCTTGTCACCGCCTGCGGCCACCTCAAGACGGGCTTCGTCGGCACGCCGTATCTGCTCCATGTGCTCAGCGACAACGGCTACGCAGAGACCGCCTACAGCCTTGTGCTCCGTGAGGAATACCCCTCGTGGCTCTTCTCGGTCAAGATGGGCGCAACAACCGTTTGGGAGCATTGGGACAGCCTGCGGGCGGACGGCTCAATGTGGAGCATAGGCATGAATTCCTTTAACCACTACGCCTACGGCAGCGTTGCCGACTGGCTTTACGGCGACGCGGCTGGCATCAAGACCGACGAGAGCGCCCCCGGCTTTAAGCACATAATCTTCGCTCCGCTGACCGACGGCAGGCTGAGCTATGTCAAGGCCTCCATCGAGAGCCGCTACGGCGTTATCGGCTCGGAATGGCATACGGAGAACGGCGTGACCGAGTATATCTTTACCGTGCCCGAGGGCTGCACCGCAAGCGTTATCCTCGGCGGCAAAACTGCCGAGATAGGCCCCGGAGTCCACAAATTCAACTGAGAGGATAATAATGAGATCCGATAAAAACAAGACGATAGATCTGACCGTTGAGCAGGGCGGCGAATACCTCGACCGCTGCCTGAGATCGGGCGAGAGCGGCGAGAACTGCATCATCCTCGGCGACTGCTTTGAGGCGCTGAAGGCTCTGCCCGAGAAATCGGTCGATCTGCTGATAGCCGACCCGCCGTATAACCTCGACAAGGATTTCGGCGGCAGCAAGTTCAGGCACATGAATGACGGCGACTATCTCGAATACACCGATAAATGGGTCAGAGCCGTGCTCCCGCTGCTCAAGGATACCGCCACGGTCTATGTCTGCTGCGACTGGCAGTCGAGCGGGGCGGTCAGCGCCGTGCTCGGCAGATACTTCAAGATACGCAACCGCATCACCTGGCAGCGTGAAAAAGGCAGGGGAGCGAGCAAAAATTGGAAGAACGGCTGCGAAGATATATGGTTCGCCACCGTCTCGGACAAATACACCTTCAACGTGGACGCGGTCAAGCTGCGCCGCCGCGTTGTCGCCCCTTATAAGCTTGACGGTGCGCCGAAGGATTGGGAGGAGACGGCGGACGGCAACTTCCGCAACACCTGCCCGTCCAACTTCTGGGACGATATCTCCGTGCCCTATTGGTCGATGGCGGAGAATACGGCGCACCCCACTCAGAAGCCCGAGAAGCTGCTCGCGAAGCTCATACTCGCCGGCTCGAACGAGGGCGATATGGTGCTCGACCCGTTTGCCGGCTCAGGCTCGACCTGCGTGACGGCAAAGAAGCTCGGCAGGCGGTTCATAGGCGTTGAGCTGAATCCGCAGTATTGCGTGTGGGCGCAGCTCAGGCTTGAGCGTGCCGAGAGCGACAGCTCCGTGCAGGGCTACAGCGACGGCGTATTCTGGGAGAGGAACACCGTGCCGCCGCAGCGCAGGCGCAGAAAAAAAGAGCCTTCGCAAAGGAAGGCTCAGACCGATTGAATTATTTGAAATCGGGGTAAAATTCGTCGATATATTTTTCGATATCCGCCCGGTTCCCTTTGAGGGGGCCGGGTGTTTCCATTTTAAGAGAAACGGTGGCGGTCGCCGTGAGCAGCGCCTCGGGCACAGAGTGTGAGAGCCTCTCGTTGATATAGGCGGCGAAGGTCGTGTCGCCCCTGCCCGTCCTGCCGCTGAGATTGCGCGCCCTTATCGGGCAGGTGTGGAATTCATTGCCGTCATAGGCGAGCACCTCGGTGTTGTGGGTTATGAGTATCTCCTTTGCGCCCCATGAGTAGAGATGCTTTGCGGCCTCCTTGCGGTCGGTGCAGCCGGTCATTATCTCCGCCTCGGCGGCGTCGGTCTTGAGAAAGTCGATATAGGGCAGGCATTCTTTTTTATCCGCCCAGTCGGCGAAGAACATCGAGCCATCGTCGTTGACGTGACGCAGCATAGCCTGCACATCCACTGCCACGGGCGCTTTCTTTGCGAGGGTGCGGATCATTTCGCCGTTGAAATCGCCGAAAACAAGCCCCGCAAGGTGATATATCGAGGCGTCAAGGTCGGGCAGCTCCTCGGCGCAGAACGGATCGCCCTTTGAGAGGCAGGAGCAGGTGCGGCGCTCCTTGTCGGCGGTGTGATAGATATTCACCATGTCGGTCGAGCGCTCGCTCGGCAGGCAGTAGATATCCTCCTTCGGGATGGTGAATTGTTCGAGCCTGTCCATATCCTTGTCGGCTATCTTTGTGACCGCAGCCACTCTGTGACCGAGGGCGTATGCCGACGCGGAGGAATATATGACCGCCCCGCCGACTATCTTGACGGTGTTGCCGAGATGGTCGGTGTTGGTGTCGAGAGTTGCGTGACCGATTATAGCAGAGCTGTATTTTGCCATACCTTTTACTCCTTAAATTTTGTAGGTTTTCAATTCCTCGGCGACGGATATGCCGGGGAATTCTTTGTATTCTTCTTCGGGTGAATAATCCGGGCTGAGATGGGTCGAGATTATGCAAACGCCCGTCTCGGTGTTGAGCTTTTTCGCAATGCTCACCGTCATATGCGGGCCGTTGAAGCCGTCGGGCTTTGAGCAGTCCGCGAGGGCGCAGTCCGCGCCGACGAGGGCGGCGAGGATATTGTCGTTATACATCGTGTCGCCCGTGTAGACGAGCGTTTTGCTGCCCTCTATCCTAACCGCGAGGCAGGGGACGGTGTGGAGCATATCGTAAAAGCGCAGCGTGAGCGAGCCGAGCCTGATAACGCTCGAGGAGTCCACGTTCACCACCTTGAGATTCGGGTGGCCAAAGAGGAGCTTATACCATTCGCTGTCCTCATAGGCGGTGTATACGGTCAGCGTGCGGTCAAGATCCTCCAGCAGGTAGCGCAGGGGGAGCAGGTCGCTCGTGTGATCGTAGTGAAGATGCGAGATGAATATGCCGTCGAGCCTTGATATATCCGTCATCTGCTGCAAGCGGGCGAGAGTGCCGCTGCCCATGTCGAGGGCGAGATTTACCCCGCCGTCGCTGACGAGATATCCGCTCGCCGCGCCCGTGCCCGCCTTCGGGTAGGGGCCGTATTTGCCTAAAACGGTCAGTTCCATGTCTCGCTCCTTACTTGCCTATCGCCGCGGCGTATTCGTCGATGAGTTCGTCCTTGACGACGCCCTTGAGCAGGTTGAAATAGAGAATTTCGTTTGCCTTCATGTGATCTCTCGTCATAAAGTCGCCCGCCACGATATTCAGCTTCTCTATGAGCACGGGGTCGGCGGCTATCTCCTCCATTATCGACGGGAAATAAAGGCGGCTCAGCTCGTCGAGCTTCTTCGGTGTGGAGAGACCGACATCCGTGCCGAAATTCGGCGTCTGCTGCGTCTGGAGCCAGAAGAAGCCCTCGGTCTCAAGCTCTCTGAGGTAGTTTACGCATTCCTTGGCAAAAATCTCGGGCTTCGAGCCGAAGATCTTGGGATCCCACGGCTCAAGGAGCTGGCAGTCGCAGGAGTATTCATATTCCTTCTTTGAGCTGAGGATTATGTATTTTTTGCCCTCGCGCCTGATATCGCCGAGTGTGACGTTTTTGATATCGTCAAAGTCGGTCAGGGCGTATTTCTCGGGCTTCAGGTATTTTGCGATGAGGGCGTCTATCTCCTTGGGGTCGGAGCTGTATTCAAAGCGGAAGGGGCCTATGCCCTGGCCGGGGTAGGTGCGGATATCGAGGATCATGAAGTCGTCGTATTTGTCGACTATGCTGCCCAGCTCTCGGAAGGCTTCGTCGGCGGTTATGCCCTTGGCGAGGCCGTGGGCGATATAGAGCTTGCCGTTTCTGCCTGCCTTGATCCTGATGCCGAACTTACGCACTCCGTAGCAATACTGCTCGGGCAGGGTGCCGTTCTGGCAGCGGGCGAGGGCGACCATGCCCCTCGTGCCGGCGTTGTGCGAGCCGGGTATGGCGATATTGGTGAGTTTTGCATCGTCTTTGATATAGGACATCCAGTTCTCGTAAAACATTGTCACACCACCTGAAAAATATAGAATTTGAGGTAATCGGTCTCGGGCACGCTGAGCAGCACGGGATGATCCCTGCACTGCTGACGAGCCTCTATCTGCTTTAACTGCACGCCCGCATCGGCTGCGGCGCTGAGCAGCATTTTGGTGAATAATTCGCTCGGCATGAAGTGCGAGCAGGAGCAGGTCGCGAGGTATCCGCCGCGGGGCAGCAGCTTCATCGCCCTGTAGTTTATCTCCTTGTAGCCCCTCTCGGCGGAGCCGACGGTGCGGCGGCTCTTGGTGAAGGCGGGCGGGTCGAGGATAATGAAATCATAGGGCTTTTTTCCGTTCTTCTCAAGCTCGGGCAGCAGGTCGAATACGTCGGCGGCGAGGAAATCCATGCGCCCGTCAAGGCCGTTGCGCTCGGCGTTGCGGCGAGCCATCTCGACCGCGGTCTCGGAGACGTCGACGGCGGTGACGTGCTCAGCCCCGCCCATTGCGGCGTTCAGCGCGAACGAGCCCGTATGAGTGAAGCAGTCGAGCACACGCTTGCCCTTTGAGATGCTTGCTACGGCGAGACGGTTGTATTTCTGATCGAGGAAAAATCCCGTCTTTTGCCCGTTCTCAACATCAACAAGATATTTTATGCCGTTCTCGGTTATCTCGGTGACGGGCGAATCGGGGTGCGGCAGCTTCTCATACCAGCCTTTGTATTCCTCAAGCCCCTCTCTTGAGCGCAGGGCAATGTCGTTGCGCTCGTATATGCCGTTTATCGTGTCGCCGCCCTCGGCGAGTATCTTTATCAGCAGCGGATAGAGGGTATCCTTGAGCTTATCCATGCCGTAGGAGGCTATCTGCACCGACAGCAGGTCGGAGAATCTGTCCACCGTCAGCCCGGGCAGGCCGTCCGCCTCGCCGAATACAAGGCGGCAGCAGGAGAAGTCGCCGCCCATGACGGTGCGGCGGTAGTCTATTGCGTATCTGAGCCTGCGCTCCCAAAATGCGGGGGTGAAGCTCTCGTTGGCGTTGGAGGACAGGATCCTAACGCGAATTTTGCTCTCAAGGCTGAGCAGACCCGTGCCGAGGTATGAGCCCTTGCGCGAGAGCACATCTACAAGGCAGCCGTTGGCCGTGTCGCCGAAGGAATCGGTTATCTCGGCGTCATAGACCCACGGGTGGCCCTTTTTGATAGCCGTCTCCGCCTTGGGCGTGACGGTCACTATAGGGAAGCTGCGTTTTGTTTTCATGCGATATCCCTTTCATAGGTAAACATTTCAATAATTAAATATATCACAAAAGGCTCCGTTATGTCAACCGAAACGGCGGGCGAATGCCCTTATGAGTAAAAGTTGCCGTTCGGGGAACATTTTAACTGTATATTTTTTAAAAAATTGCGTAAAAAAAGTAGCAATTCAAAAGTTAGTATGTTATAATACCGTATAATGTGATAATGCGGTCAATTGCGACCCGTAGAGTCACGCTGAGTTATATCCCATAAAAAATCATTCAGGAGGAATGGCTTAATGCTCAAGAAAATAAGCAACATACCCTTCAACGGCACTCCCGAGCAGGAGGCTGCGCTCAAGGCTGTTATCGCCGAGTGCAAGGGTGACAAAAGTCTGCTGATGCACGTTATGCAGAAGGCACAGGAGATCTATGATTATCTGCCCATCGAGGTGCAGACCATGATCGCGGAGGGAATGGACGTTCCCCTTCAGAAGGTCTACGGCGTCTCCACATTCTATGCTCAGTTTGCACTCTCGCCCAAGGGTAAATACAACGTCTCCGTCTGCCTCGGCACGGCTTGCTACGTTAAGGGCTCCCAGGAGCTGCTCGACGAGATATGCAAGGTTCTCGGCGTTGAGCCCGGTGAATGCACCTCCGATCTCAAATTCTCGATCGAGGCCTGCCGCTGCATAGGCGCCTGCGGCCTTGCTCCCGTTTTCACCGTCAACGACGATGTTTACGGCAGAGTCACCCCCGAAGAGGTCAAGGATATACTCGCTAAATACGAATAATTCTGCTTGTTAACAAATTCTGCTGTTGATGAGGAGTCAATGCTTATGACTATCAATGATATTAGAGAGCTGCTCGGCGCCGAAGTGCTCTGCGGGAGCGAAAGGCTGGATATGGAGGTCCATTCCGCCTGCGGAAGCGACATGATGAGCGATGTGCTCGCATACGTTAAGAATCAGGCGGTGCTCCTTACCGGGCTTGTCAACGCTCAGGTCATCCGCACTGCTGAGATGATGGATATGATCTGCATAGTCTTTGTCAGGTCAAAACGCCCGTCTCAGGATATGCTGGAGCTGGCACGCGAGAGCGGCATAGCCGTGCTCACCACCCCGCTGCGTATGTATGAGGCGTGCGGCAAGCTCTATATGAGCGGGCTTAAAGGAAACGGTGAAACAAATGACTGAGCCTTTGGTATTCCGCTACGACGTTGACGGCGGCAATTTCACCTCGGCGGGTCAGGCTTCGGTGCAGGTGAAGAAAAATCTTCGCCAGCTCGGCATCGACCCGGAGACCATCCGCAGAGTCTCGATAGCCATGTATGAGGGAGAGATCAATATGGTCATCCACGCGGGCGGCGGCGAGGCGGAGGTCATAGTCAGCGACAGCAGTATTACAATAATCCTTAAAGATACCGGACCCGGCATTGCGAATATCGAGCAGGCGATGCAGGAGGGCTTCTCAACGGCGCCCGACAATATCCGCTCGCTCGGCTTCGGCGCAGGCATGGGTCTGCCTAATATGAAACGCTACACCGACCGTATGGAGATAGATTCCGCCGTCGGCGTAGGCACTACGATAACCATGGCGGTCGATTATTGACCGAGGGGGATTGTATTTTAATGAATACATATATCCATTCCGTATCGCTCGACCCTAATAAATGCACCGGCTGCACGACCTGCATGAAGCATTGCCCCACCGAGGCCATCCGAGTACGCGGCGGCTGCGCCGAGATCGACTCCGAGCGCTGCATCGACTGCGGCGAATGCATCAGGAAATGTACCCACGGCGCAAAAAAGAGCAGCTTCAATTCGCTTGAGGAGATGAACCGCTTCAAGTATAAAATTGCGCTGCCCGCACCGTCGCTGTTCGCTCAGTTTGACAATCTCGACGATATCGACATAGTCCTGCAGGGGCTGCTGGATATCGGCTTCGACGATGTGTTTGAGGTCTCGCGGGCTGCGGAGACCGTCTCGGCATACACGAGAGTTTATCTCGAGGCGGACGGCATCAAGAAGCCCGTCATCAGCACGGCGTGCCCCGTCATAACGAGGCTTATCGTTCTGCGCTTCCCCTTCCTCAAGGATAACCTCATCCCACTGCTGCCTCCGATGGAGGTCGCAGCTTCGATGGCGGTCGAGGAGGCAAAGAAAAAGCACCCCGAGCTTACGAGGGAGGATATCGGCGTTTGCTTCATCTCTCCCTGCCCCGCCAAGGTCAGCTACATCAAAAACGGCTTCGGCAGCTACAAGAGCGAGGTCGATCTCGCGGTCTCGATGAGCGAGGTCTACCTGAAGCTGATAAACGTGATGAAGCATGACGGCGAGCCGACCGTGACCTCTCAGGCAGGCAAAATCGGCCTTAGCTGGGCTATCTGCGGCGGCGAGGGCTCGGCACTGCTGAACGATAAGATAATCGCGGCGGACGGCATCAACAACGTAATATCGGTGCTCGATCAGATAGAGGACGGCAATATCCCGCCCGTCGATTTCGTCGAGCTGAACGCCTGCCCCGGCGGCTGCGTCGGCGGCGTGCTCACGATAGAGAATCCCTATGTGGCCAAAAACAGGCTGCACACGCTCAGAAGGTATATGCCCGTATCGCTCAACGGTATGGAGCAGGGCGAGAGCTATATCCCCGAGAAACGGTTCTTTACCGACTTCCCGGATTATCATCCGCTCAATCGACTGAGCGACAATATAGGCGAGTCCATGCGGCTCATGTCACGCATTCAGGCGCTTCGCCGTGAGCTGCCGGGCATCGACTGCGGCTCCTGCGGCGCCCCGAGCTGCCGCGCCTTTGCCGAGGATATCGTCATGGGCAACGCGGATCAGAACGACTGCATAATCGCCTATAAGGAACTGATCAAAAAATACATAGAGAATTATGCCGGAGGTGATAAGAGTGACGGTAAATGAGCTTGCTGCTGTCAAAGGGTTCAACGCTGTTTCGTTGCCCGAGGGCGACAGAGAGATAAGCGGAGTTTATATCGGCGATTTGCTGAGCTGGGTCATGGGCAGAGCCAAGGCGGGTGACGCATGGATAACCATCATGTCCAATATCAACATAGTTGCCGTCGCTTCGCTCGCCGATGTGGCCTGCATCATCCTCGCCGAGGGAGTTACGCTTGACAGGTCGGTCGCGCAGACCGCCGGTCTCAAGGGCGTCAATGTCATCTCGACCGAGCTTACCGCTTTCGAGGCTGCAATGCTGCTCGGCAAAGAGTTGAAATGAAGAAGTTTTACTACGACCTGCATATGCACTCCTGCCTTTCACCCTGCGGCGACGACGACATGACCCCTAACAATATTGCGGGCATGGGCGTGGTCGCAAGGCTCGATATCATGGCGCTCACCGACCACAATTCCTGCCGCAACTGCCCCGCTTTCTATAAAACGGCGCAGAAGAACGGGATAATCCCCGTGTCGGGCATGGAGCTGACGACTGCCGAGGATATCCACCTCGTCTGCCTGTTTGAGGAGCTTGAGCAGGCTATGGAATTCAGCTCTGCGGTCGATTCTCACCGCATCCGCATAAAGAACCGCACCGATATCTTCGGCGAGCAGCTCATTATGAATGAATATGATGAGCTTATAGGCTCCGAGGAGGATCTGCTGCCGAATGCGACCGACATCAGCGTTGATTCGGCGCCCGGCATGGTCGAGAGCTTCGGCGGGATATGCTACCCCGCTCATATCGACCGTGAGGCAAACGGGATAGTCGCCACTCTCGGCACATTCCCGGAGCAGCCGTTTTTCCCCTGTGCCGAGCTGCACGACGGCGACAGAACGGAGGAATTCCGCAACGCTTACCCGATCCTTCGGGGCAAGCCGATCGTCGTTTCCTCCGACGCCCACTATCTGTGGGATATCAGCGGCAGGCTGAATTACTTTGAGCTTGACTGCGGAGCGGACGACGCCGAGATAAGGCACGCATTATTTGAAAGGCTTAGAAACCCATGAAAGAATTATCACTGAATATCCTTGATATCGCTCAGAATTCCGTCAAGGCGGGCGCAAAGGACATTGACATACGCCTGACCGAGACGGCGGATACGCTAACGATAGAGATAACCGACGACGGCTGCGGCATGGACGCCGAGGCGGTCAAGGGAGTTATCGACCCGTTCTTCACGACAAGGACGACGAGAAACGTCGGCTTGGGAGTTCCGCTGCTGAAGCTCGCCGCAGAGCAGACGGGCGGGGGGATAGAGATATCCTCCGTCAGCGAGAGGGACGACCCGCGGCGGCACGGGACAAGGGTAACGGCAAATTTTAATAAAAATAACATTGACTTTACACCGCTCGGCGATATCGTATCCACGGTCACGGCACTCATTCAGGGCGCGCCGGGGATAGAGTGGCGCTTCATCCATGAGACGCCCGCCGGCAAGGTCGAATTGGACACACGGGAGCTTCGCCAAGTGCTCGGCGATGTGCCGCTCGACAACTTCGAGGTCATAAAATGCGTTGAGGATTATCTCAAAGAGGGGTACGCTTCACTCATATAAATATGTTACTAATTTAAGAGAGGATAGATATTATGAAATCATTGGCTGAGCTTGCTGCTATCAGAGAAAAGATGAAAGACAAGGTCATCCTGCGTGAAGGCACCGGCGAGATCAGAGTAGTCGTCGGCATGGCGACCTGCGGCATCGCCGCCGGAGCAAGACCCGTTCTCAACACCTTCGTCGAGAAGGTCAGCGAGGCCGGTCTCGGCGAGAAGGTCACCGTTTCTCAGACGGGCTGCATCGGCGTTTGCCAGTATGAGCCGGTAGTTGAGATCTTTGAGGCGGGCAAGGATAAGGTCACTTATGTTAAGATGACCCCCGAAAAGGCTGCTGAGGTCGTTGAGAAGCACCTCAAGGGCGGTCAGATCGTTGACGAATACACCATCAGCAACGCTATCTCATAATGGAGGTTAAATAATATGATTCGTTCCCATGTTTTGATTTGCGGCGGCACGGGCTGTACCTCATCGGGCAGCAAGGTGCTCATGTCCACCTTTGAAGAGGAGCTTAAGAAGCAGGGTCTCGAGGACGAGATAAAGATAGTCCAGACCGGCTGCTTCGGCCTTTGCGCGCTCGGTCCCGTTGTCATCGTCTACCCCGAGGGCACCTTCTACAGCCACGTCAAGAAAGAGGACGTTGCCGAGATAGTCGAGGAGCACCTGCTTAAAGGCCGCCTTGTGGACAGGCTCGTCTACAAGGATGTTGCCGAGGAGGTCAAGGACGCTGCCGTGAGGCACGTTTCCCTTAACGACACCAACTTCTATAAGACTCAGAAGAGAGTTGCGCTGCGTAACTGCGGCCTCATAAACCCCGAGAATATCGACGAATATATCGCAATGGACGGCTATGCCGCTCTGGGCAAGGTGCTGACCGAGATGACCCCCGAGCAGGTCATCCAGGAGGTCAAGGATTCCGGCCTCAGAGGCAGAGGCGGCGGCGGATTCCCGACCGGCCTCAAGTGGAGCTTCACCGCGGCGAACGCAGCGGATCAGAAGTATGTCGTCTGTAACGCCGACGAGGGCGACCCCGGCGCATTCATGGATCGTTCCGTGCTTGAGGGCGACCCGCACTGCATCGTCGAGGCAATGACCATCTGCGGCTACGCCACCGGCGCTACCGAGGGCTATGTCTATGTCCGCGCGGAGTACCCCATCGCCGTCAAGCGCTTGCAGATAGCTATTGACGAGGCGAGGGAATACGGTCTGCTCGGCAAAAATATATTTGACTCCGGCTTTGATTTCGACCTCCACATCCGTTTGGGCGCAGGCGCGTTCGTCTGCGGCGAGGAGACCGCTCTTATGACCTCCATCGAGGGCAATAGAGGCGAGCCCCGTCCCCGCCCGCCTTATCCGGCGGTCAAGGGCCTGTTCGGCAAGCCGACCACCGAGAATAACGTCGAGACCTTCGCAAATATCCCGCAGATCATCCTCAAAGGCGCCAAGTGGTTCGCTTCCATGGGCACCGAGAGATCAAAGGGCACCAAGGTCTTCGCGCTCGGCGGCAAGATAGTCAACACCGGCCTTGTTGAGATCCCGATGGGCACCACCCTCAGAGAGATCATCGAGGATATCGGCGGCGGCGTGCCTCACGGCAAGAAGTTCAAGGCTGCTCAGACCGGCGGACCCTCCGGCGGCTGTATCCCCGCAAGCCTTATAGACACTGAGATAGATTACGATAACCTCACCGCCATCGGCTGCATGATGGGTTCGGGCGGCCTCATCGTCATGGACGAGGACAACTGCATGGTCGATATCGCGAAGTTCTTCCTGAACTTCACCGTCGACGAATCCTGCGGTAAGTGCGCCCCCTGCCGTATCGGCACCAAGCGCATGATGGAGCTGCTTGAGAAGATCACCGACGGCAAGGGTACCCTCGAGGATATCGACAGACTTGAGGAGCTGGCTTACTACATCAAGGAGAATTCTCTCTGCGGCCTCGGCCAGACTGCTCCCAACCCCGTTCTTGCGACTCTCAAATTCTTCCGTGACGAGTATGTCGCTCACGTTGTGGATAAGAGATGCCCCGCGGGCGTGTGCAAGAAGCTACTTAACTTCTCCATTGACCCCGAGAAGTGTAAGGGCTGCACCCTCTGCGCCAGGAAGTGCCCCGTCGGCGCTATCAGCGGCACGGTCAAGAATCCTCACACGATCGACACGACCAAGTGCATCAAGTGCGGCGCCTGCATGGATAACTGTAAGTTCGGCGCTATCAGCAAAGGCTAATAGAGGAGGCATAAGCTAATGGAAATGGTAAACATAAAGATAAATAATATGCCCCTGAGCGTACCCAAGGGCATTTCGATCCTTGAAGCGGCGAGATATGCGGGCATCGAGATCCCCACCCTCTGCTACCTCAAGGATATGAACGAGATCGGCGCCTGTCGTATCTGCATGGTCGAGGTCAAGGGAGCCCGTTCGCTCGTCTCGGCTTGCGTGTTCCCCGTCAACGAGGGCATGGAAGTGCTCACCAACACCGAGAAGGTCAGAAAGAGCCGCAGGCACACCCTTGAGCTGGTTCTCTCCACCCACAGGAAGGAATGCCTCTCCTGCGTACGCAGCGGCAACTGCGAGCTTCAGAAGCTCTGCCGCGACTACGGCGTGACCGATGAGAACGCCTTCGCAGGCGAATACCCCGCATTCCAGTATGACGACTCCGCTCCCCACATGATAAGGGATAACAGCAAGTGCGTCCTCTGCCGCCGCTGCATCGCCGCCTGCGACAATCAGGCTATCAGCGTTATCGGCGCAAACGCCAGAGGCTTCGACACTCACATCGGCTCCCCGTTTGAGCTGCCTCTTTACGAGTATTCCTGCGTCTCCTGCGGTCAGTGCATAGTCAACTGCCCCGTAGGCGCTCTCTATGAGAAGGACGACACCGCCAAGGTCTTTGAGGCCATTGCGGATCCCGATAAGTATGTCATAGTCAACACCGCTCCCTCTATCAGAGTCACTCTAGGCGAGGCGTTCGGCAACGAGATAGGCACCAACGTGACCGGCAAGATGGTCGCAGCCCTTCGCAGGCTCGGCTTCAACAAGGTCTTTGACACCGATTTCTCCGCCGACCTCACCATCATGGAGGAGGCAAACGAGCTGCTTGAGAGGATAAGCGACGGCGGTGTGCTGCCCCTTATCACCTCCTGCTCACCCGGCTGGGTCAAGTATTGCGAGCATTACTTCCCCGAGCAGATAGATCATCTTTCGAGCTGCAAATCCCCGCAGCAGATGTTCGGTGCGGTCGCCAAGACCTGGTACGCCAGGAAGATGAACCTCGACCCGAAGGATATCGTGGTCGTCAGCATCATGCCCTGCACCGCCAAGAAGTTTGAGTGCGGCAGAGACGATCAGTCCGCAAGCGGCTACCCCGACGTCGATTACGCTCTCACCACCAGAGAGCTTGCAAGGATGATCGAGACCGCAGGCCTCAACTTCAACCTCCTGCCCGACGAGGAATTCGATAATCCTCTCGGCGAGGGCACCGGCGCGGGCGTCATCTTCGGCGCGACCGGCGGCGTTATGGAGGCCGCTCTCAGGACGGCAGTCGAGACCCTCACCGGCGAAGAGCTTGAGAGCCTTGACTTCACCGAGGTCAGAGGCACCGAGGGCATCAAGGAAGCCACCTACACCGTCAACGGCATGGAGATCAAGGTATGCGCCGCAAGCGGCCTTGCAAATGCCAAGAAGGTCATGGAGGATATCAAGAACGGCGTAAGCCCCTATCACTTTGTTGAGATAATGGCTTGCCCTGGCGGCTGCGTAAACGGCGGCGGTCAGCCCGTCCAGCCCGCAAGCGTTCGCAACTTTGTCGACCTCAAGGGCATCAGAGGCAAGGCGCTCTATGAAGCGGACAGAAACCTCCCGGTCAGGAAGTCTCATGAGAGTGAGGCCATCAAGACCGTCTACAGAGAGTTCTTTGAGAAGCCGGGCAGCCATGTTGCCCACGAAGTGCTTCACACCCACTATGTCAAGAGGGGCAAGTACTCCAAGTAATCAATAAAACTGCCGCTGTCGGGCGTTTGCTCGGCGGCGGCTTTGCATATTTATACGGCAAAATGCCCGATAATGATGAAATATACGCCCCTGCTTTGTGAAAACATCTCAAAATCGGTCAAATTCCCGCCGAAGCGGCGAAAAAGGGTTGACAGATCGGCTACGGCGAGTTATAATATGAAAAAATTGATAGAGGTTGCGGAAGCGATCAGTAGCTCTCGTCATACGCCGGCAAGCGGACGAAAGCGAAAGGCAATTCCGCCGAAACTGCAATTCGATTGCCGTCGGTTTGCTGTTGGGGCCGCATTTAAGAGATGCGGTACTGTCACGCAGATATGCGTGGAGGGCTATCAACGGTATTTTTATTATTTTCGGAATAAAAAGCCTGTGATACCCTTTCGGGGTCGCAGGCTTATTTTATTACATTTTTTAAGGAGATGCTTAAAATGAAAAACACCAGAAGAGTAATCGCAGTGCTGCTTGCAGCCGTTATGTGCGTGCTTTGCTTCGCTGCTTGCGGCAAGGACGCGACCGACACTAACACCATTGATATCAAAAATGCAAAGACCATCGCCGACCTCAAGGGCGCTAAGATAGCGGCTCAGACCGGCACCTTCCACGCCGACGCCCGCCTCCAGATAGAGGATGTCCAGGGCAGCAACTACCCCGCGTTCGACGATCTGCTCGTCGCTCTCCAGAGCGGCGCGATCGACGGCTATATCTCGGAGGAGCCGACCGCTCTCTTCGCTACCACGACCGACTCCAACCTCACCTTCCTGCCCTTTAAGAATAATGACACCGGCTTCACCACCTCCGAGGGCGACACCAGCATCGCAGTCGGCCTCAAAAAGGGCTCCGAGCTTCGTGAGAAGATAAACGAGGTCATCGCGGGCATCACTGAGGAGCAGAAGAGCCTGCTCATGGAGCAGATGGCTACCCTCGCCTCAGGCGGCACCGTTGAGACCCTTGCGCTTACCAGCGAGGCTCCCGCAACCACCAACGGCGTGCTCAAGGTCGCTATGGAGTGCAACTACAAGCCCTATAACTGGACCGACGTCGGCACCCCGACCATCGGCGCAGTGCCCATCAGCAGCGAGGGCAAGGATGGCCAGTATGCCAACGGCTATGACGTGCAGATAGCTCAGTATATCGCCAACAAGCTCGGCATGAAGCTCGAGATATACGCTATGGAGTGGGATTCGCTCATCCCCGCCGTTCAGTCCGGCACGGTTGACGCCATTGCCGCAGGTATGAGCCCGACCGCCGAGAGAGCCAAGGAGATCGACTTCACCACGCCTTACTACGAGTCAAATCTTGTTGTTATCATCAAGAAATAAAAATTAATTTTCAGAGGGAATCAGTATGAGTTTTTTGAATGACGTTTGGAATATCCTCGTCAAGTATCATATGCTGCTGCTTCAGGGCATCGGCAACACGATGCTTATCGCCCTGACGGGCACTGTGGCGGGCCTTGCGGTCGGCCTTTTGACCGGCATCATCCGCACCGCACCCGTTTCAAAGAATCCGGTGCTCAAGGCGCTGCATAAAGTCATAAACGCCGTCATCGCCGTCTATGTCGAGGTGTTCAGAGGCACCCCCATGATGGTGCAGGCAATGGTCATTTATTGGGGCTATGCTTTTGCCATGCAAGGCCAGACTCTCCCGCTGATCCCCTCGGGTATTATGATAGTTTCCGTCAACACCGGCGCTTACATGGCCGAGATCGTCAGAGGCGGCATCATCTCGATAGACAAGGGTCAGTTCGAGGGCGCCTCCTCGATCGGCATGAAGCATTCGCAGACCATGTTCAAGGTCGTTATCCCGCAGGTAATGCGTAATATCCTGCCCTCAGTCAGCAATGAATTCGTTATCAACATCAAGGATACCTCTGTGCTGAATGTTATCGGTGTTACGGAGCTTTACTCCATCGCCGGCGTCATCAAGCGCACGAATTTCCAAACATTCCAGACTTATTTTGTGGTCTGCGTGCTGTATTTCATCCTCACTTTCACGATAACGAGGCTGCTGCGCTTCGCCGAGAAGAAGCTCGACGGTAAGGATAACTACACTATCTTCGGCTCTCAGACGGATGTTGACGCCGAGATACATATCAAAAAGGAGGCAGAGTAATGGCGGACAGAGTGATAGAGCTTGCCCATCTGCAAAAGCAGTTCGGCGATCATCTCGTGCTGCGTGATATCAACCTGAGCGTCAGCAAGGGCGAAGTGCTCAGCATAATCGGCGCCTCCGGCTCCGGCAAGAGCACGATGCTGCGCTGCATCAACCTGCTCGAGACTCCCACCTCCGGCAATATATTCTTCAACGGCAAGAATATTACCGACAGGGATTTCAACCTCTCGCAATACCGCGCCAAGGTCGGCATGGTGTTCCAGAGCTTCAACCTTTTCAACAATATGTCGGCGCTGAAAAACTGCATCGTCGGCCAGGTCTCCGTCCTCAAGCGCAGCCACGCCGAGGCGGAGGAGACGGCGATGAAATATCTCCGCAAGGTCGGCATGGAGCCGTTCATCAATGCGAAGCCCGCTCAACTCTCGGGCGGTCAGAAGCAGAGAGTGGCGATCGCCCGCGCCCTTGCAATGGAGCCTGAAGTGCTGCTCTTTGACGAGCCGACGAGCGCCCTCGACCCCCAGATGGTCGGTGAAGTGCTCGGCGTAATGCGCAACCTCGCCGAGGAGGGCTTGACGATGATGGTCGTCACCCACGAAATGGCGTTCGCAAGGGACGTGTCAACTAACGTGGTCTTTATGGCGGACGGCGTTATCTGCGAGGAGGGCAGACCCGCCGATATCTTCGGCAACCCGCAGAATGCAAAAACCAAGGATTTCCTCTCAAGATTCCTTGCAAAATAAAAAACGGGAGCAGGTCAGCCTGCTCCTTTTGCTTTATACGCATAAAAGCAAATGTAAAATTTTTTAGTTAGCGGCAAGCAACTTGATTTTTTTATACCGCGGTGGTAGAATAATATCATCATAAGTAATCGGAAAGGAGAGGTCTCATGCATTTACAGGAATCCGGTGAAATGTACCTCGAAACCATCTATATTTTATCCAAAAAAATCGGCTCGGTGCGCTCGCTCGACGTCGCCGAATATATGAATTTCTCAAAGCCCAGCGTCAGCCGTGCGGTCGGTCTGCTCAAGAGCGGCGACTACATACTCGTCGACGGCAGCGGCTACATCACTCTCACCGACAGCGGCAGAGAAATAGCCGAAAAAATGTACGAGCGCCATACGCTTCTCTCCGAGCTGCTCGAAAAGCTCGGGGTCGATAAGGAGACCGCCGTTGAGGATGCCTGCAAGATAGAGCATGACATCAGCGACGAATCCTTTGAAGCGATAAAAAGACATGTCTACGGCAAAAATATGCCGAAATAAAAATAACGGAGGCAGAGTTATGAGCGAAGTGCTTGAAAATATCAAAACCCGCAGAAGCGTGCGTAAATTCAGACCCGACCCCGTGCCGAAGGATATCCTCGATAAGATAATCGAGGCGGGGCTGTATGCCCCGAGCGGCATGAACAGGCAGTCGCAGATAATAGTTGCAATTACGAATAAAGAGGTGCGCGACAGGCTCTCGAGCCTCAACGCAAAGATAATGGGCAGGGACGGCGACCCGTTTTACGGCGCTCCCGTCGTGCTCGTCGTGCTTGCGGATAAGGCATTCCCCACACATGTCTATGACGGCAGCCTTACGATGCAGAATCTGATGCTCGCCGCCCATGAGCTGGGCGTTTCAAGCTGCTGGATCCACCGCGCCAAGGAGGAATTCGACTCCGAGGAGGGTAAGGAACTGCTCAGAGCGGCAGGCGTTGAGGGCGACTACGAGGGCATAGGCCACTGCATCCTCGGCTATGCCGACGGCGAATACCCCGCCGCGCCCGAGCGCAAAGAGGGCAGAGTATTTTATATTGACTGATAAATGCCGTATGTGCCGCTGACGGGGTCATAAATAATAGGCATCCGAGGCGGTTCGACGGTAAAAAATACGAAAAGTCCCACGGCTGAAAGGGAACGGTACATTGAGCTGCGGCACAACGGGGAAGGAGAACGGTAATGGAACAATATAATGTGACCGGAATGAGCTGCGCCGCGTGCAGCGCAAGGGTCGAGAAAGCGGTCTCAAAGGTGGACGGCGTGACCTCGTGCTCGGTAAATCTCCTGATGAATTCCATGGGAGTGGAGGGCACGGCTTCGCCCGAGAGCATAATTGCCGCCGTTGAAGCGGCGGGCTACGGCGCGAGCCTCAAAAACGCCCCGTCTGCGGCAAAAGCGGCTCAAAAAGAAGAGATCAAGGATAAGGAAACGCCGAAGATGAAAAAGCGTTTGGCGGCCTCGGTCGTGTTCCTTGCCGTGCTCATGTATTTCTCGATGGGTCACATGGTCGGCTTGCCGCTGCCCTCATATTTTGTCGGCGATCACGCCGCAGTGGGTCTGGTCGAATTGCTGCTGACGGTTGCGATAATGGTGATAAATCAGCGATTCTTCATCAGCGGCTTCAAGGGGCTTATCAACAGAGCGCCGAATATGGATACCCTCGTGGCGCTCGGCTCGACGGCGGCGTTCGCCTACAGCGTCTATGCCCTTTTCGGGGCGATAAAGGCTCAGACGGCGGGCGATATGCAGACCGCCATGAGCTATATGCACGAGTATTATTTTGAATCCGCCGCAATGATCCTGACCCTGATAACGGTCGGCAAGATGCTTGAATCCCGCTCAAAGGGCAAGACGACCGACGCGCTTAAAGGGCTTATGGAGCTTGCGCCCAAGACGGCGAATATTATCAAGGACGGCAAGGAGCAGTCCGTGCCGGTCGAGAGGGTGCAGAAGGGCGATATCTTCGTCGTCCGCCCCGGAGAGAGCATACCCGTTGACGGCACGGTCATTGAGGGCACGAGCGCCGTCGATGAATCCGCACTGACAGGCGAGAGCCTGCCCGTCGATAAGCAGGAGGGCAGCTTCGTCTCGGCGGGCACGGTCAACCGCTCGGGCTTCATCAGGTGCGAGGCTTCGAGGGTCGGCGAGGATACCACTCTTTCACAGATAATCAAAATGGTCGCCGATGCGGCCGCCACAAAGGCGCCCATCGCTAAGATAGCGGATAAGGTCTCGGCGGTGTTTGTGCCGTCGGTCATTGCGATAGCCGTGGTCACGATAATCGGCTGGCTCATTGCGGGCAGGGATTTCGGCTTTGCCCTTGCAAGGGGCATCAGCGTGCTCGTGATAAGCTGCCCGTGCGCCCTGGGGCTTGCAACGCCCGTTGCGATAACCGTCGGCAGCGGAGTCGGCGCAAGGAACGGCATACTCTTCAAGACCGCCGTTTCGCTTGAGGAGGCGGGCAAGGCAAAGACCGTCGTGCTCGACAAGACGGGCACGGTCACGAGCGGCAAGCCCGTGGTGACGGATATCCTGCCTGCCGAGAGCACAAGCGGCAAGAAGCTGCTCGAATACGCCTATTCGCTTGAGACAAAGAGCGAGCATCCGCTGGCGGGCGCCGTCAATCTGAAAGCGGAGGAAAGCGGCTTGACGGCTCGTGAGGTCACGGATTTCGAGGCTCTGCCGGGCAACGGTCTTGTTGCAAAGCTCGACGGCAAGGAGCTTGTGGGCGGCAATCTCGGCTTCATCTCGGAGCGCGCGCAGGTAAGCGCGCAGCAGCGTGAGGCCGCCGAAAGCCTTGCGGAGCAGGGCAAAACCCCGCTGTTCTTTGCCTATGACGGCAAGCTGCTCGGCACGGTCGCCGTGGCGGATACAATTAAAGAGGACGGAGCCGCGGCCATAGCCGAGCTTCATAAAATGGGGCTTGAGGTCATCATGCTCACCGGCGATAATCAGCGCACCGCCGACGCAGTCGGCAAGGCTGCGGGCGTTGACAGAGTTATTGCGGGGGTGATGCCCGACGGTAAAGAAAAGGTCGTCAGGGAGCTGAGCGAGCAGGGCAAGACCATCATGGTTGGCGACGGCATCAACGACGCGCCCGCCCTGACAAGAGCCGACACGGGCATAGCCATCGGCGCAGGAACGGATATCGCCATCGACGCGGCGGATATCGTGCTGGTCAAGAGCAGGCTCGGCGACGTGCCCGCGGCGATAAAGCTCAGTCGCGCAACTCTTAGAAATATCAAAGAAAATCTCTTCTGGGCGTTCATATACAACGTGATAGGCATCCCCGTCGCGGCGGGCGTGTTTATCAATCTCTTCGGCTGGCAGCTCAACCCGATGTTTGCCGCCGCGGCGATGAGCCTGTCGAGCTTCTGCGTTGTGACTAATGCGCTCAGACTTAACTTCTTCAAAACGGGTGCAAAGCCCGAAAAGAAAACTAAGGAGGAAAAGAAGACTATGGAAAAAACGCTTAAAATCGAGGGAATGATGTGCGGTCATTGCGAGGCGACGGTCAAGAAGGCACTCGAGGAGCTGCCGCAGGTCACTTCAGCCGAGGTCAGCCACGAGAGCGGCACGGCGAAGGTAACGCTGAACGCCGATATCTCCGATGATGCGCTCAAAGCCGTCGTTGAAGCCAAGGGCTATAAGGTAAAATAAATTAAGCCGCTTCGGTTTGACCGAGGCGGCAATTTTTAATGTGTTTCAGTGGGTCAGCCTATGCCAATTGCCCACGATGAAGCAGGCGAGCACGATGCAGCATACGCAAAGCATGGCGGTGTAATAAATACTGTCGAGCTTCTCGGAGCCTTTGGCGAGCTTGGATGAGATGTCATAGAGGGCGAAGCCGAGCGCGGCTCCGACGGTGTTGCAGATGACGTCGGTTATGTCCGCGACCCCGACTGCGAGCAGGTATTGCAGCGCCTCGGCGCAAACGCTTATCGCAAATGCGGCGATCAGGAGCAGCGGACGGCGGCGCTTGCCCTTGCTTCGCATGGCGAGCATGAAGCCGAGCGGGGCGAAAAGCATCGTGTTGATAATAACATCCTTTTTAATTGCGTAGATGTATTCCGAGCCGCCGAACGGGATGAAATTAAATGCACGCACCCTGCCGCCGATATCAAAAAGCTCGCCCGGCGAGACCAGCTTAAAAAACAGCGCTTGCAGCAGCAAGACGCTATAGACCACGCAGGTGACTGCCAAAATCGCGTTTTGCACACGGTGCCTGTCAGCCGTTTTCAAATTGATCAACTCCTCGTTGTTGATGTGATTTTCAGTAAAAACAATATATCATATATGCTTGTAAATATCAACAGCAATTGCAAATTTAAATATAGATTTGATACAATATCTTTAAAGAACGTAAAGTCGCCTTGAGGGTGAAACCGGCGAGCTTGCGAGACGGATGAGGTGTGCCGCAGGCGGAGTGCTTTTTTCTGCAATACTCCCTCAGTCCTACGGACAGCTCCCTCAGGAGGGAGCCCAAGAGGCGAGCAACAATTCAATAAATTATCCAATCATATAAGTCAATCCTTCAATCAGCCTGACGGCGACAGCTCCATTTTACACAATGGCGCTTTAAGACGTGCGATTCTGACATTTAGGTTATTGCCGACTTCATACAGGCTTCCCTACAGACAAAATCGGCGCGGTCATTATCGACCGCGCCGGTTAATTGTTTCACGACCGCTTTGATTTAGTCGGCGGTCACTTCGGCTTTGTTTTCTTCAAGCTCGCCGAGGATCTCGAGATATTTTTCCTCGGTTATCTTGTATTTTTTGAGGTAGAGGAAGCAGGCGAAGAGCGCCGTCGCAAGCGGGATGAGCGTCATTGCCAGCAGCAGCCCTGTCGTTTCGCTGCGGGTGACGCCCGCAAGCGCCTCGGTTATCAGCCGCAGCTTTTCGTCGGCGGTGACAAGTCCCTGCGAGGCTTGATTCTCAAGCTCCGAGATGCGGTTGGTGTAGGTCGTAACGCCCGTGAGCAGATAGAAGAGCGAGATGAGCATGAGCGCCACGGCGTTGCCGAGCTTCGTCAGGAACGGACGCACCGAGGAGATGATGCCCTCCTCCCTGATGCCGAATTTATATTCGTTGTATTCCACCGTGTTGGAAATGGAAATATTCATTATCAGATAAATGCAGTACGAGCCGAAATTCGCGACCGCAAAGCCCGATACGATAAGCTCGTATTTGAGCATTGAGGCGTGCGGCGCAAACAGACCCGCCGCGAGCACAAAGAGGTAGCCCGCTGTGACGGCCGCCGCCGACACCTTTATCAGCGAATTTCTTGAATGCTTCTTTGCAATGGCGGGGTAGAAGAGCATGAGGAACACCGTGGTCGACATGCCGATAACGGTGAAGAGCGTTGCGAGCGTGCCGTTGTAGCCGAATTCAAGATATATGTAGGTCGAGCCGAGGCCGTTTGATATCAGCGCGCTGCCGACCTGCTGGCAGACAAAGACGAGCGCCACCCATTTGAGCTGGTCGTTGCGGAATATGGTCTTGAATATCTTGCCGAGCGAGACGTTCTCCTTCTTTTTGCCGCTATCCTCGCGGTTCTCGCGCACGAAGATGAAGGCCGAGAGCATCGTCACGGGCGCAAGGCAGGCGACGACGGCGAGGGTGCGGTAGGCGGTGACGGCGTTGCCGCCGATAACATGGTCGCCCGCCGTGAGCATCGGCACGAGCACGGTCACAAAGGCGGCGCCCATGCCGGAGAAAAACATCGTGCGTGAGGTGAAGCGGTTGCGGCTCTCGGGGTTGCTGCTCAGCGCGGGTATCATGCCCCAGTAGGATATGTCGTTCATCGTGAAGCAGATGCTGAACATGAAGTAGATGAAGCCGAAGAAGCCGACGAAGCGCCAGCCCGTCAGATTGTTGACAAATGCGGCGAACACCACCATAGAGGTCGTGATAACGCCCGCGATCATCCACGGCTTGAATTTGCCTATCTTGGTGTGGGTGCGGTCGATTATCGTGCCCATTATCGGGTCGTTGAAGGCGTCAAAGACCCTTGCCGCCACGATGATCGCGCTGACCGCCGAGAACTGCTCCACGGTCAGATTTTTGGTGAAGAGAATGAAATTCAGCACCGAGAGCGAGAAAAATTGGCTGCACATATCCCTGCCCACGGTCGCTATGGGGAAAGCGATAAGATTTCTGCGCTCCTGCTTGGATACGGAAACGGTGTTTTTCATGCGTTTTCCTCCTTACGAACGGTCGCTTGATGATAAAAAATTACTGCTTTATTCATAATAACATTTTACATATCCGATTGCAAGTGCTATAATGTTGTCGATGGAGGGAAAATTATGCCGCAGGATAAAAAAGAGATGAGTCGCGGCCGCAAGCTGCTGAGGCTCTTTCTCTCAACTTTATATATCAGCTCGTTTACGTTCGGCGGCGGATTTGTCATTGTGACGTTTATGAAGAAAAAATTCGTCGATGAGCTGCACTGGATAGACGAGCAGGAGATGCTCGACATGACCGCCATAGCGCAGTCCTCCCCAGGGGCTATCGCGGTCAATGCCGCTATCCTCGTCGGCTGGCGCGTGGCGGGCTTCATCGGTATGCTTGTCGCCGTGCTCGGTACGGTCATCCCGCCGATGGTGATACTCTCGGTTATCTCGCTCTTTTACTCCGCGTTCGCAAGCAACGAATATGTCGCCCTCGTCCTCAAGGGGATGCAGGCGGGCGTTGCCGCCGTGATACTCGACGTGGTCTTTTCGCTCGGCAAAAAGGTCGTTACGGAGCGCTCGGCGGTGCATATCATCGTGATGATAGCCGCTTTCGCCGCCACATTCTTCTTCGGCGTGAATGTGATAATCATCATCCTCGCCTGCGCCGCGGTCGGCATTATTATAGAATGTATCAAGTTCGTCAGGAGGAAGCGCAATGATATATCTTGAGCTTTTTCTCAGCTTTCTCCAGGTCGGTCTCTTCAGCGTGGGCGGCGGATACGCGGCCATGCCGATAATCCAAAGCAGCGTTGTCGAGAAATACGGCTGGCTCACCATGAGCGAATTCACCGATCTTATCACGATCGCCGAGATGACCCCCGGCCCCATCGCCGTCAATTCCGCGACCTTTGTCGGGGTCAGGATAGCGGGCGTTGCGGGCGCCGTGGTGGCTACCCTCGGGTGCATACTGCCCTCGTGCGTCATTGTTTCGCTGCTTGCTCTCGTCTATATGAAGTACAGGAGCGTTTCCGTTGTGCAGAATGTGCTCGGCAGCCTGCGCCCCGCTGTGGTGGCTCTCATAGCTTCGGCCGGGCTGACGATACTGATAAACGTCGTTTTTGCCTCGGGAGTGATAAGCGTTTCAAATATCCAATGGCTTGGGCTTATTCTCTTTGCGGCGGCGTTCTTTGCGCTGCGTAAATTCAAGCTGAATCCGATACTCGTAATGGTCGTTTGCGGCGCGGTCAGCCTCGCGGTCGGGCTTGTGAAAAACTTTTTAATGTAAAATTAAAGCGGCGGTTCGCTCTGAACCGCCGTTTTATCTTTCGCTCAGCGCTTCAAACGCCGCTTCGTATGCCTGCGAGGTCGGCTCGGCCGCAAGCAGCTCCCGCCAAAGCCTCGGCTCGCTCCCGACGATAGCGGCAAGCGACGGCTGCTCCTCGAGGGTCTGCCGCGCGAAGGCGAGCATACCCGGCAGCCCGTATGCGCCGTGCCGCAGCTGGATATATCGGGCAAGCAGCTCCGTTTCGCCGCCGAAGCATTCGCAGTTCGCCGTGCTCAGCCCGAGAACGGCTGCGGTCCTGCCGTTTGCCTCTCCGCTCGGGTCAAGGCCGTGTTCCCTCTGGAAATTTTTAACTCCGCGCCGTGTGCCGAGGTCGTAAAGCCCGCTTATCTCGCCGTCATAAAGCCCGAGCCGCCCGAGCTGCCGCTGCACCGCCGCCACACGCTCGCCGCTGCACCCGAGGCACATTGCGAGCGCCCGGCCGCCCGTGAGCGACACGATGAGCGCCAAAAGTGCAAGCTCCACCGCCAAAACCGCCGTCACACGCCAGAGCGTGCGTGTTTTTTCGTCCGTTTTTATCGCCCCCCGATTATATTTTAAAAGCACGGCTCACATTTATGCCGGGTTAAAAAATTACCTCTTGACAAATCCAAAGAAAAGGGCTAAAATATCTATAGAACAAATGTTCTATGAATAAATTCGAAAATGACAAGAGCGGAAAATGCTGTTTTGCACTGTGATCCGTATTTTTTTGCGTGCGTCGGGGGGGTATCCTACCCGCCTTGCGAGCGTTGACGGCATACGCGCAAAATACGGCAAGCGCTCCGTAACGAGGGCTTCACTGATGAATTGCGGGGCTGCGGCATCGAGAGGAATAGGATTTTCCGGCGAATAAAGCACAATATATTGGGATATAAAAAATATTTGTCACTATTAACAAAAATATTTTAACCAAACGGCAAAAAAGTTGTTGACAAAATTCAAAAATTAGCTTATTATTATTCGTAAGAGGATTTTGAGAGGTTCAGCAATGCCGGAAAACGCTCTGAGAGATATGGATGAAAATGAGCTTGCGTCGCTCGCTGCGGCTGGCAACGACGAGGCCATGGCAATGCTCATTGCTACCGTCATGCCCATTGCCAAGGCAAAGGCGGCCGGTTTCGCTCAGGTGCGTATCTCCGATGAGGATCTGGTGCAGGAGGGTATGCTCGGCTTCCTCGAGGCGGTCAAGAAGTTTGACCCGTCCAAGGGCGTGCCGTTCAAGGCCTACGCCTCGGTCTGTATCAAGAACCGCATGATAAATGCGTTCAACAGGAATAACAGCGCGGCGAATTCCCCGCTGACCGGCGCAGTGCCCATTGACGATGAGCAGCTTACCGACCACGCCTCAAATCCCGAAAATATTATCGACGAAGCGGCCGCCCCCGCGAAGCTGTGGCGGATAGTGGACAGCGCCCTTTCGGTCTATGAGCGCCGAGTGCTCGACCTCATGCTGGAGGAGAAGAGCTATGCCCGGATCGCCGAGATCCTCGGTACGAGCGCAAAGTCAGTCGATAATGCCGTGCAGCGTATACGTAAAAAGATACGCTCAAAGCTGTAAAATGGCTCTCAGAGCTTAATATGCCCCCGTAGCTTAAAGCAGAGCGTTGTTCATCAAAGGTGGCGGTGCGATTCCGCCCAAGGGCGAAAAATTTTTTCAAGCGAGGTTAACTATCATGTACGAAGACAAAACTCTCATCTGCAAGGAATGCGGAAACGAATTCGTTTTCACGGCTGGTGAACAGGAGTTCTACGCCGAGAAAGGTTTCGTAAACGAGCCCCAGCGCTGCAAGGCTTGCCGCGACGCACGCAAGAACGCTACCCGCGGAGAGCGTGAGTGGTTTGAGGCTACCTGTGATTCCTGCGGTGGAGTTGCTAAAGTTCCCTTTAAGCCGCGTGAGGACAGACCTGTTTATTGCAGCGAGTGCTTCGCAAAGAAACAGCAGGAAGAAGCATAAGCTTACCTATATTTATGCTTAAAAGAGAGCCTTCCCGAAAGGGAAGGCTCGTTCCTTTTTTAAATAATTTCTGAGTTCTCGACGTCCTGAGAGTTACAATAAAAAATCGGTTTTACAACGGTAGGGGCAAACTGCGTTCGCCCGCCGGAATTTGCACAGCACCATAATATGAAACTGTCGCCCGCCTCTTAGGATCCCTCCTGAGGGAGCTGTCCGTAGGACGGAGGGAGTTTTGTTGAAAAATAAGTATTCCGCCTACGCACACCTCATCCGTCTCGCGGGCTTGACAGTTTTATGCGGGCGAACACAGTTCGCCCCTAACGTTATTATATTTACACTTCGGTTTTGCTCATGGGATGCCGAGGACGTCATCCCCTACGATTGGACTTAGATTATTTTCTTATATTATCAACAATAATTTACTTTTAACATTACTCGACAATCCTCAGTCGCTCCGCGACAGCTTATTTCAAAAGGAGCCCATAACTGCAAGCTATCAGACAAGTCCAAGCCCCCGCCGAAAAGGCGGGGGGGGCGTTTGCGTTCATGCGGTCAACAATTCAGCTCTTCAAGCAATGCGGGGAAGATGCCGAGGGAGCGGCGCAGGATGCCGTGCATTTGCGCTATCGCCACGCCGTAATTCGTTATCGGAGTGCCGTCTGTTTCGGCTCGTTCGAGGCGTGAGAGCATCTCGCGCCCGTTCAGCATACAGCCGCCGCAATGAATCACAAGGGCGTATTTTGAAAGCTCGCCGGGGAATTCGCCGCCCGAGGTGAATTCAAAATTCAGCGCCTTGCCCGTGTATTTGCCGAGCCATGCGGGCAGCTTGACCGTGCCAATATCGCCGCATTGGCGGTGGTGGGTGCAGCCCTCGGAGATGAGTACGGTGTCGCCGTCGTTCAGCCTGTCGAGCGCCGCCGCCCCATGCACGAGGCTGCGCAGCTCGCCTTTATAGCGGGCAAAAAGTATCGAAAACGAGGTCAGCGGGATATCCTCCGGCACTATTTGGCTGACCTCGCCGAACGCCTGCGAATCGGTGACTACCATTCTCGGCGCTTTTCCGACCGTTGCGAGCCCGGCGGGGAGCTGCGGCACTTGGGTCACGACGCAGAATGCGGCGTTATCGAGGATATCTCTTATCATCTGCTGCTGCGGCAGGATCATGCGCCCCTTTGGCGCCGAGCCGTCGATGGGCGTGACGAGAATTATCAGGTCGCCCTCGCTTATCAGGTCGCCGATGAGCTGCTTCGGCTGCTCCGCACGGGCGGCGAGCCTGCCTATCATCTCTTTCAGCTCATAGATATTCGTGCCGTCTGCGGCGCTGACATAGATCCCGCCCTCGGGCGCTTTCGGCAGCTCGGGCAGCAGGTCGCACTTGTTGAATGCGATGATATACGGTATGTTTCTTGCCTTGAAAAGCTCGCAAAGCTCCTTTTCGGCGGGCTGCAATTCTCTCGATGAATCCGTGACGAGCACTGCGATATCCGTCTTGCCGAGCACCTGCTTAGCCCGCTTCACCCTCATCTCGCCGAGGGCGCCCTCATCGTCAATGCCCGGCGTGTCGATTATCACAACGGGGCCGAGCGGCAGCAGCTCCATTGCCTTCTGCACGGGGTCGGTCGTCGTGCCCTTTATATCGGAGACGAGCGAGATCTTCTGACCCGTGACGGCGTTGACAACGCTCGATTTGCCCGCGTTGCGAAGCCCGAAAAAGCCGATGTGAATCCTCTCGGCGGATACTCTGTCGTTAAGTCCCATATTTTCACCTCGTCAAAATCTGAAATCTCTGCGGTCGGAGGCCTTGATGGCCTCTATGTTCTGAGCCGCGATCTGCCTGACCTTATCCTTGGGTATCTTTTTGAGCTCGCGCTCTATCAGCTCGAAGCCGACTTTCTTTGTCTCCTCTGAGGCGTAGTCCACAAGGTACTCCGTCAGGGTCATAAGGGCGTTCGGGTGGCAGCAGTTGAGGATCTGGCCGTTTTTGCACAGGCTCATAAAGCGGTCGCCCGTGCGCCCCTCTCTGTAGCAGGCGGTGCAGAATGACGGGATATGATCCTTCTCCATGAGCCATCTGACCACTTCGTCGAGCGTGCGCTGGTCGGAGACGTCGAATTGCTCGGAATCGTGCGGGCGCTCCTCCTCGGTGTAGCCGCCGACTGAGGTGCGTGAGGCACCGCTTATCTGTGAAATGCCGTATTCAAGCGCCCTGCCCCTGACCTGCTCGCTCTCGCGGGTGGAGATTATCATGCCTGTGTATGGCACGGCGATGCGGATGCAGGCGATTATCTTGGCAAAAAGGTCGTCCGATATGCCGTTGTCGAATACGTCGGGGTCGATATCGTCGGCGTGCTTGACCCTCGGCACGCTTATCGTGTGCGGCCCCACGCCGTGGACGGCTTCAAGATGCTCGGCGTGCATGAGCAGCCCCGCAAACTCATATTGATAACCCTCGAGCCCGAAGAGAACGCCCAGACCGACGTCGTCTATGCCGCCCTCCATGGCTCTGTCCATTGCCTCGGTGTGGTAGTCATAGTCGTGCTTCGGCCCTGTCGGGTGCAGCTCGAGGTAGCTTTTTTTGTTGTAAGTCTCCTGAAAGAGGATGTATGTGCCGATGCCCGCCTCTTTCAGCTTGCGGTAGTTCTCGACCGTGGTGGCGGCAATGTTGACATTCACCCTGCGGATATCGCCGTTTTTGTGGTGGACGGAGTATATCGTCCTGATACAGTCGAGAATGTATTCTATCGGGTTATTGACGGGATCCTCGCCTGCCTCGATGGCAAGGCGCTTGTGACCCATATCCTGTAGGGCTATTACCTCGGCTCTGACCTGCTCCTGGGTGAGCTTTATCCTTGCAATATGCTTGTTTTTCATGTGATACGGGCAATAAACGCAGCCGTTCACGCAGTAGTTGGAGAGATACAGCGGCGCAAACATGACTATCCTGTTGCCGTAGAATGCCAGCTTTATCTCGTTTGCGAGCTTATACATCTCCTCGACCTTCTCGGGTATCTCGCAGGCGAGCAGCACCGCCGCCTCGCGGTGGCTTAGACCTGCGCAGGTGACGCCGCTGCCGTTTTTGACGGGGCGGGCTTTCTCAAGCAGGGAGTCGATAAGCTCGACATTGTTTTTATTTGCCTGTGCGTAGGCGATGGTCTCTCTGATCTCGACGTCGTTTATGAATTCCTCCGCCTTCATTGATTTGGGGTTGTAGATTGACATATGATTTTCCTTTCTTGCGGTCAGATGGCTCTTTCCGTCAGATAAGATTTTTTATTTGATTATATCGCCTCGGTCGGTCACGATCTCGCAGCCGACGGAGCTTATGCGCTCGGCAAGGCAGCTCTTGCATTGCGCCGATTCGTCGCCCGTGCATATTTTGTTGTCATACAGCGCATATTTCCGCCGCACGCTGACGGGGGAAAGATTCGGCATGACTACGTTCGCGCCGGCGGATATCCCTTTCTCGCGCCCGAGCGGGTCTATTGTGCCGAGCGCCGTTGTGGCGGGCAGCAGAATATTCGGCTTTATCAGCCGTATCAGCGAGAGCAGATAGACCGTCAGATCCGCCGTGCCCGAGGGCAGATCGCCGAAGGGCGTGTCCTTTTGCGGGATAAACGGCCCGATGCCGCACATATCGGGCGAGAATTCCTCAATGAATTTGAGATCCTTTGCGAGCGTTGCGGCGGTTTGGAACGGCGAGCCGACCATGAAGCCGCAGCCGACCTGATAGCCGATATCCCGAAGGTCGCGTAGGCAGCGCATTCGATTATCAAATGACATTTCGGGCGGGTGCAGGTGCTCGTAATGCGCTTTGTCCGCCGTTTCGTGCCGCAGCAGATAGCGATCTGCGCCCGAGTCGAACATTCTTTGATATTCCTCACGGGGGAATTCGCCGAGAGACAGCGTAACGGCGCAGTCGGGGAATTCACGCTTTATCCGTGCGACGATGCGGCAGACCTTGTCAGCGGGGAATATCCCCTCGCCGCCATGGAGCACAAAGGTGCGAAAGCCGAGCGAATACCCCTCGCGGCAGCAGGCGTATATCTCCTCCTCGGTAAGGATATAGCGTTCGCAGCGGCTGTTTGAGCGGCGGATGCCGCAGTATAGGCAGTCGTTGCGGCAATAATTGCCGACCTCGATAAGCCCGCGGATATAGACCCTGTCGCCGTAGACGCCGCGGCGTGCTTCGAGCGCAAGGGCGGCAGCTTCCTCGGCGAGGCGGGGGCTGCGCTTGACTATCAGACGCTCGTATTCCCCGAGCGTGAGCGAATGTGTGCGGCTAAGTCTTAGGAGCAGCTCATTCATCGCTGCTCACGTTGGAATAAGCGGTCTTGACGCTCACTCCGGGCAGGTTGCCGAGCTTGCCAGCGAGAGAGGATATCGTATCCTGCGGCGCGTCGAGGGCTATCGAGACGATGTTTATCTTTCTCGTCTTGTAGGGCAGACCCATTCTGCCGATGATGAATTCGCCGTATTGATGCAGCAGCTCGTTGAGCTTCTCGACCGAGTCGGTATTCTCCACTATTGCGGACATGACAGCTACTCTTGTTTGCATTAAATTACCTCCTAATAATAAAAGCTGTACCTTCGCAAAGAAAGGTACAGCTTTTGCGTATCAAACGAATTACCGCACCTTTCAGTCAGGGCAAAAGCCCTTTGTGTCAGGCAGCATATTTATGAAATTGATTATCAGCCTTTTTCGGCAAGATGCCTGCCCATGAGCACGCCCATGACGGAGGCCATCATCAGGCCTCTTGTCCAGCCGCTGGAGTCGCCGAGGCAGTGGAGACCCGCAACGCTTGTGTTGAAGTCCTTATCCATCTTGACCCTGTTGCTGTAGAATTTCAGCTCGGGGGAATAGAGCAGAGTCTCTCTCGAAGCGAAGCCGGGCACGACATGGTCAACCGCCTGGATGAAGTTGATGATATTCATCATCGCTCTGTAGGGCATGGCGGCGGTGATATCGCCCGCGACGGCGTCAACGAGCGTCGGGCGCACGTTGCTCTGAGAAAGCTCCTTCTGCCAGGTGCGCTTGCCGTCGAGGATATCGCCGAAGCGCTGCACGAGAATGTGACCCGCGCCGAGCATATTCGTCAGCTCGCCTACCTTCTGAGCGTAGGAAATGGGCTGATTGAACGGCTCGTTGAAGTTGTGCGAGCATAGGATAGCGAGGTTGGTGTTGTCGGATTTGAGATCCTTATATGAATGACCGTTGACGACGGCGAGGTCGTTGTCGTAATTCTCCTGGCTGACGAATCCGCCGGGATTCTGGCAGAAGGTACGAACCTTATTCTTGAACGGGAGGGGATAGCCGATGAGCTTTGATTCGTAAAGCACCTCGTTTATCGTCTCCATTATCTCGTTGCGTACCTCGACCCTGACGCCGATATCGACCGTGCCGGGCTGGTGGGCGATATTGTGCTCGGCACACTTTGCTTCGAGCCAGTCGGCGCCTCTCCTGCCGGCGGCGATAACGGTATTGTCGGCGTACACCTCATAATCGACCTTGCCGTTGGTGATGCATACGCCCTTGCAGGTGCTGCCCTCCATGATAACGTCAAGGCACTCGAAGCCGAACATCATCTCAACGCCGTTTTTGAGCAGATACTGCTCGATGGCGTAGTAAAGATCCCTTGCCTTCTCGGTGCCGAGGTGGCGGATGGGGCAGTCGACGAGCTTCAAACCGGTCTGAATAGCTCTCTTCCTTATCTCCTTGACCGCCTCGGGGTCGCTGACGCCCTCAATCTTTTCGTCTGCGCCGAATTCAAGATAGATCTTGTCGGTGTAGTCGATAGCCTCCTGAGCGACATTCTCACCAATGAGCGACGGCAGATCGCCGCCGACCTCGTAGCTGAGCGAAAGCTTGCCGTCCGAGAAAGCGCCTGCGCCGGAGAATCCGGTGGTTATATGGCAATAGGGCTTGCAGCTGACGCAGTGGCCTACCTTGGCCTTGGGGCACTGACGATCCTCGACCGCCTTGCCTTTCTCGACGATAAGTATCTTCTGCTTGCTGCCCTTACGGAGCATTTCAAGGGCGGTGAAGATACCGGCGGGGCCTGCGCCGATGATGACTGTGTTGTAATTCAATTTTACTCTCTCCTTATACTGCTTGATGCCTGTCGGGGAGCGCGTTGAGCATTTCGCAAAGGTCTATGTAGAAGCTGTGCGTTTTTTCTTCATCAGCAAACAGACCTATTGCCGTGCCGTGGTCGCCCTCCTGGACGGGCATGACGTTCCAAACGCCTGTATTTATGTTGTTGCTGTCGTAGTCGGTGTGAGGCTCGTCCAGCGGGAATTTGGCGCTCTCGGTGTTGACAAGGGCGTCGTTTGCGAGCCATTTTTTGTCATAGACAGTGCCGTTGATGGGATCGGTGAACTGAAGAAAGCCCATGACGAAGGCAAGCGGGGCTATGGCGGGATTGGTTTTTATCGAGGGAACCTGAGTGCCGATGAGGGGAACTTCCTTGGTGGTGGAGAATGCGTATGAGAAGTAATAGATATCGTCGTTTATGTCGAGCTTTTTGTTGACTTTCATTGAACCCTCGGGCGTGAGGTCATACTGACAGGAATCCTGCCTGTTGGCGAGTACGCGGCGCAGAGCCTTGAAATACGGGTCTGCGCTGCCGACACCGGGTATCTCGGTGAGGCCGAACTGCTCAAGGTGGAAGTCGACAAGACCGCCGTTAAATATGGATCTGCCCATTATACCGGCATAGGCGTAGCTGACGAACTGCACAAGGTCGGCAAGGCCGAGATAGACGATCGGATAATATATGGAGGAGCTGTTGTGCGGGGTGCAGATGGTGGTGACGCTCTTGACCCAGTCACCCTTGCCCCCTGTGAAAAGACCGGAGATATCCTCGGGATCGGTCGCCGCCATTTCTTCGGGTGAGCCTTCGGTGAGCAGCTGGACGAGCATCCTTATAGTGGTGCCGCCGAAGCTGTGACCGATGAGGTGAATCTGCTGCAGCTTGCCGTTCTCGTCAAGCTCGCCCCAATTCGGGATGAGCGGCTGATGATAGGTCCTGCCGAAGCGTTCGTGGTTGAATTTTGCGGAGTGAGCAACGCCGTAATCGACCGTCACGCCCATGAGCTGAGCGTAAAGCTCGCAGGCTCTGTCCCATGCGCTGTTGAGCGGGCCGACAGAGGCGGAGTAGCAGTCATAACCCTTGTTTTGGAGGTAATGCATCAGGTCGCCCGTGGTGGCGCCCCAATAGGGCATGATGCCGTTGATGTCCTCGGCGCCGCCCCAGCCGTTAAGGCCGTGGACAAAGATAAAGGGCTGCTCGTTTTTCGGCTCCCATTTGGTGTCGGCGGCGCTTGCCGAAATGAGGCAGGCGGAGCTGATAAGGCAGACTGCGAGGATGATGCTGATGATTCGGCGTAATTTCATTAGAAGCACTCCTTTATACAAATATTATATAAAAGACGGTCGGCTGCGCTGAACAACAGCGGCGGCTGCCGATGTCGATTCTTATATAAAGACGGTAACAATACAATTAAATCATATCACGTCGTAAAGTTCAACACTTTGCGGTGGAATTGTGCAGACAAATTGACGCGTTTATCTGAAAATATAGAGACCCGCCGAGGCTCGGCGGGTCAAATGCAGTTACTTCGCTATCCTCTTGATGACGCTTACGCAGTCGTCATAATCCATGATCTTGGGGACGGGATAGAGCGGGTTGCCCTCTCTGAGCGCTCTCTTTGCGATGGTGGGGATATCCTTCTCAAGTATCTCAAGATGCTCGGGGATATTCATCTTGCGGTTGAATTCCTTGATCTTCTCAATGAAAAGAGCCGCTTTCTGAGCGTCGTTCATGCCGTTTGTCTCAAGGCCGGCGATGTCGGCGAGCTTCGCAAGGGGAGCCGCAGCGGTCGAGCCGTAATACTCGAGGACATAGGGGAGTATGACTGCGTTTGCGAGACCGTGAGGAGTGCCGTACATTCCGCCGAGGTTGTGGGCTATCGCGTGGACGTAGCCGACATAAGCTCTGGTGAAGGCGATACCCGCAAGGTAGGAGGCGACGAGCATATTCTCTCTCGCCTTGATATCCTTGCCGTTCTCGTAAGCCGTAAGTATGTTGTCAAATATAAGTCTGGTCGCTTTCTCGGCCGCCTCTGCGGTGCCCTTGGTGTTGCTGTGGCCGATATAAGCCTCAACCGCGTGGGTCAGGGCGTCCATGCCGGTGGTGGAGGTGATGTGCGGGGGCAAGCCGATAGTAAGCTCGGGGTCGAGCACTGCGTATTTCGGGCGCAGGACGGGATCCTGAAGAGCGTATTTCTCGTGAGTTCTGGGGTCGGAGACGACTGCGGCAATGGTGGTCTCCGAGCCTGTGCCTGCGGTGGTGGGCACGGCGTAAAGGGTGGGCAGCTTCTTGAGGATCTTGAGGGTGCCTCTCATCTGCTGCACGGTCTTATTGGGCCTTGCGATCCTTGCGGCCGCAGCTTTGGCGCAGTCCATGGGTGAGCCGCCGCCGAAAGCGATGACTGCCGAGCAGTTATTGTCGATATAGAGCTTTCTGGCCTCTTCGATGTTGTCGATGGTGGGGTTGGGCTGTGTGCCGTCATAGACGGTATATTTGACGCCCGCCTTGTCGAGACCCTCAAAGAGCCCGTCAAGCAGGTGGAGACCCATCAAACCCTTGTCGGTGACGACAAGCACGCTGTTGTGGCCGTTTGCCTTGACTACCTGCGGGAGCTTCTTGACGCTGCCCTCGCCCTTGACAAGCTCGGGCTCCTTCCAATTAAGGAAGTTGACGGCGACTCTGAAAACGCCCTGGTAGGCTCTGCAATACATTTTAAGAAACATTGAAGCAGCCATTTGATTACTCCTAACATAAAAATTTTTGATTGCCGATACAGTATAACACAGTTTTGCGGGTTTGGCAATAGATTTACCCGCATTATTCACATGAAAAGAAGCGAAAATCTCGGTATCGACGCCAGAGAAATGCTGTCACAGCCAGCAACGATAATATGGTCGGCAAGTCTTATGCCAACACCGCCGAGCAGCTTTGCGAAGTCGGAGGTCATGTCGAGGTCGTTCTTTGACGGCGCAGCCACGCCGTCCGGGTGATTGTGGGCGAATATCACGGTGTCCGCATTGTTGCGAAAAGCCGTTTCGAGCACGGCGCGGCGGTCAACGAGCACGTCGGCCGAGGTGCCTTCGCCGAGCTTGCAGCAGTTTATCAGATTGCCCGCTGCGTCAAGGCAGATGAGATAGAATACCTCGCTCTTGCAGCCGTAGAATTTGGCGACGGCGTATTTCATCACGTCCTCAGGCTCGGCAAGCGAGAGCTTTTTGCCCGCCGAATCCTCGATATAACGGCGGCAGAGGGCGGGAATGCTCGAGAGCAGCAATGCGGAGCTGTCGCCGATGCCGTCGACCTCCATGAGCCGCTCATAGGGCGCATCCAGCACCCGTGAAAGCGAGCCGAAGGTGTCGATAAGGCGGTGAGCAAGCTCGTTGGTATCCTTGCGGGGCACGGAATAGAAGAGCAGCAGCTCGAGCACCGAATGCTCGGGCATATTCTCTATCCCCGTTTTGCGGAAGGTCTCCCTGATGCGCTCCCTGTGGCGCTCGTGAGGATTTTTGCTTTTCTCCGCCATTTTTTCGCCCCCCCTTTTCCGATGCGGAATAATTATACAGCATTACAAAGAAATTGTAAATAGCCTGCGGCTAATTCTTGACTTATACACCCCGAATGTGGTAATATTAATCATCAAAAATATAGGAGTGATTTCATTGGACTTTAAAGAGAGCGGATTTATGTATGCCGTGGCGCTCGGAGTCGTGGCATTCGTTATCGCTCAGTCGATCTTCTTCATCGTCAAGGCGTGGAAGAGGGGCAAGCAGCTCGGTCTCTCCGGCGAAAAGATGAAGAATACGATCGTGTCGAGCATCCTCTTCACCATCGCCCCGGCGCTGTCGATCCTCGTCACAGTCATCGTGCTCGCAAATGCGCTGGGCATAGTGCTGCCGTGGATTAGGCTCTCGGTCGTCGGCAACCTCGCTTACGAGACGATAGCGGCTCAGAGCGCTCTTGAGGCAATGGGCGGCTCGATCAACAGCGAAGTGACCGACCCGCAGCAGTTTGTCACCATCACTTGGGCAATGACCCTCGGTATAGTCGCGGGCCTCATCATGCTCCCGTTCGTCTGCAAAAAGCTGCAAAGCAAGATAGGCAAGGCGATGAATAAGAGCGAGAGCAGCGGCAAGGTGGGCGACATAATCTCCGCAGCCGCCTTCATCGGCATCATGTCCGCTTTCATAGCCAGAGCGATCGACGGCACCAATAAGGACGGCAAGGGCAACGCCGGCGTTATGTCGGTCAGCGTGCTTGTCATTTCAATGGCGTCTATGCTCATCCTCAGCAAGATCTGCACCAAATTCAAGCTCGACAAGCTCGAGCAGTTCGCAATGCCGCTGAGTATGTTCATCGGCATGGGCTCGGCAATGCTTATCTCGGCGGTCGTGCCCGCAGATATCGCTAACTTTGTGTGGAGGTGACAGGCATGAAAAAACAATCTAATTATTATGATATGATACACAGATGCGGCGTTATCTGGGATATCGGGGCGCTGCTCGTGCTCCTTTGCGTGCCTGCCGCATTCTGCCTTTACCTCGATGTCGGCCCCAACCTCAAGGCTCTCGGCTCGGCTATGCTCAAGCTCATCCCGCTCTATTGGCCGGTCGCGCTCATCGAGATATTCACCTATGTGCCCATGCTCGGCGCAGGCGCAACATACCTCAGCTTCGTCACGGGCAATATCCCCAACCTCAAGCTCCCCTGCGGTCTTAACGCAATGGAGAGTGCGGGCGTCCGCCCCAACAGCGACGAGGGTGAAGTTATCTCTACCATCGCGGTAGGCGTTTCCTCGATAACCACCACGGTCATCATCGCCGTCGGCGTTATCGCATTCTCGCCCGTGCTCCCGCTCATCACCGCGGACGGCTCGATATTCAAGCCCGCGTTTGAGCAGGTGCTTCCCGCACTCTTCGGCGCACTCGGCGCAAGCTATTTCGTCAAGCATTGGAGGCTCGCATTCGCCCCCATCATCACAGGCGTCGTCGTGCTTGTATTCGTACCCACCCTGCCCGCAGGCACTCTCATGTTCGTCACGATAGTCGCTTCCGTCCTCGGCGCGGCCATAATCTATCGCAAGGATTTTGCTCCGATGCTCAAAAAGAAGGCAAAATAATCCACACTAACAAGAAATTTTTGCAATAAAATATTTTCAAGTTGTGCAAAATCACAATTGATATTACGCCGCTTTTGGTTTATTATAATATAAGCGGTTTTTCGGCGGAGAGCTCGGTGTTTGTCGGATATCCGCCGTTCGGAACGATTTTTATAAGTAAGGAGAAGTAATATGATCAACTATTCCAGAGAAGTTCAGGAAATGTGTTGCGTAGCCAAGGGCCCCAATCACGGCCCCGCTCCCATCCCCGAGGAGGGCAAATGGGTCAAGGCTTATGAGATCAAGGATATTTCCGGTTTCACTCACGGCGTGGGCTGGTGCGCGCCTCAGCAGGGTGCCTGCAAGCTCTCGCTCAATATCAAAGAGGGCATCATCGAAGAAGCTCTCGTTGAGACCATCGGCTGCTCGGGCATGACTCACTCCGCTGCTATGGCCGCTGAGATCCTCCCCGGCAAGACCATTCTTGAGGCTCTCAACACCGACCTCGTCTGCGACGCTATCAACACCGCTATGCGTGAGCTCTTCCTCCAGATAGTCTACGGCCGCTCCCAGTCCGCTTTCTCGGATGACGGTCTGTCCGTCGGCGCGGGTCTTGAGGATCTCGGCAAGGGTCTGCGTTCACAGGTCGGCACCATGTACGGCACCAAGGTCAAGGGCGTGCGTTACCTTGAGATGGCTGAGGGCTACGTCACCAGACTTGCTCTCGACTCCGACGATCAGGTTATCGGCTATGAGTTCGTTTCCCTCGGCAAGATGACCGACTTCATCAAGAAGGGCGACACCCCCAACGACGCATACAACAAGGCTATCGGCACCTACGGCAGATTTAATGACGCCGCTAAGTATATCGACCCCAGAAAAGAATAATCAGTAAGAGGAGGTAAATTAAAATGGCATTATTTGAAAGCTACGAAAGACGAGTAGATAAGATCAACTCTGTCCTCGCCGAGTACGGCATCTCTTCCATCGAAGAATGCAAAGAAATCACTCTTGCTAAGGGCGTCGATTGCGACAAGATAGTGAGAGAGACCCAGCCCATCTGCTTTGAGAACGCTGTCTGGGCTTACATCGTCGGCTGCGCCATCGCTATCAAGAGCGGCTGCACCAAGGCTGCCGACGCTGCTGCCGCTATCGGCATCGGCCTCCAGTCCTTCTGCATCCCCGGCTCCGTCGCCGATAACAGAAAGGTCGGCCTCGGCCACGGCAACCTCGGCAAAATGCTCCTCTCTGAGGAGACCGAGTGCTTCTGCTTCCTCGCGGGTCACGAATCCTTCGCCGCCGCAGAGGGCGCAATCAAGATCGCTCTTAACGCAAACAAGGTCAGAAATAAGCCCCTCAGAGTTATCCTCAACGGCCTTGGTAAGGACGCTGCAATGATAATCTCCAGGATCAACGGCTTCACCTACTGCAAGACCGAGTTTGACCCCTATACCGAGACCGTCACCGTCACCGAGCAGAAGGCATATTCAAACGGCCCGAGAGCGGACGTCAAGTGCTACGGCGCTGACAACGTCCCTGAAGGCGTTGCCATCATGAAGCTCGAGAACGTCGGCGTTTCGATCACCGGCAACTCCACCAACCCCACCAGATTCCAGCATCCCGTCGCAGGCACTTATAAGAAGTGGTGCGTCGAGAACGGCGTTAAATACTTCTCCGTCGCTTCCGGCGGCGGCACCGGCAGAACTCTGCATCCCGACAACATGGCAGCCGGCCCGTCCTCATACGGCATGACCGACACCATGGGCAGAATGCACTCCGACGCTCAGTTCGCCGGCTCCTCTTCAGTCCCCGCACACGTTGAGATGATGGGTCTCATCGGTATGGGTAATAACCCCATGGTCGGCGCCACCGTCGCTTGTGCAGTCGCAGTTGAAGAGGCTATGAAAAACGCGTAATATCAAGGCTTTTCGGGTTTTGTAAAAGACTCTGATCTGCCCGCCGAAACCGATAAAAATCGTAAAATTAACTGTTTTGTCCACCGTTTGCCCACCGAAAAGCAAGCGGTGGGCAAAAATAAAGGAGCAGGATTGAATTCCTGCTCCTTTTTTTATTTCTTCTTTTTGATGCGTGCCCAATATTCCGCTGCGGCGCGCTCGTTTTTGTTATCGCCGAATTCATAATAGCGGCGGTTCTTGATGGCGTCGGGCAGATACTGCTGATCGACCCAATGGTTCTCGTATTCGTGGGCGTATTTGTAGAATTGACCCTTGTTCGGGTTATCCTCGCCGTCATAGTGCATATTCTGAAGCTGCCTCGGCACGGGACCCGTTCTTCCCGCCTTCACATCGGCGGTGGCGGCGTTTATCGCGCTGTAGGCGCTGTTGGATTTCGGGCTGGTCGCAACGAGTATCACCGCGTCGGCAAGGGGGATCCTCGCCTCAGGCAGGCCGAGCATCATTGCGGCGTCAACGGCGGCCTTGACTATCGGGATTATCTGAGGGTAGGCAAGCCCCACATCCTCGCTGGCGCAGACCATCAGCCTGCGGCACGCCGAGGGCAGGTCGCCCGCCTCAAGCAGCCGTGCGAGATAATGCACCGCCGCGTCAGGGTCGGAGCCTCTCATCGACTTCTGATAGGCGGAGATGATGTCGTAGTGCTCGTCGCCGTCCCTGTCGTAGCGCATGGCGCTCTTCTGGGTCAGCTCCTTGGCGTTCTCAAGCGTTATCAGGCGCTTGCCGTCCTCGGTGTTCGCCGAGAGCACGCATAATTCAACGCTGTTCAGCGCCTTGCGGACGTCGCCCGCGCTGGCGGTGGCGATATGGGAGCAAACGCCGTCCTCTATCGAGAATTCCTCGTGCCTCTCCTCGGCAAGGCGGGCAAAGGCCCGCTTCACCGCCTTCTCCGTCTCGGCGGGGGTCACACTCTTGAATTCGAAGACCGTCGAACGGCTGAGAATAGCGCTGTAAACGTAGAAATACGGATTCTCCGTGGTCGAGGCGATGAGCGTTATCGCCCCGCTCTCGATATGCTCAAGCAGCGTCTGCTGCTGCTTTTTGTTGAAATATTGTATCTCGTCGAGAAAGAGCAGAATGCCGTTGCGGGCAACGAGGGTGTCGAGCTGGGCGACTACCTCCTTGATATCGCCCGTGCCCGCCGTCGTGCCGTTCAGGCGCACGAGGTGGCGGTCGGTCTGCTTTGCGATTATGCTCGCCAAGGTGGTCTTGCCGACCCCGGGAGGGCCGTAAAAGACCATGTTCGGCAGCTCGCCGGATTCGATTATATTGCGTAGGGGCTTGCCCGGGGCAAGCAGATGGGTCTGCCCCACCATTTCGTCGAGAGTCTTTGGGCGGAGCCTGTCGGCAAGCGGCGAAGACATATCATCAGTCCTTTCTCGGGAAAAGTGAGATTATAAATATCGTTGAGATTATCATTGCAAAGCCGATTATATCGGTCAGGGTGAAGCCCGTGCCGAGCCATACGGCGGATATGACCGTGGCGGAGACGGGCTCGATGCTCGAGATAACGCTCGCCCTCGTTGCGCCGATGCGGCGGATGCCCTCAAGATAGAAGCTGTACGCCAGCACCGTGCCGAGGATTATTATGCCGCCGAGAGCGCCGAAAAGCTCGAGGCTCGCCCGCGGATTTATCTCCCACGGACGGAATACGGGCAGCAGCACAAGCCCGCCGAGCAGCATTCCCCAGCCGAGCACGGTGGGCGTGTCATATTCCCTGACCAGAGGTACGGGTATCAGCGAATAGCAAACGAGGAACACCCCCGCCGCAAGCCCCCACAGCAGAGCGGGGAGCGAGAGGGCGAGCCCGCCGACGTCGCCGCCCGTTGCAATGAGGAATGTGCCGCCGATCGCAAGCAGGATGGATATTGCCTCCGCCGCGGTCGGCTTTTTTCTGCATTTTACGCAGGTGTAAACGAGTATCATGGCGGGGGAAAGATATTGCAGCACCGTCGCAACGCCTGCGTTCGACAGCTCTATTGCCTTAAAATATGCGAATTGGCACATCACAAGCCCGAAGAGCGTGAATGCAAGCATACGCACGGCTCTGCGCCCGTTTCGCCAAAGGTCAAATATTTTCTTTTTGTTTTTTACCGCCGCCCCGCCGAGCAGGATAGCGCCCGTCGAAATCATTCTTATCGGGACGAGCCACCGCGGCGTCACGCCGCAATTGGTGAAAAGATACTGACCGCAGGAGCCCGAGAAGCCCCAGAATATACCGCCCAGCAGGGTCAGAGTGATGCCGAGGACGGCGTTTTTAGATGATTCTTTCAATCCTGACGACCTCCGAATTGTCGCTACTCGAAATCATAGCACAAAAAGCGACGAAACGCAAGAATATTCATAATATTGAGCCGTGGTACAGTCAATAATTATTTGTCGGGCGCTTAATGATGAAATAACGAGAAAAAATGAGAAATTCAAAGTAAAATTCAGAAAAAAGGCGATAAATCAACAGAATTAATATGTTTTGACCTTTTCTGACCTTTGACCTTGCGAAGGCGCCTTGCTATAATAAAATAAAGGTCAAAGAAAGTCAAAGTCAAAATAAAGCAAAGAAGTGGTATTATGAGCTTGAGCAACAGAATAGCGGGGCTGCTGATGGATATGCTCGAGAGCAGCGGCACCACCGAAATCCAGAGGAATGAGCTTGCCCAAACCCTCGGCTGCGTGCCGAGCCAGATTAATTACGTCATCGCCTCCCGCTTCACGCCCGAGCAGGGCTATATTGTCGAGAGCAGGCGGGGCGGCGGCGGATATATTAAGATAACCCGCGTCAGGCTCGACGCCCCCGTTGCGATAATGCACACGGTCAATTGCGTGGGCGACGCAGCGGATATGCAGACCTGTCGGGCGCATATCCTAAACCTGCATCACGGCGGAGTGTTGGATGCGCCGAGCGCCCGCCTTATGCTTGCGGCTCTCGGCGACAATGCCCTCAAAGCCGTGCCCGCACAGCTCCGCGACGGGGTCAGAGCCTCGATATTCAAGCAGATGCTTTTAACTGCAAACGGAAAGGATGATAGATAATGTTGTGTCAGAACTGCGGTAAAAATGAAGCCACTACACATATTAAACAGATAGTTAACGGCGATATGGCGGAGAGCCATCTCTGCGCTGAATGCGCCAAAAATTTAGGTTACTCCGATATGCTCTCGGGCTTCGGACTTGATCTGTCGGAGTTCCTCGGCGGCTTCCTCGGCGACATGATGCCCGCCCTCACGAGGGGCAATTCGGAGCGCTGCCCCAAGTGCGGCACTTCGTTCAGCGATATAGTCCGCAGCGGCAGGGTCGGCTGCGCAGAGTGCTACAGGACGTTTTACGACGAGCTGCTGCCCTCTATCCAGCGCATTCACGGCAGGATAAAGCACAGCGGCAAGGCAAGCTCGGGCGCGATAGAGCAGCCCAAAGAGGAAACCAAAGAAGAGAAGATAGCAAAGCTCAAGGCCCAGATGGACGAGGCCGTCGCCGTTCAGGAATTCGAGCAGGCGGCGAAGCTCCGCGACGAGATAAAGAGCCTTGAATCAGAGGGAGGGGAAACGAAATGAGCAAATGGTATATTGATAAAGGCGAGCAGGGCGATATAGTTCTGAGCACCAGGATCAGGCTTGCGAGAAACCTCGATGAATTCCCGTTCCCGTCGAAGCTCGACGCCGAGGGCAGGGAGAAGGTAAATTCCGCCGTCAAATCGGCTCTGCTCTGTGACGGCAGCGACCTCAGCTATATTGATATGAAGAGCCTGAGCGAAATTCAGGCGGTCTCGCTCGCCGAGAAGCACCTTATCAGCCCCGAATTCGCTGCCCGCAGGGACGGCACGGCTCTGCTGCTCTCCTCCGACGAGAGCGTGAGCATTATGCTCTGCGAGGAGGATCACATCAGAATCCAGGTAATAAAGGCAGGTCTTGCGCTTGAGCAGGCGTATGCCGAGGCGGATAAGATAGATACTATCCTTGACGGCAAGCTGAAATACGCCTTTGACGAGCGCATAGGCTACCTCACCCAGTGCCCGACCAATCTCGGCACGGCTATGAGAGCCTCTGTCATGCTCCACCTGCCCGCCCTGACCCGCTGCGGTCAGATAGCAAGGCTCGCGGGCACGGTGTCGAAGCTCGGCCTGACGATAAGGGGCGCTTACGGCGAAGGCTCGGCCTCGACGGGCGATATTTATCAGATAAGCAATCAGATAACCCTCGGCATCACCGAGGAGACGGCGATAGCCAACCTGCGCTCAATAGTCCTGCAGCTCGTCGCTCAGGAGAGGTCTGCGGCGCAGGAGATAGTCAAGAATCCCGCCGAGGAGGATAAGATATTCCGTGCGCTCGGAGTGCTTCAGAATGCAAGACTGCTCAGCAGCGACGAATTCATGGAGCTTATCTCCGAGGTGAGGCTCGGCGCGGCGAGAGGGGTAGTGGATATCCCGCTCGAGAAGATAAACGAGCTGATAGTCAATATGCAGCCCGCTACGATAAGCGCAGCCGCCGACGGAGCTATAGGCCCCGCGGCGAGGGACGCCGCCAGAGCAAAGGCGGTCAGAGAGGCGCTTGCGTAATAAAAGATAAGCGAAGTATATTCAGGGGGAAATTGTATGTATAGATTTACGGGCTTTACTCAGAAAGCCAACGAGGCGCTCAACAACGCCATCACCGCGGCGGAGGATCTCGGCCACACCTATGTCGGCAGCGAGCATCTGCTGCTCGGTCTGCTCTCCGAGAATGGGGGCATGGCCTACACCGCTCTCTCGGCGAGGAAAGTCACCTACGCCGAGGTCGAGTCGATAATCAAAAGCAGCGTGGGCATCGGCTCGCCTACGGTGCTTTCGCCCAATGATTTCACGCCCAGAGCCAAGAATATCATCGACACGGCGATATTGCAGGGCAGGGGAATGGGTCACGCCTATATCGGCACGGAGCATATACTCATGGGCATAATCCGTGAGGGCACGAGCGCCGCCACCGAGGTGCTCAGCCGTCTCGGAGTCCAGCCGCAGGATCTGCTCTCCGACCTCACCGCCGCCCTCGGCAGCAACGCTCAGGTCACGGGCGAATCAAAGAAGGAGAGCAAGGAGCGCTCCGATACGCCCACGCTCTCACAGTTTGGCAGGGATCTGACAGCCCTTGCAAATCAGGGCAGGATAGACCCCGTCATCGGCAGGCAGCAGGAGATAGAGAGGGTCATTCAGATCCTCAGCAGGAGGACGAAGAATAACCCCTGTCTCATCGGCGAGCCCGGTGTCGGCAAGACGGCCATAGCAGAGGGGCTGGCGCTCAAGATAGCCACGGGCGAGGTGCCCGAGCTGCTGCGGAATAAGCGGATAGTTTCGCTCGACCTCACAGGCATGGTCGCCGGCACCAAATACAGGGGCGACTTTGAGGAGCGCATCCGCAACGCTATCGAAGAAGTCAAGAAGTCGGGCGATGTGATACTCTTCATAGATGAAGTTCACACGCTCATCGGCGCAGGCTCGGCGGAGGGTGCGGTTGATGCCGCAAATATCCTGAAGCCCTCGCTCGCAAGGGGCGAGATCCAGGTCATCGGCGCCACAACGCTCGACGAATACCGCCGTCATATCGAGAAGGACGCCGCCCTTGAGCGCAGATTCCAGCCCGTTACCGTCGGCGAGCCGACCGAGCAGGAGGCAATTGACATTTTGAAGGGTCTGCGCGACAAATACGAGGCGCACCACAAGGTCAGGATAACCGACGGTGCGATAATCGCGGCGGTCAAGATGTCGTCGAGATATATCGGCGACCGCTATCTGCCCGACAAAGCGATAGACCTTGTCGATGAAGCAGCTTCGAGGGTCAGGCTCAAGGCATTTGCCACCCCGCCCGACCTAAAGGAGCTTGAAGAAAAAATCAAATCCCTGAATGAGGAGATGGCGAGCGCCGTCAATTCGCAGGATTTTGAGCAGGCAGCGTCTATTCGCGACGAAAAGAATAAACTCTCGAACGAGCTTGAGAGCGAACGCAGGCTCTGGAAGGAGCGCAGCACTCACGCCGCGGGCGAGGTTGGTGAGCAGGAGATAGCCGCCATTGTGTCGCAGTGGACGGGCATCCCCGTCGTGCAGCTCACTCAGGAGGAGAGCCAAAGGCTTCTGAATATGGAGGAGGAGCTTCATCGCCGCATAGTCGGCCAGGATGAGGCGGTCAGCGCCGTAGCCAAGGCTATCCGCAGGGGCAGAGCGGGGCTTAAAGACCCCAAGCGTCCCACAGGTTCGTTCATCTTCCTCGGTCCCACCGGCGTGGGCAAGACCGAGCTTTGCAAGACCCTCGCCGCCTCTATGTTCGGCGATGAGAACGCGATGATAAGGCTCGATATGTCCGAATACATGGAGAAGCACACCGTTTCAAGGCTCGTCGGCTCGCCCCCGGGCTATGTCGGCTACGAGGAGGGCGGCCAGCTCACCGAAAAGGTACGCCGCAGGCCATACTCCGTCGTGCTCTTTGATGAGATAGAGAAGGCTCATCCCGATGTGTTCAATATGCTGCTCCAGATCCTTGAGGACGGCATTCTGACCGATTCACAGGGCAGACGCGTCGATTTCAGAAACTGCATCATCATAATGACTTCAAACGTCGGTGCAAAGCTGATAGCCAAGAGCGGCGCGGGCACTTTGGGCTTCGCCCCCTCGAGCGGCGAAACGGCGGATGACAAAAAGATCCGCGAAGCCGTCATGGGCGAGCTCAAGAACGTGTTCAGACCCGAATTCCTCAACAGGGTTGACGATATAATCGTGTTCCGTCAGCTCACACAGACCGATATCGACGAGATCGCGCGCAGGATGCTTGCGGGTCTCTCAAAGCGTATCGCCGAGCTTGACCTCAAGGTGGAGTTTGCCGAGAGCGCCGTCAGCGAGATAGGCAAGGAGGGCTTCGACCCCGTATACGGGGCAAGGCCGCTCAGGCGCGCCATCCAGCAGCGTATCGAGGATAAGCTTTCCGAGCAGATGCTTGAGGGCAGATTCAGCCCCGATAAAAAATATGTCTGCGAATACTCGGGCGGCGACTTTGTCTTTGAGACAAAAGAATGATGAGCAATTAAAGGGGCGGAGCCGCAAATACGGCTTCGCCCCGATCGTCGCAAAATGCACGTCGAATAATATTACCTCAGCTCGGCGATCATAGAAACAATCTTTTTTCAAAAAATTACGATTTTTTTAAAAAATCACTTGACGAAACGCTTTTTTTGTGCTATATTAATCAAGCGTTCCGTGCTGGTGTAGCTCAGTTGGTAGAGCAGCTGATTTGTAATCAGCAGGTCGGGGGTTCGAGTCCGTCCACCAGCTCCACCCACGAGATAACGCAACTGAATATTCGGAAGAGTTCCCGAGCGGCCAAAGGGAGCAGACTGTAAATCTGCCGTCATCGACTTCGGTGGTTCGAATCCACCCTCTTCCACCAGAAAAGCTCTTGTTCCTTTGGACAGGAGCTTTTCAGTTATATTTGTTTTTTGCATATGCGACAGGCGAAAGCAAACCCTGCGCCCGCAGCGGGCGCAGGGTTATTTTATGACGATATTACATTTATTTTAATATTGAAAATACGGGAATGTGGAGAAATAATGTTTGGCTTTTAGATTATTCCGTGTCGGGTTCACTGATGGGGATCCACATCTCATAATATCTGTTTTTCCTGCGTTCGGCTCGGTCTGTTGCCAGATGATAGACTTCAATTACAAATTCTTCTTTGATTTTGTACTCAGAGTCGGGCAGCCAGGAATTAAAAACCAGCTCGTGCAGGCGGGGCAGCTCCGTTCCGGCATAGCCGCCCTTTTCGGTGGTGAAAACCGCATATTGCCCGCCGGGGACAGTTATCTTTTCCAGACGGCTATAGTCGATATCTTTTTGGGCTCTTGCAATAGAGTATTTTCCGTTGTCGAAAACTCCATACCAGATCCCGTCATAGCCGGCGCTGATCCTTTCGGGGTAATGCTCAAATTCAACGGACCACATGATGTTCTCCTGCTTGAATCTGTCAGCCGAGCGGCAATTAAACTGCTTTGACAAACCGAAAATTTCAAAGCTGTCAACGGTTACGATTTTGAAATCCATTTCTTTTGCTCCTTTAATGTTCAATTCAAAGGAAACGGGCGGGAATATTTTAACAGAACCGATTTTGTTTCTTGCGTTTGTCGGAGTAGTGCCGTGCTGATTAATGAAAGCCTTAGTGAAAGCGTCGGAGCTGTTCCAGCCGTACTTCATTGCGATATCAATAATTTTCGCGTTGCTGTTTTGCAGGTCATTTACGGCAAGCGACAGCCTGCGCCGCCTAATATATTCATTGACGGACATACCGACCATATAGCTGAACAGGCGCGAGAAATTATTGCCGCTCTGCATGGCGATCCTTGCAAGCTCATCAATGTTGATATCATCGGTAATGTGCTCTTCAATGTAATCCGACACATCGTTCAGTTCTCTTAAAACATCCATACCGTTCACCTCGATAACGATTGTAACACAGCAGTTGAAATATTGCCCGAACTTTTTCGTTCTTATTTTTCGTAAAGCGCTGATATTGAAAGAAGTATAACCGATTGCGTGAAGGCGTGCCTCACAGCAGTCGGTCATTTTCATGCTGAGGATTTAATTGAGTTTGACGGAGTATAACGTCTTATAGGCCACGGAGCTGCTCGATGACGATATCGCATTTATTCTCTATATCGAAGGCGCTGAAGTAGGCTTCTTCGAGAGGGATCCATCTGCGGCGGAAGGCTTCGAGCTTTTCGCTGCCGTTGCGGCGCAGGATGCGCTCGAGGCGCGTTTCAAGCGGGGCGGTGACAAAGACTTTTATATCGTAAATGTCCGGGATCTGCGGGTGTAGCGCATATGCGCCCTCAACTATGGTGACTCCCTCGGGGGTCGCTCTTTTTTTGCCCGAAATGCCCATTATTGAGCAGTCGAATACCGAGTATTCAAAGGGCTTGCCGCTCAGAATACCGTCGGCAACTTCGGCGCTGAAGCGCTCGTAGTGCACATTGCCGCCCGGCAGCGAGAGCCGCTCCGCCGTGCGAAGCTCGGGGGGCAGGAAGAAGTCGTCCATATGTATGACCTCGGCATTCAGCCGCTCGGCGAGAGCCGCGGCAAGGGTTGTTTTGCCCGCCGCAGCCCGCCCGTCAAGGGCTATCACGGCGCTGCCCTTTGAGGCGAGCAGCGCCCGTGATTTTTCGATTATCCTCTCCATATCATGCACCTCGGTCAAGGCGGCTATTATAGAGCGCGGCATAGAAGCCGTTTTGCTCCATCAGCTCAGCGTGAGTGCCCTGCTCGATGATGCTGCCGTCCTTCATCACAAGGATGAGGTCGGAATTCTTTATCGTCGAGAGGCGGTGGGCGACGACGAAGCTCGTCCTGCCCTGCATCATGCGGGAGAATGCCTGCTGGATCTTTATCTCGGTGCGGGTGTCTATCGAGGAGGTCGCCTCGTCGAGAATGAGCATCGGCGGCAGGCAGAGCATGACACGCGCGATGCAGAGCAGCTGCTTCTGACCCTGCGACAGACCCGAATTTTCATCCGAAATCACCGTGTTGTAGCCCTGAGGCATACGCTTGATGAAGCTGTGGGCGTGCGAAGCCTTGGCGGCGGCGATTATCTCCTCGTCGGTCGCGTCGGGCTTGCCCATTGCGATATTCTCGCGCACCGTGCCGTCCTTGAGCCATGTGTCCTGCAGCACCATGCCGTAGCTGCGGCGCAGGCTGGAGCGGGTGATATCGTTGATGTCAATGCCGTCAACGGCTATCACGCCGCCGTCGACATCATAGAAGCGCATGAGTAGGTTTATCAGCGTAGTTTTGCCGCAGCCCGTCGGGCCGACTATGGCGATTCTGCTGCCCGCTTTTACGTTGAGATTTAGGTTCTTGATAAGCTCCCTGTCCTTGACATAGGAGAAGGCGACGTTTTGCATCGCCACATTGCCCTTGGCGTCGGTGAGGGTCACGGCGTCCGCCTTGTCGGGGGATTGCGGCGGCTGCTCGACCAATTCAAAGAGCCTCTCGGCGCAGGCAAGAGCATTTTGCAGCTCCGCCACAACGCCCGAGATCTCGTTGAAGGGCTTGGTATATTGATTGGCGTAGCTCAGGAAGCAGGTGAGCCCGCCGACGGAGATAGCGCCTTTGACGGCGAAGAGAGCGCCCGTAAGACCCACGGCGGCGTAAACAACGCTGTTGACGAAGCGGGTCGATGGGTTGGTTATCGAGGAGAAGAATATCGCCTTGAGCGAGCGCTTGGCGTAGCGGTCGTTTATCTCGTCGAATTCCTCGAGGGTCTTTGCCTCCCTCGTGAACGCCTTGACGACCTTTTGAGAGCCTATTTTTTCTTCAATGAATGCGGTTTGCTCGCCTCTGGTCTCGGACTGCGCCCTGAACATCGAATAGGTGCGGCGGGCGATAAATCTTGCGACAAAGAGCGAGAGCGGCGTGAGCAGCACGACGACAAGAGTTATCTTCACGTTTATCGAGAGCATGAAGCCTATCGTGCCGAGGATGGTTATAACGCCCGTGAAAAGCTGGGTGAAGCCCATGAGCAGGCCGTCGGCGAATTGGTCGGCGTCGGCGATGATGCGGCTGACCGTTTCGCCCGCGGGGTGGCTGTCGATATAGCTCAAGGGCAGTATCTGTATGCGCCTCATTGCGGCGTTGCGGATATCGCGCACCACGCAGAATGTTATCTTGTTGTTGAGCGCGTTCATTATCCACTGCGCCAGCGCCGTAACGGCGGCAAGAATTCCTATGCCGATGAGCAGGGGCTTCAGCGCGGCGAAATCAACATTTCTTTCGTCAACGATATTGTCTATCGCCCTGCCCGCAAGCACGGGGATATAGAGCGTCGCGGCAACGCTCACGGCGGCGAGGATTATAGAGAACGCGAGGTGCGGTTTATATCTGCCGACATAGTGAAGCACCTTTTTGAGAGTACCTTTTTTGGCCTTTATCCTGCTCATGCGCTCGCCTCCTCCGGGTCAAACTGCGAGAGATGTATCTCACGATAGACGTCGCTTGACTTCATCAGCTCGTCGTGTGCGCCGACCTGCGCCCTGCCGTCCTCAAGCACGATTATCTTATCGGCGTTCATTATGGACGAGGTGCGCTGAGAGACGATGAATACCGTTTTGTCGCCCTGAGAGGCGGCGATGGCCTTACGCATGGCGGCGTCGGTGGCGTAGTCGAGGGCGCTTGAGCTGTCGTCAAGAATAAGGATATCCGCGTCCTTGATGACTGCCCTTGCGACGGCAAGGCGCTGCCTCTGGCCGCCGGAGAAATTGCGCCCGCCCTGCTCAACGGGGGCGTCCAGCCCGCCGTCCTTGGCGAGGATGAAATCCTTTGCCTGAGCGGTCTCGAGAGCGGCAAGCATCTCCTGCTCGGTGGCGTCGGGCTTGCCCCAGCGCAGGTTCTCCCTGACCGTGCCCTTAAAGAGCACGGAGCGCTGCGGCACGACTGCCACGCGGCTTCTAAGCTCCTCGAGCGGGAGCGAAGCGGAGTCGCAGCCGCCGACGGTTATTTTGCCCTCTGTCGGGCGGTAGAAGCCGGGGATGAGATTCACCAGAGTGGTCTTGCCCGAGCCTGTCGAGCCGATTATGCCAATCGTTTCGCCCTTTTTGGCTTTGAAGCTGACGACCTCGAGCGAGCTTTCGCCCGAGCCGTCGTAGGTAAACGAAACATTGTCGAATTCAACGGCGATATCGGAGCTGTCGTCGACGCTGCCGCTGCCGCCGTCCTCCTCTGCGGGCATTTCAAGCACGGTGCTTATCCTGCCCGCGCAGGCGAGGGATTTGGTGATGCTGATTATCAGATTTGCAAGCTTTATCAGCTCAACAAGTATCTGCGACATATAGTTATAGAGCGCCACGACCGCGCCTTGGGTTATGATGCCCGCGTCAACGCGGACTGCGCCGATATAGATAAGGAACGCTATGCCGAGGTTGATTATAATGCAGGTCAGGGGATTCAGCAGGGCGGATATCCTGCCCGTGTGCTCCTGAATGGCGGTGAGGGTGTCGTTGCGCTGCTCGAATTCCTTTGTCTCCTCATCCTCCTTACAGAATGCACGCAGCACCCTTGCGCCGATGAGATTCTCCCTCGCCGTGCCGAGCACCCTGTCGAGTGCGGCACGGACTTTTTTATAGAGCGGGATGCAGAGCAGCAGTATGCCGAATACCACGATGGAGAGGGCGGGTATGACCACGACGAAGGTCAGCGCCGACTTTGCATCCACGGTGAAAGCCATTATCATCGCGCCTATCACGACAAAGGGAGAACGCAGCAGCAGGCGCAGCGTCAGATTCAAGCCGTTCTGTACGCTATCCATGTCGCTGGTGAGGCGGGTTATCAGGGTCGAGGAGCCTATGCCGTCAAGCTGCGAGTATGAGAAGGAGCCTATGCGCTCAAATACGGCGTGGCGCAGCTTCCTGACAAAGGAGGTCGAAGCCTTGGCGGCAAAATATTGGGCGGTTATCGAGAAGATGAGCCCGACCGCGCCGAGCAGCACGAGTACGCCGCACATACGCATGATATAGCCGTCGTCCGACCGACCGATGCCCTTGTCGATGATTGCTTTTATTATCAGCGGCACAAAAAGCTCCAATATAGCCTCAAGCATTTTGAACAGCGGAGCGAGCACGCATTCGGTACAGTCCCCCTTGAGGTATACCGTGAGTTTTTTCATTTTTATATCATCCTCTGTTTATTTGACTTTAATGACGGGTGAGGCGATTATGCCGACGGGGCGCAGGGTGTATTCATAGCTCCAGCGGCAGCCCTCGGAGCGCCAGGCGTCAGGGCCGTGCCATGAGTGGCGGTTGTCGGTCAGGTGGACTGCGCCGAAAGCGTTGAAGCGGTGGCCGTAGAGCGTGATATCCACCTTGTGAGTGCCGCTGCCGATATCCTCGGCGAGCAGAGTGTAGGGCGGGTAAATTATCCTGCCGTTGTCAGCGCCGTCGACCGACACGCCGATGAGGGCGCCGTAATAATTCGTTGCGGTGACGCTGAGAGCGCCGTTTGCCTCGACCTCAAGGTGATAGGTTACGTTGCCGCCGTAGAACGGCAGACCCTGGGTTTCGAGCTTATCGAATGCGAGCTTGTCGGGCAGGGCGGTGATGACCTTGCTCCTGCCTGTCACACGCACGCCGAAATCGCCGAGAAGATAGCACCACTCGGTGTTGGTGCGCCTGCCGAACGGATAGACTATCTCAAGGATATTCTCACCCGCCTTTATGTCGGGCAGCGCAACGGTCTTGATATCCCTGTCGGTGTACCAACCCGTTATATTATTTGCGACTTTTCCGCCGTTAAAGGTGATAGCGGCGGATTCTGCGTCCTCAAGCGCCAGCTCGGCGCCGCTGAAGTCGATCTCACTGCGAATCGTGAAGCGCAGGCGCAGAGTGTGCTCGGGGGCGGCCTCGTGGATGACCCACGGCTGAGCCACGGAATTGCCCCTCTCGGGGAAGCCGAGGGAGCGGCGGCAGATATTGTCAAGGCGAAGAATTTCCTCCTCCGGCTCAAACGGAGCGCCGTCGAGCGAGAATTCCGCCGTGTCGAGCAGCAGAGCGTTGCGCTCGGAGAGGGTGTAGGGCACAAATGCGGGCAGGCGTATCTCTTTTTCGGGAAGCGAAGCCGGCTTTGCGGCGCTCTTGCCCTGCCGTCTGCCATTGTCAAGGCGGAGCAGCAGGCTGTCGTAGTCGTAAAGCACGCGGGATATCACGGTGCAGCCGTTTCTGTATTCGCAGTCAAGCTCCGAGATGTCGCCCGTTGCCGTGTTGTAAAGCATGGGCGAGAATTCGCCTTTTATGGTTATACGCAGGTAGTTTTTCTCAACGACCGATTTGTTGTATGGCTCGCGGCAGCGGCTTATGAAGAGCCAGCGGCTCTCGCCGTCGAGCCTGAGCTGATATATGAAGCCCTCGGAGAGGTCGCCGTTCGCAAAGCGCAGGGTGAGGTCGCGCTGCGGCTCGAGAGCGGTCAGCAGCTTCTCGCGGTCAAAGGGGATCACCCTGCTGCGCCCGTAGAGAGCCTTGCCGCGTTCGCTCGGAACGCCGTCGGACACGGTGGGAGCGGCGCCCATGAATATAAGGCTGCCGCCCTCGTCGGCAAATCTCTCAAGGCGGTCAAGGGTTGTGCCTCTGAGGGATTCGCAGTCGGGCACGATCACGGCATCATAGCTCTCCATGCCCACCTTGAGCGGCGCTCCGCCCTTCTCGCATTGAGAGGGGAGCAGGGATTCGCAGATAAAATCGAAATCTATGCTGCCGTTCAGCAGCCATTCGGTGAGCTGCCTGAATTTCTCGTCAAGGCACTTACGCATCAGCGAGCTTTTATCGTTCGGGCCCCAATGGAGCCAGAAGCTCTCGACCGGGTGGATAACTCCGACCCGCACGACGGGCTTGCCCCTCGTCATCGCCGTATTCACGCGGGCGAAATGATCCTCAATGCGGGGGAATTCCTTATACCACGGGGACTGATAGTGTATCGAGGCAGGGTAATCCCTCTTGGCCTCGCCGCCCATGGCGTACCATGAGAGGTGCGGCACGCGCACGGTGACGCCCATGCATGCCTGCCAGTCGCCGTGGAGCTTATAATTTCTGAAGTCGCAGTCCCAGCCGGTAACGCCGTAAAGCTCGGAGAGCATACCCTCCCTGCCGTATTGGCGCACGGCGGATTGGCACTGCTTGGCGGTGGTGAATTCAAAAGCGTCGCAGAGCATATCAATGCCGGGGATGTCGAAGCCCCTGTATGACCTCATGCAGTCGCCCAGAGCGGCGGTCTGGCTGGTGAGGGTAGGCTCCTCCATCATGTGACCCGTCAGGGCTATGCCGTGTTTTCGGCACCATGCGCCGCAGGTGTCGGCAAATGCTTCGGCGAAGCGCTCCGAAATATGGTCGTGATAATAGTATCTCGCCGTCGATATCCTGCCCTCGGGCAGATCCCAGAAAAGCTCGGGGAGCTTATCGACTATGCTGAAGCCGTAGGCAGCCTCAAAGGTCTGCGGCAGGTCGTCCGTCCACGGGAGGATAACATCGTCCCTGTCCGCCGCATTGCGGAGGGTCTGCTTGCGGGTGAATTGCGGCTCGTCGGTGAAGATAGACGGCACGGTGCCGCCGAATTCGTCGCCGACCGTCTCGGCGTAGCGCTCGTGAGTGACCTCGATGAAGCGCTCTATCGCCTTTTTATCAAGAGTGTTGACATAGGTCTGATTGTTATACCACGGCGAGGGGGAGTGGATCTTGAGATAGGCGTACCATTTGACACCCTCGGCATCATCATTTTCGCCGATGCGTTTGTAATCGGCGAGGTAGCCGTCGCTGTCAAGCCGCACGTCGTAGCAGGCGATGAGATAGCCCTTGCCGTTCCTGCCGCCCTCGGCGCGTGAGTCGATAACGTCCGCCTTCTCAGCCTCGTCAAGGCTGCAAGGCTCCGCCGTCATAAGCAGGCAGCGCGCCCTGTATTGCTCATCTTTGGTCACAAGTCCGCCCGCGGCGCCCGAGGGCCACCTGTCCTCATCATAGAGATAGGCGAGCATATCTTCTTTTTTAGCCTTGTCAACGCAGTGCCTGACAAGCCCCATGAATTCGTCGGAGAGATAGGCGTTGCTCAGACCCGTGCGGACATGCATATGGAAGCCGCCGAGACCCATCTCCTTGAATATGTCTATTTGTCTGCTCAGTTCGTCGGCCTCAAGGTGACTGTTCCACGCCCAGAACGGGGTGCCTCTGTATTCGCTCGTGGGGCGTTTAAAAAGCTCGTCGGAGAGCGACGGAGCGGAATTCTTCTTGTAAAACATCAGTTTTCCTCCTTGATAGGGTGTTTATAGAGAACCTTATCCTCGCTGGGGGTGTTCCAATTTATGTAGTTGTTGCGTTTGGCATAGTACCACGCCATTTCAAACATTTTTGCGCTCTCATCAACGGGCACAAAGAGCTGCCCGTCCTTAAAATACGCTTTGCCGCTCATCTCCACCGTGCCGAGGTCGGTCTTGGCGAAGCGGCTGCCCTCGGTGAAGGTCGCGTAATGCTCATACGCTTCGCAGGTGAGGAAATCGACGCCTTTCTCCACCTTGCCGCCGATGCTTTGAATGAGCACACCGAACGGGGCGTACCAAACGCCGCCGATATTCTCGGGGTAGACCCCTCTTGCGGAGAATTCGAGCATCCTGCCCTTGAACGCCATTTTGGTGCGCTCATATATCGGCGCAAGGGTGTGGGGAGTTATCGTGTCGGTGCTCTTGTCTATCGTAAAGATATCGACTATACGCCCGTCCGCCATATAGCCCGTCGCCGTGAGCTTATCGCCGTCTATCTCGACGAGCGTGTAGAAGCCCATGCGTTCCTCCTGCGGGTAGAAGCAGGAGTGCCATGTCTTTTGGCAGTTGGAGCAGTATATGTTGCCGCCGCCGTTGCCCACGATATAGTGCACCGTGCCCTCGGACGGGCGGTCAAAAAGCTCGTCGCCCTTTGTCGGGAAGGTCCTTGCAAAGGAATGCTCGTGCCCCTCGAAGAGGATATCGAGCCTGCCCTGCTCGATCGGCCGCCTGAGCCACGGGTATCCGTCATCATTCTGACCCTCGGGCATGACGGGGTATATCGGGAAGTGATATGCGCCGAGCTTCCATGTTTTATCGCTGCTTTGCAGGTCGTCATACGCCCAGCCCTCGACCTTTTCGGGGGCGTTTATGCCCATGACAAGGAAGTGGGCGTTGCCGTAGTCAAAGGAATAATTCTCCGTCTCATAGCCCTCGGGGCCGTTGTCGGGGTAGGAGAGCGAGAACTGAAAGTCAAAGAAATCGGCGTGCTCAAGATAGAATTTGCCGACAGGCTCGGGGAAATACGAGATGAAGCCGCGGTTATCGTGGTTGCCCGTCGTCATCATATATGGCACGCTCTCGATTATCCCCTTTAAGCCCTCAAACATACCGTTCCATTGCAGGTCGTTCTGACCGTTGTCGCAGTTGTCGCCCGCCGTGAAGATGAAGCGGCATTCGGGGTGCTTTGCGAGGGCGGTTTTTAGCATCTCGCCCACCATGGAGTAATCAGGCAGGTGGCAGGGGCTGCCCTTTTGATGGTCGGAGATAACGATAAAGCTGAATTTATCGAGCTTCTCCGGCTCCGTCTCAAAGGTGAATTCGCCGCTGCGGTGCTCATCGTCGCCGACGGTGTAGCAGTATTTGCAGCCCGGCTCAAGCCCCGAAAGGCGCACCCAATGGTAATTGCTGCGGTCGATATCCGTCTCGGCGAAGCGTGTGACCGCCTCCTGCCGCAGCAGGTCGGCGCTGCCCTCACGCCTGTAGAGAATGTAGCTGTCGCCCGAATTCTCGTCCGTGCGCCAGCTTATCGCCGCCGAGGTCTTTGCGTCGCCCCAAAAGGAGAGCATGATATGATCCGGCAGCGGGGAGGAGCCGCGCTCCGGTTTATTGAATTTACCGTCTTTGTCTGACATCGGTGCACCGCCATTTCTAATGATTATAGATAAAAATATTTTAAACATATATTGACGGTTTGTCAACGAAAATGCAACATTTTTTCAAACCTATTGATTTTCGACACGGTGTGTAATATAATGTTAAATGGATAAATACATGAGAAACCCGCAGTTTGCGGAAACGATAACATAATTCGGGGGAATCACAATGAAGACAAAGAAAAGGATACTCAGCATCATCCTCGCAGCCGTGCTTATCCTGACGGCAGCCCTGCCCGCAGCGGCAGCGTCGGACCCGCTGACCTATCAAAAAGGCAGCCGCCTTGAATCGGACGGCACCGTAAGCTCATTTTATAAGGTCGTCTCCTGCGTCAAGACCGCCTCGGGCGAGATAACCGTGCCCGATACATATCAGGGGCTTGAGGTCAGGGAGATAGGCGACGGAGCCTTTGTCGACTGCGGCGGCATCACCGCGGTCAATATCCCGTCAAGCGTTGACAAGATCGGTGCAAACTCATTTGAGAATTGCCTTAGCCTTGAAAAGGTCTCATATCAGGGCAGCGCGTTTGAAAGCTCGTCGAGAGTCATCGGCGTGGCGGCTTTCAGAAACTGCATAGCGCTCAAGACCGTGCTGCTCCCCGGCGGCCTCACCGAGATAAAGGACGAGGCGTTTAAGAAGTGTGCCGCTCTCACAGGCGTTTCGCTGCCCGATACTCTCAAAAAGATAGGCAAGGGCGCGTTCTCGCTCTGCTCGGGCTTCACTTCGGTCACGATCCCCGCAAGCGTTACAGATATCGCCGAGACGGCGTTTATGAAGTGCTCCGGCATTGAGAAATTCTCCGTCGCAAGCGGCAACACCGCATATAAAGCTGTCGGCGGCGTGCTCTACACCGCGGACGGCAAGACCCTTGTGCAGTATCCCAACGGCAGCAGCGAAACGACCTATGCCGTGCCCGCTGGTACAACGACCGTAGGCAATTTTGCTTTCGGCGCAAACACTAAGCTGACCGCTGTTTCTCTGCCCTCGTCGCTCACGGCGATCGAGCCCTACGGCTTCTATATGTGCTCAAAGCTCGGCAGCGTTAACCTGCCCTCGGGGCTTAAAACTATCGGCTCGCTGGCATTCGCCGACTGCCCCATGCTCACAGAGATCACCTTGCCCGCAGGCCTCACCTCATATGAGGGCGCATTTGACAACTCGGGCCTCGTCAACGTCGTCATTTCCGACGGCGTCAGCGTGATTGACGCAAAGGCGTTCCAGAATTGCTCCTCCCTCACGGGCGTCAGCATTCCCTCGACCGTCACCGAGATAAGATTCGGCGCATTCAGCGGCTGCTCGGCGCTCCATGCCCTTGAGATACCCGAGAGCGTCAAGACGCTCGGCAACGGCATATTCGGCGGCTGCACTCAGCTCGTGCTGACTGTTACCGAGGGCTCGGCGGCGCACACATACGCAAAGAATAACAACATAGATTATATTGTTAAGGGCGGCGGCCCGGTCAAGGAGCTTACCTCCGTGACGATAAGGACTCTGCCGCAAAAGACGAGCTATATCAAGGGTGAGAAAATTTCAGACTACGGCCTGACCCTGACCGCCCACTACAGCGACGGCACCACGGGCATAATCACCGGCGGCTTCAGCATCAGCCCCGCCACGGCGTTGACCCTCGGCACTCAGAAGGTGACCGTCAGCTACTCGGGCAAGACCGCTTCGTTTGATATAACCGTCACCGAGAGCGCGGATAAACCCGTCAAGAGCATCGCCATAGCGACCCTGCCCGCAAAGACGAGCTATCACTACAAGGAGACGCTCAACACAGCCGGCCTGACCCTCACCGTCTTTGACGAAAACGGCAGCAGGACGGTCAGCTCGGGCTACACGATCACCTCGCCCACATATTTTGACTCGACGGGCAGCAAGACGATAACCGTCGAATACGAGGGCTGCACCGCTTCGTTCAACGTCAGCGTTTCGTATTCATTCTTTCAATTCATAATCATGTATATCTGCCTTGGTTTCCTTTGGGGATATTAATCTTTAATATAAAAGGAGCTGCGGTCGCGGCTCCTTTTTCTTAAATTTCAAATACGGAGGTGCTCACCGTGCCGAAAGAGAAGCAAACGCTTTTCACGAGCGTGGCTGCCAAATATTTCTCCCTTGTCAACCGCATGGGTGTTTCGTTCAAAAGAGGTCTGGTTGGCAAGCGGGGCTATACCTGCAAGCAGTTCCCGGAGCTTGTGGCTTCGTTCGGCTGCGAGGGCGACAAGGACGCCCCGATAGCTTATATCGACGGCTGCTATCGCCTGAGGGACAGGGGCGACCGCTTCGTCACCTTCGGTGTGACGGATATCACGTCCAAAATAAAATGGTATAACAAAGAGGGCTGGCTGCCCTGCTTCGTAAGCGAGTTTTCAAAGGACGGCAACGATTATAAGGTCGAGAATTTCGCCGATAAGGTCAGCGTTGACGGCAAGGATTTCGAGATAGCCTATTCACGCCTGACGGTCAGAAATAACTCGGCGTCGGCGCTCGATTTTCCCAAGGTCTCGCCGCTGCTCGTGCCGCTGAACAGTCACGCCGAAAGCGTGTGCCCGGGCGAAACGGTCACCGCCGATTACGCCGTGGGAGCCGACCGCTTCGGCGGCAAATACCCCTACCCGTCAAGGGAGAGGATAGCCTCTCTCGGCTCCTTTGACGAGCATTACGAGAGAATGAAAAGCTATTGGGTCAAGCGCCTTGAGCCGCTGTGCGAGATAGCGAAGCTGCCCGACGAGCGGCTGATAAACGCCTACAAGGCGGGCTACGTCTATACCATGATAGTCAAGGACGGCGACGAGCTGCACGTCGGCGAGAACGGCTACGATAGAGTGTTTGACCACGATGTTATCGGAATTCTTGTCACATTAATGACTATGGGCGATTTCTCGAGGATAAGGGAATACGCCGAATTCATAATGAAAAACCCGCAGTACCCCGACGCTCGGTGGAAATACAGCTGGGTGTTCGCCGTCTGGCTCTTTAAGACGGGCGATAAGAGCTTCGCGCGTGAGAAATTCGCCATGATAAAGGAGAATGCCCGCCGCATCGGCAAGGATATCGACCCCGCAAGCGGTATCATGAAGAAAACCAACGCAATTGACTCGCTCGGCAGCTGGACTATCGACAATTGGTCGGCTCTGATGGGTCTTTGCTGTTACGAATACATATGCAACTCTCTCGGCGAAAACGAGGAGGCAAATTGGGCGGCGGAGACATATTCAAAGCTGCTCGAAAGCGCAAATTCCTTTGTCGGCAGGACGATAAAGGAGAAAAAGCTCGATTATCTGCCCATCGCTATGGACGAGAGCAACGAGGAGGGCAAGCGCAGCGACCCGCACGACGCAAACTGGGCCTCCATGCTGCTTTTCGGCCGCTGGGGCTGGGACGGCTATCTCTTCTGCGCCGATCAGAGCGGCATAATGGCTCAGCTTATCGACAAGACCTATGAGCACGGCTTTGAGCGCAGAAAGGATATCACCGACACGATATATAACTTCGGCGGATATCCGCACGGCTACTATTGCTCCGCCTATAACGCGGGCTACGGCAGCACGGCGCTCAGGGGCGACAAATACCGTGACTGCGCGATAAAAGCATATCAATTTATGATCGAGCACGCAATGAGCGGCCCGTTCTCCTGGTGGGAGGGGGTCGATTACCCGAGCGAAAGATCGCCTTGGGATATCCCGCACGCAGCGGGCGGCGGAGGCTCCTGCCAGCACATATGGGGTCAGTCCACCGCCACAAAGGCGCTGCTCGACAGCCTCATCTGCCAGCGTGTGAGCGGCGAAGTGCTCCTCGGCAGGGGAGTGCCGAGGGAGTGGCTCGCCGACGGGAATGAGATAGAGGTGCGCCGCTACCCGATAAACGGAGGCGGGCGCATGGGCTTCTCAATGAAAGTAACGGGAAGTGTAATAGATATCGTCTTGACGGGCGACAGACCCTGCGGGGAGGTGCTCGTCGAGCTGCCCTGCGAGGGCTTCGAGGTCAGGAAGGAAGAAAAATTCAATGACGGGAACGCTTGTTAACTGTGCCGCCGTGGCAGCGGGCGGAGCCATAGGGCTGTTGTTTAAAAAAGGAATAAAAGAGGATCATGCCGAGAGCATCAACCGTGTGCTCGGTCTCGCGGTATTCGTCATAGGCATAAACGGCATAGTGGCGAATATGTTCGCAGAGGAGGACGGCAAGCTCGTGAGCAGCGGCGAGCTGCTGCTCGTGGTGTTCCTTGTGATCGGTACGCTTATCGGCGAAATGCTGCGGCTTGAGGATAGGTTCAGAAATCTTTGCGACGGGGTCGAGAAAAAATTCAAAAAGGGCGGCTTCGCTGCGGGCTTTGTCAACGGCACCCTGCTCTTTTGCATCGGTGCAATGGCGATAATCGGCTCGATAAACGACGGCCTGACGGGCGACAGCTCCGTGCTATTTGTCAAGAGCACAATAGACTTTGTCGCCGCAATAATTTTCGGCGCGACGCTCGGCTTCGGCGTGATATTTGCGTTCATACCGCTGCTCATCTATCAGGGCGGCATCACGCTGCTTGCGGGCTCGCTCAGCGGACTGCTGCAAGGCGAGGTGCTCGGGCAGATATGCTATATCGGCTACGCAATAATCATGGCGATAGGGCTGAACTGCATATTGCGCGATAAATTCAAGACTCTCAATATGCTGCCTGCCGTATTCATGCCGATAGCCTATCATTATCTGATGATACTTTTTAATTACATTAAAGGATTATTCTGAGAGGGAACGAGATGAAAAAGGCGATAAAGATAATAATAACCGTGCTGCTCATTCTCGCGGTGCTCGGCGCCGCCGCGGTTTTCGGGGCGAACGCCTATGTCAAAGCGAGCGCAAAGGAATATATCCTTGACCCGTCAAATGCGGGCGAGGGCTATGACTGCATACTCGTGCTCGGCTGCGGAGTCTATGACGATAACCCGAGCCATATGCTCGAGGACAGGCTCCTGCGGGGTGTGGAGCTTTATAAAAACGGTGCGAGCGGCAAGCTGCTCATGAGCGGCGACCACGGCAGGAAGGGCTACGACGAGGTGAACGTGATGAAGAGCTTCGCCGTCGAGCGGGGAGTGCCCTCCGAGGATGTATTCATGGATCATGCGGGCTTCTCGACCTATGAGAGCATGTACCGCGCGAGAGATATCTTCAAGGCGAAGAAGATCCTCATCGTCACACAGGAATACCACCTCTACCGCGCCGTCTATGACGCCCGCGCGCTCGGGCTTGATGCTTACGGCGTTGTTTCGATGCCGCGCACCTATGCGGGGCAGACCTACCGCGATATCCGTGAGATCCTTGCCCGTGACAAGGACTTTGTATGGTCGATATTTAAGCCAAAGCCGACCTATCTCGGCGAAGCGATACCCGTCCAGGGCAACGGCGATATAACAAACGATAAATGAAAAAAGCATCCGCATGGCTCAAAGTCATACGGATGCTTGATTTTTTATTGAACTCAGTCCAGATCCTTGAGGGTCGGCAGGTTCCATTTGAATACCGTCGCAGAGAGGCGGATAACGATTATCGACCCTGCGCCTGCGAGGATCGCAAGCCCCTGCGGGCAGGTGTTGTGCTCGACGAGGAGCTGATATATCAGCGCGCCGATGCCCGCCGCGAGCGCATAGACCTTTTTGCGGAGAATGGTGGGCACGCCGCCCGCCATCATGTCACGCATCACTCCGCCGCCGACGCCCGTCATCATGCCGACGAAGATCGAGAGGAACGAATTCTCGCCGAAGCCGCAGGCGGCCGCGCTGTTGATGCCCGCCACGGTGAATACGGCGAGACCTATCGCGTCAAAGACGTTGATTATCTGAGAATAGACGTTGAAGTGCAGCTTTATCCGCTTGCCGAAGAAATAAGCTATAATGAATACCGCAAGCGAGGTGGCTATGGCTGTCACGGTGTAGACCGGATGCCTGAACGCCGCGGGCGGGAGATAGCCGAGCAGGATATCCCTGACCATTCCGCCGCCGACTGCCGTCACCGTGCCGAGCACCACCGCGCCGAAGATATCGAGTTTTTTCTCGATAGCCGTGATAACTCCCGTTATCGCAAATGCGACGGTGCCTATTATCTCAAATATAAAAAACACTTTGTCTATGCTCATATGTACCTCTTGAGATCAAACTTTTTTCTTTTTTCTCAGCTCTGCAAAGAAATCGGTCAGCAGCGCGGAGCATTCCTCCGCCATGAAGCCCGACACAAGCTCGGGTTTGTGGTTATAGGGCAATTCAAAAAGGTTTGTCACCGACCCGCAGGAGCCCGCCTTGGAGTCGGAGGCGCCGTAGACCACTCGGCGCAGCCTTGAATTGATTATCGCCCCGGTGCACATCGGGCAGGGCTCGAGCGTCACAAACAGCTCGCATTCCCACAGCCTCCAGCCGCCGAGCTTTTTGCAGGCGAGGTCGATAGCCTCTATCTCGGCGTGGGCGAGGGCGTTTTTGCCCGTTTCGCGCCTGTTGCGGCCGACGGAGACGACTTCTCCGTTCCTTGATATCACAGCCCCCACCGGGACTTCAAGCTCGGCTGCCGCAAGCCGAGCCTGCCCGATAGCGAGGAGCATCAGCTCTCTGTCATTCATTTTGTGGGGAAGATGAGCTTATCTGCGTGCCAGATATTCTCGGCGTATTCGTTTATCGCTCTGTCAGCGGCAAAGCGGCCCGCACCCGAGATATTCATCAGCGACATCTTATCCCACCTTGCGGTGTCGTGCCATATCTCCTCGGCGCGCTTCTGCATCCTGCGGTAATCCGCAAAGTCCGCAAGCACCATATAGGGGTCGTGATAGACTATCGTGCCGCCTATCTCGCCGAAGGTCTTGCCGCCGATGCCCTTGTTGATGAATTCGATTATCTCGTGTATCTCGGCGTTGTTGTTGTAGTAATTCTGCGGGACATAGCCGCTGCGCTTGAGGTCGTTGACCTCGTGGGTCGTCATGCCGAAGATGAGGATATTATCCTTGCCCACGGCGTCGTGTATCTCGACGTTTGCACCGTCCATCGTGCCGAGGGTTATTGCGCCGTTGAGCATGAGCTTCATGTTGCCCGTGCCGCTTGCCTCGGTGCCCGCAAGGGATATCTGCTCGCTGATATCGGCGGCGGGCATGAGAGCCTCCGCCATGGTGACGTTATAATCCTCCATGTAAACGACCTTCATCAGATCCTTTACGTCGGGGTCATTGTCAATGAGCTTTGAAAGGGCACAGATGAATTCGATTATCTTTTTTGCCATAAAATAGCCGGAGGCAGCCTTTGCGCCGAAGATATAGGTGTGCGGGGTGTAATTGCCGTTAGGATTCGCCTTTATCTCAAGATATTTTGCAAGGATGTTGAAGGCGTTGAGATGCTGGCGCTTATACTCGTGCAGCCTCTTTACCTGAACGTCAAATATCGAGGTCGGGTCGAGCGTTATGCCCGTCATGCTCTTGGCGAGGGCGGCGAAATCCTCCTTGTTGGCTGTCTTTATCTTACGCAGGTCTGAGAGAACGGCTGCGTCATCTTTGTACTTTCTGAGCTTGAGCAGCTCGTCGCCGTCGTAAACGAAGCCGTCGCCGATAAGCGAGGTGATATATGACGACAGGCGGGGGTTCGCCTGGCAGAGCCAGCGGCGGTGAGCAATGCCGTTGGTGACGTTGGTAAATTTATCCGGCTCAAGGGTATAGAAATCCTTGAATACGCTGTTCTTGAGTATCTCGCTGTGGAGGGCGGATACGCCGTTGACCTTGTGGCAGACCGCCACGCAGAGGTTGGCCATCCTGACGACGCCGTTTGATATTATCGCCATGCGCTCGACCTTGGCGGAGTCGCCGGTCAGCTCCCAGATCTTGCTTCTGAAGCGCTTGTCTATCTCTTTGACTATCTGATATATTCTCGGCAGCAGGCGGCTGAAGAGCTCCTCGCTCCAGCATTCGAGAGCCTCTGCCATGACGGTGTGGTTGGTGTAGGCGCAGACCTGCTCGACCACTGAGTAGGCGTCGTCCCAGCCGTAGCCGCATTCGTCGAGCAGAATTCTCATCAGCTCGGGGATTGCAAGGGTGGGGTGAGTGTCGTTGATGTGGATAGCGTTTTTCTCGGCGAAATTCTCAAGGGTGGTGTAATCCCTGAGGTGCCTTGCGACGATATCCTGTATCGAGGCGGAGACGAGGAAATACTGCTGGCGCAGCCTGAGGCTCTTGCCCTCGGGGTGATTGTCGGCGGGGTAGAGCACCTTGCTGATGACCTCCGCCATAGCCTTCTCCTCCATGGCTCTCATGTAATCGCCCTGGTTGAACATTGCCATGTCGATGCCGTCGACCTTCGCCGACCACAGACGCAGCACTGCAACGCCTCTGCCGTCCTTGCCGGGCACCATCATATCATAGGGGACTGCCTTGACGGTCTTGCAGCCGACAAGCTCGACCTGGTGGAAGTCGTTATCCCAGCTGTCCTCGACCTTGCCCTCGAACTTGACCTCAACGGTCTTATCCTCTCTGGGCACGAGCCATACTTCGCCGCCGGGGAGCCAGAAATCGGGCATCTCCGTCTGCCAGCCGTCGATTATCTTCTGCTTGAAAATGCCGTATTCATAGAGTATCGAGTAGCCCATGCCTCTGTAGCCCTGATTTGCCAGGGCGTCAAGGTAGCAGGCGGCAAGCCTGCCCAGACCGCCGTTGCCGAGACCCGCATCCGGCTCGCAGTCATAGAGCTTGTCGAGCTTCACGCCGAAGCCGTCAAGGACCTTCCTTGCGGTCTCGGTCATGTTGAGATTGTAGAGAGTGTTTTTGAGGCTTCTGCCCATGAGGAACTCCATGCAGAGGTAATAAACCTTCTTCTGCCCCGCTTCCTTCGACTCCGCGTTGAAATCCCTGCGGATGTCCCTGACCATATCTCTCGAGATTATCGAGAGCACACGGTAGAACTGGTCGTTGGTCGCGTCCTCCGGCTCAACGCCGAAAAGATGCGAGAGCTTGGCTCGGATAAGCTCCTCGAGCGCCTTCTTTGTGATGTTTTTATTCATACTATCCTCCGTAAAGAAACTGTAAGCCAAATTACTTACCTTATAAGTTTACACCAAAAAAGTCAATATTACAACAGAATTTTTACATTTGGTTAATTAAAAATACTTGTATGAAGCCGCCTTTTGAGTTAAAATAAGTAAAAGTAGCAGTTTAATTCCGGAAAGGTGATATAAATTGAACGAGCAATACTATTTTTCCCCCGAAAGATACCTGCGCGACGAGCGTGACAGGAAGCAGATAAAGGTCATAGGAAGAGTGGCGGGTCTGTGTGTTATCGCATATGTCGTTTTGCAGAATCTGCTGACCCTGCCGCTGGTGTTTGAGCCGCTGAGCAGCATATACAATTCCAGCCCCGTTTTTCAGGACGCGGTCACTATACTGCTCTCGGTATTCGGGCTGATGCTGCCCTTCGCGATAGGCGGTTTTTATCTGCGCCGCAGGACTAATGTGAATGTCTTTGCCTTCGACAGACCCGTGAGCGTCAAGCTGATGGTCTTTGCCGTATTCTTCGGCTTTTTTGTCTGCCTCGCGGGCAACTATGCTTCGAGCATCTTTGTTTCGGCCATGGACGGCATCGGCTTTAAGCTCTCCTCGCCCGACTACGAGGTGACGGACGATGTCTTCGGCAGGATAGTCTACTTTATCATGGTTGCCGTCGTGCCTCCTCTGACCGAGGAGCTGGCGATAAGGGGCGTTATAATGCAGCCGCTCCGCCGCTACGGCGACCGCTTTGCGATAGTTGCGTCCGCCGTGCTCTTTGCGGTGCTCCACGGCAATCTCATTCAGGCACCGTTCGCATTCATAGCGGGTCTCGGCATCGGCTATGCCGTCTGCATCACGGGCAGCCTCTGGACGGGCGTGCTCATCCACTTCTGCAATAATGCCTATTCCGTGCTGATTGAATTCATGGCGAGGGATATCACCGACACGGCGCTGCTCGGCAAGGCATATAACATAGTGCTGATAGCGCTCTACGCCGTGAGCATAATAGGCTCGGTCATCTTTGTGATGGTCAAGGCGCCGAGGAAGCTCACGCCGCCCGCGACCACCCTCTCAAGGCGGCAGAGATACGGCGCGTTCGTGCTGAATATACCGATGCTTATCGCTATCGGCATTATGATATATATTACCTCGCGTTATGTGAGATTTGTGGGTTGATCGAATGAGTATTAAGAAAAACGACCGTGTGAAGCTCCGCATAGACAGCTGCTCGGCGAACGGCAGCGGAGTCGGCAGATATGAGGGCATGGCGATATTTGTGCCCGCCACCGCGCCCGGCGACGAAATAACGGCGCATATCCTAAAGGTAAAAAAGACCTACGCTTTCGCCAAGGTGGAGAGCGTGGATAAGCCGTCGCCCGACAGGATCGAGCCGGAGTGCCCCGTGTATCTGCGATGCGGAGGCTGTGCGTTCTCGCACATGGATTACGCCGCCGAGGCAAAGATAAAGGCGGAGCATGTTGCGGAGTGCTTCCGCCGTATAGGCGGCGTCGAGCCGGAATTCGAGCCGATAATCGCCGCCGAGAGCGACAAACGCTACCGCAACAAGGCGCAGTACCCCGTTTCAATGCAGGACGGCGAATTGAAGATAGGCTTTTTCTCGCCGCACAGCCACAGAGTGGTGCATTGCCCGGACTGCCTGCTTCAGCCGACGGAATTTGCGGATATCCTCGGCGTATTCACCGATTATATAAAGCAGTTCAACGTGCCCGTCTACGACGAGACGACCCATAAGGGCCTGCTGCGACATATCTATCTCCGCAAGGGCGAAAAGAGCGGCGAGATAATGGCGTGCGCCGTGATAAACGGCAGGAGCCTGCCCGCCGAGGACAAGCTCGTCCAAATGCTGACAAGCCGAAATCAAAACATAAAAAGTATAATCATAAACAGCAACACTAAGGATACAAACGTCATTCTCGGCGGCGAATGCCGCACCCTTTGGGGCAGCGACTGCATCACGGATATCCTCTGCTCGCTGAGATTCAGGATATCCCCGCTGTCGTTTTATCAGGTCAATCGCACCCAGGCGGAGCGGCTGTATAACAAGGCGGCGGAGTACGCCTCGCTGGCGGGGAACGAAACGGTGCTCGACCTCTATTGCGGGGCGGGCACGATAGGGCTTTCCATGGCGTCAAAGGCAAAGAAGCTGATAGGCGTCGAGATAGTGCCGGAGGCGATAGAGGACGCCAAAGCGAACGCCCGCCTGAACGGCATAGAGAATGCGGAATTCATCTGCGGCGACGCTGCCGCGGCGGCTCAGATAATAAAGTCAAAGGGCGTGAGACCCGATGTGATAGTGCTCGACCCGCCGAGAAAGGGTTGCTCGCCCAATATGCTCGAGACCGCCGCAGCAATGCAGCCCGAGCGCATAGTCTATGTCTCCTGCGACCCCGCTACCCTCGCCCGTGACTGCGGCGCCTTCGCCTCCCTCGGCTATTCCGCCGTGAAAGCTACCCCCGTCGATATGTTCCCCCGCACAGGCCACGTCGAGACGGTGGTCCTCTTGTCACGGGAAACAAATCCACTGACGGTTGAAGTCAGAATGGAAGTGGAAACCGGCGAGGTCAAGGAGCATCCGACCTATAAGCGTATTCAGGAATATGTGCAGGAGAAGTACGGCTTCAAAGTCCATACTGCATATATTGCAGAGGTCAAGCGCATGGTCGGATTGGATATGCACAAAGCGCCGAACGCTGTGGAGCAGAGGAAGCATGAGTATCATCCATGCCCGCCTGAAAAGGTCGAGGCAATTAAGGATGCTCTGCGGCATTTCGGCTTAATTGCTGAGTAAAGTCACTGTGAGGCAGTAAAAATGCCTTATTAAAACCGGAGATAGTGAGAACAGTGAAATCCTTTCTCCCTGCATGAAAAAAGCACATCAGAAAGCAAAGCACGGCAGAGCGTATACGGTACGCGTTTGGATGTGGAATTTTACGGCATAGAGCATTTTTACACCATTTGGCAAAATGCGAAAGTGCTTCTTGCAAACAGAGCATTGTTTTACCCGCTGAAATCGCTGTAATGAGGAGAAGCCCAGCATCACGTCAAACGGCGCGTGCTGGGCTTCTTTTTGTTGCGTCTCGGGGCTTTTTTTGGAGGATAATCCCTCCTGTGTGCCATTTGCTCCGCAGGTAGTCTCAGATAGTATTCATAGTTCTCATTGCGTTGGCGGCTGTTTTTTGTCCACCGGATCGCCTCGTCGGTGAAATAATACCGGATAGAAAATTTGCATTTTTCCAGAGAGCACACATCTTTTACAGCGGAAAGCAACCATAAACTTTGATAATGATTCAGAGTGCACACCATAGAAGCATACAACAATCCTCTGTCATCTGGGTTCTGTAGGATAGCGTAAAAATCCTCACAGTGCTTCTTAATCCCGTGGTTGCCCACGCAGGCTGCGGCGGCAGATTTCACTTCTACCAGCACGATTTCTGTTACCACACCGTCCTGGAGTTTCACAGCCAAGCAGTCGGGAGATCCCTTCTTTGCAATATCCGACGATTCCCCTGGGCTAGAAAGCTCCATATCGTAAAAGACCAGTTCCTCTCCAATTCCCATAGGATCAAAATGAGCAGAAAACAATTCCTGCTGCCGTACCTTCTCCAGAAGATCTCTCTTTCTCGACGGATGGATATAATCTGTGAGTTTGGACAGGTCAAAAAAGTCATCAATATAACTCTTATAAGCGTCAATGATCTGCGTTTGTGCGTTCTTCGGAATCATATCAGAATAGAACCATACCTCGTCTGATGCGCTGAAGCGGATTTCCGGTAGAATCGCTTTTATCCTGGATTTTGCAGCCTCCATGGGCTCCGTATATCGGGCGTGGCGGAGGTTAAAAGAAAGCCTATAACCCCGCTGGTGCTGAGTGATCTTAAAGAGGCTGTGGCTTTTATAATACACATTCACATAGCCATCACGGAAGCAGAGGATCAAATTATTGGTGCGATCTTTTACCGCATCTGTTACCCATTTCAGGGTACCACTGTGTAGCTCGCTCTGAAATTCATCGGATATACTTCTCATAGGGGCCTCCTTACAGGGTTATGCAGTCACCGTCTTGTGGGAACAGAATCCTTCTTCCATCAGCAAGTGATATGAATGCGTCGGGTTTCTCTGTGTGCATGGGTATGATGAAGCCTGGGTCAACGGTATCAATTACCGTACGGATGGTTTCTCCGTCCGCATGACCGCTGGTATGCAGTTCAATACGGTGGAATCCCCGCAAAAAAGCCTGCATATCCGGCCGCTCCAAATAGCCTTTCCACATGGAGTAGATGACCACCGCGTCGGGGAACCGCTCCATCGTCTGCCTATGGAATGGGTTTCCGCTGCGGACAAACATACAGAACCCCTTATCGGTCATCCGTTCATCCAGATTCCGCCCATAGCGCAAAATCCCATCACAGGCATACACCGCACTTTTCGTGCCTCCGGTCTGCCGAAGATACTGAATCATTTCGCATTGATAATCATCACAAATACAGTATTTCCCCTTGGGAATTACCGAACACACCGACGCAATACGGTCAAAATTCGTAGAGGAGCACAGCACGAATACATACTTGTTTTCCTCCAGCACAGTCTTGATCTGGCTTTGCAATTCCTGTTCGCTGATGTGGGAATAGTCAGGTCTGTTCAGAGTTGTACCTTCACAGATCAATGCATCCACCTTCCCCACATATTTCGGTTGGCAGAAGTCCTTTTCCACGAAAACCATGGTTGCGGAAGTCTCCGGTATGCAGAACCCGTTTCCCATCTGCTTCGATCAGGAACATATGGGCATCGTACGCAGAATGGTCCACAAACAGCGGTGTAATTGCAATATCACCAATCACAATCGTCTGTGGCGCTTCAAAGGTACGGATTCGTTCCACCAATTCCACAGGAAACTTCCGGGTTCGGTTGTTGAGCCGCTTCAGAATCTCTTTGGATGCTTTTCCCATATATAGCGGGATATCCGGATTTACCATATCCATCAGGCCCATCACCGTCCTTTGAAAGTGTGTGTGATGTTAACTCTGCCGCCCGGGTATTGCAAGTGGCTATGCTGCACAAACCTGGGCGGCTATTTTTATTGCTATCGGCTGTATAACGAATAGCGGTTGTTTAACGAATTGAAAGCACAATATGCGGTGGATATAAGCAAGGCGCACCTGCCAAAACCATCATATCAAGGAAACACAGACTATAAATACGTTGCAAATGCAAGAAAAAAGCCTTTTTTACCGTAATTTTGGAAAAAAGGGAATAAAAAAGCAGATACCGTAATCGACACGATTGTATCAATTTCGGTATCTGTTATGGTACAGCGGAGCTAACCAAATCCGAACCATGTTCCTGTTCGGCAAAAGCGGTTTCTATGTCATTCAGTGTGATGGTTTGGGCACCATCCTTGTGGTTGAAGGTGATGATCAGCTTGTCATCGTAGAGATAAATACGATTGACGAAAGTATCGATCAGCCGCTGGCTGTGAGACTGCTTGCTCAGCCCCATTGTGGACAAGGAGCCGGAGCTGGCCAGTCAGTTCCGGATCATAAGCATCCCCACCTTGGTGGTGATGCAGGACGGCCAAGTGGTCGCCCAGGCCGTAGGCGCCAGACCCAAGAGTGCCATTCTGGCTATGCTGTAACAAAAAATTCGCCTCCCGGAAATTCCAGGAGGCAGATTTTTTTGCAGAACCGGGTCAGCCGCTGACCTTTTCGAAATCCGAAGCCGGGTGCTTGCACAGCGGACAGACAAAGTCCGCCGGCAGCTCCTCGCCTTCATAGACATAGCCGCACACGGTGCAGCGCCAGACCGTCTTTCCGGCCTTCTTCTCAGGCTTCGGCTTGATGGAGGACTGATAATAGGCGTAGGTCGCGGAAGGCTCCCGGGAGAGGACATCCATATCCTCCACGGCGGCGATAAACATGGTGTGGGTTCCCAAGTCAATGGTCTGCTCCACCCTGGCACTGATATAGGAGTTGGTTCCCTCCGTGATATAATACAGGCCGTTGGCGCTGCGTTCACAGGCGGAATAGTCCACGAATTTGTCAACCGTCCTGCCGGACTGGAAGCCAAAGTGCCGGAACAGGGAAAAATCCGCTTTCTCGCTCAGAATGGAAATGTTGAATCTGCCGGTCTCCCGGATCATATCATGGGTAAAGTTATCCTTATTCACCGTGATGCTAATCCGGTTGGGGGTAGAGGTCACCTGCCCCGCGGTGTTGATGATACAGCCGTTGTCCTTATCTCCCTGGCGGGCGGTCAGCACAAACAGGCCGTAGCTCAGGTTGTACATTGCTTTCTTGTCCATATTCTGCGCCCCCTTATCAGGTCATGGCCGCACCGTCTACCCGGAGGGTAACGCCGGTCACATAGCTTGCCAGATCACTGGACAGATACAGGTACGCGTTGGCGATGTCCAGAGGCTCGCCTACCCGGCCAAGGGGAATTCCGGCGGAAATCCGGTCCACTAGCTCCTGGGGCAGAGCCGCCACCATGTCGGTTCTGGTGACACCGGGAGCCACGGCGTTGACACGGATGTTGTCCTTGGCCAGTTCTCTGGCAAGAGACCGGGTAAGGCCGTTCACCGCGTACTTGGAGGCGGGATAGCCGCAGCCAGAGGGCTGGCCGTACTCACCGACCATGGAACTGGTATTGACGATGACGCCGCCGCCCTGCGCCTTCATGATCCTGGCCGCGGCCTGGGTGCAGACAAACACAGCCTTCACATTCAGATCTATGATCTTGGAGAATTCCTCAATAGTGTAGTCATACAGGCTGGTTCTGGAAGAAATGCCCGCGTTGTTGGCCAGGATATCCAGGCTGCCAAACTTCTCCTTAACGGAAGCAAAGGCTGCCGCTACCTCCTCAGGAGAGCAAATGTCCGGCCAGATGCCCATAACCCGACCCGCGTACTCCGGCAGCTTCGCCAGGGCTTTATCCACAGACTCCTGCCGGGACCCGGCAATGGCTACATTGGCGCCGTTTTCCAGAAACTTCTTCGCAATGGCGAAGCCGATTCCTCTGGTTCCGCCGGTTACAACTGCCGTTTTTCCTGTTAACATACAATTTTCCTCCTATTTCATATTGATTGACCGGGTGCTTCCTCCGATGTTTTTTCCTTCTCCCCGCATTCCGGGCACAGGTAGTACACCTTCAGATCGTAGAACAAAAAGTCCTGCCCGAGCTGGCTGCGCAGAGGCGCGGTCAAGTCCTAAAGGAAACATCCAGTATCTTTCCACAGCGCTTACAAACCAGGTGATCGTGCTTCTGGAGAATATCGTACCGGTCCGGCATTCCTTCCACGGAAACCTTCCGGATCAGACCGGATTCCCACATTTTATTGAGGTTGTTATACACGGTCGCCAGGACCACCTTCGGATGGTCCATTTTCAGCCTTTCAAAAATCTGGCGAACAGTCAGATGCTCATGGGACATTCGTACGATATTATAAATTGCTCTTTCGTATTTTGTCATGGAAGCATCCCTCCCATTCGTTTTAGAATTATTTTAATTATATTATAATCATTCTAAATTATTTGTCAAGTAAAATTTGAGTATTTTCCACATTCACAGCGATCCACAGTTGACGCTGATTACAAATACCCCATTTGCCAATTTCACAGAATGTCCTGAGGTTTCGAATAGCCGTCGGTGTGAGTGAGTTGCTTGCATCGACGACGTTTTCTCTGCCCAAAAGCCTGTCACCGGGCTCCGCAAAGAGCTGGACAAGCTCAGCAACGAAGCGGTTTCCACGGACATGTGGTGACGGCTGATCGCCATGATGGAGAAGTTGGGTATAATGATACTTCCGTCCCTTTTCTTTGGGGCGGCTCGTAGCGATCCTCGGAGGGGTGAGAGTCCCATGATACTACTTTACCGGTGGTAGTCCGCAGCATTCCCTATTCAGCAGGGGCGCGAGCTGCAAATATGCTGGAACACAATTTATCATCAAAAACTATGGGCAGCATTTGTCGAACGACTGCTGCCTATCCTTTTGCTGATAAGGCAAAATCAAATCTTGTGGAGGTGAGACGGGTGAATACCGCATCAACCATTTCTCAGCGCGATGCCTACAAGCTCATGCTGAAAGACTATCCCGATGTGATGAGCATTGAGCAGATGTGCGAAATACTCAGCATCAGCACAAAGACCGGCTACCGCATCCTGCGGGAAGGCAAAATCTGTTGTCTCAAGGTCGGAAGAGCCTATCGTATTCCGAAGGCTCATCTTTTCACATTTCTCTGCATCGGATGCGGAGAAGCAGTCACGGCATAAAGCTTGGACTCAATTTGTTTACAAAAAATGTTCGGCAGAGGTCCTCCAATTCGAACCCGGTTCTGGTATAATAAAAGCACGGTATCAGGTAGGTGTCTCTGCTACAATGAAGGAGGATAATTATGGTAGCAGGACATCTCCGCGAAAAAAGCGGATATTACTACGCCGTGTTGAACTACACCGATTCTCTCGGAAAAAGAAAGACCAAGTGGATTTCCACCGGGCTTACTGTGAAGGGAAACAAAAAACGCGCCGAAGCGATCCTGATGGACGCACGACGCAATTTCAATCCCGAAGAGCCGAAGGTGAAGCAGGGCCTGTTCCTTGGGTGTCAGGGCCGCAAGCTGATACGCGGGGGTCAGGGCGATTTTCTTATCGTCCACCATCTTCTGAAGCTCCGGGACCAGCTGTGTGAGAGCGATGTAGTTGCGGATGGTATTACCGCTGACACCGGCATCCTGGCCGACTTCATCGTCGCTGCGGAAATTCGCCGAAACATTCGGCGCATTTTCCTGTTCGTCTTTGCTGGGCCGTCCGGCCCGCCGCTTGATGGCGTCCAGCTTCATCTTGTACGCCTTGGCACGTTCCGAGGGCAGGATGCTCTCGCGCTGAAGGTTGCTGTCCACCATGACGACGGTGGCGCTGTCTCTGTCCATGTCGCGGACGATGACCGGCATGGCAGTCAGGCCAGCCAGCTCACAGGCGTTTTTACGCCGGTGGCCCGCGATGATCTCGTAACCGCCCTCCTCCCGGGGGCGGACAAGACCAGGGATAATGACGCCGTTTTCTTTTACGCTTGCTGCGGTTTCCCGCATGGATTCGTTATCCCTGACCTGAAACGGATGGTCCGGGAAAGGATGCAGTTCGGCCAGTGGGATCATGACAACAACTTCCTGCGTCACCGGCTGGCCCGCAGCTGCGGCTTTCCTGCCGCGCTTTTTGGGTGTGGTCGTTTCCGCCATTTCGTTCCTCCTGTCGGCGTATGGCTTTGGGTAGAAAAAAAGGACACTTCTTCTTTTCAGAGGAAATGTCCTTTTCGGGGCAGGTAAGCAGCCTGCCTACGCGGTATTCATTTTTGTCGCTAATTTAACACCCCCTACGGTATAACGGTTTCGTAGCCTGATTTTTCGGGTTGGAAAAGGATGAAAAATCCGCCTGATAAACCTCCAAACCCTTGAAATTACGGGGCTTTTCCGGTTTGTCGTTATTATACCGTAAGGGCATAGCTGTGCCTCGTTACTTCTGGCAAACGGTGTTCCCATGAAGCAGATTAAGGAATGGCTTGGTCACAGCGACTTCTCAACCACGGCAAACATTTACGCACATCTGGATTATAGCTCGAAGCTGACTTCGGCTGACGCGATGCTCAATGGTTTGGGACTTGCTCCGAACTAAAAAAGAAAGGCCAGCAGCCGGGAAAACCGGCTACTGGCGGACATTCTGGCGGAGACGGTGGGATTCGAACCCACGGACCCTTGCGGATCAAACGATTTCGAGTTAGAGTCGCTGATATAATCTGCGGCTCACTTTTCATTTTCGACGGGCTTCTTGATATACTTGCCGTTCTTGATTCTCGCGTCCGCTGGCTTCTCTGCGTCCTCTGGAATCCCCCAGACCGAGCCAATGCGGATAGCACCGGGGACGCGCCCCTCTCCGCACAAAATCTGAATACGGCGGGTGGAGATGCCCCAGCGTTCGGCGGTTTGCGCGATAGATA